>ERZ1023313.10-NODE-10-length-194084-cov-6.712914_pt1 | contig 194084 bp, 181 predicted proteins | sample MGYA00521233_ERZ1023313 | MGnify/ENA primary metagenome ERZ1023313 (study PRJEB32759, sample SAMN07749866) | skin metagenome | biome: transportation; feature: city; material: polyester macromolecule | host: Homo sapiens | place: Hong Kong:TKO line | collected... | reverse complement strand
CGGCTGGTCGGGTCCTCTCGTCGCGTCGACCGGGCCACGGGTGAGGTGTTGAGCAGCTATTCGTCTGCTCACGAGCCCTTCGGCGTGACCTATGTGCGGTGCGGCAATCGTCGGGCGAGTGTGTGCCTGTCAACGGCCAAGCTCAGGTCCCCGGTTTTGGCCAGGTGGAAGTCCCCACCCTCTGCGGGGTTGATCAGGGGGTGGGTACCATGGCGCCATGGACGAGGCCGAGCCGTGGGGCGACGCCGGAGACGTGACCTACCCGCACTTCCTGATCAACGGACGGCCGCCAGCGGACCCCGAGACGCTCAGAGCCAAGGCCGGGCAGAAGGTTCGTCTGCGAATCATCAATGCCGCCTCCGACACCATCTTCACCGTTGCTCTCGGGGGGCACCGGATGACGATCACGCACAGCGATGGGTTCCCGGTCGAGCCGACCGAGACGGACGCGTTCTATATCGGGATGGGCGAACGTTATGACGCGATTGTCACCCTCGGCGACGGGGCCTTCCCCTTGGTGGCCAAGCCGGCCGGCAAGGCCAGCGGCGGTCAGGCCATGGCCGTAGCCCGCACCGGAAGCGGCGCCGCACCCGGCGGGGACGCCAGCCCACGAGAATTGACCGGACGGGTCCTCATCGGCTCCGACCTGAGACCCGCCCAGGCAGCCAAGCTGCCCAGCAGGAGACCCGATGCAACCGCGCGGCTCACTCTCACCGGATCGATGCAGCCCTACGCATGGGGGATGAACGGAGCTCCGTTCGGCAAGAACGAGCCCCTGACCGTCCGGGCCGGGCAACGACTGCGGATCAACGCCACCAACATGACGATGATGACCCACCCGTTGCACGTGCACGGCCACACCTTTGCCCTGCCCTCCGGGCTCAGGAAGGACACTGTCCTCATGGCCCCCATGCAGTCTTTCGCCATCGACCTCGACGCCGACAACGAGGGCGACTGGATGATCCACTGCCACAACATCTACCACGCAGAGGGCGGCATGATGATCGCGTTGGAGTACATCGCATGAGGCCCCGTCGACGACGTGTCGCCCGAGGTATCGCTGTGGTGGCTGCGGTGGCGCTGCTGGCCGGGTGCTCTTCGACATCCGAGACCGGGACACCGCAGTCCACTGGCGGTGAGTCGTCCAGCCCAGCGGGAAGCGACGCGAGCCAACAGCCCGCACCCTTGATCCATGTTCATGGGATCGCTCGACATCCACGAACCGGCGACGTGCTGGTGGCGACCCATCAAGGTTTGTTCCAGCAGGTCGACGGCAAGCTCGTCCGCAACGGTTTCATGGGCATCGTGATCACCGCGCTGGTGACCGGTGTGCTGACCTGGATCGTTCCGGGCATCGGTTCGGAGTGGGCGTTGGCGGTGTTCAGCGCGCTGTCGATCGCCAGCTTCTTCCTCTACAAGCGATTCCGGCCGGCGCCCGCCCCGACCGACCAGCCGCACCTGAATCGCCGTGGCGCCGCCTACGTCGGCCGCACGCTGACGCTCACCGAGCCCATCGTCAACGGCTGGGCGCGTGTCCGTGTGGACGACAGCCAATGGCGCATCAAGGGCCCGGATCTGGCTGTGGGCACGCAGGTCACCGTGGTCGCCGTGGAGGGGGCAACGCTGGTGGTCGAGGCACAGTGAAAACGGCGACGGTCCTGCAACATCTGGCGTTCGAGGATCTCGGACTGCTTGCCCCGACCCTGGAGGCACGTGGCTATCACATCGATTGCCATGAGGTAGGGCGCGACGGCTTGACCGGCCTGGACCCGGCGCAGGCAGATCTGATGGTGGTGCTGGGCGGTCCGGTCGGCACCTACGAGACCGATGACTATCCCTGGCTGGTCACCGAGCGCGCGCTGATCGCCCGCCGACTGGCCAGCAAGCGCCCTCTGCTCGGCATCTGCCTCGGCGCGCAGCTGATCGCCGAGGCCGCTGGCGGCCGGGTCTATCCCGGCAACGGCAAAGAGATCGGCTGGGGCGCGCTGCAGCTCAGTCACCATGGACGACACAGCCCGCTGGCATCGCTGGAGGGCGTGCACGTCCTGCACTGGCATGGCGATACCTACGTGCCGCCGCCCGGCAGCGTGCATCTGGCACGCAGCGCGGCCTACGAGCAGCAGGCCTTCCAGCTGGGCACCACGGTGCTGGGACTGCAGTTCCACCTGGAGGTCGCGCCCAACGACATCGAGCGCTGGCTGATCGGTCACGCCTGCGAACTGTCGGCAGCCGGCATCGACCTCAAGGCACTGCGCGCCGATACCCGGCGTTATGGCGCACGCCTGCCGGGACTGGTGGCTGCGGTGTTCGACGCCTGGTCGGCGGGCTGGTCGGCGGGCTGAGCGCGGGGCCGTCGCAGCGACTGCACCAGATACAGTGGTCGCTGCTTGGTTTCCTCGAACATGCGGCCGAGGTATTCGCCGATGACACCGATGAACAGCAGCTGCACGCCGCTGAAGAACAGCAGGGTCACCATGATGGTGGGATACCCACGCACCGATTCGCCGAAAAGCACCGTCTTCAGCACGATCCAGAAGCCGAAGGCGAACGCCACCAGCGCCACCACCATGCCCAGGTAGCTGGCCAGCCGCAACGGTGCGGTGGAAAAACTGGTGATGCCCTCCAGCGCGAAGTTCCACAACCGCCACAGGCTGAAGTGGCTCTCACCGGCTGCGCGAGGGTCGCGGTCGTAGACGATTTCCGCGCTCGGATACCCGATCCAGGCAAACAGCCCCTTCATGAAACGATGCTGCTCGCGAAAGCGGCGCAACGCCGCCACCGCGCGTGCGCTCAAAACACGAAAGTCACCGGTGTCTCGCGGGATCGCGACCCGTCGGCTGAGCCGCCCCATGAGGCGATAGAACACCGCAGCCGTGGTGCGCTTGATCCAGGTTTCGCCATGGCGATGGCGCCGTCGCGCATACACCATGTCGTAGCCCGAGGCCGCCTTGTCGAGCAGGGCGGGAATCAGCTCCGGCGGGTCCTGCAGATCGGCGTCGATGAGTACCGTCCAATCGCCATGGACATGGTCGAAGCCGGCGCTCATGGCCACTTCCTTGCCAAAGTTGCGGGACAGCGTGAGCACCCCGATACGTGCATCCTCTGCGGCCAACGTCTGCAACGCAGCATCACTGCCATCATTGCTGCCGTCGTCGACGAACAGCACTTCGGCATCGACAGACAGGCCATCCAACACGACGCGCAGCCGCTGCCAGAAGGCGTGCAGGCCCGCCACTTCGTTGTAGACCGGAACCAGAACACTGAGCTGGGGATCAGCCATGTGCGCGCACCTCTCCAAAAACCCAATGCCGCATCACCAGATAGTTCATCACCATGACCACCAGGGTCGCAGCCGCCTGTGACACCAGATAGTGCCAGCGCAGCCCGTGTACCCACAGCGCTACCAACATCGCGTTGACCCCGCAGCCGACCGCCAGCATCACTGCAAACCGGGGCACGCCGATCCGGTGTGGGCGTCCGCTGCGGAAGGTGAACGCCCGATTGAGAACGTAGTTCACCACCGCTCCCAGCAGAAACCCGGCAACCGCTGCCGGCACCGGGGCCCAATCCCCCCACTCGACCAGAGCGCTCATCAGCAGGTAATGCGCCAGCGTCGAGCCCCCGCCGACCCACAGGAACCGCCCGACGGGATGTCCGCTGCCGATCATCGCCGCGCCCAGACGCCGATGGGCCGATCACCGTCCCTCGCCAGTTCGTGCCAGTGAAAATCGGCGGAGAGCTGGGCCGAAAGCTTCGCATGATGCTCGCGGAGATCGCGTGCTTCGCGCGCACTCCACACGATGTAGTCCACCCGTTGCGCCCGCAGGTAGGGCAGCACGTCCTCCAGCCGCGCTTCGAACAGCGCGCGCTGGGCATCCCGGCGCTGCCAGATTTCCGGCAGCTGCCCCCGCCATGTCACCTCGTGCAGCGGCCATCCGAGCCACAGCGGCTTGCCGGCAAAGGCGCTGTAGGCACCACCGTTGTCATAGGCATCCTCCTTCAGGCGTTCAAGCACCACGCCTTCGGGCGCCGCACGCAGGAAGGAGATAATGGCGGTACCACCAGTATCCCGACGGTAGATGGCCTCCGCGTGCAGTTGCCCGAAGTCGCTGCGCGCCTCGGAACGCCAGTAGCCAACGATATCGGCGACGTACACCAACGTCGACGCCAGCGCCGCCACCGCCAGCAGCCGCACGCCACGTCGGGGACTTAGCAGAACGGCGGGCGCCACCCCCATCAAGGTTGCGGTCCAGATCCAGCCCCATCCCTTCATGGTGGTGTTGGTCCGCTCGTACTGCCCGCCCGACAGATCGTCCACATAGAACAACTCGGTGAGCAGCAGGGACACCGCCAACGCTGTCGCCACTGGCCAGGCCAGCATCCGCAGGCGGGGCGGCACTGCCGCTGCCAGCGCAAGTAGCAGCAGCACCGGCCCATGCAACACCAGAAAACCCACCCAGGGCGTGTGCTGCACGCCGCTCACCCACTGGAAGCCCGCTTCAAGACTCCGCTGGGAAAAGCCGGCCAGGAACGGCAACAGCACGAACAGGGTCGCCAGCCCGCCCAGCACCAGCGCACGCAGCGCCGGCCACAACGCCGCCTGCCGGCGCCACTGCGGGCACTGCCATAGCGCCCAGACGCCGACGAGCAGCGCCTGCAGCGGAAACACCCAGGTGTTGACCGCAAGGCACAGCGGCACCGTGGCGGCCAGCGCCGCCAGTCGCCTGTCCCGCTGTGCCGCCGTTGGCGCCTGGTGCACTGCCACCATCAGGGCCAGCGCCATCGCCAACAGCAAGAATCCCCCCAGGGGCGGGTGATAGTCCCCCACGTAATACTGATAGCCGAGGTTCTCCAACGGCAGATCCTGCCGCGCATGCTGCGGCGGCAGCCCGCCGGCGAACAGGCGTTCGGCCCAGTCCACGTTGATGCGCTGGTCAAAACCGCCGACAAAACGGGCGCTCGCCCACATGCGGTCATTGGCGGTGGCAACCGCCGCCCCGTCGGGCGGATTCTCCACTACCAGCCGCGTCCACAGGCTGGCGCCAGTGCCGCCGACCGCCAGTGCCGCCAGCAGCAGTGTCGCGGGCAGACGCTGCAGGCCCAGACGTCTTGCCGTCTCCCAGCTCAGGGCCAGGGTCAGCGCCGGCAGCAGCACGAACGCGAGGTTGTAGGTCAGTCCCGGCGACAGCGCGAACCAGCGCCCCATCAGCGCCGCGGCATAGTGCTGCAAGGCGTAATAGAAATCGAAGGCATACGGTGGAAACCAGTGATCGACCGGCGGCAGGCGCGCGCCATCCAGGTAGTTGACGATGAAGTACAGGTCGGTCACGCGTTCCGAAGTCGGGTAGATGCTGGGGAAGTTGAGCTTCCACGCCAGCCCCCAACCGACCGCCAGCAGGATCGGCAGGGCGGTCAGCGCCACCCGCGGATGGCGCAGGGCAGCCCGCTCGCGCCAGATCAGGCCGGCGGACACCAGTCCGGTAAGCACCCCCAGGCCCCTGAGCGACCCGAGCCCGATCGCGTGCTCCACCGCAAACAACACAGTCACACCCGCCACCACGCCAACACTGAGCCCGAGCACCGGCGCTCCCGCCCACCGGCGCAGCCACAAGCCCAGCGCAAGGGCATGCACCGCCAGCAGCACCATCACGGTGAGAAGATGCAGAAAGGTCATGATGTGGTTGTTCTCCCGGGCGCAAGCTTACTGGAAGCCCCGCCAGTGCCGAACCGACGGGCACAAAAAAGCCGGGACCCCAAAGGGTCCCGGCCTGCGGCGAACCGCTGCGGGCAGCGACGGCTTAGAAGCCGCCCATGCCGCCCATGTCACCCATGCCACCGGCCGGCATCGCCGGCTCGTCCTTCTTCGGCAGCTCGGCCACCATGGCTTCGGTGGTGAGCAGCAGACCGGCCACGGAGGCCGCGTTCTGCAATGCCAGACGGGTCACCTTGGCGGGGTCGATGATGCCCATGTCGACCATGTCACCGAAGGTGTTGTTGCCGGCGTTGTAACCGAAGTTGCCCTTGCCTTCCGCCACCTTGTTGAGGACCACGGAGGGCTCCTCACCGCAGTTGCGGACGATCATGCGCAGCGGCTCCTGGATGGCGCGGCGCAGGATGTTGACGCCGACCGTCTGGTCATCATTGGCGCCCTTGACGGCTTCCAGCGAGGTCGCGGCGCGCACCAGGGCAACACCACCGCCCGGGACGATGCCTTCCTCGACGGCCGCACGCGTGGCGTGCAGGGCATCTTCGACGCGGGCCTTCTTTTCCTTCATTTCCACTTCGGTGGCGGCACCGACCTTGATCACGGCCACACCGCCGGCCAGCTTGGCCACACGCTCCTGCAGCTTTTCGCGGTCGTAGTCGCTGGTGGCGTCTTCGATCTGCTTGCGGATCTCGGCCACGCGGGCTTCGATTGCCTTGGAGTCACCGGCGCCATCGATGATGGTGGTGTTTTCCTTGTTGATCTGGATCTTCTTGGCGGTACCCAGATCGTCCAGCCCCGCCTTCTCGAGCGACAGGCCCACTTCCTCGCTGATGACCGTGCCACCGGTGAGGATGGCGATATCCTTCAGCATTTCCTTGCGGCGGTCGCCAAAGCCCGGCGCCTTGACGGCGGCGACCTTGAGGATGCCACGCAGGTTGTTGACCACCAGGGTGGCCAGCGCCTCGCCTTCGACGTCCTCGGCGATGATCATCAGCGGCTTGCCCGCCTTGGCCACGCCTTCCAGCACCGGCAGCATTTCGCGGATGTTGGAGATCTTCTTTTCGGAGATCAGGATCAGCGGGTTTTCCAGCTCGACCTGCTGGCTCTGCGCGTTGTTGATGAAGTAGGGGCTGAGGTAGCCACGGTCGAACTGCATGCCTTCGACCACGTCCAGTTCGTTTTCGAGCCCGGAGCCGTCTTCGACGGTGATCACGCCTTCCTTGCCAACCTTGTCCATCGCCTGGGCGATGATCTCGCCAATGGCTTCGTCGCTGTTGGCCGACACCGTGCCGACCTGGGCAATGGCCTTGCGGTCCTTGCAGGGTACGGCCAGCTTCTTGATCTCGGAGGTGACCGCTTCCACGGCCTTGTCGATGCCGCGCTTGATGTCCATCGGGTCAACCCCGGCGGTCACGCTCTTCTGGCCTTCGTTGAGGATGGCCTGGGCCAGCACGGTGGCCGTGGTGGTGCCGTCGCCGGCCGCATCGGAGGTCTTGGAGGCGACTTCCTTCACCAGCTGCGCGCCCATGTTCTCGAACTTGTCCTTCAGTTCGATTTCCTTGGCAACCGACACGCCGTCCTTGGTCACCGTGGGGGCGCCGAAGGACTTGTCGAGCACCACGTTGCGGCCCTTGGGACCAAGGGTGACCTTGACCGCGTTGGCGAGCACGTTGACACCGGCCACCATGCGGGCGCGGGCGTCGTCACCAAACTTGACTTCTTTCGCTGACATTATTGATTTCCTCTCTCAGTAGGGGGTGGGCGGCGGATCAGGCGAACACGGCCATGATGTCGTCTTCGCGCAGGACCACGAGGTCCTGGCCATCGACCTTCACTTCGGTGCCGGAATACTTGCCGATCAGCACCTTGTCGCCGACCTTGACGTCGACCGCGTGGGTCTTGCCGTCGTCGGTGCGTTTCCCGGTGCCCACGGCGATGACTTCGGCCTTGAGGGGCTTTTCCGCGGCGGAATCCGGAATCAGGATGCCACCGGCGGACTTCTTCTCTTCTTCCAGACGCTTCACGATCACGCGGTCGTGCAACGGACGCAGACTCATAACAGTTCTCCCGATAGGACAAAGACTAGGGTTAGGCTCCAGCGCGACTATCCAGGGGGTTCTCAGACCTTCCTGTTAGCACTCGCATGCAGAGGCTGCTAATTGTTGAGGGTGACCCGCCGGCTTTCAAGGGGTCGCCGATGAATTTTTGGTGGCGCCTCCTCCGGCTGTCGCCAGGGCCAACCGGTTCGACATCTGCCGCGCGTATGCTGACTACCTAGTCAGACTCCGGTCTGCCCCTTCACCTATTCAAGGAGCGTTTCATGGCACAGGCCCGCAAAGTCGCCATCCTCGGTGGCGCCCGCATTCCCTTCGCCCGGTCCAACACCGCCTACGCCACCCAGTCCAACCAGGCCATGCTCACCGCCGCCCTCAAGGGCGTGGTCGACAAGTTCCAGCTGCATGGCGAACGCATCGGCGAAGTGGCCGCCGGCGCCGTGCTCAAGCATTCGCGGGATTTCAACCTGACCCGCGAGTCGGTGCTGTCGTCCGGCCTGGCGCCGGAAACCTCCGCCTTCGACGTCCAGCAGGCCTGCGGCACGGGGCTGGAAGCCGCCATCAACATCGGTAACAAGATCGCGCTGGGACAGATCGACTCCGGCATCGCCGGCGGTGTCGACACCACCTCGGATGCCCCCATTGCGGTCAACGACCGCCTGCGCAAGATCCTGCTGGAGGCCAATCGCGCCAAGACCACCGGCCAACGCCTGGCGGCCATCGCCAAGTTCCGTCCCTCCATGCTGGCGCCGGCCATCCCGACCAATGGCGAGCCGCGCACCCGCAAGAGCATGGGCCAGCACTGCGAACTGATGGCCCAGGAATGGAAGATCAGCCGCGAAGACCAGGACCAGCTTGCCTATGAAAGCCACCAGAAGGCCGCCAACGCCTACGCCGCCGGCTTCTACGGCGACCTCATCGTGCCGTTCTCCGGCCTGGAGCGCGACAACAACCTGCGCGAGAACCTGACGCTGGAGAAGCTGGCCTCGCTGGGACTGGCCTTCGATCGCAAATCCGGCAAGGGCACCCTGTCGGCAGGCAACTCCACCCCGCTCACCGACGGCGCCTCCGCCGTGATGCTGGCCTCCGACGAGTGGGCCAAGGCGCATGGACTCAAAGTGCAGGCCTACCTCACACACGCGGAAACGGCGGCGGTGGATTTCGCCAGTGGCAAGGAAGGCCTGTTGATGGCGCCTGCCTACGCCGTACCGCGCATGCTGGCGCGGGCCGGCATCAAGCTTCAGGACTTCGACTTCTATGAAATCCACGAAGCCTTCGCCGCCCAGGTGCTGTGCACGCTGAAAGCCTGGGAGGATCCGCGCTTCTGCAAGGACCGCCTCGGCCTCGACAAGCCGCTGGGCAGCATCGACCGCAGCAAGATGAATGTCCGCGGCGGTTCGCTCGCGGTAGGGCATCCGTTCGCCGCCACCGGCGGCCGCATCATCGCCACCCTGGCGAAGATCATCGACGAGGCCGGCGGTGGTCGCGGACTGATCTCGATCTGTGCTGCGGGCGGCGTCGGCGTCACGGCCATCGTCGAGAAATAAGGCTCGCACGACCTCAAGAACACCCCGGCTCCCCGGGGTGTTTTTCGTTGACACCGCCGCCCTCGCGCATGCGGCGGTACACTGCCGCCTCCGCCCGCCCGGACTTCGCCATGCACCGCACCCTCGGCGTGTTGATGGACCCTATCGGGGCCATCAAACCCTACAAGGACACCACCCTGCACCTGATGCTCGCAGCACAGGCCCGGGGCTGGTCCCTGCGTTACTACGAGATGGGCGACCTCTGGGTTCGTGACGGCGAGGCGCTGGGCCGTGGCCGACCACTCACCGTCCGCGATGATCGCGAGGACTGGTTCAGCCTCGGGGACCCCACCGTATCGCCACTGGGCCAGCTCGACGCCCTGCTGATGCGCAAGGACCCCCCGTTCGACCTCGACTACATCGCCGCCACCTACACCCTGGAACTGGCCGAAGCGCAGGGATGCCGGGTGGTCAACCGCCCCGCCGCACTGCGGGACTGCAACGAGAAGTTCTTCATCACCCAGTTTCCGCAGTGCTGCGCCCCCACCCTGATTGCCCGCGACCCGGCGGTGCTGCGCGCCTTTCATGCGGAGCAGGGCGACATCATCCTGAAACCGCTGGACGGCATGGGCGGCAGCGGCATCTTCCGGGTCGGCCCGGACGGATTGAACCTGGGCGCTGTGATCGAGAGTCTGACCGAGGGACGCCACCTGATCATGGCGCAACGCTACCTGCCCGCGATCACCGAGGGCGACAAACGCATCCTGATGGTGAACGGCGAGCCCATTCCCTACTGCCTGGCGCGCATCCCGATGGCCGGTGAAACCCGCGGCAATCTGGCGGCTGGTGGCAGCGGCCGTCCACAGCCGCTCAGTGACCATGACCGCTGGATCGCCGCCCAGGTAGGGCCGGCGCTGAAGGCGCGCGGGCTCCTTTTCGTCGGCCTCGACGTCATTGGTGAACACCTCACCGAGATCAACGTGACCTCCCCCACCTGCGCACGCGAAATCGATGCGGCCTACCAACAGGACATTGGCGGACAGCTGATGGCTGCCATTGAGTCATCCCTTTCACAGGCGCCTGCCGACAGCCTGCCCTGATGGATCCCCGACTCAAGCAGTTCGGCAGACGAGCCCTCACCGGGCTGCTGATGGTGGCGCTCTTCGCCTGGCTGGCACAGCGCAACCCGGCCGAAGGGCGCGTGCTCACCCGCGACCTGGTGGGCCTGGGCACCCTGGTCACCGTGACCCTGTGGCTGAGCCCCGCCCAGGACGAGGCCGACGCGCACGCCGCGCTGGATGACCTGGCCACCTGGCTGCCCAGCTTTGAGCACCGCTGGAGCGTGCTGGGGGACAGCGCACTGGCATCGTTGAACCGGCAACTCGCCGCGGGCGAGGCCATCACCGTCCCGCCACCGATGCGGCCCTTGTTTGCCCGGGCCGCAGAGATAAGCGAACGCACCGAAGGCCGCTTCGACGCCCGGGTCGGCGCTCTGGTAGCGCAATGGCGCTTTCAGGACCAGACCGCCTTCCCTGACCGCCCTCCCGAAACGGCGGCCCTGGCGCCGCCACTCGCGGCCCTGGCGGCAGCCCCGGCCTTGACCGCTGGACCGACCTGGGGCCCGGCACCCGGCGTGCAGCTGGACTTCGGCGGCATTGCCAAGGGTCAGGCCGCGCGCGCCATTGCCGACCGGCTGATCGGCGCCGGCTTCCCCAACCTGATCGTCAACCTCGGTGGCAATGTCCAGGCTGCAGGCCATAAGGGCCCGCAGCCCTGGCGCATCGGCATCCGCCATCCGCGCCCCGCGGAGGGCACGCAGCAGATGCTCGCCCTGCTGCCGACCTCGGCACAGGAGGCCATCATCACCAGTGGCGACTACGAACGGTATTTCCTGCACCGGGGGCGGCGCTACCATCATCTGCTGGATCCGCGCACCGGCCAGCCGGCACGGGGCCTGCAATCCGTCACCGTGGTGACCGATGACCCGATCCTCGGAGATGCCGCCAGCACCGCCCTGTTTGTGGCGGGCCCCGCGTGGCCGGACACCGCCGCCGCACTGGGGCTCGATCAGGTGCTGGTGGTGACAGACGATGGACGTATCCAGGCCACCGCCGCCCTCGCGGACCGTCTGGTCCTGCCGGATGGCGTCACCCTGGAGCGCTTGCCGTGAGCGCCGCCGACCGCGTGCTGCTGATCGTCCTGTGTGGGCTGCTCGGGGGGATCTATGCCGCGCTATGGCAGCCGGCCCACCCTGCCGACACGGCCGAGGTTCGCGTCGACGGCACGCCGGCGCACACCCTTGATCTGCGCATCGATCAGATCCTGAAGGTCGAGGGCACACGCGGCCTCAGCACGGTCGCGGTATCAGCAGGGCGCGTGCGCTTCCTCGACAGCCCCTGTCGCAACCGCATCTGCATTCACAGTGGCTGGTTGTCCCATGCCGGCGACGGTGCCGCTTGTGTTCCCAACCGGGTGTCGATCAGCCTCGTTGGCAAGAACGGCGTGGACAGTGTCGCATTCTGATCCGGCCCGCCACCGCGACCGGTTGATCGCCGGATTTGCCGGCATCGCCATCCTCATCCACCTGCTGGAGTCCGGCATCCCGTCACCCATCCCCGGCATCAAACCCGGGCTGGCCAACGTCATCACCCTGGTCGTGCTGGCGCGCTACGGATTGGGCATGGCCATCTGGGTCAATGGACTCCGAGTATTGGTATCGAGCCTGCTGGTCGGCAGCTTTCTTGCCCCCGGTTTCTGGCTGTCAGCGGCCGGCGCCGGGTTCAGCCTGGCGGCGCTGACCCTCGGCGTCGCCTGGAATCACCTGATGCCGCGCGGAAGACTTTCGGTCATGGGCTTGTCGCTGCTGTCGTCCGTGGCCCACATCGGCGGCCAGTTCCTGCTCGCCTGGGGCTGGTTCGTGCCACACCCCGGCCTGCTGCACCTGCTGCCACCGCTGCTCACGGCGGCCCTGCTGCTGGGCCTTGTCACCGGCGGCATCGCCCGCGCACTGCTGGCACGGCTGCCCGAAACCCCGGGGACCGCTACACTGCCCCCATGAGCGATTTCCTCAAGAACCAGTTCCTGGTCGCCATGCCCGGCATGGAGGACGAGCGGTTCGCCAACACCGTGTCCCTGCTGTGCGAGCACAACGATCACGGCGCCATCGGGCTCGTCATCAACCGGCCGATGGACCTCACGCTCAGCGACATGATGAAACAGATGGATCTGTCGCGGGACTCATTGGATGAGTCGGTGCACGTGTATTGGGGCGGACCGGTACAGCCGGAGCGCGGCTTCGTCATCCACAGCGGCCCGGGCGACTGGGAGTCGACGCTGCAACTGGAAACAGGGCTGTTCATCACCACCTCGCGCGACATCCTGCGCGCCATCGGCGAAGGCGGCGGCCCTGCGGACTATGTCGTGGTGCTCGGCTATGCCGGCTGGTCCGAGGGCCAGCTCGAGGAGGAGGTCATGCACAACGCCTGGCTCAACACTCCGGTCGACAGCGAGATCATCTTCCGCATGCCGGCGCGCGACCGCTGGCAGGCCGCGACCCGGTTGCTTGGCGTCGATGTGTCCCAGTTGATGGCCACCGCCGGTCACGGTTAGGCGGCATTTCTCACAAGGGGATCGAGTGATGGCCGTATGTCGAGGATGCCAGCGGCACCGGGCTGGAACGAAACCGATGGTTGTTCCCCTGGTTGCGTGAAGCCCAAACCGGTGGCACCGCAGACAGGCCAGCGCCGATCAGCCTTCGATCCGTACATCACTTTGATCGGAACATATCGCATGAAAGCTTCAGTGAAGATCGGTATTGGCACAGGGATCGAAGGCGACCCTGTGAGAAATGCGGGCTAGGCCACCATCGACATGGCGGTCATGGCCTTCGACGTGGGGGAGAAGCGGGTCGGCATCGCGGTAGGCGAAGCCCTGACCGGGCGCGCGCGCGCGCTCCCCACCCTCGCCCCCGACGACTGGCAGGGCATCCAGCGCAGCTGGGACAGCTGGGCACCAACCGCTGCCGTGGTGGGCTGGCCGCTCGACGAGCAGGGCGGACTGCAGGCCGCCACCGCCCGCGCGCAGGCCTTCGCCGGGCAGCTGCACGGCCGCTTCGGCTGTCCGGTCTATGTCTGTGACGAGCGCTACAGCTCCCGCATGGCCGATGACCGCCTGCGTCAGGCGCGTGCCCAGGGGCAGCTCGGACGGCGGGTGCGAAAAGCCGACCGCGACGCCGAAGCCGCGCGGGTGATTCTCGAGCAATGGTTCGACGAGGGCGGCGTTGAAGGCGGGCGCAGGCTGCTACCGCCTCCCTGAACCCCGCACAAACCGTCATAATGCCGCCCCATGACGGCATCGCCACAGCTCGACGATCAGGGCCATCTGCGCCACCTGCTCACCCTGGAGGGGCTGCCGGCGCCGTTGCTGACAACCCTGCTCGACCGTGCCGACCGCTTCCTCGGGGAGACCGGCGGCGACAAGAAGCACGCCAGCCTGCTTGGCCGCACGGTCATCAACCTCTTTTTCGAACCCTCGACACGAACCCGCACCACGTTCGAGCTGGCCGCGAAGCGTTTGTCCGCCGACGTGCTCAACCTGCAGGTGGCCTCGTCCTCGGCCTCCAAGGGTGAGACGCTGCTGGACACGCTGAAGACCCTGGAGGCCATGCAGGCCGACATGTTTGTGGTGCGCCACGACACCTCCGGCGCCGCCCACTTCTTTGCCGAGCACGCAGCACCCGGCGTCGCCATCCTCAACGCCGGCGACGGTCGTCACGCGCATCCCACGCAGGGCCTGCTCGATCTGCTGACGATTCGACGCCACATGGGCCGCATCGCGGGCCTCAGGGTATGCATCGTTGGCGACATCCTGCACTCGCGGGTCGCCCGTTCGGATATTCACGGCCTGCGCACCCTGGGTGCCGCCGAGATCCGCGTGGCGGCACCGCCGACACTGATGCCGGCGGGCATTGATCAGATGGGGGTACAGGTGTTTCACGATGTCGATGCAGCGCTCGAGGGCGCCGACGTGGTGATCCTGCTGCGACTGCAGAAGGAGCGGATGCTCGGCGCCTTCCTGCCAAGCCTGGGCGAGTTCCACCGGGACTACGGTCTCAACGCGCAGCGAATGGCACGCCTGCACCCGGAGGGGATCGTCATGCATCCCGGGCCGATCAACCGGGGGGTCGAGATTGACGGCGATATTGCCTATGGCCCGCGCTCGGTCATCCTCGACCAGGTCCGCAACGGCATCGCCGTTCGCATGGCGGTGATGGACACCATTCTTGGCGGAGCCGCGCCGTGAGCCTGTTGATCCGCAACGCCCGCCTGCTCGATGCCGCCAGCGGCCGCGACGAACTCGGCCATCTCGGCCTGCGCGGCAACCGCATCGACCATGTCGGCACCCATGCCCCCGCAACCGACTACGCCGACACCCTGGATGCCAAGGGGGCCTGGCTGGTCCCGGGCGCCATCGACCTGTGTGCGCGCTTTCGCGAGCCCGGCCACACCGGCAAGGCCGATTTCGCCAGCGAGACCGCCGCCGCATTTGCCGGTGGCATCACCCGCTTTGCGCTGCCGCCCGATACCCGCCCGACCCTCGATACCCCCGCCATGGTGGTCCGGGTATTGCGCATCTCCAAGGCCGTGCGGAGTCCCTGGGTCTGCCCGCTGGGCGCGCTAACCCGCGACTTGGCCGGCGATGCGCTGGCGGAGATGAGCGCCCTCAAGGCGGCAGGTTGCGTGGCGCTGTCCAACGGCCTGCAGCCCCTGCGCGATCCCCTGATGGCGCGGCGTGCCCTGGAATACGCCCATGGGCTGGGCCTCAGCATCCATGTGTTTGCGCAGGATCCGGCACTGAGCGGCAGCGGCTGCGCCCATGAAGGCGCCGTGGCGACGCGACTGGGCCTGCCGTCCATTCCGGTCGCCGCCGAGGTGTCGGCACTGCGGTTCTGGATTTCGTTGGTGGAAGACACCGGCGCGCGGGTGCACTTCGGGCGGCTGTCGACGGCCCGGGGAGCGGAGTTGGTCGCCACCGCCCGCGAACGCGGACTACCGGTGTCGGCCGATGTGGCAGCGCACCAATTGTTTCTGACCGACGCCGCGATCGAGGGATTCGACGCACGTGCGCATGTGATGCCGCCGTTGCGCAGCCACGAGGACCGCGATGCCTTGCGCGCCGCGGTCGGCAGCGGCGTGATCGCCTCCGTGTGCTCGGACCACCAACCCCACGAGGCCGACGCCAAGATCGACCCCTTCCCGCTGACCGCGTCGGGGATCTCGGGACTGGAGACCCTATGGCCCCTGGTGCTGCGGCTGGTGGACGAGCACCTGCTCAGTCCCCTCGAAGCGGTGGCACGGCTTACCACGGGGCCGGCGCTGGCACTGGGTCTGCCGCCACCCCGCCTGGCCGAGGGGGCGCCGGCTGATTTCGCACTGATCGAGGCCGACACGGAATGGACCCTGCAGGCCGCAGCACTGCGCAGCCGGGGCCACAACACGCCGTTCGACGGCTGGCGGTTCCGCCACCGTGTGGCCGGCTGCTGGCATGACGGCGTCCGCCGGCACTGACCCCCATCCCGGCCGTCGCAGCGGTCGTGTTATATAAGGCCGCTCAGGAAGTTTCCGAAAACCGGCCTCAATACAACGCAGAGGGATTGCAGCATGGCGCGCATCATGGTGGTGGACGACTCGCCCACGGACGTGGCGAACCTCCGGAACATGCTCAGCAAGGCAGGACACACGGTCCTGGAAGCCACCAGCGGCCAGGACGCCATCGACCGCATCCGCGCGGAAAAGCCCGACTGCGTCGTCATGGATGTTGTGATGCCCGGGGTCAATGGTTTTCAGGCCACCCGGACCCTGTCCAAGGACCCCGCCACCGCCGCCATCCCGATCCTGGTCGTCAGCGCGAAGAATCAGGAAACCGACCGCGTCTGGGCGCTGCGCCAGGGTGCCAAGGAATACCTCGTGAAGCCGGTCAGCGAATCTGACCTGCTGAATCGCATCAACAGTGTCCTCGGTGGCTGAACGCACCATCTAACGCCACGTTTCGGGGGGAACCATGGCAGATCTCACCTTGGTGCGTAACGCACTGCTTCGACGCGATGTCGCCCTACTGCTGGCGGCCATCGGCCTCATCATCATCGCCATCGGTGGCTTCTACTTTGGGGGACAGTCCGCAGCGGTCGATCGTGACCCGCCCGAACTGGCGGCTGACGCTCGCAACCAGTCGCTACGGTGGGTCGACGCCGCAGCCGCGCTGCGTCGCGGTGACACCGTGGATTGGGCGGCGCTGACAGCGCCCTCCGATGACCTCACGTCACGGCTGCAGGCCCTGCGGGACACCGCAGCGTCAAGCGACAACGAATCCGTCGAAGCCCTGGGCCGTGCCTGGAGCGCATTACAGGCATCCGGCACGGCGCTGGCCGAGCACGCCGAGGCGTATCAGCGGGTCTTGCAGCAATTGGGGGAGATCCGGGCACAGCTGAGCGACATCGGCACGGCCACCGCAGCCCTGTCTGACGAGTTGACGGCACAAAGCGCGCCCGCGCGTCAGCTGCAGCTCGCAACGCAGCTGATGATGCGCCTGGAGCGGGTGAACGCCGCCTTGCCGACCGTCGTCGGCACCGGCACCAACGCCTCCCAGAACATCGAGGCATTGCGCCTGGAGAGCGCTTATTTCGTCAATGACCTGACTCGATTGACCGGAGGCGACGACAACCTGCCGGCGCTGCGCGATGGCGCGACACGCGACCGCGCAACCGCTCTGCAGCAGCGCTATCAGACGGTCGCCGACCGCATCGGAGTCATCGTCGAAGCCGCACCGCGGATGGATGCGCTACAGCAGCACGCAGCCGACATCCCGGCACATGCTGCCGCTGTCATCGCAGCCGCAGACGCCCTGCAAGTTTGGCCTGGCCCGCAATCGGATCCCCATGCCGCACTGCCGGTGGTCAGTGTGCTGGCGCTGGTCCTGGCGATCGCCGCCATCGTGGCGTTCTTTCTGCTGTTCGCCCGTAGCACCCGCAGCGGTTCGGCTGAAACCGAGCAGCGGGATGCGCGACAGCAACAGGCCATTCTCGGGCTGCTCGACGAAATCACCAACCTCGCCGACGGCGATCTCACTGTCGACGTAACCGTAACCGAAGACTTCACCGGCGCCATCGCCGACTCGATCAACTACACCGTGCAGAACATGCGCGCGCTGGTCGGCACCATCAACAACACGTCGGAGCAGTTGGCACAGAGCGCCGCCCAGACCCAGCAGATCGCTTCCCGCATGAACCAGGCGTCGGAGCGGCAGGCCAAGGACGTGACTGCCGTCACCACCCAGATCGCCGCCACCTCCCAGCAGATGCAGCAGGTGGCCGGGCGCGCGGAGCAGCTGGCCCGACATGCGCAGGAATCGGTGGCGGTGGCACACAACGGGGCGCAGACGGTGGACCGCACGATCCAGGGCATGAATACCCTGCGCGAGCAGATTCAGGACACGGCCAAACGCATCAAACGTCTGGGGGAGTCGTCCCAGGAAATCGGCAACATCATCGAGCTGATCAACGACATCGCTGAGCAGACCAGCACCCTGGCGCTCAATGCCTCCATCCAGGCGGCCATGGCGGGTGAACAGGGACGCGGTTTTGCCGTGGTGGCCGAGGAAGTTCAGCGACTGGCTGAGCGAGCCTCCACTGCCACCCGACAGATCGAAAACCTGGTGAAGACGATTCAGGCCGATACCAACGAGGCGATCATCTCGATGGAGCGCTCCACCCACAACGTGGTCAGCGGCGCCCGCAGCGCCGAAGAAGCGGGAGGGGCGCTCACGCAGGTGGAAACCAGTTCGCAACAGATCGCGCGACTGATCCAGGAGATCTCGGGCGCCGCCCGCAACCAGTCTGCCGCTGCGACCACCATTGCCGGACAGATGCAGAACATTCGCGAAATCGCGGTCCAGACCTCCGGCTCTGCCGGTCAGACGGCCCACGCCATTGGCGAACTCAACGCGCTGTCGGAAAAGCTTCGGGCCTCGGTTGCCGGCTTCAAACTGCCGGAGTAGCCATCCCCGCACCTCGACGGCGGCGCAGGGATCAGCGTTTTTGCCCTATAAACCTTATATATCTTACTGATTTTATTGGGCTTGCTTGCGGCCAGCCGCCGCCATCCGTACCATTTGCGACCTTTTTTGGCGAACCGCGTGCCCCGCCGCACGGCGGTTCAACCGCCCGTTTTCTCATGTAAGGACCCCCCATGACCTTTCAGGCCGATCTCGAAAAACTGCTTGGGCTCAAGACGGTTACCTACAAGTACAACCTCAGCAAGCCGGAGCTGTTTCACGAGGCCATCGCCAACGACAAGGGTCGCGTCCGTCGCGATGGCCCCTCGGACGCGCAGAAGGCCTTCGCCACCAAGCTTGGCGTGGACGGTCCCCTGGTCTACTACACCGACCCGGACTGCACCGGTCGCCGCACCAAGGACACCTATGCAGTGAAATGGCCGGAGGTTGCCGACCAACTGTGGTTCAAGGCCGACCTCAACGGCTACGACCCGGACCAGTATCAGAGCCTGCTCAAGCGCGTGGTCGCGCACCTCAACGACAAGCAGGCCGCCTTGTACGTGAAGGATGTGTTCATGGGCTCGGACCCCGACTTCGCGGTGCCCTACCGCTTCGTCGGCGAATACGCCACGCACGCCATGTTCGTGGACAACATGTTCCCGAAGAACCTTGAAGGCGTGAAGGATGTCGACGCACGTCGCTGGACCATGATCAATGTGCCCAGCTTCGAGTGCGTCCCGGAGCGCGACGGCTGCCGCGCCGAGGCGGCGGTGATCATCGACACCCGCAACAAGATCTGCCTGGTCGCCGGCCGCGCCGACTACTGCGGCGTCAACAAGAAGACCATTTTCACCGTCGGCAACTACCTGCTGCCGCTGGAAGGCCGCCTGTCCATGCACTGCTCGGCCAACGTCGGCGAAAAAGGCGACGGCGCCATCCTGTTTGGCCTGTCCGGCACCGGCAAGACCACCCTGTCGGCCGACGCCAGCCGCCGCCTGATCGGCGATGACGAGACCATCTGGTCCGACAACGGCCTGTGCAATCTCGAAGGCGGCTGCTACGCCAAGCTGATTGACCTCGACAAGCAGGCTGAGCCGGTGATCGCTGCTGCCATGAGCCAGGCCGGCACCATCATCGAGAACGTGCCGCCGCTGCCGGGCAAGACCATGGCCGAGTGCCACCCGGACGAGCTGGACCTGAGCGACCGCAGCATCGCCGAGAACACGCGCCTGTCCTACCCGCTGGATGTGGTGCCCAACACCATGCCCAATGGCCGCGGCCCGCACCCGCAGACCATCGTGCTGCTGACCGCCGATGCCTTCGGCGTGCTGCCGCCGATCTCGATCCTGGAACCGAAGGACGTGATGTACCACTTCGTCTCCGGCTTCACCGCACGCGTGGCCGGCACCGAAGTGGGCGTGACCGAACCGCAGCCGACCTTCTCGGCCTGCTTCGGCGGCCCGTTCATGGCGCACAAGCCCAATGTCTACGCGGAACTGCTGGCGAAGAAGATGCAGCAGAACCAGGCCCGCTGCATCCTGCTCAACACCGGCTGGAGCGGTGGCCCTTACGGCGTCGGCAAGCGCATGAGCTTGAAGATCACCCGCGCCCTCCTCAATGCCGCACTCAACGGTGAGCTGGACGGGGTTGAAACCGAAGTGCAGCCCATCCTCAACCTGAAGATGCCGAAGGCCTGCCCGGGAGTCCCCTCGGAGATTCTCAATCCGCGCAACACCTGGACCGACCCTGCCGCCTACGACGCGTCGGCCACCAAGCTGCGCGACATGTTCCGCGACAACTTCACCAAGAAGGGCTTTGCCGCCTTCGGCATCGAAGCGCGGATCTGATCTTGCGGTGACACCGAAAACGGCCACCTCCGGGTGGCCGTTTTCTTTTGGGCAGTCCCGCATCGCCGCGACCGATGGCACGATGCATGCTCAGACGACAGGGCCCTTGCCGGAGCCCCCCATGTCGCCTCGTCGTTGCGCCCCGCTCTGTCTCGCCCTGTTGCTGAGTGCCTGCAACAGCAACGACGTGCTTTCGCCGTCGCCTGCCAGAACCTTCGTCCTCGAGGAAGCGACTGTCGCCGACATCCACGCCGCCTTCGCTGGCGAACAGCGTCTGGAGGACGGCAGCCTTCTCACCTGCAGCCGGCTCTACCAGCTCTACACCACGCGCATCGCTGCCTATGACGCCACGCCCCAGTCCGGGGGGCTGCCAATTCTCTCAGTGCTGCGGATCAATCCGCAGGCCGCCGACCAGGCTGCCGCGCTCGACGAGGCCTACGCCGCAGACCATGGAATCGGCGACCGTGCGCTGCACTGCGTCCCCATGCTGCTGAAGGACAACTACGACACCTTCGACCACCCGTCCACATCCGGCTCCTATTCCATGCTCGGTCACCAGGCATCGGTAGACGCCCATTCGGTGGCCGGCCTGCGTCGCGCCGGGGCCCTGATTCTGGGCAAGGCCAATCAGGACGAGTTCGCGTTCACGGTCATGGGCACCAGTGGCCGCGCACCGCTCACCCGGAACCCCTATGACTCCGCCCAAAGCCCTGGCGGCTCCAGCTCGGGAGCCGGCGCGGCGATCGCCGCCAATTTCGCCGCTATCGGCACCGGCACCGATACCTGCATGTCCATTCGCTACCCGGCGTCGGTCAACGGCCTTGCCGGCATTCGCCCTTCCGTGGGGCTGGTCTCCCAGCACGGCGTGTTCCCCCTGACGCATTCGCGCGATGCACCGGGCCCAATGGCACGCACCCTCCGCGACGCCGTACTCGCGCTCAATGCAATGGCAGGGGCGGATCCTCGCGACCCGAAGACCCTGGCGTACCAGCACCCCGATTTCCCCGAGCGCCCACGTGACTACACCCGGTTTCTGGACACGGAAGGAAACGGCCTGAAGGGCCGTACGCTGGGCTTCGTCAGAACGTTTGGCAGCCGGGACGCGGCGGGCGACGGGGAGCACCTTGCCCTCATCGAGGCCGCCATCGACGACATGCGCGCCCAGGGCGCCACGGTTCATGACGTCGACTTCCCGGACTTCGTCTCCGTGGCCGCATCGGCCATGCACTACGAGTGGAACGATTACTTCGTCCAGTTCGAACGGGAGAACGGCTATCCGGCGCCGCGGCGATGCCTCACCGCACTCAACCCCGGGGTCAACACCTGCAGCCTGCCGACCGACGGCATCCTCGAAACCGGGCTGGTCAGTCCGATCGCACTTGCCTCGGTGATCGCGGCAGCGTTTGAAGCGCCCACCACCCCGCCTGATGCCGCCCTGTTGCAGCAGCACATCGCCACCCGCGGCCACGTGGAAGGGCTGATGGATGCCTGGCCATTGGCGGACGGGCAGTCGGTAAGACTGGATGCCCTGCTGCTGCGGCCCGGCAGCAGCCCCCGTACCTGCGACTTTGGCTCAAGCACGCAGAACCCTTCCGTCGTGGTCCCCGTGGGCCAGACCGCTGACGGGGTGCCCAAAGGCATCGAGATTCTTGCGCGCCGATGGGACGAACCCACCGCGCTGGGCATCGCCTATCACTACGAGCAACTGACGCAATGGCGGACACCGCCACAGCTCCGCGCCAGCGTGCTCGCCGAGACACCGCTGCCCGCCGTGTTCAACCACGCCCGGCAGTCGCTGCTGCTGCCCCTGCTTGATGAAGACCCCATGGCCTTGCCGGTCGCAGCCTACCTTCGGGTCATCGCCGAGTTCGTCCAGGGCTTCTCGGAGATACCGGCACCGCAGTAGCCCGCCGCATTCGCGGTTGCGACCGACACCGTACGCTGGGAGATAATGGCGTCCTTCCGGGAGCCCCTATGTCCGTCAACCGCATCTTCTGCATCGGCAAGAACTACGCCGAGCATGTCGCCGAACTGGCCTCGCTGGGCCATCAGGACGACGGTGACTGCGTGATCTTCATGAAGCCGGTTTCGGCCATCGTCGAACCGGGGGCGCCGATACGACTCCCGCGCGGCTTCGGCAGCATCCATCACGAGGCCGAACTGGTGGTGCAGTTGACCGGCGGCGGATACGACATCCCCGAGGCGGAGGCCCTTGCCAGCGTGGCCGGCATGACACTGGGTCTCGACCTGACGCTGCGCGACCTGCAGACCACCCTCAAGCAACGGGGGGCCCCCTGGGAACGCGCCAAGGGCTTTGACGGCGCGGCACCGCTCGGCGACTTCCAGCCCTATCTGGAACAGGACCTGCAGGACCTGCACTTCACCTGCCACGTCAACGGCACGCTGCGACAACACGGCCACACCCGCGACATGCTGTTTTCCGTGGCGCGGCAGATCCACATTCTGTCGCAACTCTGGGCGCTGGAACCCGGCGATGTGCTGTACACCGGCACGCCCGCCGGCGTCGGCCCCCTGGTCCCCGGGGATGACGTCGTCCTGGAGGGGGCCGGGCTCGGGTTGCACCGCTGGCACTGCACGTGACGCCGCTGCGCGCCCTGGTGCTGCTGGCAGCACTGTATCTCGCGCAGGGACTGCCCTACGGATTTTTTACCCAGGCCCTGCCGGTGCTGATGCGGGATGCCGGCTACTCGCTGACCGCCATCAGCGCCACCAGTCTGTTGTTCGTGCCCTGGGCGCTGAAATTTCTGTGGGCCCCCTGGGTCGACCATCGCGGCCGACGCCGCGACTGGCTGTTGCCACTCCAGGTTGGGGGCGTGGTGCTGGCATTGGTGCTCGCCGGCCTCCCTCTCAGCGGCAGCCTGCCAGCCCTGTTCGCCGCCCTGCTGCTGTTCAACATCATCGCCGCCACCCAGGACATCGCCACTGATGGCCTGGCAGTGCGCATGCTGGGGCCGGCCGAGCGCGGTCTTGCCAACGGCATCCAGGTCGGCGGCTACCGCCTCGGCATGGTGCTGGGTGGCGGCCTGCTGTTGTGGTGGTACACGGTGGTGGGTTGGAGCGGAATGCTGCTGGCGATGGCGGGCTTGCTGGCCCTGACAGTGCTTCCCGTGCTGTGGCTGCGTGAGCCGCCCCGTGCAGTCGCCGATCGCCCCCCCTCCGCCGACCTGTGGCGCCAGTGGTGGCAGCGTCTGCGCCGCCCCGGCATGCTGCACTTCATCAGCCTGATTGCTGCCTACAAGTTCGGCGACACCATGGCGTCGGCACATGTCGGCCCGCTGATGGTCGACCTCGGCCTCGACAAGTCGCAGATCGCGATGATCAAGGGCACCATCGGCGCCGTGTTTGGCCTGCTGGGCGCTGCTGCTGGCGGCTGGCTGGCATTCAGGGTTGGCCGCCGCGCCACATTGCTGGGCTGCGGCCTGCTGCAAACCGCGAGCCTGCTGCCCTATCTGTTGGCCGCGCTGGGAGGCCCCACGCTCCCCCTGCTGTGGACCGGCTCGGTGATTGAGCACCTGTTCGGGGGCATGGCGACGGTGGCGCTGTTCACCCTCATGATGGACGCCGCCGAACCAGCACATGCCGGCACCGACTACACGCTGTTGGCCTGCATCATCGTGGTGGTCATGGGCCTGGCTGCGTTCACCGGGGGTCTGGTGGGCGACAGCTTCGGGTTTCCCGCGCTGATTGCCCTCGCCGTCCTGGCATCCGGCGCGGGCTGCCTGTTGCTGGTGCGCCAACTCGACCGCGGCACCCCGCTGTCAACACTCAGCGCGGTGTGGCCATCTCGCTGAGCAGGGCGTCGATACGCGCATCCTTGTCGCGCCACAGGGCGGAAATCCATCGCTGGAATCGCGCGCGGAACATGGCATCGCTCTCGTAGCGCCCCTCGAAGAAATCGGCCGGAATCTCCAGCTTGCGCACATCGACAACCACATGGCGCATCCGTCCGCAGAGAAAGTCCCAGAAGCCACAGGGTCCGCCGGGGTAGACGATGGTGACGTCGAGCAGCGAGTTGAGCTGCGGCCCCATGGCCCCGAGGGCGAAGGCGAAGCCCCCCGCCTTGGGCTTGAGCAGATGCTGGTACGGCGACTGCTGCCGCGCATGCTTGGCGGGCGTAAACCGGGTGCCCTCAAGGAAGTTGAGGATCATCACTGGCTGATCCCGATAACGCTCACAGGCGCGCTTGGTGGTCTCGATGTCCTTGCCCTTGAGGGCAGGATTGCGCCGGATCTGCTCGGGGGTGTAGCGCTTCATGAAGGGGTAGTCCAACCCCCACCAGGCAAGGCCGAGAACCGGCACCCAGATCAGTTCCTGCTTGAGAAAGAACTTAAAAAAGGGCGCCCGACCGCCGAAGGCGCACATCAGCACATAGATGTCGTTCCAGGTCTGATGGTTCGCGCACACGAGGTACTGCCCTTCGGGGTGCAGATCGGCATCGAGACGCAGGTCGAATCGGTAGTCGAGCAGCGCGTTGCCGAAGACGGCGTTCATCATGGCCCAGCGCTGCGCCACCCAGGCTACCGCCCGGCTCATCTGGACCCGCGCGCGCGAGGCAGCCGGTGTCAACAACTTGAACAGCACCAGGATGAACAACGGTACGGCCCAGAACAGGGTATTGAGGATCAGCAGCACGGCCATGATCAGCCCCTGCAGGAATCCAGGAAGTCGGCTCAGCATTCGGTCGGCTCCTTCAGTACGGATATCGGGGTTGGATCAGGGAACTGGCGTGATCTGCAGCGCGGTCGCGCGCAGTTCGCCATTCTGGTCGTACAGGCGTACCGCATCAAAGCGGTCGGGGGGCAGGTTCACCAGTACACACGGAGATTCCGGCTGGGCGACCGCATCCGGATCCGACGGTCCGAAAAACGTGCCGCGCAGCATCAAGGTCCCGGCGCGCTGCCCGGCCGCCGCACTGATCGCAACGGCATGACCCGCCGCCGGGCGCTGGCCCAGATCGACCAGCACATAGGCACCTCCGCCCGGCAGGCCACCAGCCGACCACACCAGCGGCAGTCGGCGTTCGGCGGCCCAGCGCAGCAGATCATCTCGATCAGCAAACAGGGTCAGCTTGGTCTCGGTGGCATCGGTGCCACACTGGGTATGCCGCCAGACCTCCCGTACCGAGACGGGATCCTCTCCGGAGAAGAAGGTATCGATCCGCTGCAGCGGCCGTCCCGCACAGGCCGTCAGCATCACCGGCACGATCACGCCCATCCACATGCCAAGCTTGTTCATCGCCCTCTTGCCCTCCTTCCTCGATATAACCGAATTGTCACCGATTGAGACCGGCGGCGCCCAAGCGACCCGAGCGGCGAACGCAAAAGTGCTAGCGTTACGCGAATGAACGCTCCGTCATCCCCGCCCCGCGAACGCAAGCTCGAACTGCGCGAACTGCTCGACGAACTGGTCGCCGGCGGCGCGGTCACCCGGCACGATGCGAGAGAGTGTTGGGTGCGTCAGTCCGGCCAGCGCGGCCACGCACGCCACCCGCTGCTGCAGGTCGCCGACTGCGAGCTGGCGCGCGCCGACGGCGGCACCGGCCCCTGGACCGCGGACGCCCTCACACAGTGGTTGGCACAGCGCTGCGGACTTTCCTATCAGCGCGTGGATCCCCTGGGGCTCGATGTTCGCGGCATTACCGCCCTGGTGCCCTACGCCTATGCCGCCCGTGCCCAGATCCTGCCGTTGCGTGTAACGGACCGCGAAGTCGTGGTAGCGACCGCAGAACCCTGGTGGCAGGAATGGGTGCGCGATCTCGAACCCGTGGTCAACCGCCGGATCACCCGCGTGATGACCAACCCGCACGACATTGAGCGCTATCTGGGGGAGTTCTACGCGCTGGCAAGGTCGGTCAAGGGGGCCGAGACAGCACGACCGGGACGCACTCCCGGCGGCAATCTGCAGAATCTCGAACAGCTGGTGGAGCTGTCACGCAACGGCAAGCTGGATGCGGAAGCGCAACCCATTGTCGCGATCGTCGACTGGCTGTTGCAGTATGCGTTCGACAGTCGGGCCAGCGATATTCATCTCGAACCCCGCCGCGAACACGGCCGCGTGCGCTTCCGCATCGATGGTCGCCTGCAGGACGTCTATCAGATCCCCGTGGCAGTGATGCCGCCCGTGACCAGCCGCATGAAGATGCTGGCACGCATGGACCTGGCTGAGAAACGCCGGCCACAGGACGGACGCATCAAGACTCGTTCGCCCGGCGGTCGCGAGGTCGAACTGAGAGTGTCGGCCCTGCCCACCGCCTTTGGCGAAAAGCTGGTCATGCGTATTTTCGACCCCGACGTTCTGGTCAAGGATTTCGCCGCGCTGGGACTGGAGGCAGAGGACGCGGCGCGCTGGCAGGCCATGGTGTCACAGCCGCACGGGATCGTTCTGGTGACCGGTCCCACCGGCGCCGGCAAGACCACCACGCTCTACTCGACGCTGCGCCAACGGGCACGACCGGAAGTGAATGTCTGCACCATCGAGGACCCGATCGAGCTGGTCGAGCCCAGCTTCAACCAGATGCAGGTCAACCCCGCCATCGGGCTCGGCTTCGCCGACGGCGTCCGCGCGCTGCTGCGTCAGGACCCGGACATCATCATGATCGGTGAGATTCGGGACCTCGAAACGGCCGACGTCGCGGTCCAGGCCGCGCTAACCGGACATCTGGTGCTGTCGTCCCTGCACACCAACGACGCAGTGGGCGCCATCACCCGCCTGCTCGACCTCGGTGTTCCTCCCTATCTGCTGCGCGCGACGCTCCTCGGAGTGGTTGCACAACGTCTGGTGCGTCGCCTCTGTGCGCACTGCAAACAGCCGGTTCCGGTCGACCCGGACCGCTGGCAGGCCTTCAGCGGCAGCAGTGGCGTCGCGCCGCCGGCGCAGGTCTACCGGCCCCAGGGTTGCGCCGAATGCCGTGACACCGGCTATCACGGCCGCATCGGTCTCTACGAGATGCTGCCGGTCACCCGCGAGATCCGCCGCCTGATGGGGCGCGACGACGCGGATGCCGCGCTGGCAGCCGCCGCCGTGTCTGCCGGCATGACACCGCTGCGCCGCGCCGCCGCGCTGCGGGTTGCCCAGGGCGACACCTCGCTGGAGGAGGCCCTGTCGGTGGTTCCGCCGGCCCTGGACGAGCCTCATTCCTGACAAGGCGTTCACCTTTGATTCAGGCCCCCTCGATAGGCTCGGGGACGTTATCGCTCACCCCCGGGAACGCTCATGCACCGCACCCGCCTGCTCGCCTCACTCACGCTGACCCTCTGCATCTCGGCTTGTGCCACCCCGACTCCCTACCAGCCAGCTGAGCACCGGCGTGCGGTGGGATACACCGAAACCCAGCTCACCGACAATCGATATCGAATCGTCTTTGCCGGCAACCACCTGACGCCCCGACAGCACGTGCACGACTACGCCCTGCTCCGGGCCGCCGAGTTGACGCTGCAGGCAGGCTACGAATGGTTCCAGCTGGCTGGTCGTGATGAAGATCGGGATGTTCGCACCCACACGCGATTTGGCACAGGCTGGGACAGCGGTCCGCGGACTGCGGTGTATCAGCGCTGCGGACTGTTGACCTGCAACACTGTGGTCACGTCCGCCCCGGCCTATCACAGCGGTCTGGGGATCGAGACAGCCCAGGCGCGTACCGCCTACACGACCCAGCTTGAGATCGTGCTGGGAAAGGGGCCCATACCGACCGGCCCCGACACCTATCCGGCGCAGCCCCTGGCAGCTTCGTTGCGCCGCGCCTTGAACGTCTCCTCAGACCTCTGAGCCTGGGCGCATCCGCACGACGGCCTCATGATCACGACCGCGGGGGCCTGCCTCCGCGAGGGCTCACATACACCCAGGCCCAGCAATCCGATCCGTCATCGCTGATCGCGTGCCCGAGCACGCGCCGGAACTCCCCGGCCCGTGTCCAGCGCCGATGCACCCCCTCGTAGCGATCCAGCTGCACCAGCGACTGCTTCACGGGGTTGCGCAGCTGGAACCTCAGTGCCGGCTGCCAACACACTCCGACCCGCTCAAGCGCGGGATATCGATCGCCAGCTCGCAAACGCCCGCGCAGGCGACACGCTCCCAGGCAGCGCCCCATAGCGCGGCTGGCACGCCAGCAGTCCCGCCGCAGCCCACCCGGGGGCAACCGCCGCATCGCGGCCGGCCGCAAGCTGCCGTACACAAGCACTGACGTCACGGATACTGGCGCATGCCGGACATCAGACAATAAAAAACCCGGCCCCCTGAGGGACCGGGTTGTCGTCAGCGCGGAAACGATCAGTCCTCGCCCCCGAGAAAGCCGCTCAACTGCAGCAGGCTCATGAACAGGTTGTAGATGTTCAGGTACAGCGCCACCGTAGCGGAGATGTAGTTCGTCTCGCCCCCCTGCACGATCCGCTGCGTGTCGTACACGATCAGCAACGAGAAGATGGCAATGGCAGCGGTCGACACCGCCAGGGCCAGCCCGGTGATATTGAGGAAGATGTTGGCGATGGAGGCGATGATGATCACCAGCAGGCCGATCATCAGGAACTTGCCCATGCCCGAGAAATCCCGCTTGGTGGTCATGGCATAGGCGGACAGACCCAGGAAGATCGCCCCCGTCCCGCCAGCGGCCATCATCACCAGTTGCGCGCCGTTGGAAAACGCCGTCAGGTAGGCATTGATCACCGGCCCCGTTGCGAAGCCGATGAAACCCGTGAAGGCGAACACCGAGGCCAAGCCCCAGGCACTGTTGCGAGTCGCGTGGGTCAGGAACAGCAAGCCGAACATGCCGATCAACATCACGGCCCAGTGAAGCGGCGGCACCTTCATCGCCATCGAGAGCCCCGCCATGCCGGCAGAGAACAACAGGGTCAACGACAGCAACCAGTAGGTGTTGCGCAGGACCGCGTTCTGCTGCAGCAGCGTGGACGGCCGTGCATCGGCCTGGCGAAAAACGCCGGGTGCATCGGTACGAACCGGCACGGGGCGCTGCGAAGAGTTCCAGCTCATGTCACAACCTCACAAAGTCGATCAGACGTGGTACCCAGAGTGTACGTCATTGACCGTGAAAACCCATCGGGGGTTCCCACCGGGGGCTCAGAACGGAATCTTGCTCGGCTCGCGGGTGTAGTGAACGTAGCCCAGGCTGGCACCCGCCCGGATGCCGACGCCGGTGCGGATGGGGGCCAGCACCACATCTCCACTGCGCTGGTAATTCAGGCCAGCGCCCGCCACCACGTAGAGGCTGCCGTCGACCGCAGGAAAGCGTTGAAACAGGCTGTCGGTGCTTCTGAGGTTGTAGATCAGGGTGAACACCTTGGCGGCGTTGCCGCCGAAGTCCCAGCCGATCGAGGGTCCCTGCCACCAGACGGGCATGGCATCTCCGGCTTTGTACTGCAGCGTGCCCTGCCCGTAGCGCAGTCCGACCACGAAGGCACCGCCGCCTTCCTCGCCCATGATGTAGGCACTGGGGCGCCCATAGTCGGAAAACACCCGCTCCAGCGCCTTGGCGATACCTTCGCTGGCACCCCCGAAGAAGTCCTCGGCGGCCTTGCGCACTTCGGTCTCGGTGTAGGTCTGCTGCGACAGCTCGGTGTCCTTCTCGGTCGAAAAGGTACTGTAGTGCTTGCCACGCTCGTCGATCGGTTCGACCTGCGCGTGAGCGACACCGGTCAGCACGCCGAGGCAGATCATCAGGGAGTAGAGGCGGTTCATGGCGGGGCCCTGTCGGAAGTGGTGCGTCATTGATGACATGACAGACTGAATCGTCCATGAATTTTGTCAACCATGCGCGCAGGTCCCAAAAAGAAAGCGGCCCCGAAAGGCCGCTAATTTCCCTACCCCACAAAGCAGGTCCCTACGCCGTTTCCACCGGCACAAGGACACGAAACAGGACGCCAAGAGACCCAAGCTCGGCCATCGAAATCTGGCGTTTTCGCGAACATTGAGTATGCTCGTGGGCATCGCCGCTCACCATAGTAAAAAGCTCCCCCTACCCGAATGAAGCGACCGACTCCGGCCGACACCGTCGACCCCGTGGACCGCTACATCGCCCAGCTCTACCGCTGGGCGTTGTCGATCGCACCCGAGCACTATCGTGCCTGGGCTCTCCAGGAGTGGGCCAAATGGGTGCCGCACGATTTTGCCCTCTGGGGCACCGGCTTGGTCTCCGACTGGAAATTCCACACCGTCACGGTTACCGGCGGACTGCCGCCAGAGTTTCCCCGAATTCTCGAGGAGACCCGCCCGATCAATCCCCTGCTACCGGTGATCCTGAGCAATCTGGACTGCCCGGTGGACTTCAGGACCGTGGTGCCGGATGCCACGTTCTTCCAGTCCGAGTTCTATCGCCGCACCTTTGAGCCCTTTGGTATCAGCCGTGGGCTGTCAACCGCGCACCTGGACCGGCGCAGCGGACTCTATTCATTACTGACGCTGTATCGGCGAGACCGTGATGCCGGCTGGGACGAAGCCGATCTGGCGCGCCAGCGCCGGATTCCGTATCACCTGTTCAATGCCGCCTCGCACGTCTTCTTCCTGCACCTTGCGCGCAACCACCAGCGAATGCCGGCAGCGGCGGCGGCAGTGGTGGACAACCAGCGACGCTTTCACGAGACCCAGCCGCGCTTCCTGGACATGCTCGACGCTCACTTCCCGGATCGCGACGAGACCTACGAGCTGCCGTTCGAGCTACCCGAACCGGACACCCCGATGATGCTCAATGACCGGCTTTGCGTCCGTTGCGAGCCGGTGGGTGAGCTATGGATCGTCTACCTGTGGCCGCCCGGACCGCTGGATCGTCTGACAGCGCGCGAGCGCGAGATCGTGCTGGCCGTATCCCAGGGACTGTCGTTCAAACAGGCCGCCCGAAAGATCGGCGTGGCGCCGTCGACCGTGGCCAACCACCTCTACCGGATCTACCGCAAACTCGGTGTCTACAGCCGCACTGAACTGGCTGCGCTGGTCTACCCGGAAAATGAACCCTAACGCCGGCCCTTAACCCTCGCCATCAGCCGCTTCTTCTTTTTCACCTGGCGCGGCGTCAATTGGTTGACGCGCCCCTTGAACGGGTTGTCGCCAGTTTTGAATTCGAGCACCAGGGGTACCCCCTTTAGCTTGAACACCTCGCGAAAATGATTGGCAAGGTAGCGTTTGTACGCATTGGGAATGCGCTCGGTCTGATTGCCGTGCACCACGATACGAATGGGATTACGCCCGCCCTGGTGTGCGTATCGCAACTTGATGCGCCGCCCCACCACCGCAGGTGGCGCATGTCGGGACACCGCATGCTCAAGCTCACGCGTGAGCGCAGGTGTGGGGATATCCCGCAGCGTGGCATCCGCCACCTCGATCACTTCCCGCATCAATACGCCCACGCCGGAGCCGTGACGCGCAGAAATGTAGTGCAATGGCGCAAAGTCGAGGAACGGCAACTTCAGGTCGACCTGATAGCGAACCTGCTCACGGTCATCGTCGTCGAGTCCGTCCCACTTGTTGACGGCCACCAGCAATGCGCGCCCACGTTGGGCCACCAGCCCCATCAGGCGGGCATCCTGCTCACTGATCTCGCCATGGGCGTCGACCACCGCAATCACGACATGAGCACGCTCGATCGCCTCAAGTGTCTTGACGATGGAGAACTTCTCGATCACCTCGCTGACGCGGGCCCGTCTGCGCACCCCGGCGGTGTCGATTAGCGTGAAGGTGCGCCCCTCCGCCTCGAACGGGACCTCGATCGCGTCACGTGTAGTCCCCGGCAGGTCCGCCGCCAGCACCCGCTCCTCACCCAACAGGCGGTTCACCAGGGTGGACTTGCCGACATTGGGACGCCCCACCACCGCGACACGGATCCGCCCGTCGTCCAGGCTGGGACTTTCCGGCAGCGGTGGATAGGATTCCAGCAGGGCGTCCAGTAACGCACTGATGCCATCCCCATGGGCCGCAGACACCGCGCAGGGCTCGCCCAGTCCGAGGGCATAGAAATCGCCGCCAGCCGCCACCCGGGTTTGTCCTTCAGCCTTGTTGACCAGCAAGGTCACGGGTTTTCCAAGGCGGCGCAGGAACTGGGCAATCGCGTCATCGCTGGGATGGCGCCCTGCCCGGGCGTCGACCATGAACAGCACCTGATCAGCTTCGGCGAGCGCCAGCCGGGCCTGATCCTCGGCGAGCGCGGCCAGCGGTTCGCTGGACTCCGGCATCAGCCCGCCGGTATCCACCACCACGAAGGCGCGATCACCATGCCGGCCGGTACCGTACTGCCGGTCTCGTGTCAGCCCGGCGTAGTCGGCAACCAACGCGGCGCGGGTGCCGGTCAGTCGGTTGAACAGCGTTGATTTGCCGACATTGGGTCGACCAACCAGCACCAAGCGCGGCAGCGGCGCTGGCGGGGTCACATCATCCGTCATCAAGGTGTTCCCGCCAGGGCGCTGCGGAGCGCCGATTCCCGTTATTCCGACCGCGTGCCAACAGCGAACAGTCTACCTTCGCGGCTATACACCACGAGGCGTTCCGCCACCGGCATCGGCCGCGCCTGCAGCGGCGCATCTCCGGCGCGGACCCGCCCAACCAGGCGACCATCGCGCGGTGACAGCCAGTGCAGGTAACCCTCGAAGTCACCCACCACCAGCAGGCCATCCTTCAGTGCCGGCGCCGACAGACGCCGATACAGCAGGTCTTCCTGCTTCCAGGCGGCCGCGCCGGTGCGGGCATCCAGCGCCCAGACCCGACCGTCGGTGTCGCTGACCACCAGCTTGTCGTCAACCAACACCATGCCGCTATAACTCGAAATACTGCGTCGCCACAGCACCTGGCCGGTTTCGCCATCGACACACGCTAGCTCGCCTCCGACACTGGCGACGTACAACTCCGCACCTTCGGCCACGATGTCGGCATCAATATCCGCCAGCCGCTCCAGCTCACTGCGCCCCGTCGGTGCGGCGATCACCTGCTCCCACAGCAATTGCCCGGAACGGGGATCGATCGCGGCCACCCGACCGTTGTCCATACCCACGAACAGCCGGCCACCATGCAGCAGCGGCGCTGACAGGCCGCGCAGGGTAAGGCTCGGCACGCCGCGGTCGAAGGTCCAGCGGCGCTCACCGCTTTCCAGCGCCAGTCCGTGCAGGCGTCCATCGACCGTCCGCACGATCACCAATTCGCGTGAGGCGACGGGGGCCGCCAGCACCTCGCTGGACACCTTGGCGCGCCAGCGTTCGCTGCCATCGGCGCGGGACAGGGCAATCACCTCGGCATCCAGGGTGCCGAACAGCACCAGATCGGCCGCCACCGCCGGCCCGGCAATGGCGCGCGTCTTGGTCCGTCGTTCCCACACAGGACGCCCGTTTTCCGGATTCAGGGCACGGACACGTCCGGCCTGATTCACCACAAACAGCGCGTCGTCCGCAACCGCCACCGCAAGCCGGGAAAAGTGATCCCCATGCCCGACGCCACGCGACCATGCGCGCTTCGGCTGCACTTCCGGGCTGGCGATATCCTGCAACTCTGCCGGCTCGCGAACGTTCTCCTTGCCGGAGCAGGCCGCGAGCAGCAGTGCCGCCAGCGAAAGGACTGCAATCCGTACGCTCATGACTGCACCACGTCGGCAAGGTCATCAATCTTGAACTGCAGCAGCAGGCGATTCGGCGCCGCCGGATCCAGCGCGGCCAGGGCATCACGATAAGCATCGTGCGCGCCGCTGCGATCCCCCTGCGCCAGCAATACGTCACCACGCATTTCCAGGTACAGGGACTCAAAGCCCTGCGGCTGCGTGCTCAGGCGGCTCAGTGCCGCCTCCAGCTGGCCGCGCTCGAAGTCCACGCGCGCCAAACGCAGGTTGGCCAACGCCAGCAGGCCGGCATCGCCACTGTTGTCGGCCACCCAGGCCAGCGCGCCGCGCGCGGCATCCAGATCGCCCCGGTCGAGCGCCAGGTCGGCCTGCTGCAGCTTCGCCAGTGCGGCATAGGGACTACCGTCGAACTCGCGTGCCAGTGTGTCGGCCATCCGGCTGACCTCGTCTACCGCGCCATCACTGCGGGCAGTCTGCAGGTCGTCATAGATCTGCGACGCCTGCAGCGCACGGCTTTCGCGAGACCCCTGATAGCCCTCCCATCCGAAGATCGCCGCCAGGCCGATCCCCAGCCCAGCCGCCAGCGCCTTCCAGTTGTCCTGCCACCATTTGCGGAAGGCGTCGAGTTCAGCTTCGTCTTCGTAGTGCGTCGCCACGGGTGTTCTCGTCCTGAATTGTCAAAATAGCTGACCACCGAGATAGCTCGGCAGTTCTGCGAAGGCGATCATCGCCGGTTCCAACCCTTCGCGCAGGGATTTTACTTGAATGTGCTGCTCGGCCAGTTCCGCGTCACCCAGCACCAGCGCGAACCGGGCTCCAAGCTTGTCGGCACGTCCCAGCTGGCTCTTCAGCTTGCCCCCTCCTGCGCTCACCACCAGGCGCAGCGCCGGCAGCGCATCACGCAGGCTTTCGCCCAACCGTGCTGCAGCGCGTGCCGCCGCCTCGCCCTGCGTGCAGATCACCGCATGCGGTGCATCGGCGGGCAGGCTCACGCCGGTGGCCTTCATCAACAGAATCAGACGCTCGATGCCCGAGGCCCAGCCCACCGCCGGTGTGGGCGCCCCACCCAGCTGGGGGACCAGGCCGTCATAGCGCCCGCCTGCACAGACCGTCCCCTGGCTGCCGAGGCGGTCCGTTGTCCACTCGAACACCCCCCGACTGTAGTAATCGAGCCCACGAACGATGCGGGGGTTCACCACGTAGGCAATCCCGAGGTCGCTCAAGCCTTGCTGCAGACCATCGAAATGCGCGCGATCCTCATCATCGAGATAGTCCGTAATCACCGGCGCATCAGCCACCAGCGCCTGCGTGGCCGGGACCTTGGAGTCGAGCACCCGCAGCGGATTGCTCAACAGACGCCGCTGCGAGTCGGGATCGAGCGCCTCGCGGCGCGCCTCGAGAAACGCGATCAGCGCCTCGCGGTACCGGCCGCGGCTGTCACTGTTGCCGAGGGTGTTGAGCTCCAGCTGCACGTCATCGAGTTGCAGCCGTCGCAACAGCCGCGCCGACAGGGCGATGACCTCGACATCGATGTCGGGTCCGGCAAGGCCGTAGACTTCGGCACCCAACTGGTGAAACTGCCGGTAGCGCCCCGCCTGCGGCCGCTCATGACGGAACATCGGCCCGGCATACCACAGGCGCTGCTGCTGGTTGTGCAGCAGCCCGTGCTCCAGGCCGGCACGCACACAACTCGCCGTCCCCTCTGGCCGCAGCGAGAGACTGTCTCCTTCCCGGTCGTCAAAGGTGAACATCTCCTTCTCGACGACATCGGTGACCTCGCCGATCGCACGCTTGAACAGCGCGGTGTGTTCGAGCATCGGCGTGCGGATTTCCCGGTAGCCGTAGGCTGCGAACGTCTCGGCTGCCGCACGCTCGACGTACTGCCAGATCGGCGTTTCCTCCGGCAGGATGTCGTTGAACCCGCGCAGGGACTGCAATTTCATGAGGTCGCCTCGCGCGCCTTGCGTCGCGCCTCGAGCTTGGCGCGCACCAACTGCTCCAGACGATCCACCAGTTCCTCGTTGCGGGCCTTGTGTTGGATCCGGCCGTCTTCATAGATCGAGTTGGGACGTCCACCGGCCACCCCGAGCGCCGCCTCGCGCGCCTCGCCCGGCCCGTTGACGACACACCCGATCACCGCGAGATCCAAAGGCTCGTCGATATCATCGAACCGCTGCTCCAACTCGGCCACCACTTTCACCACATCGAAGTTCTGGCGCGAGCAGCTGGGACAGGCCACCAGATTGATTCCGCGGCTACGCAGGTGCAGGGACTTGAGAATATCCCAGCCCACCTTGACCTCTTCCAGCGGATCCGCTGCCAGCGACACTCGCAAGGTGTCACCAATGCCTTCCGCCAGCAACATGCCCAGGCCAATGGCGCTCTTCACCGCACCAGCACGCGCCCCACCGGCCTCGGTGATGCCGAGATGCAGGGGTTGCGCGATCTGCCCGGAGAGCTTGCGATAGGCCTCAACCGTCATGAATACGTCCGAGGCCTTCAGGCTCACCTTGAAGTCCTGAAAGTCTCGCTTCATGAGCAGGTCAATGTGGCGAAGCGCCGATTCCACAAGAGCGTCGGAGTTGGGCTCGCCGTATTTCGTCTGCAGGTCTGCCTCAAGCGAACCCGCGTTCACGCCGATCCGGATCGGGATGCCGTGGTGCCGCGCACAGGCCACGATCTCGTCGACCTTGCGCTCGCCGCCGATGTTGCCGGGATTGATTCGCAGACAATCGGCCCCCGCCTCGGCGGCAGCAATGCCACACTTGTAATTGAAGTGGATATCGGCCACCAGCGGCATGTAGCCCACCGCGCGCTTGATCTCGGCAAACGCCCGGGCAGCCGCGAGGGTCGGCACCGAAACCCGCACGATATCCGCACCCGCCTTCTGTGCCGCCTGAATCTGGGCGACGGTGGCAGCCACGTCCTCGGTATCGGTGTTGGTCATGGTCTGCACCGCAATCGGCGCATCGCCCCCCACCGTCACCCGCCCGACCCTGATCGCCCGGGTCGGGCGACGCGCGATCTGGAACTGGCTCTTCATCGCCATCCGTTCAACCCGCCGTGATCAAGGGGCCAGCGGCAGGTTCAGGCGCGCCGTGTTGTTCGACTGGGTGTACGGCTTCAGGTCCACCGGCGTCCCGTTGACTTCGAGCACCACCCCGGGCGCGTTCCCCAGGAACACCGACAACGGGGCGACACCCTTTACCTGCTGATCCTGCCCCGGGTTCATCAGGCCATTGACCAGCGCCACACCGCTGGCATCGTTGACCCTGATCCACGAGGTCTCCTTGAAGGTCAGGGTCAGCGCCAGATCCCCCGCTGTCGCGCCGGGAGTGGGCTCGGAGGAAGGCGCTGAAGTCGGCGCAGGAGAAACCGCCGGCGCCGGAGCAGGTCCGTCGGCGGCCTCGGGCTCGCTATCGGCCGGTGTTTCGCCGGGCGTCCCCAACGGCGCCAGAACAGGATTGACGGCGACCGCTGCCTCCGGCGCTGTCGGCACACCGGACTCAGGAACCTGGCCCCGGTCCAGCCACAGGAATACGGCAACCCCCACCACGCCGATCAGCAATGCGAAGCCCAGCAGGCGCCCCAGCCAGCCACCGTCACTCTTGCTCGGCGACAGCCTGATCTTGGCAGGCATCCGCGGCGCTTCCGGTTTGACGCGGCTCGCATAGGCGGCCAACAGCTGCGTTTCGTCCAGCTCCAGCACCTTGGCGCACTTGCGGTAATACCCCCGCACGTACACCGGCTCCAACAAGGCGCCGAAATCATCGCGCTCAAGCGCATCCAACGTCGCGCGCGCCAGCTTGATCTGACTGGCAAGGGCTTCGAGCCCTAGCGACCGGGCCTCCCGCGCCTCACGAATCATGGCACCAGGTGAAGGCTGCGCGGCAGGTGGCGGCGGGGCGGCGGGCACGTCCTCTTCGGGACGCTCGGGGGGCATTTGATCGGCGGTCATGAACGAGGCGTGTTGACAGCTTCGGGGGATTCGGGAAATTCCGCCTTCAACCGTAGCAAGTATCGTGCTGCGATTTCAGGATTGCCGAGCGTGCGCTCGGCGCGCACCCGCAGCAGTAGCGTCTCGGCGGTTGCGGGGGCCACCGCTTCGTAGCGTTCCAATAACGCCTTGGCGCGGACTGCATCGCCGCGGGCGACGCTTACCGATGCCAACTGTGCCAGCGCATCGGGAAACGAAGGGTTGTGCTCCAGCGCCTTGACCAGATACCCCTCGGCTTCCGCGGGCGCTTGGTCACGAACACAGACGGCAGCGTTGGTCCAGGCGGCCTCCGGCGTCGGGTAGCGCGGTGACTCAGCAGCCTCGCGCAGCAATCGCACCCCTTCGTCGCGGCGCTCCCGCTCGCACAGGAAAACGCCCAGATTGTTACGCGTGGAGGCGTCATCGGGCGCCAGCGACAATGCTCTGCGATAGGCCGCCTCGGCCTTGTCAGGCTCTCCCAGACGTTGATGCAGCACCCCTTTGACGCTCCAGGCCAGCGCCAGATTCGGCGCGTACGACAACGCCCGTTGCAACTTTTCCTCCGCTTGGGTCAGCTGCCCACGACGCAGGTAATCCGCACCCAGCTGGGTGTTGATCCGTGCCGCTTCCTGGCGATCCTCGGCGGAAAGCCCCGTGCTGGCACACCCCGCTTGCAGGGCTGCCAGCGCCAGCAATGCCGCACCCGCCACCACCGGCGCCCGGATCATGACGTCACCACCGGGACCTGCCGCAGACGGCTCTTCCGACGCGACTGCAAACGACCCGCCCGTTGGCAAGCAGGGCGCAGGGCCCCCGGCATCGCCGGGGATGCAACCGTTGCGCGTCGGGGCCAGGCCTGCGGGCTCATTGCGTCACCGCCGGAATCTGCCGCAGACGGTTCTTCTGGCGCGACTGCACACGACCCATCCGTTGGCAAGCAGGGGCCTCGCAAGCAGGGCGCAGGGCCCCCGGCATCGCCGGGGATGCAACCGTTGCGCGTCGGGGCCAGGCCTGCGGGCTCATTGCGTCACCACCGGGATCTGCCGCAGACGGTTCTTCTGGCGCGACTGCACACGACCCACCAGTTGTCCGCAGGCCGCATCAATATCATCCCCCCGCGTCTTGCGGATGGTGGTGATGATCCGCCGCTGCCGCAGCACATCGGAAAAGGCCCGGATTGCTTCAGGACGCGAGCGCCGGTAGTCCGTCTGCGGGAAGGGGTTGAACGGAATCAGATTGACCTTGGCCGGCATGTCACCGAGCAGCTTCGCCAGGTCGCGGGCCAGCGCCGGGCTGTCGTTGATGCCGTCCAGCATCACGTACTCGTACACGATATGGGACTTGCGATCCTTGCCCTGCGTGTATCGCCGGCAAGCGGCCATCAGCTCGGCGATCGGGTACTTGCGGTTGATCGGGACCAGCTCGTTGCGCAGCGCATCCACAGGCGCATGCAGGGACACCGCCAAGGCCGTGTCGACATCCTCCCGCAGCCGGTCGATGTAGGGCACCAAACCGCTGGTGGAGACCGTCACCCGCCGCTTCGACAGGCCGAAACCGAAGTCGTCCAGCAGGATGCGGATGGCCGCGAGTACCGGCGCATAGTTGGCGAGCGGCTCGCCCATCCCCATGAAGACGATGTTGGAGATGTTGCGATCACTCTGAAAATCACACCCCAGCGTACGGGCGGCAAACCAGACCTGGGCGATGATCTCGGCCGTGGTCATGTTGCGGTTGAGCCCCTGCTGTGCGGTGGAGCAGAAACTGCAGTCCATCGCACAACCGACCTGCGACGACACACAGAGTGTCCCGCGGTAGCGGCCGACCACGCCAGGCGCCGGATCGCGGCGTCGGGTCTCCGGATCGCCTTCGGGGATGAAGACGGTCTCGATGGCGTTGCCCCCCCGCAGGCGGAGCCCCCACTTGCGGGTCCCGTCCACCGAGGTCTGCTCGGCGACCAACTCCGGCGGAGCGATGTCGAAATGCGCGGCCATGCGGCTGCGCAGATCCTTGCTGAGGTTGGTCATCGCCTCGAAGTCATCGACTCCACGACGATAGATCCACTGCATCACCTGATCGGCCCGGAACGGCTTTTCGCCCAGTTCCGCGAACGCCGAACGCAGGCGTTCGCGGTCGAGGCCGAACAGGTTGACCCGCCCCGCCCCGGCAGCGGCCGGTGCAGGCACCGGTTGCACGTCCAGGGGCGGGTTCAAGGTCATGACGATGCGGGGACAGGCCTCCTGCGCGGCGCGATCAGCGCGTGCGGGGGCACAGCTCGGTGGTGCGGAAGAAGTAGGCGATTTCCACCGCCGCGTTCTCGAGGCTGTCGGAGCCATGCACAGCATTTTCGTCGATGCTGTCGGCGAAATCGGCGCGGATGGTACCCGGCTCGGCCTTCTTCGGATCGGTGGCGCCCATGATGTCACGGTGCGCAGCGACGGCGTTTTCGCCTTCCAGCACCGACACGACCACCGGGCCGCTGACCATGAAACGGACCAGATCGCCGAAGAAGGGGCGTTCACGGTGCACCGCGTAGAAGCCTTCGGCTTCCGTCTGGGTCAGATGCGTCATGCGGCTGGCGACGATCTTGAGGCCGGCTTTTTCAAAGCGGGCGTAGATATCGCCCACATGGTTCTTGGCGACGGCATCCGGCTTGATGATCGACAGGGTACGTTCGACAGCCACGGTTCAACTCCTCGGGTCGGAAGGGCGCGAACGCCCGATGAAAGAAAGCCCGGAAGTATACATCGGCCAGACGACAGCCGACCGCGCCGCCCGGCGGTCAGACCGCGAAACTTTCGCCGCAGCCGCAGGTTCCCGTCACATTCGGGTTGACGAACTTGAAACTCTCGTTCAGGCCCTGCCGCTGAAAATCGACCGTGATGCCCTCAAGCTGCGGCAGATGCTGCTTCGCCACCACGACCTTGGCCGCATGTTGCTCGAATACCAGGTCGTCATCGCCGACCTGATCGGCATAGTCGAGGGTGTAGGCGAAGCCCGAGCATCCGGAACGCTTCACGCCCACGCGAAGCCCCATGCCATGCCCGCGCGTGGCGAGCTGGTCACGGATACGGCGGGCAGCGGATTCAGTCAGTTGTACCGTCATGTCACTCATCCTGCGCGGTGCGCCCCAGGGCAGCCACCACATCGTCAGCCATGACCCAACAGTGGGCCTTGTCATCCCCGATTTCAAGCGCGGCGCGGCAGACGGCGCCCCAATCGCCCCGCAGGTCGTCGATCCGCCGGCCCGGCAACACCTCTGTCAGCCACTGACCGACCGCCAGCGTGACCGGGCAGCCCAGCGCCTGAAACCGGGTCTCCGCGATGCATCCGGCCTGCAACCGAACCCACAGCCGCAACCGCGCCCGGCTGGCCGGGCTGCGCACGTCGACATGCCGGACCGTGTCACCGTCGAGGACCCCAACGCCCTCGGGAGCAGCAAAGCGGGCCCACACCGGCTCCGAGTAGGCAAAGACATTGGCCAGACTCATGGCGCCCAGTCCCGCAGGGTGGAGACGGCCTCGACCATTCTCTGGGCGGCGGCATCGACCTGCACGGCCGTGCTGTCGTAGCCCAGCGAGCACCGCAGCGAGGCGTCGGCCAGCGCATCGTCGTGCCCCAGCGCCCGCAGAACAAACGAGGGCTCGCGGGTTGCCGAGGAACAGGCCGAGCCGCTGGACACAGCCAGATCGGGCAAACGCGCGCGCAGGCTCTCGCCGTCCACCCCGTCAAAACTGAGATTGAGGATATGCGGTGCCAGCGGCGGACGACCGTTGCGCTGAATGCCCGGCAGCCGCTCACTCAGGCGGTCCCACAGCCGCTCGCGGAGTGCCGCGACGCGCATCGACGCCGCCAGACGCTGCGCCTGCACCCGCGCCGCCGCTGCCCCGAACCCGACAATCTGATGCGTCGGCAGCGTCCCGGAGCGCATGCCCTGCTCCTGCCCGCCACCATGGATCTGCGGCGCCAGCCGCGCCCGTGGGCGTCGGCAGACGTACAGGGCACCGATCCCCTTGGGACCGTAGAGCTTGTGCGCCGACAGCGACAGCAGGTCCACCGGCAGCACCGACAGGTCAATCGGCAACCAGGCCGCCGCCTGCGCGGCATCCACATGGAACAACACTCCCCGTTCGCGCAGACGCGGCGCCAGGGCCTCGATCGGATTGACCACCCCGATCTCGTTGTTCACCCACATCAGACTGACCAGTACCGTATCCGGCGTCAGCGCCGCCAGCACCTGCTCCGGCGTCACGTGTCCACCCGCGTCGGGCGTCAGCAAGGTCACCCGATGACCCTGCCGCTCCAGCCAGCGCAGAGTGTCGAGGGTGGCCTTGTGCTCCACCCGGCTGCTGACGATGTGGCCCCGCGCCACCCCGCGAAACTCCAATGCCCCCTTCAGTGCCAGGTTGATCGACTCGGTGGCCCCGCTGGTCCAGATGATGTCGGCCGCTGCCGCCCCGACCAGCGATGCCACCTGGGCGCGGGCCGTTTCCACCGCCGCACGCGCCTGCCGCCCACCGGCATGATCCGACGCCGGATTGTCGTGCGAGGTCTGCAGCCAGGGCAGCATGGCCGCCAGAGCTTCGGGCGCCAGCGGCGTGGTCGCGGCATGGTCGAGCGGGATGATCATGGCGCGGCCACCTGCTTCAGCGCGGCGACAAACGCTGCCACCTCGGCTTCGGTATTGGCTTCGCCCAGACTCACCCGCACGGCTCCGAACGCGGTATCGGGGTCAATCCCCATGGCCAGGAGCACATGGCTGGGTTCACCGCTGCCACTGGCGCAGGCCGATCCGCTGGAAACGCAGAAGCCCGCACGATCCAGCCGCATCAGCAGCGCTTCCCCTTCCCAGCCGGCCAGTCGGAACTGCACGGTATTGGGCAAGCGGGGGGCGTCGGCAGCAAAGAGCTCAACGCCCGGCACGCTGCGCAGCCCTGCCTCCAGCACGCTCCGTAGCGCCAACAGGTGCCGGCTACGTTGCTCCAGCCGCTCGACCGCCAGATCCGCAGCGGCGCCGAAACCGACAATCGCCGGCACATTGAGCGTCCCGCCCCGCAGCCCATCTTCCTGAGCGCCCCCCCGCTGTTGGGGCTGCAGATCCACCGGAGCCACGCGCACCAGGGCGCCAATGCCCTTCGGCCCATACAGCTTGTGACTGGACAGGGAGAGCAGGTCAGCCCCCAGTGTTCCCACATCCAGGGCCAGCTTGCCGGCCGCCTGCACGGCATCGACATGCAGCAGCGCGCCCGCCGCATGCACACGCGCGGCGATGGCCGGGATGTCATGCAGCACGCCGGTTTCATTGTTGGCCCGCATCAGGGACACCAGCACGGTGGGCGTGGCGAGCACCGCTTCCAGGGCAGCGAAATCAAGGCTGCCCTGGCGATCCACCGGGAGGACCTGGATATCAACGCCCCAGGCCCGCAGCGCCTCGGCCGCCTCCATCACCGCCGGATGTTCGGTGCTGCCATAGGCCAACCGCGCGGCACGCCCGGGTGTCAGCACTCCCTTGAGCGCCAGATTGTTGGCCTCGGTTCCGCCAGACGTCCAGATGACATCGCGCGGCTGCCCTCCCACCAGGCTGGCTACCGATAGCCGGGCCTGTTCGACGGCATCCCGTGCGGCACGTCCCAACCGGTGCAGCGACGAGGCGTTGGCGTAGGGCCCCCGCAGATACGGCAGCATCGCCTCCAGCACCTCCGGCGCCAAGGGCGTGGTGGCGTTGTGATCGAAGTACACCGCCACCGGCGTCAGTCCTTGTCGGCGTCCGCCGCATCACGGCAGAACGCCGGCACTTCCAGCGCGTCCAGCGGCGCCTCGTTCACCCGCACGTCGTGGGCTCGCAGGGCCTCGCAGATGCGGTGCAGCTGCGCATCCTGCTCCTGGATGTGGGTCAGCATCCGCGACAGCGTCTGGGCCACCGGGTCGGGCATGTCGCGGGACAGACCGTAGGCGTCGAAGCCAAGCGACTGGGCGAGCGCCGTATGGGCCTCGGAAGGCGCCTGCGCCTCTTGCACGATACGACCGGGAATCCCCACGGCGGTCGCCCCGGCGGGCACCGTCTTGACCACCACCGAGTTCGAACCGACCCGGGCCCCGGCGCCGATCTCGATCGGGCCGAGCACCTTGGCACCGGCGCCGATCACGACGCCGTCACCCAGCGTCGGATGACGCTTGCCACTGTTCCAGCTGACGCCGCCCAGGGTCACGCCGTGATACAGCGTCACGTCATCGCCGATCTCGGCGGTTTCGCCAATCACCACCCCCATGCCGTGGTCGATGAACAGCCGACGTCCGATGCGGGCTCCGGGGTGAATCTCGATGCCTGTCAGCCACCGCCAGAGGCCGGCGTGCCAGCGCGCCAACCAGCGCAGCCCCCGGCGCCAGAGCCAGTGGCTCAGACGGTGCGCCCAGACCGCATGCAGGCCCGGATAACAGGTCAGCACCTCCCAGGTGGTCCGGGCAGCCGGATCCCGCTGGAAAACACTGTCAATGTCGTCTCGAATGCGCTCAAACATGGGCGGACCTTTCCGCAATGGACGCGTAGTGTAGTGCTTCGGCCTGAGACGCAACGAAAAAGGCCCGGCACATGGCCGGGCCTTCGAAAAGCTGCAACGCGTTCAGCCGATCAGGAAGCTGTCGCGCGACTTGCCGGCGGCTTCAGCCTCGGCCAACCAGCGCGGCAGTCGCCCGCGTCCGGACCAGGTTTCACCCGATGCCGGATCCCGATACTTCGGCGCCACCTTGGACTTCTTGCCACCGCGGCCGCCGCGCCCTCCCAGATCCGCCACCGTGATGCCGTGCTGCGCCATCTTTTCCTTGATCTCATTGATCACGGTCTGGAGCTCAGCGCGCCGCACCGATTCGGCTTCCTGCTTGAGTTGTTCGATTTGCTGCAAAAGATCCTGATAACGGGCCATGAAATATTCCGGAGTCAAAATGAGAAACGGGCGGCAATCTTAAACAGTGAAAATAGCCGGATCAAATACTCAAGACTTTCGGATCAAGGCGTATCGTCTTCTTCCTCCTGACTGGGCAGCAAATCCTCCCGGGTCACACCCAGCACCAAAACCATCGAGCTGGCGATGAAAATCGAGGAATACGTCCCGACGATAATGCCCACGATCAAGGCGATGGAAAATCCATGGACGGCACTTCCGCCCAGGAAAAACAGGGAGGTCAGCACGAACAAGGTCGTGCCGCCGGTAACGATCGTTCTCGCAAGCGTCTGATTGACCGAAAGATTCACCACATCGACCGTGGAAGCCCGCCGCTGGTCGATAAAGTTTTCGCGAATACGGTCATACACCACGATGGTGTCGTTCAAGGAGTAGCCGATCAACGCCAGAATGGCCGCCAGCACGGTGAGGTCGAACTCGACACCGAACAGCGCAAACCAGCCCAAAACCAACAGCGCGTCATGCACGGTCGCGACAATGGAGCCCACCGCAAACTTCCATTCGAAACGGAACGCCACATAAATCAGGATGCCGATAATCGCGAACAACGCCGCGAGCGCCCCGTCCGTGGCCAGCTCATCACCGACCTGTGGCCCGACGAATTCGACCCGGCGGACTTCCAGTGCGGTCCCACCGGCGGACAGCGCATCAACCACCCGGGTGGAGATCTGATCCGCCCCATCCTCGGCATCCGGCCCGAGGCGAATCATGACGTCGGTGGAGGAGCCGAAGTACTGCACGGTGGCCCCGACCAGACCGGCGTCGTCGAGCTGCGCCCGTACCGGATCCAGCGACACCGGCTCGGGATAGCTGACTTCGACCAGCACCCCACCGCTGAAGTCCAGCCCGAAGTTCATGCCCCGCAGGCCGACCAGCGCCAACGACACCAGCGTGGTGACCACGGCGAACACCAGCATGGGCTTGCGGATGCCCATGAAATTGATATTGGGAACACGCGAGAGAATACGCATGATTCAGCCCCTCAGACCGGCAGGTCGCGCAGACTGCGTCGCGCGAACAGCAGGTGGACCAGCGCCCGGCTGGCAACGATGGCGGTAAACATCGAGGTGGCAATGCCGATCGACAGCGTCACGGCAAAACCCTTGACCGGACCACTGCCCAGCGCAAACAGCACCACCGCCGCAATCAGCGTGGTGAGCTGGGAATCGGCAATGGTGAGGAAGGCGCGCCCATAACCCGACTCAATGGCCTCGTGCGGGGAGGCACCACCGGAGAGCTCCTCGCGAATCCGCTCGTAGATCAGCACGTTGGCGTCGACCGCCATCCCCAGGGTCAGCACGATGCCGGCGATCCCCGGCATGGTCAGTGTGGCCTGGATGGCGGACATCACCGCCACCAGCAACACCAGGTTCAGCACCAGGGCGACGTTCGCCACCAGGCCGAACACGTTGTAGTAGACCGCCATGAAGACCATCACCGCGATCAACCCGATCAAGGCCGCCATCTGGCCTTGCGCGATGTTGTCCGCCCCCAGGCTGGGGCCCACCGTCCGTTCCTCGACGATCTCCACCGGCGCCGCCAGGGCGCCCGCCCGCAGCAGCAGCGAGAGGTCATGCGCCTCCTTGCTGGTGAGTCCGGTGGTCTGGAACCGCTTGCCGAACACGCCGCGGATGGTGGCGATGGAAATCACCTCCTCCACTTCGCGCTGCTCGCGCATCGGCTCGCCCTTGGCGTTGTAGTTGGTGACCACTTCACGCTCCCGGAACAGCACCGCCATCGGCTTGCCGACATTGGCTTCGGTAAACGCGAACATGCGTTTGGCGCCCGCACCGTCGAGCGTGACGCTGACTGCTGGCTGGCCGTTCTCGTCCACCGTCGCCGAGGCGTCGATGAGCTGGGAGCCCGCCGCGATGATCTCGCGCTTGAGCAGTACCGGCCGGTTGCCCTCGCGGGTGTAGAACAGTTCGGTCCCCGACGGCGCCAGGCCACTGGCCGCAGCGGCATAGGCATCCCCGTCTTCCACCACCGCACGGTATTCCAGGGTGGCGGTGGCGCCCAGCAGATCCTTGACCCGCGAAGGATCCTGTACTCCCGGCAGCTGCACCACGATGCGCGCGGCCCCCTGACGCTGCACCACCGGCTCCGCCACCCCCAGCTGATTGACGCGATTGCGCAGGGTGGTGAGGTTCTGACGTACCGCGAAGTCCACCAACCGCTTGGCCTCCTCCTCCGACAGCCTTGCCGTCAACACCAGAGGGTCGTCCTGACCGGGGCTCAGCGCCAACTCCGGAAACTCGGATGACAGAGCCGCCTGCGCCGCCGCCGCACGTGCACTGTCGGGGAACTCCAGGCGGACACTGTCACCCTCTGCACGACGCCCGCTGTAGCGGATGTTCTCCCGCCGCAGAAAGGCCGGCAGGTCGTTGAGGTAGCGTTCCTGGGCCCGCACAAAGATGTCGTCGACGTCCACCTCAAGCAGGAAGTGCACGCCGCCACGAAGGTCCAGGCCCAGATTCATTGGCTTCGCGCCCAGGCCCTGCAGCCAGGCCGGCGTTTTCGGCACCAGGTTGAGGGCCACTCCGTAGCCCCGGCCCAGCGCCGGTCGCAGCAGGTCCGCCGCCTCCAGCTGGTCATCCGCCGATCCGAATCGCACCACCCACTGCGCACCTTCCAGACGGCTCGACAGCGGTGTGATGCCTTCCGCCGACAACGCGGCCTCGATCGGAGCGGCAACGGACTCGGGGGGCGGACTGCCGTCGTCGCGCACGATCTGTACGGCGGGATCGTCGCCGAAGAGGTTCGGCGCGGCATAGATCACGCCCACCAGCGCCACCAGCGCCAGCAGGACAAACTTCCAGGTGGGATAGGGCTTCATGCGCGAACGCAGGCGGTCTCCCGCCCGCGTGTTCCATGCAAATGAGGGGTTACAGCGCTTTCAGGGTGCCTTTGGGCAGCACGCTGGCAATCGCCGGCTTCTGTACCTTGATGGCGACGTTGTCCGCCACTTCAAGGGTGACATAGGCCTCGCCGATATCGGTGACCTTGCCGGCCAACCCGCCGCTGGTGACCACCTCATCTCCCTTGGAGAGCGCACCGAGCATCTGCTTGTGCTCCTTGTTGCGCTTCATCTGTGGGCGAATCAGCATGAAATAGAACAGCACCACCAGCAGGATCAGCGGGAAGAACTGCATCAGGGCGCTGGGCTGCGCGGCGGCTTGCTGCGCATGCGCAGCCGGGATCAACCAGTCGAACACCGTTAACTCCGTCAAGGATCGGGACAGCGCGGGATTATTGCACAGCAGCCGATTCCCTCCGATCCGCCACGCCCTCGCACAGGAACGCTTCGATCTCATCAATCCGCGCCTGGGCGTCGCGCATGCCCAACGCGATGAGGTCGCGGGTGAAGGCGCGATCGAACAACAGGTAACTGGCAAGGTCGGCGCTCTGCGCGTCAGGAGTACCCAAACCGCTCATCAGATAGCGCACATGGCGCGGCAGCCGGTGTTCCAGCGTTCGGGCCATCACGGCGATATCGGCTGATGGCGAGATCGACAGCGCGGCGATCGGGCGCATCGGCTCCTGGGCCGGAGTCGCCGCCGTGAACCCGGGTGCACCCTGCGCGGCGACAAGGGCATTCATCCGATGCAGGTGGTCGATGTCGGCATCCAGGTGATCCAGGAAGATGGCGTTCAGAAACACCCCACAGACCTGCGCCAGCGGCGGCCGGCCAGGGGCCGGCAACACATGCCCGTCCGCCGCCAGTTCGACGCTCAGCAGCCGGTCCGCCGTTTCTGGACACCGCACCCCGATGGACAGCAACCGACCGGCCCCCAGACGGATCGCGGGACTCAGCGGCGTGGTCAGCCGCAATGCTCCGTCACCGAAGTAGGTCACCATGCCCCGAACTGCCAACGGCACCGGCGGAAACACGATGGGGATCGCCGCCGAGGCCCGGATGTGATCCACCGACAGGGTCGTCGGCAGCGCCACTCGCCGTCGCTTGTTCCACAACGGCAGCCCCTCGCGCCCCTGAACAAAGGTGAAAGCCTTGCCGGAGTGGTACCCCGTAGCGGTCACCGCCAGGGCATCCAGATGGCCTTCGCGGATGCCGGCCGCCACGCCTTCCATCGGCAGGTGACGTCCCAGAAAATCGCGCAACGGGCTGGCATCGAACAGCGACTCGGCGCGCCCACCGCCAATCAGCCCGCCGAGTGCCAGGTCGATCGCCAGTCGCCCGCCGCCGCGCGCCAGCGCCTTCAGGTCGGTGCGGAACACATCGGTCACGCCCAGCCCCGCCCACAACACCGCCAGGCGTTCGGCCCCGACCTCGAAGTCCGAGGCAAATGCTGCCACCGCAGCCCCATTGATGGCACCCGCCGAGGCGCCGGTCACAATGCGGAACGGCAGCGGGCGGCCACGCAACGCCGGAATCTGGCTGATGCGCTTGAGCACCCCGGCCTGGTAAGCCCCCCGCGCGCCGCCGGCGGTGAGCACCAGGGCAGCCGGCCCATCGGAAATTGCCGTTTTGGTCATGCGCCCTCCGAACACCCGTGAATCGGGCTTTCCCTGCCTCAAAACCCGGCAAGTTCGGTGCCAAAACAACGGCATCTCATCCGCAAAGAGGAGGCGGCGACAGGGGCACGGCGACAGCATGCGCAAAAATCGACACGGGGAGCTTCGACCATGGCCGCCACACGCCGAGACCACAGCCGCATCCTGATGGCCTACCTGCTTTGCATCGCGGCGGCGGCAGGCACCCTGATGCTGCTGCCCCTGCCCGCGCCCTGGGACAGCTTCGCCGCCGATGTGGTGGCTACCGTGGTGATCTTCGGCTTCAGCCTCGCCTACCGGAACTCAAGCTTCTACGACGCCTACTGGAGCGTGATCCCGCCGCTGCTGGCCGTGTACTGGTATGTCGATCACGGCGGCGTGCCGGTTGATCCGATGCGCGCCGGACTGGTGATCGCCCTGGTCTGGCTGTGGGGCATTCGCCTGACCGCCAACTGGGCCGTGCACTGGGGCGGACTGACCCACGAGGACTGGCGCTACCCCCTGGTTCGGGCCCGGGCCGGGCGATTCGGGACCCTGGCAGATTTCCTGGGTATCCACCTGTTTCCCACGGTGCAGGTCTTTCTCGCCTGCCTGCCCGTTTACGCCGTGATGACCCGCGGGCAGGCGCCCCTGGGCTGGCTGGATGCCCTGGCCACCTTCGTCACGCTCGGGGCCATCCTCATCGAGACCGTGGCGGACCTGCAGCTGCATGCGTACCTCCGCCAGCGCACACCCGGGGGCATCATCCGCCACGGCCTGTGGGCGTGGTCGCGGCACCCCAATTACTTTGGCGAACTGAGCTTCTGGTGGGGCCTGATGCTGTTTGGCCTGGCGGCCGCGCCCGATCAGTGGTTCTGGATTGCGCCGGGCGCCCTGGCGATGACCGCGATGTTCGTGTTTGCCAGCATCCCCTTCATGGACAAACGCAGCGTCGAGCGGCGCCCGGCGTATGCCGAGCACATGCGCCAGGTCTCCGCCCTCGTTCCCCTGCCCCCCAAACGATAGACAGGTTTCGCTGCGACAATCGGCGGCGACGCGCGGGCAGCGTAGGCTATACGCCATGAACGCTGCACTCGCCGAAGTCGAATCGTGGATGCGCCAGGTCGTGGTCGGCCTCGGCTTGTGCCCCTTTGCCGCCCACCCGTTGCAGCACGGACGGGTGCGCCTCAGCCTCGGCACCGCCACTGACGAAGCCGGCCTGCTGGCGCTGCTTGCCGACGAATGTCGCCGCCTGGACGCAACGCTTGCCACTCAGCTGGAAACCACCGTCATCGTCGTTCCAGAGCTGCTGCACGACTTTGCGGCGTACAACGACTTTCTGGACCCGGCCGAAGCGCTGTTGCGCGAGCACGGCTGGGAGGGCACTTACCAGATCGCCAGCTTTCACCCGCACTACCGATTTGCCGGCACCGTTCCGGATGACCCCGGCAACCTCACCAACCGCGCTCCCTACCCACTGCTGCACCTGCTGCGCGAGGCCAGCGTCGCCGCCGTGCTCGATGACGGTGCCGACAGCGACGCCATCAGCGCGCGCAACATCCGCCGCCTCACCGCCCTGACCTCGACACAACGACACCAGTTGTTCGGCGCTCGTGTCGGCACGGACGGCACCGCATGATGCGACACCTCATCGCCTGGCTGATCGCCCTGTCACTGACGGGCTGCGCTTCCCTTGGCGAACACCGGCCGCCGATCGATCGCGCCAGCGACGTTGATCTGGACCGGTTCATGGGAACCTGGTACGTCATCGCCCACATCCCCACTTTCATTGATCGCGGCGGGCACAATCAGGTCGAGCACTACGCACTGAACCCGGACGGCAGCATTGCCACCACCTTCAGCTTCAACGCCGGGGGCTTTGACGGCGAGCGCAAGGTCTACACCCCCACCGGTTTCGTCCGGGAGGGCACCGGCAACGCCGTCTGGGGCATGCAGTTCATCTGGCCGATCAAGGCGGAGTACGTGATCGCTGCGCTGGACGAGGACTATCAAGTGACGATCATCGCCCGCAGCAAGCGGGATCTCGTGTGGCTGCTGGCGCGCCGTCCGGCCATGGACGCCGTGGACTATCAACACTGGCTGTCGCAGATCGCCGATCTGGGATACGACATCGACACCGTGGTGCAGGTCCCCCAGCGCTGGCCCTGAAGCAACTGGCACTGATATTGCTGCGGAACCGTCGCAAGGAGGTTCTGCATGCGTCAGGCAGCCGCGGTGACCGTGACGGTAGCACTGGTAGGGATTGATGAGCCCGACCGGCGCGCTGTGGTGTCCGCCATCTCCTCGCTGGCGGCCGCCCAGGCGCTGCCGGCACGACTGGACTGGGCCACAGAGGCGCAGGCCGACGTACTGGTCGTCAACATTGATCGCCCTGATGCCCCGGCACACCTTGACGCGCTGACCGCGGCGATGCCGCGCGCCCTGTTGCGCTACTCGGCCCAGCGCGGCCCTCAAGTGGATGTTTCGCGCCCCATCCGGGTGCAGGGCCTACGCGATGCGCTGGTACGCGCCTTCGACGACACCCTGGCACGGCCCGCCCCGGTGGCGGACACGCCCCCAGCGGTAAACGGTTTCCGCTACCGCGGCGCCGCCCTGTTGCAAAGGGCCGGTGCGGCGGCAACTGCCGCCGCTGCGCCCGGGCAGCAGATGTACCGCGGTCGGCCGGTCGAAGGGGGCGACAACGCCCCCTCCGAAGGCGAGACGCCGGCATCCACCGGCACCTTGCGGGTGTATCGCGGCAAGGCGTACTGAGCGCCCTCCGCGAGGACCGTATCGCGTTACAGGCCGGACACCAGCCCGCTGGCGATGTAGAGCATCAGCGCCACCTGGATGAAGAAGAAAGTGGCACGCGCCAGCACCAGCAGGAAACTCGTGCCCAGCAGGTGCACCACGATCTGCCCGACCCGGGCGTACAGGATGTAGGCCGCCACGCTGTCAGCGACCTGCAGCTGACCGAGTGCCGCCGCCGCCAGGACGATTGCAGCGAACGGCGGCAGGCCTTCCAGGCAGTTCAGGTGTGCATGATGGGCCCGCGTCAGCACGGCAGGATCCGCCACCACATTGCCACGGGTCCAGGCATCGGCCTTGCGGCTGCCCAGCAGAACCTGCGGAACACGCGGCAAGGCGTAGGCCAGCGACATCAGCAGCGTCAGGGCGGCAAACAGCACCAAGGCATTCAAAGCAGTCATCGATATCCCCCACGGTTATTGGAGGCGGTAAGGTAGCACTGCACGGAAAAAGTGCGTAGCACTACTCGCCACTTTGCCGCTTCACTCAGAGCTTGTGAAAAAATCGAACGCAGCAGGCGGGCGATTTTTCCACATGCTCTCAGTTGCGATACCCCTTGACCCGCACCTTGAAGCTGGTCGCTGGCCCGGGCGTCGGCGCCGTCTTGGTCTTCAGCTCATACCCTGGCGGGTCGAGCTCAAGATCCAGCTTGTGGAACAGCCGCGCCATCGACAGGGCGATCTGGACTTCGGCCAGACTCTTGCCGAGACAGGTGTGCGGCCCGCGCCCGTAAGGCGAATAGGCACCCGGCTTGAGATGTTCGGCACGCCCCTTGGCGTAGCGGTCGATATCGAACTTGAACGGATCCGGATAGCACTCCTCCATGAAGTGCGGCACCGAGGTTCCGACATAGATCATCTCGCCCTCGCGGACCTGACAGCCCTCGAACACGAAGTCCTTGGTGGCCGTCCGCATCTGGGCAACGGCGATGGGGTACAAGCGCATGGATTCCATGATCGCACCCTGCAGCGACGGGATCCGCTGCATGAGGTGGTCCTCGCTGATTTCGCCATCCGCAAACAGAGCGTCCACCTCGGCCAGCACCCGCGCCTTCACCTCCGGATGCTTGAGCACGGTGTAGACGATGGCGGAGGTGGTGTTGGCCACGGTGTCCAGGCCGGCCACGTAGGGGCCGGTGATGGTGACGATGAGGTCGCTTTCCGGCATCACCTCGGGACGCTTGACGTGCGCCTCCATGATGTCGTCGATCAGGTTCTTCTCGTCTTCCGGGCGTTCACCCTTTTCGCGATAGCGCTTGAGCCAGTCGTCGATCATCGACTGCCCCAGCTCCACCACCCGCGCCTTGGCCTTCTTGTATTCCGGCCGGTGCAGCAGCACCTTGGGCCGCTGGCGGGTCACCAGCACGTTGAGGATGTAGAGAATGGCGGTGCGGATGTCGGAGACGTACTCCAGCGGCGCGGCGCCGGTGAGGATGCTGCCGAGCTGGTCGGTCACCATGTACTGCATCGCCGGCAGCACGAAGACCGACTCCCCCACCTTCCAGTCGCGCTCGAAACAGCGGTCGGTGATCGCCACCAGTTCGTTGTAGCGCCCCTTGATGGATTCCTTGGAGTAGCCGCGGCGCATGATGTCGCGCAGCTCCTTGTGGCTGGCGCCATCCTCGCCGGTGAGGATGCGCTTGGCGCCGTACTCGTTGACCAGCCCTTCCCAGAACTCCTTGGAGCGCAGGCTCTCGCGCCCTTCGCGGGTTCCCATGAAATTGGCCGCTTCGATCCCGCTGATCACGGTGTAGGACTTGCCCAGCACCGAGATCTTGCAGACCGGCCCGTAGTTCCGGTAACAGTCAACGAAGAACTGGGTGGGATCACGGGCCATCTGCAGGGTGTTGCCCAGCAACGGCAGACCGCGGACGCGGGGAGGTTCCTTGGCGGGGGGGGCTTCGATGACGGCGCTCATGGCAATACGGACCCTCGACAGGCAGATTCTGAATTGGCCGAGCATAACGAGCCCGCTTGGCCGCCAACTCATGCAATCGGGCGAGATTCCGAACGCACCCGGTATCCGCTCCCGTTCCAGCGCATTACACTGCGCTCACGGGTCGCGAAGACGTCCCGGATCGATAATGGTGCGGAGAGACTTTATCCATGAATGTGACGATTGGCGCCCGGGCTCCCCGGCGCGGCAATGCCTTTTCGCGCGGCCTGGGATACTGGCTGCTGCGGCTGATGGGCTGGCGCATCGAGGGGGCCATCCCCGACCTGCCCAAGATGGTGATCATCGGAGCGCCTCACACCTCCAACCGTGACGGCATCCTCGGCATTACCGGCCTCATCGCGCTCGGCCTCGACGCCGCCACCATGATCAAGGACAGTGCCTTCCGCGGACCGCTGGGCGGCTTTCTGCGCTGGGCCGGCGCCATCCCCATCCACCGCGCGCAGGCTCGCGGTGTCGTGGAGCAGAGCATTGACGCGTTTCGCCGACGCGAAACACTGGCGTTGCTGATCGCCCCGGAAGGCACCCGCAAAGCCGCCCCGGAATGGCGACGCGGGTTTCACCACATCGCCCGCGCCGCCGGCGTGCCGATCGTGCCTGCCGCCATCAACTACCGAAGCAAACGCATCGTGCTGGGGCCTCCGCTGACGCCCACCGCGCACCTTGAGGCCGACCTCGAACAACTCTGGAGCTTCTTCGTGACGGTCGGCTATCCCGCCCATGCCGGTCGCCTGTCGCAGCCGCTGGCCCACCGCATGGGGATCCGCTGGCAGGGCAACCGCGACACCCCCTCCTGAGACGCACCCGGCGTACCATCTGACACTCACTTTGCCACCCGCCGCCGATGACCTCCGCCCTCGACCTCACGCTCAACACCCTCGCCAGCTCCGTCCGCGGCTGGCGCGGCAGCAGCAGCTTTCGCCCGGCCTCCGCCCCGCCGGCGATCCCGCTGCGGCTCTACGACATCGAGAACTGCCCGTATTGCCGACTGGTCCGCGAAGTGCTCAGCGAGCTGGACCTGGACGTGATGATCCTGCCCTGCCCGAAGCAGGGCCAGCGCTACCGCGAAGAGGCCCGGGCGCTGTGCGGCCGCACCCAGTTTCCGTTGCTGGTGGACGACAACACCGGTGCGACGCTGCTCGAGAGCGCCGACATCATCCGTTACCTTCGCCAGACCTATGGCCACGGCGGCGGCGACGGCCTGATACGACGAGCGCTGGACCGCGCCACGGCACCGCTGGCCACGGCACTACAGTGGCGTCCCGGCCGCGGGCTCACCGGCATGCGCGCCCAGCCCGGCCGGACGCCGGGCCGCCCCCTGACCTTGTTCAGCTTCGAGGCCAGCCCCTACTCCCGCCCGGTGCGCGCCCGTCTGTGCGAGCTGGAGTTGCCCTACCTGCTGCGCAATACCGCCAAGGCGACCTGGACCGACATGGGACCGCCGCAAATTCGTGATCGCCTGTTCAAGGCCGAAAAGGCCACCAGCCGCAACCGCCGCTGGCTGGCCGAACACACAGGCAAGGTGCAGGTGCCCTACCTGATCGACCCCAATACCGATACCGCGCTCTACGAGAGCCGGGCCATCCTCCGTTATCTCGACCAGACCTACGCGCACTGAGCGCATTCACTCCAAGGAGACATTCCATGATCGGCTACACCGTCCTCGGCACCAACGACCTGCCTCGCGCCGTCGCCTTTTACGATGCCTTGCTGGCCGAATTCGGCGCCAAACGCGTGATGGAACTGCCGCGCGGCCACATCTGGGCTGCCGCACCCAATCAACCCATGTTTGGCGTCATGACGCCGTTTGATGGTGCGCCTGCCACTGTCGGCAACGGCAACATGGTGGCGCTGCCGGCCAAGGACAAGGCCCAGGTGGATCGCGTGCACGCCCGCGCGCTGGAACTGGGTGCGACCTGCGAAGGTGAGCCGGGGCAGCGCATGCCCATCTTTTATGGCGCCTACTTCCGCGATCCTGACGGCAACAAGCTCGCCTGCTTCAAGATGGACTGATGGCCGGGACGGACCCCGTCTGCCGGGTGTTTCGCTGCAGCCGTCAGACCGAGTTGTACCTCTATCTCCGGCAGGACCTCGAACCCGAGGTCCTGCCGGAAGCCCTGCGCCAGCGTCTGGGAAGGCTGGAGGTCGTCATGCAGCTGACGCTGGCTGCGGATCGACCTCTGGCGCGTGTGGACATCGCCCGGGTCCGCGCCGCCATGGCCGAACCCGGTTATTTCGTGCAGATGCCGCCCCAGGGGCGGATCGATGCCCACCTACAGGACGGAGACTGAACGCGGGGGGCGCCCCGGCGTATGCTGGGCGCCCCACCGCAGCCCGGATGTCCCTCATGATCGTCGTCCATCACCTGGAACACTCCCGCTCGCAACGCATCCTCTGGTTACTGGAGGAACTGGGCGTGCCCTATGAGGTCAAGCGCTACGCGCGCAACACCAAGACCATGCTGGCGCCACCGGAGCTCAAGGCCGTCCACCCGCTCGGCAAATCACCGGTGATCACGGAAGACGGTGTCGTCACCGCCGAAACCGGGGCCATCATCGAAACCCTGATCGACCGACATGGGCAGGGTCGCTTCCGCCCCGCCGCCGAGGATCCGGCCTTCGCCGACTATCGCTACTGGCTGCACTACGGCGAGGGGTCGCTGATGCCGCTACTGGTGATGAAGCTGATCTTCGGCAGCATTCCTCCGAAAACCCCGGCGCTGATCCGCCCCATCGCCAAGGCCATCGTCGGGACCGTCGGCAAGCAGTTCCTGGACCCCAACCTGGCCACCCACCTCGGTTTTGTCGAGCAACAACTGCAGGGACGGCAGTGGCTGGCGGGAGACGCCCTCAGCGGCGCCGACATCCTGATGAGTTTTCCCATGGAGGCTGCAGGTACCCGCGCCGGTGGGGACTACCCCAACATCCGGGAGTACGTCACCCGCATCCAATCGCGCCCGGCCTATCAGCGCGCACTGGAACGCGGCGGCCCCTACCGGCTCCTGGGCTGAGAACCTTTTTCCATCCCCACCCGTCTCAACGGCGCCTCCCCCACTGTTCCGACCCATGCTCCGTCTGCCCCGCCTTTCGATTGCCGCCCTGGTGCTACTGAGCGCCTGTGCCAGCGACCCCGGCCGCTTCGTCAAACCCACCGCGACCCCGATCGAGTCCGACAAGGGGGAGGCGGAAGCCGAACGCATGGAGGACGGCTACCTGCGCGTGTTCGTCAGCTCCAATCTGGACGCCACAGGGCGCGGCATCGACTTCGGCAAACCGGAGCAGCGCCCGGCGATGCTGCTGATCTCGGCGCGCTTCGGCAAAGGCACCGTGGCCAGTTTCTCGGCTGACAGCGATCCCGAGATTCCGGTTCTGCTCTACGACGTGCAGGAGGGCCGTACGGTGTCGTCGGTGGTCGACAACGCGTTGCTCACCGAAGGCCTGCTGATCGACCCGGAGTCCCTCTCGCGCAGCCCGCACCTGCAGATCATCGTACGCGGTGTGCCGGGCGACAAGGCACGCTGGGTCACCGATCTGCTGCAAATCGCCACCGCCGAACCGCTGCTGAAATACGGCCTGGACTTCGTTCCCGGCGCCGGTGCCGTCACCGGACTATCCACCAAACTCGGTGACCTGCTGAGCGAGGAGATCAAGTCCACCAACAAGCCCTGGGAGGAAAAGACCCTGCTGGGCCTTCGCCTCCATCAGGGGATTGCCGCGCTCGATGGGCATCAGTTTGTGGTCATGCTCAACTCCAGCACCATTGAGCTGGAGGCACCGGCGCCCGCACTGCGGCGCTGCAGCCGGGAGGGCGCTGCAGCCGGTCTGTGCACTGCCGACGGCAAGCCCTGGCAACCCGAGCAGGCCTATGTGCGTTTCGAGCTGGATGTCACCGATTTCCGCTCGGTGAAGGACTTTCTCGGCAGCGGCATCGGCTGCGAAGCCAGCGACCGCACCTGGACCGATTTTCGCGCGCTGCTGGCCTCCGGGCAGCTGGCGCGCCGGCAGACCCGTTACGAACGCCACCTACTGGCACGCGGCGAACTGCTACAGCAGATCCGCCGTGCCCAGGAGGACCGTACGGGCGTGCCCTACGAGGCCCGTCTGCTGGATTTCGCACAGCAGGCGACGCTGCTCCCCGCACCGGACGACGCCTACTGGACGGCCCATTTCCGCGACCGGGCCCAGCAGCTCGATCAGTGCCTGCGCCACCAGGCGGTGCAGGGGCGCACCCAGTACGTCACCATCTGGGATGATGCCCAGGCGCTGTTTCAGCGCAGCACCGGCTACCCCGCCTGGTCCAAGGCACTGGCTCGGAACAAGAAACCCGATGCACCGGTGCTGAGGGATGCCGAGGACAGCCTGCGCGAAGTGCTGCGCCTGAGGGCCCTGCCCGGGTTGTCACGACTGCCGGATGCCCAGCTGGAGAGCCTGATGTCGCTTGAATCCCAGCTCACCGGCATGCTGCGCCCGGGCTACGCCCGCATCATCCGCGCCCAGGCCGATGGAGATGCCGAACTGACAGCACAACGCAAGGTATTGCGTGCGCTCGCCGCGCAGACGGCATGCACCGAGTGTGCGACGCTGCTCGAAGCGCGTATCGCCGACATCGATGCCGCCGAGGCGGCCCAGGCGGCAGAAGCCGCAGCCCGCGCCGCTGCTGCCGGCGCCACCCCTGACGGCGAAGCCCCGGGAGACACCGAAGCGCTCCCCACGCCCTCACCCGACGTCGCGGACGCGCCCGCGCCTCTGCCATCACCCGAGCCCGCCTCTCCGGAGACTGCCCCATGAGCACCCTCACCGAAGCGCACCATTTCACCAGCCAGGGCCTGCGCTGCGCCGGCACGCTCATGCGTCCCGCCAAACGCGGGCGGAAAACACCACTGATCCTGATGGCCCACGGCTTCGCCGCCGAACGTGGCTTTCGGCTGCCCGCCTTTGCCGAACGTTTCGTGGAGGCTGGCTATGCCGCCTTCCTCTTCGATTACCGCAACTTCGGCGACAGCGAAGGCGAACCCCGGCACTGGGTGGATCCCTGGCGCCACCACCAGGATTGGCGTGCCGCACTGGCCTATGTGCAGTCGCTTTCCGGCATCGACCCTGACCGGATCGTGCTGTGGGGCTCGTCCTTCTCAGGCGGCCACGTATTGCAGATCGCCTCGGAACAGCCCCGCATTGCGGCAGTCATCAGCCAGGTGCCCCATGTCGACGGCCTTGCCACCCTTCGCAAGATGCCGCTGGGCCAGGTCATCAAGGGAACGATCGCCGGGGTTCGCGACACCGTCGGGCGGCTGTTCGGCCGCCCACACTACGTGCCGGTGGTGGGACGCCCCGGGACCTTCGCGGCCATGACCACGCCGGAAACCTATGACGGCTGGTTCGCGATCGTGCCGGAGGAGAGCGCCTGGCAGAACCGCGTACTCGGTCGCGCCTTTCTCGGCGTTCCGCTGTACAGCCCCATTCGAAAAGCGAATCGCATCACGGTGCCCACCCTCGTCATCGCCGGCAAGGACGACAGCATCACCCCGCCGGACGCGGCCCGACGCACAGCTGAACGGATTGCAGACGCCGAGTTTCACTGCCTCGACACCAATCATTTCGCGCCCTACGTCGACCCCGTGTTCACGACCAACATCGGGCTGCAGTTGGACTTTCTGCGACGGCGCGTACCCCTGTAGCGCCGCCAGGTGCAAATATTGAACGGCTGCGTCGGGAGGGCTACGGTACCCGCACCCTCCCAGCGCTCCCTGGCCTGTTGCCCCGCGCCCTAAGGCGGGGCTTTTGGGGTTGAGGTCACTGCACGCCGGCGATAAACGCCCGGCGTCACACCATGCCAACGCTTGAAGGCATGAATGAAACTCGCGGTCTCGGCAAAACCCAGTCGCTCGGCCACAGCGTCCACCGACAATCCGGCGGTCACCAGCAAGGCCTCGGACAGCACCTGACGCACCTCGTCCAACAGGGCACGATAACTGGTGCCCTCTTCGTCCAGGCGCCGGCGCAGGCTGCGCGGGCTCATCGCCAGACGCGCCGCAATAGTGGTCAGGGCCGGTGGCTGCGCAGGATGTTCCAGCAGGTGATGCCGAACCGTTTCGCCGTATCCCGCCCGACTGCGTCGCCGCGCCAGCAATGCGCGACACTGCTGTTCGCACAGTGAGGCGGCCAGATGGTCGGCCTGCGGCATACGGGCATCCAGGCGTTTCGTATCGAGCACAACCGCGGTGTGGGTCGCACCGAAGCGCGGCACGATGCCGAATTCGCTCTGATAGCGGACGGCGTGGGCAACGGGCGGCAGTGCAACATCGATGGCCACCGCGGGCGTCGGTGCCCCGACCAGTTGGCGCAGCAGCATCAACACCGCCACCAGGTCGCGCTCCACGGCGAAAGCCGCGACCGCCGACGGGGTATCGCGCGGATCGATCACCAACTGTGGCGAACCCGAACCGCTTTCCAGCCGGATCCGTGTCAGGGCGAAGGTGAGATCGATATATCGCACCCCGGTTTCCAACGCGGCCCGCAGCGTCGGGCTGGAAATCAAGGCAAAGCCGAATATGCCGTAGACGGTCACCGGATACTCAAGCCCGGCTTCCATCGCAACCGCCGGCAGGTGCCCCAGCCCCTGCTGCAGATTCTGAATCAGCCGCAGTTCCTGCAGGCCGGAGACCTCGGCCTCGGGGTCATCAAGTTGTGCCGCCGTGATACCCGAGCCCACCAGACAGGCTTCCAGCGGCAACCCGCGCGCCACACCGAGCCGCGCCAGAATGCGGCTGCTGACAATGCTGCGGGCGGTCTGCCAAGGCTCCATGCCGCCCATCTTGCGCTGGGTGACCGTTTGCATCAATTCTCTGTCCGACCCGGGGGTGTCGTAGCGCGGCATCACCCTCTAGGCTGCCGCCCTCTTCATCTGCAACCCCGCACGGTCATGTCCCACTCCCAGCCCCGCATCGCCATCATCGGCACCGGCTTCGGCGGTATTGGCGCCGCTGTTCAACTGCGTGCCGCCGGCTTTACGCAGATCACCCTGTTCGAGAAAGCCGACGATGTCGGTGGTGTCTGGCGTGACAACACCTACCCGGGAGCCGCCTGCGACGTGCCTTCGCACCTGTACTCCTTTTCGTTTGCCCCCAAGCGCGACTGGAGCCGCAAGTTTGCGGGTCAGGCGGAGATTCTCGGCTATATCCGTCAGTGCGCCCGCGATTTCGGCATTCGTCCGCTGGTCCGATTCAACACCGAGGTGCGGGGTGCCGAATGGCACGAGGCGCGCGCCTGCTGGCAGCTCGACACCACCACCGGCCCCTTCGAGGCCGAGGTCCTGGTGAGCGCCTGTGGCCAGCTCAACCGCCCGACCTATCCGCGATTGAAAGGCCTGGAAACCTTCGCCGGCGACAGTTTCCACTCGGCCCGCTGGAACCATGACGTGGATCTTCGGGGGCGACGGGTGGCGGTCATTGGCAGCGGCGCCAGCGCCATCCAGTTCGTTCCCGAAATTGCCCCCGGGGTCGACCGGTTGACGCTGTTCCAGCGCTCCGCCCCCTACGTCATCCCCAAGCCGGACTACGCCTATCCCGCCGCGCTCCGGCGCATGCTGGACAAGGCCCCCGGCGTGCAACGGCTGAGTCGCGGCGCACAGTACCTGCAACACGAGGCGCGGGCGCTGGGTTTCACCCAGTACCGGGAACTGATGAAACTGTTCGAGTGGTCGTTCCGCCGCCAGCTCAACCGGCAGGTGCAGGACCCGATCCTCCGCGCCAAGCTGACGCCGGATTACCCCATCGGCTGCAAGCGCATCCTGATCTCCAACCACTACTACGCGGCAATGAACCGCGACAACGTGCACGTGGAGACCACTGCGCTGGCGGAGGCGGTGCCCCAGGGTCTGGTCACCGACGACGGCCGCCTGCACCCCGCAGATGTGCTGATCTACGGCACCGGCTTTGCCGCCACCGACTTCCTGGCTCCGATGCGGATCGTCGGACGGCAGGGCCAGGACCTCAACCGCGCCTGGCAGGACGGCGCGGAAGCCTACCTCGGCATCACGGTGAGCGGCTTTCCCAACCTCTTCATGCTGTACGGCCCCAATACCAATCTCGGGCACAACTCCATCATCTTCATGCTGGAGTCGCAGATTGCCTATCTGATCTCGGGCCTGCGGCAGATGCAGCAGCGTGGCCTGAAGTCGCTGGACGTGCGCACCGAAGTACAGACCGCGTTCAACCTGAAATTGCAGTCGAAAGCCAAGGACACGATCTGGGACACCGGCTGCACCAGCTGGTACAAGACGGCAGATGGCAAGAACACCAACAACTGGCCCGGCTTCACCTTCGCCTATCGACAGGCGACGCGCGCGCTGAGGCTCAAGGACTACCAGGAGGCAGCATGAATCGGACGGCCGCGCAGAAATCGGTTTTCATCAGTGGCGGCGGCGCCGGCATCGGCCGTGAAACCGCCCGGCAGTTCGCCGCTGCGGGCTGGCGCGTCGGGCTGGGCGATGTCGACGCCGAGGCGCTGGCACAAACACAGTCGATGATCGGTGCCAGCTGCGAAACCGTGGTGCTCGACGTCACCGATCCGGCGCAATGGCAGGACGGCCTCGCCACATTCTGCGGCGCGGGCGGGCTCGACCTGCTGGTCAACAATGCCGGGGTGCTCAGTGCCGGCCCCTTCGAGTCGATCCCCCTGGCTGCCCACAGACGCCTGATCGACATCAATGTGACGGGGGTGATCAACGGCTGTCATTGTGCGCTGCCGTGGCTGCGCAAGGCTCCCGACCCTCGCCTGATCAACATCGCCTCGGCGTCGGCCATCTACGGACAGCCCGATATCGCCACGTACTCGGCAAGCAAGTTCGCGGTGCGTGCACTGACCGAGGCACTCGACATCGAGTGGGCCCGCCATGGCGTGCAGGTCAGCGCGCTCTGGCCCATCTTCGTCCGCACGGCGATGGTCGACAACGCGCCCGAAATGCGGGCCACTCAGAAACTGGGGGTGCACCTCAAGCCAGAGGATGTGGCCTCGGTGATTCTCAAGACAGCGCAGTCCCGCCGCCCCGCGCTGCATATTCCGGTGGGGCCACAGGCCGGGCTGTTGCGCACCCTCATCGGCGTGGTTCCGGACCGCATCGCATCCCGGCTGGTGGCACATTTTGCCGGGTACTGAAACGCCGCACCGCGCCCCACGCCCTACACTATGCGCATGGGAACCCATTCACATGCGCACCATCATCATGGTGACGACCACCGCCATGACCATGGTCCGACCTCCTCACGGCGGCTGATGATGGCATTGATCCTCACCACCACCTTCATGGTGGTGGAGGGGATTGCCGCGATCTGGACCGGCTCGCTGGCGCTGCTGGCCGATGCCGCCCACATGCTCACCGACTCCGCCTCGCTGGCCCTGGCGCTGTTCGCCGACCGGCTGGCGCGACGCCCGGCGGACGGCCGCCGCACCTACGGCTACGGCCGCGCCAAGGTGCTGGCCGGCTTCGTCAACGGCCTGACCCTGCTGGCGCTGTCGGCATGGATCGCCTTCGAGGCCATCCTGCGCCTGCAGTCGCCGCCCGAGATCAAGGCCGGGCCGATGCTTTGGGTGGCCTGCGCGGGCCTGGGCATCAACGTGATCGCCTTCGCCATCCTGCATGGCGGGCAGCAGGACGATCTCAACGTGCGCGGCGCCGCCTTGCATGTACTCGGGGATCTGTTGGGCTCGGTGGCAGCCATCAGCGCCGCGCTGATCATCCTCAACACCGGATGGATGCCGATCGATCCGCTGTTGTCGATGCTGGTGGCGGCCCTGCTGCTGCGCAGCGCGCTGCGGCTGACCCGCGAGTCCGGCAACATCCTGCTGGAAGGGCGACCGGCAGGACTCGACCCCCGCGACATCAACACCCTGCTGTCGGATCAGGTGCCGGGCGTGCTCGGCGTTCATCACATCCATGCCTGGCTGCTGGGCGATGACGAGCCGGCGCTGACCTTGCACGTGGTCACCGCCCCCGGCACCGAGCCCGACCCGCTGATCCATGCCGTGCGGCACGCGCTGGAAGACCGCTACGGTGAACTGCACACCACCATTCAGGTGGAATACGCCGGCTGCGAGCACGCCCACCCATGACTCTGCTGCCGCTGTTCGTCACCTGCCCGCGCGGCGTCGAGCCCCTGCTGAAAGCCGAGCTGGAACGCCTCGGCGCGCAGGACTGCGGCGAGCGCCCGGGCGGTGTCTCCTCCCAGGCCAGCCGCGAGACGGCCTACCGCATCTGCCTGTGGTCGCGCCTCGCCAGCCGCGTGCTGATGCCGCTGAGCCGCTTCGAACTGAAGGATGCCGACAGCCTCTACGCCGGCGCCCAGGCGGTGGACTGGCCCGACCTGTTCGCAGTACAGCGGCGCTTCGCCATCGAAGTGGCAGGCCGTTCGGCGGCCGTCACCCATACCCACTACGCCGGCCTCAAGGTGAAGGACGCCATCGCCGACCGCTTCCGCGCGGCCTGCGGCGAACGGCCCAACGTCGACACCGAGACCCCCGACATCCGCGTCCATCTGCATCTGGACCGCGACCACGCCACCCTGTCGCTGGACCTGGGCGGCGACGCCCTGCACCGCCGCGGCTATCGCACCCGGGCGATGGAAGCGCCGCTCAAGGAAACCCTGGCCGCCGCGATGCTGATGCGTGCCGGCTGGTCGGCACAGGCCGCAGGCGGGGCCCCGCTGTGGGACCCGTTCTGTGGTTCGGGCACGCTGGTGATCGAGGGCGCGATGATCGCCGCCGATGCGGCGCCGCAGCGCAACCGCAGCCGATTCGGCTTTGAGGCATGGAACGACCACGTGCCCGCCCTGCTGAAGCGCCTGCGCGCCGAGGCCGACGAACGCTTTGCCGCCGGGCTCAAGACCCTGCCGCCGCTGATCGGCAGCGATACCGACCGCCGCGTGCTGCTCATCGCCCAGGCCAACGCCGCCAAGGCAGGGTTCTTTCAGCAGATCCGCTGGATCGAGCAGGACGCCCTGACCGCGCCGCCACCCAGCCCGCAGGCCGGCCTGCTCATCTGCAACCCGCCGTACGGCGAGCGCCTGGGGTCCGAGGGCGACATCATCAAGCTCTACTCGCTACTGGGCGCCCACTGGGCGCGCGCCTTCGGCGGCTGGCAGGCGGGCCTGTTCACCGGGCGTCCGGATCTGGCGCCGCGACTCGGCCTGCGCGCCCATGCCATTCATGCGCTCTATAACGGCGCGCTGCCGGCCAAGCTGCTGCAGTTCCACATTCCGCACACCCAGAGTGCCGGCGCCCTCAGTGGCGGCGAGGATTTCGCCAATCGCTTCGCCAAGAACCTCAAGCACCTGCGCAAGTGGGCCAAGCGCAGCGAGGTCGACCACTACCGCCTCTACGACGCCGACCTGCCCGACTACGCGCTGGCCGTGGATCTCTACGCCACCCCCGAGCCCCGGGTCCACGTGCAGGAGTACGCCGCCCCCAAGAGCATCGATCCGGTGAAGGCGGAGCGGCGGCTGCGACAGGCGCTCAGCCATATCCAGCAACAACTTGACCTGCCGGCCGACCACCTGCACTACAAGGTGCGCAAGGCGCAGAAGGGTGACAGCCAGTATCAACGGCAGGGCGAACAGGGACACTTCTTCACCATCGTCGAACACGGTGTGAAGCTGGCCATCAACCTCGACGACTACCTCGACACCGGCGTGTTTCTCGACCACCGCCCGATGCGCCTGCGACTGCAACGCGAGGCGGCGGGCACGCGTTTCCTCAACCTGTTCTGCTACACCGGTGCCGCCACCGCCCACGCCGTGGCCGGGGGGGCACTGCAGAGTGTGTCGGTGGACCTGTCCAACACCTATCTCGACTGGGCCGTGCGCAACCTGCAGCTCAATGGCGTGCGCATGCCGGACGCGGAGCGCCGCAGCTCCTCGGCCAACCCGCACCGCCTGTTCCGCGCCGACTGCCTGGCCTGGCTGCAGGAGCAGGCCGACAAGAGCCGCCCGCCGCAGTTCGACCTGATCTTCTGCGACCCGCCGACCTTCTCCAACTCCAAGAAGATGGACGGCACCCTGGACGTGCAGCGCGACCACGTCGGCTTTCTGCTGAACGCGCTGAAGCTGCTGGCGCCGGGCGGCACCCTGTACTTCTCCACCAACCGGCGCGGCTTCAAGCTGGACCCGGAGGCCTTCGGCGCCTGGGCGGTCACCGACATCACCCGCGAGACCCTGGACGAGGACTTCAAGCGGCCACCCCCGGCGCACCGCGCCTGGCAGTTCCGCGATCCCCGCCCGAAGGCCGCGCCGCCATCGCCGTGGGGCCGCTGACCCCCGCCTGCCTCGACTGGCGCGACGGGCACCTGTGGTCGTCCGCCTATGGCGATGTGTACGGCTCGCGGGATGGCGCACTGGGGCAGGCCGAGCAGGTCTTCCTGCAGGGCTGCGGCCTGCCCGAACGCTGGCGGGGCCGCAGCGACTTCACGGTTCTGGAGACCGGCTTCGGCACCGGGCTGAACTTCCTGCGAACCTGGGCCGCCTGGCGCGACGACCCGCAGCGCTGCACCCGCCTGCACTATCTCGCCGCCGAGCTGCATCCGTTCAGCGCCGACGACCTGCGGCGCCTGCATGGCGATCACCCCCTGGCGGCGCTGGGCCTGCGGCTGGCCGATGCATGGCCCCTGCCAGTGCCCGGCTTTCATGTGCTGCCGATGGCGCCGGGGCTGCGGCTGACGCTGTTGTTCGGCGATGCCCGCGACACCCTGCCGCAGCTCGATGCCGGCATCGATGCCTTCTACCTCGACGGTTTTGCGCCGGATCGCAATCCCGCCCTGTGGGACCCCGCACTGATCCAGGCGCTGGCGGCGCGCGCGCGACCGGGCGCCGTGGCCGCCAGCTACACCGTGGCCGGCCCGGTCCGCGCCGCCCTCGGCGCTGCCGGCTTCGAGGTGGCGAAACGTCCCGGCTACGGGCGCAAGCGCGAGGCGCTGCGCGCGGTCTTTCGCGGCCCCGGACGGGTCGCGCCGCCCCGCCCTGCCACCGCGGCCGTGGTCGGCGCCGGCGTGGCGGGCGCCGCCGTGGCCCAGGCCCTGGCCGCCCAGGGTGTGACGGTGACCGTGTTCGACCGCGCCCCGCGGGTGGCCAGCGGCGCCTCCGGCAACCCGCGCGCGGCGGTGCGGCCCTGGCTGAATCGCGGTGATCCGCCCACCACCGTCCTGACCCGCAGCGCCTTTCTGCACGCCCTGCGCACCCTGCCCAACGAGCCCCAGGCCGACTGGCAGGCCTGCGGCCTGCTGCACCTGCCCAAGGACCCCCGCGACCGTGACCGCTGGCAGACCGCGCTGGCGGAACAACAGCCACCGCCGGCCCTGATGCAGTGGGTGGAAGCCGAGCAGGCCCGTGCCGTCTGTGGCCTGCGCCTGCACGAGGGCGGCCTGTACTTTCCGCAGGGCGGCCACCTCGACCCGGCCGGCCGCTGCGCCGGCTGGCTGGCGTCACCCGGCATCACGCTGCGGCTGGGGCGCGCCGTGGAAGACCTGTCCGAACTCGACGGCTTTGATCAGGTGGTACTGGCCGCCGCCCACGAGGTGGGCAGCCTGCTGCCCAATCGGGCCCTGCCGCTCAGCCGCGTGCGCGGCCAGCTCAGCCAGTTGCCGCCCGGCAGCCTGCCGGGCCTGCGCTGCGGCATCGCGCGGGACGGGTATGTGCTGCCGCTGGCCGATGGTGCGGCACTGGTGGGCGCCACCTACGACCGCCACGATGACCCGCTGCCGGATCTCGACGGTCACCGTGCCAACCTCGACCGCCTGCAACAGTTGCTGGCCGATGCGCCACGCCTCGACCCCGCCGAACTCGCCGGCCGCGCCGCTTTCCGCGCCGTACTCCCGGGCCGGCTGCCCGCCCTGGGACGCCTGCCGGATCAGCCCCGCATCGCCGTCGCCACCGGCTACGCCTCGCGCGGCGTCACCTGGGCGGGACTGCTGGGCGACGCACTGGCGGCGCAGCTGTGTGACCAGCCGTCACCATTGCCGCGCGAGCTGATCAACGCTATCCGGCCGGATCGGTTCCAGACACCAACGTCCTAGGGCAGTCGGTCAACGCGGTCGAGCAACGCCGTCAAGGCTGACATCAGGACCGGAAGGTCCGTCTCGATGATGCTCCACAGCGTGTCGTCGTCGATGCCCAGATAGGCATGGATCAACCGGTTTCGCGTCGCGATGACCTGCCGCCACGGCACCTCAGGACACTGGCCCCGAACCTCGGCCGGCACATGCGTGGCGGCCTCACCGATCAGTTCCAGGTTGCGCAACGTGGCGTCGTAAATCATCGCGTTCTCGACGAAAGCCGTCTGCGTCAGACCACGGGTGTATCGACGCGCCTTCTCCGCAAAGTCCAGCATGTCGGAAAGGTAGAACCGCCATTCACGTGTCATGACAATTCAGACACGAATCGCGTCCTGCTCCACATAGGGCCGCAATTCGGGCCGCAGTGCCTTCTCGGTCACCAGATCAACCGGCCGCCCCAACAGATCTTCCAGATAGAACTGGAGGCCGAAGTATCGTTTCGACGTCGCGGGGCCATCAAAGCGCACCAGCACATCAATATCACTCTGCGGCGTCAGGGTGTCCCGGGCAAATGAACCGAACAGCGCCAAGCCCTCCACGCCGAAGGCTTCGGCGAGGTAGGCGCGGCGCTCGCGCAGGCAGGACAGCGTCTGAGTTCGGTTCAACATGCGGACATTGTTGCCCGCAGCCGGTCGCTTGTGAAGTGAGCGCTACGACGCCGCCCGCAAGCGCTGCTGCCGCGCGCCGTGCCAGAGGCTCTTGGCGGCATAGCCGAGAAACACCTTGAGGCCGGAGGCATTGGGTTGCGGCCGTTGGCCACGACCGATGCGGTGCAGCTGGCGCGTGTACCAGACCACTTCCATGATCGCCATGCGGTCCACCATGGGGATGCGGGTGCGGATGGGGCGGACCTGGAAGCGCGGCGCCTGACCGGCCAGCAGGCGGTTCGGCAGATCGGTTTCCAGCGCCAGTCCGCGCGCCAGGCCGACCATGTCGACAGCGCCACTGTGGATGGCCTCGGCCATGCCTTCCGCGCTGCGGAAGCCGCCGGTGACCACCAGCGGCACCGAGGTCGCCTCGCGCGCCTTGGCGGCGAAGTCGATGAAATACGCCTCGCGGGCGCGGGTGCTGTCCTTCTGCTTGATGCCGGTCATGGCTGGCGCCTCGTAGGTGCCGCCGGACACCTCGATCAGGTCGATACCGGCCACCGACAGCGCGCGGATGGTGTCCAGCGACTCGTCTTCGGTGAAGCCGCCACGCTGGAAGTCCGCTGAGTTGAGTTTGATGCCGATGGGGAACGCCGGCCCGACCCGGCGACGGATTTCAGCCAGCACCGCCAGCACGAAACGGCGGCGCTTCTCGGGCGTGCCGCCCCAGTCGTCGTCACGCCGGTTGTGGTGCGGACTGAGGAACTGGCTCACCAGGTACCCGTGCGCGCCGTGGATCTGGACGCCGGTGAAGCCGGCCGCCTGCGCCTGCGCGGCGGCCTCGCCGAAGCGGCGGATCAGGTCGTGAATCTCATCCTCGCGCAAGGCCCGAGGGGTGGCGAACAGAGCGGCCATGTCCTTCTTGAAGGGCACCGCCGAGGGCGACACGGTTTCGCGGTTGAGGCCCTTCGGGCACTGCTTGCCGGGATGATTGAGCTGCATCCACAGCGCCGTGCCGTTGCGCGTGCCGGCCGCCGCCCAGGCACGCAGGCTCGCAAGATGACGGTCATTCTCGATGAACACATTGCCTGGCTCACCGAGCGCCCGTGCGTCGATCATGACGTTGCCGGTGACACACAGCCCGATGCCGCCGTCGGCCCAGGCCCCGTAGAGTCGCGCCAGAGCGTCGCGGGGCGCGCCGTCGGCGCTACCCAGCGCTTCGCTCATGGCAGACTTCAGGAGCCGGTTCTTGATCGTCACGCCGCAGGGCAGCGTCAGGGGGGCGGACAGTATTGCAACAGCGGACATGAAGACTCCCGAAAGGTCGAACGAATTCGCGGCGCAGGCCCCCGACGAGGCGAAGGCACGCGGCTGAGATGCAGCAGGTGGAGCGCATGATGCCGTTCCCGACCGGCTGCTGCACTGATAGGGTCCGGACATGATCGAGAACCTGGACACCCTGGTCATTCCCTTTCGCGCCGAAGGCCGTTGGCTGTTGGGCGTGGCGCTGGGCTTCATCGTGTTCGCGGTGGCCCTGCATCTGGACCGGCGCGACCTGGCGCAGCTACGGCGCCAACCCCGTGCGGCAGCGCTGGGGCTGACCGGTCAGTGGTTGCTGCTTCCCCTGCTGAGCGTGGGCCTGATCGCCCTGCTGTCGCCCCCACCCGGCATCGCTGCGGGCATGCTGCTGGTGGCCGCCTGCCCCGGCGGCAGCATGTCCAACTACTTCTGCCTGCAGGCACATGGCAACGTACTGCTCTCGGTGGCGCTCACCACCGTGTCCACCGCCATGGCCGCGCTGACCCTGCCCGTTATTTTCAGCCTGGGCACGGCGCTGCTGCCGGCGCTGTCCACCACGGCCGAGGTCCCGCAGGTGGCCTTTCTGCCACTGCTGCGCGACCTCGCCGTGATTCTGCTGCTGCCCCTGCTGCTGGGCCTGCTCATGCAAACCCGCCTGCCCCGGGCGGCGCGACGGATGCGCACACCCCTGCGACGTGCCGCCGGCGCACTGCTGGTGCTGTTCATCGTGCTGGCGCTGCTCGATCAGCGGGCCACGCTGACGGCGCTGGGTCCGCAGCTGCTGCCCCTGTTGGGACTGGTGATCCTGCACAACGGGCTGGCCCTGGCGGGCGGCTACGCGCTGGGGGCCCTGGGCGGCCTGGCCGAGCCGGAGCGGCGCACGCTGGCACTGGAGACCGGCCTGCAGAACGCCGGCCTGGGTCTGGTGGTGGCCTTCACCCACTTCGGAGGTGCCGGCGGCATCGTCGTGGTGGTCTCGCTGTGGGGCATCTGGCACCTGATCTCGGGCGCCCTCGTATCATGGGCCTGGGCGCGTCGTCGCCCAAGGTTGGAGGAGAACCACCATGCTGCCGTACAAGACATCCATTCCTGAGGGCGCACGGGAGCGTCTGCCGCTGCAGATCGAACCGCAGGGGGACGCCTCTCCGGACGGCCTGGCCCGTTGGCTGCAGGACCATCGCGACCAGGCGCAGGACCTGCTCCGGGCCCACGGCGCTCTGCGCTTTCACGGCTTCGGCATCCACGACGCCGCCGCCTTCGAAGCGGTGGCCCGCGGCATCGACGACGATCTGAAGAACGAATATCTCGGCACCAGCCCGCGCGACGCGATGACTGACTACGTGTTCTCCGCCAGCGAGCTGCCGGGGTACTACCCGATCCCGCAACACTGCGAGATGACCTTCACCCGCACGCCGCCCAACCGCATCTTCTTCTGGTGCGACATCGCGCCGGCACGCGACAGCGGCGAAACGCCGCTGGTGGATTTCCGCCGCGTGTGGAGCCAGCTCGATGACGGCGTGCGCGAACGCTTTGCCCGCAACGGCCTGCGCATCATCCGCAACTACAGCGGCCCCGGTACCACCAACCGCGACCTGTTCCAGCTCAAGCGCTGGGACGAGATGTTCCGCACCGAAGACCGCGACGAGGTCAATCGCATGGCGCGCCGCGAGGGATTCACGCCGATCTGGAAAGACGGTGACCGCCTGGCCCTGGTGAGCGAGCACGACGCCACCCGCAACCATCCGGAAACCGGCGAACCCACCTGGTTCAACCATGCCCAGGTGTTTCACCTGTCCACCGGCTCGGCCGAGCTGAAGCGTGTGTTCCGCCACCGCCCCAGCGCCCGTGGTCTGTTCTGGTGGCTGGCCGCCAGCCTGCTCACCGCGCGCAAGCGCAAAGTCCCGTCAGAGGAACAGGCCATGCACTGCACCTACCGCGACGGCCAGGAAATTCCCGACGCCGACCTGGAGCACCTGCGCGACCTCATCTGGCGCAACCTGGTGGTGCTGCCCTGGTCACGCGGCGATGTGGTCGCCATCGACAACCACGCGGTCGGCCACGGGCGGCTGCCCTACCGTGGGCCGCGGCGGGTGGCGGTGTGTTGGGCCTGATCCGTAAATTTGCCCCAAGCCCGCCCGGACGCGGGCCTTCGCGTTAGCATCCTCCCAAACCGCCCCACCGCAGAGTGGCGCGCGCACAATGGGAGGAGCACACAATGATTCGATCCGCGATGGTGGCGGCCGGCCTGCTGTCGGCATTTTCGGCACTGGCCGTTCCGGAAGGGCCCGAACCCAACACGGCCGAATGGTTCGAACGCGAGGCACGCAATTACGCCCGCACCCTGGAGGCGCCGCTGGAGCAGGTGACCACCCCCGGATTCCTGACGGTGTGGCAGGGCACCAGCACACTCAACATCGCCAGCCTGCTGGCGCGCAATCTGGAAGACCCCAGCTGGCTGATTGCCGGGATCACCCCTGTGGAAACGCTGTTGACGCTGCCACTGTCGCCGGCGCTGCTGCAGGCCCTGGTGGATGATCTGCTGTCAGACCCTCAGGAACTGATCACCCCCAACCTCAACACCCCGCTGACCCCCTTGTGCACCTCCTGGTCGCAACCCTGCAGCGGCGATCCCACGCGGTATCCGCATGTACCGGGGCCCAACGGCGCAACGTTCTATGCCGAGGAGGCCGATGTCGCGCCGGTGGTGTTCTACGATGCCGGATGCGCCCGTATCTCCGGCCGCGTGTGGGCGCCCCGGGGCGCCAACGGCCGACTGCCCGGCGTGGTCATCGAAAACGGGTCCATCCAGGCGCCGGAGCCCCTCTACTGGTGGTTCGCCCAGGCCATGGTGCGGGCGGGCTATGTGGTCCTCACCTTCGACCCCCGCGGCCAGGGGCGCTCAGATCTGCAGACGCCCAACTTCGAGCAGGGAAGCAACTTCAACTCCGCGGTGTTCTTTGAAGGGCTGGTGGATGCGGTGGACTTCTTCCGCTCCACCCCCGGCCAGCCCTACGGGCACAATCTCAGTTGCGCGGGCACCTATCCGACCGACGTGGCACCGCACAATCCGTTCCACGCCCGCATTGACGCTGAACGGCTGGGACTGGCAGGGCACTCGCTGGGTGCCTCGGGGGTTTCGACGGTGGCAGGTTATCCCGGCGACCGCTTCCAGTTCCCGGACCGCCAGGGCGGCAACCCGGTGGACGTGATCGTGGCCTGGGACAGCCTGCGCGCCGACCCTGACTTCCCGCCGCGCGTCCCCGCGATGGGCCAGACCAGCGAGTACGGCATCGGCGGCACGCCCTTCCTGACGCCCCCCGACCCAGACGGTCACCTGAGTGCCTTCCGCGCCTATCAGGCAGCCGGGGTACCGGTGTCGCAGTTCACCATTCAGGGCAGTACCCATTTCGACTGGAGCCTGATTCCGGTGTTTCCGAGCAGCTCCTGGTGCGCCGACCTCAGCAGCGGCTCCTGCGCCGGTGGCTGGGGCCAACCCATGGCCGAACACTATTCGGTGGCCTGGATGGACCGCTGGCTCAAGGAGGCTGGCGAACCAGGCCATGCCGATGCCGATGCCCGCCTGCTGGCCGACCGCGACTGGTGCGACCGCTACAGCTTCCACTTCCGCTCCGCACGTGACTTCCCGCTGCGACGCGGGGGACGCGCGCTGGAGGAGGACGTGCGGGCGCAGTGTCTCAATGCGCCGTCGCGCGGCCTGCCGGCACTGGTGGATGGCGGCGGCGGCGGAGCCTGGGCGGTGCCGACATTGTGGATGCTTCTGCTGCTGGCGGCGTTCCGGGCAGCCAGCGGTTCAGGGTCCAGGCCAGCGCGCCGGTGACGGCAAGGTCGACACTGATAAAGACCAGCCATTCCATGAGAGTCTCCTTGATCAGAGGTGGGGCGGATGCTGGCGGCGTGCTCGCAGGGCTAGCCTAACGGCACTCATTGCGATTAGCAATCGTTCTCATTTAAAGCTTTAATCTGCCCGCAACAGCGCAGGCGTAAAAGCGCGGGGCTATGGTGCCCGCCCCCACTCCCCCACCGCTCGGCGATATCGCCGCCCTGTGCATGCCGGTCGTGCCCTTGCGCCCGGACATGACCATTGATACGGCTGCCGAACGTCTGCTGGCTCCAGAGAACGCGGGACTGCTGTGTCTGCCGGTGGTCATCGGCGAGGTGGTGGTGGGCACGCTGTCACGGCACACCCTCAACGGGGTCTTCCTGCGGCGTTTCGGCCGGGAGCTTTATGGCAGCCGTCCCGTCACCGCCCTGATGAACGAGCAGCCGCTGATCGTGCCGCTCGATCTGCCTTTGGAACAGGCCGCCGCCGACGTCACTGCCCGTATCGGCTCGCCACTGACGGAGGACTTCGTCATCGTCGATGGCAACCGCTATCAGGGCATGGGCGTGGTACTCGACCTGCTGGCGGCACTGCGCGCGCGTGCGGACCAGAGTGCCGCCCAGCTGGCGAGCGCCTTCGTCGACCTCAAGCAATCGCAAGCTGCGTTGGTGCAAAGCGAAAAGATGGCCTCGCTCGGGCAGATGGTGGCGGGCGTGGCGCATGAGATCAACACGCCCCTGGGGTACGTCCGCAACAACGTCGAGATGGTGCGTGACGTGTTCACGGAACTGTCAGAAGCAGCCCGGCAGATGCATCACCTGGTCGAGCTGTTCGCCGACCCGGAGGCCGATGAAGCCCGTCTCACCACGCAGATCCAGACGGTCACCACCCAGGTGGGTGCGCTGGGGGACGGCGTGCTCGACGACACCCGAAGCCTGTTTGAAGACACGCTGTTCGGTGTCGACCAGATTCGCGATCTGGTCGTGAACCTGCGCAACTTCTCCCGCCTTGATCAGGCCCGGGTTGCGCAGATCAGTCTCAATGACTGCCTGGATCAGACCCTGATGATCGCCAATAACGTGATCAAGGACCGCCTGGCCGTGGTCAAACGATATGGCGATGTCCCTGCGGTCAGCTGCTCACCCTCACAGATCAACCAGGTGCTGCTGAACCTCGTCACCAACGCCGCACAGGCGGTACCCGACAGCGGCGGCAAGCTGCTGCTCAAGACCGAAGCCGACGGCGACTGGGTCCACGTCAGCGTCCAGGACAACGGCAAGGGCATCGCCCCCGAGCACCTGGCGAAGATCTTTGATCCCTTCTTCACCACCAAGCCAGTAGGCCAGGGAACCGGCCTCGGTCTGTCGATCAGTTTCCAGATCGTCGAGGCGCACGGCGGTCGTCTGCAGGTGGCGTCCAAACCCGGCATCGGCACCCGCTTCGTGCTGAGCCTGCCCTTGCGCGCCCACGGCGCGGAACCCGAACCGGTTGAGAGTCTGGCGGCATGAACCCGAAACCTTCCCTGATCCTGGTCGATGACGAGGAACGCATCCTGCGCTCGCTGGGCATGCTGTTCCGCAGTCAGTACGACGTCCGTATGACCACCGACGCCCGCCAGGCCCTCGCCTGGGTCGAGGCATCTCCCCCTGATGTGATCGTCTCCGACCAGCGCATGCCGCTGATGACAGGAGCCCAGCTGCTGCGGGAAGTCCGCCAGCGGGCACCGGACACCATGCGGCTGCTGCTGACCGGTTACGCGGAACTGGACGCCGTGGTGGCCAGCGTCAATGAGGGCGAGATCTTCCGTTTCGTGCAAAAGCCCTGGGATGCCCAGAACCTGCGGGAAACGGTGGCGCAGGCTGCGCGCATCTCGCGCTCATTGCGGAGCGCGCCGCCGCGCGAAACCGCTGCGGCGCTCCCCACCCGCGCCATGCCCTCGTCCGCCGGTCCGGCCGGACCGGCAGTGCTGGTCATCGAAGATGATGCTGCGGTAGTGCAAGGTGTTCAGGAGATTCTCGGGCCCAGCGTTCCGGTGCACTGGGCCCGGTCCGTGGACGAAGCGTTTCCGCTGATGGCGTCCCACCCGGTCGGGGTCATCGTCTCGGAACTGCGGGTCGGTGGCCACAGCATGGGGGCCTTCCTCAAACTGCTGAAAGCCGAGCATCCGGACATCGTCACAGTGGTCCTGACCCCCTTTCAGGACGTCTCGGTGTTCATCGGCCTGATCAATCAGGGCCAGGTCTACCGGCTGCTGCCCAAGCCGGTCCGCCGCGGCCCCCTGGGCATGAGCCTGACCAGCGCGCTGCGTCACCATCAGGCCCTGCAGCAGGCGCCCACCCTGCATGCCGCGCATGCCGTGGAACCGATCCGCGACGCGGAGGAATCCGGCGTCGCCGGCCGCCTGATGGGCATGTTGAGCCGTTTGAGGGGTCGGACAGTACCGCTGGGGTAATCGTCATTTGGCTGACGCCGCAGCCACGGCGCCTTTGTTACACTCGCCGGGCTCCCAGAGTCCGCTTATATATGACCTTCCGCCCCGCGTTCCAGGCTTCATCCGCTGGTGTCATCACGGCTGTATCCGCCCTGCTTGCGGTGGCGGCTGCGCGCGCGGAGACCCCCGACGTCCAGGCCCTGGACCGCAGTATCGAGCAGCTCAGGGCGGAGGTACTGCAGCTCAACGTCGAGGCCACACGGACCGAGGATGACCTGCTGTATCCCGCCGCCACCCGCACCGATTTCTATCTCGGTGTCGACATCAGCCCGCTGTTGATCGAGTCGGTGGTGCTGACCGTCGACGACCGCCCGCCGATCACCCACCACCTGAGCGAAAGCGAGGCCACCGCCCTGCTGACCACCGGCGGGCTGCAGCGGGTCGCCAGGACCAACCTTGGCAGTGGCAGCCACCGGATTCAGGTCGAACTCCGCGGCAGCTATGCGGTCCGTGGAGAGGAAAAGCCGCCGTTCGAAGGCTTCTACGAGGCCACATTCGAGCGCGGCCTGACCAGTGGTGAAATCGAACTGAACCTGACCCGGCCACCCCGCAGCAGCAAGCCGACACTGGTGCTGCGCAGCCTGAAGGCCTCGCAACCGTGAGTTCCATTGCCCGTTTTGCCGCCTCGCTCCTGATCGTCCCGGCTCTTGCCTCTGCGGAGCCAGTCGCCTACGCGCCCGGCAGCGCTGCCGACCCCCAGTTGCGCCAGGCCATGACCCTGGGCGCCGACGCGCGCCATTTCAGTGCTGCCATTCTCCTCGAGGCGCTGGCCGGCGATGCCCAGCCGGAAACCTTCCCCGAGGCTTATCAGTGGCAGCTCGCCGACACCCTGCTGGCCTTTGCACTGCGGGATCGAGCGGTCGAGATCTACCGTCATCTCGCGGTGATCACCGATGACAGCGACCGCTGGATCGATGCGCAGCTGCGCGTCGCCGAGTTCGACTATCAGCGGGCGCGCTATGCCGACGCCGTCGGCCGCCTCAAGGCGATCGATGATCAGGTGCCGGACCATCTGCGCCCCCGCTGGCAGAGTCAGTTGGCTCAGGTCTACCTGGCCGAATCCCGCTACGAAGACGCTCTGCCCCTGCTGCAGGACCTCGAAGACCGCGAGCGCGGCACCGCCTACACCCGCTACAACCTCGGGGTGGCGCTCATCAACAGTGGGGAAGAGGATACCGGCCGCGCCCAGCTGGATCGCGTCGGCCGCATGACCATCGCGTCTCTGGAAGATCAGGCGCTGCGCGACAAGGCCAACCTCACGCTGGGCTGGCACTTTCTGTCGGAGGAGCTGGGCGGCTCGGCCAAGGCCATTTTTCAGCGTATCCGGGTCAAGGGGCCATTCTCCAACCGCGCCCTGCTGGGCCTCGGCTGGGCCGAACTGAGCCCCCGCGGCGAGCGCCAGCGACGCGCTGCCAACATCGAGGATGAGGATCCCTTCTCAAACTTCTCTACCATCGGCGGCCTGCTGCGCCCCGGCTTCCTCGAGCGCGATGTCTACTATCGGGCCGGCTTCCGCAACTTCCGCCTCAGCAGCATCTCGGAAGATCAGGAGGAAGCGCTGCGGCGCGCGCTCGCGGCCTGGATCGAACTGATCAGCCGCGATCCGCTGGATCCCGCTGTTCAGGAGGGCTGGCTGGCCATTCCCTACTCCCTCGACAAGCTCGGCGCCCATACCCAGGCCCTGCAGTACTACGAGCGGGCCATTGAGGAACTGGAGCAGAACCGGGTGCGCATGAACACGGCGATGGACTCCATCAACGGTGGTCGCATGATCGAGACCATCGTCCGTCGCGACGCCAACGCCGAATCCGGCGTGGCATGGCGCCTGAAGGACCTCCCCGACGCACCGGAAACCTATTACCTGCAGAGTCTGCTCGCAGAGCACCGTTTTCAGGAGGCCCTGAAACGCTACCGTGACCTGCGGCTGATGGCGCGGAACCTGGAAAGCTGGCGGGAGCGCCTGGCGGCGGTTGGCCGTACCTATCGCGACAACCCCCGCGACCCAGTCGCGGTGGAAGATCTGCTCGCACGGGCCCGCGACGGCTGGACACCGCCGGACGACACCCTCGACCTGTCCTCCCTGGTCATGGCGCAGCAACTGGCGCCACCTGGGCGCTACGATGCCGCGCTGCCCAACGACACAACGGCACCGCCCCCACGCCTGAAGCCCAGCGCACCGCCTGCGCGTTTCAATGGCCCCTACGAGCGCAGCCAGCAGCTGCTGGAAAACGTGCGCACCCTGCGCCTGCAGGTCGAGGCCGCCGCCGACGCGCAATCGGGCATCCTCAACGAAATGGCCCGTGAGGAGTTGACCGGGCAACAGAAAACCATCGAGCGCTATCTGGTCGAGGCCCGCTTCGCGCTGGCGCGCCTCTACGACCGCCAACTCAAGGGTGAACTGCAATGAGTGCCCTGCCTCTGCGCGGGCTGGCCCTGGCCCTGATCCCGCTGGCGATCGCGGGCTGCGTCAGCCCTATGGCCGCCAAGATCGACCCCACGCCGGATATCGGCGAAACCCTCGGCAAACGGGAGGCGCCACCGGAAGAGGTGCTGCCGATCATCCGCTCCGAGCCGATCGCCGCCGACCCCGGCAAGGCCATCGAGAACTACCGCAAGCTGCTGGAACTCCAGTCCGCCGACGACGCCACCCGCGATGAGTCGCGTCGCCGTCTGGCCGACCTGCAGGTCCAGGTGGCTGATGCCGAGGGCAATACCGAGGCAGTCGAAGGTGACCTGCGCGACTCGATCAAGCAATACGACCGGCTGCTGAAGGACAACCCTGACAGCCCCGACAACGACCGTATCTATTATCAGCGCGCACGCGCCCTGCAGAACCTCGGCGACACCCCGGCAGCGATCGACACCCTTGCCACGATGACCGCGCGTCACCCGGACTCCCGGCTGGTCAACGATGCGCGCTTCCGTCGTGCCGAGCTGCTGTTCTTCGAGGCCCGCTATGCGGAGGCCGAGAGCGAGTACGGCATCGTCCTGGCTCAAGGGGCCGAGACGCCGTTCTTCGAACCGGCGCAGTACAAGTACGGCTGGTCGCGCTACAAGCAGGGCAAGTACACCGAGGCGGTGGACGTGTTCGTCGCCATTCTTGACCGCGTGCTGCCCCAGGACGCCAGCTTCTTCGACCCGACCCTGGTGCTTGCCCAGGTCCGCGGCACCCAGGCCGACTACGCCAAGGATGCCCTGCGGGTGATCAGCCTGTCGTTCGCCAACCTGGGCGGCGGCACCGCCGCCAACGACTACTTTGCCCAGGCCGGCGATCCACGCTTCTTCCCCCTCGTCTATGTGTCGCTGGGCGACCAGTTGCTGGAACGTCAGCGCTTCACCGACGCCGCCGAGGCCTCCGCCGCCTTTGTCACCCGCTATCCCCAGCACGCCCTGGCCCCGGATTTCCAGTCGCGTGTGATCAGTGCCTACGACGACGGCGGCTTCAACGATCTGGTGGTGCGCGAGAAGGCGCGCTACGCGGAAACCTATGATCCCGCTGCGCCGTATTGGGCAGGCAACCGCCCCAGCAACGCGGTGCTGGGCACTCTGCGCATCCACCTTGCGGATCTGGCCCGGCACTTCTATGCCAAGGGACAGCAGATGCCCGAGGAGGAACAGGCCGCTGCCAAGACCGACTTCCTCACGGCGGCGGGTTATTTCCGCCGGATCCTGGAGGTCTACCCCAACGACGGCGAGATCGCCGAGATCAACTTCCTGCTGGCGGAATCGCTGCTCAATGGCGGCGAACTGCTGACCGCAGCGGAGGAGTACGCCCGCACGGCCTATGACTATCCGCGCCATGTCCGCTCGGCCGACGCCGCACATGCCTCGGTGCTGGCGTACCACGCCTATGCCGAAGCACAGGTCGACACGCAGCGCGAGCCGGCCCTGCGACAGGCCATTGATGCCGCGCTGCGCTTCGCCGATACCTACCCCGGCCACGGACAACTGCTGCCGGTGCTGACCCGTGCCGCCGAAGACCTGTACGAACTGCAGGACTACGATCGCGCCATCACGGTGGCCAAACGCGTGCTCGATTACCCACCACCGGTCGATTACCGCCTGCGCCGCAATGCCTGGAGCGTGACCGGCAACAGTCATTTCGCGCAGGAACGCTTTGCCGAAGCTGAGCAAGCCTTTGTGCAGGAGCTGGAGCTGGTGTCCGAAAAGGCCACCGAGCGGCCGGAGATCATCGAGCGCCTCGCCGAGGCGGTCTACCGTCAGGGCGAGCGGTCCCGCGACGAGGGCGCCCTGCGACAGGCGGCCTTCCACTTCCTGCGGGTGAAGACGGTCGCACCGAACGCGGGCATTCTCGCCACCGCCGACTACGACGGCGCATCGATGCTGTTCGAGCTTGAAGACTGGCCGGAGGCCTCACGCGAACTGGAGGGCTTCCGCAGCCGCTACCCGCAGCACGCACTGCTCGCCGATATCGACAAGAAGCTGGCCGTTGCCTATCAGCGCAACGGGCAGCCGTTCCAGGCCGCCGAGGTGTTCAGCCGCATCTTCACACGCGAGACGGAGTCTGCCGAGATCCGTCAGGACGCCGCCTGGCTGTCCGCCACGCTGTTTGACGAGGCGGACGCGGGTGCGGAGATGACACAGGCCTACGAACGTTACGTCACAGCCTATCCGCGACCGGTCGATCGCGCCATGACCGCGCGCAGCCGTCTGGTCGAACTGACCACGACGGCCGGTGATCGCGAGCGACAGCTGTTCTGGCTGCGCCAGATCGTCAGCGCGGACGCCGGCGCCGGTGCCGAGCGCAGCGATGCCACCCGTCTGGCAGCCGCAGAGTCCTCTCTGGCGATCGGCCGCATGCTCGCGGCCGATACCGCGAAACTGGCGCTGACCCTGCCGCTGGAAAACTCCCTGCCGCCCCGACGGCAATCGATGGAGACCGCCATCCAGTCGCTCACCCAGGCCGCGGGCTTCGGTTTTGCCGAAGTCACCACTGCCGCCACCTTCGAGCTGGGCAAGGTCTATTACGACTTCGCCAAGGCGCTGATGGCCTCTGAGCGCCCGCGCAACCTCGATGCGCTGGCGCTGGAGCAGTTCGAACTGCTGCTGGAAGAGCAGGCCTTCCCCTTCGAGGAACGGGCCATCGAAACCTTCGAAACCAACCTCAAGCGTATCTCGCAGGGCATCTACGACGAATGGATCCGCAACAGCTACCAGCAGTTGGTGACCATCGCTCCGGGCCTGTATGGGCGCGTCGAACGTGGGGAGGCCGTCTATGAACCGTTCAACTGAGCACCTGCGCCTCTCGCTGGCACTGGCCCTCGGGCTGGCACTGAGCGCCTGCGCCGGCCTGGATCGCAAGGGCACCCCCGAGCCGACATCCGACACGGAGACCGAAACGGCACCCGAGGTGGTGAAAACGCCCGAGGAGCGCTATGCCGAGGCGGTGGCGCTATTGGAAACGAATCAGTTCAGCGATGCCCAGCAGGCCTTTGAGGCGCTGAGCCAGGAGGTCCCTGAAAAGTCGGGCCCCTGGACCAACCTCGGCCTGATCCACCAGCGTGCGAACCGCAAGGCCGAGGCCCGACAGGCCTTCGCCACTGCGGTCCGGCTCAACCCGGACAACGCCACCGCCCAGAACCAGCTCGGCATTCTGCTGCGCGAGGGGGGCGACTACGCTGGGGCCCGTCAGGCCTACGAGGCCGCACTGGCAGCACGTCCGGACTTCGCCGAAGCCCACCTCAATCTCGGCCTCCTGCTCGACAACCACCTCGCGGGCAGCGACCGCGCGGCACTGGAACACTATCGCCGCTATCTGTCGCTCAATGGCAGCGAAGACCTCCGGGTGCAGGTGTGGATCGCCGAAATCGAGCAGGCACTGAGCGCCGATGACGCGCGCGACGACGAGGGAACGCCATGAGCAAGACCCTACGTATGCTGCTGCTGGGCCTGACGTTGTCCGGCGCCGCGGCGGCCCAGGATGAGGGCCCTGGTGTCAGCACCAGCGCCGACCTCCCGGCGGTGTCGTCCAGCCCTTCCACCGCAGCGAGCGAACCCGCCGCCTCGGTCGAAGCCGACGGGGGCACGGTCATCGTCGGCGACCGGGAATCCCCGATCGGGCTGTACATCATGCCCTGGCGCAACAGCGCCGCGCAGGCCGACATGGACCGCCCGGCACGACTTTTGGAAGCGGAAGTACTGCCCCTGGACGAAGCGGTTTTCGTCCGCCAGATCGAATACCACAACGCGCTGACCGATACCCTGACGTCACGCAACCTGGTCACCCCTGAGCTGCCGCCGGCAGCCTCACCGTAGTTTTCTCGGCGCGGCCGAGTTCATCATCCCGAGGACTTCATCCATGCAAGTGTTCACCTCCGTGCTTCGCTTCTTCCAGGAAGGCGGCCCGTTCATGTACCCGCTGTTGATCGTGATGGTGATCGGCCTGGCCATCGCCGCCGAACGCTGGCTGTATCTCAAGCGCGCGCGCAGCGAGAACCGCCAGTTGTGGGCCCGCATGCTGCCCCTGCTCAACCAGGGCGACTACAGCGGTGCCGAGCAACTGGCCACCGATTCACAGACCGCGATTGGCCGTGTGCTGGGCTACGGCCTGTCGCGCTCCAAGACGGCGGCCAATCGCGCCGAAGTCGAAATGGCCATGGAAGAGTCGCTGATGGAAGTCACGCCGCTGCTGGAGCGCCGGACCCACTACCTCGCCACCTTCGCCAACATCGCCACGCTGATGGGCCTGCTGGGCACCATCATCGGCCTGATCCAGGGCTTCACCGCGGTCGCCAACGTCAACCCCGCGGAAAAGGCCGACCTGCTGTCCGCCTCGATCTCCGTGGCGATGAACACCACCGCCTTCGGTCTGATCGTGGCCATCCCGCTATTGCTGCTGCACGCGGTGCTGCAGTCCACCGCCAACGACCTGATCGATAGCGTGGAAATGGCAGCGATCAAGTTCCTGAACAGCTTCGGCTTCAAGCACTGATCACGCCGGAACGTCTCACATGATTGGTCGCCTGCGCCGCGCCCGCCGCAATGATGTGGCGGAACTCAACATCACCGCCTTCATGAATCTGATGGTGGCGCTGGTGCCGTTCCTGCTGATCACCGCAGTGTTCACCCAGCTCGCCGTCAAACAGCTGAACCTGCCGGACAATTCCGCCCCCGCTCCGGATGAGCCGCCGCCGCCAGGGCTCGAAGTGGTGATCCGTGACACCGGACTCAGCCTGTTCGACGGTGGCAACGTCCAGAAGAGCTGGCCGCGTACGGAGGACGGTTACGACTTCCGTGCCCTCAACACCGCGCTGGCGGAAATCAAGAACCGCCGCCCGGCAGAGGACAACATCAGCCTGTTGCTGGAGTCCGACATCGCATACGACGTGCTGATCCAGGCCATGGATGCCGTGCACTACCTCCCCGCAGCGCGGGAAGGCGTGCAAGTGGACATGTTCCCGCGCATTGCCGTCGGTCAGGCCCCGACGCTGGAGTCCGCGCCATGATTCGCAGCGCTTCTATCCGCAGTCAGCGCATCCAGCGCCGGGTCAGCCGTGGTCGCAAGGCCAGCGGGCTGAACCTCGTGTCGCTGATGGATATCTTCACCATCCTGGTGTTCTTCCTGCTGGTGAACTCGGCACAAGTGGAAGTGCTGCCGAACGCGAAGGACCTCGAGCTTCCAGAGTCGCTGAGCACCGACAAGCCGGCCGAGCAGGTCCTGCTGATGGTCACCCGCGATGCGGTGCTGGTGAACGGTCGTCGCGTCAGCGGCCTGGACGCCGTCCGCAACGCCAGCAGCCCCGTCATTCCCACCCTCAAGTCGGAGCTGCTGCAGATGCCGCTGGTCCCGGTGGTTGGCGGCACGCCCGGCCAGACCTCGCGCGGCGACGTCAACATCATGGCGGACAAGGACACCCCGTTCGAGCTCATCAAGAAGGTGATGGCGACCTGCACCGATGCCAAGTTCTCGCGCATCTCGCTGGCCGTCGTCAGCAAGCCGGGAGGTAACGGTTCATGAGCGCGCAGGTTATCCAATGGCATACCTGGGAGCTTCAGGAAGCTGCGGACCGTCGCTTCAACCGCCTGTTGATGCTGTTCGCCCTGCCAGCGCTGATCATTGCCCTGATCATCCCCTTCCTCGATATCGTCGGCCTCACCCGCGGGGGGGGCACGCTCACCGGCCAGCAATACGTCGAGCTGATCAACGATCGGGAGGATGCCGAAGTCGCGGAAGTGGCCGAAGAGGCCGCGCCCGCCGAGGAAGAGCAGCCCGATCCGGTGGAACCTGAACCGGCTGAAGCTGAAACGGTACCCGAGCCCGAGCCACAGCCAGTTCCGGCGGCAACACCGGTTCCCCGGGCAACCCCGGCCCCCACGCCGGATCCCGCCGTGGTCCGTGCCCAGCAGGAGGCTGCAGCGCGCCAGCGGGCCCAGGAGCAGGCCAAGGTGTTTGACCAGCTGCAGTCACTTCGTAGCGAGACTCTCAGCGCCATGGATGCCGCCCAGCCCCTGACCTCATCCTCCGTGGTCGGCACTTCGGGCGGCAGCGGCGCAGGCGCCGGCCGTACCGCCAGCCCCGACAGCATCGCAAGCTCCGCTCGCAGCTCGGGCGGCATCTCCGGCCAGGGCGCTGGAACCGTCCGTCGCACCGATGCCGGCACCGGCCTGGGACAGCGCACGACAACCGTGATCGAGAGCCCGGTGGGTTTCGGCGAGGACCGCACGCGCCCGGGACAGGGTGGAGACAAGTTGATCGCCGGCCGCAGCCTCCAGGAGATCCAGCTGGCCTTCGACCGCAACAAAGGCGCCATCACCGCCATCATCAACCGGGCTCTGCGCGCCAACCCCAACCTGCGCGGCAAGATCGTCGTGAGCTTCACGGTGCTGCCCAACGGCGCCATGAGCAATCTCACGCTGGTGCGCAGTGAACTGGGGGATGCTGACGTCGAGCAGAAGGTGCTTGCGCGGATCGGACTGATCAATTTCGGCGCCAAGGACGTGCCGCCGTTCGAGGTGAAGGACTACCCGATCGTCCTCCTATAACGACATCAACGGAGTACCGATTCATGGGCTTTCTGCAGGGGAAAAAAGCGCTGATCACGGGCGTTGCCAGTGATCGCTCGATCGCCACCGGCATCGCCGAGGCCTTTCACCGCGAGGGTGCGGAACTGGCCTTCAGCTATCAGGGCGATCGCCTCAAGGGCCGCGTCGAATCTTTCGCCGCCAGCCTGGGCAGCAAGCTCGTGCTGCCACTGGATGTCACCGAGGATGCGCAGATCGACGAGGTGATGCAGGAGCTGCGCGCCCAATGGGGCGGGCTCGATATCCTGGTCCATTCCATCGGCTTTGCCCCGCGTGAACAGTTGCAGGGCCGCTATCTCGATGCCGTCACCCGTGAGGGTTTCCGCATCTCGCACGATATCTCGGCCTACTCCTTCGCTGCCCTCGGCAAGGCGGCTCGCCCGCTGATGCAGGGACGCGCTGCGTCCCTGCTGACACTGACTTACCTCGGCGCCGTGCGCGCGGTGCCCAAGTACAACGTCATGGGGCCCGCCAAGGCCAGCCTCGAGGCCAACGTCCGCTTCATGGCGGCCGATCTCGGCGAGGAAGGCATTCGCGTCAACGGTATCTCTGCCGGCCCGATCAAGACGCTGGCGGCCGCCGGTATCTCGGGCTTCCGCGAAATGCTGGGCCACGCCGCACAGGCCAGCCCCCTCAAGCGCAACGTCACCATCGAGGACGTCGGCAACACCGCCGCCTTCCTCAGTTCGGATCTGGCGGCAGGCATCACCGGGGAAATTCTCTACGTGGACGCCGGCTATCGCATCATGGGGATGAGTTTTCCGGAGGGCTGAGCACACGCTCGCCTTCCAGCTTGGCCACCAGCACTGCGGCAACGGTATCGCCGAACACGTTGACGGCGGTTCGGCACATGTCGAGCACACGGTCCACCGCCAGGATCAGCCCCACCCCCTCCAGCGGCAGGCCGATGGCGGTGAGGATGACCGCGATCGCGACGAGACTGGCGGACGGAATGCCCGCGACCCCGATGGAGGTCAGCAGGGCCAGGCTCACCACCACGAACTGGGATGTGAAACTCAGCTCCAAGCCATAGGCCTGCGCGATGAACAGCGCAGCCGCGCACTCATAGAGTGCCGTGCCGTTCATGTTCACGGTAGCGCCCAATGGCAGCACGAACCCTGCAACCCGGGGCGACACCCCGGCATGGTTCTGCAAACGATCGAAGGTGACGGGCAGGGTGGCTGCGGAACTGCTGGTGGAGAAAGCCGTCAGCAGGGCCGGCAGCGTTGCCCGGTAGTGCGCACGCGGTGAAAGCCCGAACGCCCGCAACAGCAGCGGCAACCACACCGCGATCTGCACCACCAGGCCCAGCACCACCGCAAAGAAGAACAGCGACAGGGGCTTCAACGCCCCCCACCCGGTCTGTGCCACGGTTTCCGTGACCAACGCGAACACCCCGACCGGCGCTGCCCGCATGATGAGCCCGGTGATGCCGATCATGATCTCGTAGAGCCCCTGCCAGAACTGACGCTGGGTCTGCCCCAGGGCGCCCGGCAGGCGGGAGGCGAAAAAGCCGAACAGGATGGAGAAGAAGATCAGCCCCAGCATCTCTGCCTGGGCCGCAGCCTGAAACAGGTTGGCAGGCACCATGCGTACGAAGATATCGAGCAGATCGCCGCTGCCCCGGTCCTGCACGGTATCGAGTACCTGGGCGGTATCCGCCGAGAGCCCCAGGCGTTCCCCGGCAGGCTGACCATCGATGATGCCGGGCTGCAGCGTGTTGAGAATCACCAGCGCGGTCAGCACCGACAGCAGGGTGGTCCCGACGAAATACAGCGCAGTACGCCCCCCCAGACGCGACAGGCCTTCACCATCTCCCATCCCCAGCATGGCGCAGACCATCGCCGAAACGATCAGCGGCACGATCAGCATTTTCAGGGCGTTGAGGAAGATGGTCCCCAGCAGGTCGCAGAGACGGATAAAGCCATCGACGTCACCCAACAGCGCGCCGGCGAAGGCCGCCGCGACCAGGGCGATCAGGATTTGCCAGTGTAGTTTCATACCGAGACGATAACCCGACACGAAAAAGGCCGCAGCGGAAACCGCTGCGGCCCGGTCTGTACCGCGGGCGCGATCAGTTGATGAAGGCTTCCTCGGCCGGAACGTCCTCTTCCGGCAGCCGGGTTTCAACCGAGATCATCTCCCGCATGGCGCGCTGCAAGGCCGAGAACTCACGGCCCGCTGTGAGCTCTGCCAACTGACGGCGCTGCTCGTCGAGCACCACCGGGTTCGGCTCCGGGTTTTCCACCGCAGACAGCGCAACGACCGCCTGGTCCCCATTTTCCAGGGCCGCCAGCCCCAGGCTGGCCTGATCTCCTGTCGGGCGCGGAAGCCGGAACAGTGCCGAGAGAACGGCCGCGGGAACATTCTCCTGACTGCGCGTCACCAGCCCGGTCGCGCGGACACTGAGTCCGAGCTCGGCGGCGACGTCGGCGAGCGAGCGCTCCCGGCTGCGGGCGCTTTCCAGCAATGCTTCCGCCTCTTCCAGCGCCTTGGCCTGCGCACGCTCGGCCACCAGCGCCTCCCGTACCTCAGCCCGCACTTCGTCCAGCGGCTTCTGACGCGGCGCCTCGTAGGCGGCCTTGCGAATCACCAGCAGTCGCCCGTCCGGCAACGACAACGGCGGGCTGTTCTCGTCGTCCTGCAACACCTCGGGCGAAAAAGCGGCTTCCAGCACCTGGGGCTCGGCCGACAGGCCCTCCCCGCCCTCGCGGGTGAACCACCCGGTTTCCTGCACCGGCACCGCCAAGGCTTCGGCGACCGGTGCCAGGCTGCCGGGGCTCTCGAAGGCAATCTGTTCGAGCTGCTCCTGCTGCGCCTGGAAACGACGATCACGCTCACGATTCTGGAACAGGGCCACCAGCGATTCCCGCACCTCGGGGTCCTCCAGCGTGCGCGTGACTTCGTCCTTTACTTCATCAGCACGAATCAGGTGATAGCCGAATTCGGTTTCCACCGGCCCGGCCACCTCGCCCTCTTCCAGCCCGAACAGCGCCTGTTCAAAACCTTCCACCATCTGGCCTCTGCTGACCCATCCGAGATCGCCACCGGCATCACGGCTGCCGACATCGTCGGATTCCGCTTGGGCCAGCGCGGCGAAGTCGCCGCCATCATCCAGCTGCTGTTTCAGCGCGTCGGCTCGCTCGCGCGCCTTGGCCTTGTCGGCACCGAAGTTGATCAGGATGTGCCGCGCCTTGCGCTCCCCCGGAGTGACGAAACGGGCCTTCTCGGCGTCGTAGAGCACTTTCAGGACGTCATCCTCCGGCGCCTCGCCGGCTGGCAGTGCCTCGCGATCAAGCACGACGTAGGCAAGCTTCAGCCGCTCCGGCGCACGATACTGCGCCAGCGTTTCCTCATAACGTGCCGCGATCGCCGCCTCATCGAGCTGTGCATCGATCTCGGGGCGATAGCGCGCCGCTGGCACCTCGACATACGCCAATGACCGGCGCTGCTCGGTCAGGGCATAGGTGCTTCGGGCCAACCCTTCGGTAACGAAACCGGATTCGAGCACGCCCAACCGCAGCTGCTCGATCGCCAGCGCATTGCGAAGCTGGGCTTCGAAACGGTCCGGCGTGTAACCCTGCCGGGCCAGAACCTCACGGTACGCCTCCGCCGAGAACCGCCCTTCACGCTGGAAGCTGGGCACGGTGCTGATATAGGTAAATACGGCGGCATCCGTCGCGCGCAGGCCTTCCTGGTCGGCGTACTGCCGCAGCAGAGCCTCCTGGGCCATGTCGTCCAGCACCGACTGCCGGAACTGCGCGGTATCGAACAGATCCGCACGGAAGTTCTCGCCAAGCATGTTGCGCAGCTGCTGGTAGCGCTGCTCATACGCGGCGCGGAACTGCCCTTGGGTAATCTCGACATCGCCAACTTCGGCGACCACCGGATCACGAGAGCCGGTCCGGAACGACTCGATGCCCACGAAGACGAACGGGATCGAGATCAACCCGACGATGAACCACACCACCCAGCCGGTCAGGCTGTCGCGGATCGACTGCAGCATGTGTTGCCCCTCTCGTTATCCTTTACGGCGGGTATGCGACTGTAACTGTTCACGTTGGCTGATACGAAAAGCCCGGCATGAGCCGGGCTGACGTATCGAGTGGTGGGCTGCCAGGGACTCGAACCCCGAACCTACTGATTAAGAGTCAGCTGCTCTACCATTGAGCTAGCAGCCCGAAGATACTGGCGTAACTGGGGTGACCGACGGGGCTCGAACCCGCGACAACCAGAATCACAATCTGGGACTCTACCAACTGAGCTACGGCCACCATCAAGGGCGCGGAGTGTAGCAAAACTTCTCAGGGGTCAACAGCCCATCTGGCGGCCTGACACGCCACTGTAACGCGGCCTCCGTACGTTCGCCGGCTTTCTCCGCGAACCTGACCATGACCCCCGACGATCTTCTGCGCCGCCGCCTGCTGCAAGGCGGCCTCTATGCCAGCGGCCTGCTGCTGGCCGGCTGCGGCAACAGCACCGCGCCGCTCAGCGCGCCCGCCCCTGGCACTCCGGTGCCGCGCGGCCCCGCGGACCCGCGTGGGGTTCACCTTTCATGGCGTGAGGACCCGCTGACCAGCCGAACTGTCACCTGGTTCACCGACGACCCGGCCACGCCCGCACAACGTCTGGATTTCGGGCCGGTCACGTCGGACATGAGCGACGCCATGATCCAGAGCGCCCCCTTTCCGGCGTCGGTGACCGCCGATACATCGGAAACGCCGTTCGTTGAGGCCTTCACCCATCAGGCCACTGCCCGCGACCTGCAGACGGACCTGCCGATGCGCTACCGCGTGGGCTCGGATGCCGGTTGGTCACCCGTGCGCGTGGTCCCGCCCACCCCCACCGGAGATCACTTCCGCTTCGTGCATTTCGGCGATCACGGTCGCACCCAGGATTCGCGCAACGTGGCGCGGGCGATTCGGCGCATGGCGCCGGATTTCGCCCTGTTGGCCGGCGACCTGTCCTACGCCTCGGGCTCCTCCAGCCTGGGGCCGCAGGAGGTCTGGGATGAATGGTTCGATCTGGTGGAGGCCGAGTTGGGGGCAGAGACCATCCTCATGACCGCTGCCGGCAACCACGAAAACGAGGGCAACAACGGCGTCGCGTACCGCAACCGGATGGCAATGCCCACCAGTACCGTCAGCCCGGACGGCACCTTCTATACCTTTCAGCTGGGGCGGGTGCAGTTCATCATCTCCACCGGCGGCGCCTTCGCCACCGACGGCACCCTGGTGACGGAGATTCTGTTCCTGGAAACACAGCTGGCCCGTGCGGCCCTGCGGCGCGCCGCCGGCGAGCTCGACTTCATCGTGGTCAGCCAGCATTTCACCATCTGGACCGACCAGGAAGGCCGTGGACCGGCCAACTTTGCGCTGGTGGCGCTGCAGGAGAACATCTTCGTCCGTTACGGCGTGGACCTGCTGGCCGTTGGGCATGACCACATCTACCAGCGCAGTCATCCCATGAGTTTCGGCCTGCGCAATCCCCTGGGGTACGTACAGATCACCAGCGGCTGTGGCGGCGTCGGCATCCGCGGCTTCGAGCCCCGCATCCAGAACTGGTCAGCGAAGGAACTGGCGGAACCCCTGTTCGTCGAGTATGTGGTGAGTCGGGGGCGTATCGACGCCATCACCCATGGCGTGGACAGCGAAACCGGGGACACCCACGTGGTCGATACCTTCACGCTGGAACGACGGGGTGGCGAAGCGGCATCCGCAGCCGTGCTGCCGGTCCGCGATGTCGCCAGCCTGCACCCGGACTACGACCGCCTCGCCCGGCGCACCATGTTTCGCAACCGTCTGCTGTTGGCGCGCTGCTGAAAGGTCAGCCGCGTTGCACCACCGCGATGGTGCAACGCGAGCTGCACACGGCCTTGCCGGCCTCGTCGACGATCTCGATCTGCCACACCTGGGTGCGGCGCCCGATATGCACGGGCAACGCGGTGGCCGTCACCATCCCCTCACGCTTGCCGCGCAGGTGGTTGGCATTGATCTCCAGGCCCACCGCCATTTCGGTGGCCTGATCGATGTTCATCCATGCTGCGGTGGACGCCACGGTCTCCGCCAGCGCCACCGAGGCGCCGCCATGGAGCAGCCCGTAGGGCTGATGAGTGGGGGCATGCACCGGCATGGTCGCCACCACGCGCTCGCGGGTGCACTCGGTGATCTCGATGCCGAGGGCACCGAGCAGGGTCTTGTCGTTGGGAAGGGGGTACATGGCGGTCCCGGTCAGGTGCGTGGCAGGGTGACGCCGCGCTGGCCCTGGTACTTGCCGCCGCGGTCGCCGTAGCTGGTTTCGCAGATCTCGTCGCTCTCGAAGAAGAGCATCTGCGCCACACCCTCGTTGGCGTAGATCTTGGCCGGCAGGGGCGTGGTATTGGAAAACTCAAGCGTCACATGGCCCTCCCATTCCGGCTCCAGCGGCGTGACGTTGACGATGATGCCGCAGCGCGCGTAGGTGCTCTTGCCCAGGCACACCACCAGGGTCGAACGCGGGATGCGGAAGTACTCCACCGTGCTCGCCAGCGCGAAAGAGTTGGGCGGGATGATGCAGCAGTCGCCCTTGAAGTCGACGAACCCGCGGGCATCGAAGTTCTTGGGGTCGACGATGGTGCTGTTGATGTTGGTGAAGATCTTGAACTCGTCGGCACAGCGCACGTCGTACCCATAGCTGGAGACGCCGTAACTGATCACCCGTTGCCCATCGACGTGACGGACCTGCTGCGGCTCGAACGGCTCGATCATGCCTTCGCGGGCCATGCGGGTGATCCAACGGTCGGATTTGATGCTCATCGGAAACGTTCCAGGTGGGCTTGGGAGCGGACAGCAGCGGGGGATTATCGACGCTTGCGCGAGCCGCTGCATGCGCGGACGGCCAGCGCCTCAGTCATCACTCATTGCGATCTCGGGAAAGCGGTCGCCACCCTCGGCCGCCAGCCCCGCGATCACCGCGCGGGCAATGGCCCGGTAGGCGGCAGCCAGCTCCCCCTCGGGCGTCGCTGCCACCGTGGGGCAGCCACCATCGGCCTGTTCGCGGATGCGTAGGTCCAGTGGCAGGTTACCGAGCACCTGCAGGCCGTGATCGGCCGCCATTCGGGCGCCGCCACCCTGCCCGAAAATGGCTTCCTCATGGCCACAGTGGCTGCAGATGTGCGTGCTCATGTTCTCCACCACGCCGAGCACCGGCACTTTCACCTTCTCGAACATGCGAAGCGCCTTGCGGGCATCGAGCAGGGCAATGTCCTGCGGCGTGGTGACAATCACCGCACCGGACACGGGAATGCGCTGCGACAGCGTCAGCTGCACGTCACCCGTCCCCGGCGGCAGGTCGACGACCAGGATATCCAGGTCGTCCCAACGGGTTTCGTTGACCAGCTGCTGCAGAGCTTGCGACACCATCGGCCCGCGCCAGATCATCGGTTGCTCCTCGTCGATGAGGTAGCCGATGCTCATGGTCTGCAAGCCCAGAGCCATCACCGGGTGCATGGTCTTGCCATCAGGAGAGTCGGGCCGCGCATTCGCGACCCCCAGCATGCGGGGCTGACTGGGGCCGTAGATGTCGGCATCGAGCATGCCCACCCGCCGCCCTTCGGCCAGCAGCGCCAGCGCAAGGTTGGCCGCCACGGTGGACTTGCCGACACCGCCCTTGCCGCTGGCAACGGCGACGATCTGACGGATGCCGGGAAGCGCAGGAGGACGGGGAGCGTCGGACATTTGAAGTGTCGGGAGAACGGAGGCGGGCGCCTATTGTGCGGCAATCCGCCCTCCCGACGGGGTCAGCGCCGCAATCGCGTATCCTCCTGCCTGGCCCGACCGACCGCTCCGCATGACGCTCAAGCGCTTTCTCTGGCACGACTACGAAACCTTCGGCGCCGATCCCGCACGTGATCGCCCCGCCCAGTTCGCCGGCCTCTATACCGATGCCGAGTTGCAGCCGGTCGGCGAGCCCCTGATGTTCTACTGCCGGCCGGTGATGGACGTACTGCCGCACCCCGACGCCGTGGCAATCACCGGCATCACGCCGCAGATCGCCGAACGCGAGGGCCTCGACGAACCGGCGTTCGCTCAGCGGGTGTTCGAGGCCTTCAGTCGACCGGGCACCTGCGGCGTGGGCTACAACTCGCTGCGATTCGACGACGAGGTCACGCGCAATCTGCTGTACCGCAATTTTCACGATCCCTACCTGCGGGAGTGGTCCGGCGGCAACAGTCGATGGGATCTGATCGACGTGGTGCGGCTGTGGCACGCGCTGCGCCCCGAAGGCCTCACCTGGCCGCAGGGCGAGCACGGCGCCACCAGCTTCAAGCTGGAGCACCTGTCAGCCGCCAACGGACTGCAGCACGAACGTGCCCACGATGCCCTGTCCGACGTCCACGCCACGCTGGCCCTGGCCCGGCGCCTCAAGGCGGCACAACCCCGACTGTTTGCTCACGCCCTCACCCTGCGTGACAAGAAGGTCGCCGCCGCCCTGCTGACCGGCAGCACCCAGGCGCCCGTGTTGCATGTATCGTCCCGGATTCCGGCGGCGCTGGGCTGCATCACGGCCGTGGTGGCGGTGGCACCGCACCCCCGCAACCGCAACTGCGTCCTCTGCTTCGACCTGCGGCAGGACCCGGAGGCCCTGCTCAGCGCCCCGATCGACGAGCTGCATGACCGCCTGTTCACCCCACGCGAGGATCTGCCCGAGGACGTTGAGCGCCTGGCGCTCAAGGGCATCCACCTCAACAAGTCGCCGATGTTGGCCCCGATGAGCACGCTGCAGCCGGCGCAGGCGCAGCGCTGGCAACTCGACCTCGAGCAGTTGCGCGAGCACCACGAACTGCTGATGCGTGCAGGGCCGGCGCTGGTGGAAAAGGTGCAGGCGCTCTATGCCGATGAGGACCGCAGCGCGGACGATCCGGAGGTGGCGCTGTACAGCGGGTTCATCCCGGACGCCGATCGCGCCCGCTGTGCGCAGGTGCGCGCCGATGGCCCGGGCGGCGCCGCTCCACACGATGGCCGGTTCGAGGATCCCCGCCTCAACGAGCTGCTGTTCCGTTGGCGGGCGCGTCATGCCCCGCACACGCTGACGCCCGGTGAACAGGATGCCTGGCGCGCCTTCGTCGAACGCAAACTCAGCATCGACACCGGGCTGGCCAGCCTCACGCTACCGGCCTACCAGCAGCTGGTGGAAGCACGACTGCAGCAGGACCGTGACCCCGACCGGCTGCGCCAATGGCTGGACCTGCGCAACTGGCCGCGCGACAGCGGCCTGCTCGACTGGATGCCCGCGTCACCGGGCTGAACGTCCGACGGTGGCATAATTGCGTGCTTGCCGCCCGCTTTACCTTCTCATGCGCAGAATCCTCGTTACCAATGCCCTGCCCTACGCCAACGGGGCCATCCATCTCGGTCACCTGGTCGGCTATATCCAGGCGGACATCTGGGTGCGTTACCAACGCCTGCGGGGCCACCAGGTGGCCTACGTCTGCGCCGACGACGCCCACGGCACCCCCATCATGCTGGCGGCCGAGAAGGCCGGACTGGCACCCGAGGCATACATTGAGGATGTGCGTCAGGCCCACATGCGCGACTTCGCCGATGTCGGCATCGCCTTCGATCACTATCACTCCACCCACAGCCCGGAAAACCAGCGGCTGGCCGAGACCATCTACACCCGCCTGAAGGCCGGCGGGCACATTGCACAACGCACCGTGCGGCAGCTGTTCGACCCGGAGCGGCAGATGTTTCTGCCGGACCGGTACATCAAGGGCGAGTGCCCCAAGTGTGGGGCGACCGACCAGTACGGCGACAACTGCGAGGTCTGCGGCGCCGCCTATGCTCCGACCGACCTCAAGAATCCGCGTTCGGTGGTGAGCGGTGCCGTCCCCGAGCTGCGTGATTCCGAGCACTATTTCTTCAAGTTGGGGGACTTCCAGGGCTTTCTGCAGGGCTGGCTGGACGGCAAGGTGGCCCACAGTGCCATCCGCGCCAAGCTGCGCGAGTGGTTCGAGGCGGGGCTGAAGGACTGGGACATCTCCCGTGACGCCCCCTATTTCGGCTTTGCGATCCCGGATGCGCCCGGCAAGTTCTTCTATGTCTGGCTGGACGCCCCGATCGGCTACATGGCGAGCTTTGCCGCCCACCTCGCCCGTCCGGATGCCGGCATCGACGACCCCGAGGCGGCGTTCAATGACTACTGGCAGGCCGGCAGCGAAACCGAGCTGCACCACTTCATCGGCAAGGACATCGTCAATTTCCATGGCCTGTTCTGGCCTGCCATGCTGCAGGGCGCCGGCTTCCGCACCCCCACGCAGCTGCACGTGAATGGCTATCTGACCATCAACGGCCAGAAGATGAGCAAGAGCCGCGGCACCTTCATCCGTGCCCGTACCTACCTTGACCATCTCGACCCGGAAGCCCTGCGCTATTACTTCGCTGCCAAACTCGGCAGCGGACCGGAAGACCTCGACCTCAACCTCGAGGACTTCGCCGCCCGGGTCAACAGCGACCTGGTGGGCAAGTACGTGAATATCGCCAGCCGCTGCGCGGGCTTCATCGAAAAACGCTTTGAAGGACGGCTGGGGGACCGCCTCAGCGACCCTGCACTGGTCGCGGCGGTCGCCGAAGCCGCGCCGCGCCTCGAAGCCGCGTTCGAGGCCGGTGAACTGGCCGCCGCCGTCCGCGAGATCATGGCCCTGGCCGACCGTGCCAACGCCGAGATTCAGCAGCAGGCGCCGTGGAAGATGGCCAAGGAAGACGGACGGGATGCCGAACTGCATGCCGTCTGCACCACCTTCCTCAACGTGTTTCGCCAGCTCACGGTCTACCTCAAGCCGATCCTGCCGCGCATCGCAGCCGAGGCGGAAGCCTTTCTCGGCATTGCCCCGCTGCGCTGGGCCGATGCGGCGACGCCGCTGCTGAACCACCGTATCGCGCCCTACACCGCGCTGATGACCCGTATCGAAAAAGCCCGGATTGACGCCATGATCGACGCCGAAAAGGCTGACGCCCCCGCCCCGCCCGCCGCCAACGCTGCGGCGCCGACACCGGCGACCGACACCATCGGCATCGACGACTTCACCAAGGTGGACCTGCGCATCGCCCGCATCGCTACGGCCGAGGCGGTGGAAGGTGCCGACAAGCTGCTGCGCCTGCAGCTCGATCTCGGCCCGCTGGGCAACCGCCAGGTGTTCGCCGGCATCAAGAAGGCCTACGCGCCGGACACCCTGGTCGGCAAGCTGACGGTGTGCGTCGCCAACCTGGCACCCCGCAAGATGAAGTTCGGGCTGTCCGAGGGCATGGTGCTCGCCGCCAGCGACGATCAGGGCGGCCCCTGCCTACTCTGGCCGGATGAAGGCGCGCGCCCCGGCATGCGCATAAAGTAACGCCGTCTCATGACGGAATACCTGCTCATCCTGGTCGGCGCCGTACTGGTGCACAACTTCGTGTTGGTGCAGTTCCTCGGGCTGTGCCCGTTCATGGGCACCTCGAAGAAGGTCGACACCTCCGCCGGCCTGGCACTGGCGACCACCTTCGTATTGACACTGACCGCGATCGCCACCTACCTGGTGGACGCCTGGGTGCTGATCCCGCTGGAACTCACCTACCTGCGTACCGTCAGCTTCATCGTGGTGATCGCGAGCGTGGTGCAGTTCGTCGAAATGGTGGTGCAGAAAACCAGCCCGTTGCTCTATCAGGTGCTGGGCATCTATCTGCCGCTGATCACCACCAACTGCATCGTGCTGGGCGTGGCACTGCTGAACGTGCGACAGGCCCAGGGGTTCATGGAATCGGCCCTCATGGGGCTGGGCGCCGGCCTCGGCTTTTCGCTGGTGCTGCTGCTGTTTGCCGGCATTCGTGAGCGCCTCACCGTGGCCGACCTGCCGGCGGCCTTCAAGGGCGCACCGTCGGCGCTGATCACCGCCGGCATCATGAGTCTGGCCTTCCTCGGCTTCAGCGGACTGGTGTAGGCCGGCATCCGATGATCAGCGCCATCCTTGCCCTGACGCTGCTGGCGGCCGCCTTCGGGCTGGTGCTGGGATATGCCGCCATCCGCTTCAAGGTGGAAGGCGATCCGCTGGTCGACCAGATCGACAAGATCCTGCCGCAAACCCAGTGCGGGCAGTGCGGATTTCCGGGCTGCAAGCCCTACGCCACCGCCATTGCCGGCGGCGAAGCGGAAATCAACCAGTGCCCCCCCGGGGGCGAGGACGGCGTCCTCAAGCTGGCGGAGCTGCTCGGCCGTGATCCGCTCCCGCTGAACCCCGACAACGGCGTGGCCAAGACCGTGAAGACGGTGGCACTGATCGACGAGGAAACCTGCATCGGCTGCACCAAGTGCATCCAGGCCTGTCCGGTGGATGCCATCGTCGGCGCCGCCAGCCAGATGCACACGATCATCGAAAGCCACTGCACCGGGTGTGAACTCTGCCTGCCCCCCTGCCCGGTGGACTGCATCACGATGGAACCGGTGGCCGACACCGTTCGCACCTGGCGCTGGCCCCAGCCGGACACGGCCGATGCCGTGCAGGAGGCCGCATGAACGCGCCGCTGCGCGTGTTCCGTTTTCCCGGCGGCCTGCACCTGGACGGTCACAAGGCGCTGTCGGCCCGGCAACCCATCACCGCCGCACCGCTGCCGCCGGCATTGATCCTGCCACTGTCCCAACACATCGGGGGGGCTGCCAAGCCCTGCGTGGCCATCGGCGATCAGGTGCGTCGAGGCCAGACCATCGCCGAAGCACAGGGCGCGGTTTCGGCGCCCGTGCATGCACCAACGTCGGGCACGATCTCGGCCATCGAGATGCGCGTGGTCCCCCACCCTTCCGGACTGATGGCGCCCTGCATCATCCTCACGCCGGATGGTCAGGATCGCCCACTGGACGCTCCCGAGTGGACCCCGCTGCCGGACTATCACCAGGCCGCTCCCGATGCCCTGCGTACGATCGTCCGCCGCGCCGGCATCGTCGGGCTCGGTGGCGCCGGCTTTCCGGCCGCCATCAAGCTGACGCCGGGACGGGCCGTCGACACGCTGATCGTCAACGGTGCCGAGTGCGAGCCCTACATCACCTGCGATCAGATGCTGATGCAGACCGATGCCGCCGAGATCGTGCTGGGCATCCAGGTGGCACTGCACGCCCTCGAGGCCCCGCGCTGCCTGATCGGCATCGAGGACAACAAGCCCGATGCCATTCGCGCCCTCTCCGATGCCGCCCACCAGGACCCCCGCATCCATGTCGTGGTGGTGCCGACGCGCTATCCGCAGGGGGGCGAGAAACAACTGATCCAGACCCTCACCGGTCGCGAAGTCCCCAGCGAGGGCTTGCCGCTGGATCTCGGCATCGTCTGCCACAACCCGGGCACCCTGCGCGCCATCGGCCAGGCGGTGACGCGCGGCGAACCACTGATCGAGCGCGTGATCACCGTCACCGGTGAGGCCATTGCCCACCCGCAGAACTTCCGCGTGCGCCTCGGCACCCCGATGCAGTTCCTGGTGGATCTCGCCGGTGGCTTCCAGCAGGCGCCCGCCAGCGTGCTGATGGGCGGCCCCATGATGGGGTTCCGGCTGCCGGACCTTTCGGTACCCGTGGTCAAGGCCAGCAACTGTCTGCTGGCCTTACCCGCCGAACAGGTGCGCGACGCGGCCCCAGCCCAACCCTGTATCCGCTGCGGGGAATGTGCAACGGTCTGCCCGGCGCAGTTGCTGCCGCAGCAGTTGTACTGGCATGCCCGCGCCCGCGAGTTTGATCGCGCCGAGGCGCTGAACCTGTTCGACTGCATCGAGTGCGGATGCTGTGCCCTGGTCTGCCCCAGCCACATCCCGCTGGTGCAGTACTACCGCTTTGCCAAGACCGAGATCTGGACCGCTGAGGCCGACAAGCGACAGGCCGATGCCGCGCGCGTGCGGCATGAAGCACGGCAGGCCCGCCTGGAACGCGAGGAGGCCGAGAAGGAAGCCGCCCGTGCCCGCCGCAAGGCCGCGCTGGCCGCACGCAAAGGGGGCGACAGCACGCCAGCAGCGCCGGAGGCCCAGACGGCCGCCGACAGCCGACCTGCTGCACCTGCTGCCGAAGACCCCGTCGCCAAAGCGTTGGCACGGGCCCAGGCGCGCAAGGCCGCTGGATCGGCAGTGCCGCAGCCCGCTTCGGTAGACGCGGAACCCGAAGACCCGGTCGCCAAGGCCCTGGCGGCCGCCCAGGCCCGCAAGGCCGCGAAGGCCAAGGCCGATGTGCCGGCCGAACGCCCCTCAACGGCGGAGGATCCGGTGGCCAAGGCCCTCGCCGCAGCGCAGGCGCGCAAGGCGGCCAAAGCCACCGCGCCCCCCGGCAACGATCAGTCCGACCCCGCCGCGGACGACCCCGTCGCCAGAGCCATCGCCGCCGCCAAGGCACGCAAGGCGGCCAAAGCAGGAACCGCCGTGCCGGCCGAAGCGCCATCATCGGCGGAAGACCCGGTGGCCAAGGCCCTTGCCGCAGCGCAAGCACGCAAGGCGGCCAAAGCGACCGCGCCACCTCCCGAAGATCAGTCCGCCCCCGTCCAGGACGACCCGGTCGCCACCGCCATCGCGGCCGCCAAGGCCCGCAAGGCAGCCAAAGCCGGGGCGCCCCCCGAATCAGGCGAAGGGCCGCCAGCGGACGACGACCCGGTGGCCAGAGCGCTGGCGGCGGCACGCGCCCGCAAAGCCGCCAAGGCCGCTGCCGCGTCACCGGACGAGGGCCAGTCGTGAGCGCACGGAGTTCTCCCCACCTGCCCGTCACGCCCAGCGTTGATCGGGTGATGCGCCGGGTGCTGCTGGCGCTGGTACCCGGCATCGTTGTGTTCACCCTGCTGTTCGGCTGGGGCGTGCTGCAGAACCTGGCGCTGGCCGGCACCGGCGCGCTGGTGTTCGAGGCCGTGGCCCTGAAGCTGCGGGGGCGGACGCTGGCTCCCCTGCGGGATGGCAGCGCCCTGCTGACCGGCGTGCTGCTGGCACTGGCACTGCCCCCCTCATTGCCCTGGTGGATGCCGCTGGTGGGCGCGCTATTTGCCGTCGGGCTCGGCAAGCATGCTTATGGCGGGCTGGGCTACAACCCGTTCAACCCCGCGATGGTGGGCTATGTGGTGTTGCTGGTGAGTTTCCCGGTCGCGATGACGGCATGGACCGCGCCCTCGTTGCTGGTCCCCCCCGATGCGGTCAGCCAGGCCACCGCGCTGGATCATCTGCGTACCGAATTGACCCAGTCCCACACCCTGAGCGAGATTTTCGCCGAACCCGGCTACGCCTACGGACTGGCACGCGGATGGGCACTCGTGGGGCTGGCCTACCTGCTCGGCGGGCTGTGGATGCTGCAGCAACGCACCATCCGCTGGCAGATCCCGTTGGGCATGCTGGGTGGCATGGGCCTGATTGCGCTGGTGTTCTGGGGACTCGACCCGGACCGATACGCCTCGCCGCTGTTTCACTGGACCGCCGGCGCCACGATGCTGGGCGCCTTCTTCATCGCCACCGATCCGGTGTCCGCCGCCACCACGCCACGCGGCCGACTGCTCTACGGCGCCGGTATTGGCGTGCTCACCTACGTGATTCGCACCTGGGGCGGCTATCCCGATGCGGTCGCCTTTGCGGTTTTGCTGATGAACCTGTGCGCCCCCACCATTGACCGCTACACTCCGACCCGCGTCTATGGCACGCGCACCCGGCAGGATCGGGCGTGAAAACCGCCGTCACCATGCTCCGGGCGGGCGCCCTGCTGGCCGGATTCGCCGCCGTCGGGGCCGGACTGCTGGCCGGCACCTACTGGCTCACGCGCGGCCCGATCGAAGCCTCCGCCCAAGCGCGGCTGTTGCGCGAGCTCAATGCGGTACTGCCACCCGAACGCTACGACAACGCCCTTTCGAAGGACACGGTGCGCGTCGAGGACCCCCGCCTCGGCGGCGCACAGACGGTCTACCGCGCCCGCCTTGGAGGCCAGCCCGCGGCGCTGATTCTCACTGCGACCGCCAGCGAAGGGTACAGCGGCCCGATCCAGCTGCTGATCGGCATTGACCTGGAAGGCCGCATCACCGGCGTCCGGGTGACCCAGCACCGCGAAACCCCCGGTCTGGGCGACAAGGTCGAGCGCCGCAAGAGTGACTGGGTGCTGGCCTTCGACGGCCGCAGCCTCGATGATCCCGGTGACGCGGGTTGGGCGGTACGCAAGGACGGCGGCATCTTCGATCAGTTCGCCGGCGCCACCATCACCCCCCGCGCCGTGGTGGCGGCGGTCCACAACGCCCTGTCCTGGGCAACCGAACATCAGGCCCAGCTGTTTGCCGAGACCCCTGAATCCGCGCCGCCACCGGCCCGGGAACGCCTCGTGGAGCCCCCCGCATGAATTACCGAAAGCTGATCCGCGACGGACTGTGGACCAACAATCCCGGACTGGTGCAGTTGCTGGGACTGTGCCCCTTGCTCGCGGTCAGCAACAACCTGGTCAACGCCCTGTCGCTGGGGCTGGCGACGCTGTTCGTGCTGACCATGTCCAACCTCACTGTGTCGGCGATCCGGGGGGTGGTGCGGCCCGAGATTCGCATCCCGGTCTACGTCATGGTGATTGCCTCGCTTGTCACGATCGTCGAGCTGGTGATGAACGCCTATGTCCAGACCCTCTACGACATCCTCGGCATCTTTCTGCCGATCATCACCACCAACTGCGTCATCATCGGGCGTGCCGAGGCCTTTGCTGCCAAGAATCGCGTACTGCCCGCCACCGTCGATGGCTTCATGATGGGGCTGGGGTTCCTGCTGGTGCTGGTGGCCCTGGGCGGCCTGCGCGAGGTGCTGGCGGACGGCACACTCGGCAATGGCATGCACCTGCTGCTGGGGCCGGCGCTGGAAGGCGTATATCTCACCGTGATTCCCGACATGCAGGGCCTCCTGCTGGCAGCCCTGCCCCCCGGCGCCTTCATCGGCCTGGGCCTGCTGATCGCGGTGAAGAACGTGATCGACGCCCGCAGCAAACGAAGGGCCAGCCCCGTGGCCGCGGTGGCGCAGACGCAGGCGGCATGAACCCTGCCAAGCGCGCGGAAATCTACCGTCGGCTGCGCGACGGCAATCCCGCCCCAACCACCGAGCTGCACTACACCACACCGTTCGAGCTGCTGGTGGCCGTGGTGCTGTCCGCCCAGGCCACCGATGTCGGCGTCAACAAGGCAACGGCACGGTTGTTCCCGGTTGCCAACACGCCGGAGGCGATGCTGGCACTCGGTGAAGCCGGCGTGCGTGAGCACATCCGCACGATCGGTCTCTATCAAACCAAGGCGCGCAACGTGATCGGCCTGTGCCACAGGCTGGTCGACCTGCACGAGAGCCGGGTGCCGGCGGATCGCGAGGCATTGGAAGCCCTTCCGGGTGTGGGTCGCAAGACCGCCAACGTGGTGCTGAACACCGCGTTCGGCCAACCCACCATTGCGGTCGACACGCACATCTTCCGGGTTGCCAACCGCACCGGTCTGGCGCGCGGCAAGGATGTCCGTCAGGTAGAGGATCGACTGGTGAAGTTCACGCCGTCCGAGTTCGCCCGGGATGCCCACCACTGGCTGATCCTGCACGGCCGGTACATCTGCAAGGCCCGCAAGCCGGACTGCCCGCGGTGCCCGATCTACGACCTCTGCGAATATCGCGGCAAGACCGACGACTGACCACGCCCGCGCCAAGCCGATATGCTGGGCGCCCCCTGAAGAGTGCCCATGACATGCCGCCATCCCGGCCCCGCTTCTCGCTGTTCCACGCCATCTTCGCCATCGGCGTCGCCCTGTGCGGCTACTACGGCCAGGCCTGGTGGGATCTTCCCGAGTACAGCCCGGCCGAAATCGATGCCTCGGTGGAACTGAACCTCGCCATGGATCTGGCACGTCGCGGGCCGCACCTGCAGCCCGACGAGGAAGGCATGGAGCGGCTGCGTCGTCAGCTGCGCGCCGAGATCGAGGGCAGCCTTCAGCGCGAAACGGATACGGTGCAGCTCCGCTTCGGTATCGGACTGCTGTGCGTGGTGGTCGGCCTCAGTCACCTGCTCACCCGCCGGTTTTCCGGCGGGTGAGACAAGGTTGGATCAGGGGCTGATGGTGACGATCACGGAATCCTGACGCGACACACTGGCATCACCATTGGCGCAGGTCAGCGTGTAGGTCTGCGTGGTTTGCGACGCGACGGTCGGGGCAATGAACTCGAAGGTTCCGGCATCGGGGCGCGCCCCGGACCAGGCGCCCGACGCCACGCAGCTTCCGCCGCCCGGAATCACCGAGGTCCAGCTCAACCTCACACGCTCCCCTGAACGGGCATTCCGGTTCACCCCACGAAGCGAGGTGAACGGCGCATTGAGCGCATTGACCGAGAAGGAGCGGATCGAGTTCACGCCGCGGGGGGTTGAAACCGAGAGCTCGACAGCACTGTTGGCCCCTGAAACCGCCGGGTCGTCAATCGGCTCGGTCTTGTAGGCGAAGCCATAGCGGTTCCCGGCCAGACTGTCGTCGGTCTGGCAGGGCACGACGAAGTTGGAGGTTCCGACAAAGTCGCCGGCATCACCGTCCTGCGACACCGATATGGAGGTTTGTGCGGGCATCGGCTGGAAGTTTCGATCCCGCAGCACAAAGCTGAAAATGCCGACCGAACCCGCCGCGATATCGACTGCTCCCTCGTCATACGCCGCATTGCTGACATGGAAATCGCGCGTTTCATCAAACTGCGGCGTGGACCCGCTCATGATGATGGTCACCCCGCCACGCACGGTCAGCGAGCGGCTGGCGGGATCGCAATCAGCGGGGCCATCGCAGAGGAAGCCCGTGAAATTGCCACTGCCGGCGTCGCGCTGCCCGTTGGTATTGAAGTCCACGAACTCTTCGCCGGGAAATCCGGTTGCCCCATTGATGGGCTCGTAAACGCCGTTGCCGTTGTCGTCGCGGAAGGCCTCAGCGAGGTCTCCGAAGGGCTCGCCGTCATCGTAGCGGCCATCGCCATCGAGATCGACGAAGGACTCTTCCCCGACAGCGGTCACCAGCACCGTGCTGCGCCCGCCACGGGGGCCATTGGCGACGAACTGCCCACCCACGATGTCGTAGCCGTCATCCACCGGTGCCCCCGGCAGGAACCCCACGAAGGAGGGTGGACGGGGATCCTGACTCCGCCAGTTGACGGTGCACTCACCGCCCGCGGTCAGGCAGCTGGGCTGTACTGCGCCCCCTTCGGTCACGAAAGAAATCGCGGTTCCGTCCGGCACCGGGTTATTGAAGCGGTCGGCTGCAAGCAAGGTGATGTTGGTGATTTCGTTGTCGTAATCCCCCCCCTCGATGTTGAAGCAGCCTGCGGATACCGAAAAACTGTTCTGATCCGGCAGGCCGGTCGACACGACCAGCTGCTCGGATTGCGAAGTCAGGGTTGTCGCGCCCTGCGTCGTCCGCGCCGTCACACGTACCGCCGTATTGACCGTGCCAGATTTGACGACTGTCTGAACCCGCCCCTGGGTGTCGGTCGTGCCCTGGGATGGCGTCAGCGCGATCCCGCCGGCGCTGGTGTTCAGGCTGAACGAAACCAGCTGATTGACCACCGGACCTCCGGAGGCATTGAGCACTCGGAATACCACCGTTGAGGTCTCCGGCTGCCCACTGCCGGCAATACCGATGCTGGTCGGGGTTGCAGACACGAACTCGATACTGCCGATGTTGGCCGCGAGTACCGTCACGGTGCCGCTGGCGGTCAACGGAGTCCCTTCGACGCTCACCTGTGCGGTGACGCGGTCCTGGCCGCTGCAGCCAAGCGCGACATAAGTGGCGCTCACCGTGCCATTGAAAACCTGCGCCGGATTGGGATCAATGCGGGCAATACCCTGCGAGATGCACTGCGAACTGAAGGCCACTTGCGCCGTCCCCGTGAAGGGCGCGTTGTTGTTGGCCGAGTCCACAATGTCCAGGCGCAGACCGGTGCTGCCGCCCGCCGACAACGGCTCGGCAGCCGTTACCAGAATCTGGCCATTGCTGAAGGTGCCACCCTCCAACGTCCCGGCGCGATAGACCGGGGGATTGCTGGTACTGGGAGGCACGACCGCGATATCCCGGGTAGCGCCAATACCACCGGCGTTGGCGGCCACTGTGATTGTACGTAGCTGACTGTTCCCCGCCGTCGTGAGGATCGCGCGGGCACGCCCGCTCGCATCAGTAACGGCATCGACCACCTGAATCTGTCCCGAGGTCGCCGAGAAGGACACCGGCGCACCCACAACAACGTTGTTATCGGCGTTGGTCGCGACCAGCGTCAGCGTCACGCCTTCCTCGACACTGTCCGCATCCGATGGCAGCTCCGCGCTGTCGGACTGGAGCGTCACCGCCTCAACGTCGACATCCACATCCGGCCCGGTTCCCCCACCGCCGCCACCGCCAAATCCGGCATCGCCGCTACATGCCGCAAGGCTGCCCACCAACAGCCCCACCAGGGCTGCGCGCAAACCGGTCGAACACGTCATGACAACTCCCCCGCAAAGCCAGCGCCCCAGAGCCAGGGCATGCAGTCGATGCTAGCCAGCATTTATTGCTGCGGCAAGCACATAGCTCGGCTTCTTCATGCCGTGCGTCAGCTAGGACCATCCGCCGAGGAAACGCGGATTGGCTGTTTTGGTGCCCCGAGCGGGAATCGAACCTGCGACCTACCGCTTAGGAGGCGGAAGCACGTTAGACTGTAGGCCGTTGTCATGCCTCGACTTTTTCACTTGGCGCCGCTCGCTCATCTGCTCTATATCTGCCTTTCGACACCATGGCCTACTACAAGGAGCGCCGCTGGGAAGTAGAGCGCGAATACGCCGACGGGCGCAAGCGCACGCTGAAGCAGGTCCGCCACGATTTTCGCATAACGCTGCCTGACGGCCGCAGAGTCACCAGGTCGTTCAAGACCAAGGACGCGGGCCAGCGCTGGGTAGCCGAGCAGGAACGCCTAGTCGAGCTGGGCGCAGACCTCGCCGGTGTGGAGCGCGCGAAGAAATCAACGCTCGGCAAGATCATCGACCGTTACATGGAAGAAGTCGTCCCTCGCCTGCGCTCGCCTGGAGCTGCGAAAAGCTGTGCTGCTCCGCTCCGGCGAGAACTCGGAGACATCCCACTCGCGGCCTTGACGCCGGAGCGGATCGGCCACTATCGAGACGACCGCCTGCGGCAACGCTGCGTGCGCAGCGGCGGGAGGCGCGATCTGCCCCTGGTCGAACTGGACCGCTACGTGAAGCCGCCGACGGTGAAGAAGGAGATGGCCTTCCTCGCCCGGGTTATCGATGTGGCGATCAAGAGCTGGGGATATCGGCTACCGTTCGGCAATCCCGCACGCGGAGTAGATCGACCGCCGGAGGGAGATGGGCGCGACCGCCGGCTTCTCCCGGGGGAAGAGGACCGGCTACTTGGCGCCTGCGCATTTAATGCGAGCTTGAAATTGGCGATCATCCTGGCGATCGAAACCGCTGCCCGCCGCGGTGAGCTATGCGCATTGATCTGGGCAGACATCGATTTCGAACGGCGTACCTTGCAGATCAGGGCGGAGGATGCCGGCGCCGCCAAGACCGGCACGAAGCGTACCGCCCCACTCAGCCAGCGGGCCATTGATGCACTGACGGCGGCCAAGCCCAAGCGAATCAAGCCCGACGAGGCAGTGCTCGGCTTCAAAGCCGACTCCCTGAGCCAGGCTTTCGACAGAGCGTGCCGGCGAGCCTCGATCGATGGTCTACGTTTCCACGACCTCCGACACGAAGCCACGTCACGGCTCTTCGAGCTCGGATTGGACATGATGGAAGTCTCGGCGATCACCGGCCACAAGACACTGGACATGCTGAAGCGGTACACGCAGCTGCGTGCCGAACAGATTGCCCTTAAAATGGATCGGCTTGCTCTTCAGTCGGCCGACAATGCGTCGCTGGAGGTCCAGCTCGCCGCCGTCCTCAAGGAGCTACGGCTGCTCCGGCAGATGCAATGATCTGCGCCTCGGTAGCTCAGTGGATAGAGCATCTTCCTCCTAAGAAGAGGGTCGTAGGTTCGATTCCTACCCGGGGCACCATTCTTCCAAGCAACTCTGTCGCTGCCTTCGCGGCGGCGATCAGGCGACGAGGGAACGGAGATGAGCTCTGTTGGCGATGATCTGACTGAGGTGATGACGGAGGCTTCGGAACCCACAAGGGCGACCGACATCCAGGCCGTACTTGGAGCGGATCTGCTCCAGCTCGCGGAAGAATCCGGGTTCCCCTATTACTTCTGTCGCGTCGAAGTCCGAAAGTCGCGGAGGAAGGACATTACATTCCGCATCACCAACTACCCGCGGGACTGGCTCCATGCTTATGTGCGAAGCCATAGGATCGGAATCGACCCAATTCGGCAGGCGATCAAGCGCCGCTTTGCGTCGTTTGCACTCGAAGAGGTGCAGTTGAGCGAAGTAGCGCCGCCGCAGCTGTGGACGGAGACTGAGAGGTATGGCCTGCACCAGGGGCTGTGCATACACGTCCATAACTTACATGGCGAGCACGGGTATGTGCTGTTGTCGGGCATGCCTGCGCCGATGTCCGGCGCAGAGCGTGATTTCACCGTCGCCAGAGCGACAAAGCTGCTCTGCCGCATATGCGAAAGTGCACATGCGATGACCGATCTAGGGGCGCCTACGCCCGCCATTCCTCGCCTCGGTCGACAACCCACCAAGGTGCTGTCTTTGCTCGCGGAGGGCTACGCGAGGAAGCAGGTGGCGGACCAGATGGGCGTCGCGATCCGCACGGTAGACATGCATCTCGCGACCGCCAGACGAAAGCTGGGGGCACGTACAACGGATGAGGCGATCTCCCGTGCTACCTCGATCGGACTGATTGGTCGCGCCCGACTGCATTAGTCCAGGTCACAAACCTACAGTTTTTTGCATCTGCCCTAGTTGCACGCGCCCACGTACCGTGGGCGCGCAATGAAGCGCAATAAAGAGCACGACTCCGCACCTGCCAGCGCCGATGGCCAAATCATCGGCATCGATGGTTTGGCGTGCATGCTGGGCATCTCGCCCGCCACGGTCTACAGCCTGCGCAGCAGAGCACCCGATGAATTGCCGCCGTCGTATTGGGATCGCCCGGCTCGATGGCGGCGAGAAACGGTGCTGCGGTGGATCGCGCAGCGCGAGGCGCTGCGCGAAGCCGACGCAGCGAAGCGAGCACGACCGGTGCGGACACGCGTGCTGCGCACGGGGAGCTGAGCCCAGTGGACGGCGGGGCTCGGCCAGGACCGCGTTTCGCATGCGAAACGCAAAGCACCTTCGAGCAGTTGGAGCTCTTCCTCGCAGACATCTCGGATGCGCCGCTGAAGGGTGACCGCGCAACGCTCGAGTTCCCATTCTTTTCGCTTTCCAAGAGGCCGGGAAGCTACGTTCGCTGCTACGAGTTCGCCGGCGTCCGCATCGAAATCATCCCCAGCGCGCGTGGCGCGCCCACCATCTATGACGCGGATGTTCTGTACTACTGCAGTGGCCAGCTCACTGAAGCCGCAAACCGCGGACGCGCGCTCGGTAGAACGCTGCACGTACGCACGTACGATCTCCTCAAGAGCACGCAGCGCGGCCTTGGCGGCGGCCCCATGCGGCGGCTTATCCAAGCGCTCGATCGGCTGACCGGCGCTCGCATCAAGACAAACATCTGCACCGATGGACTGCAGGCCGTTGAAAGTTTCGGGCTGGTCGACGGCTACAGACTACTCGACCGAACCAGCGTCCACGACCCAAGGCTGAGCATCACACTGTCGGACTGGCTGTTTCGTGCGGTCCAGGCGCGCGAAGTTCTGACGCTTGATCCGGCGTACTTTGGCCTGACAAGTGGCCTCGAGCGCCGCCTCTACCTGATCCTCAGGAAGCACCTGGGCAACCAACCGGCCTGGTCGATCCGCCTTGAAAATCTGCACCGAAAGTCCGGCAGCGAAAGCTCGCTGCGGCGGTTTCGGTTCGAGATTCACCACTTGGTAGCACGCAGCCTCGCGCCGCCGCTCGACCGATTCATTTTGCAGGTTCAGGACGACTATTTCCGAGCCTACAGCCGGGACTCGCGAGGCACGTCTGCCCTGCTCACAGACATCCAGCGTTCCCGAAGAGCCACTACTTCCGGCGATTCCGGGATGGCGCGTAGATATGGGGACATTCTGTGATCGGGCATGGCTTATCGGGAACGCGCGCGCCGTCACGATCATGGCTGATCGCGAACGGCCGGCCATGGCTGATCGGGAACAACCGCAGGCCGCAAACCTGCGCCGCCGCTGCGTTTCCGCAGCCCGTAACGCGCGCGCGCGTTCTTAACTCAAATAAAAAGCTCTTAACGCGAAAGCGACCCAGCGCACCTGTGGATAAACGTTTCGCATGCGAAACGCCGCCCAGTCTTCACAGCACACCGGGCGCAAGTCCGGCAGGAGGTATCCGATGAACGCTCTCACCCTCCATCAGTTGGCCAAGCGCTTCACCATCTTCGCCATGGCGATGATCCCGCTTGCGCTCTGGACCGGCAGCGCACATGCCGACGATTGGGTCGAGGACTGGTTCGACCAGTCGATCAGCGGCGGCCCCAGCTCGCTGAACACACAACAGCGCGGCTACTACAACGCTGGCAGCTTCTCCGGGCGCTGGCGCATGACCAACGACTACCTGCTGACCGTGCAGCCGCCGCGCATTCAGGCCGGCTGCGGCGGGATCGATCTGTTCGGCGGTGCGATGAGCTATCTCGATACGGAATACCTGGTCGAGAAGTTCCAGCGCATCATCCAGGCTGCGCCGGCTTTCGCGTTCGATCTCGCGATGCAGGAGTACTGCAAACCGTGTAGCTCCGCGATGCAGACGATGGAGCAGATCACGGACTACCTGAACTCGATTCAGGTGAATGACTGCCGGATGTCGAAGCAGGTAGCGGCACTCGCGGTATCTGGGGACACGTCCGTATTCGACGGTATGCGCGAGAAGGCCGCCCAGGGCAAAGGCATCCTCGATGGGGTGCTGAAGAATACCCAGGACTTCAACGATCAGACGGCTGCAGGCAATGGTGCCTCGCCGGTGAGCCAGGCCGATGCAATGTCCGAGTGTCCGGCGGCCTTCAAGACCGTCTTCACGAACGGGAGCGTGGTCGGCAACGCGGCCGAGTTGCTGGACCTGGACGAGTACGCCGACCTGGCGCGCGGCCTGATTGGCGACGTGCACGTCGGCTACAGCGACGCCACACGAACCTGGATTGTGATGCCGGTTGAATCGTGCGCCGGCAATGACCAGATTGACGGCTTCGATCTGATCGTCGGGCAGATGGAGAAACGTGCGCCGGTCGCCGGTGGAACGGCCGGCGCGTGCAGCGTCGCCAGCTCGTCGAACATCGCCGACTCGATCGCGGACCGGCTGACCGGCATCGCCGCGAAGATGTCGGTCGGCGGCGCACAGCTGCTTTCGGCCGACGACCGCGAGTTCCTGAGCCGCGCACCGTTCCCGCTTTACAACCTGCTGCGCGACGCGACGGCACAGCAGACAGTTCCGGAGACGATCGACGCACTGGTGCTTCCGCTGTCGACCGCGTATGCGGCGCGCATGTTCGACGATTTGCACAAGATGACGCGCCTCGTCCTGTCGAAGGCGCGCGAGGTCCACGAGCTCCAGCGGTACAGCGCCGGCATCCCACAGAAGTGCAACGTCGCCCACATCGCCGGCGCCTACGGGCGCGTGGCGGCGATGGAAGAGCGCTCCCTTCGATATCGAGAGATGGCGAAGGCGAACTACGCGGCGCAGGTTGCCGATCTGTCGACGAACATCGCGCTCGCGCACGAGATGCTGAGTCAGCGGCAGCGAGACCTGCAGATGAAAACCAGCGCGTCGAAGTGATCCCCATGCGCACGTTCCTGCGGTGCAGCCCCGTTCTGCTGCTGTTCGTGCCGTCGTGGGCCTATGCCCTCACGATGGAGTACATCACCTACAACGCCTTCGACGAAACGGTCGCGGCGTTCAAGCGCCTCGGGCTGATCGTTTCCGATCCGGGCTTTGTCATCCTGGCCGCCTGCTTTGTGGCGGTGACATGCATCGGCGGCTCGATCTTCTTCGGCACACAGGCGCTCGGCGGCCGAGGTGGCAACCCGATGTCACTGATCACGCCGTTCCTGATCGGGATCATGCTGTTCTGGGGCATGGTCCTGCCGAAAGGTGCGCTGCAAATCTACGACCCCGTGCGCAACAAGACCGAGGCAGTGCCGGACGTTCCCGCCGTCCTGGTGCTGCTTGCCGGCGGCCTGTCAGCTGTCGAGAAGGGCATGGTGCAGATGGTCGATACCGCCAGCGCCACGCCGTACAAGGACGATGTCGGCGGGATCTCCTACTCGATGATCTTTTCGGCGATCAAGGCGTCGACGCCGAGCATCAACCTCGATCGCAGCCTGGCGCAATACTTCAAGGACTGCGGCATGACCGCGATCGGGTCCGGCTACAACGGTGCGTCGATGGAACGCGTGATGCGTGGCGCACCGGGCTGGGATCTGTACAGCGAGTACGCGAACTGGAATCACCCGTCGTGGCCGACGGTGTGGTTCCCGGACGGCAACGAAGGCGGCGTGCCGGGCACCTGCGGCGAGGCGTGGAACTACCTCGAAAGCAAGCTCAACGGCTCGATCACGTCGACCATGCAGCCGATGAAGCAATCGGCCTGCGAACAGGCGGGCTTCACCTGGTCGGACGCGACGGAGCGCGCTGCCTGCGATGCCGCCATGATCCGAGGGGCGCAGATGTTCGATCCGGGGATCGCGACATCGGAGACTTGGCTGCGCTCGATCGCGATGGGCAAGTCGATTTCGCTGGCGCTCAACGATCCGGACTTCAGTACGGGCATCAACACACTGGTCGATCGCCAGATGATGTCTGAAGCCTTCGGTGCCAGCGAGGCGATGAACCAATGGATACCGCGCCTGCGCGGCATCATGATCGCGATCGCCGTCGGCGTCGCGCCGATCTGTCTGCTGTTCGTGGCGACGCCGATGGTGATGCGAGCGCTGTCCGTCGTCGCCGGGCTGTTCATCTGGCTGGCCCTTTGGGGCATCTGTGATGTGATCGCGGTCCAGATGCAGCAGGACGCGGCCTTCGACGCCTTCACCGAGGTCAAGCGCCATGCGCTCGGCTACCAGGCGATCATGAATGCGCCCGAAGGCGCTGTCGCTGCGCTGGGCGTGTTTGGCAAGGCGCGCACGATGGCGATGGTGCTGGCCACAGTGCTGACCGGGGGTCTGTTCAAGCTGGCCAGCAGCTACGCCTTCACGTCGATGGGCCAGCAGTGGCAGGGCGACTTCAACCAGGGCGGCGAAGCCGCCGGCAAGCAGCGCCTGCAGATCGAGCAGCAGGCTGCCCTGCAGGAACAGCTCAACAGCGCCCCTGGCACGATGGGGCGCCTGCAGCAGTTCGGCTATGACGCCAACGTCGGGGCGTCGAGTTTCGGCGCGCAGCAGAACCTTGCGCAATTCGATTACCTGGCCGGCGTGTCCGGTGGCGACACCGGCAGGCTCGCCTATCAAGCCGGCGAGATTTCCGCCGGTCAGACGCTGGGCAGCGTCGTCGGGCATCAGGAGATCGCCGGTGGCCTGCAAGCGCCGCTGGGTGCGGCCAGCGCGGCCGTGACGGCCGCCAACACGTCGCGGTCAGGCGGCAGCGCCATCGGTTCGCGCGAGCGCGCCGGCGAAGAGCTGTTCGGCATCGGCAAGACCGAGGGTACGGCCGGTGTGGCGCGCACCCAGGTCGAGCGCGATCTGTCGGCCGGCTTTGCCGGCGCCACAGAAGGCGATCGCCTCAAGGCGCTGACACGGCAGCGAGAATCGTCGACGGCGGCGATGAGCGCCGAATCGGGGTTCGAGCCTTCGCGCGCGCAGGACTTCTATGCGTTCGACTTCGCTCGCGGGTTCGCCTATCGCGAGACGGCGGACGATCTCGGTGTGTCGCCGGAGCGGCTGGGCCATGCCGAGGGCACCAGCGGTGCGGCGCACGCGGTGGCCACCGAGCGGGTGGCGGACAACCGTGGCTTCGATGCGATGACGGCCGGCGACCAGTTCCGCATGACGCAGACCGCAGTCGCCGGCACGACGGCGCAGCGCTTGGGTGGTGTGGACGAGATCGGAGGGCGCATCGCCCAAGTCGACACGACAGGCCAGGCGGCACGCACCGAGATGCGCCAGAAGATCGCGGACTACTTCGCGCCTGGCGCGGGCATCGAGGGCCTGCGCGAAGCGGAGATGAAGCACGCGGGCTTGTGGAACGGGTCGGTCAGCGGCGCGGCTGCGGACCGGATGATTTCGGGCGCGCTCGAGCGTGGCGCCATCGACGATGCACAGGCCGACGTGTTACGCCGGCAGCTCGACGAGCGCGGCAGCGTCGGCCTGGCGGCGACCTTCGATCAGCACGGCGATCCGGTGAACTGGAGCATGAGCGGTATTGCGTCCGGAGACTTCGGCTCGACGGTGGACACGCGCTACCGGCGGATGGACAGCGTGGAGGCTGGGCACGCCTACACGGCGCTCGAATCAGCGCAGGGGGGCGCGGCGCTCCTTGACCCCGGTCACGTGGAAGCGCTCATGCAGCGCGCCTTTCGCCTCGATGGCAGCACGGACCAGGCAGCGCTCGCGGCCTTTGGCCAAGGCTACAGCGGTGCGCTCGAAGCGCGTGGCTTCACGATCAGCGGGCAGTCGGCTGAGGATTTCCGCTATGGAATCTCGGGGCAGGCTTACGGCGACGCGAGCGCCGGCGGGTCACTAAAGACGCCATCGATCCTACCCGCATCGATCGAGGCCAAGGTCGTCGGCGGTCTGCGTGGGAGCCTGGACGTTGCCAAGGGCTGGTCGGACACGAACACGATCGGGACGAACGAGGGCCTGCTGCTAACGCAGGCGCTGGGCGCCAATGCGGTCGAGCAAGCCAAGCAGGAGTACATCCAGGAGCACGGTTCACTCCCGGCGACTGATGCTCCCGAGTACCGCTTGGCCGCGCAGGATGTCTACGGCCGTGCCGGCGAGCTGTTCCGCGGCGACTTCGAGACGCTGGCGGCTTCCGGCAAGGAGAACACAGAGTGGGCACGTAAAGGCAACGAAATTCTCGAAGACGCTGAGAAGCTACTTGAACGCTCCGAGAAGTTCAGCAAGCCGGATGAGCAAAGCCCGAAGCCAGGGAATCCCGACTTCGGGCGGAACTGGAGACTGCCGTGACGTTAGGGGCTACGCGACGTGCGCATGTGCCACGGGCTGCCCGGACCCCAACGGTGAAAGTCGGAGCCATGAATCGGATCGTGCGGATCGAAGCCACTGGCGACGAGCGAGAGATGCTTGGCTCGCGCAAAGGCATGCAGACCCGCAAAAAGCGCGATGACGAACGCCGGCGGCACCAGGAACAACAGTCCGATCAGCTGCAGCGGGAAATTGAGCGCGAGCACGGCCGCAGTCGGAGCAATGAGACCGGCAACGACAGCGATCGCCGCGAGGTGCTTCCACGGCTTCGGTGCGGTGATCTGTTCGGTCTGTTCCATGACGGGCCTCCCGTTTCGCATGCGAAACGTTGTGAGCACCATTTTACTTCACTCCGAGGGTCACGCCTATGAATTCGATCACTTCTCATCACTGGCAGGACGGTCGCTGCTCGCTGACTTTGCAGCTTGCTCCCGATGATCTTGTTGCGCTGTTTCGCGGGCTTGAGCTTGTGGGGGATCGGATGGGTCACCGTCTTCCCCGGCAGCCGCGTCTTGGGCCGGACGAGTACCCCGAGTTCAACGATTACATCGAGGCGAACGGTGTAGCGGCCGAGCCGCTGGTTCGTCTTCGGAATTTGATGGTGGAACTTCGCGCGGTAGCGCGTGACCAGGCACTCGATCTGATATCGCCGTGCATTCGGTCGGCATGACAGCGATGCCGCTGCGGCTTGCGCGTGTCGCAGGTCGAGCGATCGGTCTGGGCCACGCGCGGTGCGCGCCGGGCTTTCGTGCTGCGCATCGAGCCGCTTGGCGTCTCGACCCTGCGGGCTTCAATCCCTTGTCCGGAAGCATCGTCAGACCAAGCCTGCGGCTTCGTCTGTCACCCCAGCCGGGACACCGCGGCGCGGTCGCCGCCGTGTCCTGGTTCGGTCGCTCCGCGGGTGAGTTGGGTGCCACGCGCTGTGCGCGCGTCAATGACCGCTCAACGCCTCGCCCGCGAACGCGAGCCGATGAGCCGCTGCGCGGCCCCTGCAGGGCGGTCATTGACCCGTGCTCGACACGCGGCCGATCGGTCCCCGATCGCAAGCGCGGCGGACCTCTGCCGCACTTGCGACCAGGACCCTGGAGACAGCCATGAGCAACGTGCGTGACTTGCAGGTGCATCGAATCGAGATTCGGACGCAGCGGCACAAGACGGGGTGGATGTACTTCGTCGACGTGGACAACGCCGGCATGTTCGAGACGGACCGGACGTACATCACGCGCTCGGCAGCACTGGATGCGGCTGCGCTGAGGCTGATCCGGGAACTGCCGGTGCTGTTCGAGCAGGACCTGATCGAGCGTGTGCCGTGCCAACTTCGGAGCGCGTGATGACGACCGGGAAGGATCGAGACGGCGACCACGACGCGCCCGAGACAAGGCAGCGGGTCGCGGCGGCATCGAAGGCGCTGCGAGGCATGACCGAAGCCATTGCAGGGTCGCGGACGTCTGGCGGGAGCGATGGCCGATCTGGACAAGCGCCAGATCGGGACCGTGATCAGGTGGTGGCGGAGTTCGTCGCCCGGCAAGCGGCATTTGCGGCGGCGCGTGACGCAGCGAAGGCGCCGGCGATGGAGGGCCTGCGCACGATCATCGCAGCCATCCGGCAGCATCCGGGCACCGGCCAGGTGCGTCGGCTCGTCGCGTTCCTCGGCGGGCTCTACAACGGGCCGCGGTTTCTGTTCGATCTGACCGAGCTGCGCTCACTGGACGGTGAACTGGCGTCGGCCTGTCTCGATGTCCTGCGCTACGACCATTTCGGCCAGGCGGAAGTCCACACCTGGGGCGTGATCGATGGCGACGAGCTGAACGCGCTGCTGGAGTCCTACGGGCTGTACTACGCCGCGCAGCAGCGCCGAATCGGTCGTGAGCTGTACTACGACCGGTACGGCGAGGATGGGCACTCTGACGAGGGTTGCTCCGCTTGAACGCGTTTCGCATGCGAAACGCAGGCTGGCCACCGTCGGTGTCGTTCGATGCCTGACATCCACGCCCGCGACCCGGACGACCTGGTGCATGGTCGGGTTCTTGAGTACGCCCGGCGGAGCGGCAAGACGGTTTCGGAGGCCGTGCGGGAGCTTCTGGCGCGCGGGCTCGATGCTTCGTCCGGCGAGACGATCGACGCGGCTGCGCTGGCGCAGCAGGTTCATGCCCGCATCGCGGCACTCGATGGCCGTATTCCGGCGAACAGTGACTACTTCCGCGCGATGCTCATCACGCTGCTGGAGGACGTGATGCTGACGCGCCAGATCGCGGCCTTGATGAAGCCGGAGATCGTCCAGAAGGCGCAGCACAACGCGCGCAGCGCGTTCGATCAGATGGCCCGAGACGGCACGATTTGACGGTTGCTGATTCGGTCGACCACGGCGGACTCCCCCGCTCATCAGCACACTCGGCAGGACCGCTCCAAGTAGCCAGAACGACGCCAGCCCTCATTGCCTCCCAGCTGATAGGACTGGTCGCTACCGTCACGTGCGGCGTTGTACGCTCTCGGACGTTGGTGGAGTGCATAACAGGGAGGATCACGATGACTTCGAGCGAACGATCGAAACGGTGGCGGGGGCTGCTCGTCGGTATTCTGGCCGCTGCCCTTTCTGCATGCGACGACCGTCCGACCGTGGCCGACGGCGATGCGGCATTTCTGCAGCAGGTTCGCACCGATTGGGGCGACGCAGCAAGGGTGCGATCGTTCGAGAAAACGGACGGCCTCGCTTACCAGAAAAATGGCGTGAAGGCTTACGAGATGGAGTACGTCGCGGTCGTCGAGCGGCCCGAGCACGGAAGCGAAGAGGTGCCCGGCACGATCAGCTTTGTCCGCACCGAGCGCGGCTGGAATGTCGCCAGCGTCAGCGGCCAGACTGAGCAGCAGCGCCAAGCCGCCCTGCGGCGCGAAGAGGACATCGCCAACCGAGCGAACGTCACTCGCGCCAGGCAGGACATCCGGACCTTCGATGCCACGCTGCAACTGTACAAGCTGGACAACGGCAACTATCCCAGCACTCAGCAAGGATTGGCGGCGCTGGTCAGCCCGCCGGACAGCGAGCCCAGACCGACGCACTACAAGCCAGGTGGGTACATGAAGTCCGTGCGGAACGATCCTTGGGGCAATCCCTACCAGTACGTCAGCCCGGGCATGCGCAGCGAGTTTGATCTGTTTTCGTTCGGCTCCGACGGTCAGTCCGGCGGCGACGGCGCGGCCGCAGATATCGGAAACTGGGACCACTGACGAGTCGGCGCCAGGCGTCGCGGTACTGTTCGTCGATACAAAGCTCGCGGCGTCGATACGGAAGAAGCGCTTGACCGCGATCGGACACCAGCATCGTCCGAATCAGAACTGCAGCAACGACCCAAAAGCGCCAAACCCTTCGATCATCTGTATATGAGTCGAGCAAAGAAGTCCCCCGGCGATGCCGGGATGACGCTTCACACACCCCACGCCCAAGGTTTGGGCATACAGGCCTAGCCAAGTCTTTGACTTGTCTAGGCTTTGCCGTCATACACGGTCGATGCGCCGTGTGGCACGCGCGTGACACGCTTGATTTCTAAGGCGTTGCCCGGCGACCAGCTGAGGCTTGCCGATCAGCTTTTGTGGGCTCGTTGTGCTGCTGCCTTGGCCGCAGCCGACTCTTCGGATTCGCGGGAGGCGCGATCCATTGCTTCCCTCAAGCTCTCGCCGTCGCGAACGTCATACAGTTCACGGGCGCGGTAGAGCGTGGGATGCGGCGGAAGCTGGCCGTGCAGCGGATCGTTGTCGCCCTGTTCGATGAAGTAGGGCTCATTGAGGTCGTGCGCGATCTTCGATTCGGGCGGGTGCTTGGGCTGGGTCACCGATTGTCCTCCTTGTCCAACTATAACGCTGTGGGCCGAGGCTCCGGACATCTATAGGCGCCCCGCACCGAACGGCGGTGCGTGCTGCGCCTGGCCATCGGCAGACCTACCAGCGTCCTTAACGGACTCGGATCGGAAGCTCCTGAGCAGTTCATCGAGGTAGCCGCCGACCTTGTGCAGGCGCGACTCCTCGCGACCCTCGATCGCGCTGGTTTTGTCACCCAGGTAGTGCGCCACGTTGCGTGTGAAATCCTCGGTGCAGTCGGTGAGGAGCTTGATGGTGTCCTTCTGCCGGCTGATGGCAACCAGGAACGCCTTCTGCGAAAACAGCGTGCGCTCGGTGCTTTCCGCGTTGACCAGGACGTGGCTGCGTGTCGCGCCCTGCGACTTGTAGACCGTGCTTGCGTAGGCATGCTCCCAGTGCTGACCGGCGTGCGTCCGGGGATCGAGCGTGCGGCGCTCGCCGGTCTCGGTCTGCACCTCGACACGGTCCGGCGCGCAGGCCGTGACGGTCAGCAACTGACCGTTAGTGAAGCCGTCGCGGCTGTTGCGGTTCCACTGGATGCGGTCGCCGACGGCGAGCGCGGTATCGCGCGGCCGGTACAGTTCAACGCCATTCTTGGCGCCGCCGGCGACGCGCTTCGGATTCCAGTCGACGCGTCGCTCGGCGCCATTTTCGTCGGTCGCGAGCAAGGTCACCGTGTTGCTTTTGCGGTCGGCTTCGGCGACGGTCAGATAGGCGCCGCGTGCGATGCCGAGCTGCTGGACACCGCGGCCGAACACCACGACATCGCCCACCTGGTAGACCTCGGCGTGCGTCTTGTCGGCGCGGCTGGCGAACACCCGGAACAGCTGCCGCTGCGCGGTTTCGTCCTTCAGAGCGCCCTCGGCGCGCAGGATGTCGCGCGCGCCGTCGTTGAGAGCAGTCTTGTCGACGTTGCGCGCGGTCAGCATCAGCGTCTGCGCGCGATCGTCGCCGGCGGCGCGCCAGTGCTCAAGAATGGCCTTGAGCCGCTGATCGCGGTCCGGGATCTCACGGGTGTCGGGCTTGAGGCGCGCCATTGCAGCCGGGATGTCGCCCTGGATTGCGGCTCGAACGGCCTCCTTGTGCTCGTCACGTGTCTGCCGCCGCAATTCGTCCAATTCGACGTGCTTCATGAGGGGCAGCATCTGCGCGAAAGGCTTGCCGGCCCCGATGGCGGGAAGCTGCAGCGGATCGCCGATCAGGATCACGCGGGCGCCCAGGCGCTCGGCGAGAAAGCTCAGTTTGCGCATGTCGGCGCTGCCGATCTGCGAGGCTTCATCGAGCACCCAGGCTTCCTTCTCGTGCTCGGCGCGCAGCTTCGCTGCCTCGTGCGGGTCAGCATTCTTCAGGGCCGACCAGGCACGTTCCGCCGCGTTCAGATGCTTTCGCAGCGTGCTGGATTCGATGCCGCTTTCACGCGCGAGCTGGCGGGCGGCGTCGGCATTGCCGGCCAGGCCCTTCAACGCATAACCGCGCCCTTCGAGCAGTTGCCGGGCCGTCCCAAGCATGTAGGTTTTGCCGGTGCCGGGGCGGCCGAGCACGCCGATGAAGCGGTTGTGGCTAGTGGTGATCAGTGTTGCGGCCTTGCGCTGGCCATCGTTGAGCTCGGTGCGCGCCAGGGCGGCCGCGGCCTCTCGCGGGCTCATCACTGGCGACACGGCATTCTCGCCGCGGTGGACAGCCTCCAAGGTGCGTTTCTCTTGTTCCAGGGCCTTCGGCGTGGTCCACCCGTCCCGCGCGCCCAGGCGCGTTTCTCGCAGCGCACCGCCGGCTGCGTAGCGACGCACGGCGGCCAAGGCGTCTGCCAGGCGCAGGCGGCCGACGCCGTTGGCCAAGGTCTCGCGCAACAGGTCGCCTTGGAGGAAGACGGCCTCGCTCTCGGATAGCCGGTCCGAGGCATCGAGGATTGCTCGGGTGTCGTCGAAGCGTTCCGTCGGTGTCACGTCGCCGGCCTTGAGTGCATCGGCGAGCACGCGATCGCCCTCGAAACCGTGCTCTTGGGCTTGTGCCTTCCAGTGCTCCGCGATCGCTTCGCGGGAGTACGGCTGCTTGCTGGAGCGCGTTCGCAGTGCAGCCTGTTCCGCAGCCTTGGCGCCGGTCAGGCCACGCTCGGCCATCGCGCGCTCGATGTCTTCCCGTCGCGTCGAGAAGGTTTCGATCAGCGGCCTGGGCACGGTGGCCAACTCAAAGCTGCCATCGCGTGCCGTCTTCTCGACGGCATAGCCGAGGCGCTGCGCGTCGGCGGCGAGTTCCGCCCGATAGATCATGCCGCCCAGCTTCTGGTCCTCGTAAAACGGCTTGGACTCGAGCGCAACCCAGCGGCTATCGGCGCGCTGCGTGACGTTGGCGACGACCGCGTGCGTGTGCAGCTGCGGGTCCATGTTGCGGCTGGTGTGGTGCTCGAACAGTGCCGCGACCAGGTTGTCCCCCTGACGCTGGCGTCCTTCCCAGGCCCAGCCGCCGCGCTGACGGTAAGCGGTACTGTGCTCCTGGAGGTAGGTCAGCGCCTTTTCGACGGCGCGTTCGTGCGCTTCGCGCAGACGGCCGTCGCCGAAGGCTTCCACCATGATCGAGACGGACTTCGGCGCGCTGAAAGTCAGATCCCAGCCCGGCTGGGTGGTCTTCAGCTCAGTCCCGTCCGGGAGCTTGCCGTCGAGAAGATTCTTGAAGGTGTCGGGGTCGACGGCGCCGGACAGGCCCAGGCGCCGCGCTGCGGCGCCCCACCACTGACCTTGTGCACCGGACGCGGACGAATCGGTGCCTGCGGTGTAGTAGTCGTCTTTCTCGTAGTACGAGACTGCAGCCGCGCTGTCGCGCAGGCGTGAAATCGTGAGCATCGGGCTTGCTCCTGCAAGTCCGATCCCGCCGCCCTGTCCGCGATCCTACCGCGCCAGGCGGCGCGCCGCTTAATCTACCTGAGCTTTTGAATTGCCCGCTTCGGTGGTCCCAGCTCGGATTCGGCCATTCATGACCAGCGATTGGAGGCAGGGGCTCAATCGGCCGGGTCGACGTGCGTCACGACAAGTCTGAGATCCGCATCGGTTCGTCGCGGCGCATCGGCTCCAGATCAACACCGCCGTGCTTCTCGCCGATCGCGGCCAGGGTTGAGCCCAGGCCCAGTTCGATCGCCGGCACGCCATCACGGTAGTGCTTGCCCAGCAACTCGATCGCCTGATCGTAGTTCAGTTCGCCACGAATCAGCTTGGCGTCGAGCACCCGCGCGACCGGGCTCGCGGGTGGTAGCCCCTCGCGGAGGTTGCTGCGCTCGGCCGCGGCCAGAGCGGCGGCGCGTGCGCCTTCGGGATTGATGTTCGAGTTCTGCGTCATGCCGGCTCCCGGTGCAGTGTGGGATTCCGTATCGTATTTCGTATCGTAGTTACGAAATACGATACGAAGCGCGGTGGCGGCCCAGGATGCGGAACCATCTCAAGGCCTCACGCGTCTCGAATGGTTGCCGCGAAGACATACGATAACGCGACGCGGGCTATCGTCGCTTCCACGTCCGAAACTGCGCATCGACGTTTCGCATGCGAAACGGACCAGAACAGAAAAAGGCGACTGCCGCGAGGGGCCGCCGCCCGAGTCGACCCCGGTCAAAGGGAGGGAAAGCAACCGGGGCTGCTCGCCATTCTACTGCCGTTCCGAACGCGACGTGATAGGAACTCACTCATGCCCATAGCGAGTGTTCTCTGATCAGCGCATTTTTCAGAATCGTCAGCTAGGACGACTTCACCCTTGAAGGATGTGGCTTCTGGCGTCGGCTGCACGGCGCGGCGCCGGTTCGCAAGATAAGAGATCTGAGAAATAGCTAAAAGAGCTAAAATAGCTAATGTTTCACGTGGGACATCGGCGACGTTTCGCATGCGAAACTGAGGCGCCCCCTTGGAGCGACGATGACTACGGATACAGCGCCGGACGTTCGGTACAGCTTGGTGATCTCGGCAGACCTCGACAGTCGCCTTGAAGCACTGGCGCAGGACCGCTCCATGAGCAAGGCCGACATCCTGCGGCGCGGGCTGGCGCTGTATGAGGTTGCGGTTGGCGCTCAAGCAGCAGGCAACCGGTTCGGAATCGTCGATCCGGATGGCCGGCTCTCCACGGAGATTGTAGGGCTCTGAGGTGAATGGCTTGTCGCGCCGTTTCGGCGCTTCTCGATTCGCAGGTCAAACGCGCAGAAACCGTAGGAAGCCCGACAAACAGGAATAGTCTCACCGCCAGCTTTCGACTTGACCCCTCTCCTGGGAGTCATCGGGGACTAAGAATCAATCGGCTTTGCGCCCTCCGACGAAGCCGACTCGCGATCAAGAGCAGGCGGAGCAACAGTCGTATTCCACCACAGGCACTGCTTGACTACCGCGTCGACCGAAGCGAGCTCGCCGTTGCAAAACCCACGCACAAACACGCGGAACCCCGGCGCAATCGGCGGCGGAAACTGGATGCAGGACTCCAGAAGCCGCGAAAAGCGGTCGCAGGCCTCCAGCGTGCGCAGCACGACATAGCTGGCGACGGGCCGCAATGAGCACAGGCCGTTCGGCAGCTTGTGCGGCTCATTCCATACGCCGAAATCGCAAAACGGGCGGAGTCTCTCGTGCACCGCAAAGCCGTTCTCGGTCACGTAGACCATGTCGAAGGTCGAGCCCCTGTGAATGATGTTGTCTCGAAACGACCGCAGCTGTGTAAAGAACGGCGCGCTTTCCTCGTAGAAAAGGGCAAGTTCCTGAGGCAACCCGTAGCGCTGCTGGATTTCGGCAACGGTCAGCGGGCGTCCCGACTTTAGGAGGACATCCGAAAACGCTAGCGGCAACGGGCGCTTGACAACGCTCTCGTCGAGCAACCTAACGGTCTTCCACAAGGCAGCGATAGTTTCCTGCAGCAGATCAAACATGCTCCTACAGGTGCTGAATAGGTACTCCAGTTCTGTGTTGACCATCCGGCGTAGCCGCATCCTGTCTTGGTCGCGCGCATGAGTCGCAAGCAAAGAGAGTTTGGCGAGCGATGCTGCGAGGTTGTAGACATCGCTGATCAGTCCTTCCACTGGCTTTTCGACGGATGACCAGTACGCGCGCTGGCAGATGAAGTCGATGAAATGAAGATGGATGTCATCTTCGCGTTCGGGATCCTTGCCGAAGTACAGCGCTTCACCGGGCGTTCCTTTCGACTTGAACAGGCCGCGCTCGGTAGTCAGCCAGAAATGCCACTCGCCATCCGAGTAGAAACTGAGACTTCGAATGGTGCGCCCATTGATATTGGCGTGATCCAAAAAAGGAACCTGGCGGAGATCCTCTACAGTGATTGTTCTCATGCGCGCCGTCGAGTCAATGCTGCGCGGTCAGCAACGGGTGAATGTATACGTTATGCAGGGCGACGAACAGGTCAAACAGCTGCGGTAGCCGGTCCACGCATTCGGTCGCAAGCTCGCGCGACGCGGACCATCCCGCGCCATCGTGCAGGAAGTCGTTGCGGATGCTCGCCGTTAGCTTCATCAGGTTGGAGACTGCCTGATAGTCGGTTCCGTCGTAGAGCGACGCCTCGCGCACACCGTCGGCCCAGCTGGTACCGACTACCGCTCTGAATAGCGCCCCGAACTTTTGGTGTGCCAGCTTGTTGTCATCTAGCAGCCTTTCGATCAGCGATTGCTTGGTGCCCTCCGCGCGCAGGTTCTCGAGCAGCAGGTGATTGATCAGCGCCTCGCGAAGCGTACAGAAGAACAGGATGGGACCAATCGTCGAAGTCTGAGGTCCGGAGATTGGACCTACTCTCGCATACGAGTGATAGGACTCCTGCACGAGATCAACGAGGATGTGGATACTCACCGGATAGTAAAGACGCGCGACGCCCGCTCGCTGGCCGCATGCCGGACAGAGGCTGTCCGCTCGAATTCGCGAGCGTTCGCGGTCGACGATCCCACAACGCGCGCAGATCATGAAGTCGCAGATCAGCGTACTCGCGTCTTGGTCGTCGATCTCGGAGAGCGTTGTCATCATGTCCTTCGACATGGTCGAGCAGCTTTCTCTGCCCGCGCAAGGATCATAACAGGCACGAGCATGTCTCCCATGCGGCACGTCGAGCTAGGCCGCGGTCACACGCAGTGGGAGCAACTAGATTGCAAAACCGCCACGAAGCTAAGCGCTGTGAATCCAACAACCGCCTCCCGAACAGCGGCGAAAGACATTCATGGTACGCATTCCCGGCTTGTACTAATGCCACATCGTCCGAAGGTGGGGGAGCCTGCTCGCCAAATGCACCCGCGCACAAGAGCACCAAGCCTATCATGGCAAGCTAAGCGAGCCGCGCTGTTGAAGCGGAAGCACATGTTCCCGCCAAGATACCCCCGTCCCCCAGCCGCATCCTGCGGACTTTCGCGTTTGTCGCCACGACGTGCGCTTCTTCTTTCTGCTGGGCCTTAAACCCCGCAGGCTAGGTCGGAACACCCTGGTCAATCTTCAGCGAGCAGATCCTCGATTTTCTGGTCAGCTTTGAGCGAGCGGCAACACCATATAAGTCCGTCTACAGACAACCATTTCACCAGAGATCAGTAGTCGTGCTGCAGCGGCCACTGAAGCGCTACGGCCCGAAGCGGAATATAAGGGACATGATTGTGATCGCCATTGACAATAGCGCTGCATAAGCAAAGAGAACCCGCGCTGGCGATCGCATCCAGTGGGAAAAGTGCCGTGCAGTGGCAAGTGGCGGCGCTTCGCGGCGGACGCAGATGTTCACGACGCTCACTACGAGGGTGAAGGCCAGAAGTACAACGTAGGAGACAACCATCGCGAGGCCTTCTTTCAGGCTGATCGTCTCACTGAATATCGCGTAGAAGGTCGCGCCAAACATGGCGAAAAAGAATGCAACGAGCGAACTGAGCAACCAGAGCGTAAGATCCCCCGCCGTTCGTCTGACGGCTCCTCCCCACCAGCTAGCGCTGGACTGTAGCCCCCAGCGTTCCGGCGACACGTGTTCGAGATCCTTGAGCACGCATGCGAGTAGTGACAGGACCAGCGACGCCACACCAACTATATTGATCAGCGGACCGAGTTTGCGCGCTGTGTCATTGAAGAACGCGACGGCGTCGTAGTCCACGCTGGAACTCGCAAGAGTAGAGGCGGCGACCGCAATCGCGGCCGAGACTGCGACCCTGAAGACGATATCGCGATGGAGTGCTTGCTTGAGATAGGTATCAAACTGGGTTTTGTCGGTGGTCATGGCGCCCTTGAGGTACGCGTCTACGCATCCGTTGCCCCGAGCAGCGTCTTCCTCAGATGACTGGTTGCGCACTTCGGCCAAAGGCCGATTGCCTCTTCTCATTCGCCAGTCACTGTACTTCGTCAGCACCGGGCCGAGGGCATAGTGCTGAAGCGCCCCTACGTATGGCACTTTAATCCGTTCCTTGCTGTAGTGCTCGTCCGTCGTTTGACGCCACTGTTCAACGTCATGAACGGCAAGCTTGCTGCACTGCAATCTGCCGGCCTCCTTCTGCTCCAAGAGATACTCTTCGAGTGCTTCTCGTGTCTCCAGCGACGCTTGCGTCAGCGGGAAGGCGCGGAAACGCTTGATGCGGAAGTCCGCAGGATGGATCGGGACAATCTCGATGGCGCCGTTGTCGGAGACGACCTCAACGACATATCGGATGTTGCTCCCGAGTGCCCGCCCCTTGTATTGAGATGGGACGACGTGGATTACGGCGGCGAAATGGTTTCGGAAGTACTCGCCGACCGGGTGCCATCGATTACGGTTGTGTGGCACGACGTACTTGCCATCCGAAGTCGACAACACAAGGTGCTTTCGGACCTTGTCATCGGCGAGCAAGTCGTTGAGATCGACCTTATTTGTGCTCGCCGCATAGAACTCGATCGGACCGAGTTCCTTGCGATAGGTTTCGAAGGCGCGTAACACTAAGGGCTTCTCTTCGAGCTCTTCGAGCTCGACGTAGTAGGAATGCCCGACGCGCAAGTAGATGCCAAATATCGTGACGGCACGATCCTTGAGGTTTTCAAGGACGATGTTCGAAACGAAGCGATCATTGCAGTCGCGACTGGAGGCGAGCGAGAAGGATCCGCGGACGAAGACGCCAGACTTCCTGAGGTAGTTGCGCAGGCTGATGACCAGCGCAGCCGTTGAAATGCTGATCGCGGTCAGCGAAATGGCGAACTGTAAAGTGATTGGCGGCATGTGTTTCTGCCCATACTAAGATCGGTTCGCTTAGCTACATCAACCTGCAGGAGCCCGCTGGCGAGAGACGCTCTACTCGTTCCGTCATCGCGCCATTCGGCCAACGCTGGCGGTGCAAAAGCGTGACAGATCCGTCCAGCCCCGGAATCCGAACGGTCCATTCATGTACTGGCCGATCTTCTTGATGAGGCGGAACGGGAGAGGACTGCACAGCCCCGACGACTTCAACTGCCTCTCCTGACTCGTCTGGCATGTCGATGCCTGCTGCCGCCAGCTGCGCTTCAATTGGCTCAGCGCCTTCAGATCGTTCCACGAGACTGGGGGTCGTTTGCCGGCGGCACCATCGCCAAGCGGCCTTGTCCAGAGTCAGGTAGCTCCGAAGCCCTTCTACTGACTCCAAGCCCTCGATCTGGTGCTCCGGAAGATGAAGCACCAAATCGAACGTGCGCTCGCCGTCCTCGTGACCCACATCATGCGCGCTGATCGAGACACGGAACTCACGCCCATCGGGCAAGACAAGTAACCCCTCGGTGTAGTCGACGATTTCGAAGCGCTCGATAGCGACCGCGTCGACAGTCTCAGCACGAACGTCCAATAGAGGAGCGCCCGGGAGGATTGGCGGTAGAGGGATCGCATCGACCGTTCGCATCGCGGACTCGATCGCGGCCGCGAGGGCTTGGCCAGCGCAGCGCTCTACGGTCTGGCCATCGAGGTGTCGAAAGTGCGGGCGCCTCTTATAGATCTTCGCTTCGGCGTTCACCGCTTCCAGGGCCTGCCCGCAGCCAGGACAGACGCAATTGCAGCGTTGTCCGGTCGCCCCCTCGCGAACGTGCCTGACGGCACCCGACTCAGCATCGAGTGCAAACACCAGCGCATCGTCGCGTCCTAAGGCCACAACCTCCCCTCCATCGAGAACTGAATCCGATGATCAGCCGCACTCACGTCGGTTCTCGATGACCCGCGCAAGCTCGCCCGCTAGCCGAGCAGCTCCCGAGGGATGCAACCTCCGGACATGAGCAATTCGCCCGCGAATCGAATCCACCGACCGGTTGAAGGACGCACCCGGCTGCATCTCGCGCAGCTGGTGGATTGCCGCACGGACCTGATCGCGGTAACGGCGAGGTATTGTCGGTGCGGAGGCCGAATTGACTACGAGGCCAGTGATCTTCTGCTGAGCTCCGCCAGACATGATCTTGAGCTTCGGCTTCAGCCGCCCGCGGCCCGTTGCGCGATGCACCTTCAGGCGCCGTGCTGAGAGCAGCTTCGCAGCCACGTTGATCAGTGGTCTCGGATCGCCGCCAGAAATCGCAATGTCGTCGACGAATCGGGTGTAGGTAAGGTCGAGCGAAGCAGCGACCGCTTCAAGCGGCTTGTCGACCTGAAACGCCAGCACAAGGTTCGCGATCACAGGACTGGTCGGCGCGCCCTGCGGAAGCTGGCTGTCGTATGTCGTGAGTCGGGTCAGCAACCGCGCCACGTCGCGCCCAAAGCCAAGGTCGTTCCGGAACATCCTGTAGACGACATAGTGCCTCACACTGTCGAAGAACGACTTCACGTCCACGCAGATTACGCAAGGCTTTCCGAGATGCTGTTCGGCATTGGTCCGCGGAGAGCGACCACGTACTGCCCCGTGAACGCATGCCGACAACTCGATCGGATCAAGAATGACGCGGTGAATGCGCTGCTGAAGCGCCTTGAGTTCCTTTCGAGGCACGTTGAGCATGCGAGAGCGTCCGCGCTTCTCGTCATACAGAGCGGTGGGACGGTAGTGTGCGTCGATGTCGTCGGCGATTTCCGTCATGCGCTCGATCGGCGTCCCGACGCGGGCAGCGAGATCGCGAATCGACAGAATCGCTGCGGCTACCATTCAGGCATCCAGTGCCAGCTGACGCGGCGCATCCGGTGTTGCAGAGACGAGCAGTCGCAACAAGGTTCGTGCAAGATCGGTGACGTTGCGATCGTCCTCGGACTCGATGGCCCGCGAAGTCGAAGCCAGCACCGTCACCATCGCCGCCGGCACTCCTACTGCGCCGGCAAGACCGTTAATGACGCGCAGACTGGGCTGCCGTTTGCCAGCCTCGATCAGCGAAAGCTGGCTCGTTGAAACGCGCATTCGCTTGGCCAACTCGGACTGCTTGAGTCCGAAGGCCGCGCGGATGATGCGAAATGCTTTTGCGTAGTCGTGCTGTTCCATTAGATCTGAATCACCCCGGTCTTCAGCCTGCCTGCTGCTCAACGAGTTCGGCGAGAACAGCCATTACGATCTCAGTTGCCAGGAACAACTTCTGGCGATCCAACTTCCCTGACCGTGCTGCCATCTCCAACTCCCGCTTTGCAACCCGCAGTCGATCTCCTCGACCAGGTCCAAGTCTCGGGTCATTCAGCACCTTGGTGATCAACCGCAGTGCCTCTTGAAGCTCTTTCGATTTCATGACGTTTGCCTCTCTTGCTGGGGCGGATGCCCCCTCGCCGTTGAGCAAGACCCCGAGAAAGGCCCGAGACGGACCGGGTGATTCAGACTCCAGTAGCGCGCATAGCGCTCCTCGCCACCACCGATCACTCCGCCAGTCCAGGCTCAGTCGCCCAGCCCTCGGGAGTGCGTGACAGCATGCGTACCTCACGGCACGCGGCCCGCGACAAAGCGCACGGGCCATTGAGTGGGGCAAGCCCCAGACTCCGGCACCAGTTCACGTGGCACCGCTTAAGGTCTTCAAACGCCTGAATTTGAAAGAGCGCGAACGCCGGGTAGCCGGCGCCCTATGCAGATAATCTTGAACGAGCCCTCGCGGGTTTGTCAACTATATTGACTCTGGGGCACCTTGATTGACATAGAGCAATAGACTGTAGGTAGATCGTTCTCGGCCGTTTCGCATGCGAAACGGCCGATCAGGGGTCGACGGGATTGGAAGTAGCGTCGCATTCCGCGGACGCCGGCATTTTTCCGAGTACTACGAAAAGATCAACAGCACCGGTTGCTCAACGATGAATCCCGGCGACGCCTGCATCGGCGCGAGGGCATGGACTCCCGGCGCTAACGCTGCCCGTTTCGGCGGTTGACGGCCGCCGGCGTTCAAGCCAAGCTGCAGTTCAAGGGCTGGAATGTCCTGCGTCCACTGCAAAGCCGCTGGCAAATCGCTTCAACGCTGTACCGCATGACAGTTCTCCTTCCCGGGAACCGCAGCGAGTGGAATGTGGTGCCCAAGGCATCAGGAACTGTTATGAACATGCAACAGCATCTCGACACTTGTAAGCGCCGCGCACGTCAGATCAAGGCAGATCGTCCAGACCTTGGCTACATGAAGCGCCTGGACATCGCCGCCCAGGAACAAGGCTTCAAGCACTACACGGCGCTTCAGAACTTGTTCAAGCTTCTCGGGCCCGATGTGGCGCCAAGCCGCATCGCCATCGTCAGAGCGGGCGGGAACGAGTTGGATTCTCCGTACATGCAGCTGACCGCTGGGGTTGGTATTGCTTGGAGATCGGCGACGCCTGCCTCTGATCCTCGTTGAAGCGCCGGGGGCGCTCCTGACGCGCGAGCAATAGTTGCCGTCTGCGTTTCGCATGCGAAACGCAGACGGCTCTCGATCGGCCGGGCTCGATGTCGGGGCGTAGCGGGATGGCGTGACTCAGGGCGCGGTCGAAGCCGGGCGGCCGAGTGCCCGAGAATGTATCCGGAGCCGAAAAGGATGAACCATGAGCGGAGCGGTGTGTTGGCGCTGATGGAAAATTGACCCACCCTGCCGATTGAAATTTGACCCAGGGCGGATTGCTGATTTTGTTACCAGCAACTGTGGATAAGTCTACCAGCGCAGCTGCTGTTGCCCCCACTCCTTCGCTAGCCCAGTTCAGCTGTTGAAGACCTGCCACATGCAGCCATGCAGCAGGCCGTCGTCGCCATGAAATCAGAACGGCTCATCGTCCTCCGGTTCCTGGCCGCCCTTACGCTTTCGCTCCCGTGATTTGATCTTGGCCTGGGCCGCCAAGCTACTGTGTTGCAGGCGATAGGACTCGTTACCGGTTTCGACGATGTGGCAGTGGTGGGTCAGCCGATCCAGCAGGGCGGTGGTCATCTTGGCGTCGCCGAACACGCTCGACCATTCGGCGAAGCTCAGGTTGGTGGTGATCACCACGCTGGTGTGTTCGTACAGCTTGGACAGCAGGTGAAACAGCAACGCACCGCCAGCCTGGCTGAACGGCAGATATCCAGAGCACGTCAGGCGTGTTCGCCCTTCGAGATTCCTGAAGAGCTGGGCTGCCAGTACCTGGTCAAGGCCATCGAGCGCCAGCCCGCCGAAGCCTGCGTGCCGGGCTGGCCCTGGGCGCTGATGGGTGTGGTGATGAAGGTTCTGCCACTGCGCTGGGTGGCACGCTTCAACTAAGCCAAGACTACCGCTAGGTACCGCGATGCAGCGCCTGCAGGTAGTCAGCAGCCAGCCAATGCGCCCAAGATCGAGCGCCAAGGCCGGACAGGTAAGCACAGTGACTGCCACGCGCGGTCACGGCCAGTATCGTACGCGGCATGCGTGCCATGGCCTGCTGATGGTCACGCACATTGCCCAACACGCAGACCGGATCATCCTTGGCATTGAGTACCAGCAGCGGGATGGCCACCTGTTCCATCACCGCCACCGGGTTGCAGCTATCGAGAAACGCCTGCTGACTGGGATAGCCGGCGCACTCGTACAGATGCCGGTGGAACTCTTCCAGGCTCTGCGCATCCTCCAGGGCCGCCAGGCTGGGCAGATGGGCCAGTTGTTCGCGGTTCGGGGTAACGAACTGGCGCACCAGCTTCCTCGCCATCAGCCGGGTATAAGGCGCCTGCGAACGAGCGAAAGCGACGCGGATGTCGTAGCCCGGGCAATAGGCGAAGGCGCCACGCAGGGGCGTATCGCCGCCCTGCTCGCCCAGATAGCGGATCAGCAGGCCGGTGCCGGCCGAGACGCCGGCGGCATAGAGCGCGGACTGCGGATAGCGCGCGGCGATCATACGCAGTTGCTCGCGCAGGTCGTTGGTGTCGCCCATGGTGTTGAACCTGGGGCTGGTCAGCGCCAGCTCGCCGTGGCCACGGCGCTGACACAGCACGATGCGCCAGCCAGTCAGGCGCTGCAGGTCGCGCACGAAGCTACGCATGCTGTGCGGCGAACCGGTGATGGTGTGCAGTACCACCAGGGTCGGCACATCGGCCGGTAGATCCGCGCCCAGCCAATGCAGCGCCGTGGTGCCGCCATCGGCCATGCGCAGGGTATCCTCCCGGTCGTAACGCAAGCGTGGCGCGAAGGCCTTCTTCAGCCCTAGCCCGAGCAGTTGCAGGTGGCCGTTGAACAACCATGGGGTGGCCCAGAAGCGCTGGGTCAGGCGCGGCACCCGGTCGACTAGTGCCTGGTTGTCCGCATTGTTTTGGTAGATCAGTTCGGGGCGTTGTGCCGCCGTACGCAGGTAATAAGCACCAAGCCCGGCGACTGGCAGCAAGGGCACGACGGTGGACCAGATCGACATCTAACTTCCTCAATCCATCAATGGACGTGCAAGGCTCATGGGTGCTCACTCAGTACCGAAAAAAACGGGATGGTCGGCTGTGGCCCCGACCATCCCGCAAAGCCGGAAAATCGAGTGAACGGTGCTGACGCCCAATCGAATGATTTCCCGGGATTCCTACCCGCCAGACGGGCTATGCGTTATCCAGCAGGGACAGAATATGGCCGGCTCGCGGACTGGCATCGCCGCGCAATACCGCCCCGTACACCTGCTCGACCGCCGCCGGCCCTGCGCCATATTCGATATCCAGCCACTGCTCGGCGAAGATTCCGAAGGCATACCAGTGCTCGGTCAGACACCGCTGAAAATGCTCTCCGCCCCAGTCTTGCAGACGCCGCTGTGCTTGTGCAGGAGCGAAGAACAGCTTCGGTGCAGGCCCGGGCAGATCGATCGGCAAGCCGCCACGCTGATCCCAGTGTGCAGCCCCTACCAGGCAGCTGTGCTGCAGCTGCTGGCCGAAGTGACCATGTAGTCGACCGAGCAGTTCGCCATTGCCGGCGAAGTCGACGATCAGAGTTGGCGTGTCGGCGTCGAGTTCAGCAAACTCGTCGTACCCCAGTACCCGGTCATAGCAGCCCAGCTGCTCGACGAAAGCCTGATTTCCCGGTGAGGTGAGGCCAACAATCTCGTAGCCCTGCTCGCGACTGCCTCGCTCTTTGCTCAGCAGGTAGGCCGTACCTATGGCCGTCTTGCTGGAGGCACTAGTCAACAGCAGGCGGCGGGCGCCGAAGCATCCGTGCTCAGCGATGAAGTCATCGAGCAGGAACGATGTGGTAAAGAGTGGCCGCAGCAGCATCTGCACAGCCTCGCTGGCAGCTGTGTAGAGAGGGTCACGGGATGTCCGCAGGTACTGGTTGTAGATCATCGGCAGTGATCGCCGATGCTCTGCAGCATCGATGAAGCTGCCCTCTTTTATCTGCGTCGGCTCCACCAACAGGTGGCTAGACATGGGGTAATAGCCATAGAAACGATCTCCCGGCTCGATGCCCGGGCAATGCGACGCCTGCACCTCGGCAAACCCCCACACGGGAATGACTCCCCAGCCCGGTGGAGCAGGAAAGAACTTCCAGTAATGCAGCGCATCGCCCAAGGCGGCATAGGTAATGTTGTTCGCAGTCAGGCCGAAATGATCCACCTTGAGCAACACCTGGCCGGCTGCCAGGGCGTTACTTCCGAGTGTCGTTTTACGCAGCTCGACATGAGCCAGGTCGGCACGATCAATCAGCAAATCCACTACCGTCGCAGTCGTCATTTCTTCACCCCTGCAGTTCGTAGTTCGTGCGCTTAGCCTGCTAGCTGTTCGGCATTCAGCCTCTGACCAATGCATTGTCTCAGCCTGCGACCCTGGCGGCTGTCAGCCGCTGACTCATTTCCTCGCCGAGGGCCTGTAGGCCGGACATAGGCCGCACGATCACCTCGAACTCGACGATCTTGCCAGCCTCATCGAAGCGAATCATGTCAATGCCCTTCAGCTCGTGCTCGCCGACGCGAGCGCTGAATTCCAGCACCACGCTAAGGCCATCCGCACTGGCCAACTCGCGGTGATAGGCGAAATCCTCGAACACCTGCAGCACCGTATTGAGGATCATCGAAGCACCCTTACCGCCGGGATAGGCCGTATGTGCCATCGGCGAGCGAAACACTGCATCGGCAGCCAACAACTGCGACAGCGAACGCAAATCCCCCTCGGCGATCATCTGGTGCCAGTGGTCGAGAGAGATCGCGACCTGAGGATTGAGCTTGAGCTCGCGCATGCAGTTCTCTCTGTGGCTCACAGCCCGGCAGCCAGGCGCGAGCCTTGATTGATGGCACGCTTGGCGTCGAGCTCGGAAGCCACGTCGGCGCCACCAATCAGGTGCACAGACTGCCCGGCGGCCACCAGGCCGTCATGTAGGTCGCGCAACGAGTCTTGTCCTGCACAGACGATTACGGTGTCCACCGGCAGCACCTGCGGCTCCCAGTCGGCAATACGGATGTGTAGTCCCTCATCGTCGACCTGGAGGTAGTCGACCGAGTTGAGCATCTCCACCTGCTTGCTCTTCAGACCGGCGCGATGGATCCACCCGGTAGTCTTGCCCAGGCCATCGCCAACCTTGGTTGTCTTGCGCTGCAGCAGGTAAACCTTGCGAGCGGCAGCATGTGGACGCGGCTTGATACCTGCTATGCCACCACGCGCCTCCAGAGCCAAATCGATACCCCACTCTTTCCAGAAAGCCTCGCGACTCAAGCTGGTGGACTCGCCTCGGTGGGTAATCAGTTCGGATACGTCGAATCCAATACCGCCGGCACCGATCACCGCGACCGTCTGGCCAATCGGCTTGCGCCCCAGAATAGCGTCCAGATAGCCGATCACCTTGGGGTGTTCTATGCCGGGAATCGCTGGAGTGCGTGGGACGATTCCGGTAGCCAGGATGATCTCGTCGAAACTACCCTTGGCCAGATCATCGACACTTACACGGGTATTCAGGTGCAGGTCGACACCTGTGCTTTCGACCTTCTTCTTAAAGTAGCGCAGGGTCTCGTGGAACTCCTCCTTGCCCGGCACTCGCTTGGCCACGTTGAACTGGCCGCCGATCTCGCCGGCCGCGTCGAACAGGGTCACGCTGTGGCCGCGTTCGGCAGCCACGGTCGCCGCCGCGAGACCGGCCGGGCCAGCACCCACCACTGCAATCTTCTTCACGGTCGTGGTCGGAATGTAATTCAGCTCGGTCTCATGGCAGGCGCGCGGGTTAACCAGACAGCTGGTGACCTTGCCGCCGAAGGTGTGGTCCAGGCAGGCCTGGTTGCAGCCGATGCAGGTGTTGATCTCGTCTGCGCGCCCTTCGGCGGCCTTGTTGACGAAGTCGGGGTCGGCAAGAAATGGGCGGGCCATGGAGACCATGTCGGCGTCACCTTCGGCCAGTACCTGCTCGGCCACCTCTGGAGTATTGATGCGGTTGGTGGCTACCAGCGGAATGGACACTTCGCCCTTGAGCTTGGCGGTGACCTTGGCATATGCCGCACGTGGCACCTTGGTGGCGATGGTCGGAATGCGCGCCTCGTGCCAACCGATGCCGGTGTTGATTATGGTGGCGCCGGCCTGCTCGATAGCCTTGGCCAGCAGGACGATCTCGTCCCAGCTGCTGCCGTTCTCGACCAGGTCGAGCATGGACAGACGATAGACAATGATGAAGTTCGGTCCCACCGCCGCGCGAATGCGCCGAACGATCTCCACCGGCAGGCGCATGCGGTTCTCGAAACTACCACCCCAGCGGTCGGTTCGCTGATTGACGTGTGCAACCAGGAACTGGTTGATGAAATAGCCTTCCGAGCCCATCACCTCCACGCCGTCGTACTCGGCCTGCTGGGCCAGCACAGCGCAATTGACGAAATCCTGGATCTGCTTCTCGATGCCTTCCTCGTCCAGCTCGCGTGGTTTGAACGGGTTGATCGGCGCCTGAACGGCACTGGCGGACACCGATTTGGGGCTGTAGGCATAGCGCCCGGCATGCAGGATCTGCATGGCGATCTTGCCGCCGGCCTCGTGCACCGCGCGGGTGACGGTCTTGTGTTTTTCAGCCTCTTCAGCAGTGGTCAGCTTGGCCGCACCGGCATACACGCTGCCTTCCTCGTTCGGGCCAATACCGCCGGTGACGATCAGGCCGACGCCGCCGCGGGCACGCTCGGCGAAGAACGCCGCCATACGCTCGAAGCCATCCGGCTTTTCCTCCAGGCCAGTGTGCATGGATCCCATCAGGGTACGGTTCTTCAAGGTGGTGAAACCCAAGTCCAGCGGCGCCAGCAGATGGGGGTATGGGGAAGACTTCATGACATATCTCCAACAGGCAATTTCTAGGTAATGCAGCCAGCCGCTAATTCATCTCGGCCCGGCAGCAGACAACAGCCGACACGGCCGCCTTAGGTGGCTTCATCCTTGGTGCTAACAACTGGTCGAGAGGCCAGCCATCCTTCACGGTTCGCAAGAGGATCCTTGGCCTGTAGCAGAATGCAGCCGAGGAAGTCCTCTACCACTCCAAGCAGGTGCTCACGGCCTTCCCCCTCACGGGCACGACTGGAAAGACCTGAGATCAGTAGGCTAATGATCTCCGACAGGCGTCGTGGCTCCATCCGCAGCGCCAGCCCACCGCCGAGCCGAGCTTGCTCCAGACCATGCAGAATGGCCTGGGAGCTTTGCTGGCGTAGCGCTGAGAGCTGCCGCTGAAGGGAATCGTCCCAGGCAAACGACTCGACCTGACAGACCTCGACGAGACATCCTCGGGGCATTCCCTCTCTGGTAAAACGGATCGCGACTTTCCGCAGATAGCTGTCGACAGCCCCAGGCGGGCTCTCTTCAAATACTCGCCACGCAGGTAGTAGCTCATCCTGGTAATAGGCCTCCAGGACATGCTCGAATAGACGCCTCTTCGAGCCGAAAGCCGCATACAAACTGGGGGAACAAATACCGCCCATTGCAGCCTTGAGCCTAGTAAGCGTCGCCCCGGCATAACCATGCCGCCAGAACTCCTGCATGGCCTGGCGAATCGCCCACTCCTTATCGAACCTGCGACTGCGTCCGCGACCAATCATGCAGCCCTCCGAACGGCATCTTCAGCCAGCGTTCTGAATAAAAAACGGGATGAATCGGGCCATCCCGCCGGCCATGCTTCATGCTCGGATCAAGCGGCCGGAAAGAGGCAAGCTGCTGGCTTTACGCCCGAAGCTGCGCCCTGAGTATCTTGCCGATGGGCGACTTGGGCAGCTGCTCGCGGAACTCGATGCGTTTAGGCACCTTGTAGGCGGTCAACCGCTCGCGGCAGTGGCGAATGATCGACTCGCCGTCGAGGCCCGGCCGGTGCAGCGCGACGAAGGCACACAGCGCCTCGCCCGTAACATCGTCGGCGATGCCAATCACCGCCACTTCGCTGACATCCGGATGCTCGGCGATCACGTCTTCCACCTCGTTGGGATAGACGTTGAAACCGGAGACCAGAACCATGTCCTTCTTACGATCGACGATTCGGATATAGCCCTCCTCGTCCATCACAGCGATATCGCCGGTGCGGAACCAGCCGTCGACGAACGCCTCGCGGGTTTCATCCGGTCGGTTGAGATAGCTCTCGATGATGTGTGGTCCACGCACCAGCAGTTCGCCGGGAGTACCAGGTGCCAGTTCATGCCCGTCGGCATCGGCGATGCGCACTTCGCTGCCGGGCAGCGGCAAACCTACAGTGCCGGCTCGCTCCTTGGGGCCCGGTGGGTTGAATGCCACAAAGCAGCAGCTCTCGGTCAGACCGTAACCTTCGAGAATCTGCCCGACAGTAGAGCGCCAGCGCTCGCCGGTCACCGGCCGTAGCGAAGTGCCGCCGGATACGGCGAGCTTTAGCTTGGGCGGATTGGCCTGAAACCAGGGTTCGGCCAGCAGGCCGGCATACAGGGTGTCTACCCCGCTCATCCAGCGCACCGCAAACTTGTCGAAAGCCGGGAATACGTTGGCCAGAGGCCGCGGATTGGGAATCAGCAAATTGCGCGCGCCACGGCGGAAAAACAGCAGGAAGTTAAAGGTGAAGGCGAAGATGTGATAGAGCGGCGGGATGGTGGCGATGACATCTCCCGGCTCTACGTGGGCGCCGAAAGCGTTGACGTAATCCTCGGCCATGCGCAGTACCGACAACAGGTTGGCATGGGTCAATACTGCCCCCTTGCTCCGCCCTGTGGTACCACCGGTGTACTGATACAAAGCGACAGGGTGGTGCCGCTCCTCACCCAGATCAAGTTGCAGGCCAATGTCCAAAACCTGAGTGAAACGCGTAAAGGACACCTGAGGCGTCAGATCATCGCCTGCCTGCTCTGCAAGCTTCTGTTGAATGGCCTTGGCAATCGGCTCCGGGAAAAAATCACTGAGGCTGGTCAGCACCAGTGCGACACCACGTTGCGCGACGACTGGCTCGGCGCGTTTGGCAAACAGATCGCAAGCTACCAGCAGCTTGGCGCCGCTGTCGGCCAGTTGCGCATCGAGCTCACGCTCGGTGTACATCGGATTGACATTGGTGACGATCAGACCGGCCTTCCAGGCCCCAAAAACTGCGATGGGGTAGTGCAGACTGTTCGGCAACTGTAAGGCCACCACCTCGCCGACTTGCATCCCCCGCTCATGCAGCAGGTAGGCGGCAAAGGCGCTGGACAGCCGGTCGATATCGGCAAAGGAGAGGTCGACATGCAGACCGTTGGGCAGCACTTGGGTGAATGCCGGCGCGCCAGCGAAGCGCTCCGCACTCTCCCGAGCAAAAGCCGCGAGACTGCCTAGCAGCGACTTAACGCTGACTTGGTAGCCATGCAGATGCGGCGGATAGTGTTTTTCCCAACGGCGGGCAGTGGTCATGCTCATTCTCCTGATTGTTGTTGTGGGGAACGCAGGGCGGAATGAACTCCGCCCGCTCCTGCTCAGAGCAGGACTTCGATATCGCCGGTGGGGAACGCCACGCAGGAATAGATCCAGCCGAAGTCGCGGTCGGACTTGCGCAGGTGCGCCTCTTGCGGGTTGAACACGGAACCTGCCACCAGCCTGACCCGACACAGACTGCATTCGCCCGAACGGCAGGCGTTCTCGACGAAGTAGCCGTTGCGCTCCAGAGCGTTGAGCAGCGGCTCGCCGACCTTGCTGCGGAAGCTGCCACGGCCCTGCACCGTGACCTGCACCTCGTCGTCCAGGCTCACGCCTTCCGGCCAGCCCGGTTGTTCATGCGGCGCCTTGGGCGCGCCGTTGGCCTCGACGCGGATGCGCCGACGGGCCACTCCCAGCTCGGTCAGCAGCGCCACACAGTTCTCGTTGAATGGAGTGGGCCCGCAGATGTAAAACATCTTGTTGCCGATATCGCCCAGCATCTGCTGGAGCATGGTTTGTGTCAGACGCCCCGTGTACCCCCAATGACCGGTAGGGGGACGCGAGATCACCTCGCTCAGGGAGAACTGCTCATGACGGTTGGCCAATTCGCGAAGCTGGTCGTCGAAAATCACATCGTCTACATAGCTGTTCACGTAGATAAGGTGGAAGCGCTGCGGCAGGCCACGATCCAGGATATCCAGCAAGATGCTACGCGCCGGCGCCCCACCCGAACCTCCTGCGAGAAACACCAGATCATCGCCGTGGAACAACGGGTTGTGGTGGAAAGTTCCCATAGGCCCCGAGCTGCTGAGACGCTGCCCCACCTGCACACGGTCAAGCAGGTAGTTGGAGACGAAGCCGCCCTTGGCCCGCTTCACGGTCAGGTCGTAATACACCCGCTGCGACGGCGACGAGGACATGGCGTAGGGCCGCGCCGTCTGCACGCCGTCGATGTCGACGAACAGGTTTATGTACTGTCCAGCCTGGAACGGTGGCAGCGCCCTACGGTCGGCTGCCACCAGACGCAGGGTCTTGGTGGTAGGGGTGTCCTCGATGATCTCGGCGACTTCCAGCTCCAGGCGCTTGGGGTGCAGTTGCACCACAGTGCTGCCCACCTCGCCGCGCACTTCATAGAAGTCGCTGCCGCTCTGCTCCAGTGCCCGCTTGGCGGCGGCAGCCTCGGCGTAGCCGGCGACCAGGTTCAACGCATTCTGCTCAGACATGCTCCACCTCTTTAACCTTCAGTTGCTTGAGCACCGCGCGGGCGGTGGACTCACCGGCCATGTAGGTCGGCTGAAAGCCGCCCATGGACGTCCAGGAGCCGGCCAAGTACAGGCCCGGCACGCTGTCCAGGCGCTCACGCAACAGCGCCGAATCCTGCGCGCTCTGCTGGAAGCCGTAGATAGCGCCCCCTGGCGTGTTGAGGTAGCGCATCATGGTCAACGGAGTAGCCACTTCGACCTCCTCGATGTGCTGGCGCACCTTCGGGTAGACCTTCTCGATCACCTCGATGAGCTTCTCGGCGAACTCATACTTGGTCTGTGCATAGCGCTCCGGTGCCACCGACTTCCACACGTCGCCGTACTGCAGACAAACCAGAACCACCTGGCTCTTGCCTACCGGCGCAGCACTCGGGTCTTCCAGGTTGTAGCAAGTGAGCATGCCGCCTAGAGGCGGCTCGAAGCTGCCCATACGTGCGTGAATCTGCTCCTCGTCGAGGGTCTCGTAGATGAAGCTGGATGCAGTGGTCACCCCCAGCTCCTGCGGCGTGCAGTCCAGACCGAGGTAGATGACGAAGGCCGAAGTTCCCATGCGCCGCGACTTGAAGTCCTGCTGGATCTTCAGCGGCGGACGGTCGAGGTCGAGCAGTTCATTGAAGGTGATCAGTGGACTGGCGTTGGACACCACAGCTGCGCAGCTCACCCGCTCGCCGCCTTCCAGGCTGACGCCACAGATGCGCCCGTCCTCGGTGTGGATCCTCTCCACGCCGCAGTTGAAGCGCACTTCGCCACCCGCTTCGAGGAACGACTCGACAAGCGCCGTGGACATGGCCTGGGAGCCGCCCTTGATGTGCCAAGGTTTGAACACCGCGTAGGCGTAAAGCATGGTGGCCAAGTCGGCAAACGGCAGCATGCTCGGCGACACGCCCAGGTACAGCCAGTAGGTGGCCAGGATGTTCTTCAGCTTGGCGTCGCTGAAGAATTCGTCCAGCACCTCGCGCGCTGGGCGGAAACCGTACTGCATGTAGTACGGGCACATCGACTTGAGCATGGCCTCGCTGTTGGCGCGACAGGCCTTGGGCAGAGTCATGAAACTTTCGAGGGTGACCTTTTCGCAGACCAGCATGAAGCGCTCGATGGCCTCGCTTTCGGCCGGGTACATCTCCTGCAGCAGACGGCGAATACCGGACCAGTTGGCCGGCAGGGTTACGTCCAGCTCGCCGGGCACCACGAGGCGGTACAGCGCGTGTTCCTGGATGAACTCGACCTTGTCCATTACCCCCAATTGGTCGAAAAGCTTGCGCATCACGAACGGCTTGTCCTCGGTACCCAGGCCGCTGAGCTGGTGCAGCGCGACCTCGAACTCGAAGTTGCCGCGCACGAAGGAGGTCGCGCAGCCACCCGGAATGTTGTGGCGCTCGACCAACAGAGTACGTGCCCCGCCGCGCTGCAAGGCAGTTGCGGCGGTCAGCCCGGCGTTGCCGGCACCGATCACAACAGCGTCGTAATGCTTCATTTACACCTCAAACTTATCATCGATAAGATTCGAATAAAAAAACGCCTTAGAAGGTTTTCTGCAGCTCGATCAGGTCGGCGAACTGCGCCGGCGCCCCGCTCATCCGCGCGCCTACCGAACGCAAGATGTCCTGGCCGCTGAGGATGGCGCTCTGCAGCAGTACCGTGTGTTGCAGGGATTCGTAGACTCCGTGATCACGGCTGTAGAGCATCGCGCGCTTGATGCCGTTGATCGCCACCGGCGGGCGCTCGGCGATCTTGCGGGCAGCGGCGAACGCGCCTTCCAGCAGTTCCTCGGGCGTGGGGAAAACCTTGGCCAGTAATCCCAGGCGGTAGGCCTCAGCGGCCTCCAGGGTGTCACCGGTCAGCGCCAGGTAGCGCGCCACCCCGGCCGGAATCAGCCGCGGTAGGCGTTGCAGCACGCCGAGGTCGGCCATCATGCCGACGTTGGTTTCCTCGATACGGAACTTGGCCGCCTCGCTGGCGAAGCACAGGTCGCAGGCGGCGATCAGGTCGAAACCACCACCGATGCAGGCGCCCTGCACCGCCGCGATCACCGGGAAGCGCGCCTTCTCTAGGGCGTTCAGCGCCCCCTGCATGCGCTCCAGGTTGACCTGCAGCACCTCACGCTCTTCCGGACTCTTGGCGTGAAATTCCTTGGCGCTGGAGAACATCTGCATGTCCAGGCCGCCACAAAACACCTTACCCTGCGCCGAAATGACCATCGCCCGCACCTGACCTGAACGACTCAACTGGTCGACAGCTTCGGGAAGCTCGCTCCAGAAACTTCTCGTCAGACTGTTGGCCTTGTCAGGTCGATTGAGCTGCAGGTGGGCAATTCCACCCTCTACGGATACCTCGAAACATTCGTAGGTTGAAGCCATGGTTCCACCTCATGCACTGAATGTTATCGATGCTAAGATTTGATCTTAGCACCGTCAAGTTATTTCCGAGTGATAAGATCAACGCCTCAGCTGTCACCGCATTCAAGGCCCATTGCATGAGCAACCCCCCCCAACGAGCCCGAGATACCTATCACGTAGGCAACCTCGCCCCACAATTGCTTAGTGCAGCACGGGATATGCTTGAAGAAGTAGGGCCAACCAAACTGTCACTACGCGCCGTCTCGGAACGAGTTGGAGTGAGTTCAACAGCCGCCTACCACCACTACGCCAACCGAGCCGAGCTAATCGGTCATCTGGCAGCCCAGGGGTTTCGCGAGCTAGCCAAAGCGTTACGAATCGATAATGAGCATGACAACAGCAGACAAAAACTGCGTGCTGCCAGCTTGGCCTATTTCAGTCTCGCCCGTGATAACCCAGCGCTTTACCAGCTCATGTTCGGCCCAGAACTCGCCGATAGCGACAGCGACATACCGCTAGAGTTTCGAGATGCCCGTGATGAGGCATTCTGCGAGCTGAAACGCATTATTGCTGGGATACTCAAAGAGGAAATGGACAGCATAGAAGTCCGCAGGGCAGCACTAGCGGGCTGGTCTTACACCCATGGCTTGGCTTCGCTGGTCATCCATGGCGTTCTGCAATTCCCCACCTCTACCACTGACGCACGGTTTGTGGATAGTGCTCTGCAGGGTTTCGAACATCTGTTCAGAGCGGGGGCAGTAAAAGGCCTAGAGGAGAAACAACCGAACCGGGCCAGTTAACGCTAACCTCTCTTTCCTGCAAGGATGACTGTGAACCTCACTGACGCAACGATAGCGCTACTGCTCGCAGCCAAGATTCATGGCACGAGCGCGGCGGTGCAGGCCACCGCCAAGCGCTGCTCCCAGCGCCTCCCCCCGCAGCAAACGCGACCTGATGTTCACCGTGATGAACACCCGTGACCCCATGAAGCTGGTTGAGCATATTGCTCAGTATCTGGATCTGGAGTAGCACCACTGAGCTTCCCGTAACTGGCGCTTTGGCTTGCGCTGGCCAGCGCTTTTTCAGACCCGATCCAGGTAAAGCTCAGGAAGAAATACTGCCTACAAAATGGCGCCCCGACTTTCTTGTCTGGGCGCTAGGTTCATCAGGCGGCCTGCGTGTGATCGTGCGCTGTTGGCGCTGATGGAAAATTGACCCACCCTGCCGATTGAAATTTGACCCAGGGCGGATTGCTGATTTTGTTACCAGCAACTGTGGATAAGTCTACCAGCGCAGCTGCTGTTGCCCCCACTCCTTCGCTAGCCCAGTTCAGCTGTTGAAGACCTGCCACATGCAGCCATGCAGCAGGCCGTCGTCGCCATGAAATCAGAACGGCTCATCGTCCTCCGGTTCCTGGCCGCCCTTACGCTTTCGCTCCCGTGATTTGATCTTGGCCTGGGCCGCCAAGCTACTGTGTTGCAGGCGATAGGACTCGTTACCGGTTTCGACGATGTGGCAGTGGTGGGTCAGCCGATCCAGCAGGGCGGTGGTCATCTTGGCGTCGCCGAACACGCTCGACCATTCGGCGAAGCTCAGGTTGGTGGTGATCACCACGCTGGTGTGTTCGTACAGCTTGGACAGCAGGTGAAACAGCAACGCACCGCCAGCCTGGCTGAACGGCAGATAACCCAGTTCGTCGAGGATGACCAGATCCATGCGCAGCAATGCCTGGGCGATCCGCCCGGCTTTGCCGTCGTGTTTTTCGCGCTCCAGCAGATTGACCAAATCGACCGTGGAGTAGAAGCGCACGCGCTTACCGTGCCGGGTGATGCCGGACACGGCCAGCGCGGTGGCTAGGTGGGTTTTACCGGTGCCTGGCCCACCGATCAGCACCACGTTCTGCGCGGTGTCGGTAAAGGCCAGGCTGGCCAGCTCGCTGATCAAGCGTGCGTCGGCGCTAGAGGCGTTGAAATCGAAGCTGGCCAGATCGCGGTGCATCGGCAGCTTGGCCATGTTCATCTGGTGGCTCACCGAGCGCATGGCGCGATCTGTGTGCTCTTGTTCCAGCAGGTGTTCGAGCAGCCACTTGGACGAGGCTGTGTTCGACTCACCCTGTGCAGTTAACTCCGCCCAGGCCGTGGCCATGCCGTGCAGGCGCAGCTCCTTGAGTTCCGCCATCAAATCACGCATGACCGACCTCCTCGGCCTGGCCACGCAGGCGGTCGTAGCGCGCCGTGTTAGCGACGGGGGCTTCCTTGAGCGACAAGTGGGTTTCGACGCTGGGTGGTGGTTCGGTCGCGGCCAGGCGCGCCACGACATTGAGGATGTGTTCGGCGCTCAGGCTGCCGCTTTCCAGTACCAGCTCAACAGCCACCAGCACCGCATCGAGCCCGGCGACCGGTACGGCAGCCAGAACTTGCGCCATGATCCGGTCACCGCCGGCATGACGCCCCAGACCGTGCTTAAGCTGACGCAGCGGCGCCGGCAGATCAGCAAAGGGCGCGCCGTTGCGCAGCGCACCGGGCTTGCGTTCGATCAGCGGGAGGTAGTGCTGCCAGTCATAGCTGACCTGGTCGCGATCCAGCAAGCGGACATGGCTGGCGATCAGCGCGTCGTCAGCCACTACCTCGATTCGCGTCGGATACAAACGGCTGCTGACCCACTTACCCGCGTACTCACACGGCACCGAGTAGCGGTTGCGCCCGACGCTGACCAGGCAGGTGCTGGAGACCCGCGCAGGCCGCTCGACGTAACCGTCGAATGGCGCTGGCACAGGCATCAGTTCAGCGCGCTCCAACTCCAGCACTTCGGCTACACTCAGCCCGCTGTATTGAGGGTGCGTCAGCTCGTTCCAAAGCGCGCGGCAGCGCTGGCCCAGCCAGGCATTGAGTTCCTCGAAGGAGTGAAACTGGCAGTCCTGGGCGTCTAGCCAGATACGCCTGCGGCTGTCTTGCACGTTCTTTTCAACGATGCCCTTTTCCCAACCAGCGGCGACGTTGCAGAAGTCCGGATCGAACAGGTAATGCGCGCACATCACCGCAAAGCGCGCATTCACCGCCCGGCCTTTGCCCTTATTGACCTTGTCGACGGCGGTCTTCATGTTGTCGTAGATGCCCCGGCGCGGCACGCCGCCCAAGGCGCCGAACGAGCGTGTATGGGCGTCAAATAACATCTCATGGCCCTGGCTCGGATACGCCACAAGCCAGAACACACGGCTGGCACACAGCTTCAGATGTGCCACCTGCATACGCCGGTAAATGCCGCCGACCAGCAAGCCTTCCTCGCTCCAGTCAAACTGAAACGCCTCGCCAAGAGCAAAGGTCAGCGGCACAAAGGCCTGCGACGCCTTGCCCTGTCCCCCTCGCCAGGCACGGATAAACGCGGTGAGCTGGCTGTAGCCACCGTCATAACCTTCGGCTTTGATTTGCGCCAACAGCGCCTTGGCACTGCGCCGCTGTTGCTTGGGCCGCAGCAAATCGGCTTTTAGCGCCTGCTCCAGCGTGGCGTGAAAAGGGCTGAGTTTGTTGAAGATCGCGCGGCGTTGGTAGACCGGCGGCTTGGCCTCAGGTGCTCTGACCCACTTGCGAATCGTGTTGCGCGCCAGCCCGGTGCGCTTGGCTATCTCATGCAGCGACAGCTTGTCGCGGAAATACATCCGCCGAATTTTGCCCATCATTTCCATACTGATCACCCTGTGTTCTCCTGCTCAATAATTGAGCAGAAGCAGTTGAACACCTGGGTCAGTTTTCAGTCGGCAGAACAGCCTCTACTGGGTCAGTTTTCGGTCAGCGGCAAGGGGGTGCGGACGAAATCTTGGACTACCTGGAGGGTAGTTCATGTATTCATACGAGGATCGGCTTCGTGCCGTGCGGCTCTACATCAAGCTGGGCAAGCGTGTTGGTTTGACCATCCGGCAACTGGGCTATCCGACGAAGAACGCGCTCAAGGCCTGGCACCGAGAGCACGAGCAGCGGCACGACCTGACGGCCGGCTACACGCGACGGCCGAAGTTTTCGCAGGCCCAGAAGCAACGGGCTGTCGAGCACTACCTCGCGGACGGTCGGTGCATTGCAGCGACGATCAGAGCGCTGGGCTATCCCTCGAGATCACTGCTGTCCGCGTGGCTTCAAGAGCTGTATCCACAGCAGGGCGCGCGCGTGGTTGGTCGATCGCAGGAGCTGGCGCCCGAAGCCAAGCAGTCTGCCGTCATCGCTTTCTGCCTGCGCCCGGCCAGCGCGCAGGCGGTGGCAGACGACATTGGTGTGTCTCGGGACTCGCTGTATAAGTGGAAGAACCAATTGCTCGGTCACGACGCACCCGCACCCATGAAGCGCAAACAGGACGCCCCAGAAAACTCTGACCGTGCCGAACTGGAACAGCAGCTTGAGACGCTGCGACGGGACATCAGGCGACTTCAACTCGAGAAGGACTTGCTGAACAAAGCCAACGAACTCTTAAAAAAAGAACTGGGCATCGATCGGCAACCCCTGACGAATCGGGAGAAGACGCTGCTGGTTGATGCCCTGAGGTCAAATTACACGGTGACGGAACTGCTTTGCGAACTGCACTTGCCACGCAGCTCCTACTTCTACCATCGGGCCCGGCTCGAGGGGGGCGACAAGTACGCCCAGGTGCGCCAGGCCATGACCGATATTTTCGAGCGCAACTACCGCTGCTACGGCTATCGGCGGCTCCACGCCTCGCTGAGCGATCAGTGCGTGAAGATCTCGGAGAAGGTCGTGCGCCGTCTCATGAAGCAGGAGTGCCTGGTCGCCGCGGCGAGCAAGCGCCGTCGTTACGGCTCGTACATGGGCGAGATCAGTCCAGCGCCTGACAACCTGCTGAACCGCGACTTCAGCGCCGGCGCGCCGAACGAGAAGTGGCTCACCGACATCACGGAGTTCCAGATCCCGGCTGGCAAGGTGTATCTATCGCCCATGATCGATTGTTTCGACGGCATGGTCGTGAGTTGGTCCATCGGCACGAGGCCGAATGCCGAGTTGGTCAACACGATGCTGGACGCCGCAATCGACAAGGTCGCTGCCAGCGGCGAGCGGCCCGTGGTGCATTCGGATCGCGGCGGTCACTATCGGTGGCCGGGTTGGCTGAACCGCATCGCCGACGCAAAGCTGGTCCGCTCGATGTCACGCAAGGGATGCTCGCCGGACAACGCTGCATGCGAGGGCTTCTTTGGTCGATTGAAGACCGAGATGTTCTTCGCCCGGGACTGGCTCTCGACGACCATCGAAGAGTTCGTGGTGGCGTTGGACGCCTACATCCGCTGGTATAACGACGTGCGGATCAAGAGTTCGCTGGGCTTCCGCAGTCCCGCCGAGCACCGTATGAGTCTCGGCATCGCTGCATAACCAATCCAAGTTTTCTGCCGCACCCCCCAACAACGCTTTTCGCGAACATGCCATTGCTCTACGGCGCGGAAGTTGGCAACCGATCATGGTTCTGGGCGTTCGGATGCGGAGAGTTCCAGCAAGCAAGTGAAGCAGTTGCCGTTGAGCAAGCGCGCCGACTTGGGATTGCCGCAATCGACGACTGGGAGGGCGCCTGGGCCGAGCCTTACCATCAAGGCCCAACCCTGCTCGCATTGGAGCCTGACATGATCCGGATCATCAGCGTGGAACCCGCGATCGATTAGGCGCTGGGCGCGGAGTCGCCGCCGGCTTGTCGCCGTGCTTGATCGACTTATCGTTCGGCTTGCGCTGTGAGTGCGCAGTTCGGCGCGCAGCCTGGCTGCCCGCTGTCACAGATCGCCATATTGGAGCCAGCAAAGATCGGCGCACACTACGCGGGTAGGGCCAACGCAGGATCCTGCTCGCGGCAGGTTTCACGGCGGCGCCGGAGATTCAGCTGCAGAGCCGCTGGCGGTCCGGGCGCTGGTGTCGTGCTACGGCGAGCGCATTAGGGCCGGCCGTAGCGCGATGGCGAAGTTTCGGGGGCTGACGTTTCGCATGCGAAACTTGACCCCACGAATCCACATGGACCGCTGATGTCGGACGCTTGGCCACCATTTTCCGTTGACGGCGCAGCCGTTGACCTTTCACATTTGGCGCCGATCTCACTAACGTGCCCAATCACACCTGCTGTCCCAGGTGTTCCGCCAGCGTTAGAGATCGGAGTTCGGTATAGCTCTCACTGCTTCACAGATCACTTCGTTGATGGCTCAAGCGAGCCCGATCTGTTGTGGATGGACCACAAGCAACGGCGGGTTTTCTGTCGGCAGCGGTATCGGTGGTCGTTGAACCTGCCTGCCATCATGCAGAACCTGCCGAACGCGAAAGTCCAGCAGACGCACGAGCGTCGCAACTACGTCCGCTTCGAGACGATTGACCCCGCGCAGCCGCAGTACGGTGTGTTCTTCACACTCAGACGTAGGCAGGTTGACGGCTGCCACCTCTCCCTATTCGTCGAGTCAGCCTACTGCGACCCGAACCCCAATCCCACTGCTGGGCAGGTACGATTCAAGGTGCTCGCAGCGAAGGTTTTCCGGAACGAGCAAGTCAACTTCAAAGGCCGCCGCTAGAAAGGCGAAGGGCGCCCGGAGGCGCCCTTCATATGTACTCGGTTTCTACTTCACCTTGCGGCTATCTCGCTCACGCGTGGCCCGGTCGCCCGGAGAGAAGACGCTGTTGATCTCTTGCGAGACCTCAACCGATCCGTCGTCTTGGCATATAGCTTGTGCTAAATCGCGTGGTATTGCAACCCCCAGCATCCCGTCGATCCGCGTTAACTGCGCCAATCATCCGAACAGGTGATTGTCGTTCCGCATGCGAAACGCGGAATTGCTACGGAGCCGCCCTATCTGCTCTATATCTGCTCCGAACAAGCACAATGGCGCAAATTCGCGCAATGTTCCGCAAAGACGCGCAACGTTTTTGTTGTTTACTTTCAATGAGTTATGATGTGAATCAGGTGCTTACATGCGCCTATGCCTTCCCTTAGGAGGCGGTTGCTCTATCCACTGAGCTACCGGGGCAAGGCGCGCAGTGTACCGGACACCGGTCCCTGCCTAGCAGGCGAAACTCTGTGCGATGATAGGCGTCTGACAGGATCAACTCACTCAATAAGACCTGATCGCCCATGCTTCGTGTTGCGCTCGCGGCCGCTGCCGCCCTGATCAGCGCACTTGGCCCGCTGTCGGCCGTTGCCGACCAGCAGGACGCCAAGGCGCGCCACCTCGATATCCTGGGGTGGGTGGAGTTCGTGGAGTTCACAGACCCGTCCATCCGGCTGAAGGCCAAGCTGGATACGGGCGCCACCACCTCATCGCTCAATGCCCTTAACCAGAAGCGGTTCAAGCGGGACGGCGAGAGCTGGATTCGCTTCGACGTCGAAGACCCGGAAAACCCCGAGAACCATGTGACCTTCGAGGCGCCCATCGTTCGCCATGTCCGCATCGTGCGACACGGCGGCGAAACGCAGCGGCGTCCGGTCGTCGAACTGGGCATGTGCGTGGGCAACGTCTACCGCAAGCGACAGTTTTCCCTCATCGACCGCACTGAGTTCATCTATCAGGTCCTGATCGGCCGCAACTTCCTGCGCGATCATGTCGCGGTGGATTCCGGCTCCACCTACCTGGACGAACCGCGCTGCAAGCAGCTCAAGCGCGCCGTCGAGGCGGACTGAGCCCTCCCCTACTTCCTATGGCGAACGCCCTTCCATGACCCGCTGGCATGTCCCGCTGCTCGCATTTCTCCTGATGGTGGTGGGGGGTAGCATTGCCGCCTACAAGTGGCTGGCACTGGGCTACCCGGTGCGCGCCACGGAAACGGTCGATACCTGGACCGTCGAGGCGCGACTGACCTTCGATCCGACGGGCGCGGCTGCCAAAGCGACCTTGCTTCTGCCCAAAGACCCGCCTGGCTTCACCATGCTCGACGAGAATTTCATCTCGCGAGGCTACGGCCTGGCCACCGAGGATCTCGGCAATCAACGTCAGGCGATCTGGACCACGCGCCGCCCCAGTGGCCCACAGGCCCTGTACTACCGCGCCAGCGTGGTACGTTCGATGGAACCTGATCTGGCGCAAGGCGTTCCCGCACTACCGACGGAGGCACAGTACGAGGAGCCATACCGCTCGGCGATTCTCGCGGTGCTGGACGAAGTCCGTGCCCGAAGCGCTGACATCCTGTCGTTCTCGGTCGCGCTGGTGCGCGAGCTGAACCACCGCCAACCGTCCAACAATGTCAGCGTCCTGCTGTCCCGCGAGGCCGGGGCCGAGGAGCGCGCACGGCTGGCCGTCAGCATGCTGGCTGGCGCCCGAATTCCGGCCCGACTGTCCTGGGGCATCCCGCTGGTCGACGGCGCGCGTGACCTGCAGCCCCGCGTCTGGCTCGAAGTGAACAACGGCGAGCGCTGGATCGCCATCGACCCCTCAACCGCCGCCACAGGCTATCCACAAGACGTGCTGGTGTGGTGGCGGGGCGACACCTCGCCGTTCGAGCTCACGCGCGGGCGCAGCGGCAACGTGCAGTTCTCCGCACTGAAGAGTGTCGAGAAGGCCCTGCAGACTGCCGCCCTGCGCTCCGGCATTGAGCACTCCCGGCTGGCGGCCATCTCGCTGCTGGACCTGCCGGTGCAGACCCAGAACCTCTATCGAATCCTGCTCCTGGTCCCGCTTGGCGCCCTGCTGATCGTATTCCTGCGCAACGTGATTGGTGTCCAGACCTTCGGCACCTTCATGCCGGTGCTGATCGCGCTGTCGTTCCGCGAAACCCAGCTGGTGAGTGGCTTGGTGCTGTTCACGGTGATCGTGGTGCTGGGCCTGTTGATCCGGTTCTATCTGGAACGCCTGAAACTGCTGCTGGTGCCTCGACTGGCCGCCGTGGTGATCACGGTGATCCTGCTGATGGCACTGGTGTCGATTGCCTCACACCGGATGGATCTCGAGGTCGGCCTGTCGGTTGCCCTGTTCCCCATGGTGATTCTGGCCATGACCATCGAGCGCATGTCGATCATCTGGGAGGAGCTGGGCGCATCGGATGCCATCAAACAGGGGGTGGGCAGCCTCGCCGTTGCCGCGGTCTGTTATCTGCTGATGTTCCATCCACAGATCGAACATCTGGTGTTCGTGTTCCCGGAGCTGTTGCTGATCGTGCTGGGGGTCAACCTGCTGCTGGGACGCTATACCGGCTACCGGCTGACCGAGTTGATGCGCTTCCGCGACCTCAGCCGCTGACACGCCCATGCCCCTGCCTTTCGCCAGCCCGCGCAAGCTCCGAGCCCTGGGCGTGGTCGGCCTGAACCGCCGCAACGGTGACTTCATCGCCCCCTGCAACCCTCGGCGTTTCTATCCGCGGGTGGACAACAAGCTCATCACCAAACAGTTGGCCATCGAAGCCGGCATTGCCGTTCCGCAGCTGTTCGGAGTTGTCGAAACCAACCACGACGCCCGCAACCTCGCACAACTGCTGTCCGGCCACCAGGACTTCGTCATCAAGCCGGCACATGGTTCCGGTGGTGAAGGCATTGTGGTGGTGGATGGCCGTTCCGGCCCGCTGTTTCGCAAGACCAGTGGCGTCCTGGTAGGCCTTGAGGGACTGGAGCACCATGTCTCCAATATTCTGAGCGGGATGTACAGCCTCGGCGGCCAGCCGGATCACGCGATGATCGAATACCGGGTGCGTTTCGACCCCCTGTTCGGCGCCATCACCTATCAGGGCGTTCCCGATATCCGCACGGTGGTCTACAAGGGTTTCCCGGTGATGGCGATGGTGCGGCTGCCGACACGGGAGTCCGATGGCAAGGCCAACCTTCATCAGGGCGCGGTCGGGGCTGGCATCGACATTGCCAGCGGCCACACCCGCAAGGGCGTCTGGCACAGTCGAATCGTCGAGGCCCACCCGGATACCGGCGCCCCCATCGGCGGCCGCGAAATCCCCCAGTGGGATCGATTGCTGCACCTTGCAGCACGCTGCTACGAGCTGACAGGGCTGGGTTATCTGGGGGTGGATGTGGTGCTGGATGCCGAGCTGGGCCCTCTGATCCTTGAGCTCAATGCCCGCCCCGGCCTTGGCATCCAGATCGCCAATGGCATCGGCCTGGGAGGCTTTCTGGAAGCCGTCGACCGTGAGGGTCCAAAGGGCGCGGCTGCTGATGCACGCGTGGCCTTCTCCAAGCAACGCTTCGGTCGTCCCGACTGAGGCCCCCCGCGCGCCTCCACCTGCCTATACTGGCCCTACACGTCGCCTGATCGTCCGCACCTCTCTGTGTATATCGAGTACTTCGGCCTGCGGGACTACCCGTTCAGCATTACGCCTGACCCGGCCTATCTCTACATGTCGCCACGCCACCAGGAAGCGCTGGGGCACCTTCTGTACGGCACCGGCCAGTACGGCGGCTTCGTGCAACTCACCGGTGAGGTCGGCACCGGCAAGACCACTGTGGTGCGCACGCTGCTGTCACAGAAGATCGAAGGCGTGGACGTCGCCATGGTCTACAACCCGCGGCAGTCCGAGCACGAATTTCTAGCGTCGGTCTGCGATGAACTGGGTATCGACTATCCGGACGGCGCCAGCCAGAAACACCTGATCGACGCGCTCAACCGGCACTTGCTCGCGGCGCACGCCCGCGGCCGACGCACCGTACTGATCATCGATGAGGCGCAGAACCTCGACCCCGGCGTACTGGAACAGGTCCGCCTGCTGACCAATCTCGAAACGCACAAGGACAAGCTGCTGCGCATCATGCTGGTCGGCCAGCCGGAGCTGGCAGCGCTGCTGGCGCGTCCGGATCTGCGCCAGCTCGCCCAGCGCATCACCGCACGCTACCACCTGCAGCCCCTCTCCGAAGCCGAGACCCGCGAGTACATCCGCCACCGCCTGCGCGTGGCAGGTGCCAGCGCCGACCTCTTCAGCGATGAGGCCGTCAGTGTGGTGCAGGAGGTCAGTCGCGGCATCCCCCGCCTGATCAACATCATCTGTGATCGCGCACTGCTGGGAACCTTTGGTGCCCACCAACGCACGGTCAGCGCCTCCATGGCACGTCGCGCAGCCGTCGAGTCCATGGCGGAAACCGTCGAACTGCCACGCGGCCGGTGGGACTGGTTGCTGTCCCTCCCTGACGCCCGCATCCGTCAGATCGAAATCGGCCTGGCCGCGCTCGCCGTGGTGCTGATCGCCTTGTTGATCTGGCGCACCTGGCAACCCGGCGCAACGGCGACGGAGACCCTCCAACAGACAGGGAAAGGCGCCCCCTCAGCGGCGCTGGAAACGCCGAAGGCAACACCCGATCCCGATGCACCCGCTGTCGTACAGGATCCCCTGGCGCGTGCCCAACGCCCGCTCGGCGCCATGATGACGGCGCTGGCACAACGCTGGACGCCGACTTTCACGCCGGACAGCACCCAGGGCGCCTGCACGCAGTTGGAGGCTGAGGGGCTGAGATGCTATCGCGGCCAGGGCGACTGGGCATTGCTGCAACGGCTGGCGCTCCCGGTGGTGCTCGAACTCGAGAACGAAGGGCGCCCGACCCACGTGCTGGTGCTGGGGCTGGGACGAGACCAGGCGCGTCTGCAAACACCCGACGGCACGGTGGACGTACCCCGCACCCGCCTCGAAGCGCGCTGGAACGGCCCGTTCCTGATGCTATGGAAGCCGCCCACCGCGAGTGAACGCATCGACCGCGGCAGCCAGGGGGCCCCGGTGCTGTGGCTGCGCCAGCGGCTGGCCGCTCTGACCGGGCAGGCGCTGAGCGATACACCGTCGCCACGATTTGATTCCGGCCTTCAGGATCAGGTGCGCTCATTCCAGCGCGGGCAGGATCTGCAGGCCGACGGCATTGTCGGCACCCACACCTTCATCATGCTGGGCCGTGGCCTGCCGGAGTGGCCGACCCTGGAGGATCTGGACGATGTCCCTGCTGCTTGATGCCCTGCGCAAGGCGGAGCAGGAGCGCACGCTGGGGCAGCCACCCACACCGGGCGCGGTGGCCACCGGTGTCGGTGCACCAACAACCACCGCCGACACCCGTCCCAGCGGCCGCTTCCGCACCATCATCGTCCTGCTGTTGCTAGTCACGCTCTGTGCCGTCGCACTGGTACTGCGCCGTGCGCCCGCTACTCCCGACCACGCATCGCCCCGGCTGTCGCCTCCGCCTGTACTGACACCGCGCCCCGCACCGACGCCGCCGCCGCCGCCGGCACCCGCGCCTTCCCTGATGCGGCTCGGTCAGCTTGAGGTCCGCGACCCTCCATCGGCGCCGGTCCTGCCATCAGGCGAGATTCCTGCCGGCGAATCAGCCCCCGATGACCTCGACACCCCGGAAGCCGCGCCAGACGCTCTGCCGGATCTGGAAACCCTGCAGCAACCGGTGGCGCCGCCTGACCCGACCGCGCCGCCCCCTTCCGTCGCCCCCTCCACAGCGATCCAGGCAAGCCCCGGCGCCCCGACGCTGCAGATGCTGCCGGCCGAGCAGCGCGCGCGGTTTCCGGCGTTTCAGCTCGATGTACATGTGTGGAACGAAGCCCCGGCGCGCCGCTTCGTCCTGATCGAAGGGCATCGCTACAGTGTCGGCGACCCACTTCCGGGCGGCCTCACCCTGAGGGAAATCGTGCCCGAAGGCGTGATCGTCGAGTTCGAGGGCCGCCGGGTGATGGTGGCAAGGCCGGGCTGACAGCGCCCGCCCCTGTTCAACCCGCCTCGACCAGTCGCTGGCAGGCCACAGTCAAACGGGCCAGTCCTTCCTCGACTTCCTCGGTCGTGATGTTGAGGGCAGGCGCGAAACGCAGCACATCGGGCCCGGCGACCAGCACCCACACGCCGGCCTCCAGGGCCGCCGCCATGATCTGGCCAGCCTTGCCCTGCCACGCCGGCTGCAGGGGAGCCCCCAACAACAAGCCCTGACCACGCACGCCTGACCACAGACCCAGTTGCGGCCCGATCCGCTCCAGCCCCTGACGCAACTGCGCATGCCGCGCCGCCACATTGCGCATCAGCTCGGGCTGCAGAACCTCCTCCAGCACCGCTTCGGCGACCGCACAGCCCAGGGGGTTGCCCCCGTAAGTGGATCCGTGTGTTCCTACAGCAAGCGTCGCCGCAAGCGATTCCGTGGTGAGCATGGCGCCGATCGGAAATCCGCCGCCCATCCCCTTGGCCGTGGTGAGAATGTCGGGCACCACCCCCGCCTGCTGATAGGCATACAGCGTTCCGGTGCGGCCGTTGCCGGTCTGCACCTCGTCGAAGATGAGCAGGGCGCCATGCTGACGACACAGCGCAGCGGCAGCTGCCAGATATCCCGGCTGCGCGGGGGTGACCCCCCCCTCGCCCTGGATCGGCTCGACGATGAAGGCGCACACGTCCGGCCCCATCGCCGCTTCCAACGCGGCAATATCGTTGTACGGCACATGCTCGATCGCCGCCGGCAAGGGCTCGAAGCCCTGCGTGTACTTGGGCTGCCCCCCCACCGTCACCGTGAACAGGGTGCGTCCGTGAAAACTGTTCAGGCAGGCCAGAATGCGATGCTTGCCCGGCGCCTGGAGGTTGCCGTGGCGACGTGCGAGCTTGAGCGCGGCTTCGTTGGCCTCGGCACCGGAGTTGCAGAAAAACACCCGCTCCGCAAAGGTGTTGGCAGTCAGCAACCGCGCCAGCCGCAGGGCCGGCTCGTTGGTCATCACATTGGACAGATGCCACAGGCGCTGCGCCTGCTCGGTCAGGGCCGCCACCAGCCGCGGATGGGCATGTCCCAGCGCAGTGACGGCGATACCCCCGGCCAGGTCCACATAGTCGCGCCCGGCCTGATCCCACCAACGCGAACCCGCACCGCGCACCGGAATCACACCGGCAGGCTGGTAGTTCGGGACCATATGCTGGTCGAAGGTTTGGCGGCTGACGCTCATGCCGGGCTCCCAAGTGGGCGTGGAAAAGCCGCGCATTATAGGAGGCGCGGCGTCGCACGCCAGCCCTGCAAGCGCCGAGACTTCAGCCCTGATTGCGTGCGAGCAGCCCGCTGATCCGGTGCGGCACGTCCTGTCGCACTTCACGGACCGCCACTTCGATGGCGTTGGCAAAGGCCACTTCGTCTGCACCGCCATGCGACTTGATCACGATGCCGTTGAGTCCCAGCAGGCTGGCTCCGTTGTGAAGGCGCGGGTCCACCTTCTGCGCAAACTGCTTGAGAACCGGTCGGACTGCCAACCCAAGCAGCTTGGTCACCGGCGACCGCAGGAACGCTTCCCGCATCAGCTGTGTGATGAGGCGGGCCACCCCTTCGCCGGTCTTCAGCGCCACGTTGCCTACAAAACCGTCCGCCACCACGACATCGACATCGGCATGAAAGATGCCATCGCCTTCCACGTACCCGACATAGTTGAGCGTCGAGTCCTGCAGCAGCGCAGCGGCGCTCTTGATGGTTTCGTTGCCTTTGATTTCCTCTTCGCCGATGTTGAGCAACGCCACCCGTGGGCGCTCCACACCGTTCAGTGCCGTCACCAGCGCCGAACCCATCACCGCAAACTGGAACAGCTGCTCGGCAGAACACTCGGCATTGGCACCGAGGTCGAGCATGTGGGTATGCCCCCGCGAGGACGGCAGCGCCGATACGATCGCGGGCCGGTCGATGCCGGGCAAGGTCTTGAGTACAAAACGGGCGGTGGCCATCAGCGCCCCGGTATTGCCCGCAGACACCGCAGCATGCGCCGTGCCGGCTTTCACCAGGTCGACGGCAACCCGCATTGAGGAGTCTTTCTTGTTGCGCAGCGCCTTCGAAGGCGACTCGTCCATCGCCACCACTTCGGAGGCGGGGTGCAATCGCAGACGAGCTCTCAGCGCCGCCGGAGCATCGGCGAGCGCCGCTTCCAGCCGCGCAGTGTCGCCCACCAGCACCAGCTCGCAGGCATCGTGACGTTTGAGAACGCGCAGCGCGGCGGGCACGGTCGAGGACAGACCGTGGTCGCCGCTCATGGCGTCAATGGCAAGAACGATCGGCGAAGCCATGGGCGGCGCCGCTCGGACCTCAGGCGTCGTCGCTGAGGTCCGGGGTACCCTTGTCGATCACCTTGCGGCCACGGTAGTAACCGTCCGCCGTGACATGGTGCCGCAGGTGCGTTTCGCCGGAAGTCGGATCCACCGACAGTGCCGGCGGGGTCAGCGCGTCATGCGAACGGCGGTGGCCGCGCTTGGAACGGGTTTTACGGTTTTGTTGAATGGCCATCGTCTTGTGACTCCGTGGGCGGGAACACCGCCGCGTAACAGCTTTACATTATGACCGTTTCAGCAAGGCTGCGAACGGTCGATGGGTCGGCATTTCGGCCGCCGCCGGTTCATCCGCTTGCACGGCGTCTTCACATGCCGCACAACGCGGCACCACCGGCAAGCTCAACAGTACTTCCTGCGCCACCAGCGCCGCCGGCGCCAGCCGCTCACCCTCCACACGGAAGGGATCGGCTTCTGCCAGACAGGCCTGCTCGGCCTCGTCGTTGTCCACCAGCCTCAGCGAGGACACGACGCCCAGATCACGCAGAAAACGGGCCTCGCAGCGCTCACACTGCAGATCCAGCGTCCCGTCGATCTCGGCGCGCACCACATCGTGCCCCCGATCACGGCCGAACTGCAGCGTTACCCGCAGCTCTTCCGACAACATCAGTCTGGCCTCTGCCAACTCGGGAAGCTGCCCCGACTCAAGCCGGCCCTCATAGCGCGCGCCGCGCGCGACCGCCGTGGAGACCGTGATCATCGCCGGAATCGGCATGGCTGCTGCCCACAAAAGGGCGCGCATAATAGGTGCGCACCCGTTGCAAGTCAAAGGTAAATCATGACCCCCGAACCTCTTCCCGCCCTGGTGCTGGCCTCCGGCTCGCGCTATCGCGTCGAGCTGCTGACGCGACTGCGCCTGCCTTTCGAGGCCGTGCCGGTCGATGTCGACGAGTCTGCGCGGGCGGGCGAATCACCCCAGTCACTGGCCGAGCGCCTCGCGCAAGACAAGGCCGAGGCCGGGGCGCGACTGCGTCCAGGGGCCTGGGTCATCGGCTCGGATCAGACTGTCGATTGCGGGGGGCGCCTGTTCGGCAAACCCGGCACGCTGGACAAGGCGCGCGCGCAACTCTCCGCAATGGCTGGCCAACAGGTGCGGTTCCATACCGCCGTCAACTTGTACCGCGGCGGCCCGATTCACGCTTTCGCCGTCACCACGTTGGTCAAGGTGCGCTCGCTTGCCGCCGACGAGATTGAGCGCTATCTGCTTGCTGAACCCGCGCTGGATTGCGCCGGCAGCTTCCGCTGCGAGGGGCTGGGCATCAGCCTGTTCGACACCATCGAGAGCCCGGACCCCACTGCCCTGATCGGCCTGCCGCTGATTCCGCTCGCCGCCGCGCTTCGCCGCGAGGGCTATCGGCTGCCGTGAGCCTGCAGCCATCCGGCAAGGCCGGCCACATCCGGCAGCAACGCTTTGGCACCTGCATCGATCAGGCGCTCCGGCGCATGCACACCGCAGGTCACACCCACCGCGTCCATACCGATGGCGCGCGCCATCGCCACGTCGAACTCGGTATCCCCAATCATCAGGGCACGCGATGCCGGCACATCCAGCTCCGCCAGCAACTCCCGCAGCATGAGCGGGTCGGGCTTGGACGCGGTCTCGTCGGCCGTGCGGCTCGACAACATCAGCTCGGCGATCCGGGGGTGCTGCTGGAACGACCGCCGCAAGCCTCGCCGTGACTTCCCCGTTGCCACGGTCAGCCAATAGTTGGCGCCCGCCAAGGCTTCCAGCGTCTCCAGCGCCCCCGTGAACAAGGGTGCCTCAGGGGGGCCTTCGGCGAGGTTGCGGGCCCGATGACGAAAAATCTCGTCCCGCAGGGCGGGGATGTCAGCCCCCGGATACAGCAGCGCCAGGCCCTCGTCGAACCCCAGCCCGATCAGCTCGGCGATGGCCTGGTCGGAGCGTGCCGGAAGATTCAGCGCCGCGATGGCGGCTTGCATGGTGGAGACGATGAGTGCGGCGGAGTTGGCGAGGGTGCCATCCCAGTCAAAGATCAATAATTGATACGGCTTGTCGTTCATCTCACGTTATCTCGCCAACTCCGCTGCAACCTCGGCACGGGCATCCTGCCGCAGGGCACCAGCGCCTAGGGCCGCCCGGCCCGGGCTCCTGCCCGGGCGTTCACCCCTGATCAGGGGTAAACCCATCCCAGTCAAAGATCAATAATTGATACGGTTTGTCATTCATCTCACGTTATCTCGCCAACTCCGCTGCAACCTCGGCACGGGCATCCTGCCGCAGGGCACCAGCGCCTAGGGCCGCCCGGCCCGGGCTCCTGCCCGGGCGTTCACCCCTGATCAGGGGTGAACCCATCCCAGTCAAAGATCAATAATTGATACGGTTTTTCGTTCATCTCACGTCATCTCGCCCACTCCGCTGCCGCCCCGGCAAAGCTACGCTCACCGCCGCTTGCGAAAGCCGCCGCCGCTTCGCGAGGGCGGCGGACCGGCGGTCGGCATGCCATTGAGGGCGTCGTTCAGCTCGTCGGGCAGGGGACTGCTCAGCAGCAACTTGGGAAAGGCATCGTCGGCGGGCAACTCCAGCAAATGGGAGTGCAGGAACATGCGCTTGAGCCCGCGTTCACGGAACGGCCGGTTGTCCTCCCGCTCGCCGTACTTGTCGTCACCGACCACGGGGTGCCCCAATGCAGCCGCATGCACCCGGATCTGGTGGGTGCGTCCTGAAAAGATCTGCACCTCCATCAGGGTGGCATCGCGATAGCGGGCCCGTGGCGAAAAGCGCGAATGGGAGGGCTTGCCATCATCGTCGTCGACCACCACCCGGCGATCACCACCCTGCCCCTGGTCGCGCAGCAGGGCTGCCGTCACATCGCGGTCTTCACCCCGCCAGCGTCCCAGCAGCAATGCGAAATAGCGCTTGGTGACATCCCCATGCTTGAGGGCGCGCTGCGCACGCAGCAGCGCCTGCCGGTTCTTGGCCAGCAACAGCACACCGCTGGTGTCGCGGTCGAGCCGGTGCACCAGCTCCAGCCAGGGGTGCAGCCCCCAGGCCCGCGCCACCTCGATCACTCCGAAACGCACCCCGCTGCCGGAATGCGAAGCCAGCCCCGCTGGCTTGGACACCGCCAGATAGTGCGCGTCCTCATGAATGATGGCGGCGCGCAGGCGCTGCATCAGGTCATCCGGCGGCCGCGGCGTCTCGGTGGGATCTTCCTGCCGCACGGGCGGAATCCGCACTTCCTCCCCCACCGCCAACTTGCGCTCGGGCTTGGCGCGCCCCCCATCCACCCGTACCTGCCCCGACCGCAAAAGTCGGTAGACATGTGACTTGGGAACCCCAGGCAGTTGTTTCAGAAGGAAATTGTCGATGCGCTGGCCGTCTTCGTTGGCGGTCACCTTGACCTTGCGGACGTGGCTACGATTCTGTGTCAAACTATGTCAATCCGGTTGAAAAGGGCCTTCCAGCCCCCTGCGAAAGCGGCGCCGGACAGGTTGCTCGGACGGCGGCGATAACAACTTCTGACAAGCGTAGCAGAAGCCCGAGTCCGTCCCGGAGCACCCAAACGTACGGCTACCGCCCGAAAGGCGAGAGCCCTTTCCTAAAGAGATGCTGCGCCGCCGCCTGCCGGGCGATGACAAAGGCTGATTGCAAACGAGCCACGACGAGTTCCCCTGAGCTGCAGCGGTGCGCCCTGATTCGAGTCGCACCACATGAAACGTATCCTGATCAACGCCACCCAGCGCGAGGAATTGCGGGTGGCCATTGTTGATGGCCAGAAGCTGTATGACCTGGACATCGAAACCGCCAACCGGGAGCAGAAGAAAGGCAATATCTACAAGGGTCGCATTACCCGCGTAGAACCTTCACTGGAAGCCTGCTTCGTAGAGTACGGCGGAGAGCGTCACGGCTTTTTGCCGATGAAGGAAATCGCCAAGAGCTATTTTGGCGAGGGGGACAGCCCCAAGGAGCGCCTGCGCGAAGGCCAGGAGCTGATCGTCCAGGTGGAGAAGGAGGAGCGCGGCAACAAAGGCGCTGCCCTGACCACCTATATCAGCCTGGCCGGGCGTTATCTGGTCCTGATGCCCAATAACCCGAAGGCGGGCGGCGTTTCACGCCGTGCCGAAGGCGACGAGCGCGAGGACGCCAAGGCGGCTCTTGACGCCCTGAACCTGCCCGACGGCATGGGCGTGATCGTGCGGTCCAACGGCATCGGCCGCACTGTCGAGGAACTGCAGTGGGACCTCGACCATCGCGTCGCCTATTGGAAAGCCATCTCGGAAGCGGCCGCCAACAAGTCGGCCCCCTTCCTGATCTTCCAGGAAAACAACATCATCCTGCGCGCCCTGCGCGACTATCTGCGCCCGGACATTGGCGAAGTGGTGGTGGACAACGAGGCCATCTACGAAGCGGCGCGCGAGCAGATGACCTACTCGATGCCGCTGGATGTGGCCAAGCTGAAGCTCTACAGCGACGATATCCCGCTGTTCTCGCGCTACCAGATCGAGAGCCAGATCGAATCGGCGCATGAGCGTGAGGTCCGGCTGCCGTCCGGCGGCTCCATCGTCATCGACCGCACGGAAGCGCTGACCGCCATCGACATCAACTCGGCGCGCGCCACCGGCGGCGCCAGCATCGAAGAGACGGCATTCAACACCAACCTGGAAGCGGCCGACGAAATCGCTCGTCAGATGCGGCTGCGCGACCTCGGGGGCCTGGTCGTCATCGACTTCATCGACATGAACTCTAACCGCAACCAGCGGGAAGTCGAAAAACGTCTCGACGCCGCGTGCGAGATGGACCGCGCCCGCATTCAGACCGGGCGCATCTCCCGCTTCGGTCTGTTGGAGCTGTCGCGCCAGCGCCTGCGCCCCAGCCTTGGGGAGCACACCCAGATCAATTGCCCGCGCTGCGAAGGCCGCGGTCAGATCCGCAGCATCGAATCCATGGCGCTGTCGATCCTGCGGTTGATCGAAGAAGAGGCCATGAAGGATCGCACCGCGCGTGTCATCTGCCAGTTGCCGGTGGATGCAGGCACTTACCTGCTCAACGAAAAGCGGGCCGGTGTGCGCGAGATCGAAGCCCGCTGCCGGGTACAGATCACCCTGGTCCCCAATCCCAGCCTGCAGACCCCCCACTACGAAATCCGTCGGGTACGCGGCGATCACCTTTCACAGGATGACAACGCCGCCACCAGCTACCACCTCGCCCGCAACTTCGACACCTCCGCCGAGAAAGCCGAGGAGTCGGCTCCGGCACGCCCGGCGCCGCAGCCCGCCGTGCAGCAGATCGCACCGTCAACGCCGCCCCCCGTGGTGACGCCGCCGGCACCAGCTGCTGCGGCACCTGCGCCCGCTGTCGTGCTGCAACCGGTCGTCACGGAATCGATCTGGAAGCGCTTGTTGCGGTGGCTGGGCCTGAGCGGCACCGCGCCCGCCACCGCGCTGCCCGCCCCGGCCCCCGAGCCTGAAAATGACCGCCCTCGCCGTCGTGGCGAACGTGGAGGACGCAACCGCCGTGGACGGGGTGGCGAAGGCCGCAGCCGCAGCGACGGCGGCAACAACAACCGCCGCGACAATCGCAACGACGGCCGCAACCGAAATCGCAACGCCGACAAGGCGGACGCCTCCGGCAGCGAGGCCAAGGATAAGGATACGGCCGCGCAGGGTGACGGCCAGGGCAATCGCAACGAAGGCCGCAAGTCGTCACAGGACGGACGCGGCAACCGCCGCGGCAATCGCAACGGCGGCGCCAAGGCCGCAGCAGAACTGCCGACGCCACCCACCAGCGCCACCGAAGCGGATGCGGTCACCGACGCCAACGCAACGGCCGGCACGCCTCCAGCCGAGTCGGTCGGCGACGGCAGCGAGGGCGGCCAGCGCGAAGGAGGCACAGCTGGCCGCAGCCAGCGCAGCCGCCGCAACCGCCGAGGTCGCGGCCGTGGCCGTGGCGCTCGTGGCGCCGCCGCTGTGTCAACGGAAGAAGGGCTGACCCCGCCGACTGATGATGCGGTGCCGGAAACCGTCTCAACAACCCATGAGACTGAACCGGGTACAGCTGAGGAAACCGCCGTCACCGGTGCCGTCTCGCTGACACCCGCAGCCGAGCCCCCCGTTGCCGTCGAACCGCTCGCCGAAACGGCGCCCGCGATGGCCAGCACTGCGGAAGCCCCGGCCGATACAGCCGCGGAGGCGCTCGACGCGCCGCCGGCGCCTGCCGTCGATGAGACAGCACCGCCGTCCGCAGTGACGACGACGGAACCGGCCAGCCCCGACACTGCGGAAACGTCGCACACTGAGACCGAGACGCAGACCCTTGAAGCGGTCGCTGCACCGGCGCCTGATACGGCACCCACGGTCGATGCAACCCCGGCACCCGCTGCCGCCGAGGATGACAGCATCGCCGCCCCCTCCGCAGAAGCGATTCCAGCGAATGCAGCGACTGCGGAACCGGCTGCCTCCCCCCTGACCCGCGAATCCGCGAGCGAGGCAGAGACGGTCGCAGCTGCACCCGAGACTGCACCCGAAGCCGAAGCCGAAGCCGAAGCCGAAGCCGAAGCCGAAGCCGAAGCCGAAGCCGGCGAGACTAAGCCGCTGTTCCGGGCTGTCGCACCTGCAGCGGACTACATCAAGCGCTTCGAGAAGTCTGCGGGTGATCGTCAAGGCTCTGAAACATCCACCACCGATCATTGACACTGAACTGTCACAGCGCGCGCCCCACCGGCAGCCCTGTGCCCCCTCACGAAGGAGTTGTTTGACGTGAACGTGACGATTTTCGGGTCCGGCTATGTCGGCCTGGTGACCGCTGCCTGCTTTGCCGATGTCGGCAACGACGTGGTCTGTGTCGACATCGATGCCGCCCGCGTGGCCAAGTTGTCACGAGGTGAAGTGCCCTTTTATGAGCCCGGATTGGCAGAGCTGGTCAAGACCAACCATGGCGAAGGTCGTCTGCGCTTCACCACCGATGCGGCAGAGGGCGTGGCACACGGCGAGTTCCAGTTCATCGCTGTGGGCACACCACCTGGGGAGGACGGCTCGGCTGATCTGCAGTACGTGTTGACCGTGGCGCGCACCATCGGCGAGCACATGGACACCCATCGCATCGTCATCACCAAGTCGACCGTACCCGTCGGCACCTGCGATCAGGTGCGCGACGCGGTACGCAGCGCGCAGCAGACCCGCGGCACCGAGATCAGTTTCGACGTGGTCTCCAACCCGGAGTTTCTGAAAGAAGGCGCTGCCATCGCCGACTTCACCAAGCCTGACCGCATCATCGTCGGGGTCGACAACGAGGCTGCGGCCGAACGCATGCGCGCGCTGTACAGCCCGTTCAGCGTCAGCCGCGAAAAACTCGTGGTCATGGACGTACGATCGTCCGAACTCACCAAGTACGCTGCCAACGCAATGCTGGCCACCAAGATCAGCTTCATGAACGAGCTGGCGGGTATTGCCGTCCGGCTCGGCGCGGATATCGAACAGGTGCGTGTCGGCATCGGCTCCGACCCTCGCATCGGCTATCACTTCATCTATCCCGGCTGTGGCTACGGCGGCTCCTGCTTCCCCAAGGACGTCAAGGCACTTGTACACACCGCACAGCAGGCCGGGCATCCGGGCGAGCTGTTGCGCGCGGTCGAAGCCGTGAACCAGCGTCAGAAACAGGTAATGTTCGAAATGCTCAGCCAGCATTTCGGCGATCTCAAGGGCCGCACGATCGCCCTTTGGGGCCTGGCGTTCAAACCCCGCACCGACGACATGCGCGAGGCCAGTTCACGGGTGCTGATGGAGCAGTTGTGGGCGGCCGGCGCCCGCGTGCGCGCCTTTGATCCGGTGGCCATGGAGGAAACCCACAAGCTCTACGGTGATCGTGACGATCTGGTGCTCTGCGACAACGCCGAACACGCCTGTGAGGGGGCGGATGCGCTGGCCATCGTCACCGAGTGGAAGCAGTTCCGCAGCCCCAACTTTGCCCGCCTGGCCAAATTGCTGAGCGAACCGGTGATCGTCGATGGCCGCAACCTCTATGAGCCCGCCCTGCTGCAGACCATCGGCTTCGCCTACTACAGCATCGGCCGCTCCCCGGTTCGCGCGGAAGGCTGATTTCGAGTGACCGTGCAACCCTTTGGCGGTCTGATGCATCTAACCCGCCATGGACGACGTCACCTCTCGTAGCAGCCCTGAACTCGACCCCCTGCTGGCACCGCCAACGCGGTCCCGAAAGGGGGCGGTGCTGGTCGGTGTGCTGCTGTTGGCACTGGTGCTGGTCTGGTTCTGGGCCCGGGGTTCCGCCGAACCCAACGCGGTCGCCTACCAGGAAGTCGCGGTCGAACGTGGTGATATCGAAGCCAGCGTTACCGCCACCGGCACGCTGTCCGCATTGGTCACGGTTGACGTCGGCAGTCAGATCAGCGGCCGCATCCAGGCCCTGTATGCCGATTTCAACAGCCGCGTGGAGGCAGGCCAGCGCATCGCCAAGATCGACCCCGCCCTGTTCGAGGCGGCAGTCGAGAGGGCACAGGCAAACGTTGCCGCCGCAGAGGCCTCGATCAAGCGCGCAGAGGTGCAAGCCACCGATGCGCGGCGCCAGGCCGAGCGCACGGAAACGCTGATCACCCGTGGCCTGATCGCGCGCAGCGAGCGGGACACCGCAGCCACTGCTGCTGCTGCCGCCGAAGCGGACCTTACGGCGGCCCGCGCCAGCGCATTGCAGGCGCGGGCCAGTCTGCGGGAGGCCCGGGCCAATCTGGAGTACACCGACATCCTCTCGCCAACGGAGGGCGTGGTGATCTCGCGCTCGGTCAACGTCGGCCAGACCGTCGCCGCCTCCCTGCAGGCGCCCGTGCTGTTCACCATCGCCCAGGATCTGCGCCAGATGCAGGTCAATACCAGTGTGGCGGAAGCCGACATCGGCCGGCTGCGCGACGGCATGGCGGTGTACTTCACGGTGGATGCCTATCCGGGCGAGCGCTTCGAGGGCCAGGTTCGTCAGATTCGCAATGCCGCGACGGTGAACCTCAATGTCGTCACCTACGATGCCGTCATCGACGTCGACAATCCGGCACTCAAGCTCAAGCCGGGCATGACGGCCAATGTGCGTTTCATCATCGACGCGCGGGACGATGTGCTGCGCGTCCCGGCAGCGGCGCTTCGGTTCCGCCCCGCTTCAGGAGAGACGCCGCGCCCCGTCCGGGTGCCGGACGGGGCGTCGTCCTCAGACCGCTCCGCATCCCGCGGCGACGCCGTCTGGGTGCTGCGCGAGGGCCGCCCCCAGCGGGTACCGGTCAATACCGGACTCAGTGATGGTCTCCATGTCGAGCTGACCGGAAACGAACTCGCGGAAGGCGACCGGGTCATCACCGGCACGGCGGGTGCACAGGACAGCGGCAGTGGTGGCGCACGCCGGTTCCGGATGCTGTAGATGGCGCTGATCTCCCTGCGCGACATCCACAAGCGCTATCTCATGGGCGAGGTGCCGGTGCAGGCCCTGGCGGGCGTGGATCTCGATATCGACGCCGGAGAGTGCGTCGCCATCATGGGCACGTCCGGCTCCGGGAAGTCGACACTGATGAATATTCTCGGTTGCCTCGACGCTCCCAGCGCCGGCCGCTATTCCCTCTCAGGGCGAGATGTCGCCGGACTCAACCGCGATCAGCTGGCCCGGGTACGCAATCGCCTGCTGGGCTTTGTGTTCCAGAGCTTCAACCTTCTCAGCCGAACCTCCGCGCTGGAGAACGTTGAGCTGCCGCTGCTGTACGCCAATATCACCGCCCGTGAGCGACACCAGCGCGCCCGCGCCGCGTTGGAGCAGGTAGGCCTCGGCAGTCGGCTGGGCCACTTTCCCAACCAGTTGTCCGGGGGCCAGCAGCAGCGGGTCGCCATCGCGCGTGCCCTGGTGAGTGGCCCCCGCGTCCTGCTCGCCGACGAACCCACCGGCAACCTCGACACCGCCACCAGCCGCGACATCATGCGCCTGCTGCAGGGGCTGGGCGACAAAGGCATCACCGTGGTTCTGGTTACCCACGAACCGGACATCGCACAGCACGCCGGCCGCGTGGTGACGCTTCGCGATGGCCTGATCCGCTCCGATATCCGGCAGCAGGCGGTTGCCGCATGAGTCTGGGATTCACCTTCCTGATCGCGGTGCGGGCGCTGGCGCGCAACCGCCTCCGCGCCTTCCTCACCGCGCTGGGCATCATCATCGGCGTTGCCGCGGTGATTGCCATGGTATCGATCGGCGAAGGTGCCAAGGCGCGGGTGCAGGAAACCTTCGCCAATATGGGGACCCACATGCTGGTGGTGATGTCCGGATCGTCCCGCAGCGGAGGGGTCCGCGGGGGTGCGGGCTCGCAACCCACTCTCACCTGGGACGATCTCGCCGCCATCCAGACGCTCCCCAGTGTCCGCTACGCCGCGCCGCAGCTGCGCACCGGCGCCGAGGTCATTGCCGACAGCGGCAACTGGACTTCCACCATCTACGGCGTCAGTCCCGACTACTTCCATGTCCGCAACTGGACCATGGCCAGCGGGCGCTCGATCAGCGAATCCGACATCGCCGGCAATGCCAAGGTGGCGCTGCTGGGCCAGACCGTGGTCAACGAGCTGTATGGCGCCGGCAACGACCCCATCGGGCAGTTCATCCGCATCCGCAACGCACCGTTCGAGGTGGTCGGCGTTCTCGCCTCCAAGGGCCAGGCCGGCTGGGGCGGCGACAACGACGACGTGGTGTTCGTGCCGGTGAGCAGCTTTCAGGCCCGTATCGAAGGCAGTCTGGGGCGTTACGTGAACGGCCACATCGTGCTCAGCGCCATCGCCGAGAACGCCACCGCCACCGCCGAGCGGGAGGTCACCGCGCTGCTGCGAGAACGGCACCGCCTGCGCTTCGGGGAAGACGACGACTTCAGTGTCCGCAACCTGGGGGAAATTGCCAGCGCCAGTCAGGAAAGCACGCAGACCCTGACCGCACTGCTGGCCTCCATCGCCTTCGTTTCCCTGGTGGTGGGCGGCATCGGCATCATGAACATCATGCTGGTGTCGGTGACCGAGCGTACCCGCGAAATCGGCGTGCGCATGGCGGTCGGTGCACGGCCACGCGATATCCTCGCGCAGTTTCTGGTGGAATCGCTGACCCTCGCCCTGGTCGGTGGCCTGCTCGGCGTGGCGCTGGGGATTCTGGTGGCCCAGCAGCTGGCGGCCCGCTTCGACTGGTCGCTGCTGATCCGGGCGGACATCGTGGCCCTGTCGGTCGGCATCAGCGCGCTGGTGGGCGTGATCTTCGGCCTCTACCCCGCGCACAAGGCCTCACGTCTCGACCCGATCGACGCCCTGCGTTACGAGTGAGCCCGCCGCAGCCGTTCGGTGGCCGCGACCAGATCGGCTTCCGTATCGACACCCCGCGGTGGCGGGCTGTCGATCACCCCGAGGCGAATCCGCAGGCCGTGGCTCAGGGCGCGCAGTTGCTCGAGTGCCTCGCAGACTTCCAGCTCAGCCGCCGGCAGGCGCGCAAACTGCGCCAACGCCCCCACTCGATAGGCATAGAGCCCGATGTGACGCAGCGCCAATGCCGACGGCCGCCGCGGCGCGCCGTCGCGCCACCAGGGAATCGGCGCCCGTGAGAAGTACAGGGCGTAGCCGCGTACGTCCTGCACCACCTTGACCACATTGGGATCGGCAAACTCGGCATCGTCGTGCAACGGGTGGGCCAGCGTGGCGATATCGGCCTCCGCATCGGACGCCAGCAGTGACGCCGCCTGCCGCACCAGCGCCGGCGGCATCAGCGGCTCGTCCCCTTGCAGGTTCACCAGCAGCGTATCGGCAGACCAGCCGCGCTGTTCGGCCACCTCATTCAGGCGATCGGTGCCGGAAGGGTGATCCGCGCGGGTCATGCAGACCGTGGCGCCAAACCTGCGGCAGGCCGCTTCGACCTGGACATCGTCGGTCGCCACGATGACCTCGTCGGCACCGGTCTGGCAGGCTGCCGCCCAGACATGGGCGATCATCGGTCGCCCCAGAATGTCGCGCAGCACTTTGCCCGGCAACCGGCTGGAGTTCAGTCGTGCCGGAATCACCACCTTGAAGGCCAGCGTCACCGCAACTGATCCAGCTCGGCATCGCTGAGGGTGCGCGCTTCCTCCTCCAGCATCACCGGCACGCCATCGCGCACGGGATAGGCAAGGCGGGACGCACGGCACCACAGCTCCTGCTGTTCCGGCTTCCAGACCAGCGGTCCTTTGGTCACCGGGCAGACCAACAGTTCAAGCAGACGCTTATCGAGCATGGGCTCGCTCCTTGAGTAAGGTGAACACGGTGTCGAGCGCTGCCGCCGGCAGCGCCAGCGTTACCGGCACCGCAAACAACTGACCGTGCGGCAGATGTCGGCACTTGACCGCATCCTTTTCCGTCATCAGCACCGGGCATCCCGGATCCGGCGACGGCAGGTCGCGACCATCGTAGGCGTGATGGTCCGGAAAGGCATGTGGCACCACCGTCATGCCGGCATCGCGCAGGGTATCGAAGAACCGCTGTGGGTTGCCGATACCCGCCACCGCATGCACGCGGCGGCCGCGCCACGCCGCCAGCGTCGACGGCGCTTCACCGCTATCGAGGCGGTAGGGCACACCCGGCTGCAGCTGAAAGCGGCTCCACGCCACCGCCGCCGGCACCCAGTCGCCGCCGTTGACCAATACGTGATCGACTTCCCGCAGCCGCGATTCGGGTTCGCGCAGCGGGCCGGCGGGCAGACGGGCGCCGTTGCCGAGGCCCCGCTGGCCATCCACCACGCACAGTTCGACATCGCGGCCCAGGCGGTAATGCTGAAGGCCGTCGTCGGAAACGATGACATCCACCTCGCCGCTGGCCAACAGCGCCCGGGCGGCGGCCACACGGTCTGCGCCGACCATGACCGGGACGCCGGTTCGCAGGTGAATCAGCAGGGGTTCGTCGCCGGTTACCGCCGCATCCCCCTCCGCGGTGACGCGCAGGGGGCCATCGCCGCCGCGACCGCCATAGCCCCGGGACACGACACCCGGACGCCATCCTTGCGCCCGCAGTGCCTCGACCAGACCCTGCACGACCGGTGTCTTGCCGGTCCCCCCCACCGCGATGTTGCCGACCACGATCACCGGTGCCGGGAGCACCTGTGGTCGGGTCTGCCGGCGGCGGCGGTCGGCAATCCACCCATACAGCGCAGCCAGTGGCCGCAGGCCCCACGGGGGAGGCCGCGGCTGGTACCAGCGCCGCTCAAGCCGCTTGGTCAGCGGCATGCTCGAACTGCATCTGGTGCAGCGCGGCGTACAGCCCGTTGCGCGCCAGCAACTGCTCGTGGCGCCCAGTCTCGATGACACGTCCATCCTGCATCACCACGATGCAGTCGGCGGCCTGGATGGTGCTGAGACGGTGCGCAATGACCAAGGTGGTCCGCCCCTCCACCAGCCGCGCCAGTGCAGCCTGCACCAGGCGCTCGGACTCGGTATCGAGGGCCGAAGTGGCTTCATCGAGAATCAGGATCGGTGCATTCTTCAGCAGGGCACGGGCGATCGCCAGCCGCTGGCGCTGTCCGCCAGACAACTGCTGCCCATCAGAGCCGATCACCGTATCCAGCCCCTGCGGCAGCCGTTCGATGAACTCCCAGGCGTTGGCGGCGCGCGCCGCCGTCTCGATGGCGGCGCGGTCCGGCCGCTCGGCCAGCCCATAAGCGATGTTGTCCGCCACACTGGCGTTGAACAGCCGCACCTGCTGATCGACCAGGGCGATCTGGGCTCGCAGGTCGGCCAGCCGATAGTCGCGGATGTCATGTCCGTCGAGCCGCACCACGCCCCCGCTGGGGTCGTAGAACCGTGGTAACAGCGACAGCAGGGTGGACTTGCCACTACCGGAACGGCCGACAAAGGCAACGGTCTGCCCCGGGGCGATGTCGATGCTGACGCCCCGCAGCGCCTCGTCCAGTTCCGGACGGTAACGGAACGTCACCTGATCGAACTCGATCTCGCCGCGCGCACGGGGCAGCGGCTGGTCGCCGCCAACCGGCTCCGACGGCTCGTTCATCACCGCAAAAATGGACGTGCCCGCCGCGATGCCGCGCTGCATGCGCTCATTGATCTTGCCCATGCTCTTGATCGGCTGCAGCAATGACAGCATGGCCAGCATGAACGAGGCGAACGTCCCCGGCGTCATCGCCTCCAGCATCCCCGGCCGGGTAGCGAAGAACACGATGGCGGCAACCGCCCACGCCGCAATGAACTGGATCAGCGCAGCGCTACCCGCCTGGGTGGCCACGACCTTCATCTGCAGCTGGCGGTTGCTGTTGTTGACCTGATGGAAGCGTGCGCGCTCCACCGGCTCGGCGTTGGCCAGTTTGATCACCCGCTGCCCGCTGACGGTTTCCTCGGCGGCATCGGTGACATCGCTGACGCTTTGCTGGATGCGGCCGCTGATCACACGGAACCGCTTGCTCACATAACGGATGATCACCGCAATGAACGGCATCACGGCAAAGGCGAACAGGGTCAGCTGCCAGTTCAGCCAGAGCATCCAGCCGATCAGCGCAATGACGGTCAGCCCTTCCTTGAGCACCGTGGTCAACACGCCGGTCACCGCATCCGCCACCTGCTCGACGTGATAGGTCAGGCGCGCGATCACCTGCCCGGACGACACCTGATCGTAAAAGCTCACCGGCAGGGTGAGCAGGTGGTTGTACAGGCCGGCGCGCACGTCCATGACCACCCGCCGCGACACCCAGGCCATGCCATAGGCCGAAGCGAACGAGGACAGCCCTCGCAGCAGGAACAGCCCGATGATCGCCACCGGCAACCAGCGGATATAAGCCTGATCCTGTGCCACGAAGGCCTGGTCGAGCAACGGCTTCACCAACGCCGCAAAACTGGCATCGACACCCGCGAACACGCCGGTCGCAACGAAGGCAGTCAACAACACCCGCCAGTGCGGCAGGGCGTATCCGAGCAGTCGGCGGTACACCGGCCAGGGACGCAGTTCAGGCGATGCGGGAGCGCTCACGGCGGGGTAGATGACCCGTTCTCAAGAAGGGGCCAATGGTAGCATTCGAGGCCCATTCCACCTGGACCCCCGCCATGGCCAAGACCCTCTTCGAGAAGATCATCGACCGCGAGCTGCCGGCGACCCTGGTGTACGAGGATGATCAGTGCGTCGCGTTTCGCGACATCAACCCCGGCGCCCCGATGCATATCCTGCTGGTGCCGCGCAAGCCGATCCCCCGTCTCTGCGATGCCACCCCGGAGGATCAGGCGCTGATGGGCCACCTGATGCTGGTAGCCGCCCGCATCGCCGACCAGGAGGGCTACGGCGAGGCATTCCGCCTGGTCGTCAACAATGGTGCGGAGGCCGGGCAGTCGGTATTTCACCTCCATTTGCATCTGATCGGTGGCCGCCCCCTGCACTGGCCGCCCGGCTGATCCAGACCGCGCTGGTGTGCGGAGACGGGTCATTGTTTGTTATGCGAATCATTATCATTTATAGTCGCAGGTGAATTTCCCACCCCAGACGTCGCGATGACGGCTACCGCCGCCAGAACGCCGCGCGCACGCAGCCGCCGTGCCGCGTGGATGAAAACCCTGCACCAGTGGCACTGGATCAGTTCCGCGCTGTGTCTCGTGGGAATGATCCTGTTCAGCATCACCGGCATCACCCTCAATCATGCCGGTCAGATCGAGGGCCGTCCCGAACGCACCACCCTCGAAGCCGTACTGCCGTCCGACCTGCGCGCCCACCTCGATGCGTCGGCCACCGCCGCCGCCTTGCCCGACGACGTACTTCAGTGGTTGCATGAGCATCTTGATCTGCGACTTCAGGATCCTCCGGCCGAATGGAGCGATGACGAGATCTATCTCAGCCTGCCCCGCCCCGGTGGCGACGCCTGGCTGAGCATCGACCGGCACTCGGGCGACGTGCTCTACGAGCGCACCGACCGGGGCTGGATCGCCTACCTCAACGACCTGCACAAGGGTCGCAATACCGGCACTGCCTGGTCCTGGTTCATCGATCTTTTCGCCGTTGCCAGCCTGGTGTTCTGCTTGACCGGCCTCGTATTGCTGCAGCTGCATGCCCGCCATCGTCCGATGACCTGGCCGGTGACCGGCATGGGCCTGGTGATTCCCCTGCTGCTCGCCCTCTACTTCATTCATTGACCGGAGTTCAGCCGATGACCCTGCGCGCCCTGCTTGCCTCTCTGCTGTTGTTCGGCGCCACCGCGCAGGCCGCCACACTCAGCGTCGATATCGAAATCCCACGTCTGAATGTCGCGGAGTATCACCGACCGTACGTGGCGGTGTGGATCGAGCCGGAGGCCGGACGCGACGCACACAGCCTGGCGATCTGGTACGACCACAGGATGGCCGATCGCGAAGGCGAGAAATGGCTGAAGGACATGCGCCAATGGTGGCGCCGTGACGGCCGCAGCCTGTCAATGCCGGCCGATGCCATCAGCAGCGCCACGCGCCCGCCCGGCGCTCACACCCTGACCGCCGACGACACGGCCGCCCCACTGTCACAACTGGCCGCCGGCCGCTATGTGCTGCACATCGAGGCTGCCCGGGAGGTCGGTGGCCGCGAAGTGCTGAGCCTGCCATTCCAGTGGCCACCAACGGCGCCAGTCGAGCATCAGGCCTCCGGCGACAGCGAACTCGGCAACGCCGTGCTGCGCCTTTCCCCCTGATCCCCTACCCCTTCCACCGAGACCCGGGAGTTCCCCATGATGCTGCGCACCCTCGCTGCCTGTGGCCTTGCCCTCAGCCTTCCGTTCACCGCACAGGCGCATCGTGCCTGGATTCTGCCGGCCGCCACCGTCCTTTCGGGCGAAGCGCCCTGGGTCACCTTCGATGCCGCAGTCTCCAACGACATCTTTCATACCGACTTTCACCCGCTGCGGGCCCCCATGCTGTCCGCCACAGGCCCGGATGGCGCCAAAGCGCCCCTGCAGAACGTGTCCACCGGGCGCTTCCGCACCACCTTCGACCTCGAACTGGCCTCACCCGGGACCTACAAGGTCTTCGTCGCCAGCCATGGGCTCAGCGCGACGTGGGAGGAGGACGGCGAGCGCCGGTTCTGGCCGCCGCGGGGGCAGCCCTACACGGACGAGGGATTTGCCGCCAACGTTCCAGAGCGGGCGGACAAGCTGGCCGTGACCCAGTTCTCCCGACGCATCGAGACCTTCGTCACCGCGGGTGCCCCGGACGACGCCGCGCTGGCCGCAAGTGATATCGGCCTAGAGCTGATGCCGGACACCCATCCCAACGACCTTTTTGCCGGCGAAACTGCGCGCTTCCGCTTTCTCATCGATGGCGCGCCTGCCGAAGGCGTGGAAGTGACCGTGTTGCCCGGAGGCATGCGGTATCGCAACGAGCAGGACGAGATCACGCTGCGCTCGGATGGCGAAGGCTTCGTCGACATCACCTGGCCAGCGGCAGGACAGTACTTCCTGGAAGCCGAGTACAGCGACGACCAGGCCAGGGCGCCGGCCACACGCCGCCGCGGAGGGTACGCCGCCACGTTTGAGGTCCTGCCGGGCCTTTGACCTCATTTTCCGGTCCCAGGCGCTGAACCCAGGACGACATCGGGCGCTACCGGAGCGCCCATCACCTTAAGGGAGTCGTTCCATGATTCGTTTCAATCTGAGGCCGCGTGTATCGCACGCGGCATGGGTGTTTGCGGGCGCCATGAGTGCCAGCTTGACGCCCTGGGCCATTGCGACCGCCGCAGAAGCCGCCCAGCCAACACCTGACGAGGGCGCAGCGGGCAAGCTCGACCCCATCGTGGTCACCGCATCGGGCTTCGAGCAGAAGTTGACCCATGCACCGGCCAGCATCTCGGTCATCACCCGCGCCGACCTTCAGAAGCGCCCCTACCTGTCGCTGATCGATGCCATCCGCGACCTGGAAGGGGTGGACGTCGGCGAAACCTCCGACAAGACGGGACAGCGCAGCATCAGCATCCGCGGCATGGGCGCCGACTACACCCTGGTGCTGATTGACGGCAAACGCCAGAACAACCACGGGGACATCTACCCCAATAACTTCGGCGGCAACCAGTTCAACCACATCCCGCCGCTGGACGAAATCGAGCGCATCGAGGTCATCCGCGGACCCGCCTCCACGCTGTATGGCGCCGACGCCCTTGGTGGGGTGATCAACATCATCACCCGTAAGGTCGGCACCCGCTGGGGCGGCGGCATCAGTTTCGGCCGCAGCGTGCAGGAAGATAGCGACTTCGGCGACGACATCACCACCGACTTCTCGGTGTCCGGCCCATTGGTGAAGGGCCGTCTGGGGCTGGGACTCCGCGGCAGCATCTATGAACGCCTGGAATCGACACCCGACTATGCACCGGTGATCGATCCCAATGGCGACACCCATATCATCTCGCTGGGCTTCGGTGGTGGCGGACGCACCGTGGACAGCACCAACCGCAGCATCGGCGCCAGCCTCAGTTGGACGCCGGACAGCCGACAAAGTCTGGTGCTCGACATCGACGCCTCCGAGCAGGAGTACGACAACACTCCGCGCAGCGACGGCAGCTTTCCACTGGGGACGGTCGACAGCATCGACCAGCTCTGGCAGTCCAACCCCCGCGCCGGCTATGCGGCGGACCAGCGTTTCACGCGCGACCACCTAGCGCTGACGCACACCGGCCACTGGGACTTCGGCAACAGCTTCATCTCGCTGGCCCATGTTCGAACAGCCAACGATGGCCGCACCCTGCCGCTGACGGCGGAGGAGCGTCTCCTGCACCTTGCACTGTTCGACGGCACCGGCGCCTACGCGGGCCTGCCGGAAGCGGAACGTCGTGCGCTGGCCGAGTCCCTGCTGCTGCCGCGTCCCAAGCGCACCATGGAGAGCCGGCAGATCACACTCGACGCCAAACTGGACATCCCGATCCTTGGCGTGTTCGGCAACCACATGGTGGTGATCGGCGGTCAGTTGATCCGTGGCGAGCTGGAAGACGGCGTATTCGGTCTTGAAAGCGTCAGCGGCTCCGGTGCTGTCCAGGACCACGACCTGTATGCCCTCTACGCCGAGGAAAACTGGACACCGATCGAAGCCTTCACGCTGACTGCCGGTGTGCGCTACGACGATCACAACAGCTTTGGCGGTCACGTCAGCCCGCGCCTCTACGGCGTCTACTCGGTGACCCCGGCCTGGACCCTGAAAGGTGGTGTCAGCACCGGCTACAAGACACCCAAGACCACAGATCTCTATGACGGCATCACCGGTTTCGGTGGGCAGGGCACCTCTCCCTTCGTCGGCAACCCGGACCTCGAACCGGAAACCAGCGTCAACAGCGAGATCGCGATCTACTGGAACTCGCCCACCCAGGGGCACAGCTTCAACCTCACGGTCTTCCGCAACGATTTCAAGGACAAGATCGAAAACGGCGAAGCGCGCGACAGCTGCGAGATGACCGGCGGCGTCCGCCCCTGCGCCAACCTCGGTGACTACGTCGGCCTGGGATATAACAGCTACAGCCAGAAGATCAATGTCGATAAGGCGGAGATCAACGGCTACGAGATCGCCGGCCAGTATCAGATCATCAAGGCCCTGAGCCTGCGTGCCAACTACACGTTCACCGACAGCGAAGTCACCACAGGCGCCGACGCCGGTCTGCCCCTGACCAGCACCGCACGGCACATGGCCAACGCCACTGTCGACTGGATCGTGTCGCCACGCCTCAACCTCGCCTTGTCGATGGAGTCACGCTCACGCCGCTACCGGGGACAAGTGGATGGTCGGACGCTCTACTTCAAGGACTATCAGGTGATGAACCTGGGCGGCCAGTTCCGCATCAACGAGTCCATTACCGTCAACGCCCGCATCAACAACCTGCTCGACGAGGACTTCACCGGCTACAGCGTGGTGTTTGATGACAAGAACGGCGATGGCGTCTTCGACTACGTGTCCGGCCGCGGCGCCGCGGCAACCAACGAGGTCATCTTCACAGATGACTACAACAACAAGGACAAGGCGCGGAACTACTGGATGGGGGTCAACCTGACCTTCTGACACCGAAGCAACGATGCCATGCCCGCGCCGGATCCCCACCGGCGCGGGCTTTTTTTATCGCATGATCTCGAAGTAGTGACTGTTCACCACGAAGTGCAGCGCCACACCGGCGGCGTACCCCAGCGCCACCGCCCAGGTCCAACGCAAGTGCCCGAAGAAGGTGTACTGACCGCGAGCCAGCCCCATGACCGCCACCCCGGCAGCCGACCCGATCGACAGCATCGAGCCTCCGATTCCAGCGGTGAGCGTCACCAGCAACCATTGCCCGTCTGACATCTCCGGCATCATCGTCAACACCGCGAACATCACCGGAATATTGTCGATCACGGCCGAGGCGATCCCTACCAGGATGTTGGCAACCGTCGCGCCGAGATCGCCGTACAGGAACGCCGAACCCAGTCCGAGGTAGCCGATGGTGCCGAGGCCGCCGACGCACATGATGATGCCGTAGAAGAACAACAGCGTGTCCCACTCAGAACGCGCCACCTGATTGAAGGTGTTGAGACGCGCGGGCGCACGATCCGAATTGTGCGGGTTGCTCTCCCCGACATCCGAAACGCCCCCCTGCTCCAGAAAGTGGGCATCGATCTGACTGCCACGTCCAGTACGGTTGAGCACGTAGCTCACCAGCATCAGCGCTCCCAGCCCCCCCATCATGCCCAGCACAGGCGGCAGGTGCAGCACACTGTGAAGGGTGATGGTGAAGGCGATGGTCAGCAGGAACATGATGGCCAGCACGAAGCCACCGTACTGCACCTGCGGACGCTCCATCAGCGGCGCAGGAGAAGCCTTGGGCAGACTCATCGACATGATGGCCGCCGGCACCAGCCAACTCACCACAGAGGGGACGAACAGCACCAGGAATTCATGCGCGGGGAAGATGCCCTTCTGCCACACCATGAGCGTGGTGATGTCACCAAAGGGGCTCCACGCGCCTCCTGCGTTCGCCGCCACGACCACATTGATGCATGCCACCACGACGAAGCCGGGATACCCCTTTCCAACGGCAATGGCCACCGAAGCCATCACCAGCGCCGTGGTCATGTTGTCGGCGATGGGCGAGATGAAGAAGGACAGCAGGCCGGTCAGCCAGAACAGCGTCCGCAACGAAAACCCGCGCGACACCAGCCAGCCCCGCAGGGCCTCGAACAAACCCCGCTCCTCGAGGGTATTGATATAGGTCATCGCCACCAGCAGGAACAGGAACAGCTCGGCAAACTCGAGCAGACTGTGCCGCACCGTCTCGCCGACCGTGTGGTAGTCACCCGCAGCAGCATAGGCGACGGCGATCAGGGTCCAGATGAGCACCGCGCCCAGCAGCACCGGGATGGACTTGCGAAGGTGCAGCCACTCCTCCATCACCACCAGCACGTAGGCGCCCACGAAGATGGTCAGTGCCGCAAAACCCACCCAGTGCAGCGTGAGATCCTGCGTGGCCTCCGCCGCCATGACCAGAGAGGGGAACAGGCACAACAGGGAGGTCAGAATCAGGCGCATGGCTGTCAAAGAAGTGACAAAAACGGCGCGCTTTTTAGCACCCGGGGGCATTTTTTGCCACCAAACGGCTGGTGCCGATGCCTCCCCGACACCCGCGACGGCGCGATTCCGGCGGGGTGCTGACAAATTGTCCCACCCCTGGCGCAGCCCGCCCCTGCGCGGCCGTCACCCCGCACTGCGACCGGCGTCGCCCCTCAGGCCGCGTGGACGATGGCCTGCTCGCGCAGACGGCGTACCTCGTCACGCAGTCGGGCGGCCTTTTCGAACTCCAGGTTGAGGGCTGCCGCCTTCATCTCCTTCTCCAGTTTGGCGATCTGCTTCGCCAGCAGCTCGGGCGGCACTACGGCGTCGTAGCGGGCCTGCGCCTCGGCGGCCTTCAGCGCCACGGCGGTGTCCTCGTAGCCCAGGCGCATCACATCCTGCACCTTCTTGGTCACCCCGCGCGGGGTGATGCCATGCGCCGCATTGAACGCCACCTGTTTCTCACGGCGTCGGGCGGTTTCGTCCATGGCGCGCTGCATCGAGCCGGTAACCCGGTCCGCGTAGAGGATGGCGGTGCCGTTGAGATTGCGGGCGGCGCGGCCGATGGTCTGGATCAGGGAGCGGTCCGACCGCAGGAAGCCCTCCTTGTCGGCATCGAGGATGGCGACCAGCGACACCTCCGGAATATCCAGACCCTCGCGCAGCAGGTTGATCCCGACCAGCACATCGAACACGCCCAGCCGCAGGTCACGCACGATCTCGGCCCGCTCGACGGTATCGATATCGGAGTGCATGTAGCGCACCTTGACACCGTTCTCGTTGAGATAGTCGGTCAGGTCCTCCGCCATGCGCTTGGTCAGCACGGTGATCAGCACCCGCTGCTGCACCTCCACCCGCTTGCGGATCTCGCCCAGCACGTCGTCCACCTGCCGGCTGGTCGGACGCACGTCCACCTCGGGATCCACCAGGCCGGTCGGACGCACCACCTGCTCCACCACCGCCCCCTGGGAGTGCTCCTTCTCGTAGGAACCGGGCGTGGCGGACACATGAATGGTCTGCGGGCAGATCGCCTCAAACTCCTCGAATTTCAGCGGCCGGTTGTCGAGCGCCGAGGGCAGGCGGAACCCGTACTCCACCAGGGTCTCCTTGCGGTTGCGATCACCCCGGTACATGCCGCCGATCTGCGGCACCGTGACATGGCTCTCGTCCAGCACCACCAGCGCATCCGGCGGTAGGTAGTCGAACAGGGTGGGCGGCGGCTGCCCCGGCGCACGACCGGACAGGTAGCGGGAGTAGTTCTCCACCCCCTTGCAGTAGCCGATCTCGTTGATCATCTCCAGATCGAACTGGGTGCGCTGCTCGATGCGCTGCGCCTCGATCAGCTTGTCGAGCTTGCGGAAGTGGGCAATCCGCTCCTGAAGCTCCTCTCGGATGTCGCTGATCATCGCCAGCGTGCGCTCGCGCGGTGTGACGTAGTGCGACTTGGGAAACACCGTCAGTCGCGGCACCCGGCGCTTGACTTCGCCGGTCAGCGGATCGAAGAAACTGAGCGTCTCGATCTCGTCGTCGAACAGCTCCACCCGCACCGCCTCGTCGTCGGACTCCGCCGGATGGATGTCGATCACCTCGCCGCGCACGCGATAGGTGCCGCGGTCCAGTGCCACCTCGTTGCGGGTGTACCGCATGGAGGTGAGCTGCTTGATCAGCTCCCGCTGGGGCATGCGCTCGCCCTTCACCAGATGCAGCACCATCTGGAAATAGGCGTCGGGGTCACCCAGGCCGTAGATCGCCGACACGCTGGCGACGATGATCGCGTCCTTGCGCGTCATCAGCGCCTTGGTCGCCGACAGCCGCATCTGCTCGATATGCTCGTTGACCGCCGAATCCTTCTCGATATAGGTATCGGACGAAGGCACATACGCCTCGGGCTGGTAGTAGTCGTAGTAGCTGACGAAGTACTCCACCGCGTTGTTCGGGAAGAAATCCTTGAACTCGCCGTACAACTGCCCCGCCAGCGTCTTGTTGGGCGCCATGATCAGCGTCGGCCGCTGCACCTGGGCAATCACGTTGGCGATGGTGAAGGTCTTGCCGGAGCCTGTGACCCCGAGCAAGGTCTGGTGCGCCAGACCGTCGTTCAGCCCTTCCACCAGCTGCCGGATGGCCTCCGGCTGATCGCCGGCCGGCGCCCAGTCGGCCTGAAGGTGAAAAGGATCGTTCTGCCGGTCGCGAAGACGGACCACACGGGGGCTGGTATCGGACATGTCGGGCCTGGGACAGCGGGGAGCCCCCTAGAGTGCCATCCCGCCCGGTCCTGCGCAGGGGAATTCGGACGCCGCTTCCCGTATCATGCGCGCCGTTTGCCTTTTCCCGTCCGCAAGGTCCCGCTCATGGAATACCCGCTCGCGCAGCGCGTCACCCGCATCAAGCCTTCCCCCACCCTGGCGGTCACCGCCAAGGCCGGCGAACTCAAGGCACAGGGCAAGGATGTGCTCAGCCTCGGTGCTGGCGAACCCGACTTCGACACCCCCGAACACATCAAGGAAGCGGCCCTGCAGGCCATCCGTGACGGCAAGACCAAGTACACCCCGGTGGGCGGCACGCCGGCAATGAAGCAGGCCATCATCGACAAGATGGCGCGCGACAACCAGTTGCAGTACACCCCCAAGCAGGTGCTGGCTTCCGTAGGCGGCAAGCAGGCCTGTTACAACCTCTGCCAGGCCCTCCTGAACGCCACGGACGAAGTGCTGATTCCGGCCCCCTTCTGGGTGAGCTACCCGGACATGGTGCTGTTGGCTGATGCCACCCCGATCATCCTGCCCACGACGGCGGAAACCCGCTTCAAGATCACGCCGGCCCAGTTGGAAGCCGCCATCACGCCGCGGACCCGCATGCTGTGGCTCAACTCCCCGTCCAACCCCTCCGGCATGGCCTACAGCAAGGCCGAACTGGCGGCGCTGGGTGAGGTGCTGCTGCGCCACCCGCAGGTGATCATCGCCTCGGACGACATGTACGAGAAGATCCTCTGGACCGGCGAACCGTACAGCAACCTCATCAATGCCTGTCCGGAACTGTACGACCGCACCGTGATCATTCACGCCGTGTCCAAAACCTACTCGATGACCGGCTGGCGGTTGGGCTGGGCCTGCGGCCCGCAGAAGATCATCACCGCCATGTCGGACATCCAGAGCCAGTCCACCTCCAACCCGACCTCCATCTCGCAGGCCGCCGCCGTGGCAGCGCTCAACGGCGATCAGGCTTGCGTCACCGAGATGGTCGCCGCGTTCAAGCGCCGTCACGACGACCTGGTGGCAGACCTCAACACCGTACCCGGCGTGCGCTGTCCGGCCGGTGACGGCACCTTCTACGCCTTCCCCAACGTCGAAGGCCTGATGGACCGGCTCGGCTGCAAAACCGACCTGGAACTGTCCGACCGCCTGCTCGACGAAGCGCTGGTGGCCGTGGTGCCCGGCTCCGCCTTCGGGTCTCCAGGCCACCTGCGCCTGTCCTTTGCCACCAGCGAAGCCGTGCTCAAGGGCAGTGTGGAGCGCCTGCGCAAGATCGCGGGATAAAGTCGCCGTCAAAGCGTTGCATCAGCGGGGCGGGTTGACTACACTGCGCGCCCCGACTGTTCCGCGATAGCTCAGTTGGTAGAGCAGCTGACTGTTAATCAGCGGGTCGTTGGTTCGAGTCCAACTCGCGGAGCCACTTACAAATCAAAGGCTTGACCGAAATCCGGTCAGGCCTTTTTTGTGCTCTGGACCAAATTCCGGGCCAAATTGGCCCGCCGGAGCGGCCCTCTCGACGGCAATGGATACCGAAGAACTCCAGCAGGAGTCAGTCGGATGGGCCACAACCACATCGAAATTGCGCGCGGACGCCCCCACGAGGGGCGCATCGAGCTGCGCGAAAACGGCACGTATCGGGCGCGGATCATGCTCGACCGCAAGCGCCTCAGCCGAACCTTTCTTGATCCCATCAGTGCCGAGACTTGGCTGGTCGAGATCCGAAAGAAGCACATCAACGGCAAGTTGCCGTCGCACTTGCTGGCCAAGGCGATCACGCTCTCGGCCGGGATGGAGCGCCTGCTCACCGAGATGCCGCCGGGCGACTACCGGGACGACACCCACGCTAAGATTCGCAATCTGGAATCAATAGAGCCCGCACTTTGCGAGGCTGCACTTGCCGATATCACCCGGAAAGCACTGGTCGAATTCATCGCCCGCCGCCGCGCCAACGGGCGCAAGCCGGCCACAATCAACCGGGACCTGACCATCATTCGGTCGGTGTACCGGAAAGCCATTCGCGACTGGGGCTGTGACGGACTCGCGAATCCCGCCGCATCGCTGACCGCCGGAAAAGAAGCCGCGCGGGACCGCCGCCCCACCCCTTTCGAACTGGATGCGCTCATCCACGCCGCCCATGCCTACCTCGCAGAGCCGACCTCGAAGACGACCGTGCCGGTTGTGCAGATGATCGAGTTTGCAGCAAGCACTGGCCTGCGTCTGAACGAGATGGGTCATCTGACCTGGAGCGACGTCAACTGGCAACGGAGCACCGTCTACGTGCGGAAGGCCAAAGGCGGCAAGAAACGCCTGGTGCCGGTGTTCCCGTCGGTGATGGCGCTACTCAGAGAGATGGGCGGCGGGGCTCCGAGCAAACCGATTTTTGGCACCACCAATGCAGTCAGGAAGGCGTGGCAGCGCGTCCGCGAACTTGCGGCTGAGCGCTGCCCGTCAATCTTGCCTGGCAACGATGACAACCTGCGCTTGCACGACCTGCGCCACGAAGCGGTCAGCCGACTGTTCGAGCGCACGGACCTACCCGATGGGGCCATTGGTGCCATCGTCGGGCACGACGACCCCCGGTCGACTGCGCGCTACAAGAACATTCGGAATGCAGACCTCGCACCAAGGCTCGCGGAGGCTGAGAAGCGCCATGAGGCGTCGCTGGCGCTCTACCCCGCGCCGGAGGCGCAGATCGAAGACCAGCAGCTGACAGAGGCCCAGGGAGCGCTCAGAGCCGCTTGGCGGGCCACCTCGGCCAGCAAGCAAGCGCTCCAGCGGCTCGTAGACCGGATGCCAGTGGTGCAGGTGGCGAAGCTATACGGGATCTCCGATGTAGCCGTTCACAAGGCCTGTAAACGCCTTGGGGTGCAGAAGCAGGCCGTGGACAATAGGATCAGTAAGCGCAGGGCGGCGCGAAAGCGGGCTGGCGCGTCGATCATCGGCTAATAAGTCCGCGTTCGAGTCGGCCGGATACCGTCACTGGTCGCCCGACTGAATAGGAACAACATGACCACTGAATCCAGCCCCCACATCGCACCCGATAACCGACCCGCGTCGGCAGAATCCCCCCTGATGACCGCCGAAGAGCTCGGAAGGTATCTCCGGCTGACCGATAACCCCCAAGCGGGGGCCGCAGCGAACGCGGTCAACCAGCGTCTGCGTCGGGGGCAGGACATGCCCCCCTCAATCTACCTCGCCAACAGCAAAAGGCGCCTTTGGCACCGTAAGCGGGTTGACGCCTGGATCCTACGAGACCGGCCGACCTGAGCCCACAATGCTGGTGGCTTCAGATACTCTTGACTCATTCAACTATTCACACCCTGAGCAATGCCAGCGCGAGTAAGGTACTCAAAACCATCCCGCCGAGCCCGCCATCTCTCCAGGTCCATGGCTTTACTCAGACTGGCGGCTGGTCGGGCAGAACGAGGCTGGGCAAGCTAGACATGCGACTAGCGCTGCTTGCACTCGGCCTTCCGCTTTGTGCCAGAAGCGGACAATCGACTAGCTTCGAGCGCGAACGCCGGATCGCTGCGGTACAGAGCGGCCGCAGTATCGTCATGGGGCCTGCTTCTCATCGTCACCTCGAAGTCACCACGCACGCGTTTTGAACAGTCGCCCTTGTTCACTCTCGTCGTGCAGAGTCACGACAATCTCGTCAGCACTAAATACAGCTTCGTCATCGTCAGGCCGCAAAGGCAGGTCTGAGTCAATCAGCGTGATGATGGGCTGAAGCCCCAAGTCGGCATACCGGCGAATGACCGCCAGCAGACTCTCCTTCTTGCGGTCATCCAGGGACTCGAAGACGCCGTCGTGGTAAACGAAGCGCGGGAACTTGTCGTCCAAATGGGCTCGCAGGATGGCCAAGTCAAAGGCGATGCACAGCAGTTTCCTGTAGGTGTGCCCAAGGTCGGCGCTGGTTGCGTTTCCTGATTCGTCAAGAATTTCCGCCCTGAACTCCAGATGCCCCGCTTGGTTCGGCGATACGCTCAGCAGCGCCTTGCGGTCGATCACCTCTTCGACAATCTCGCTGAAGAACACGCGGATTACCGAGAACAAACTGTTCTGATCGGAGTTCTGCTTCTCGACATCCGCCTCGATCAAGGTCTGTAGATGCCCACACTCTTCGATCAACACCCTGATCTCGGTTCGCAACTCCTGCAAACGATGCAGGAAGCCGCGTTGTCGCTCCAGGGAAGTGATGTCAGCGCGCAGCGTCACCATCTCGTCCGAGACCTGCTTGTACTTGCCAAAGATGTCGGTTCCACTCAGGAATGAAAGCATTTCCGAGCGTTTTTTTCCCAAGATATTCAGTTCTGCATTGATGCGCTTAAGCTCAGCTTCGATCTCTGCGCGTTCTTCCTGTAGATAGCCGCGGCGCTCATCGGTAATTGCCCGATTGAAGGCAATCAACTGCTGAAAGTCATTCTTGATCTGCCCCTTGAACAGGACGCCGGCTTCCTCGAACAGGCGCTGCGCTTCGTCAGGGTTGAAGAGGATCTGATCCTCTTCCAGAGAGGTGATGATCTTCTTCTTGTTCTGGTTGAGCGAGTAGCGTTCAGCATTGAGCGACGCGATGCGTTCGTCGATGTCATCTACCAACTGTTTGGTGCTGTCCTTGTCCTGGGCGCGGAAGTCGAAGGCCTCGAGCAGTTTCTGCTTTTTCTCCGCCTCTCTCTGCTTGAGCAGCAGGATGCCCTCGATCTTGCTGATATCCTCGATGGATCCGCCCAGCTCATTCTTGATGGTCTGCGCGGTGGACTGCTTCTCCGCAAGCTGCTCTTCCTTCTTGTAGTGCTTCGCCACGAGTTGAGCGTCAAAGCCGAGAACGTGTGCCAGGAAAGGCTTCCAATACGAATGCGCAGCCGCGAACTTGCGCAGATGAAACACATCGCGGAAATCATCCTGGGAGCGCAGCAGGTAACCCAAGCCTTTGCGGAACGCCCAGGGCTTTAGTGCGCGCCAGTCAAGCAATCCATCCAACAGATCACGCGCCCGCTCGAAGGGCATGTCCTGGTGATCCCATTCCACCAGGGCTAGCCCCGACAGGTCCTGATGCCCGGCCTCATGACGCTTGAAGCTGATCTTGGTGGCTTCTTCCACACCGCGCCGAATCGTCACGAATGAAGCATCTTCAAGCTCGATCTCGAGGAAGAAGAGGAAGTCCTTGAACAAGTCGACGTGTTTGAAAAGAAAGAACTTGGGATCGCGCTTGGCAAGGAAGCCAAAGTCGAGCAAACGTCCAAGCGTGGTCTTGCCGAGGTTGTGGGTGTCCTTGTTTCGGTTCTCCGGCAGGCGAATTTCAGCCATGACGACGTTCAGGCCTTGGACGAAATCCACAGGCTCGAACAAGTCAGGCTTGCTGGAATAAAGTCTAGACAGCTTCATTTGGCCCCATGTACTCCACGGCGTCGGTCTTGGGGCGATATTCGATCAGGCCCATGAGATACAGAAAATTCAGTGCCGGCAGGAACAGCACGTCGCCGCCGACGACACTTTTTCTCGCAAACTTGCGCAGCACGTCGTACTCATCGACGCGCCGGGCCTTCAGGCGAGCCAGCAGCAGCAACGAGACGTTGATGACCGTGCGATCAGGATGAGAGTGCTTGGTCGGCCGCAGCATCACCCACCTCCCCGATATCGCAATTCCAGTACATGTAGAACAGCACTGCGCGAGTCAAGCGCTTGTGGGCGTGCTGCCGCAAGACAGGATCGCGGTTAAACAACAGGTCCACCAGATACTCCATCACCTCGTCGAAGGTCTGGTAGTCCTTGCGCTTGGCGATGATCTTGAGTTGGAACTCATCGGCCACCGACTCGTACAGGCGCAGCAGGGCGAGGTTTTCCGGTGCTGCCAGGAAAGCCCGAATTTGAGCTGTCTCCTTCAGGTACTTCCGCAGCTGAGCCTTAGCGTAGTCGGCACTCATATTGTTGAGTGCGTTCTTCTGCTCGTAGGTCACGCGCGCAGTCGGTGGGTCGTCTAGCAGTGCGATCACGCCATCCTTCTGGCGCGCCAATGCCTGCACTACTTCGGCCAGATCATCGGGGCTGACGATCAACGGAGAATCGACCGGATCAAGGTCTGCATCCCTCGCAACTTCGGGGAAGCGCTTCAGCCAGATTTCCAGTTGCTCCAGTCCGCAGAGATAGATCGACGAGGCGGGAATGCCGCACTGAGACGCAATGTAGTCGCGTATCTCGGTTTCGGCATTGCCTGCCAGCCGACGGTTGGCGAATAGCATGTAGTGATCGAGTCGCTTGGCCTCGCGCAGTTTCTTGACGCGGGGAATTTCTTTGCCCAGCACAGTGTTTGCGGCTGTCGTGCTGAAGAAGTCGGACTCGGAAAAGTTACGGTTATAGCCGTTGGTATGTTTGGCCTGGACGATGGTTGTCCCTACCCACGGGGCCGCCTTACTCGGGTGCAGTTCCGCCGTTCCCATGAACTTGGCATCGCGTCCGCCATCAGGCCCTTTTGCGAATCCCTGGACCGAAACCCCGAGCAAACGCTGGCATAGGAGAATGATCAGTGTCTCGAACTGGCCGTCACTGAGGTCTTCATATGCGAATATCATTGCGGTTCTGGCTCGCTCGAATCGTTAGGCTGCGACCGTGATGCCGGCGGCGTACTCACGCCGCGCCGGCCGGACGACGATCTCGACATGCTGGTCCAGCGCGACAAGCGCCTGCATCAAGCGTTCAAGTGAGATGTTTTGCAGCTTGTAGCGTCGCACTTGAGACACCTTAGGCTGTGTCATTCCGGTGATGTGAGCGGCTTCGATCTGGCTGAGGCTGCGCTTGTTGATCAGCGCGTTCAGCTTGACCGCCAAGACGGCTTTCGCCGACATCTCTTCCGCGTCGGCGAATCCGAGGTCGGCCAGCACGTTGTCGGTGCCTTGATGATGGTCTGTGCGCGTCATCACAATCTCCCGCTCGCACAACATCGGGCGAGCACTGCCTTCGACCGCTTCTCGATCAACTTCACGTCCGCCTGCGGTGTGGCGACGCCGGACTTGGACTTCTGAAACGCATGCAGGACATGCAAGGCATCGCCGATCCGCACGGTGTAGAGCGCGCGGACGGTATCGCCGCGATGGTCCTCCATCAGGTCATAGACCCCGCAGCCGAGCCCTATCTAGGCCTTGGCCGAATCGGGAGTGCTGCCCAACTGGACAACGAATAGCGCAACCCCATGTCCTTCTGTACCGGAACGGCGAACCCCATGAAGTCCTTCTTCGATGAGCTTTCGCAGTATAGGAGCCTGCATTTCTCAGACATAACATATACCCGTTCGGATATAAAGTGCAACCACTGCTGCGCTCCTACGACAACTACTCCCGTCCGTCCGCATTCGCGCAGCTTGCATAGGTGCGGAAGTATGCGGAGCCTCAAGCGACACTCGGGGCTCAACGAGCGCCGCTTGCGCGGCAGGCCAAGGCATGAAGCCTCTGAGCCGGTTCATGCCGTGGACTCCTCGGCGCGTCGTGCGCGGACCGGAATTGCAAGCGGATCGCCAATGGAATGACGTGGTTCTCCCAGCCCCTCGGCCTCGATCTTGTCGAGTTGACGGAACAGCTTGCGCATGTCCTCGTCGCTGATGAGGTGCGTGGACTTACCCGCCGGAAACAACTGGATATGCCTGCACAGGTTGCTGCCGTCAGGCCGGTAGCCCCACACGTCGGCCAGGTTGAACATCTTGCGCGGGATGCTGAACGCCTTGTTCGCCGCGGTGGGCTTGTACGACAACCATGATCTAAACGCACGTGCTGCAGACGACAAGATTGGTGACGAGTCCACTCGACGCCATGTTTGGACACCCGCAACTGTACGACAGACTGAGGCTGACGAATGTCCGCTTTGGGCTGACCTGTGACAGCCACAGTACCGCCAATAACAATAAGGCCACCTCGGTTCCGAGGGGGCGGCAGGCTGACGCAGACTTGCAGCACAGCCGAACCGCGCCGCCGTCAGCGCAGGCAAGTCAACTCCCATCATCTTGGGACGGCGAGGCAAGCGTTCACGAGGTTCATCACTCACAAGGCCAATGTCGAAAGAGCTTTCGGTGATAGCTGACGTACGAACGTTGGGCACACTGCAACCAGATCCTTAAGCGCAACAATGCACTCGCTTTCCGGCGGAGCATTAATCTCTCGTACTGATTGAGCCAGGCCATACGCGGCCCCCATGTACTGGGCCTCCAACAACGACCGAATTCCAGCTGCAGTATTTTGATTAGGCGCTACCGAGCAAGACACCGCCACCCGATCCCGAACTGCATGGCCCAGATCGGGGCAATGATGGCCGTGGATATCGATCGTCAGTGCTGCGTCGCCAACTTCGCTGAGACTCGCATTGGAATCAATATCAAAATGCCCGCGTTCAAACATCACCGACGTGATCCCCAGTGCAGTGCAGACAGCACAGCCAATGAACGCTAGTTCCCCCCTCACCACTAGCTGATCACCCCACAGGCATTCACCCGCTAGACACAGGCCACTGATGACAGCGCCTGCCGCCCCTAGCCACGCCCCTTGCGCGGCCAAATATCCTCCCACGACTACTCCAACAAAAGCCAGGGACATCGACGCAGTAAGCCTGACAATCATCAATTTCTCTCCGAGCGCATGTCTAACACACGTGGTACCGCTCTTAGGAAGCTAAACCCAGATTCTTGCACGGTCAACCAAATGGACACGCTTCAGAACAACTACTGCACCAGGCACCCACGCGGACAATCAGTCCTCGACGATCCCGGCAAGAACACACCGAAACGTCGATCAGGTATCCTCTGAAATCTAAGGCACCACGCTAATCACGCCCAAGGATTTGTTCATGCCCCTCAACGGCCAAAAACTAGACGAGCAGGAGCTTCTGGCACTGGCGTTGCGCGACTCGGCCACCGGACGACATGATCTGGCCATCGAGAAGTTGAAGTCGCTGATCGAGTTGGATCCGAATCATGCACACGCGCTTCATATGCTTGCCGCAGAGCATGCGCAGATAGGGCTTCTGCCCCGTGCCATATCAGAGTTCGAGAAAGCGCTCGCCGTCGACCCGGAGCTGCATGTGGCCCGCTTTCAGATGGGCCTGGCACATTACGCCTTAAGCGATTTAGCGTCCGCCGAAGCTGCCTGGCAACCGTTGAAAACGCTCGGTGAGCACCACACCCTCCCGTTGTACGCAACCGGCCTCATTCAGATTCTGAGAGAGGAGTTTGAGCAGGCTGTTCGCTCGCTCGAAATGGCCCTGACTGCCGAACCGGAAATTCCCAGCCTTCGCAAAGATATCGCCCGGTCAGTTGAGCGTGCTCGGTCTCAATTGAGCAACGACGCGAAAACAGGCCCGCAATCCGGCGACATGTCCAAGGTACTGGCTAGCCGTTATGGCACCGCCGCGAACTCGGAAGACGATGCACCGTGAGCCGAATCGACGGCCTTGACACCCTCCTCCTGCAGATTCGCGGGAAACTGGCGCAGAGAACCGGGCCATCCGACAAAGCGTCCCGAACCAGCCGAACCTCGGCGGACGCCACGTCGCGACGTTCTCCTGCACGGTCGAGCGACAGCATCAAAGTGCAGCTGAAAGGTGCAATAGCAGGGCTAGATCTTGACTCGGAAACCGGTATAGAGATGGCCCGGATCAGATTCGTCGAAACCGTACTCACATCGGAGCTCGGCACTGAGATTACACGTGACAGCCGATTCCCAGCCCTTTCAGAGAATATCCGCGAAGCCATCTCAGCGGATGGCAGGCTAGCGGAAAACCTCGACCGCCTGCTGCGCGATATCGGCAAACGCTAGACCGCCTGAGTGTGGCTGGAAAACCCCACTTCCCCTTCGCACCGCCAAGTCGCCCAAAGCTTTGCCGGCTTCGGTCCAGCAGCAGCCCCCCACACTTCCAATGCCAACCAGTTGCGCGCAGCCATCAAGTGTCGGTTGTGCCCTGGGAAAAGCACCATTTCTGCACGAAGCGCGGTGTCAATCTGCTGAGGCTTACCAGCCGCCCGATTCAGCCACCATAGAAACAGCCGCTCGTGCACGCCTACCAAGGAAGGATGAACGATCGCCGATGAGGTGAATTGATATACCCGCGCCCACCGCTCATCACTGGCAATGTCGGTACGCGTCGCCAGCCCCCAAGCCGCTACGTGCACATCACCCGAGAGCAGGTAACCTGCAAAGTTGCCCCGCTTGGCCGCGCTCATCAGCATTTCAAGCAGTTGCTTCCTCTCTGCCTCATGATCGTCATGCGACCAATGGTCCTTCAGGTCATCAGCGCTGCTGTCCTGAACATGATCCGACCCGAATACCTCCAGAGCCTCCTCAGCGAGCGTCATCTTGGGGTGGATCACCGGTACAGAGGACATCACCATCAAGTGACTCACAGCATCACCATCAGCCGCCAGCGTTCGTGACCACTTGCCAATGACGGCCCAACTGTCCAGGCCCAGAATCTGCGTGCCGGACCGCTCCGTACGCAGATCAGCCACCAACAACGCCATTGACCCCATGCGGAAGGCTGAACTAAACCCGGGCTGCCCGTCCAACAACGGCAGCGCCATGGTGTCGCCCTTCAGAACTTCAGACCACAGAACACCTTTAAACTGCGGAGCCCCCGGAGCAGCTGCGCCTCGGGCAGGATGCGGCTCCAGTTCAGGCAGATGTTCCAGGCGCTGCTGCATCTGGAATACCCAGAAAGCACGGCGCGCATGCTTGAAAATCACCTTGAACAGCGGGCAGCGCTGCATTTCCGCGCTATAGGAACCCCAGCCGTCAATGATGTCGTGGTCGTCCCACATCATGATGGTGGGAATGCTCGCCATCGCGGTCGCTGCATCCAGCGAACATGAGGCCGAGCTCCATGCACCACGCTTTTCATCGAGCCAGCGCTTCGGATAGAGCCCGAAGTAATAGCGCTCAATCTGCCTGTCCAGCGCCTTGGAGACCTTGAACCCCAGCTGCTGCTCACGCGATAGCTGGACCCAGCGCTTCAAGACGGGGAGCTCCTCCCAGATCGAATCGAAGTAGATCTGATCACCGCCCATGAGCAATAGATGGAAGCGCTGCACACCATGATCGTGGATCGCTTCTTCATGCCAGAGTTGCTCTCTATCCAGCGTGTACGCGCCTGGCTTCGTGGGTCGCATCTGCCTATCGTGATTGCAAAGCAAGTCGCGCCACACGGCGTTGATGTCAAGCTTCAACTTCCGAACCCGGTTCGGGTCAGAGAACCCGTTACAGGAAACATACGCTGCCCGTGGGGCGTCACCTTCGGCGGGTACCGTAAACGACCACTTCAAATCCATGCCTTCAATTGCATAGCTGACGCGTCGCTCACTTCCTGATAGCCGAACAGAGAAGTCGTACCGAAGCATCTTCAGGCCCCCAACGGCCGCGAGCTCTACTGGCTCACCGCAGCTCACCTCATCCAACACCAACCGGGGAGCCGCTGCCGCACCCTCAACGCCGATCAGCGCCGTTACCTTCCAGCGGCCATCTTCCCCCAGACCCCGAAACGACAGAACGGGGCCAATCTTCAGCTCGGCGCCCTTCATTTCGCCTCCCGATACTCTTCCGCAATCGTCTTGATGATTCGCGCACGTGACTGGGCCCGAGACACAACGTTAACGTCTTCCTTGGACTGCGAAAGCCACTCCAGGAACCGCTGAAACGCATGACGTGTGAGCGATTCGTCTCTGCAGTTCGCCAATAGCGCGAACTGGATCATCTGCACGCGATCCGCGACATAGATGCCGAAGGGCCCCGACACCACGGTAGCGTCCGGGAACCCGAGCAATGCCGTTGCCTGCTGCTCGGTAGCGCCCCGATGGCACGCGATGACGTGGACCGGGCCGACGACATCATCCATGTCGGCTGCCCATTGATAGTCATCCAAGAAGGGCCGGCCGACCATTTCACGAGCTGCAGACACGGTAAAAGCCGCTGGTACAGCGTGGGGGACCATCAGAACGTTCTGGCCAGCCAATGGGAATGAATACGCCTGGGATATCGGCTGGCTCCCCTGCTGCCCTGCAAGACAAGCCCTGAGCACCGTCTCCATCGCCCGCTTTCGCTGTGAAAAGTTCATGCGAGACCACTCAAGTGCAGCCCCAACATCGAACCGACCTGATACCGCCACCGTCGCACCCAGCTGCGCCTGAACAACTACCGCATCGGCAATGGCCTCCACCACGCGCGCCTTGAGGTCCGCCTCGCTCTGGACAACACCGCCCCGGAACGGCGTGAGCTTGGCCAGGTCCCTGCGGAACCGTTCATCAAGTTCCGCTTCCGCCCCCGCGCGAACATCAATAAATGGCAGCATAACCACGCGCACCCTGCCACGGCCCGACGCCATCGCAACGGTATATTCCGCATGGCAGATGCCGATGTCACTGCCCGACTTGCCCCAGCCGGCATTGCCATTCGCCAGCACGATCACGACATCGCATTCTCGCACCGCGTTCAGGCAGGTTTCCCAGCTGTCCTCCGTACCCGGCGCAGGCGGTGCATCCTCGTTGATCCACACCTCGAAGATCTTGCGCCCACCCACCTTGATCCGTTCAATGTCTCGCTTCAGCTCCATCCGGAGCTCGCTCAGTCGGCGGCCACCTGCACTAGGAAACGGGTCAAGGCAGCGACTCGAAAACATCACGCGGATCTTCCTGCTTTTGGCCACGATGTCCTCCTTGGTTAGTTTTGCAGCCATTAATCGCATGTGACGACGTACCCCGTCGACTGCACGCCTATGAACCCATACTGCCGTCAGCTCTCCCTCACATCCGTCTGCAGGAGCCATCGCCTCAGGTTTCAACTGGTCCGACAATCAGGATGCAGGTCATGTTGATATCCAGATCAAGGTCACCTGTCCTACTGAACTTCTCATTCAGGTACGCACGACGGGTCGCAACTGAATCAACAGTGTTCGGAATTACAAGTTCCGATATGCCTTTTCTGCGTCTATCAGCCGACCACCGAGATTAGGGGGTAGCAGATTGGGATCTGACTCGGTCACCATTCTCGCTATGTATCCGTAGCGTTCGTGCTGCGGAGTCAAGTTTCCTGTCCGGCACTCGTGTTCCATCTGTTCCAAGTGCTTAGCAATACTGGAGAACGCGTTAGCCTCGTATTGGTCTCTAGCGCACGGGCACACTTCTACCAGGAATTGAGCCTTTAGGTCCGCCATGCGATCTGCGAGCATATCCTTATCCATTCTTACAGCCTCCCCGGGACAAGCAGGTTGTTGTGGAAATCCGGCTGCAAGGGTTATCCGCAGCTTGGAGCAGATCATCGAATGGCGCGGCACACCGAGGGTCCTGAGATGCGATGGTATTCCCCCCATTTTTAACGGCATTCAGAAGTGGAGCTAAGCAGCGGCGGCAA
>ERZ1023313.9-NODE-9-length-195198-cov-9.491855_pt1 | contig 195198 bp, 182 predicted proteins | sample MGYA00521233_ERZ1023313 | MGnify/ENA primary metagenome ERZ1023313 (study PRJEB32759, sample SAMN07749866) | skin metagenome | biome: transportation; feature: city; material: polyester macromolecule | host: Homo sapiens | place: Hong Kong:TKO line | collected... | reverse complement strand
TGGTGATGAAGTACGGCGACAGGTAGCCGCGATCGAACTGCATGCCTTCGACGACTTCCAGCTCGGTCTCGAGAGACTTGGCTTCCTCGACCGTGATCACGCCCTCATTGCCGACCTTCTGCATGGCCTGCGCGATGAGATCGCCGATTTCCTTCTCGCCATTGGCGGAGATGGTGCCGACCTGTGCGATTTCCTCGGAGCCCTTCACCTTCTTGGCGCGCTTCTTGAGGTCAGCAACCGCAGCCGCTGCCGCAAGGTCGATGCCGCGCTTCAGGTCCATCGGGTTCATGCCGGCGGCAACGGCCTTGGCGCCTTCGCGCACGATGGCCTGGGCCAGCACGGTGGCGGTGGTGGTGCCGTCACCGGCTTCGTCATTGGTGCGCGAGGCAACTTCGCGAACCATCTGCGCGCCCATGTTCTCGAACTTGTCTTCCAGTTCGATTTCCTTGGCGACAGACACACCGTCCTTCGTGGTGCGCGGGGCGCCGAAGGACTTGTCGATCACGACGTTGCGGCCCTTCGGGCCCAGCGTCACCTTCACGGCATTGGCCAGCGTGTCGACGCCCTTGAGCATCTTTTCGCGGGCGTCGGTACCGAATTTGACTTCTTTAGCCATGGTATTCCCTTACCTCTGTTGAGCCGGACGGCGCTTGGTGAAAAGCGGCGCGAACCCGGCATTGGTTGGTTTCGTGTGAATGGAAAGCGGTCAGAAAAAAAGCCGCGCCGGAGAGGAAGCCTCTCGCGCAGCCTTACTTCTTGCCCTTCTTGCCTTCGATCACGCCGAGAATGTCGCTCTCTTTCATGATGAGCAGATCCTCGCCGTCGATCTTCACTTCCGTGCCGGACCACTTACCGAACAGCACACGGTCGCCGGCCTTCACGTCGAGCGCGACCACCTTGCCGCTGTCGTCACGGGCACCCGGACCAGCAGACACAACTTCGCCTTCGGACGGCTTTTCCTTGGCAGTGTCGGGAATGATGATCCCGCCGGCGGTCTTCGCATCTTCTTCGAGCCGGCGGACGACAACGCGGTCGTGCAGGGGACGAAAACCCATGAGCTCTCTCCTCTAAAAGGACATGCCCTGCCACGGGGCAGGACGAAAAAATCCAATGATTTCAGGTTCTTGGTGGCCAGCCTGTGCCGGTCCACCCGCCCGTTAGCACTCCCTGAGGGTGAGTGCTAACGGGCGCGCGTCGGAAATAGGGAGTCTGCCGGGGCCTGTCAACAGGTCGTGATGGGCTAAACTGCTCAAAAGACTCCTGTTTTTCACCTGCGCCCGGAGCCGAGCCATGGCCATCGCCTTCACTGCCGCAATCCCCATCCTGCGCATCTTCGATGAGGACCTGGCTCGCCGCTTCTATGGCGACTATCTCGGCCTTGAGGTGGATTGGGAGCACCGCTTCGAGCCCGGCCTGCCGCTCTACATGCAGATGTCGCGCGCGGGCCTCGTCCTGCACCTCACCGGCCACCATGGGGATACGACCCCCGGCTCAACCGTCTATGTGCAGATGGAAGACATTTCGGCCTTCCACGCCGAACTGCGCCAGCGGGACGGGATCGGCAATCTGCGCCCGGGCCTTGAGGATGCCCCCTGGGGCGGCAAGCTGGTGGAAGTGACGGACCCCTTCGGCAATCGCCTTCGCTTTGCAGGCGACGCCTGAGGGCAGGGGCCTATTCAGCCGCCACCGGATATTGACCAGTGCCCGCCACGGCAGGTGCAGCCGCTGCGCGCGTGTCACCTTCCGTCGGGGAGGCCATACCACGGGCCCGATGGCCTATCTGGGCGCGGGCCGGGTCGAACTGGTCGAGCAGCGCGAAGTTGAACAGCAGCAGGCCGACAAACTCGGCAGTCTCCTCGACGGTAACCGCCAGCACATAGAACGTGCTGGCGCGCAGGCCTGAATAATCAAGCCACCCGCCGACCATTTCCATCCCCAGCGCACCGCCCACGAAAATGATGCCGCTCAGCACAAGCCGTCCGCTCAGGCGCGGCGGCAGCTGCCGCAGCAGCGGCAGGATCAGAAGGCCAAAACCACCAAGGCACAGCACCGCGGGCACGACCCACGCATAAAAGAAAATCCCGCCGAACCCGAACACCGCCTTCAGCGGTTCAATCACGCCTTCATGGAAGCTGGCAGCCTCGTCCATCGAGAGGAAGAAGAAGGCAACGGCAAGCAGCGCCCAGAGCTGCCACATCCGCTCACCGGCAGCTTTCGCTTCCGCCCCCAGGCGATAGAGAACCATAGCCGCCACCAGCATGAGAGACGAACTCCACCACGCCGGCACGCTGTTTTCGCTGTCGAGATGAAACTGCCTCAAGTCCTGCAGGACCGTATGGGTGCCGATTTCCAGCACAAAGGCTTCGCGGGCAAAACCTGCCGCGAGCACTGCCAGCGTCACCGCCAGCAGAATCTGTTTGATGAAGTGCGGGTCCGTACGCATCGCCGGCCTCTCGTTCTTAATTTGGCGTAATCAAAATCAGCGGCCTGTCCCGATACGGAACAAACCACCTCCCGGTTGTGATGCCGTGCATGAATTGGTCCAGCCGCCGGGGCAGCGCATTGCCCGGCCGCGCAATCGTTCAAATTTTCACTAAATGCGCATGGGCAGGCTCACCCCGTCTTGGCGCGGACCATGCAGGATTTAATGAAAATCAGCATGTCCGGATCAGGATTGGGCCATGGCGAGACAGAAACACGAAAGCCCGCGCGCAGTGCCGGTGGCCGCATCCCACGCCGCCGCCCTGTTCGGCGCGCAGCAGGCAACGGGGAATGAGACGGCCGGCGCGGCAGACACCGCCACGCAGCTGCCGCTCGTTCTGGACCTCGACGGCACGCTGATCCGCACGGACGTGCTGGCAGAGACCTTCATTGCCTATCTGCGTCGCAACCCGCTGCGCCTGTTCCAGGTGATTGTCTGGCTCTTCATGGGCCGCGCGGTCCTCAAACAGAAGCTCGCTCATGCCGCCGAGATCGATGTGGCCGGCCTTCCGGTCACGGAGGATCTGGTGCGTTTCGCCGCCCGCGAAGCCGCCCATGGCCGCGAGGTGCACCTGGCAACCGCCGCCGACATGTCGGTTGCAGAGCGTGTCCGCGAACGCTTCCCGTTCATCAGCCGCGTCTTCGCCAGCAATGGCGATACCAATCTCAAGTCGCGCGAAAAAGCCCGTGTGCTCACCGAAGCCTTCCCCGATGGGTTCGCCTATGCAGGCAACAGTCGCGCCGACCTGGCCGTGTGGCAGGCCGCGGGCGAGACCATCATCGTCAACCCGGCCCCCGGCCTGGTGAAGGCGGCCCGCGCCATCCGCACGCCGTCCCAGATCATCGCGCGGCCGCGCCGGGGCCTGCGCTTTGCGGCCAAGGTTCTGCGGCTGCATCAATGGGCCAAGAACGGCCTTATCTTCGCGCCGCTTCTGCTGGGCGGTGTGCTGTTCGAGGCCGCGGCATGGGGCCAGGCGGCCGCGGGCTTCCTTGCGCTGTCGGTGCTCGCCTCGGCCACCTACCTGCTGAACGATCTGTTCGACCTGGCCGATGACCGCCGCCACTGGTCCAAGCGCACCCGGCCGCTGGCCTCCGGCGCCCTGCCCATCGCCCATGCGCTGGTGCTCATCCCCGCGGGCATGGCCGTAGCCTATGCCATTGCGGCTCTGGCCATTGGCGCGGTCGGCGTGGCCTTCCTCACGGCCTATCTTGCGGTAACGCTCGCCTATTCCTTCAGCCTGAAGAAGATCGAGCTGCTGGACGCAGCCGTGCTGGCGTCGCTCTTCACCCTGCGTCTCGGCTTCGGCGTGGCGCTTGCGGGTGTTGTGCTGTCTCCCTGGCTGCTCGTCTTCTCCATGTTCCTCTTCCTGTCGCTCTCCTTTGCCAAGCGCCATGTGGAAGTTACCCGCATGGAAGCCCGAGGCCGCAGCACGGCGGCCGGGCGCGGCTACAAGGCGGGCGATGGCCCCATGGTCGCGATGATCGGCGCCGCGTCCGGCCTTGCCGCCGTGCAGGTGCTGGTGATGTATGTCATGAACGAGGCCTACCGGGCCGGGGCCTATGTGGCGCCGGTCATGCTGTGGGCGGTGCCGCCGATCCTGTTCCTGTGGATCGCCCGCATCTGGCTGCTGGCCCAGCGCGGGGAACTGGATGACGACCCGGTGGCATTCGCGGTCAAGGATCCGCCCAGCCTGCTGCTCGGTTTCATGCTCGGCTTCGTCTTCCTGGTCGCCCTGTTCGGCTCCCCGGTCTGAACCCGGATCTCATCCATGTCGGAAACGCACCGCATACTGAGGTTCCTGGTCGTCGGCACCTTTGCCGCCGCGGTCAACTGGGTTGCCCGTATCATCCTGTCCTGGCTGTTCGCCCCCGCGCTCAGCTTCGAGCTGGCGGTGGTCATCGCCTATGCCATCGGCATGACCAGCGGCTTCCTTCTCTACCGGGCTCATGTCTTTCCTGAATCCGATCTCGCGGTCGCCGTCCAAATCCGCCGCTTCATCGTGGTCAATCTGGCAAGTGCCGCCGAAGTGTGGGTAATCGCCGTGCTGCTTGTCGGGCCCCTGGCTCAGGCCACAGGCCATGCGCCCTTGGCAGAGGCACTCGCCCACGGCGTTGCCATCGCCTGCGGGGCGGCCACCAGCTATCTCGGCCACAGGCTCCTGACCTTCCGGCAGGTGCAGCAGGCTTCGTAGGGTTTTACTAGAGCTTGATTAGGACGGGCACCGACGCTCAGGCCGTGCCAGCCAGCCGCAGCGCCACCATGGTCACCAGGTTGAGCGCCATCGCATAGGCCACCAGCACCGCCAGCACCGCCCGCCATTCCGCCCGTATGGTCGGTGCCAGCAGCAGCATGGCAATGGGCAGCCAGTCCAGCGCATAGCGCTGCACATTGTACTGGCTGAAGCCGTTGGAGTGATAGAACAGCGTCACCCCGCAAATAACGGCTGCCGTCAGCAGGCCGATAAAGGCAATGCGGTGCCGCTGCACGAACACCAGCAGCAGCAGGAACGGGCTGGCAGCCAGGATCGACGTACCGAAATCATCAACGCCCACGATCTTTGTCGTGAAGGTGCCGCCGAACTCCACATGCAGTCCCTGGAAGAACATGTGGACCAGGTTGAACAGGAAATATTCCGGCGCGAAGAGCCCCAGCTCCTTGATGCGCAGGGAGATCACATTGTCCTCGCCCGGCGCCACATCGGCCGCGATATAGGCATAGCCCGTGTCCAGCGGGTCGCCGAAGCGCACATAGTTGTATGCGCAATAGACCGCGATGGCCGCCAGCACCGGCACTGCGATCTTGAACACGGTCGCGATGCGCTGCTTGGTGACGCGGAACAGGGGCTCGTCCTCGTTGAGCATCAGCACGAACAGCAGCGGCGCGTAGAGAATGGTCATCTGGCGTGACAGGAAGGCCATGCCCAGCATCGCGCCTGCAAGCCAGGCATTGCGCCGTTCGATCGTCGCCCACAGCGCCATTGAGACGAAGAAGAAGCCGACAAGCTGCGCAAAGAACCACACCCTGTCGCCCCGCAGCGCCACGTAGTAGAGCGGCGTCGCGAAAACCAGCGCCAGCAGCAGGATCAGCGTGCGCGTCTGATCGGGCCCGGCAGCCGTGAACAGCCGCGACCAGATGAAAGCGATGGCCAGCAGCAGCGCCAGTGACAAGGGCATGAAATGCCGGAACTCGGCTCCCTCGCCGCTGGCCGCAATGAAGGGCAGGGCGACGGCGGCCGGTGCCGGCGGAAAGATGACATAGGTCTTGCCGTCGAAGGTGGCGCAATCCCCGTCAAAGCAAGTGTCCGAGTAAAGCTGCCCGTTGAGCCAGCTATCGGCCAGCACTGCGTATGAATTGGTGCCGGGCTCTTCCGTCACCGTGCGCAATGCCAGCCCTGCGGAAAGTGCAAAGGCCATCAGCAGCAGCACGGAGATCAGCAGCCAGTAGCGCGCCGGTGATACCACCGCCGGCATGTAGCCGCCGGGCGCCTGTGTCTCCTTGGTGCCCGCGTTGGGCGGTGTCGTGGACGGTGTTTCGCTGCTCATGATGCGGCTGCTTGATCCGGTCGGTAAAATTCAGGCCGCACCCTAGAGGAGCCCTCCTTGCTGACCGCTTAACGCGGTTAAGAAAAGCTGAACCGGTTGGAGGTGGAACCATGCAGGGCGTCCGCGCCGGAGGAGATTCCGGCGCGCCGGGTCTTTGTAAAAGCCCGGCACTTCACTACTCTCGGCACAAATCTGCGCGCTCCCGAACCGGAACAGCCGCGCACGCACGGCCTTCGGGCACGACCATCAGGAGGAAGCGACGCCATGACCCTGCCGGCAGAGGAAGCCGCCCGTCTCACGCCGAATGCCCACATGCTGGGACAGCAGGGCTCGGCCCGCGCCCTCAACACGCCCGCCCTGGTGCTGGATCTGGATCTCTTCGACCGCAACCTCTCCCGCATGATGGCCCATTGCGAGGCATCGGGCCTCGGCCTGCGGCCCCACGCCAAGACCCATAAGTCCATTGAGATCGCCCGCCGCCAGTTCGACGCGGGCGCTGTCGGCATCTGCGTCGCCAAGCTGGGCGAGGCGGAGGTCATGGGCCGCGGCGGCATCGGCAGTGTGCTGATCACGTCGCCGGTGGTGAAGGAAGACGCAATCCGGCGCCTCATCGCGCTCAACAATGACATGCCGGACCTGATGGTCTGCGTCGACAATATCGACAATGCCGAGGAGCTTGCCCGTGCAGCGTCTCCCGAACGGGGCAATGCCCGCGCGCTCAAGGTGCTGGTTGATCTGGACGTCGGTCTCCATCGGACCGGGATCGCACCGGGGGAGGGGGCGGCGAAGCTCGCAGCTTTCATCGCGGCAAGCCCCGGCCTGGAGTTCAAGGGCCTGCAGGCCTATGCCGGCCATCTGATGCATGTGGCCGATTACGCCGAGCGGCGGGACAAGTCTCTTGCCGCCATGAAGATGCTGGGCGACATGCGCGACATGCTCCTTGAGCGGAGCATCTCCTGCGACGTGCTCACCGGCGGCGGCACCGGCACCTGGGACATCGACCCCGAGGCAGGCGTGCTGACCGACCTGCAGGCAGGCAGCTATCTGTTCATGGATACGGAGTACAACTCCGTCAGCCAGAAGGACGGCGCAGCGCAGGCCTTCGAGACCTCGCTCACCATCCAGACGACCGTGGTCAGCGCCAACACCCCCGGCATCGCTACCACCGACGCCGGCATCAAGAGCTTGGCGACCGACCAGAAGGAATTCCGCATCGCGTCCGGCGCGCCGGAAGGCACCGCCTATTTCCTGTTCGGTGACGAGCAGGGCGGCCTTCTCTTCTCAGATAAGAAGGAGAGCGAAGGCGGCGAAAAACACAGCCTCAAACCGGGCGCCGTCCTCAATCTCGAAACACCCCACTGTGACCCCACCGTCAATCTCTATGAGTGCTACCACGTGGTCAAGAACGGCACCCTCGTCGACATCTGGCCCATCGACACCCGCGGCCGCAGTGCGTGAGAACTGCGGATTTTCGCCAGTTTCTCGGTGATGAAGCTGTGGGGCTTGACCAAAACCTGGAAAACGGTAAAGTGAGTGAATGATCACTCACAAAGCGAAACCGGGCAGCAAGACACGACAGCGCATCTTTGATGCGGCGCTGGCGCTTTTCGTGGAGCAGGGAGTGGCTGAAACGACGACACGGGACATCGCTAGTGCGGCGGGTATCGCAGAAGGCACGATTTACCGGCACTTCGCCAGCAAGGACGACATTGCCCGCGACCTGTTCCTGGACACCTTTCTTCCGTTCTGTGATCGGCTGGGCCTGATCTTCAAGCAGGATGCGTCGATCATCGATCGTCTTACCCGCATGATTGAGCAATTCTATGCGGCCTACGATGAGAACCCCACACTGTGGATCTATCTGATGACGTATCAGAGTGGTCCGCGATCCAAGGTCCCCGATGGCACGGCAACGCCGTTCTTACTGATGCACCAGATGCTGACCGAGGGTGTCAGGACCGGGGAACTGACGAATATCGACCCCGACCTTCACACGCAGATACTTCTCGGAATAATCCAGCAGCCGGCCGCTGGATTTGTTTATGGAGAATTGGCCGGTGATCTCTCGTCAAAGAGAGGTCCGGTAGCGGATGCCCTGCGGAAAGTCCTGCAGGGCTAATTCCTGAAATGGAGACAGACAATGGATACCTGCCATCAGAATTACGCAAACGATGTGAGTGAGCGTTCACATCTATTCAATCTCCACCTGTCCTCTTGGCGCTCCGGTCTCGCCTTGTCGCTTGTTGTGGCCGCGACGCTGGTCGCGAGTTCAGCATTTGCAAAGGACAACGAGCGTTCACTGCATCGCCATAGCGGCGGGTCGGCAAGCACGAGCGCAGCGGCGTCGGACGTCGCGTTGAGTCCGGCCACGGCATCCGCTGCTGCGTCCCTGGGCCTCGTGGTTTCGCACCCGGCATCGGTCGTGCCCGCATCAACATTCTCATCAATGGTGTCCGACTTGGTTGTAGACGACGAAGTGGTGACTACGCGTCCAGCGCCTGGACTGTCTCCTGACAAGGAGATGGCGCAATGAAACGCATGCTGATGTCGATCGTGCTCGTGGGGAGTGTTTTTCTTGCTGCCTTCTGGGCCATTCCGTCTCAGGCCCAGAGTTCGATGTCCGGCGGGGAAATCGTAAATCCCGAGCGGGTGATCCCGTTCGCAAAGAACGTGGAGCACGCACTAGCCGAACGTGGTGCCCGGGTCGCAATCGTGTCCCGGGTGGGGCGCGATCCGGATCGAATGCCAAGTGGTATCGAATACACACATGTCGCTCTTTGGGTCTATTCGGACATTCAAACCGAAGATGGGCGAACAGTTCGTGGATATGCGATCCATAACCTCTACCAGTTGCCGGACGACCCGGGGAAAAGCGATCTGGTCCAGGATTTTCCGGTCGAGTTTTTCGGGAATGTCTTCGAGTTGAGAGCGGGGGTGATTGTCCCGACGGCGGACCTGCAGGACCGTCTGCTGCAGGTTCTGAACAGCTCAACCTACGAGGCTCTGCACCAACCCGACTACTCGCTGGTCGCAAATCCGTTTGGGAGCGACTATCAGAATTGCACCAACTTCGTGCTCAGTGTTCTGATGGCCGCCATCTACGAGACTGATAATCGTGATCTCATCGACGCAAACATCGAGGCCTACTTCGAGCCGCAGACAGTCAGGCTCGGCCCGCTGCAGAGGGCATTCGGTCCGCTGTTCGTAAGAGGGGTCGAGACAAGCGATCACAGCGGTGCCATCCGGACATCGACCTTTGGGTCTCTTTCCAGGTTCATGCGGGCCTACAAACTCTCAGACACGGACTTCACGATCACGGAACGCGGCGTCTTAGAGCAGGCCGCATTGGCAAACTGATGTGTTGATAGGTCGGGGTAAGGCAGACCAGCTTCGCCGAAGGCCGCGATTGTCGCAGATTTATCACCATGTGGATGCTAAGAGAGAGAAAGGTCTTGCGTCCGATGAGAGAGAGGATCAGAGGCAAAAATGCGTATCGGTATCCTCACAGGCGGCGGGGATGTGCCGGGGTTGAACCCGGCCATTCAGCAGGTAACGCGGGAAGCGCGGGACCGGGGATGGGAGGTGCTGGGCATCCGCAATGGCTGGGCCGGCCTGCTCAACATCAATCCGGATGATCCCACAAGCGCCGAGCGTCACATTATGGATCTCAACCGCCGTACCACGCGCGGCATTGACCGGTTCGGCGGTACGGTGCTTCACACCGCCCGCCTCCACCCGGATACAGTGCGTGAAGCGGATATGCCCGCCTTCCTTGAAGGCGAGGCACAGTATGACGAGCGCCGCTGGGCCGATATGACACCGCATATCCTGCGCGTCATCGCGCATCTGCGGCTTGATGCCATCATTCCCATCGGTGGCGACGGCACGCTGAGCTACGCGGCCCGCCTCCACAAGGAAGGGGTGCCTGTTATCGCGATCCCCAAGACCATGGACAATGATGTTCAGGGGACGGATGTCTGCATCGGCTTCCCGACAGCCATCACCCGGTCAATCCGCACGGTGCATGATATCCGCGCCACCGCCTCCGCCGAGCAGAGCATCGGCGTCATCGAGCTGATGGGCCGAAATTCCGGTGAAACGGCGCTGATGGCAGGCCATCTCGGCTCCGCCGACCGCACGGCCATCGCCGAAGTGCCGGTGGATGCACAGGCCCTGGCACCGCTTCTGCGGAAGGACATGAGCGCCGGTGGCGAGAGCGGCGCCGTGATGGTGATCTCCGAAGGCGCGAAGCTGGAAAACACCCTGGTGGACGAAACAGACCTGCCGGTGCGGACTGACAAGTTCGGCAACAAGCGCCTGGGCGGGGTGGGGGAAATCCTCGCGCGGGATCTCTCCGCCCGGCTCGACGTGCCCGTCTTCTCCCTGCAGCTCGCTTATCTCATGCGTGCCGGGGCGCCCGTTTCGCAGGACAGCCTCATCGCCCGCGCCTTCGGTGCTCTTGCGGTGGAACTGCTGGCAGCCGGCGAAGAGGCCCGCATGACCGTGCTGCAGGACGGCCGCTACACCTCCGTCCATGTCTCGGAAACCGGCAAGGGCGCGGCCCAGGTAGATGTGGACAGCTTCTATGACCTCACGGCCTTCATGCCGCGTATCACCCGTCCGTCCATCGCCCAGTCGCTGAGTTTCTGAGGAGGACGTCCCATGCGCATCGGCGTGCTGACAGGCGGCGGCGACGTGCCGGGCCTCAACCCCGCCATTCAGGCGGTCACGCGGGCGGCCATCGACCAGGGCTGGGAGGTGGTCGGCATCCGGCGCGGCTGGCGCGGCCTGCTTGATTTCGATCTAGATGATCCCTTCGTCGCGGCGGCCGAGCACACGCTGCCCCTCACCCTGCAAAGCGTCCGTGCCATCGACCGGGAGACCAGCACCATTCTGCAGACCGCGCGCACCGAGCGACGCACGCTGGAGGAACGCACCGCCCATATCCTTAAGGTGATCGAGCACCTGAAGCTCGATGCCCTGGTGCCCATCGGCGGCGTGCATACGCTTGCCTATGCGGCGCATCTGGCGCGCGAGGGGGTGAAGGTAAACACTATCCCCAAGACCATGGACAATGATGTCTTTGGCACCGACTACTGCATCGGCTTTTCCACCGCCGTCACTCGATCCGTCGATGCGGTCAACGCCCTGCGCACCCCTGCGGGCAGTCATGAGCGCGTCGGCATCATCGAGCTGTTCGGCCGCCGCTCCGGTGAAACAGCGCTGATGGCGGGCTTCCTCGCCGATACCGACCGCACCCTCATCGCCGAAGTACCGGTGGACGTGGAAGCGGTGGCCGAATTGCTGCTCAGGGACCGCACCGACAACCCGTCCTCCTATGCCATGGCCGTCGTGTCCGAAGGCGCGCGTCTCAAGGGCGACGACGACGTGGCCTATGGCGAAGTGGACCAGGACGGCAACCGCCGTCTCGGCGGCATCAGCGACACCATGAGCGAGGAATTCAAGCGGCTCACCGGCGTCGGCACCATTTCCCAGAAGCTGGGCTACCTCATGCGCATCGGCGCGCCGGACGCGCTGGACACCATGGTCGGCCGCGCTCTCGGTGCCCGCGCCATCCAGCACATCGCCGATGGTGAAACGGGTCTCATGATGGCCGTGCGTGATGGAAGCTACACCAGCGTGCCCGCTGACATCTGTACCACCAGCGAGCGCCGCGTGGATGTAGATGCCTTCTATGACAGCGCCGCCTATCGCCCCCGCATCCGCGGCATCGCCGGCCTGCCCATGTTCCTGCGCTGACGACGCATCGCCTCAGCCGTCCAGGTTGGCTGCTTCCGCCAGCATCTCCGGCAGGCCTATCAGCTCGTTGTAGTGCTGGAAGGTTACCCGGTCCTCGCCGTCTGGCAGTTTGCCCTGTGCCAGAAGTGATCCGTACACGTCCTGCAACCGTTTGGTGACGGCCAGCAGCGCCGTCACGGGAAAGACGGCGATCTTGTAGCCCATCTCTTCCAGCGCTGTGGCGGTGAGGTAGGGCGTCTTGCCGTCCTCCACCATGTTGGCCACCAGCGGCACTCCCTTGTAGGTGTCCGCCACCTTGAGAAGCTCCTTCTCCGTGCGCGGTGCTTCGATGAAGAGAATGTCGGCCCCCGCATCGAGATAAGCGTCCGCGCGCTTCAGCGCATCCGCCATGCCGGTAACCGAGCGGGCATCCGTGCGCGCCATCACCTTGAAATCGCGTGAGGACCGTGCGTCGACGGCGGCGCGGATCTTGGCCGCGGCTTCGGCTTTTGGGATCACCTCCTTGTTTTCCATATGCCCGCAGCGCTTGGGAAAGACCTGGTCCTCAAGCTGGATGCAGCCGGCTCCGGCCTGCTCATAGAGCCGGGTAAGGCGGGCGGCATTGAGCGGGCCGCCATGGCCGTTGTCTCCGTCGGCGATCAGCGGGGCGGGCAGGGCGGCAGCCGCCAGCGCCCGCACCCGGTCCGCCATTTCCGTAGCTGACATCAGGCCGATATCGGGCACGCCCAGGGTCGAGCCCGCCGCCCCGAAACCGGTGAGATAGACGCATGTGGCGCCGGCCTGCATGGCCAGCCGCGCCGACAGGGCGTCATAGGCGCCGGGAGCCTGGATGATGCCCTTGCGCCTGAGCAGGCGTGACAGGGATTTGGCTCCCGTCATGGCGGTGGAATTGGACATGGCTGGCTCTCCCCGGCAGCCGCTATGACGGCTGGATAATGCTGGCAATGCGCCGGGTCGCCGGCGGCAGCGCGGGCGTCTTGCTGACCGGTGGCAATGTTCGCCACCATTTTGCGCCCCTTCTGCTTCTGATAGCGTCACTCGGCACGAGGCTGCAAGCTGGCCCCGTCCCGCGCACTCGCCCGCGAGTCCGATTTCCGCTGCCCAATGTCCGCCGCATGTGACGCGGCGCAGGAGTTTACTGCCATGACACCGCCTGATGATCTCGGCCCCGCCGTCACGCCAAATGATCTTGATGCCTTCTGGGTGCCCTTTACCCCGAATGCCGAGTTCAAGCAGAGCCCGCGCCTCGTCGCCCGCGCCGAGGGCATGCATTACTACACGCCCGAGGGCCGCGCCGTGCTGGACGCGACCGCCGGCCTGTGGTGCGCCAATGCGGGCCATTGCCGCAAGCCCATCGTCGAGGCGATCCAGAAGGCGGCAGCCGAGCTTGATTTCGCACCCTCCTTCCAGTTCTCCCACCCCAAGGCCTTCGAGCTGGCGTCCCGCATCGCAGCGCTGGCGCCGGGCGATCTCAACCACGTCTTCTTCGGCAATTCGGGGTCCGAGGCAGACGACACCGCCCTCAAGATCGCGCTGGCCTATCACCGCGCACGCGGCGAGGGCTCCCGCACCCGCCTGATCGGCCGTGAGCGCGCCTATCACGGCGTCGGCTTCGGCGGCATCTCCGTCGGCGGCATGGTGCTCAACCGCAAATGGTTCTCCGGCGCAATGCTGCCGGGCGTGGATCATCTGCCCCACACCTATTCCCGCGAGCACCAGGCCTTCACCACGGGCCAGCCTGAATGGGGCGCGCATCTGGCGGATGATCTTGAGCGCATGATCGCCCTGCATGACGCCTCCACCATCGCCGCCGTCATCGTCGAGCCTATGGCTGGCTCCACCGGCGTGCTGCCGCCGCCCAAGGGCTATCTCGAGCGCCTGCGCGAGATCACCTCGAAGCACGGCATCCTGCTCATCTTCGATGAGGTCATCACCGGCTATGGTCGCCTCGGCGCGTCATTTGCGGCAGAGCGTTTCGGCGTGGTGCCGGACATGATCACTTTCGCAAAGGGCGTCACCTCTGCGTCTGTGCCCCTGTCCGGTGTCATTGCCACCGAGGACATCTACAAGACCTTCGCCGACAGTGTGGCCGGGGCGGATCACACCATCGACCTGTTCCACGGCTACACTTATTCAGCCCATCCCCTGGCCTGCGCGGCGGGGCTTGCCACGCTTGATTTGTATCGCGACGAAGGGTTGTTCGAGCGGGTGGCAGGGCTTGAGGCCATGTGGGCGGATGCGATCATGGACTTGAAGGACCACCCGCTGGTGGAAGACATCCGTCAGCTCGGTCTCACCGCGGCCTTCGACCTCGCCCCGGTGCCCGGCACGCCCGCCAGGCGCGGCTTCGATGCCATGCGTGCGGGCTTCCACGACCACGACATCATGCTGCGGGCGTCGGCCGATACCATCTGCCTGTCGCCGCCGCTGATCGTCAGCGAGGCGGAAATTGGCGAGATTGTGGCGCGGACCCGCAAGGCGTTTGATCAGGTCGCCTGACCGGCTGCTGATAGCTTTGTGATTTCAGGGGCTTGGCGGCTCACGCAAGCGTTCCGGCATCTGCCTGCTTGTCGCACTTGCGGGGGACGGAGGGCATATCCATATGCCAGTCACACCCGGATGACCCCCGTGCCGGTCGGCATCCCCCTCCCCCCACGACTTGGGCATGGGCCCGGGACTTGGCCCGGCGGATTTTTCCGCCGGGCCCTTTTTCTTTCAGCTGTCTGGCAGGTGCGAGGCTCAGCCGCCGGTGATGGTGGCACCGCCGTCGATGGTCATAGTTTGACCGGTCATGAACGCCCCGGCATCAGACGCAAGGAACACGGCAGCGCCCGCGATCTCGTCCGGAATGCCGATGCGCTTGAGCGCCGAACCGGAGGTGGACGCCTCCAGGATCTCGTCATTGTCCCACAGCGCCTTGGCGAAATAGGTCTTGATCAGGCCCGGCGCGATGGCATTGGCGCGGATGCCCTTGGGGCCATACTCAACGGCCAGGTTGCGCGCCAGCTGCATGTCCGCCGCCTTGGAAATGGCGTAGGCGCCCAGCACCGCAGAACCCTTGAGCCCGCCGATCGAGGAAATGATGGTGATCGACCCGTCGCCGCGTTCCAGCATCTGCGGCAACACCAGATTGCACAGCCAGTGATTGGACTTGATGTTGACGTCCATCACCTTCTGGAAGGCTTCGTCGGGAATGTCGGCAGATGAGCCGAAGAACGGGTTCACCGCCGCATTGCACACCAGCGAGTCGATGCGACCAAACTCCTGCATGGTTGCATTGACCAGCTTTTCGAGTTCTTCCTTGTGAGAGATGTTGCAGGGAATGGCCACAGCCGTACCGGCACCATGGGCGTCGTTGATCTCGGCCGCCACCTTGTCGCAGGCATCCGCCTTGCGGCTCGACACCACCACCTTGGCGCCATGCTCGGCCATGCGCTTCACGATGGCTTCGCCGATGCCTTTGGTAGAGCCGGTGACCAGCGCCACCTTTCCGGACAGGTCAAACAGGGTCATGGAACATATTCCTCCGGGTGTTGTTGTGCCGGTGAACGTGAAACGCGTGATCGCATTTCTAGCGGCCGGACGGGCAAGCGGATAGGCTGCTGCCTTGAAAGGCCACACCGGCTGTTTCGCGGGTTCGGGCGATTTATAGCAGAATTGCCACAATCCCGATGCAGCTTTCGGGCTGGCCATTCAGCCCGGGTTCATCTGCCCGGGCCGAGGCTTGCTGACAGGGGACTGGGCTGGGGAAGCTGCATGGCAGCGTCCTCTCATGATTAGGCCCTTCCACCACGGTTTTTCCTGTGCCCCGCGGGGGCCAAATCACAAGGATCGGACATTTCATGAAAAAGTCAGTGGCACTCGTCGCGGCCGGCGCTCTTGCGCTCGCCGCCTGCACGACCGACCCCTATACGGGTGAACGCAAGGCATCCAAGGCAGGTATCGGTGCCGGTGTGGGTGCCGCTGTCGGCGCCCTCGGCGGCGCGCTTATCGGTGGTGGTGACACCCGCACCCGCGTCCTCATCGGCGCAGGCGTCGGCGCACTGGCCGGTGCCGGTGTCGGCTATTACATGGACCGCCAGGAAGCCAAGCTGCGCGACCGTCTGCAGTCCACCGGCGTCAGCGTGACGCGTCAGGGCGACAACATCATTCTCAACATGCCGTCCAACATCACCTTCGGCGTCGACCAGTCGGACATCAGGCCGAACTTCTACGAGGTGCTGAACTCCGTCGCAATCGTGCTCGACGAGTTCGACAAGACCCTCGTCGACGTGATGGGCCACACGGATTCCACCGGTTCCGCTGAATACAACATCGACCTGTCGCTGCGCCGCGCCAGCTCCGTCGGCCAGTACCTGGTGAGCCAGGGCGTTGATGGCCGCCGCCTGCTGGTGAAGGGTTTCGGCGAAGAACGCCCGATTGCCGACAACAGCACCGAGGCCGGCCGCGCCGCCAACCGCCGCGTGGAAATCCAGATTTCCCCGCTACGCGCCACCTCGTCGGTGGAGCAGGGCAACACCGCCTCCTAAGGCGTACGTTTAGCCCCGAGAAAAAGAAAACCGCCTGCCGGTCTCCCGGCAGGCGGTTTTTTCATGCGTGCGTCGCAGCGCAGCCTAGGCCGCCCGCAGCCGGCTCAGCAAGGCGTCAAGGCTGCCCTGAAGCGTGCTCGTCCGGCTGTTCATCTCGTCGATGACGCTGACGATTTCCGCAGCCGACGATGAGGATGCCCGCGTCTGCTCCAGCACCTGGCCGATATTCTCGTCCACGGCGCCCGCGCTCTGGGCAGCGGCATCCGTGTTGCGGCTGATCTCGGTCGTCGCCTGGGTCTGTTCCTCGATCGCAACCGACACAGAGCTGCTCCGCTCGTCGATGTCGGAGATCCGTGTGCGGATAGCCTCGATGGCACCGGTCACCGAGTTGGCGCTGGCCCGCATGCTTTCGATGGTCTGGGCAATCTCCTCGGTGGCCTTGGCTGTCTGGGTTGCAAGCCCCTTCACCTCGCCGGCCACCACGGCAAAGCCCTTGCCGGCCTCACCGGCGCGTGCGGCCTCGATGGTGGCGTTGAGTGCCAGCAGGTTGGTCTGGCTGGCAATGTCCTCGATGAGGCTGATGACCTTGCCGATCTGGTCCGTCGCGTCATTGAGACGACCGGCAGCTTCCACCGCCGTGTCGGTTTCACCCACGGCTGCCTTGGCGGCATGGCTTGAATCACCGATGCGCTGGGCAATCTGCGCGATGGAGGCCCCAAGCTCTTCGGTTGCCGCCGCCACCACCTGCACGCTGCTGGCGGATTCGGCGGACGCGTGGGACACTGCTTCGCACCGGCCGGTGGCCGCGTCCGTCGCTGATGTCACCTGTGCCGCCGCTGCGTTTGCCTGCGCCGCTGCATGGCTCACGCTCTCGACAACGCCGCGCACTTCGCGTTCTAGGTCTTCTGCCACCTGCAACATCTGCCGGCGGCGTTCCTCCTGCTGTGCGGCTTCAGCCTGGGCGCGTTCCTCGGTCAGCTTCTCGACCTGGGCCAGCGCCTCATTGGCCTTGGCAACCGAGGTTTCCGCCGCCGTGAAGCCCGCAACAAGCCGTTCGCAGAGCCAGTAGAGCGCCGCTGTTTCCAGCACCACGATCACCGCATGCAGCACCACCCGCAGCAGATCCGTACCGTCCGGAAACACTGCCATGGGCAGCAGGAAGTTGAGCGCCAGGTGATGCACGGCAACCACGGCTGCCGACAGCAGCAGCGCCCGGCTGTCTGCCAGAACCACGAGAATGGCAAGCCCGGCGAAGAAATACATGTGCAGGTCGATCTGCCACGGATGCCCGGCCATCTGGTACACCAGCACAGCGACACTCAGCGCAACGGCAACACCCGTCGTCAGCCGGTTCTGCGCATTTCCCTGGCCGGTTGCCCAGGAGGCCGTGTTGATGAGGGCAAGGCCCGCCATCATCAGGACCGGCGCCAGCATCGGCTGCTCGGTCACACTGCCCAGAAGAGCGGCCACACCCACCTGCACCCACAGGAAGGCCATAAGCGCCTTGCTGGCTGTCGCCCGGATTTCCTTGATCTGTTCCATCGTGCTTGACGTCCGTTTGGAGGGACCGGGTCAGCGCCCGGCCGCTGAGGTAAGAGACAAGTCAGACTTGCTGCCCGGCGCAGCCACGCGCGCCGGCTGCATTGAGCATCACCACCACGCCCTGACGCAGAAACGCGTCCGGAGCGGGCAGGGTGTCGAAAGTGGCGTAGATCAGGTGTCCGTCGGCAGGCAGGTTCACGACCCTGCCTCCCAGCATCGCCGTCCGGACAAAACGTTCATTGCTGCTGAGATCGGACCCGAACACCAGGACTGCCGGTTTCCCGGCAGCAGGCATCACCGTAAGCGCCGCAAGGACGCCCAGTCCGAAAACCGCAAGCGATATGGCAGGCAGAAAGTCGCGCACCCTTGAACCCCGATCATCCTCCGCCGGGTTGCCGGCGAATTCACGTCACGGGATAGCCAAGCACGCGTCAGGTTAAAGCCGCGCTAAAAACTGTGCCGCTTATGGAAACGCGGACACCGGGGCGGAGCCTAGGCGTCCTCGACCACAAGGCGCAGGTCACGCAGCAGCTCATCCGACATCGGCGTCACCTTGGAGCTGAAGCTCCTCAGGAATGTGCCGTCGGGGCCGATCAGCAGCTTGTGGAAGTTCCACGCGGGGATTGCCGCGTCACCGCCTTCGGATGCCACCCAGGCATAGAAGGGGTGCGCATCCGCGCCCGTCACGCGCTGCTTGGCCGTCATCGGAAAATCGACGTGATAGGTGGCGGTGCAGAAATCATGGATCTCCGCGTCCGTGCCCGGCTCCTGTGCGCCGAAATCATTGGAAGGCACGCCCAGCACGACAAGTCCGCGATCCTTGTAGCGCTCCCACAGGCGCTGCAGGTCGCCATATTGCGGGGTGAAGCCGCATTCGCTCGCCGTGTTCACCACCAGAAGCGTCCGGCCCTTGTAGTCGGCCAGATTGATCGCACCACCGGTGATGGCGGGGAAAGTGAAGTCATGGGCGGTCTTGCCGGCGGCTTTGGGCGTGCTCATGGCGGGCTCCTCGAACTGGCGCGCGGGGAGGCCTACACTGCCCCCGCGGTCGCTGACGGCCCTGCATGTATCACGCTTTGCCGTCGATTCCCTAGCGTCACCTGCGCTTTGCGGTGGCAGCCCGTCCGCCGTCGATCAGCGGCACCAGATCGTGCAGGTCGCTCAGATAGACCCCGTGGGCTGTCAGCGCCTCCGCCGACAGCCGCAGATAGTCCGCCGCCGCCCCCTTGCGGCCGACCCCGTGGTTGAGCCGCCGCAAAAAATCCCCGCGTGGCCGGTGCGGATGAAACCGCCCATTGGTCGGATGCGCCACATAGGTGAGCGCCCGCACCCGTTCGCCGGAGGCAAGCCGCGCCGGGGCCATCACCGCCAGATAGGCCCATTCCCGCGCCGACAGGACGGGCAGGGTGGCCGGGCAGTCCTCCGGCGCCAGCAGGAAGGCAATTCCGTCCACAACGCCGCGGGGATGCAGGCCCGCTGCCAGTCCCGGGCGGCTGACCCAGCCATAGGACTTGGAGCCCATCATGCTCATCCGCCGGTGCCAGCCGGTCACCTGCGCCCGCTCGGCCCGCCGATAGGCAAAGCCCGGCTCCCACATCAGGGAGCCGTAGCCGAAGATCCAGAGCCCGTCAGGGCCGATTGGGGGCGTGCGGTGGCGCATGAAAAACCCGATTGCGAAGGGCGGCCAGCCTAGGCGCTTGGCGGGGCCAGCCGCAAACCCGGCTTGGTTAACACTTTCTCAAAGACTGGTGACGACACTTGCCCGCAAGAATCTGTTCACCATGGAGACCATCCGTCTCCGCCGCCGATCGCGCGACCGGTCCTGGGAAAGTGCCTGCCGATGCCGTCATGGCTCAATAACGGCCTGATCTTCGCCTCCTACACCCTGCTCATCGCGGCGGTATCGCTGGCGCTGCACCGTGCCGGCGGGGTGGAGGTGCAGGCTGCCGTGCTGATCGGCGCCGTCTTGCTTCTGTTTGCCGGTCAGGTGCATGCCCTTGTCGGCCGCATCCAGGAGCGCGCAACGGCGGAAGCGGAACTGCGCGGCATGCGCACCCTCACCGCCGCCATGACCCGCGACATGGAACAGATGCGCAGCCGCATGGAGGAGCTGGAAGATGCCCTCGACACCCAGACGGCCGCCCGCAACGAACAGATTTCAAGCGAAGTGCGCCTCGTCGAAACCCTGGTGAAGGGTCTTGCCGAAAGCGTTGAGGCCGGCGTCCGTGGGGGCAACCAGGCCCGCCGCGCCGGCGACCGTCCGGACCCGCTTGAACCCGGCCAGACCCGCCTGCCGCTCGACAGCGATGCCGCTGAACCTGTGACCGAAGGCGAGATGATCGAGACCATCCGCAATTCGCTGGAGGAGAACCGGGTCGATCTTTATCTCCAGCCGATTGTCACCCTGCCGCAGCGCCGCACCCGCTTCTATGAAGGCCTGTCGCGCCTGCGCGGGCCTGAGGGCGAAATCATCATGCCGGGTGACTATATGCGCGTGGCAGAACCCGCCGGCATGATGCCGGTGGTGGACAACCTCCTGCTGTTCCGCTGCGTGCAGGTGGTCCGCCGCCTGGTGGCGCGCAACCGCGACATCGGCGTCTTCTGCAACATCTCCGTTCACTCGCTGCTCGATTCCGAGTTCTTCCCGCAATTCGTTGAGTTCATGGAGCACAATGCGGACCTCACCGGCGCCATGTTCTTCGAGTTCTCGCAATCAGCCATCGACGGCCTGGGCCCCATCGAGCGCGCCAGCCTCGACGCCTTGCACGCGCTCGGCTTCCGCTTCTCCATGGATCATGTGCGCCGCCTCGACATGAATCTGAGCGAGCTCTACGACATGGGCTTCCGCTATGTGAAGGTGCCCGCCAATCTGCTGGTGGGCGACATGCGCGGTACCGGCTCGCTGGTGCGGGCCGAAGACCTCAAGGCCCTGTTCGAGCGCAACGGCATCGATATCGTTGCTGAACGCATCGAGGACGAGCGCACCGCCGTTGCCGTCCTCGACATGGATATCGAGTTCGGCCAGGGCTTCCTGTTCGGTGAGCCGCGGGCCGTGCGTGAGGATGCGCTGTCCGCCCCCGCCGACCCGCTGGCCGACCCGGTGCGCGAACTTCGCGAGGTCCGGGTCCAGTAACCGGCACCCACCCGCTGGCTTCATACCGCCAAACTGTCGCTTGACGCTGTCCCGCCCGGCCGCTACCTCCGCCGCCATGGCAGACACATCCCGCACCCTCCCCGACACAAGCCTCATCACCAGCCTCGGCGACATCGCCGACGGCTATGACGCCATCCTGTGTGACGTCTGGGGCGTGATCCACAATGGCAAGGCGCCGCATCTCAAGGCGTGCGCGGCACTGAAGCGGTTCCGGGAGACGCGGGGGCCGGTGGTGCTGGTCTCCAACTCGCCCCGGCCGGTCGAGGGGATCCCTCCGCAGCTGGCAGGCATCGGCGTGCCTGAAGATGCCTGGGACGCCATCGTCACGTCAGGCGATTCCACCCGCGTGATGGTGAAGGAGGGCAATTTCGGCCGCCGCTGTTTCCATCTGGGTCCGGATCGTGACCTCACCCTGTTCGACGGCATGGATGTGGTCCGGTCAGGTGACCCTGAGGCTGAGGCGGATTTCATCATCTGCACCGGCCCGTGGGACGACGAGACCGAGACGGCGGAAGATTACCGAAAGCTGTTTGAAGAGCTGGTGCCCAGGGGCATGCCGATGATCTGTGCCAACCCCGACCTTGTGGTGGAGCGCGGGCCGAAGCTCATCACCTGCGCCGGCTCCCTCGCCAAACTCTACGAGGAACTTGGCGGCACGGCCCTGTATGCGGGCAAGCCGCACGCCCCGATCTACCGTCTGGCCCGCGAAATGCTGGCCACCCTTGGCGTCAGGCGCGAGGCGGGCAAGTGGGAGCGGGTGCTGTTTGTGGGGGACGGTCTGCCGACGGATATCCCCGGGGCTCGGGATCAGGGCATGGATGCCCTGTTCATCACCTCCGGCATTCATGCCGCCGAATTCGGCGATGATGCAGATAATCCCGATGAAACAGCCCTTAAAACGACGCTGGCGCACCGGGAGCTTTCGCCCCGGTACGCCATTTCGCGCTTGAGCTGGACCTGAGCGGGGCGACTAGAATTCGCCGATAACCGCTTCGATCTTGCTTTTCAGCGTGGCCGCGTTGAACGGCTTCACGATGTAATTGTTCACACCGGCCTTTTTGGCGGCGATCACATTCTCGGTTTTGGACTCGGCCGTAATCAGGATGAACGGGGTGGGCTTCAATGCCTCGTCCGACCGCACTTCCTTGAGCAGCTGATAGCCGGTCATCGGTTCCATGTTCCAGTCGGAGATGACGAGCCCGTAATTGCGCTCCTTCATCTTGGCGAATGCCTCGGATCCGTCTGCAGCTTCATCCACATCCGAAAAACCCAGCTGTTTCAGCAGGTTTCGGATAATACGGATCATGGTCTTGTAATCATCGACCACCAGGATCGGCATGGACATGTTCACAGCCATCGTAGTGCCTCAGCTCGTTCTCGTTTCGGGTGCAATTCCTTTGCACATGGCGGCAGAGTAGGGCTGTGCTTTTGAAAAACCGTTAACAGCGGTGTGATCAGGTCAAATTACCAATCTGCGGTTGAATTGGTCCCGGTGATACATGACGCCCGGTTGGGGCAAACCACCTTGCACGCCCCATGAAAGGGGCCGGACTTGACGCATAGCCCATTGAAGATTTAGGGGAACCCGGGCTCCCGGCGCCAGGCGGGGAGCTGCCTTATGGGCCCGCTCTCCCCGCGGTCCGATGGCCGTCCGGGACGGCCTGCATATTCTGGAAGGACCATCGCCCGTCATCATGCGGATCATCCGACACTATAAAGACGTGCCGGACGCTGCCCGCGGGGCTGTGGTCGCCATCGGCAATTTCGACGGGGTGCATCGAGGCCACCAGGCGGTGATCGGCCAGGCCCGGGCTCTGGCAGCTGATATGGGCGTGCCCGTGGCCGTCCTCGTCTTCGAGCCCCATCCCCGGCAGTATTTTGCCCCCGATGCCCCGTTTTTCCGCCTGTCCTCCTTCCGCGCCAAGGTGGGGCTGCTGGCGGAAAACGGCGTCGATATCACCTATGCGCTGCCCTTCGACAAGCACATGGCCTCCCTCACCGCGCCGGAATTCGTGTCTGACGTGCTGGTAAAGGGCCTTGGTGCGGTCCATGTGGTGGTGGGCTATGATTTCTGCTTCGGCAAGGGCCGGGCAGGGGACATTACGGCCCTGCGCTATATGGGCGACATGGAGGGCTTCGGCGTGACGGTTGTTTCAGCTCAGGGCGAGGGAGACGGCGAAGTCTTTTCCTCCACCCGCGTGCGCGAGGCCTTGAGCGAGGGCCGCGTGGAAGACGCAGCCCGCCTGCTCGGCCGCCCCTGGTTCATCGAAGGCCGGGTGCTGGATGGCGACAAGCGTGGCCGCACCATCGGTTTCCCCACCGCCAATGTGCAGCTCGACGGCGTGGTGCCGCCCAAATTCGGCGTCTACGCGGTGGAGGTCGAGATCGAGGACGGCCCCCACAAGGGCACCTACAAGGGGGTCGCCAATCTCGGCAAGCGGCCGACCTTCAACAAGGAAGATGTGCTGCTTGAGGTCAATCTGTTCGACTTCGCAGGCGATATCTATGGCGCCCATCTGCGCGTCTCTCTCATGGGCTTCATCCGCGCTGAACAGAAATTCGACGGCCTGGACGCCCTGAAGGCCCAGATTGCAGCGGACGCCGACACCGCCCGCTCGATCCTCGCAAACCCCGCCGCCTGACCGGGCAGGACGCTGCCGCCACCGGCGAAAAACCTTGTGCCCAAGCGCTTTACGCCCTCTCACCGGCCCTGCTACAAGCTTCCCATGCAGCGGATATGGACCATCAGCGTGACGCGAATTAGCGGCCCGGTTCGGGGCGCGGCAGTCTGAGACAGGTCAGGCGCCGGGGCCGGACCGGGAGTGAGACCCCCCTTCATTCTTCCCTGAATCATGATTGCCCTGCCGGCCGAGACGGCGCGGGGCAGATGCGAGTCCGATAAAACTGATGGCCACCCCTACCGATACGACGACCACCGATAGCGCCGAGGCGCCTGACTACCGTCCGACCTTGTTCCTGCCGCAGACCGACTTCCCCATGAAGGCCGGCCTGCCCAAGCGCGAGCCGGAAATCCTCGCCCGCTGGTCGGAGATGGACCTCTATGCGCGCCTGCGCGAGGCCCGCAAGGACGCGCCCGTTTTCAGCTATCACGACGGCCCGCCCTATGCGAACGGCAACCTGCATATGGGCCACGCGCTCAACAAGATACTCAAGGACATGGTGTGCCGCTCCCAGTCGCTCCTGGGCCGGAACGCCGCCTTCGTGCCCGGCTGGGACTGCCACGGCCTTCCAATCGAGTGGAAGGTCGAGGAAAAGTACCGCAACGCGGGCAAGAACAAGGACGAGGTGCCGGTGCTCGAGTTCCGGCAGGAATGCCGCGACTTCGCCGCCCACTGGGTCGATGTGCAGCGCGAGGAGTTCCAGCGTCTCGGCGTGCTGGCGGACTGGAAACGTCCGTACACCACCATGTCCAATGACGCCGAAGCGTCCATCGTCGCGGAGTTCCTGAAATTCGCCATGTCCGGCGCGCTCTATCAGGGCTCGAAGCCGGTGATGTGGTCGACGGTCGAAAAGACGGCCCTGGCCGAAGCCGAGGTCGAGTATCACGACCACAATTCACCGACGATCTATCTCGCGTTCCCGGTGCAGCGCTCGAAGAACATCTTCCTGTCGCCCAGCATGGAGCAGCGCCGCGCGCATCTGGTGATCTGGACGACGACGCCCTGGACCATCCCCGCCAACCGCGCCATCGCCTATGCCGAGCACATGACCTATGTGCTGGTCGAAGCGGGCCACGAAGGCCCCCAGGGCATGGAGCGCAAGGCCTATGTGGTGGCCGAGCCGCTGCTCGAGACCTTCCTCAAGGAAACGGGCCTCGACAAGCCGCAGATCGTGCAGACCTTCTCCGGCAAGGAGCTGGAAGGAACTGTCTGCGCCCATCCGCTGCGCGGCCAGGGTTATGAGTTCGACGTACCGGCCCTGGCGGGTGATTTCGTCACCGACGAACAGGGCACGGGCTTCGTGCATGTCGCCCCCGGCCACGGCCAGGATGACTACATCCTCGGCATGAAGCATGGCATCGAGGTGCCGCACACGGTGGGCGAAGACGGTACCTATTACGACCACGTGCCGCTGTTTGCCGGCCGCCAGGTGCTGCTGCCCAACGGCAAGAACGGCGACGCCAACAAGACGGTCATGGAAGCGCTCGGTGCCACCGGCCACCTTGTGGCCTCCGGTCGCCTGCAGCACTCCTATCCGCATTCATGGCGCTCCAAGGCCCCGCTCATCTTCCGCAACACCCCGCAATGGTTCATCTCCATGAGCCATGATGGCCTGCGCGACAAGGCGCTTGCGGCCATCGACACGGTGAAATGGTACCCGGCCCGCGGCCAGGCCCGCATCCGCTCCATGGTGGAAACCCGGCCTGACTGGGTGGTCTCGCGCCAGCGCGCCTGGGGCGTGCCGCTGACCATCTTCGTCCACAAGGAAACCGGCGAGATCCTGCGCGACGACGAAGTCAACAAACGCGTCACCGATGCGGTGGCCGAGCGCGGCTGCGATGCATGGTACGACACCGACCCGCAGGCCTTCCTCGGCAATGACTACAAGGCCGATGATTATGATCAGGTGATGGACATCCTGGACGTCTGGTTTGATTCAGGCTCCACCCACGCCTTCGTGCTTGAGGGCCGCGAGGACCAGGCCTGGCCCGCAACACTCTATCTTGAAGGCTCCGACCAGCATCGCGGCTGGTTCCAGTCGTCTCTGCTTGAAAGCTGCGGCACCCGTGGCCGCGCGCCTTATGATCAGGTGGTGACCCACGGCTTCATTCTGGACGAGACCGGCAAGAAGATGTCGAAGTCCGGCAAGAACGCCATGTCGCCGGAAAAGATCATCCAGCAGTCCGGCGCCGAGATCCTCCGCATCTGGGTTGCCAGCTCCGACTACCAGAACGATCTTGTCGTCGGCCCCAACATCATCAAGGCGTGTACGGACAGTTACCGCAAGCTGCGCAACACGATCCGCTTCCTGCTCGGCAATCTTGCGGGCTTCGAGGAAAGCGAGCGCGTCTCCGTTGAGGACATGAAGGCAGCGCCCGAGAGCGAAGGCCTCGGCCTTGAGCTGTTCGTGCTGCATCGGCTGGCCGAACTCGACCAGCTGGTGCGCGAGGGCTACGAGACCTACGACTTCACCCGCGTCTTCCACGCGCTGACCAATTTCTGCGTCACCGAGCTGTCAGCGTTCTACTTCGACATCCGCAAGGACGCCCTTTATTGCGATGCGCCGGACAGCCTGCGCCGCCGCGCCGCCCGCACGGTGATGGATCAGGTCTTCGCCTGCCTCACCGCCTGGCTTGCGCCGGTCCTGTCCTTCACTATGGAGGAAGCCTGGCTCAGCCGCTTCCCCGAGGATGACGGCTCGGTGCATCTGCGCACCTTCCCCGACGTGCCGGCCGACTGGAAGAATGACGCCATCGCCGCCCGCTGGCAGCGCCTGCGCCAGTTCCGCCGCGTCGTCACCGGCGCCCTTGAGATCGAGCGCCGCGAAAAGCGCATCGGGGCCAGCCTCGAAGGCGCGCCGCATGTCTATGTGGAAGACGATGCCATCCGCGCAGCCCTCGGTGATGTCCCGCTGGATGATCTCTGCATCACCTCCGCACTCACCGTCATGCCGGCGGACGACACGGCCCCGGCCGATGCCTTCCGCCTCGATGACGTGGCGGGCGTCGCTGTGGTGCCGGTCCACGCCGAGGGTGAGAAATGCGCCCGCTGCTGGAAGATCCTGCCCGACGTCAATTCCGTGCCCGCCCATCCCGGCACCTGCGGCCGCTGCGCCGGGGCCGTGAGCGCGCGTGCCGATGCAGCCGAGTAGGGCTGCAGAGCAAAGGATACTGATTCCATGAACTGGCTGACCCGGCAGGCGTCCGACGCCCTGGCATCCCTCAGGGACCCGGCAGCGCATTTCCGCTACGGGCTTGTGCTGGCCGTGCTTATTGCCGTTGCTGACCGGCTCAGCAAATGGGCGGTCCTGTACTGGGTGGACCTGCCGGCCCGCCAGAAGATCACGATCACGCCCTTTTTCGATCTCACCATGGTGTGGAATCCGGGCATCAGCTATGGCCTGCTGCCCGCCAATTCTACCTGGTCGATTGCCGTTCTTGTCGCCTTCGCGCTGGTGGTGACGGCTGCGCTGACGGTCTGGCTCGCCCGCATCGAGAACCGGCTGCTGGCAGCAGGCGTCGCCATGGTCATCGGCGGGGCGGTGGGCAATGCCTATGACCGGGTGGTCTATGGCGCAGTGGCTGATTTCGTCAGCCTTCATGCTTTCGGATTTTACTGGTACGTTTTCAACGTGGCTGATGTGGCCATCGTTGTTGGTGTAGTATTGCTGATCTGGGACGCGGTCTTCGGACCCGAGGCCCGGGAAGAACGCGCCCGGCGCCAGTCGCCGGGGACGGACAACGACCAATAACGACGCACAAGGCGTGCCGGGCAGGGCCCGGCGCAAAAGACGGGCGTAACTGAGGAAGCGAGGCCTAAGGCATCATGACCGGACAGGCGATGACGCAGACGGTGTTTACCATTTCCCGCTTGAAGGCCCTTGCGGGCCTGGCTGCCGGGGCGCTGCTGCTGGCAGGCTGCGGCGGTGGCGGGCTGGACGATGCCCTGGGCCTCGGCAAGAACCCGCCGGATGAATTTGCCATCGTGACCAAGGCCCCGCTGGCCATTCCCCCGGATTATGCCCTGCGTCCGCCGCAGCCCGGCGCGTCACCGCGCCAGTCGCGCAGCGCGCAGGAACTGGCCGCCTCCGCCCTTTACGGGGAAAGCGGCGATGTGTCGTCCCGTGCGCTCGGCCAGCCCGGCGGGTCCTCCGGCGAGGCAGCCTTGCTCGCCAATGCCGGGGCCACCAACGCCAGCCCGGAAGTCCGCAAGCTGATCGAAAGCGAGTACCAGTCGCTGATCGATGCCGACAAGACCTTCGCCGACCGCATCATCTTCTGGCAGGACCGGGGCCCCCAGCCCTATCCGGTGGATGCCCAGGCCGAGGCCCAGCGCCTGCGCAAGAACGACGCGCTCGGCGAGCCGGTGACCGAAGGCGAAACTCCGCGCATCGAGCCAAAGGAAAACCAGGGTCTGCTCGAAGGCCTGTTCTAGGCACAGCCACGGGTCGGGCCCGGGCGGCCGTGCCCGACCGCGCCCAAGCACCCACGCCCAAGCATCCGCGCAAGGTCACCCAACGTAAGGTCACCCAGCCGTGACCATGTGGCGCGCAGCTTCCATGGGCGCGGGCCCTTTTCCGTCATATTCTGCGGGTCATATGGGGCAGGGGAGTCCGTCCGGACGTCCCTGCCTGCACGTCATGAGCTGCTTCCCGCAAGTGAGGAGACCGGAATGATCCGCCCGCCCCGCGCCCGGACCCATCTTTCCCTGAAGGCATTTGCCGCCCTGGCCCTTGTGGCCGGCCTCACAGCCTGCGGCGATGAACGCGACGAAGCCTTCCAGGATGTGGAGACGCCCGAAGCCCCGCAGGCCACCGCCGCTGTCGAGGCCGCGGAAGATGCCGAGGCGGCCAAGGCCCGCACACCGGTCATCAGCGATCCCGGCACGGTGGAGGCCACCGGCCAGCCCATCCCCCGGAGCTTCACGCTCGCCAATGGCATGCAGGTGGTGGTGATCGAAGACCGCCGCGCCCCCGTGGTTACCCACATGGTCTGGTACAAGGTGGGCTCGGCGGATGAGCCACGCGGCAAGTCAGGCATCGCGCATTACCTGGAACACCTGATGTTCAAGGGCACCGGCAAGGTGCCCAATGGCGAGTTTTCTGCCACCGTCGCCCGCAATGGCGGCCAGGAAAACGCCTTCACCTCCTATGATTACACCGGCTACTTCCAGCGCGTGGCGCGTGACCGCCTGCCGCTTGTCATGGAGCTTGAAGCCGACCGGATGACGGGTCTCGCTCTTACCGAGGAGATCACCCTGCCGGAGCGCGACGTGATTCTCGAGGAGCGCTCCGCCCGCATCGACAACGACCCCGGTTCGCTGCTTGCCGAGCAGATGAACGCTGTTCTTTATCTCGCCCACCCCTACGGCACCCCCATCATCGGCTGGGAGCACGAGATGCGCGGCCTCACCCATGAGGACGCAACCGCCTTCTATAAGGCGCATTACGATCCCGCCAACGCCATCCTCATCGTTGCGGGCGACGTGGACGCCGAGGAACTTCTTCCGTTGGCGGAGAAATTCTACGGCGTCATCCCCACCAATGGCGAAACCTATACCCGCGACCGGCCCATGGACCCGCCGCAGCGCGCGGCCCGCCGGGTGGTGCTGGAGGATACGCGCGTGGAGCAGCCCTATGTGCGCCGCGCCTATCTCGCACCGTCCTACACCAATGATGCCCCCGGTGAGGCGGAGGCCCTGGACGTGCTGTCGGAGATCATCGGCGGTGGCGCCACGGCGCGCATCTACAAGTCTCTCGTCGTCGAGCAGAAGATCGCACTCGGGGCCAGTGGCTGGTATTACGGCTCATCGCTTGATGACGGCAGCATCGGCTTTTACGCAATCCCGGCAGACGGCGTGTCGCTGGCCGAAGCGGAAGCAGCCATCGACGCGGAAATCGACAAGCTCCTGGCCGAGGGCGTGACACAGGAAGAAGTCGCCCGCGCCCAGAAGACGCTCGTGGCCAACGCCATCTTCGCCCAGGACAGCCAGCAGGCCCTGGCCCGCGCCTATGGCGTGGCCCTCTCGACCGGTCTCACGGTGGAGGAAGCGGCCACCTGGCCCGACCGGGTACTGGCCGTGACGCCGGAACAGGTCAACGCGGCAGCCCGCAAATACCTCAAAAAGGAGCGCTCCGTGACGGGCGTCCTCAAGCGCCCGGAGGAGGATGCCTGATGCTCCGTTTCGCCAAGGCATGCGCCTTTCTCCTGCCGGTCCTGGCCTTCGCCCTGCCGGCCCACGCCGTCGACATCGAACCCGTGCGCGGGGACAGCGGCGTTGAAGCCTGGCTGGTCTCCGAAGACACAGTCCCCATCGTCGCGGTCGAAGTGCTGTTCCACGCGGGCTCCCATCTTGATCCTGAGGGCAGGGAGGGGCTGGCGGAACTCACCACCAGCCTGATGACGCAGGGCGCCGGGCCCTATGACAGCCAGGCCTTCGCCGCCCGCCTGCGCGACCTCAATGTGGCGCTCTCCGTCTCAGCCGGCCGCGACACGGTTCAGGTGCAGATGCGCACCCTGACCGAGAATGTGGACGAAGCCTTCGGCCTCATGCGCCTGGCCCTCACCGAACCGCGCTTCGACGAGGAAGATGTCGCCCGCGTGCGCGCCCAGGCCCTTGCCGGTCTCGCTCAGGATGAGGAAGACCCCAACACCGTCGCCTATCGCACCTTCTTCGCCGAAGCCTTCGGCGCCCATCCCTATGCCACGCCCACATCCGGCTCACCGGAAAGCATCGCTGCCATCACGGTCGAGGACATGCGGGCTTATCTGGCAGGCAGCCTCGCTCGTGACAACGCGTCCATCGCTGTCGTCGGTGACATCTCTGCTCAGGACCTCATTCCCCTGCTGGACAAGACCTTCGGCACGCTGCCGGAAACGTCCGAGCGCGCGGATGCCGGTGCCACCGAGCCGCTCGTGCCCGGCGTGACGCTCATCGAGCGGGACAATCCGCAGACGGTTGTTGTCATGGGCATGACCGGCCTCAAGCGCGACGACGAGGATTTTATCCCCGCCTATGTAATGAACTACGTGCTCGGCGGCGGCAGCTTCGTCAGCCGCATGTTCAAGCAGGTGCGCGAGGAACGGGGCCTCGCCTATACGGCCTATACCTCGCTTTATCCGCTGCGCCATGGCGGGCTCACCATGGGCTATTTCGCGTCCGGCAATGCAACGGCGGGTGAAGCGCTTTCTGTCGCCCGGCAGCAGATCGCCGACGTGGCAGCCAACGGCATCACCGAGGATGAGCTGGAAATCGCCAAGACCTACCTCACCGGGTCCTACGCGCTGCGCTTTGATTCGAGCCGCGCCATCGCCAGCCAGCTCGCGGCCATCCAGTTCGAGGATCTCGGCATCGACTACATCAATGAGCGCAACGGGCTCATCGAGGCGGTGACACTGGACGACATCAAGCGGGCCGCCTCACGTGCCCTGTCCCCCGATGCCATGCGTATTGTCGCCGTCGGCAAGCCGGAAGGCATTTCGGCAACCGAATAGGCCATGACGGGTTATTCTTCCGGCTGACTTTGAGGCGTCACGGGCGGTTGCTACGCTTTGCATCCGCCCGTTCCGCAGCTCGCGCAAACCGGAGTACCCCATGTCCACGTCCCGCACCGGATCGCTTCCCTATCTGCAGGATCTGTCCGGCAGTCTCGGCCCCGGCGGCCTGTCGCCGGATCGTTTCGAGGCGCTGCTCGACACAACGTCCCCCGCGCTCGCAGCCCTGCGGCAACAGCACCAGGATGGGTCACTGCCGCTCCTGCGCATGCCGGAACGGCGTGATGATATGGCGGACATGGAGCGCATCGCAGCGCATCTGCGCGAGGGCGCGACCGACGTGGTCGTGCTCGGCATCGGCGGCTCCAGCCTCGGCGCCAAGGCCCTGGCCCAACTGGCCTATGACGCCACCCCGGCCGGGACTTCAAATGGCGCTGTGGGCAGCCCGCGCGTCCACTTCCTTGAAAATCTCGACCCCCACACCTTCGAGCGCCTGATGGCATCGCTTGATCTAAGCACAACGCGCTTTCTCGTCGTCTCAAAGTCCGGCGGCACGGCGGAGCCGTTGATGCAGGCTTATGCGGCCAAGGCAGCGCTCACAGCCGTCGGAGCAGGGGTTGACCTTGCCCGCCACTTCGCCGCCATCACCGAACCCACAGACAATGCCGTGCGCCGGTTCGCGCAGGCTGTCGGGGCCCCGGTCATCGACCATGAAACCGGCGTCGGCGGACGGTTCTCTGTCCTCACAAATGTGGGCCTCGTGCCCGCGCTGCTGCTGGGGCTCGATGCCACCGCGATTCGCGAAGGCGCGGCCCGCGTGCTGGCACCAATACTCGATGGCGCTGCGCCCGATGACGTGGCACCGGCCGCCGGGGCGGCCATGCAGGTGGGGCTGGCGGAGGATGCCGCCATCGCCACCAGCATCATCCTCGCCTATTCGGACAGGCTGGAACGTTTCGGCCTCTGGTACCGCCAGCTCTGGGCCGAAAGCCTCGGCAAGGACGGCAAGGGCACGCTGCCCGCCACCGGCATCGGCCCGGTGGACCAGCACAGCCAGCTGCAGCTCTATCTCGCTGGCCCCGCTGACAAGGCATATACCGTGATGTCCGTCGGCTGCGCGGGCGCAGGCCCTCGTGTCGCGACCGATGACCCGGCCCTGGCCTATCTCGACGGCAAAGCGATGGGTGATCTTTTGGACGCCGAGTTCCGCGCCACGGCTGAGACCCTGAGGGCCAACAAGCGTCCGGTCCGCACCATCGACATCCCCGTGCTGGACGAGACCGCCATGGGTGCGCTCCTCATGCACTTCATGCTCGAGACGATCATCGCCGCCCACCTCATGGGTGTTGATCCGTTTGACCAACCCGCCGTCGAACAAGGTAAAGTGCTCGCCCGCAAATATCTCGGAGAGATGTAGCCGCTGATGGCTGAGCCCGCCTCTGATTCTGCCCGCCCGTCCGAGGGAGCAACGCCCCCCCGTCCGCAGATCCGCCGCCTGAGCGAAGGCACGGTCAACCGCATCGCGGCCGGTGAGGTGGTGGAGCGCCCGGCCAGCGCCGTGAAGGAGCTGGTGGAAAACGCTCTCGATGCGGGTGCGCGCCGCATCGACGTGGCGATCTCCGGCGGCGGCAAAACGCTTATCAGCGTCGAGGACGATGGCTGCGGCATGACGGCTGACGATCTGCTGCTCGCCATCGAGCGTCACGCCACTTCCAAGCTCGCGGTCGATGACGCAGGCACCGAAGACCTCGTGCACATCAACAGCTTGGGCTTTCGCGGCGAGGCATTGCCCTCCATCGGCGCTGTGGCACGGCTTGGCATCATCAGCCGTCCGCGCGGCGGGGAGGGCCATGCGCTTAAGGTGGAAGGGGGCAAGCTGTCAGGTCCCCGCCCCGCGGGCACGGCGCCCGGCACGCGCATTGAGGTGCGCGACATCTTCTTCGCAACCCCCGCCCGGCTCAAATTCCTGAAGTCGGATCGCGCCGAGGCGCAGGCCGTCAGCGATGTCGTCAAGCGCATCGCCATGGCCCATCCGCGCGTCGCGTTTTCGCTCACCCATGAAGGCCGCACCATGCTGCGGCTTGATGCGGAAGCCGCCGCTGATGATGAAGAGGCGCATCTGGCGCGGCTGGCGCGCATCCTCGGGCGCGACTTCCAGGACAATGTCATGCCCGTCGCCATTGAGCGTGAGGGCATTGCGATCCACGGCCATGCGGGCCTGCCCACCTTCAATCGGGGCAACGCCCAGGCGCAATATCTGTTCGTGAACGGACGGCCCGTGCGCGACAAGCTCCTGACCGGGGCCGTCCGCGGTGCCTATGCGGATTTTCTCGCCCGTGACCGCCACCCCATCCTGGCGTTGTTTGTCGAGGTCGATCCGGCCGAGGTCGATGTGAACGTCCACCCGGCAAAGGCGGAAGTGCGCTTCCGTGACCCCGGCCATGTGCGGGCACTGATCGTCAAGAGCCTGCGCATGGCGCTCGACGCAGCCGGCCATCGCGCGTCCACCACCGTGGCGGGCGCAGCCCTGGGGGCATTCCGGCCCGAGCCTCAGGCCCTGCACCAGCCCCCGCCCCAGCGCCACCTCATGGAACTCGCCTCCCGCAGTTTCGCACCCTCTGCCCCCGCCACCCACGTGCCGGGCATGGAAGACGGCCACGGCAGTGGGGCGCCCGCTCACACACCGGCAGACGCCCTGGCAGGCTTCGAACGCGCCGAGGCGCGGGTGGAAGATACAGCGTCCACGGATGACCTGATGGACCGCCCCCTCGGCGCGGCACGCGGCCAGCTTCACCTCACCTATATCGTGGCGGAAACCCGCGACGGCCTCATCCTGGTCGATCAGCACGCCGCCCATGAGCGGCTGGTGCATGAGCGCATGAAGAAAGCCCTCGCCGAAGCCGGAATCAAGCGGCAGGCATTGCTCGTGCCCGAAGTGGTGGAGCTGGGGGCAGGGGAGGCCGCAGCCCTGGCGGACCGTTCGGATGAACTGGCGGAGCTGGGCCTGGTCATCGAGCCCTTCGGCGATGGCACCATCATCGTCCGCGAGACCCCCGCCATGCTGGGCGACACGGACATTCAGGGCCTTGTCCGCGACCTCGCCGATGAAGTTGCCGAGCTCGGGGAGGCGCTGTCCCTGAAAGAGCGTCTGGATGAAGTGTCCGGCACCATGGCGTGCCACGGCTCCGTCCGCGCCGGCCGCCGCCTCACCGCAGCTGAGATGAACGCCCTGCTGCGCGAAATGGAAGTCACCCCCCATTCCGGCCAGTGCAATCATGGCCGCCCCACCTATGTGAAGCTGACGCTGCCGGATATCGAGAAGCTGTTCGGGCGGCGGTGACATCGACCAGCCCGCTCATCTTCCGGCCTGAGCGGAGGGGGAGCGCTATGAGGCGGGTTGTTGAGGCTGCAGGAACACCACCTGCGTGTCGCCATAGACGCGCCGGTCGACCTCTTCAAAACCGTCCGGACACGTCACATCGGCTGACGCTGCTTCCTCCAGCACGCACAGCGCCCCCGGCGCAAGCCATCCGCCGCCAAGCGCTGCGGCAAGCGCCTTTTCCCCCAGCTCCTTGCCATAGGGCGGGTCACAGAAAACAAGGCTGAAGGGCGGGCCGCTGGAGCCTTCGCGCGGGCCGAGCTTCGTGGCATCGCGGCGGTAGAGCTTGATGCGGCCGGTCTCGCCCAGCGTGTCTGCGTTGGTGCGGATCAGCCCGCGGCTCTGCGGATGGTCATCGACAAACAGCGCGAAAGTTGCCCCGCGCGACAGGGCTTCAAGCCCCATGGCGCCCGTGCCCGCGAACAGGTCCAGCACGCGCGCATCCTCCAGGGTCCAGTTTCCGAAATCCCCATGCGCCAGCACGTTGAACAGGGCTTCGCGCGTCCGGTCCGTCGTCGGCCGCACCCGATTGTCCTTCGGCGCCTGCAAAGGCCGGCCCTTGTTACGGCCGCCGACGATGCGCATCGGGTTTCGCTCCGCTTGCCGGTCTGCCCTTGGGGGCGGTCTTGGGTTTTGTCTTCGGTCCGGTCTGTGACGGGCTCTTTGGCTTGCCTTTCGCCACAGGCTTGCCCTTCGCCACGGGCTTGCCCTTCGCTACGGGCTTTTTCTTGCCATGCGGCCGCGAGGCAGGCTTGGCCTTGGCCCAGCCGTCGCCGCGCCGCGGGGTGCGCGGCCGGTTGCCGAGCTGGTCTTCCATCACCCGCTCGGGCACTTCCTCGGTGGCCCCGCGCGCCAGATCGCCCAGCTGGAAGGGGCCGTAGGAAAGGCGGATGAGCCGGTTCACATCAAGCCCGATGGCTGCCAGCACCCGGCGCACTTCGCGGTTCTTGCCTTCCTTGAGCGAGACAGTGAGCCACTGGTTGCGCCCGCCCGCCTTGTCCCGCGACGAGGCTTCCTGCCGTTGCGCGTCGACCGGACCATATTTGACCCCGTCGACCGTGATGCCCCGGGCGAGCCGCGCCAGCGCTGTGTCTTCGATGCGCCCGTGCACGCGCACCCGGTAGCGGCGCACCCAGCCCGTCGCCGGCAGTTCCAGCTTGCGGGCCAGCTCGCCGTCATTGGTGAGCAGCAGCAGGCCTTCGGACGCAATGTCGAGCCGCCCGACGGAGATCACCCGCGGCATGTCCTTGGGCAGCGCATCAAAGACCGTTGGCCGTCCCTGCGGGTCGCGCGCTGTCGTCACCAGGCCCACAGGCTTGTGATAACGCCACAGCCGCGTCGGCTCCGGCGGCCGCACCATCTTGCCGTCCACCATGATCTGGTTGGCCCGGGTTACCTTGATGGCCGGGGTCGTCAGCATGCGCCCGTCCAGCTTGACGCGACCGGCCTCGATCATCGCCTCCGCTTCCCGGCGCGAGCAGATGCCTGCACGCGCCAGGTACTTGGCAATGCGCTCGCCGTCGGCGGGGGCGTCCGTGCCGCCGGTGGCCGGCTGATCTGTCTTCGGGGTGTCGCTCATCTCCGCGTCTCTATCAGAAGCCTTGACGCCCCGCCATGGGCAAAGGCACCGTCCGCGCCATGACCACGCCACCAGATGACACATCCCCCATGGATATCGCCTTTGCCGAGGCGGAAGCCGCCGCGGCCCGTGGCGAAGTGCCCGTGGGTGCTGTCGTCACCGGCCCGGACGGCAGGGTCCTCGCCCGCGCCGGCAACCGCACGCTGGAAGATCGCGACCCGACGGCGCATGCGGAAATGCTGGTGATCCGCCAGGCCGCAGCGATGCTTGGCTCCGAGCGGCTCATCGGCTGCGACCTCTATGTCACCCTCGAGCCATGCCCCATGTGCGCGGGCGCCATCTCCTTCGCCCGCATACGGCGGCTCTATTATGGCGCGGATGACCCCAAGGGCGGCGGGGTGGCCCATGGTGCCCGGGTGTTCGAACGTCCCACCTGCCATCATGCCCCGGAGGTCTATGGCGGGCTTGATGCCGCGCGCGCCTCTTCACTGCTGAAAGACTTCTTCCGTAGCCGCCGTGACGGGTGAAAGCGCTGATGCGTCGTTCCTCTTCGCACATGCACAACGGGAAATGCCGGGAATTGCCCGGCGCGGCATTCCGCGTCCCCTTTGGGACGTGACGCGGCGTTTTCAAGGGGATAGAGTCCGTCCCGAAACCGATATTCGCTAACCCGAAACCAAAGAGGAAACGGCAAGATGAATTTCGAACATACCGACAAGGTGAAGGAGCTGATTGCCCGGCTCGAAGCCTTCATGGATGAGCACATATATCCGAACGAAGACACCTACAACGCCCAGATGGATGCGTTCCGCAAGGAAGGCAATCCGTGGCAGGTGCCGCAGATCCTGGAAGACCTGAAGCCGAAGGCCCGCGAAGCCGGCCTGTGGAACCTCTTCCTGCCGGATTCCGAGCATGGTGGCGGCACCTCCAACCTCGAATACGCACCGCTCTGCGAGATCATGGGCCGCGTCGGCTGGGCGTCGGAAGTGTTCAACTGCTCCGCACCCGATACCGGCAACATGGAAGTGTTCGAGCGCTATGCCTCCGAAGAGCTGAAGGAAAAGTACCTGAAGCCGCTTCTGGCAGGTGAAATCCGCTCCGCCTTCCTGATGACCGAACCGGCGGTTGCGTCGTCCGACGCCACCAACATCGAGACTCGCATCGAGCGGGACGGCGATGAATATGTCATCAACGGCCGCAAGTGGTGGTCGTCGGGCGTGGGTGATCCGCGCTGCAAGGTGGCCATCGTCATGGGCAAGACCGACCCGGGCGCCGATGCCTATCGCCAGCAGTCGCAGATCATCGTCCCGCTGGACTCGCCGGGCATCGAGATCGTCCGTATGCTGCCGGTCTTCGGTTATGATGACGCGCCGCATGGCCACGCCGAAGTCATCCTCAAGGATGTGCGGGTGCCGGCCGGCAACCTCATCCTCGGCGAGGGCCGTGGCTTCGAGATCGCCCAGGGTCGCCTTGGCCCGGGACGTATCCACCACTGCATGCGCACCATCGGTGTTGCCGAGCGGTGCCTCGAAAAGATGGTGAAGCGCCTGCTGACCCGCGAAGCCTTCGGCAAGAAGGTGGCCGAGCACTCGGTTTGGGAACAGCGCGTGGCCGAAGCCCGCACCAATATCGAGATGACCCGTCTGCTGACCCTCAAGGCGGCGGACATGATGGACAAGGTGGGCAACAAGGTCGCCCGCGCCGAGATCGCCATGATCAAGGTGGCCGGTCCGCGGATTGCCCTGCAGGTCATCGATGATGCCATCCAGGCCCATGGCGGCGGCGGCGTGACCAGCGACTTCGGTCTCGCCAAGGCCTATTCGGGTATCCGTACCCTGCGCCTGGCCGACGGTCCGGACGAAGTGCACAACCGCACCATCGCCCGCCTTGAGTACAAGAAGCACCTGGACGAGATGCGCGCTGCTGCCGAGTAGCAGTCTCGTGATCGCTCTGACCAGGAGTTGTTAAGCGGACAGCCCGGCACCATATGGTGTCCGGGCTGTCTGTCTTTGTGCCACGTGCCACCACGGACCTGCCCCGATCAGCTTGCCTGAAAGGTCCAATCCGGCAGAACACGGCCCCTTGCAGCGCCGTCTTTCTGTCGCAAAATAACTATCGGCTCCCGGCCCGTTGCACGGTGCATGACGCACCGGCCCGGACGGGGAGCGGAGGATCAGCCGATGAAGCTCTACAACAACAATCTGTCGCCCTTCTCCGCCCGCTGTCGCCTGATGCTCTATCACAAGGGCATCGAGGTGGAGATGATCGACCCCTTTGCCACGCTCGAGCCGGAGGCCTTTCTGGCCCTGACGCCGCTGGGAAAGGTGCCCGCGCTTGAGACCGATGACGGCTGGGTACTGCCGGAATCCGAGACCATCTGCGAATATCTTGAACAGCTCTACCCCGAGCCGTCCTTGCTGCCGGACGATGCCCGCGAACGCGCGCGCGTCCGGTTGCTGGGCCGGATCGGCGATCTTTACCTGCTGCAGCCGCTGACCACCCTGTTCGGCAATATCGATCCGAGCGTGCGTGACCACGACAAGGTCGTGGCAGCCTTCAAGGATTTGAAAAAGGCGCTCACCTGGCTCGATTACTATCTGGATGGTGATGCCCATGCCGTCGGCGGGCGGATGTCCCTCGCCGATTGCGCCCTGGTGCCCATCCTGTTCTTCGTACGGAAGATCCCGGAGCTGTTCGGCAAATCCGTGTGCCTGCTGGATGACCACCCCAGCGTCACCGGCTATTGGCGCGGCATCTTCGAGGAGCCCGCCGTTGCCCGCATCTATGAGGAAATGGACGCCGCCCTCAAGGGCATGCGCTGAGCGGCCGGTTCGCGTCAGGCCTGCTGGCGCACATCCGGAGCGGCGGGCACCCGCGCAGCGACAGCGGCAGGCAGCGTGATCGCAACGGTCGTGCCGGCGCCGGGCTGGCTTGAGATATCAAACCGCCCGTCCTGAAGCTCAACAAGCGCCTTTACCAGCGGCAGGCCGAGACCCGTTCCCTGGCTGGCGAGCTCCGCGTGCTTCACTACTTGCTCGAAGGGATGCAGCACGCGCTCAAGGTCTTTCTCTTCGATGCCCACGCCCGTATCCGTCACGCTGATTGTAATGGCGCCCGCATCGCTGGGTGCCGCAGCCACCGTGATGCGTCCGCCGGCCGGTGTGAACTTCACCGCGTTGGACAGCACATTCAGCATGACCTGGATCAGCGCCCGCTCATCCGCATAGACGGCCATGCCGTCCACGTCATCCGCGTCGATCAGAAGCTCGATCTCACCTTCGGCAACCCGGGTTTCGACCATGCGGCCGGCCTTGCGCAGGATCGGCGCCAGCGGCACGTCCTCGACGGTGAGATCATACTTGCCCGCTTCGATCTTCGACATGTCCAGGATGTCGCCGATCAGCGACAGAAGGTGACTGCCGCTCTCATGGATATGCCCGGCATATTCGTCATATTGCTGGGCACCCAGCGGACCGAAGACCTGGCGCGTCATCATTTCCGAGAAACCGAGAATGGCGTTCAGCGGCGTGCGGAGCTCGTGGCTCATATTGGCCAGGAAGCGTGACTTGGTCATGCTCGCCTGCTCGGCCCGTTCCCGCGCTGCCATCAGCTCCTGTTCACGCCGCTTCTGCTCAGTAATGTCGCGGGTGCAGGAAACAAAACCTTCGAAGTTGTCATGGGCGTCAAACAGGGGGCCCAGCGCAGCTTCCAGCCACACATAATGGCCGTCTGTCCGCTTCATCCGGAAGGATGTGCGCCGCATCTGCCGGTCAAAGCGCATGGCTTCGACGGCCGCCGTCACCGGCCCCAGATCATCAGGATGCAGGAACTCTGTTGCCATCAACCCGGTGCAGTTTTCAGGCCTGTGTCCGAGGATTCGTTCGATGGACGGGGAGATATAGGCAATGCGCCCGTCCTTCGTGAAGCGCGCAATGGCATCGGTCGAATGCTCCGCCAGCAGACGGAATTCCTGCTCCGACTGCCGGACGGCTTCATTGGCGGATTCCAGTTCGGTCACGTCCTGGCAGATGCCGACGATAGACACGGCATCGCCGCTGCCATCACGCTCCACATGGCCCATCAGCATGGTCCGGCGATAGGTGCCGTCGGAATGACGCATTGAGACAATGCGGTTGAACGAGGCACCGCTCACCAGCGCCTCCATCACTTCGGTGATGACGGTCTCGCTGTCATCCGGTGACATAAGGTCCAGCGTCCACTGCATGTCGGTGGGCATGTCTTCGCGGCGCAGCCCCACCATGGAGAACATGCCGTCCGACCAGAAGGGCCCCGGCTCGTACTTGTCCCAGCGCCAGTGGCCGAAATTGACGGCCTTCTCGGCGCGCTGAATTTCTTCTTCCCGGCGTTTCTGGGCGGTGATGTCACGGGTCACCATCACCACACCGTTGACGTTGGGGTCATCCAGCATGTTGATGGCGTGGGTCTGAACCCAGATCCAGTTTCCTGAAACCGAGCGCATGCGGTGATCGCTCAATTGGCGGCGGCCGCCATGCTCCACCAACTGACCGAACTCGGCCGCCACAAGAGGGTAATCGTCAGGGTGAAACAGTTCCGGACCAAGACGGTCAACGGAGCCTGAATGCACTTCGAAGAGGTGCTTGCCGACCGGGTTGGAATAGATGACCCGGCCGTTCTCGTCGATCACGGAGATCATGTCCGCGGCGTTCTCGACCACGGTACGAAAAAATGCATCCGGCGCCGCTCCATCCAGAAGCGGTGTGCCGGTCGCTTTCCTCCCACGCGACTTTGGACCCTGCGGCATATTGTTATGACTTCACAGCAGTTGGTTCACTGCTCAAAGTCTGGGCACGGAATAGTTAAGAACCCGTAGGCCATGGCGGGCGCAATTTGTCGCCTGCCATAAAGCCAAGGTTTTCCGGCCGTTTTGCGCTGGGTACCGGAGAGTTAACGAAGCTTTTTCGTCTGTGCCAGGGCCGCCTCGGCAAGCATCTTGGCCGCGTTGCCATAGATAAGCGCTTTTTCGGAACTGGCATTGCCGTCCAGGCCGCGCTTGTAAACGCCCTGGGCAATGGAGGCGAGGCGGAAGATCGAGAAGCCTACATAGAACGGCCAGTTCTCGATCCCCTCGCGTCCCGTGCGGCGGCAATAGGCAGCCACATACTCATCCTCATCGGGAATGCCTGACGTGGCGAAATCAACGCGCGTCAGCGTGCCCATGGTGGGGCTGTCGATGTGGTAGAGCATCGAGTTGTAGCCGAGATCCGCCAGCGGGTGGCCGATGGTCGACAGTTCCCAGTCCAGCACCGCGATCATCTTCGGCTCGGTGGGGTGGTACATGGTGTTCTCGAGCCGGAAATCACCATGGGCAATCGAGACACTGTCCTCATCCGGAATATTGTCCGGCATCCAGGAAATCAGCTCTTCCATGTCGGCAATCGTCTCAGTCTCAGCCGCGCGGTACTGCTTGATCCAGCGTGAAATCTGCCGCTCGAAGTAATTGCCGGGGCGCCCGAAATCCTCAAGGCCGACAGCGGCAAAATCCACCTTGTGCAGCTCCGCCAGCACACGGTTCATGTCGTCATAGATGGCCGCCCGCTCTTCGGGTGTTTGCTCGGGCAGCGTCGGATCACGGAACACACGGCCCTCCAGATGCTCCATCACGTAAAAGGCCGTGCCGATCACCGCATCGTCCTCGCACAACGCATACATGTGCGGCACCGGCACCGGCGTGTCCGCCAGGGCCTTCATCACCTTGTATTCCCGGTCGACCTGGTGCGCGCTGGCCAATAGCTGGCCCGGGGGTTTCTTGCGCAGCACATATTTGCGCGCCGGCGTCACCAACTGGAAGGTCGGGTTGGATTGCCCGCCCTGGAACTGACGAACAGTAAGCGGGCCTTCGAAGCCGTCCACATGTTCCATGCACCAGCGGGTGAGGGCAGCTTCATCAAAACGGTGGCGGTCAAGGACGTCGATCGTTTCCGACATGAGATCCATCCAGGAGAAGTATCAGGGTCGGGCGAAGTCCTAGCACGCAGCCGCCAGCCGCGCGAACCCCTCGACAGCGGGCGGAGCCGGTGATCGTATATGGAACATGTACCAACCCGCCCCCGAGAGTCCCGCCGCGCCGGACCTGCCCGACCTTGCCGAAGCGGCAGCGGATGCAAAACCGCTCGTGGAAAAAGCGCTCGTGGAAAAAGCGCTCGCCTGGCTGCGCGACGAGGTGCTGACAGTTGATGTCGCCATCGAGGCCGGCCTGCTCGCGCTGATCGCTGTCATCGCCATTCTGGCCGGCCGCCGTCTTGCGCCGGTCATCGCTTCGGCTGCCATGCGTCTGGCAGGCCGGTCATGGCTGCGGACCCGTGTGGAACGCATCGGCGCCCTTGCCGGACCCGTCATGGCGCTGGTGCTCACCTGGGGCGCGGGCACGGCTGTGCGCGCTGCCGGGCGGGACCCGGTGCTTTTGACCATCGCCGGCAGCTTGCTGATCGCCTGGGTGTTGATCCGGCTGATTACCGCACTCACCCGGCAGACGGGCCTCACACAGCTGGCCGGGCTCGTCATCTGGGCGGTGGCAGCGCTCGCCATTGTCGGCTGGCTGGAAGCCTTCATCCAGGCGCTGGATGCTGCGGCTTTCACCGCTGGCGGGATGCGCATATCCTTGCTCACCATCGTCAACGGCATCCTGCTCATCAGCCTGCTGCTCTGGGCTGCCATTACGCTCGCCCGCGTGCTGGAAACCCAGCTTGGCCGTGTGGACGGCGTCACGCCGGCAGCTCGCGTGCTGGTGGGCAAGGTGGTGCGCATCGCGCTGTTGACCATTGCCGTCCTGGTGGGTCTCACCTCCATCGGCATAGACTTCACGGCGGTTGCCGTATTCTCAGGCGCCATCGGTGTCGGCATCGGTTTCGGCCTGCAGAAGGTTGTCTCCAACCTCATCAGCGGCATGATCCTGCTGCTCGACCGCTCCATCAAGCCGGGCGACGTGATCGAAATCGGCGAAGCCTATGGCTGGATCTCCAAGCTCGGCGCCCGCTACGCGGCCATCGTTACCCGCGACGGCAAGGAATACCTCATCCCCAATGAGGACCTGATCACCCAGCAGGTGGTGAACTGGTCCTTCTCCGACCGTGCCGTCCGGCTCAAGACCGGCGTCGGCGTCAGCTATCAGTCCGACGTGCGCAAGGCGCTGGACCTGATGATGGAGGCGGCGCAGGAAAACGACCGTGTACTGAAGGCCCCGCCGCCCGCCACCCGGCTCATCGGCTTCGGCGACAATTCCGTGGATCTCGAATTGCGCATCTGGGTCAATGACCCAGAAGCCGGCGTGGTGAATGTCGCAAGCGACATCCGGCTTACCATCTGGGACAAGTTCCACGCGGAGGGAATCGAGTTCCCCTTCCCGCAACGCGACCTGCACATCACCGCAGCCGATGGCCTGCGCGACACGATGCGCGATGTCATAAAGGAAATGCGGGACGACAGCGCCGCCCCGCATTCCTGAGTGTCTGATCCTGGTCCGGATGCCTAGACCGCGCCGGCCTTCTGCGCGTAGAGCCAGCCTTCCTCAGCCAGCGGGCGCACATTGGCGGCCATGGTCTTGGCATGGTCGCTTGCCGCCGTCCCGTCGCGCACGCGGCCCGCAATGCCCTGCAGAATGCCGGCCAGCCGCATGAAGTTGTAGGCGTAATAGAAGTCGAGATTGTCGATCCCGTCGCGGCCCGTGCGGTCGCAATACATCTTCACATAATCGTCGAAGCTCGGAATGCCGAGGCTCTCAAGGTCCGCATGGCGCAGCGAGCCCGTGCCGCCGCCGGTACCCTGACCGGGCATCCGCCACTGCATGGTGTGATAGGTGAAGTCGCCCAGCGGGTGGCCCAGGGTCGACAGCTCCCAGTCCAGCACCGCCAGCACGCGCGGCTCGGTAGGGTGCAGCACCATGTTGTCGAGACGGTAATCGCCGTGAACGATGGAGGTGGAGTCTTCATCCGGAATATTGTCCGGCAGCCACTCCATCAGCTTGTCCATCTCTTCAATGGTCTCGGTTTCGCTGGCGCGATACTGCTTCGACCAGCGCGAAATCTGCCGCGCGAAATAGTTGCCCGGCTTGCCGAAATCACCCAGGCCCACCTTCTCGTGGTCAACCATGTGCAGCTTGGCAATGGTGTCGTTCATCGCGTCATAGATCTTGCCGCGGTTCTCCTTGGTCTCCTGCGGCAGCAGCGGGTCCCACAGGATGCGGCCATCGACCATCTCCATGACGTAGAACATGGTGCCGATGACGCTCTCATCCTCGCACAGCGTGTAGGCGCGGGGCACCGGCACATTGGTGTCAGCCAGGGCCGAGATCACCCGGAACTCACGGTCAACGGCGTGGGCCGAGGGCAGGAGCTTGCCCGGCGGCTTGCGCCGCAGCACATATTTCTGCTTCGGCGTGACGAGCTGATAGGTCGGGTTCGACTGACCGCCCTTGAACTCGCGCACCTCCAGAGGGCCTTCAAAGCCTTCCACCGTGTCGGCGAGATAGTCGAACAGTTTGGTCTCATCAAAGCGGTGGTTGTCGCCCACCTCTTTAGTGCCGGAGAACATCTCCTGGCGGTCGTCGGACTGTGCCGCTTCACTCATGCGTTTGCTCCGCTGTTGTTGCTATTGCGTGTTTGAAAGTCTTTGGGGCCGGTCAGGCGTCCTCGCGCTCAATGGCGCGCCAGCCGATGTCGCGGCGGCAGAACCCGTCCGGCCAGTCAATCTTGTCGATGGCAGCATAGGCGAGGGTCTGCGCCTGCGCCACTGAGGGAGCCACCGCCGTCACGTTGAGCACGCGGCCGCCGGTGGCGACGAGCTGGCCGTCCAGCAGCGCCGTGCCCGCATGGAAAATCTCCACATCGGCATTGGACGCCGCGTCATCCAGCCCGTTGATCGCCGTGCCTTTGTCGTAAGCGCCGGGATAGCCCTTTGCGGCCATTACCACGGTGAGCGCCGGGTCATCCCGCCAGGCAACGCGCTTGCCTTTCAGCTCGCCCTTGGCCGCGGCATAGAGCAGCTCCAGCAGGTCGCTTTCCATGCGCATCATCAGCACCTGGCATTCCGGGTCGCCGAAGCGCGCATTGTATTCAATCAGCTCCGGACCGTCGGCGGTGATCATCAGGCCGGCATAGAGCACGCCCTTATAGGGCATGCCGTCCGCCTTCATGGTGGCCAGCGTCGGCTCAATGATGGTCGCCATCACCTGATCCACCAGCTCCGGCGTCATCACCGGGGCAGGGGAGTAGGCGCCCATGCCGCCCGTATTGGGACCCGTGTCTCCGTCTCCTACGCGCTTGTGGTCCTGCGCGGTCGCCAACGGCAGCGCGGTGGTGCCGTCGCACAGGGCAAAGAAGCTTGCTTCCTCGCCTTCAAGGAAGTCCTCGATCACCACTTCCGTACCGGCGTCGCCGAAACGACCGTCAAATGCCTCGCGCACGGCATCCAGCGCCTCGTCCGTGGTCATCGCCACGGTCACGCCCTTGCCGGCGGCCAGCCCGTCGGCCTTGACCACGATGGGCGCCCCCTCGCGGCCCACATAGGCCAGCGCATCATCGAGATTGGTGAACCGGCCATAGGCCGCGGTGGGAATGTTGGCGCGCGTGCAAAGGTCCTTGGTGAACCCCTTAGAACCTTCCAACTGCGCCGCCTTGGCGCTGGGCCCAAAGACCGGAATGCCCGCTTCATTGAGCTGGTCCGCCAGCCCCTTCACCAGCGGTGCTTCGGGCCCGACGACAACGAGGTCGATGCCCTTGTCGCGCGCGAAATCCACCAGACCCGCGACATCCTCGGCGCCCACATCCACGCAGTCGGCCACAGACGCCATGCCCGCATTGCCGGGGGCGGCATAAAGCTTGGTGAGCTTGGGGCTTTGCGCCAGCTTCCAGCACAGGGCGTGTTCGCGACCGCCGGCTCCAACCACCAATAGTTTCATGTCTTCTTATGCCTTGCGCTATCCGGATGTGAGGGGCGCGCAGACCCGGTCGGGGACTGACCGCGCGATGCCATGGGTTCTAGCACGAAGCCTCACACCCTTAGAACCCACCGGGCAGTCATCGGGAACCCACCGGGTTTGCCGGGTGCGCGGCCTTCTCTTGCCCCCGCCGAACCCCTATATTCCGGCCAATCATGGCACCCATACCCGATCAGGATCCCGCCCTCGGCAACACGCCGGAATTCTCCGTCTCGGAACTCTCCGGCGCGGTCAAGCGCATGGTGGAGGATCAGTTCGGCCATGTGCGCGTGCGCGGCGAAATCGGCCGTGTGTCCCGCCCCGCCTCGGGCCATGTCTATCTGGACCTGAAGGACGACCGGGCGGTCTTGTCCGGCGTCATCTGGAAGGGCAATGCGGCACGGCTGCAGACCAAGCCCGAGCAGGGGCTCGAGGTGATCGCCACCGGACGCCTGACCACTTTCCCCGGCCAGTCGAAATATCAGATTGTTATTGAGTCGATCGAACCCGCCGGTGTCGGCGCGCTGATGAAGCTGCTGGAAGACCGGCGCAAGGCGCTGGCCGCTGAGGGCCTGTTTGATACCGATCGCAAGAAGCCGCTGCCCTTCCTGCCTAAGGTCATTGGCGTCGTCACCTCGCCGTCAGGCGCTGTGATTCGCGACATCCTGCACCGGCTGCGCGACCGCTTCCCGCGCCACGTCCTGATCTGGCCGACGCGGGTGCAGGGCGAGACAGCCGCGGCCGAAGTGGCGGCCGGCATTCGCGGCTTCAATGCGCTTGAACCCGGCGGCGCAATCCCTCGGCCCGACCTCATCATCGTCGCCCGCGGCGGCGGCAGCGTCGAAGACCTATGGCCCTTCAACGAAGAAGTGGTGGTGCGGGCGACAGCCGACAGCGCCATTCCCCTGATTTCCGCCGTCGGCCATGAGACCGACACGACGCTGATCGATTTTGCGTCAGATCTGCGGGCCCCCACGCCGACGGCCGCCGCGGAGCACGCCGTGCCCGTGCGGGCGGACCTGCTGGCGCAGGTCATGGATCTCGGCACGCGGCAGCACCGGATCATCAGCCGCTTCATCGAGCAGGCCCGCAGCGATGTGCGCAGCCTGGCCCGCGCCCTGCCGAAGCCCGAGCGGTTGCTGGACATGCAGCGCCAGCGCCTCGACATGGCAGGTGAAAAACTCACAGCCCTCAAGGCGCGCGGGTTTGAACGGCACCGCGCCCGGCTGACCACGCTGGATGCCCGGCTTTCAGCCCGCAGCCCGGCAGCGCAGGTCACAGCCTCCCGCCGCCAGCTTGATGGTTTGGCCCAGCGCCTCACCCGCCGCCGCGCAACGGCAACCGAGACGGCCCGCCGTGCGCTGGACCCGGTGGCGACACGCCTGCCGGTCGCTATCACGAGACAACTGAACCAAGCGCAGACCCTCTTCCTACAACAGTCTCGCCTGCTTGAAACCCTGTCGCACAAAAGCGTGCTAGATCGCGGCTTTGCCCTGGCGCTGGATGCCAGCGGCCGCCCGATCCGCTCGGCAGACGCGGCCCGTGCCGAAGGCCGCTTTGCGCTCGAATTCGCAGGCGCAGACCGGGTGACCGTGGAAACCGTGGATGGCCCGCCGCCTGAGGGGCCCGCAAAGAAGCCCGCGCAGAAAGCAGCCTCCAAGCAGGCCGCCAAGACGCATGCAGGTGCATCCCGCGGAAAAGGGCAGGGCGAGCTGTTTTGACCCTTCCCGGCGCGTGGTAAGGTCATCACATCGCGGCAGGTGCCGCGGCAGATTTTCAAGGAGTAAAGGGCAGTGAACCGGATGGGCAGCCAGATGGGCGGCGAAGCGCGGCTTCGCTATCTCGACGCGGACTTTGACGTGCTGGCACCCGGCTCCTATGTCACCTGTGCCGTCACCGGCCAGCGCATCCCGCTGGACGAACTCCGCTACTGGAGCGTCGACCGGCAGGAGCCTTATGTGGGCCCCGTGCAGATGGTGAAGCGGGATCTCGGCCTTGCGTAAACTTCTGACCGCCGCAGCCCTGCTGCTGGCCGTAACCCTCGCGCCCGCCCATGCCCTCGACCTTCAGGGACGTCTCGTGCAGGGCGGCATGGTGATCGGCACGGTCACCCCCGGCAGCGAGGTGACGCTTGACGGGTCGGCTGTTGCCGTCAACGACAATGGCCGCTTCGTCATCGGCTTCGGGCGCGACTACAAGGACAGCGCGCTTCTGGCCGTGATCGATCCGCAGACGGATGAACAGGACATCATGCCGCTGGTCATCGAGCCGCGCGACTATGACATCCAGCGTATCGATGGCCTGCCGCCCGGCAAGGTAACGGGCTTCTCTGAAGCAACCCTCAAGCGCATCCGCGCCGAGAATGCGCAGGTGGCCTCAGCCCGCGCCAACACCAAGCGCGCGGACAATTTCCTTGAGAGCTTTATCTGGCCGGTGAAAGGCCGTATCTCCGGCGTTTACGGGTCCCAGCGGGTGCTCAACGGCGAGCCGCGCCGTCCGCATTTCGGCATTGATATCGCCGCACCCACCGGCACGCCCATCGTGGCGCCCGCAGGCGGTACGGTGGTGCTGGCGGAGAAGGATCATTTCTTCACCGGCGGCATCATCATCATTGATCACGGCTATTCCCTGAGCTCGACCCTGTTCCACATGGATACGGTTGAGGTTGAAGTCGGCCAGGTGGTGGCGCAGGGAGACCGGGTCGGCACCGTGGGTGCCACGGGTCGCGCGACCGGCCCGCATCTCGACTGGCGGATGAACTGGGGCAAGGAGAGGCTGGACCCGCAGCTCGTCGTCGGCCCGATGCCGGAATAGCGGCTGCTATTTTTTCCAGCGGTTGTGCAGCCACAGCCACATGCCGGGCCGCTGGCGGATCCAGTCTTCCAGAAAGCCGTTCACCTTCGCCGTCACTGCCGCGATATCCGCGTGCATGTCACCTGTCTTGGCATAGTCCAGGGGCGGCCAGAAACGGATGCGGAATTTCGTGCCCCGCACCCGTTCGAACGTCACCGGCACGATGGGTACATCATAGCGCAGCGACATGGTGGCTGGCGCCGCCGGTGACATGGCGGGCAGGCCGAAAAACGTGCTCTCGATTCCGTCATTCATCTTCTGGTCGGCGAGCATGCACAGGCTGACGCCGGAGCGGACGCATTTCACCAGTTCCCGCGCGCCGCTTGGCCCCTTGGGCACCTGGCGCTGCATGATGTGGGTTTGCCGGGCCCGGGTGATCCACGCATCGACCGCCGCATTGTTGGGCGCGCGATAAACCTCGGCCCCTTCGACACCGGCCTGGGCAACCGCCAGCGGCATCAGTTCCCAATTGGCGAAATGGCCGGAGACGAAGATCGCAGCCTTGCCTTCTTTGGCAAAACGCTCCAGCACGTCGCGCCCTTCCACCTCAATGTCCGGGTCCGGACCAATGCTGGTGAAGGACCCCAGATGTGGATATTCGCCTGCCGTGCGGCCCAGATTGTCCCACATCAGGGACAGGGCGGCTTCGCGTTCGGATTCGGAAAGCTCGGGCATGACCCGCGCCATGGAGGCGAGTGCCTTTTTGTGACGGGAGATATGAGGCCCCACGGTGCGGAACAGCCAGCCGCCGACAGCCGACGCCCGCTCGCGGCCCATGGCCTTGAACAGGCCCATCAGCAGATTGAAGCCCGCCGCTTCGAGTTTGTACCGCGTATCACTCATGAGGGTCCTAGAAGGCCTTGTAGGCACCAGCCGTGGTGGCCGCATTGAGACGGCTCTTCAAGAGCTGGTCAAGCGCATGACCGTCATCAAAACGCACCTCCACCGGCAGCGCCCGGGAATGGGAGCGGAGTTCCGCCAGGGCACCGGAATGCCCGGCACCCGCAAGCCGCGCCAGGTCCTTTTCCGTCGTCACCAGCGCCAGCGCGCCGTCGCGGGCGCGGGCCAGGAGCCCGGCTGCTTCGTCGTCACTGAAGGCGTGATGGTCGGCGAACATTTGCGTCTCGCGAATGTCCGCACCCAGCCCGTCCAGCGTCTCGAAGAATTTCTCCGGCCGGCCGATCCCCGCATAGGCCAGCACGCGCTTGCCGCGCCATTCGGCACCATCGCCCGTCGGCACCACGCGCCCGTGAACCACGCCAAGCCCGCGCCGGCGCGCATCGGTCACAAGCCCGTCCGCTGCGTGTCCGTCGCCCATGACAATCAGGGCGGCGGCCCGGTCAAGCGCCTCCCCGGCAGGTTCGCGCAGCGGCCCCGCCGGGATCAGCAGGCCATTGCCGAGACCGGCGCCTGCATCCACCACCAGAAGCCCCGCATCTTTCACCAGCGACGGGTTCTGATAGCCGTCATCCATCACCACCACCGTCGCGCCCGAATGGGCCGCCATGTCGGCACCCTTGGGCCGGTCGGCGGAAACGATGGTGGGAAAGTGGCGGGCTAGGAGCAGCGGCTCATCGCCCACATCAACCGCGCGGGCGCGGTCCCGGTCCACCAGCACCGGGCCCGTGATGCGCCCGCCATAGCCGCGGGTGAGAAAAGCGGGCCGCTCGCCCAGCGCCGCCAGCCGGTGGGCGATGGCGATGGCAACCGGCGTCTTGCCCGTGCCGCCTGCGGTGATGTTGCCGATGCAGACTACCGGCAGGCTCGCCCGTTGCGGCATCACTATGCGCGTCTTGAGCCGGGCAGCCGCCCCGTAGAGCCGGGCCAGCGGCATCAGCGCACGGGCCAGCCCGCCGGGCGGGCGATACCAGTGGTCAGGCGTGCGCATGGGCGCCACTCCCGGCAGTGTTCGTGTCGCCGGGGTCAGCCTTGCGCGGCGGCAGGGCATGGTCCAGCAGCGGCACCAGGGCTTCCAGTGTCTTGTCCAGCGCGCCCGTCAGGCTGCCCGCGGTTTCAGCCGCCGCCGTCACCCGCGCCCCGGCAAGCTGCCCGTCAGACATCAACCGCCCCACGGCCGCCGCCAGTGATGCAGCATCCCGCACGGTCTCACACGCCTTGCGCTCCTCGAAGGCGCGGAAGATTTCCAGGAAATTGAACACATGCGGGCCCGTCAGAAGAGCCGCCCCCAGAAGCGATGGCTCGATCGGGTTGTGCCCGCCGACGCGCACGAGAGATCCGCCCATGAAGACGATGGTCAGCAGGCGGAAGAACCCGCCAAGTTCGCCCAGCGTATCCGCAAGGTAGATATCGGTCTCCGGCGTCACCTTGTCGCCCTGGCTGCGCCGCGCGGCGGTAAGCTTCATGTCCGCCAGAAGCTGCGCCACCTCGGCACCGCGCTCGGGATGGCGCGGCACGATCACGGTGAGAAGGTCCGGCAGCGCCCGCTTCAGCAGGTGATGCGCGTCGGCGATGATCCGCTCTTCGCCAGGATGGGTGCTGGCCGCCACCCAGGTGGGTCGGCCTGACAACAGCCCGTTGAGGTCGCGCAACAGATCATCGGACGCCGGAGGCGGCGGTGCGTCCACCTTGAGATTGCCCACAGCCTTCGTGCCGGTTGCGCCCAGCAGTTTGAGGCGCGTGGCTGCGGTTTCGTCCTGCGCCAGCACCAGATTGAAGCTGCCGGTCAAAGCCCGCGCCGCCGCCGTCCACCAGCGCCAGCTGCGCACGGAAGATGCGGACATGCGGGCATTGATCAGCGCCAGCGGAATGTGCCGTGCGGCAGTGAGCGTGATCAGGTTGGGCCACAGCTCGCTTTCCACCAGCAAGGCAGCATCCGGCCGCCAGTGGTCAAGAAAGCCGGTGACGGCCTGCGGCGTATCCACCGGCACAAACTGATGAAAGGCCCGTGCAGGCAGCCGCCCCTCCAGGAGCCGGGCCGAGGTCACCGTGCCGGTGGTGACCATCAGCGCGATGTCCGGCCGTGCGTCGAGCAGACGGTCGATCAGCGGCAGGACAGACAGGCTTTCGCCCACGCTGGCCGCGTGCAGCCACACAAGCGGCCCTGGCGGGCGCGGGCGCGCAGGCGCGCCCAGCCGCTCGTTCAGCCGGTCAGCATCTTCTTTGCCCCGCTTGAGGCGGCGGTTGAGCAGCAATGGCACGACGGGCGCCAGAAGGCGCGTCAGCCCGCGATAGGTCTTAAGGCCGCGGGTCAGCGCCGGCGTTGCGGCGGGAGATGACATGCTCATGCGGCCGCCTCCACCGGAGTCATGCCCACCCGTGCGCAGGCTTCGGCGCTCAGCCGGTTCAGCGCGTCCTCCACCTGGAGCCGCCCGGCTTCGACGCCGGCGGCATCCGCGTCCCGCGGCACATGAATGGGCTCACCCCAGAGAATGACCGCACGGGAAAACGGCAGGTTGACGACGAAGCGGTCCCAGCTGCCTACCACCTTGCGGCGGCTGGAGGCCGCCACCACGGGAATGACCGGTGCGCCGGACATGCGTGCCACCACCGCCACGCCTTCCTTGGCGACAAAGCGCGGGCCCTTGGGGCCGTCCGGCGTGAAGCCCACGCAATTGCCTGCCTTGAGCGTTCTCAGCATCAGCCGGATGGCGGCGCGTCCGCCCTTGTCCTTGCCGTTCTTGTCGGACGAGCCCCGCACGGTGCCAATGCCGAAGTTGCCGATGGCGCGGGCGATCACCTCGCCGTCATGGTTCTGGGAGATCAGCATGCGGATGGGTCGCGTCGTCTGCCAGGACCGCACCATCATCAGCATCTGCCCATGCCAGAAGGCCAGGATGAATGGTTCGCCCTTCTGCCAGAAGCGCTCGGGGATATCCTGACCGATCACGTCGATCCGGCTGGTGGCGAGCACAAGGCGGATGTAGAGCGCCGCCAGCGCCGACACCAGCGCTGTCACCGCGCCTGATCTGGCAATGCGTTTCAGCAGGGGAAATCTCCGCAGGAAGCCTGGGGGCTGTGCCCGGTCAGCTGTCGTTTTCCGGGTCGAGGAGCTTGTGCAGATGCACGATGAAGTAGCGCATCTGCGCATCGTCCACCGTGCGCTGCGCCGCCGACTTCCAGGCGTTGTGAGCCGCCGCATAGTTCGGGAAGATGCCCACAAGGTCGAGCTTCGACACGTCCTCGAAGGTGGTGCCGGATAGATCCGTCAGCCGCCCGCCGAATACCAGATGCAGGAGCTGCTTGTCGTCTTCCATACCGTCATGCGTGTCATTCATCGGGATCGTCCTCTAGGTCGGGGCCGGTCTCAGCCGGGCAGCACAATCTGACCAATACGCGCGTTGAGAGCCTTATAAAGCGCAGGACCCGCGGCGACCACACTGCGGTGACGCGGGTCGCGCGCATTGTAGCGCAAGGCGTCGCCCGCATGGGTGGTCATCTGCCCGCCCGCCTCATGGACGATGAGGTCGGCGGCGGCGAGGTCCCAGTCATTCTTCCAGTTCATCACCAGCATGGCGTCGAATTCACCTGCCGCAACGAGCGCTGCCCGATAGGCAATGGAATTGCGCTGCTCCACATGCATCTCCGGCCATTTCTGCGGCCAGGCCGGGTGGCGGAACATGTCTGATGCCCCCAGCATGCGGCAGCCCTCCACGGCCTCCTGCGTGGTGACGTGAATGCGCTCGCCATTGAGGAACGCGCCATTGCCCGCTTCCGCTTCGAACAATTGCTCCATCGCCGGATTGTAGATGACACCCGAAATCGGCCGTCCGTCCTCGATCAGGGCACCGACCACGGCATAATGCGGGCGGCCCTTGATATAGGCGCGGGTGCCGTCGATCGGGTCCACCAGCCACTGGCGCTCAGTCTGAAGGCGCGTCTCGTCGTCTTCGGTCTCTTCAGATAGCCAGCCATAATCAGGCTCGGCCGCCTGCAGCCGCTGCTTGAGCAGATGATCGACCGCAAGGTCAGCTTCCGTGACCGGCGTGTCGTCGTCCTTGCGCCAGGCAAGGATGCCCTTGCGGGCATGTTCAAGCGCCAGCGCGCCGCCCTCGCGAACAGCCTCACGCAACAGCTCGTGGTGCGCACTCGCCTCAGGCACCGGCAATGGTCATGCCCTCGATACGCAAGGTGGGGGCGTTGGTGCCGTAGCGGAAGGTGAGGTCATCCGCAGGCGTCAGATTGAGGAACATGTCCTTCAGATTGCCCGCAACGGTGATCTCCGTCACCGGGAAGGTGATCTCGCCGTCCTCGATCCAGTAGCCGGCCGCCCCGCGCGAATAATCGCCGGTGACGCCATTGACGCCCATGCCGATCAGTTCGGTGATGTAGAAGCCCTGCTTGATGTCGGCGATGAGATCATCCCGGCTCACCGACCCGGCTTCCAGATAGAGATTGGTGGTGGACGGGCCGGGAGGGCCACCGGTGCCGCGCGACGCCCGGCCGGACGTTTCAAGCCCCAGCTGGCGGGCCGAACTCGTATCCATGATCCAGCTCTGCAGCACACCGTCTTCCACAAGCGCCAGCTTCTCGGTCAAGACGCCTTCCCCGTCAAACGGCTTGGAGGCGCGGCCCCGGATGATGCGCGGGTCATCGATGATGGAAAGACCGGAGGCCAGCACCTGCTGGCCCATCCTGTCTTTCAAAAAGCTGGTGCCGCGCGCCACAGCCGCCCCGGACACAGCTCCCGCCAGATGGCCGACAATGCCGCCCGACACGCGCGGGTCATATATGACGGGGACGGACTGGCTCGGCATCTTGCGCGGGTTGAGCCGCTTCACGGCTTTTTCGGCAGCCTTGCGGCCCACCTCTTCGGCGGTGTCGAGTTCGCTCAGATGGCGGGCTGAGGAATAGTCATAGTCCCGCTCCATGCCGGTGCCTTCCCCGGCCAGCACCGAGCAGGACACGGAATGCGAACTGGCACTGTAGGTGCCTTCAAACCCGTCGCTGGTGGCCAGCGCCACGCGCGAGCGGCCCCAGCCGGCACCGGCGCCCATGGAATTGGTGACGCCGTCCACGTCCAGCGCCGCCTTCTCCGCCGCTTCGGCCCATTTGGCCAGCGTGTCCGCGTCCGGCTCCTGATGGTCGTCGAGGTCGAGATCCGCCACCTCTTTTGCCAGCCGCGCCGTGTCGGCGAGACCGCAATAGGGGTCGTTCGGAGCGATCTTCGCCATCGCCACCACACGCTCTACCGCCTCATCAAGCGCCGGACCGCTGGTATCGGTCAGCGAGACGACAGCCTGCCGCATGGCCCCGTCAGCGCCTTTCACCATGGCGCGGATGCCGAGATCCGTGCCCTCGGAGCGTTCGACGTCTTCCAGCTTGCCCATGCGGTAAGAGACCGACATGGAAGTGCCGGCGGCCGCGATGGCATCGGCGGCATCGGCCCCGGCGGCCATGAGCTTCTTGACGGCGAGACAGGCGAGGTCGAGGTCGGACGTGGGCTCTGAGGACATGGAACAGGCAGGTCTTTTCGGGAATGGCAGCTATTCGCGCTCACAGGGCTGTGACGCACACCTGGCCGCCGGAATGGGATATAGGGGGACATATAGCGCGAAAAGGGACGGCATGCGCCCCTTGCGTTACACTTTTTGGGCGGCCTGACAGCACGAGGGGCAGGGGGCATGCAAGCGCGGTTCAAACAGTTGATTCTGCTGGCAGTGATGGTGCCGCTGCTGGCTGCCTGCGCCGGCGGGCGGGACGCACCCATCGCCAAGCGCCTGATGACCCTTCACCCCGCCGGCAAGCCGACCCCGGCCCATTTCGTGCTCTGCGCCGGCCATGGCTGCCGCGAGCGGCACGACGTGCATCTGGGCGACGGCCAGTGGGCCAGCGTCCGCGCCATCTTTGCCCGCACGGCGGACAGCGCCGAAGAAGAGCGGGTCCAGATTGCCCAGGCCATTGCCAGGCTTGAGGCTTTGGCAGGTGCTGCCACCGGCACCGACGCGGATCTCGGCGGCACCTATTCCAACATGTTCCTGTCCAATCAGCTCGACTGTGCGGACGAGACCGTCAACACAACGACCTATCTCCGGATGCTTGCCGCCGACGGGCTGATGACCCGCCACCGGGTCGGCGGCCGGCTGCACAAGGGCAACATCATCAACAGCCTGCCGCACATGACCGCCACCATCATTGAGAAGGAGACGGGCACCCAATGGGCGGTGGACAGCTGGTTCCTTGATAATGGCGAGCCGCCGGAAATGGCGACCGCCGCCATCTGGCACACGCCCTATGCCGAATGGGGCTCGACGGGCGAGCCGCCACGCCCCTGATCCCGGGGGGCAAGTGGCGTCAGGCCAGCACGGCCCACAGGCAACCGACGCCGATCACGGCCACGCCGATCCAGGTGGCCAGCGTGCCCAATTGGCGGAAGATTGAAATGCCGTTGGAAATGCCGACGGCATGGGCGACACGCCCCACCGTCACCAGGAACCCCGCCGCATGCAGCAGGGTGAGAGAGGCTCCAAGCAGCCCCAGCGCGATCAGGCCGGGCAGGGCGATCGCCACATATTCCACATTGTTGCCGTGAGCGCGGATCGCCCGCTCCACATCCGCGTTGCCGCCATCGCCAAGGCTCACCGAGTGCTTGGCGCGCTGGCGCACCACCAGGATCGCCAGCACGAGGGTGAGAAGAAGATTGATGCCGATATAAAGGCCGATGGCCTCTGCCTGTCCGCCGCCCATGGAAATGTCCCCTGTCCGAAAATGAGTCGGCAGGTAGTGTAGTCAGGCTCCGGTAAAGCGCCAGACACAGGCATTGCGCACATCCGTATCGTCCAGGTCGCGGGCGGATTTGACGCCATAGGCGGTCACCTGCTCGAGCGCGCCGCGCGGCAGGAAAGTCCGGCCCGGGTCACCGATCAGCACCTCCCGGCCCAGCGCCGCTTCCCGTTGCAGCCATCCATGCACCCGTTCGGCGACGGATTGCTCGTAGCAGATGTCCCCGGCCAGGATGAGGTCGAAGTCTTCCAGGCTCTGCCCCACCATGTCCGCGGTCGAGGTTTCGAGCATGACGCCGTTCTCAAGGGCGTTCATCAGCGCCGCCGTCTCCGCCAGGGGGTCGATATCGGCCGCCAGGGCTGACCGGGCTCCGGCCATCATCGCTGCGATGGCCGCAAGGCCGCTGCCGGAGGCGAAATCCAGCACCCGCTTGCCGCGCACCTTTGACGGATCATCGAGAATGAACCGCGCCAGCGCTTGTCCGCCCGCCCAGGCAAAGGCCCAGAACGGCAGGACAATGCCGTCGTCATAAAGATCGCGCTGGGTCTTGTGCCACAGGGGCGCGCGCTCATCGGCCAGATGCAGCCTGATCTCCGGCACAAGCGGCGCGCTCTGCACAACCGAATTGCCTTTCACATAGCCTTCCGGATCAGCCTGGCCCGGATGCACCGGGGGTGTCGGGTCAGGCTGGGAGGCGTCAGGCGGCATTCGGTTCTGCTTCTTCAAACCCTTCGGAGACCACACCGGCGACGCGGCGCTTGCGGGCGTTATGCACCACCTCGCCGGGCTTGTCTTCATCGTCGGGCCGCGAGGTGGCCATGCGGATCACCTCCCAATAGCTGCCCTTGATCTCCATCTTGTCGCCATGGCCGTTGGCCAGGAGGTATTTGTGCAGCTTCGGCAAATTGTAGCAGGGCACCCACATGAACAGGTGATGCTCCACGTGGTAGTTCACGAAACCCGGTGCCAGCAGAAGCCGCTCCCACCAGCTTGCTTCCACGGTCCGCGCATTGCGGAAGGGGTCGTCATTGTCCGGCACCATGGCGTGCTCGGCGATATTGCGGATGCGGGTCACGGCCTGATGCCAGGTGAGCATCGGCAGCACCCACAGCAGGAAGTAAAGGTGCCACTGGCCGGCAACCGCCAGGATGCTGAACAGCACCAGATTGGTGAACGCGGCGCCACCAAGCTTTGACGCAAAGCGGTCGATCCGCTTGTCCCACGGCAGGGACGGATCACCCAGCGCGTTCAGGATCTGCGCCTTGCGCTGCTGATAGCCGGTCTGGCCCGTCAGATCACGGATCATCTTGCGGCGGAAACTCTTGCGCGTGATCGGGAAAGGCTTGGACAGGATCAGGTCCGGGTCGTTCTCCTGCTGCGTATTGCGGTGGTGCACCAGGTGATAGCGGCGATAGGCATTGGTCTCCGCCAGCATGGGGTAGGAACACAGCCACTGCGACAGGAACATGTTGAGGGACGGGCTCTTGGTCAGCACCCCATGGGCGCCGTCATGCATGCCGATGGCAAGGCCGAGCTGCCGCGTGCCGATGATCAGCATCGCCGCGATGAAGGTCAGCGGGTTCGGCCAGATGGCAAACATCGCCATGGCGCCGAAAATCATCATCCAGCTGAAGGCAACGACCCAGATACCCTTGAGGTCGGAGCGCTGCTTGACGTCGGCAAGCTGCTCTCTGGTCAGAAGGTCAAGCGGATTGATCATGGGAGAGATCCTCTGTGAGGGGTGTTTTGTCCGCATCCGGATCAAGCCCGGCCATGCGGAGAACAGCATCAACGAGCGCATCTGCCGAGGGCACGTCATCGGGCCCGTACAGGGTCAGCGCGGAAGGGATGGCGCCTGTGATGGCTGATGCCGTCACGCGCGCATTCATCGAGGGAATGTCACCGGCCGCCACCGCTTCGCGGATCAGCCGTTCGAAAATGGCGGCGTGGCGTCTGCGGAAGGCAAGGCGCTCGGCAGCCACCGTGCCGTCAAGCGGCTCGGCCAGCAGTGCATGTGCCTGCCGGGCACTCCGCACAGCGCGGCCGACGAAAGCCTCCGCCACCTTGCGCAGCCGCTCGCCGGGGCGGCCGGGGCCCGCCGCGATTTCTTCAAGCCGCGACATTTCCCGGTCGGACACCGCGCGGAAGACTTCCAGCAGCAGCGCCTCACGCGAGGGGAAATAGCGGTAGATCGTACCCGTAGCGATGCCAGCCTTGCAGGCCACCGCAGCCACGCTGGCGGCCGCAAAGCCACCCTCGACAATCAGCTCCCGCGCCGCATCCATGATGCGCGCCCGGTTTGCCTCGAGCTGGGCAACGACTTTTCCGGTCTTGCGATAGGCCAAGGTGTGAAACTCCATTCACTTCTTTAAGAAGTGAACCATGCTTCACAGCTTGCATCAAGCAAAAAGAAACCCCCGCAGGCGATGGCCTGCGGGGGCAAGTTCAGGGAGGATGAAATCACGAAGAGTCTCTCGAAATCTCTTCGTCAGGAAAACTCACGCAGCGTGTGCATGTTCCGTCAGTGTGCCGAATTTCTTCTCGGCGCCCACCGAGGCCTCAGCCAGCTTGGCGGCGCGAACCGCCTCGGCGCGGGAAAACAGGTCATCACGCATGTCCGCAGGCACCGGCGCATAGGGAATGCCGGTCGAGGCATTGATGGCGGCGGCGGCGGCGTTGAGCCAGGTCTTCAGGAAATCGGTCATGTCAGGCTCCCGTGATGCGGGCCGGACCCTGATCTGTTCAGGAAACGGCCCTCGTGTGTCGCCCCGTACATTGATCCTGCGCCGGGCCCGGACAATCTGCATGGACGGGCGTCAGGCGTGCAGTCCTGCATGGCTTGGAAAAGTGGCAGAAGCCTGCGGTTTTCAGGCCGGATTGTTAACCAGCCTTACGGAGCAAGGCCCCAGCCATGCGTCTGTCGCATGGCTCAAGTGGGTGTCATGCAAGCGGTGTCTGCCGGTGATGTGCGTTCAGTGCGGCAGGCGGTGGCGCACATAGACCACCTTGCGCTCATACATGCCGGTGAAGGCAAACAGGCTGGACAAGAATGCAGCACTGCCGCGCAGCGCTGAAAGAACGGTATCAATCGTCATGGGAAGACCCTCCCGCCTTCTGTCTCGTCCGGGCTCGTGCCTGAACAACAGAAGATACGGGCGGCGGTTCCAGCCGGATCATCGGCAGTCCAGCGTCTGCTCAGACACTGGACCCAAGCGTGCCCGCCAGCAGGGCCGCAAAGATGATCGCCCCGAAATCCCGGTTCGACTTGAACGCGGCCAGGCATTCATCCGGCGTATCGAGATTCGTGTCCCGAACCTGGCGCATCAGGTGGAAGGCGCTGATCAGCAACCCGGCGAAATAGACCCAGCCGATCCCGGCGAAGATGCCTGCCAGCGCCAGGAAGAGCAGCGTGGCCCCATAGAAGCCCCACAGCCACGCCTTGGTATAGCCGCCGAGCCGCAGGGCGGTGGATTTGACGCCGATGAGCGCGTCATCTTCCTTGTCCTGATGCGCATAGATCGTGTCATAGCCCAGCGTCCAGGCAATGCCCGCGAGATAGAGGCAGAGCGCCGCCCAGGACAGGGAGCCCGTGACCGCCGCCCAGCCCATCAGCGCGCCCCAGTTGATCGCAAGGCCGAGGAATATCTGCGGCCACCAGGTAAAGCGCTTGGCGAAGGGATAGATCGCCACAAGCGCCAGCGACCCCACACCGAGCCCGATCGCCGCCCAGGTGAGCTGGATCAGCACAAGGAAGCCGATGGCAAGCAGGCTCGCCAGGAAGCCCAGTGCCGCCGTCACGCTCACCTGTCCGGACGGGATTGGCCGGCTGGCGGTGCGCGCCACCCGGGCGTCGAACTCGCGGTCGGTGATGTCATTCCATACGCAGCCCGCCCCGCGCATCACGAAGGCGCCGGTGAGAAACAGCACCAAGAGATAGAGGATCGGCAGGTGCAGCACATACTGCCCGGTCTGCGGGGCCGCCAGTGTGATCGACCAGGCGCACGGCCAGAACAGAAGCCACGTCCCCACCGGCCTGTCGGCGCGCATCAGCCGCAGATAGGGGCGAATGGCGCGCGGCGCGTAGAGGTCCACCCAGTTGTCCGGGGCGGCATCGGCCACCTGCTGGTCACCGGCGGGGGGCATGTCCTTGCCATCGCCGGAGGAGAGGTCAGGGTCTGGTTCTTGCGGCATGTTCATGCGTCCCGTGATACTGGGGGACATCATGTCGAGCAACACAATGTCCAGAAATCGCGCAAATCTGATCCGTCTTTTCGTCGAGGTGCCCCTCGCGGCGGAGACACAGGTCGAGCTGCCCGCCGAGCAGGCCCATTACGTGGCCAATGTGATGCGCCGCAAGCCGGGGGATGAGGCGCTGGCCTTCAACGGCCGGGACGGTGAGTGGCTGATCCGCTTCGATGAGATCGGCAAGAAGCGCGCGACCGCGACCCCGGTCAAACGCACCCGCGCCCAGACCACAGGCTGCGACCTGCATCTGCTGTTCGCGCCCCTGAAGCGCGCCCGCATCGACTACATGGCCCAGAAAGCAACGGAGATGGGCGCATCCCTCCTGCGCCCCGTCGTCACCCGCCGCACGCAGGCCGAGCGGGTGAAAGTCGATCGCCTGCGCGCCAACGCGGTGGAGGCGGCCGAACAATGCAACCTCCTCTTTGTGCCCGATGTCGAGGAACCCCAGAAACTCGAGACCCTGCTGTCACGCTGGCCCGGTGACCGGCAGATATTGTTCTGCGATGAAGTGCTGCCCGATGAGGGCCACAGGGCCCCGGCAGCCTATCTGGCCGGGCTGCCGGACGACGTAAAAAACGCCCCCTGGGCCATCCTGATCGGCCCGGAAGGCGGGTTTGATGCCGCCGAACGCAAGCTGCTGCATGCCCTCGACTGTGCCCACCCGGTCCCCCTCGGGCCCCGCATCATGCGCGCGGACACGGCCGCTGTGGCCGCCATGGCGCTGTGGCAGTCAGTGTTGGGAGACTGGCGCTAGGGCAGGGGCTCAAACGCCCCTGATTTGTGATCGGCCATATGACTTGTGTGGATTTGTCCAAGCCCTTACATGACCACAAGCCCAGTTTCCGGCACCTGCTGCGGGCCACAGGATGAGAAGGCCGCGCGAACGGCCCTTTGCGTAAGAAGGAATGCCAGGAATGTCGGCACCTCCCACCACCAACGCGGATGCCCGCCCGGTCGAAAACCGAGATGAACTCGTCGCCTTTCTGGAATCCGGCTCCAAGCCGAAATCCGACTGGCGGATCGGCACCGAGCACGAGAAGTTCGGCTACCGCATCGGTGATTTCTCCCCCATGCCCTACGACAACGCGCCGGGCGAAACCGGTGCGACCGTAAAGGCCATGCTGGAAGGCATGCAGCGCTTCGGCTGGGAACCGGCCTATGAAGGCGACAATGTCATTGCGCTGCTCGGCAATGAGAAGACCCGCGGCGGCTCCATCACCCTGGAACCGGGCGGCCAGTTCGAACTGTCCGGCGCACCGCTTGAGACCCTGCACCAGACCTGTGACGAGGTGCACACCCACCTGGCCCAGGTGGCAGAAATTGCCGGCGAGATTGATGCGGGCTTCATCGGGCTCGGTTTCGCCCCGCGGCGCACGCTGGAAGACACCCCGGTGATGCCGAAGGGCCGCTACAAGATCATGCGCGCCTATATGTCGAAAGTCGGCACCCGCGGGCTCGACATGATGTTCCGCACCGCCACCGTGCAGGTGAACCTCGATTTCGGCTCTGAAGCCGACATGATCGAGAAGTACCGCATCGCCCTGGCGCTGCAGCCGCTCGCCACCGCCATCTTCGCCAATTCGCCCTTCAAGGAAGGCCAGCCCAACGGCGTGCTCTCCAACCGCGCTCATGTGTGGCTCGATACCGACAGCGACCGCACCGGCATGCTGCCCTTTGCCTTCGAGGACGGGTTCGGGTTTGAGCAGTACACGGATTATGCGCTCGATGTGCCCATGTATTTCGTCTATCGCGGTGGCGACTATGTGGATGTCTCGGGCCAGTCCTTCCGCGACTTCATGGAAGGCCGGCTGAAGGGGCTGGAGGGCGAGCGCCCGACACTGGATGACTGGGAGAGCCACCTCACCACGATCTTCCCTGAAGCCCGCCTCAAGCGCTTCATTGAAATGCGCGGGGCCGACGGCGGCCCGTGGCGCCGCCTCTGCGCGCTGCCGGCTTTCTGGGTGGGGCTGCTTTACGATGATGCGGCGCAGAAGGCTGCCTGGGATCTCGTCAAGGACTGGACGGCCGAGGAGCGCGAAGCATTGCACCAGGCCGTGCCCGCGCAGGCGCTCAACACCCCGTTCCGCAACGGCACGCTGCTGGACATTGCCCGCGACGCGCTGGCCATCGCCCAGGACGGGCTCAAGGCGCGCGCCCGGACCGATCCCATCGGGGCCGATGAACGCGGCTTCCTCGCTGCCATCGAAGCGACCCTGGCCGAGGGCCGCACGCCGGCGGAAGAACTGCTGGACAATTACAACGGCAAATGGGCCGGCAATCTTGATCGGCTGTTCGAGGATTATTCCTACTAGGGCCCCGGAGCGGGTGCCCTCCGGTCAGCGTTCCGGCGGCGTCCAGTCGTCCGGCGGGGTCTGCCGGGTGCGCAGGCGCAGGAGCAGGCCCGCACACACCCCGACGCCGATGGCCACCGTGAGGTCCACCAGCACCGTCAGCAGCATGGTCATTACCAGAAGCGCCCGGTCGGCTGCGGGCAGGCGCGCATACGCGCCCCAGCGATGCGGCTCCGCCATGTTCCACGCGGTGAACAGCAGCACGGCAGCCAGCACCGGCATGGCCAGATAGCCTGCCAGCGGTGCAGCCAGCATCATGATGGCGAGTACGGCCAGCGCATGAATAAGGCCCGCGACGGGCGTCCGCCCTCCCGCCTTCACATTGGTGGCGGTGCGGGCAATGGCACCGGTGGCCGGCAGGCCGCCGAACAGGGCAGAGGCGACATTGGCCGTGCCCTGCGCCAGCAGCTCGGCATTCGGGCGGTGGCTGCCGCCGATCATCCGGTCCGCCACCATGGCCGACAGAAGGGATTCGACGCCGGCCAGAAAAGCGATGATGAGCGCAGATGGCAGGAGTTCCTGAAGCCGCGCCATGCTGACGTCCGGCAAGTGCGGCATTGGGAGGCTGCTTGGCAGGTCGCCGAAGCGGCTGGAGATGGTGTCGACGGGAAGGCCCAGCAGCAGGGCAGCGACGGAGCCGCCGATCACCGCCACGATGAGGCCGGGAAAGCGCGGGGCCAGACGCCGCAGTGCCACCATGGCTGCAAGGCTCGCAATGCCGACCGCCAGTGCCCCCAGCTGTGCTGTCTCCCGCGCGGCCCACAAGGCATGCGTCTTCTCCAGCGCGTCCGCCGGGAGGTCGGCAATGGTGAGGCCAAACAGATCGGCCAGCTGGCTAAGCGCGATGACAAGCGCGATGCCGATGGTGAAGCCGTTCACCACAGCTTCCGGCACGAATGTGATGAAGCGGCCCAGCCTGAAATAGCCCGCGGCCAGCAGGATGATGCCGGCCATCAGGGTCGCCAGCACCAGCCCGTCATAGCCATGCTCGGCAATCACCGCGAAAACGACAACGATGAACGCGCCGGTCGGCCCGCCGATCTGAACCCGGCTGCCGCCCACAAGGGAAATGAAGAACCCGCCGACAATGGCCGTGACCAGCCCCTGCGCAGGGCTCGCGCCCGACGCAATGGCAATGGCGATGCTCAGCGGCAGCGCGACCATGGCCACGGTGAGCCCGGCCACCAGATCCGCCCGGAACAGAGGCCAGCCATAATCCTTCAGGGTGGTGACGATCTTCGGTGTGCGCATGAGGCGAAGATTTAGGCTGCTGGTTTTCTCATGCGCAAGCGGCGAAACGGCGCAGGCGCGATCAGTCGCCGCCCCCGCTGCCGTCGCCGGAAGTGTCGCGAATGTCGATGCCGGTCAGAACGGTCACCTCAAGGGCCAGGCCGAAGCTGTCCGGCAGGCTGCTTTCCGCAGGCGGGGTAAGGCCCACAAAAAAGGGCAGGGTGAACTGCGGTGTCCTGTGCACCAGCTCAACCGTGTGGAGGTGCGGCTGATCGGGCCGGGACATGAAATAGGCGCGGTGTTGAACACCCTGAAAGTCAGACAAGGGCAGGGTTGTCCGCCGGGTGCGCAGGCGCGATTTGAGCCGCAGGTCCACTTGGTCGCCTTCAAACCGCATCCGCAGGCGACGGCCGGTGAGCAGCCAGCCCGAAACGATCGCCGGCAGGCCGAGCAACAGCAACACGACGCCTGCAAAGTACTGCCAGTCGCCCGGCATGAGCCCCGCAAGTGACGGGACGAAGCCTATGATCAGAAGAACAATGCCCAGCCCGGTGAAGATGAGCCCGCGGATGAGGGTGCGCAGGACGCGCCTGTAGGACGGCCGCACGGTGACGGCGAAGGCCGGTCCGCCGAGCTTGCCCCGCGGCACGATTTCGCCGCGCGGTGTGAGCAGAGAAATGGGTATGAACGGCCGCGGCGGCGCCCGCCGGACCTCCTGCCTGCCTGTCGCGACCATGCCGTGTCCCCCAACCAGCAATTGCCTGCGGGGAAACTATGGCGCGCGGGCGGTCACGCCGCAAACCAACCTATTGCGACGGCGGAATGACGGGCGGTGTGCTTGGGGAGGCTGGGTGGCTTTACGCCGCCGTGCCGCCCACCGTGAGCTTTTCCAGATGCAGGGTCGGCTGGCCGACGCCCACGGGCACGCCCTGGCCGCCCTTGCCGCAGGTGCCAATGCCGGTGTCGAGCTTCATGTCATTGCCGATTGCCTTGACGCGGGTGAGCGCGTCCGGGCCGTTGCCTATCAGCGTCGCGCCCTTGATCGGCGCGGTTACCTTGCCGTCCTCAATGAGATAGGCCTCTGTGCAGGAGAACACGAACTTGCCGTTTGTGATATCCACCTGGCCGCCACCGAAATTGGTGGCGTAGATGCCCTTCTTGACGCCGGACAGGATTTCGCCGGGCTCCTTGTCGCCCGCCAGCATGTAGGTGTTGGTCATGCGCGGCATCGGCTGGTGCGCAAAGCTTTCACGCCGCCCATTGCCCGTCGCGGCCACACCCATCAGACGCGCATTAAGCCGGTCCTGCATGAAGCCCTTGAGGATGCCGTCCTCAATCAGCACCGTGCGCGAGGTCGGCGTGCCTTCGTCATCAATGGTCAGCGAGCCGCGCCGGTCGGTCAGCGTGCCGTCATCCACCACGGTGACGCCGGGCGACGCCACACGTTCGCCCAGAAGGCCCGCAAAGGCTGACTGGCCCTTGCGGTTGAAATCACCCTCAAGGCCGTGACCGATCGCTTCATGCAGCAGGATGCCCGGCCAGCCCGGCCCCAGCACCACGTCCATTTCGCCGGCAGGTGCAGGCACGGCCTCGAGATTGACCAGCGCCTGGCGCAGCGCTTCGTCCACGGCACCCTGCCAGCTTTCCTGGGTGATGAAGCGCGTATAGCTCTCGCGGCCGCCGGTGCCGAAGGAGCCGGTCTCCTGCCGGTCACCGTCCCCGGCCACTACGCTCACATTCATCCGCACCAGCGGACGAATGTCGCGCACAAGCTGACCATCCGCCCGCAGGATCATCACCGCCTGCCACTCACCGGACAGCGACGCAGACACCTGCCGCACCCGGCTGTCCTTGGCGCGGGCATAGGCGTCGATTTCCTGCAGCAGCTTCACCTTCTCCTCGAAGGTCGGCCCGCCCAGCGGATTGTCGTCGCCATAAAGATGCGCATTGGTGGGGGCGGGGCCCGCCGCCATCTGGCCGGAATGCCCATGCTTGACGGCCTGAACCGCGTCCGCCGCCCGCTTGAGGGCTGCTTCGGACAAATCAGACGCATGCGCATAGCCCGTGGCCTCACCGGCCACACAGCGCAGGCCGAACCCCTGACCCGTATCAAAGCTTGCCGTCTTCAGCCGCCCGTCATCGAAGGTCAATGCTTCGGACTGCGTATATTCGAGAAACAGCTCACCATCATCCGCGCCCGACAGCGTGTCCGCCACGATCCGGGTCAGCCGGTCCGGGTCCAGCCCGGCGCGGGTGAAAAAGAGATCATCGGGCGTCGGCGTATCGGCCATGGGACGGTCTTTCGCGTTTGAAACAGAATAGGGGCGCAACTGCGTGTCAGTTACGCCGGAGCCTTAGAGATAGGCTTAGTTGCCGCGCCTGTCACCGGGCCGTGTCTCATCCAGCAGCGCCTTGACGCCTGGCCCGCGCGGCCCCGGGTCATTGGCCACAAGCTCCTCTATCGGCACCAGCCGGCCCGGCATGCCGGACAGGTCACACGGCACATGCGCGGCCGAGACCCGGTACATCGGCCACTGGGTGACCCGCAGGGCTTTCAGATCGACCAGAAACACACCATTGATTCGGCCAAACCAGTCATCCCATTGCTGGAAGGTCCAGTTTTCCCACCCCTTCGGCGGTGCGGCGGTGATGTCCGCCACAGATTGCGGATGCGCCGCGCAGAAGCCGACAGCCGAGCGGCCCGGATCGCGCGGGTCGAGATAGGGCGCGGCCATTTCGATGAGCGCAGGAGCTGAACCGCCGTCCTCGGCGATGTGCAGCCCGGCGGAAATCTTCCGCCCGTAATGGAAATGGATAAGCGCTTCGTCCCGCATGGCTGTCCTTCTCTTTGTGATGTCCGCAGCCCTCATGAGGCGGCAGACCCCGTAAGCCTATAGAAAAGCAAGATAGACCGCCAATTCCGGCAGGCGAGAGGGCAGGAGGCAGGGCTGGACACGGGGCATCCGCCGTGCGGATGCCGTAGCGATAACAAATCACCAGACCCGTCGGTGCGGAGTGGCGGCGGAACTGTCAACTCCGCACAGCGCATTGATTTGGGTCAAAGTGTCGCAAAACTGAGGCGCCGGGTCGCCCCGGCCATTTGCCACGCTATACTTCCGCACTGAGGGACAGGGGAAGATTCGGCCTGGGCGTATGTGACGCAGCTTTTGTTTGCGTCATTGGCGCGACGTGCTAGTTGTCCGCCCCTGCACTGACCGGCACCCGTGCGACCAAGGGTGCCGACGCATCAAGAATTACGATCCGGGGATGCTGACCATGGCCGAGAGCCTGTCCAAGAATTTGCCAAAGATTTGCATGGCGCTTGCCTTCCTGGCGGCGATGTTTGTCGCCAGCGCGGCGGGTGCCGCCCAGCCGGAACCCTGGCAGATGGGCTTCCAGCCCGCTTCCTCCCCGGTGATGGAAGACATCAACGAGTTCCACAACATGCTGCTGGTGATCATCACCACCATCACGCTGCTGGTTCTGGCGCTGCTGCTCTACTGCATGATCCGCTTCAACGCGCGGTCCAACCCGGTGCCCTCCAAGACCTCTCACAACACGCTGATCGAGGTCATCTGGACGGTGGCGCCGGTGCTGATCCTCGTGGTCATCGCCATCCCGTCCTTCCGCCTTCTCTATTTCCAGGCAGACCTCCCGGAAACCGAGATGACCATCAAGGCCACCGGGTACCAGTGGTACTGGGGCTACTCCTACCCGGATCACGGCGATTTCGAGTTCTTCGCCAACATGGTGGAAGATGCTGACCTGAAGCCGGGCCAGCCGCGCCTTCTGGCCACCGATACCCAGGTCGTGGTGCCGGTCGACACCAATGTGCGCCTGATCGTGACGGCCGCCGACGTGATCCACAACTGGGCGATGCCGGCCTTCGGCGTGAAGATGGACGGCGTCCCGGGCCGCCTGAACGAGACCTGGTTCCGCGCCAGCGAGACCGGCATCTATTACGGCCAGTGCTCCGAGCTGTGCGGCATCCGCCATGCTTTCATGCCCATCGAGGTGCATGTGCTGGAGCAGGAAGATTTCGACGCCTGGGTGAAGAGCGCCCAGGACGAGTACGCTCTCAACGGCGAGGTTCCCCCGTCGCCGCTGGCACAGCAGACGCAACTGGCCGACGCGCGGAACTAGGGCGCGCGTGAGCCGAACCGACACCAGATAAAGACAAGCTCTCTTAGAGGACGAAACCGATGGCGAGCGACGCAACTCACACCAGCGCCCACGGGGACCACGAGGATCACCCCACCGGTTGGCGGCGGTATGCCTATTCCACCAACCACAAGGACATCGGCACGATGTACCTGATCTTCGCCATTATCTCCGGCGTGATCGGTGGCCTGATGTCCGTGGCCATCCGTGCGGAACTGCAGTTCCCCGGCGACGGCTTCCTGGGTGGCGACTACCACTTCTACAACGTGCTGGTGACGGCCCACGGCCTCATCATGATCTTCTTCATGGTGATGCCCGCCATGATCGGCGGCTTCGGCAACTGGTTCGTGCCGCTGATGATCGGCGCGCCGGACATGGCCTTCCCGCGGATGAACAACATCTCGTTCTGGCTCCTGCCGGCAGCCCTTGGTCTGCTCGTGCTGTCGCTGTTCGTGCCCGGCCCGGGCGGCGGCAACGGTGTGGGCGGTGGCTGGACGATCTATCCGCCACTGTCGACCTCCGGCCAGCCTGGCCCGGCCATGGATTTCGCCATCCTTGCCCTTCACGTGGCGGGTGCGTCCTCCATCCTTGGTGCCATCAACTTCATCACCACGATCTTCAACATGCGCGCGCCGGGCATGACCCTGCACAAGATGCCGCTCTTTGTGTGGTCCGTGCTCATCACCGCGTTCCTGCTGCTGCTGTCGCTGCCGGTTCTGGCTGGTGCCATCACCATGCTGCTGACCGACCGTAACTTCGGCACGACCTTCTTCGATCCCGCAGGCGGCGGTGACCCGATCCTGTTCCAGCACCTGTTCTGGTTCTTCGGCCACCCCGAGGTGTACATCCTCATCCTGCCGGGCTTCGGCATGATCTCCCACATCATCTCCACCTTCTCCAAGAAGCCGGTCTTCGGCTATCTCGGCATGGCCTACGCCATGGTGGCGATTGGCGGCGTCGGCTTCATCGTGTGGGCGCACCACATGTATACCGTCGGCCTTGATGTGGACACGCAGGCCTACTTCGTGTTCGCCACCATGGTGATCGCGGTGCCGACCGGCGTGAAGATCTTCTCCTGGATTGCCACGATGTGGGGCGGCTCCATCGAGTTCAAGACGCCCATGCTGTGGGCCATCGGCTTCATCTTCCTGTTCACCGTTGGCGGTGTGACGGGCGTGGTGCTGGCCAATGCCGGCGTCGACCGCTCCCTGCACGACACCTATTACGTGGTGGCGCACTTCCACTACGTGCTGTCGCTGGGCGCCGTCTTCGCCATCTTCGCCGGCTGGTACTACTGGTTTGGCAAGATGTTCGGTGTTCAGTACTCGGAGTTCTGGGGCAAGCTGCACTTCTGGGTGACGTTCATCGGCGTGAACCTCATCTTCTTCCCGCAGCACTTCCTCGGCCTTGCGGGCATGCCGCGCCGCTACGTGGACTATCCGGACGCCTATGCCGGCTGGAACTACATCTCTTCGATCGGTTCCTACATTTCGGCCTTCGCTGTCCTGATCTTCCTCTACGGCGTTCTGGAAGCCTTCATGCGCAAGCGCCCGGTTGGCGACAATTACTGGGGTGAGGGTGCGACGACCCTCGAATGGACCCTGTCCTCGCCGCCCCCGTTCCACCAGTTCTCCACGCTGCCGCGTATCAAGTAGGCAGCCCGAGACAACGCTAGGGATGACACGCTAGAGATGAGCGACATCACGGTTTCATCCGCAGGCGGAGGCCCCGACCGGGCCTCCGTTTCTGCTTCCCGCCCGGACATGGCGGGATATCTGGATGCCGACATCGCGGATTACTTCGCGCTGCTCAAACCGCGCGTGATGTCGCTTGTCGTCTTCACGGGCCTGGTGGGCATGCTCATCGCGCCCGGTGACATCCACCCGCTGACCGCCATCACCGCCCTGCTCTGCATCGCGGTGGGGGCGGGCGCATCGGGCGCTCTCAACATGTGGTGGGACGCTGATATCGATGCCGTGATGGACCGCACCGCCAAGCGGCCGATCCCCAAGGGGATCGTCTCGGCGCAATCCGCGGCCGCTTTCGGGGCCACGCTGTCCGCGGCCTCCGTTTTCGTGATGGCGGCACTGGTGGACTATCTCGCCGCCGGCCTGCTGGCCTTCACCATCTTCTTTTATGTCGTCGTCTATACGATGTGGCTGAAGCGCGCGACGCCGCAGAACATCGTCATCGGCGGTCTCTCCGGTGCCTTGCCGCCAGCCATCGGCTGGGCTGCCGTGACCGGCGGTCTTGCGGTTGAGCCGCTGGTACTCGTCGCCATCATCTTCATGTGGACACCACCGCATTTCTGGGCGCTGGCGCTCGTGCGCAACGATGATTACAGCCGCGCCGGTGTGCCGATGATGCCGGTTGTCGCCGGCGGTGATTCCACGCGCACGCAGATCCTTGTCTATTCGCTGGCGCTTGTGCCGCTCGGCGTTTCGCCGCTGCTGCTCGGCTTTGGTGGTCCTCTTTTCGCGCTGATGTCCGTGGGCCTCGGTGCAGGCTTCCTGTGGCTGGCCGTCCAGGTGTGGCGCAAGCGTGAGGGCGATGCGGCCCGCTCTGCAGCCATGCGTCTGTTCGGCTTCTCCATCTTCTATCTTTTTGCGCTTTTCGCCTCGCTTTTGATCGAGCGCATGGCGGGTCTCGCGCCTGTTGCTGCATGGGTCTAGGATCACGCGAAGTATGAGTGACGAGCACCAGACAGAGCTGAATGCGGTGACCCTGACGCCGGAGCAGAAAAAGAAACTGCGCCGCCGCAACATCGCCGTGGCCATTTCACTGTTTGTCCTGGTGGGACTTTTCTTCGCAATGACACTCGTGCGGCTCGGCGGTAACGTCGCAGACCGGACCTATTAGCGAAGGCCTTGAGACATGACCGCATCAACCATGAACTCCCCCGTCCAGAAGCGCGAAAAGCAGATCGTGCTCGCCTGCGCCCTTATCGTGGGCGGCATGGTGGGCATGGCCTATGCGGCGGTGCCCCTTTACGACCTGTTCTGCCGGGTCACCGGCTATGGCGGCACGACGCAGGCATCGGCTGAGTTTTCCGACGTGATTCTCGATCGCGTTGTGACCGTGCGTTTTGACGCCAACACCAACCGGGCGCTGAACTGGCAGTTCAAGCCGCAACAAGTGTCCACCGACATCAATGTTGGCGCTGACGGCCTGGCCTTCTATTCGGCCGAGAACCTGTCCGACCGCCCCATCGTCGGCACCGCGACCTACAATGTCACGCCGCAGAAGGCAGGTGTCTATTTCGCCAAGGTGGATTGCTTCTGCTTTACCGAGCAGCTGCTGATGCCGGGCGAGAAGATTGACATGCCCGTTTCCTTCTTCGTTGATCCGGCCATCGCCGATGATCCGCAGATGGATGACGTCACCACCATCACGCTTTCCTATACGTTCTATGAGAAAGCGAACCCAACCATCAGCATTCCCGAAACGGCCTCGGTCACCCAGGCTGCAGCCGCCAACGGAAGCTGATATAACTAACGACAAGCATGGGGCGGCGCGCTATAAGCGCACCGCTTCACTGCATTGAAAAAGAGAAGAGACCCGGGGGCATTCATGGCCGACGCACACGCCAAGAATCACGATTATCATCTGGTTGACCCGAGCCCGTGGCCGTTCGTCGGCTCCGTGAGCGCTTTTGTCATGATGCTGGGCGGCGTTGTGGCCATGAAGCCGGGCACCTTCGGCATGGAAGGCTCCTGGCTGTTCTTCATCGGCTTCGCCATGGTGCTCTACACCATGCTCGGCTGGTGGCGTGACGTGGTGAAGGAAGCCGAACACCAGGGCCATCACACCCCGGTCGTGCAGCTGCATCACCGCTACGGCATGGTGCTGTTCATCGCCTCTGAGGTCATGTTCTTCGTGGCCTGGTTCTGGGCCTATTTCGACGCCAGCCTGTTCACCGGTGAAGTGGCTCAGTATGCCCGCGTTGAAGCCACCGGCGGCGTGTGGCCCCCGGTCGGCATCGAGACCTTTGACCCGTTCCACCTGCCGCTGATGAACACCCTCATCCTGCTGACCTCCGGCACCACCGTGACCTGGGCCCACCACGCCCTGCAGCAGGGTGACCGCAACGGCCTTAAGTGGGGCTTGATCCTCACCGTGGCGCTTGGCGTGCTGTTCTCGCTGCTGCAGGCCTACGAATACAGCCACGCGGCCTTCGGCTTCTCCGGCAACATCTACGGCGCCACCTTCTACATGGCGACCGGCTTCCACGGCTTCCACGTGATTGTCGGCACCATCTTCCTCGCCGTGTGCCTGCTGCGTGCCTATGCGGGCCATTTCACGGCGCAGCATCATTTCGGCTTTGAAGCCGCTGCCTGGTACTGGCACTTCGTGGACGTGGTGTGGCTGTTCCTGTTCGCCGCCATCTATGTGTGGGGCGCGGGCACACCGGCAGCCCACTAAGCCATCCACGCCGGGGGACACCTTGGCTGAGTTCGAACGTGATGACAGCGCTCCCGTGCTTTCGCCCTTCGTGGCGGGGCTGCGGGGGCGCTGTCCGCGTTGCGGGCAGGGGAAACTGTTCGATGGCTTCCTCACCGTGGCGCCCGAATGCCCCGCCTGCCGTCTCGATTACACCAAGGTCGATGCAGGGGATGGGCCGGCGGTCTTCATTATTCTGATCGCGGGCTTCCTGATTGTCGGCCTGGCTCTGTTCGTCGAGTTGACCTATCAGCCGCCCTACTGGCTGCATGCGCTGATTTTCCTGCCGCTGGGCATCGGTGTGCCTGTTGGTCTGCTGCGCCCCTTCAAGGGCGTGCTGATCGCGCTTCAGTTTCACAACCGCGCCCGCGAGGGCCGCCAGCATCCGACGAGCGAAGGCTGAGCCCATGACCTTCCGCCCCATGCTGTGGCCGACCCTGCTGGGCGCCGTGGCCCTTGTCATTCTCATCAGCCTCGGCAACTGGCAGATGGATCGTCTTGCCTGGAAGGAAGGCCTGCTGGCCCGCATAGAGGCGGGCCTGGCGGCCGACCCCCAACCCCTGCCGCCGCGTGACGCCTGGGCAAACCTTGATCCGGAAGCCTTCACCTACACGCCCGTCACCGTGACCGGCACCTTCGACCACGCGCGCGAAGTGCACGCCTACATCACCTCCATAGACGGAGAGGCGGGCTATCACGTCATCACCCCGCTGGCCCTTGAGGGCGGCGGCCACGTGCTTGTGGACAGGGGGTTCGTGCCGGTGAGCCGCAAGGCGGCCGCCACCCGCACCGAAGGGCAGATCGAAGGGCCGGTGGCTTTCACCGGCATCGCCATCACGCCGGAAGACGCCAATGCCTTCACGCCGGAACCCGATCTTGACGGCAATGTCTGGTATCACCGCCCGGTGAACCGCATCGCGCAGGAGCTCGGCATTGCCCCGGTCTTTCCCCTGATGATTGATGCAGGCCCGGCACCCGTGCCTGGCGGCTATCCGGTTGGGGGACAGACCCGGCTGGCCCTGAAGAACCCGCATCTGGGCTATGCCTTCACATGGTACGGTCTTGCGGCCACGCTGGTCGGTGTCTGGCTGGCCTTTCACATCGCCCGCGGGCGCATCGGCCTGAAATAGGCCGGATCGCCAGGCGCTTGCCCCGGCCCTTGCCCCGGCAAAGCCTCGCGGCCTATGGTGCGCCGCTTCACGCCGGGGAGGCACGACTTCACGCCCCCTGGTGCATCAGGAAAACTCCAGCAAGCCTGGCAACACGACATGCGTTACGTATCAACCCGCGGCGACGCCCCGGTTCTCGATTTTGAAGACGTGCTCCTCTCGGGCCTTGCCCGTGATGGCGGCCTCTACGTGCCCGAGACCTGGCCAACCTTCAGCGCCGCGGATTTCGCCGACATGGCCGGGCGTCCGTACACGGACGTGGCCACGCGCATTGTCCGGCCCTTTGCCCCGTCTATTGCCGAAGACGATATCGCCAGCATGGTAGAAGCTGCCTATGGCACCTTCGCCCATCCGGCCGTCGCGCCGCTGGCGCAGCTGGACGCAAACGAGTTCCTGCTTGAGCTGTTTCACGGGCCGACCCTGGCCTTCAAGGACCTGGCGATGCAGCTGCTCGGCCAGCTCTTCTCCCATGTGCTCACCAAGCGCGGCGAGCAGGTGACCATTGTCGCGGCAACGTCCGGTGATACGGGCGGGGCTGCCATCGAGGCCTTTGCCGGGCTTGACGCGGTGAATGTGGTGGTGCTGCACCCGAAAGGCCGGGTGTCGGACGTCCAGCGCCGGCAGATGACGACGGTGACGGCCGCCAACGTCCACAACATCGCGCTCGACGGCAATTTCGATGATTGCCAGGCGCTGGTGAAGGCGATGTTCAACGATCTGGCGTTCCGCGACCGGGTGAAGCTGGCCGCGGTCAACTCCATCAACTGGAGCCGCATCCTCGCGCAGGTGGTCTACTACGTCACCGCAGCCACCACGCTGGGCGCGCCGCACCGGCAGGTATCCTTCTCGGTGCCCACAGGCAATTTCGGCGATATCTTCGCAGGCTACGTCGCCAAGCGCATGGGCCTGCCCATCGACCGGCTGGTGATCGCCACCAACATCAACGACATTCTCGACCGCACCCTGAAGACCGGGGCCTACACCGTGGAGGGTGTGACACCCACCGACGCGCCGTCCATGGACATTCAGGTCTCGAGCAATTTCGAACGCCTGCTGTTCGAGGTCTATGGCCGGGACTCTGCCCGCGTGCGCGCCGCCATGAACGGCCTCAAGCAATCCGGCAGTTTCACCGTCGAGGCAGACGGGCTTGCCGCCATGCGCGAGGAGTTCGGGTCCGCGCGTGTCAGCAATGACGCGATGCACGCCGCCATGAAGCAAGTGCATGAGACGCTCGGTATGCTGATCGATCCGCATACGGCGGTTGGTCTGGCTGCCGCGCGCGACGTGCTGGCGCCGACAGGTGCCCCGATGGTGACGCTGTCGACCGCCCATCCCGCCAAGTTCCCCGCAGCTGTTGAAGCCGCCACCGGCATCCACCCGGCCCTGCCGCCGCACCTTGATGATCTCTTCGACCGTGAAGAGCGGATGACCGCGCTGCCGAACGACCTCGCCGCCGTCCAGGCCTTCGTCGAGGAAAAGACACGCGCTTCATGACGGTCAGGGTCTCCCGCCTCGATAACGGCCTGACGGTCGTCACCGATCCCATGCCCAACATCATGACGGCGGCCGTGGCGCTGACCGTCAATGCGGGCGCGCGCCACGAGACACAGGCCCAGCACGGCATCGCCCACATGCTGGAGCACATGGCCTTCAAAGGCACGGCCACGCGCTCGGCGGCCGAGATCGTCGGCGCGATCGAACGCGTCGGCGGGTCGCTCAATGCGGCCACCAGCCACGAGAACACGGTCTATGCGGCCCGCATACTGGCCGAGGACGTGCCGCTCGCGGTAACCCTCATTGGCGACATCATCGAGAACTCCCGGCTGGAACCCGAAGAGCTGGCGCGCGAGCAGGGCGTGGTCCTGTCGGAAATCGGCGAAGCGGAAGACACGCCGGATGATCTCGTCTTCGAGATGATGTCCGAAACAGCTTTCCCGGATCAGCCTCTTGGCCGTCCGATCCTCGGCACGCGTGACAGTGTGCGTGCCATGACAGTGGACAGCATTCGCGGGTATCTGTCGGGCCATTACCGGCCCGGCTCCATGATCCTGAGCGCGGCCGGGGCCGTTGATCATGACCGCTTCTGCGCCATGGCGGCAGACGCCTTCCGCATGAGCGACGGCCGCGAGGCCAGCAGCTTCGCGCCCGCCCTTTATCAGGGCGGCATCACGACCCGCGCCCGCGACCTCGACCAGACCCACCTGGTGCTGGGCTTCGAGGGCGCACCCACCGGCAGTGACGCATTCTTCACCGCCGATATCGCCTCCACCATTCTCGGCGGCGGCATGTCCTCGCGGCTGTTCCAGGAAGCCCGCGAGCGGCGCGGCCTGTGCTACTCGATCTATGCCTACAGCTGGGGCTTTGCCGAGACGGGCCTGTTCGGCGTCTATGCGGGCACGGCACCGGAAGACGTTGCCGATCTGTCGGACGTGATCCGCCACGAGATCTGTGCCATGGCGCAAGGCGTGACCGAGGACGAAATTGCGTCGGCCTGTGCCCAGTCCAAGGCGGGGCTGTTGATGAGCCTCGAAAACTGCGCCTCGCGCGCTGAGCAGATTGCCCGGCATCTGGTGGTGTTTGGCGAGGTGTTGCCCGCCGAAGCGCTGGTGGCCCGTCTCGAAGCCGTGACGGCGCAGGATGTGAGCGCCTTCATGCAGCGCGTTGCGGCGGAAGCGGAGGCCACGGTGTCAATCGTGGGGCCGGGAGCACCGGAGGCGGCAGCACAACGCATCGCCGCCGCCTACGGCTCGGGCCGGTAGGGCAGAGCCCCTCTAGTGACTACCCGGGTCGATGATCCGGATGCGTCCCTTCATGTTCGGGTGGAAGACGCAATAATAGTCGAGCGTCATCCCGGCTTCGATCAGGACGGCCTCGTCATCATCCTGATTAAGCGTCTGCGTGGTCCAGCTGTCGTCCGCGCCGGTGGCCGTGTGGGGCACGAAGTCCCTGTTGACGAAGACAATGCTGTCGCCGGGGGCGACGGTGATTTCCTCCGGCACGAATTTCAGGCTCTTGATCTCCACAAGATGCGTCGTGACGTGGGGATCATGCGCACGGGCCGGGGATGTCAGTGCCGGATGCACAATGGCCGCAACAGCCAGAGCTGCTGCGGCCATGGCCAGCACGGAACGTCGTGTGACGGAACGTGACTTGTTCTGCATCAGCCTAGTTCAGGGCCTGAACCATCATTTCGGCATGCTTCTCGTGGGTCTTGAAGATTTCCAGCCCCTGTTCGAAGAGCGCCTTCACTTCGGCGTTCTCGATATTGGGAATGAAAGCGTTCTCCACGAGATTGTTCACCGCCTGGTGGTAGCCCAGCTCGTTTTCTGCGTAGCGCTTGTCAAACGCGTCGCCGCGCAGAGCCGCCAGCTCGGTCACGATCTTCTCGGCGTTTTCGTTGAGCGACTGGCTGAGGAAATTGTCCTGCGGCTGCGCTTCGAGCTTGGCCAGCAGGGCCAGGGCCTGTTCGTTCACAGCAGTGTGGTCGCGGATCATGGTGCGGGCGAATTCGCGCACTTCCTCGTTCTGCGACAGGGCCAGCGCCAGATGCGCATAGCGGATGTCGATATTGTCGGCCACATAGGCGACGTGGGCGATCTCGAGATCGTTCAGCTTGGCCGGATCATTTTCCGCAGCGGCAGCGCCGGGCAGAACGGCGGCGGCGATCGCGACAGCGCCGAGCAGTTTTGCAAATTTCATTTAGGTCAGTCCTTTCGAAAGACAGATGCCGGACGGTCAACCCGGTGCCCCATGCTGATCCGGCGTGACCTGCGTGCGATATGACCGGTCATCCTGTTTCCTTGCTCAGGCGTTCAAACCGCACGGTGTGGCGGTGCTTGCCAGTCCGGTCCCCGGCACGGCAAAATCCGGACACAAGCTGCCGCATCCGCAGGCAGCCGACGATCAGGACGCTGGGAGGCGTATGCATGGCCCTGCTGAGGCACCGGAGCGCCGGTGATGATGCTTATGCCCTGGAAGGAGACGGCGTCACCCTGCGCCTGCCGCGCCAGGGGGACTATGCGGAGTGGGCGGAGCTGCGGGCCCGCAGCCGTGCTTTCCTCACGCCCTGGGAGCCGACATGGCCCGCTGATGATCTGACCCGCACGGCCTTCCGCCGACGCCTTCGCCGTTATGGCCGTGACGTGCGGGACGACGCGGCCTATCCCTTCTTCGTGTTTTCCTCGCGCACCGGGCGGCTCGTTGGCGGCTGTACCCTGTCCAACATCCGCCGCGGCGTCGCGCAGACCTGTTCGCTCGGCTATTGGGTGGGAGAACCCTACAAGCAGCAGGGATTTACCGGTGCGGCTGTGCGCACCCTCATTCCCTTTGTCTTCGATCAGCTGAAGCTGCACCGGCTCGAAGCCGCCTGCCTGCCCAGCAATGAGCCTTCGGCGCGGCTGCTGCTGGCCTGCGGGTTCACCCGCGAAGGCTATGCCCGCAATTACCTCCGCATCGACGGGGCCTGGCGGGACCATCTGCTCTTCGCGATCCTCTCCACCGATCCGCGTCCGTAAGGCGCGTGCGGGGGGCGCATCTGCTTGTCAGACGCAGGACCGGGACGCTACCAAGGACATGGGTGTTTCGGCCCCGCAGCCTTTTGATTCGCATCCTGAAGATGCGTGTCCCGAGGGGTGTGAGCGGGCGGACTGGACGGCACCCGAAATGGAACCAGAGCCGGGCGACAGGAAAGGGCAGCCTCATCCGCATCTTCGACCAGTTGCCGTTTTTGCGCTCCCCTAGCCATGCCTGGGGCCGGGCCAGGCCGCGCGCCTCAGCCCCTGTGGCGGTCCCTGTTGTAGCCCTTGTCGCATCACTTGTTGTCTGCATCGGCATGCTAGTGGCACCTGTGCCCCTGCAGGCACAGGAGAGCCGCCCGGCGGTGCCTGCCGCGTCTCCCTCCGAAGAGGGTGACATCTTCGATGCCCGGCCCGGCACCACCGCCGGTGATGAAGACGAAGGGGAAGGTAAGACCGCCGTTGAGCAGGAGATGCCTGAAGCGGATTTGTCCGGCATGCTCGCCGAAGGTCTGCCCGGCCCGCACACCATCCCGGTTGTGGTGGTTGATCCCGCGCAGCCTGAGGTGGACCTCACCTCCGTGATCGTGCGCCTGCCGGCAGACCGCGAAGCCGTGCTGCCCGGCCCGGTGCCGCTGGTGATGCTCGACACCGAAGCGGATTTTGCCCGCGTGTGGCTTGTCTTCGCCCTGCAGAACCCGCTGGAGCAGCCGCAGCAACGTATCCTGTCCATCGACCGTTCGGCCCTGTGGGCATCCGGCATTGCCCCGGTGCGCAGCGCCCTGTCGGAGCTTGGCGGCTGGCGCATCACGCCTGCCGACCATCCCTTGCCGCAGCCGGTGCCCGGAGCCTCGGCACGCAGCGGTGATACGCGGGCGCTGCTGACCCTGCCGCCGCGCACCACCACCACCTTCGCCATCCCCTTCGGGGCTTCCGCACCCACGCCGGTGACCCTGTGGCAGCCTGAAGCCCTGACGGCAGCGGAAGCGGGCCGTGCCTCTTTCGCCGGGCTCGTGGTCGGCGCGCTGGCGATTGCCTTTGCCTTCTTCGCAGCCCAATGGGCCCAGCACCTGGCGCATCATCTGCGCGGGCCCGCCGGCCCCTCCGGCACTATGCCCCACGGCACCGTCTGGCAGGCCACCCTGCTGACCGGCGGCGCGCTGGCCTATGAGCTGGCCGCGCAGGGCTATCTGGCTGGCACCTTCGGCTGGAGTGCCGCCTGGGATGCGCGCATGACCGCCGTGATGCTGGCCATGGCAACAGGCGCTGCGGCCCATGTGCTGGCGACCGAGCGTATTCGCGCCCTGTCGCCGGACCGGGAGCAGCTGGCCCGGCTCACCGGGTGGGGCGTGCTGCCCGCAGCGCTGCTGGTGCTGGTGTTGCCGTCCATCGGCATTCCCTTCATCCGCCTCATCGCCTTTGCCGTGGCGCTGGGCGGCGTGGCGGCGCTGACCGCAGGTCGCAACGCCGAGGAAAGCCTGATGCCGCGCATGACCCCGGCAGCGGGCGAGTTGCGCGCTGGCTGGGCCCTCATTGCGCTCGCCGCCATCCTCGCAGCCTTTGCGACCCAGGGCCTGATGCCCCGGTCGCCCGCTGTCGAGATGATCATCCACGCGCTTGCGGTGCTGGGCATTCTCATCGCCGCCTACGCGCTGGCAGGACCATCCACCCTCAACGCGGCGCGCCTCGCCGCCCGCAAGACCATGGCCACGGCCTCCAGGATGGTCACTGGCGGAGCAGGGGACCATCCCGGCCCGGGAGGGCAGGTGCCCTCTGCCCATGCCGCCACGCACATGGAAACACCGGAACTCAAGCTGCCTGATGCCGACGCCATTCGCGCCGAGCAGCGCAGCGCGCTGGCCCTCGCCGGGGCGGGCGAGGCCGTGTGGGACCTCGATGTTGTCACCGGCATGCTCTACGTGGACCCGTCGCTGGAAGCACATCTGGGCCTCGTGCCCGGCAGCCTCGGCGGCCGCTTCGAGACCTGGATGGCCCGCGTCCACCGCGATGACCGGCGGCATGTGTCCCAGGTGCTGGACGAGCATGTGGAACTGGGCAACGCCAATTTCAGCCTCGAGATGCGGCTGGAGCATGCCGACCCGGTGCAGGGCAGCCGCTGGTTGGAACTTCGCGCCACCTGCTTTGCCGGCGAGGACGGGTTTGCCCGCCGCGTTGTCGGCACCATCGCCGACATCACCGAGCGCCACGAGGCGCAGGCGGGCCTCGTGCGCGAAACGCTACATGATCCGCTCACGGGTCTCGCCAACCGGCCGCTCTTCGTGGACCGCCTGCACCGCGCCTGCCTGCGCGCCCAGAACACCCATGAGCGCATCGCCCTGGTGCTGGCTGATATCGACCGCTTCAAGCAGGTGAATGAGAGCCTCGGCCATGACACGGCCGACACGCTGCTGCAGGCACTGGCCCAGCGCCTGCGCGCGCTTATCGCGCCGGAAGACACATTGGCCCGCATTGATGGCGATACCTTTGCCATGCTGGTGGCCGGCTGGACCGACGAGACCGGCCCCGCCGACATTGCCCGGCTGGTGCAGGAGGCAATCTCGCAGCCGCTTGAGGTTGGCGGGCGCGAAATCTTCCCCACTGCAAGCGTCGGCTTCACCATCCGCGAACCGCACCACGAGCGCGGGGAGACCCTGCTGGGAGAAGCTGACCTGGCCTTGCGTCTTGCCAAGCGGCAGGGCGACACGGTGCTGCAGTTCAGCCCCGACATGCGTCCGGCGGATGACGAGATTGAAACGGAAAGCAGCCTGCGCCGGGCGCTTGAGCGCGGTGAAATTCTGCTGGCCTATCAGCCCATCGTGGACCTGGCATCCGGGCGCCTTGCGGGGTTTGAGGCGCTGGTGCGCTGGCGGCACCCGTCGCGCGGCCTCATCTCGCCGGACGAATTCGTGCCGGTGGCGGAGCGCTCGGGCCTAATCAACCAGATTGGCAGCCATGTGCTTGAGCTGGCCGCAGGTGACCTCGCCACCTGGCAGACTGATTTCCCGCAGCAGCCGCCGCTGTTCGTCAGCGTCAATGTTTCAAGCCGCCAGCTGCTCGATGATCTGCCTGCCCGGATCGAGGACCTGCTGGCGCGCAGCCAGATCGCGTCCGGCAGCCTGCGGCTGGAAATCACCGAGTCGCTGGTGATGAACAATCCGGACATGGCGGCGCGTGTGCTGGAAGAGATCAAGGGCTTCGGCGTGAAGCTGGCGCTGGATGATTTCGGCACGGGCTACGCGTCCCTCAGCTATCTGCAGCGCTTCCCCTTTGATGTGGTGAAGATCGACAAGAGCTTCGTGCAGGCGATGGCGCGGACCGATGAGCCCGATGCCATTGTGCGGTCGGTCCTTAACCTGGCCGACGGCCTGCGCCTGTCCGTGGTGGCGGAAGGGGTGGAGGACGAAGAGGTGCGCGACCGGCTCGAACAGCTGGGCTGCACCTATGGCCAGGGCTTCCTGTTCGGCCAGCCGATGGAAGCCGGAGACACGCATGACTTCATCGCCCGTCAACAGGACTGAGGGCGCGAGAAAAACCCGTCGGCAGGACGGACGGCGAAAAGAACGGGCCCGTTTGCCGGAATGAGGGTCAGGCGTGGCCCGCGTCCGCCGACAGCAGCAGCGGATCAACACCCATATGGGCGAGGGCGGCGGCCCATTTGTCATCCGTCTCCGCCTTGAAGACGAGCTCCGGTGCAGCGTCGCTCACAAGCCAGCCATTGGACTTGATCTCGGCCTCAAGCTGGCCCGCAGACCAGCCGGCATATCCAAGCAGCAGCAGATAGCGGTCCGGCCCCGTGCCGTCGGCGATGGCGCGCAGGATGTCGGTGGTGGCGGTAAGCGCCACACCGTCGCCCACGGGCAGTGTGCTGGCGGTGCCGCCATAGTCCCGGCTATGCAGCACGAAGCCGCGTCCGGTATCCACCGGGCCGCCCACATGCACCGGGACATCCACCGGCGACAGGCTCTGGGTCTGGATGTGTAGCTGGCTCAGGAGATCCGGGAAGGAAATGTGCGACGCCAGCTTGTTGACGATCAGCCCCATCGCCCCTTCATCGCTGTGCGAGCACATATAGACCACCGACTGCGCAAAGCGGCTGTCCTCCATGCCGGGCATGGCGATGAGGAAGCGCCCCTGCAGGGAGCCTGACAACCCGAATGCACCGGGCGCGGGGGAAAAGGGATCGGTCGATGCCATAACGCTTTGAGACTACCTCCTGTGCCGGACCCGGCCAAAGCCCGTTTCCCATTGGCGTTAACGATTGGCCCACGGGCCGGACGCCCGAGCACATCACCGGGCCTGTAGAGCCAGTTCCTTCACGCAAGGGTGACCATCCGGAAGCTTGGCGTTCAGCTTTAAGCGCTAATATGGCGTCATTATGCAGTTCCATCGTTCAGACCTCAGTCCTGTCCGCTTTTTCACCGCGCGCGCCATCGCCACGCGCGCCATTGCCATGCGGGCCGTCACTGCGTCGGTGCTCATGCTTGTCGCCCTGCTGACAGGGATGTCGGCAGGCGCGTCGCCCGGCCATGCGGCAGACCGGTCCCTGACGAGCCGCCTGTTCGGCGAGCGCGTGGCGGAGGGCGCCAGCGCATGGGACAAGGCCATGACATCAAGCCTGCGGCTGGTTGCGGCCCGGACGGGCAGCACGCCGCTGCCCGGTGAAACGGCAATTGCCGCAGGCGTCGAGATCACGCTGGCACCCGGCTGGAAGACCTATTGGCGCAATCCCGGTGACAGCGGCATCGCGCCGGTCTTCGATTTCTCCCGCTCACGGAACGTCGCTGCTGTGGAGGTGGCCTATCCCATGCCGCAGCGTTTCGAGCTGCCGGGCGATATCAGCTTCGGCTATGAAGACCAGGTCGTGTTCCCCCTCAGCGTGACCCCGGCAGACCCGTCCCGGCCCGTGATCCTGACGGCCGATGTGGTCTATGGGGCCTGCGAGGAATTGTGCATTCCCGTTGAGGCCAGTGCCGAACTCGATTTGCCTGCCCGCTCCGGCGGTGCAACGGAATTCGCCGGCCTCATCGCCCGCTGGCAGGCCATGGTGCCCGCAGATCACGAGGCGCGGGTAGAGGCCGCCGACATCGTCACCCGCGACGGCCAGGACTGGCTGCATCTGCGCGTCAGCGCGTCAGCGCCGCTTGCCGCCCCGGTGCTGATTGCCGAACCAATGCCCGGCGATGACGGCGGCATGGGCACGCTCTATCTCGGGCCATTGAATATGACATATGAGGGCGACGCTGCGGAATTCATGCTGCCGGCAAAGCCCCTGCGCGATGCCCAGGGCCTCGCGCAGACCGGCGGCAGCTTCCGCGTCACCCTCGCGGATCTCGGCCCGATGCCGGACGGCGCGATGAAACCCGTCTGGGCGCAGCAATTCGAGTTGCACCTGCCGCCGCGCGACGGGTCCGGCAGCCACTGACAGGGCCGGGGGGTATTTGCTCTGGCCTTGTCCCCCGCCTGTGGGCTTAAATGCCGCCGAACGTCACCGGCTCTGCCGGTGCACCAGGGAACAAGCCCGCCGCCTGCCGCGCCGGGCACATAGCCAGGATCAAAGGGAGCCCCAAATGGCCATCAGTGTTGGCGACCGCATCCCCGATGCAACCCTCACAATCATGACCGAGAACGGCCCGACGCCGGTCACCACAGGTGACCTGTTCAAGGGCAAGAAGGTGGTGATGTTCGCGCTGCCCGGCGCCTTCACCCCGACCTGCTCAAACCAGCACCTGCCGGGATTCATTCAGCATGCGGATGATATCAAGGGTAAGGGCGTCGACGACATCATCTGCCTGTCGGTCAATGATGCGTTCGTGATGGATGCCTGGGGCAAGCAGCAGAGCGCCGGCGGCAAGGTCACCATGGTGGGTGACGGCAATGGCGATCTCACCAAGGCCATGGGCCTCGATTTCGACGGCTCCGGCTTCGGCATGGGCACCCGCTCGCAGCGCTATTCCATGCTGATCGACGATTGCGTGGTGAAGAGCCTCAACATGGAAAGCAATCCCGGCGAGGCCAAGGCCTCCGGCGCCGAAACCATGATGGGCCAGCTTTGAGCGGCATTCGCCCTCAGGCGCCTGCAAGACCAAGCGCTCCTTCCCCGGCCGGGGAGGGAGCGTTTTGCTATCGGTAGGCTTCCAGGCCGCCGCGCGCCAGTTCATCGGCGCGCTCGTTCTGCGGGTGGCCGGCATGGCCCTTCACCCAGTGCCACTCAACCTTGTGGCGGCCGGCAGCCTCTTCGAGGCGCTGCCATAGATCGGCGTTCTTTACCGGCTTCTTGGCTGCGGTCTTCCAGCCGTTCTTCTTCCAGCCATGGATCCACTTGGTGATGCCGTCGCGCACATAGGTTGAGTCCGTGTGCAGATGAACCTCCACCGGGCGCTTCATCGCTTCCAGCGCCATGATGGCGGCCATCAGCTCCATGCGGTTGTTGGTGGTGCCGGGTTCGCCGCCGGAAATCTCTTTTTCGTTGCCGCCGGAGATCAGAACCGCACCCCAGCCGCCGGGGCCGGGATTGCCCGAACATGCCCCGTCCGTATAGACGTCAACCCGCGTCATTACCCACCATATCCATAATCAGCAGCGCTCACTGCGTGCTGATGAAACCGCAGCCGCTTGAGATATTCACGCGGGTCCTTCGGTTTCACCAGCGCATCCTGCGGGCCGTCGAGCCAGTCCACCAGGCGTGTCAGCAGGAAACGCATGGCCGCCCCGCGCGCCAGCAGGGGCAGCGCGTCAGCTTCTTCCGGCTCAAGCGCACGCACCTTGTTGTATCCGGCCAGAAGCGCCCGGCCCTTGGTGACGTTGAAACTGTCGTCGGCCTCAAAGCACCAGGCGTTGAGGCAGATGGCAATGTCATAGGCAAAGGCATCGGTGCAGGCGAAATAGAAATCGATCAGGCCGGACAGCTCCGCACCGATGAAGAACACATTGTCCGGGAACAGATCCGCGTGGATCACCCCGGTCGGCAGGTCCTTCGGCCAGCTACCAGCCAGAAGCTCAAGCTCGCGGGCAATTAGCGTAGTCAGCCCCTCGGCCACGGTGTCGGCCCGGTCGCCGGCCGTGGCTGCCAGGGGCGCCCAGCCGTCGACGGACAGGGCATTGGCCCGCGTCATCCCGAAATCCGCGCCCGCCTCATGCAGCCGCGCCAGCGCCATGCCCACCTGCTGGCAATGCTCCGCGCGGGGGCGCTTCACGTCCATGCCTTCAAGGAAGGTGACCAATGCGGCCGGGCGCCCGGCCACGCGCTGCAGGACCGACCCGTCGCGCGCATGCACCGGCACCGGGCAGGACAGCCCACGCGCCGACAGATGCTCCATCAGCCCCAGAAAAAAGGGCAGGTCGTTCTCGGAGGTGCGCTTCTCATACAGCGTGAGAATGAAGGGGGAGACGGTGGTGTGCAGCAGGAAGTTGGAGTTCTCCACCCCTTCCGCGATGCCCTTGGCGGACTGAAGCGTGCCGATGTCATAGCGCTCCACAAGCGCTGTCAGCTCTTCGTCCGAAATATCCGTGTAAACCGCCATGCCGCTTGGTATCAGCCCCGCGCCCGGAATTCCAATGGGCTTTTCTGATTTTCCGCAGGCAGGGAGCAGGCCGTGGAAAGAGGCCTCAGGCGGTGAGGGCGCGCGGCAGCTTGAAGATCACGTCTTCCGAGGAGACGGTCACTTCCTCGACCGTCACCATGAAGCGGGCCTGCGCTTCGGCAATCACGTCCTGCACCAGCAGTTCCGGTGCGGACGCTCCCGCCGATATGCCGAGCACGAAGCGGCCGTCCTTGCTGGTGACGGCACGTTCAAGAGCCTCCCAGTCCACCTCGTCGGCCTTCTGCACCAGCCGGGCTTCCGGGCAGCCCGCCTTTTGCGCCACTTCCACCAGCCGGACGGAGTTTGACGAATTGGGCGCGCCCACCACCAGCATCATGTCGCAGGCCTCGGCAATTGCCTTGATGGCGGCCTGGCGGTTGGTGGTGGCGTAGCAGATGTCGTTCTTGTGCGGCCCGCGGATGGCCGGAAACCGGCGTGTCAGCGCGTTGACGATATCCAGCGTGTCGTCCAGCGACAGGGTGGTTTGCGTCACATAGGCGAGCTTCATCGGGTCCGGCGGCGAGACAGCATCGGCATCCTCGACCGTCTCCACCAGGGTGATGGCCCCTTCGGGTAGCTGGCCCAGCGTGCCCACCACTTCCGGGTGGCCCTTGTGGCCGATCATCAGGATGTGGCGGCCTTCGTCATGGTGACGGTTGGCTTCCACATGCACCTTGGAAACGAGCGGGCAGGTGGCGTCCAGATAGAACATGCCCCGCGATTCGGCATCCGCCGGCACCGATTTGGGCACGCCGTGGGCGGAGAAGATGACCGGCCGCGTCTTGTCGGCGATTTCCTCAAGCTCTTCCACGAAGACCGCGCCCTTGGCCTCGAGCCCTTCCACCACGTGGCGGTTGTGCACGATCTCGTGGCGCACATAGACCGGCGCGCCATACTTCTCGATTGCCCGCTCCACCATCAGGATGGCGCGGTCCACGCCCGCGCAGAAGCCGCGCGGCGCGGCAAGGCGGATCGAGAGAAGGGGCTTGTGGGTCACGTAACATTCTTTCCGTCGGGGCCGAGGGGGTCCGGGGCGGGGCGCGGCGGCCGCTGAAAGGCCGCGTCGGCCTTGGCCGCTGTGCCGGAGCCACCTTGCCGGGGGAAGGGCGCTTGGCTACTGTTCGCCTCCCGCCGCCCTCGGGGCCGTGTCGTCGCATCCTGTGCGACAGATAAGGCGTAAGTGCGGCTTCCCGCCTCCCAAGTCAAGGCGCCAAACGACGCATGGCCGACGGAAGAAACAACAATCAGATCATGGGCTTATCGATGACCACCACTTTCACACGCTCCTGGGGACAGGCAATGGCGGCAACGGGCCTCGCGCTGGTGCTGGCCGGCTGTGGCTGGTGGAGCGGCGAAAGCCGCGAGCAGGTGGTCAAGCGTGGCTGCCCCGGCGCAGGCATCCTGGCCGATGCCCGCATGAAGGTGGATTACCGCGGCAGCGGCGGGCGCGACATCACCGACGTGGCCTATCGCTGGGAGCTGCTCGATGTGGCAACCATCTGCGACTATGACGAGACGGTGGTGAGCGTCGACTATGCCCTGAGCATGTCCGTCGATCTCGGCCCCGCCGCCCGCAACAGCGTGGTATCGACACCGGTCTTCGTGGCGCTGACCAAGGACGGCGAATCGGTGATGGACAAGACCTATTTCGATGCCGAGGTGGAATTCGCCCCCGGCCAGCGCTCGGTGGTCTACACGCGCACCTTCGAGAACATGGAAATCGAGGTGGGCGAGGAAAACGGCGCTGCCTACGAGATCATCATCGGCTTCCAGCTCACGCCCCAGGAAGTGGAAGAAAACCGCCGCAGGGCACGCTATTAGGCCGACAGGCCGCGTTCCGGGCGCGTATTGCTGCGTTGCTGCATGGCAGCAATCCTGCGCACGCGCGCCGGTGAGCTGCTATTGCGATTGACTCTGCTCAGACCCCACCTATCATCGCCGACGTCAGCCTAACCTGCGCGGGAGAGACTGACGGGCCGGTCACAGCCTATGCCGTGACCGCCCGAAAGCGCCGAAGGAGCAACCGCCCCGGAAACTCTCAGGCACCGAGGACCGCGTGGGGATGACACTCTGGAAAGCAGGCCCGGGCTCTTGGTCCGGTCCTCACCGACGGAGTAAACCCGCCGCAGCCGCGATAAACCGCAGCGGGTGAATCTCTCAGGTCTTCGACAGAGGGGGCGTCATTCGCCCGGGAGACCTCCCGGACAGGATGGCCGCCAACCGATTCTGTTGAAAGACCCCACGTGGCTGACATTCATTCCGACGATCTCAAGACGACGCCGTTGCACGCCCTGCATATCGAACTGGGCGGCAAGATGGTGCCCTTCGCCGGCTATGACATGCCCGTGCAATATCCGCTGGGCGTGCTCGGCGAGCATCTGCACACCCGCGCAAAGGCCGGGCTGTTCGATGTCAGCCATATGGGCCAGGCCTTCCTCATCGGCCCGGACCACGACACGACCGCCGGGGCGCTGGAAGCGCTGGTGCCCGGCGACATGCGCGGCCTCGGCCTCGGCCAGCAGCGCTACACCGTGCTGCTGACCGATGAAGGCGGCATCATCGACGACCTGATGGTCACGCGCTCCACCTCCGAAGACGATGACGGCCGGCTGATGCTGGTGGTGAATGCGGCGCGCAAGGATGTTGACTACGCGCATATCAAAAGCCGCCTGCCCGACGGTGTGCGGCTTGAAACGCGGGACGACCGCGCGCTTCTGGCCCTGCAGGGCCCCATGGCGGCCGACGTGCTGGGCCGCCACTGCCCGCAGGCCGCAGGGCTGAGCTTCATGGAAGCCGCCAGCGGCACGTTTGACGGCATTGATCTGCATCTCAGCCGCTCGGGCTATACGGGTGAGGACGGCTACGAGATTTCCGTCGCTGCCGACAAGGCAGAGGACGTGGCCCGCGCGCTGCTAGCCCACGAAGAGGTGGAACCCATCGGCCTCGGCGCGCGCGACAGCCTGCGGCTGGAAGCAGGCCTGTGCCTCTATGGCAGCGATATCGACGAAACCACATCTCCGGTGGAGGCGGCCATTGCGTGGGTCATACCCAAGCACCGCCGCGAAGCAGGAGATTTTCCGGGTGCGGAGCGTATCCTGAAGGAACTGGCAGACGGCCCGGCCCGCAAGCGTGTCGGCATCCTGCCCGAAGGCAAGGCACCGGCCCGCGCCCACACCGAAATTCATGCCGGCGGCACCGTGGTGGGTGAAATCACCTCAGGCGGCTTCGGCCCGACAGCCGATGGCCCGGTGGCCATGGGCTATGTGGCGGCCGAACACGCCAAGCCCGGCACCGATCTGGACCTCATGGTGCGTGGCAAGCCGCGCCCCGCCAAGGTGGCGAAGATGCCCTTCGCCCCGCACCGCTACGCCAAGTAACGCTTCACGTCTTTTCCAAGGGGATCTCATCCAATGGCTGAAACCAAATACACCAAGGACCACGAATGGGTGCGCATCGAAGGTGACACGGTCACCGTCGGCATCACCGATTATGCCCAGGAGCAGCTGGGCGACGTGGTCTATGTGGAGCTGCCGGATGTGGGCAAGGCCGTAAAGGCGGGCGATGAGGCCGCCGTGGTCGAATCCGTGAAGGCCGCGTCAGAAGTCTACGCGCCCGTGTCCGGCGAAGTCGTGGAAGTGAACGAGGCACTGGCCGACGCACCCGCCGGCGTCAACGAAGATGCCACCGGCGCAGGCTGGTTCGTGAAGCTGAAGCTGGCGGATGCCGGCGAGCTTGACGGCCTGATGTCCGAAGACGCCTACAAGACCTACCTGTCGGAGCTCGACTGATGCGTTATTTGCCGCTGACCGCGGATGACCGCCAGCAGATGCTGGGCGTCATCGGCGCCAAGTCCATTGATGATTTGTTCGTCGACGTGCCGGAAGCCGCGCGCATCGACCATGCTTTTGACCTGCCGCCCCACCAGGGCGAGCTGGAGGTCGAGCGCGCGCTCTCCGCGATGGCGGCAAAGAATGTGTCCGCGGGCGCCGTGCCCTTCTTCGTGGGCGCCGGGGCCTACAAGCACCACGTGCCCGCGACCGTGGATCATCTGATCCAGCGGTCGGAGTTCCTGACCTCCTACACGCCGTATCAGCCGGAGATCAGCCAGGGCACGCTGCAATATCTGTTCGAGTTCCAGACCCAGGTGGCGCTGCTGACAGGCATGGAGGTGGCCAACGCCTCCATGTATGACGGCTCCACCGCCTGCTCCGAAGCCGTGCAGATGGCGCACCGCGTCACCCGCCGCACCAGGGCGGTCCTCTCCGGAAATCTGCACCCGCATTACCGGGCGGTGATCGAGACCAACTCGAAATTTGCCGGTGACGTCGTGGTGGCTCTTGAAGCCAACGTAACGGGCACCGAAGACCTCGCCGCACAGATCGACGGCGAAACGTCCTGCGTCGTCGTTCAGTACCCGGATTTCTTCGGCAATATCCAGGACCTGTCGGCCATCGCCGCCGCTGCCCATGAGCAGGGTGCGCTGCTGATCGTTGCGATCCCGGAAATCGTCTCCATGGGCGCGCTCAGGGCACCGGGCGAGATGGGGGCGGACATCGTGGTGGCCGAAGGCCAGTCCATCGGCAACGCGCTCAATTTCGGCGGGCCTTATGTGGGCCTGTTCGCCACGCGGCAGAAATATGTACGCCAGATGCCCGGCCGCCTTGCCGGTGAGACGGTGGATGTGGATGGCCGCCGCGGCTATGTGCTGACGCTCTCCACCCGCGAGCAGCATATCCGCCGCGAAAAAGCGACGAGCAATATCTGCACCAATTCGGGCCTGTGCTGCCTGGCCTTCACCATCCATCTGTCGCTGCTTGGCGAGCAGGGCTTTACGCGGCTGGCAGCGCTCAACCACGAAAGTGCCTGCAAGCTGGCAGGCGACCTGGAGCAGGTGGCAGGCGTTGAGGTGCTGACCCCGGCCTTCTTCAACGAGTTCACCATCCGCACGCCCAAACCGGCTGCCGGGGTGATTGATGCGCTGGCGGAAAAGGGCGTGCTGGGCGGTGTGCCCGCCTCGCGCCTGATGCCGGGCAATGAGGCCGTCCGTGACCTGATCATCGTTGCGGCCACGGAAGTGAACACGGACGCAGACCGCGCCGTCTACAAGGCTGCGCTGGCAGAGGTGCTGTCATGAGCAACAAGCAGACCCATACCGGCCATCGCGGCCTCGTCTATGAAGAAGCGCTGATCTTCGAGCGCGGCCGGGACGGCGCCTGCGGCGTTGACCTGCCGGAGCCCGAAGGCGTGACCCCGCGCCTCAACGGCATGGCGCGCAAGGGCGCAATCGGCCTGCCGGGCCTGTCGGAGCCCGAAGTCATGCGCCACTTCGTGCGCCTGTCGCAGAAGAACTATTCGATCGATGCGGGCTTCTACCCTCTCGGCTCCTGCACGATGAAGCACAATCCGCGCCTCAACGAGAAGATGGCGCGTCTGCCGGGCTTTGCCGATGTGCATCCCCTGCAGCCGCAATCCACCGTGCCCGGTGCGCTGGAACTGATGAGTGAACTCGGCCGCTGGCTGATGGAACTGACCGGCATGCCCGCTGTCGCCATGTCGCCCAAGGCGGGCGCCCATGGCGAGCTGTGTGGCCTGATGGCAATCCGTGCCGCCCTTGAGGCGCGCGGTGAGGCCGACACCCGCACTCGCGTGCTGGTGCCTGAAAGCGCCCACGGCACCAACCCGGCAACGGCTGCGGCCTGTGGCTTTTCGGTGGACGCCATTCCGGCAACGGAAGATGGCCGCGTGGACCTGGCCGCCTTCGAGGCCAAGCTGGGCGAGGACGTGGCGGGCATCATGCTCACCAACCCGAACACCTGCGGCCTGTTCGAACGCGACATCCGCAAGATTGCCGACGCGGTGCATGATGCCGGCGGCTATTTCTATTGCGACGGCGCCAATTTCAACGCCATTGTCGGCCGCGTGAAGCCGGGTGATCTTGGTGTCGACGCCATGCACATCAACCTGCACAAGACCTTCTCCACCCCCCATGGCGGTGGCGGCCCGGGTGCAGGCCCTGTTGTGCTGTCCGACGCGCTGGCGCCCTTCGCGCCCTTGCCTTACGTGGTCAAAGACGGTGATAAGCTGCGGCTGGTCGAAGATGAAGCGGCGTCAGACGCAGATCCGTTCGGCCGCATGGTGGCCTTCCACGGCCAGATGGGCATGTTCGTCCGCGCGCTGTCCTACATGATGAGCCACGGCTCCGACGGCCTGCGCCAGGTGGCGGAAGACGCGGTGCTCAACGCCAATTACGTGCTGGCGTCCCTCAAGGATGTGATGAGCGCGAGCTTTGAAGGCCCCTGCATGCACGAGGCCCTGTTCGATGACCGCTTCCTCAAGGGAACGGGCGTTGAAACCCTCGACTTCGCCAAGGCGATGATCGATGAGGGCTATCATCCGATGACGGTCTATTTCCCGCTTGTGGTGCACGGCGCCATGCTCATCGAGCCGACGGAAACCGAGTCGAAATCCACCCTCGACGTCTTTATCGGCTGCCTGCGCGAGCTGACGCGGGCCGCCAAAGCGGGCGAGACCGAGCGCTTCACCAACGCGCCCGAATTGACCCCGCGCCGCCGCCTGGATGAGACAGCCGCCGCCCGCAAACCCATCCTCCGCTGGACGCCTCCGGCCCCAGCTCAGGCTGCGGAATAGGGCAGGGCGCTGAAGCACGCCGATGGAGACCCTCCGGTCAAGCCGGAGGGATAGCGGAATGTGGTGAGGGGAGTATCAGCCTCCCCGAATCCCCGGGCTTGACCCGGGGTCCACTCGCCGTACCGCTTGCCGAAGCGTGTATGGAGTTGGTGGCTTGGGCGGCCTGTCCCCAGACCACACTCCCTGCGGCTCTCAGCCGATGCGAGTAGGCCCCGGGTCAAGCCCGGGGATAGGGGGGCTCAAGGATCGCACGCAGCGGAGCCGGGAATCGGCGTAGGCTTGTGGTATGACTGAGGCCGACTTCATCGCCTGCATCCGGCAGAACCCAATCAATGCCGCGATCCTTGACGGGGTACCTGATCTGAGATTGCCGGATGCGTGGCTTGTCTCCGGCAGCCTGTTCCAGACCGTGTGGAACCATCTTACAGGCCGGGCGCCCGATCACGGCATCAAGGACTACGACATCTTCTATTTTGATCCGGACACGTCCTATGAGGCGGAGGATGCGCAGATCCGGCGCGTTGGAGAGGCGGCCGCGGACCTCGATGCCGAGATCGAGCTGCGCAATCAGGCGCGGGTGCATCTTTGGTATGAGGACCATTTCGGCGTCGACTATCCGCCACTCCGGTCCTCCTGCGAGGGCATTGACCGGTTTCTGGCGGTGGCCTGCAAGGTGGGGGTGTCCCTTGACGGCAAAGAGCGCCTCTACGCCCCGGACGGCCTGGATGACCTGATACGGATGCGGGTCCGTCCAAACCCCAGCGGCAATTTTTCCGCTGAGCACTACACCTCAAAGTCAGCCCGCTGGCACGCCATGTGGCCGGAGGTGCAGGTGGTACCGGCAGCGGGCGGCTAAAGTAAATCCGCATCATCTCCGCGAACGGCCTGCCGGTGCACTCTCTGCTGCTGCGGCAGGGACACCATCCCGATTGACCTGCTAGGACGCCGTCGGGTGTCCGTCAAACTGCTTGGCGTCATCGCCGATCTGCGACCACGTTGGCTTTTCAGCGACAAACTCATGGAAGGTGTTGGTGATCTCCAGCGGCGTGTCCAGCGTGTGGGCCGAGATCGGGAAGCTGTCTTCTTCAGACAGGATTTCGCCCAGCGAAGTGCCGCAGGTCTTGCAGAAGCACCGGGCGTATTGGTAGGGCGCTTCCGGCGCGTAGACCGCCACATTGTCGCGGCCGGAGACCCAGGTCAGGTCCGCTTTCTTGATGAAGACCATCGCGCTTGCGCCGACCTTGCGACATCGCGAGCAGTGGCACATGCCCATCATGGAGGGCGGATTTGCGAGTTCGAACCTCACGGCCCCGCAACAGCAGCTTCCTTCGATCATCCTGTGCCTTCTCCCCATGGCTCGATCAGGATAAGAACATTAGTGGAACATGATGAATCGGGCAATGCGCTTCGCGAGACCGGGCACCACATCCGGACAACAAAAAAGCCCCGCCGCGAGGGCAGGGCTTTTTCAGGTTGTGGTGTCTTGTAAGGCTTAGACCAGACGCTGGCGAACCTGCTCGAGGCTCTGATCAATGAGCGCGTCCTGGCGGGAGGCGTCATTGGTGTCGGCCAGCACCTTGGCAGCGGCGGTGATGGCAACCTCGGTGGCTGCATCCCGGACTTCCTTGGCGGCCTGTGCTTCAGCCATGGCGATCTTCTGTTCCGCCAGGGCGGTGCGGCGGGCGACCTGCTCATCAAGCTTCTGCCGGGTTTCGGCAGCCAGGCGCTCGGCTTCGTGACGGGCCTGGGAGACAATCTCCTGGGCCTCTTCCTCGGCGTCGCGCTGCTTGCGCTGGTACTGGGCCAGCAGGGCCTGCGCTTCTTCACGCAGCTTGCGGGCTTCTTCCAGCTCAGCCTTGATGGCATCGGCGCGGGCATCCAGGGCCTGAGTGACCTTGCCGGCCACGCCGAAATAGAGAAGCAGGCCAACAAAGGCCACGAAGGAGAGGCCGGTCAGGAACGTGCCGTCTGACAGCAGTGACAACATGACTGGCTCTCCCTAGTTCAGTTCCGCATCGACCGCGGAGGCGATCTTTGCGGCATCAACGCCGGAAACCCCAAGCTGGGCCACGACCGCCGTGGCGACATCAGAGGCGATGCCGCGCACATTGCTCATGGCTTCCGTCTTGGTCTGCGTGATCCGGGCCTCGGCTGCTTCCAGCTTCTGGTCCAGCTCGGCTTCCAGCTTCTCGCGCAGCGCGTCGGTTTCACGCGCCAGCTCTTCGCGGGTTTCAGACGCAATCTGATGGGCCTTGGCGCGGGCTTCCGCCAGTGCCGTTTCATAGCCCTCAATGGCTGCGTCGGTCTCCGCCTTGAGCTGAGCGGCCTGATCGAGATCGTTGGCGATACGGTCGCGGCGGGCCTCCAGCGCCTGAGCCACGCGGGGCAGGGCCACGCGTGACATCAGGAGATAGAGAACGCCGAAAGTAAGCGCCAGCCAGATCAGCTGCGGAGCGTAGGTGGAAAAGTCGAGCTGCGGCATGCCGCCGGAATGCGCTTCGTCTTCCTGCGCAATCCCCAGCTGGGCTTCCGCCTGTTCACCGATAGCCAGCACGGCGCCCTCGCCGGTGCCCGCCTGGGCAACGACGATGGTTTCGTACTGATTTTCGGTCATGGACGTGTCCGCCATGCTCTTTGACCCTTTCCGTCTACTGGTCTTCTAAAGTCTTGAAAGACGCTTTGGTGAAAAGCGAACTCAGACCACGAAGAGCAGCATCATGGCGACCACGAGGCCGAACAGGCCGGTGGCTTCCGCCAGGGCGAAGCCGAGCAGCAGGTTCGGGAACTGGCCCTGAGCGGCGGCCGGGTTGCGCAGGGCGCCGGCGAGGTAGTTACCAAAGATGTTACCGATACCAAGGCCGGCACCAGCAAGGGCGATGCAGGCAATACCGGCACCGACGTACTTTGCAGCTTCCGCTTCCATTTGAAGTCTCCTTGAGAGTTGTGGTCCCCGCCGCAAAACTGGAGATGGCGGATCCCGGAAGGTCGAAGTCGAAGTGAATGACGCGAGCCCGGACGGCCCGTCAGAGTTGCCTCTTAGTGGTGAACGTGCAGCGCGTCGTTGAGATAGATGCAGGTGAGAATGGCGAACACATAGGCCTGCAGGAAGGCGACAAGCACCTCAAGGCCCGTGAACGCCACCATGAAGGCCCAGGGGGCGACGCCCGCCCAGCCCAGCATGATCGCAAACCCGGCGAACACCTTCAGCATGGTGTGGCCCGCCAGCATGTTGGCGAACAGACGCACCGAAAGGCTCAGCGGACGGGTCAGGTAGGAAATCAGTTCGATCACCGAGATCAGCGGCAGCAGCACGACCGGCACGCCGGACGGCACGAACAGCTTGAACCAGCCAAGACCGTGCTTGAACAGGCCGATCAGGGTGATGCCCACGATCACGAACAGCGCAATCGCGAAGGTGATGGCGATGTGGCTGGTAACGGTGAAGGAATAGGGCAGCAGGCCGAACATGTTGGCGAACAGGATGAACATGAACAGCGAGAACACGAATGGGAAGAAGGGCTGACCTTCGGAGCCGGTGTTCTGGCGCAGCATGTTGGCCACGAATTCGTAGGAGAGTTCCGCCATCGACTGCCAGCGGCCGGGAACCAGCGCGCGGGAGGAGACGGAGAAGATCATGAAGATCGAGATGGCGGCGACGGAGGCGACCATCCACATGGCGGAGTTGGTGAAGGAGGCATCGAAGCCGGCCAGCTCGATCGGCAGCAGACGCACGATCTCGTACTGATGCATCGGATCTACAGGAAATGCACCCGGTTCAGCTGGAGCAGCCATTTTCGCCTCTTACCACCACTTTGCCGCCCTCGGGGCGGGTCAAAACATTGCCGCCCTGGGGGCGGGTTCAAATCACGGCCCGCTATCGGCGAGCTAAGTCTCGTCTGCGCCAGCGTTCATCTCCCGGGCCGCGCGCACCGCATTGAGGATGCCGGCAGCGATGCCGAGGAAGAAGAACACCAGCAGGAGCCAGGGCGTCGTCCCCAGCCATTTATCCAGCGTCCAGCCGATGAACCCGCCGACCAGCACACCCGCAACCATCTCGCTCGAGAGGCGGAATGCCTGGCCGAAAGCCGTTTGCCGGTTCGTCTGGCCCCCGTCTGCCCGTCGGTTGCGCGCTTGCGTCAGGCGGCGGTCGAAATCCTCACGGCTCTTGTCTGGCTCGGTCATGGCTTTGGCCTGTCTGTCTCCGGCAAGGTGAGGTGTTCACACATGCCCGGCAATTCCCGGCAAGGTCAGTGAGCGGCTCAGAGCGCAAACGCCGTAAGCTGCTGAAAAACCTTGCAAACTGCCTTGATGACCTGCCTTGCCGTCTAAGGGCGCGGGCGCCCGAACGAACCACTCGGATGAGCGTTAAAGGGATTTCCCGCCACAAACTGCGAAAGACGCCACAGCCGGGCTTGAAGTCGCGCGCACCATAGTTTCGCCCCAACCCCCTGTCAAGCAAGGCTGGGGAGCATTTAACTGATTGATTTCATTGCAAAAAAAGCGGGTGGCCAAAGAGTCGCAGGCGGCATCTCAGCACGCGGCTGCTGCATTGCGGCAGGAAAGGGATTCTGCCCCCGCAAAATGATGAAAATACCGGCCTGAAAGCCCTATTTGGCGCTCTCGCAGTGCCTTTTCACCGCGTCAAGGTCCTTGGCGAAGACACCCTTTGCAGCGCTGAGGATCACCGGCAGGCCCATGCGGGCCGCGATACCCTTGGCCCGTGCCTCCAGCGACAGGGCAAGGGCCGTCCTGCGGCCGTCAGGCGTCACTTCGAAGCCCGCGTCCCAGGTGGCGCCGCCCGCCTCGGAGACAATGCGCACCCAGCTGTCCGGTTCGTATTCCACCACCTCGAACACCGTCGAACGCTCGACACCGCTGATTTCGCGGAAGACTTCCCAGCGCGCGCCGACGCCTTCCTCCGTGGTGCCGAGGCAGGAGGCGCGGGTAATGCTGGGGACGGCAGCAGCGAACTCGCCCAGATGCGCCACCGTCGTGAAGACACGGCGCGGCGGGCAGGCGATGGTGATGCCCAGATCGAGCGAGGGCATGGGTCAGCCGGCTTCGCGGATGGCTTCAGCGCCTGCGAGGTCAACCGACACAAGCTGACTGACGCCCGGCTCCGCCATGGTGACCCCGAACAGCCGGTCCATGTTGGCCATGGTCAGCGGGTGGTGGGTGATCACCAGGAAGCGGGTTTCGGTCTCGGTGCGCATGTCCTCGAGCAGCTTGCAGAAGCGCTCCACATTGGCGTCATCGAGCGGGGCGTCCACCTCGTCTAGCACGCAGATCGGCGACGGGTTGGTCAGGAACACCGCAAACACCAGTGACATGGCCGTCAGCGCCTGCTCGCCACCGGACAGCAGCGACAGGGTGGTAAGACGCTTGCCCGGCGGGCGGGCGAAGATCTCAAGCCCTGCTTCAAGCGGATCATCCGATTCCACGAGTTCCAGATGCGCGGTGCCGCCGCCGAACAGGCGGGTGAACAGGCGGCTGAAATTGTCGTTCACCGTGCCGAAGGCATCCAGCAGGCGCTGGCGGCCTTCCTTGTTGAGGCTGCCGATGCCCTGGCGAAGCTTGGCGATGGCCTGCTCGAGATCGCCACGCTCATTCTGCATGGACTCAAGCTGCTCTTCTGCCTCGCGGCTTTCTTCCTCGGCACGCAGATTGACCGCGCCCATATTCTCGCGCTCGCGCTTGTAGCGTTCAAGCTTGCGCTCCACATCCTCAAGCGGCGGCAGTTCCTCGTCGGCGCTGATCTCACCGGCGGCCAGCACCTGCGCCGGGGCGCATTCGAAGGCTTCCTGGATCTGCCGGGCGGCTTCCGCCACCTGGTTGCGCGCGCCTTCCAGCATGGCGTCGATGCGCGCCCGGGTCTCGCGCGCCTTGGCCAGGGCGTCGTTGGCTTCCTTGTTGGCAGTGTCCGCTGCGCGCAGCTCATTCTCGGCGGTTGCCAGCGCGTCGGCGGCTTCCTTGCGGGTGGTTTCCGCCTCGGACAGCTTGTCCATCAGCGCCTTGGCTTTTTCTTCCACCTGCGCGGGCACGCCCTCAAGGGCTTCGCGTTCCGCACGGGTCGACGCAAGGCGCTCTTCCAGCGTCTCGATCTGCTTGTTGGCCGTTTCAAGACGGCCCTGCCAGCGCGTGCGCTCCTGGGCAATGGCGCCAAGACGTTGCTTGCGCTGCTGCACTTCGCGGGCCAGCCCGTCAAACGCAGCCCGTGCATGGGACGCATCCTGACGCAGCTGCTGCACCTCGGCGCGCATGGCTTCAAACGCCTCGCGCTTTGCCCCTTCCTCGGGCAGGTCCTCGGCTTCCTTGTTGACTGCATCAAGCGCCTGGCGGGCTTCCTCGATGTCGTCCGCCGTGCGCGCCAGACCCTCGTCGACCGCGGCCAGGCGGGTGATCTGGGCGGAGGCGGCCTTTTCGGCAGCCGCCAGTGCATCCTGCGCAGCGGTCAGCGACCCCTGGGCGGACTTCCACTCGGTGCGAACGGCGTTCTCACGCGACTGCGCATCCTTCACGGCCTGACGGGCCGCCTCGTGTGCATCCTGCAGACGCTTTGTCTCCGCGCGCGCGGTCTCAAGCTCTGCATCGAGTTCCGCAAGACGGTTGCGCTGCGCCAGCCGCTGGGCGGCCGCCGTGGGCGCTTCGGCTGCGGCGGTAAACCCGTCCCAGCGCCACATGTCCCCTTCCTTGGAGACAAGGCGCTGACCCGGCTGCAGCTGCGCCTGCAGGCTGCGGCCAATGGCCTTGTCCACCAGGCCCACATGGGAGAGACGACGCTGCAGGGCCGCCGGACCATCCACATAGGTGGAGAGCGGCTCGGCCCCTTCCGGCAGCGGCCTGGGCTGATCGATGGCTGGCAGGGTGTGCCAGTGAACCGGCGATGCCTCGTCCGCGGGCTGCTCAATGTCTTCGCCCAGCGCGGCCCCCAGGGCTGCCTCGAAGCCCGGACGCACGGACACACTGTCGATCAGCGGCGGCCACAGATCACCGTCAGCGACGCGCAGCAGATCAGCAAGCGCGGAGGCTTCGGCCTCCATTTTGCTCTGCTTCTGCTGGGCGGCCGACAGCGGCGGGCGGGCCTGCTCTTCAGCGGTGGCCGCATCCGTCCGGGCGCGCTCGGCATCCTGGGCTGCGGCTTCTGCTGCGCGCACTGCTTCGCGCGCACGGTCAACGGCTGCGCGGCGGCCGGCCATGGCAGCCTGCACATCATCGGAGCGGGCGATTTCCTCGCGCTCATTGGCAAGCCGCGTGCGGGTGGTCACCAGCTTTTCGTAGCGGGCCTTGTTCTCGTTCACCCGGCGCATCAGGGCCTGACGGCGTGCTGAAAGGTCGGCCAGCTCGCGCGACAATTCCTCGACCCCGGCTTCCTTCTCAGCCAGCGCCTCGGTGAGACGGGTGACTTCAGCCTGGGCGCGCTCGCGTGCTTCGTCGGAGCCTTCATCCGCCTTGCGCAATTCAGCTTCTTCGGCGGTGAGGGCTTCAAGGCTCTCGGACGTGTCCTTGATGCCGTCGCGCTCGCGCGCAAGGTCAGCCTCGATCTGCCGCAGCAGGTTGGACAGGCGCTCCAGCGCCTGCTCCGCCTGCCGGGCTTCATTGGCAATGGTATCGCGCTCCACCGTCAGGCGATGGAAGGCAGCCGCTGCCCGGGCCTCGGTCTCGCGCAGCTCCGGCAGCTTTTCACCGGCTTCAAACTGCACACGTGAGGTGCGGGCGGTCTCCTCGGTGGCAGCCGCGACCGCGCGGTCCGCCTCCTGCAGGCCGATGACGTGGGTCTGCTCCACATCCGCAGCCACCTTGTGCCGCAGATAGAGCGCCATGGCTTCGGCCCGGCGGATGTCGCGTGACACATTGCGGAAGCGGGTGGCCTGGCGGGCCTGGCGCTTGAGGCTCTGAAGCTGGGTCTCGATCTGGCCCATCACATCGTCGAGGCGCTCGAGATTGGTCTCCGCCTGGCGCAGGCGCAGCTCCGCCTCGTGGCGGCGCGCATGCAGGCCGGAAATGCCCGCGGCCTCTTCCAGGATCTGGCGGCGCTGGGTGGGCTTGGCGGAGATGATGCGGCCGATCTGCCCCTGCTGTACGAGGGCAGGCGAATGGGCACCGGTGGAGGCATCGGCAAAGAAGGTCTGCACGTCACGCGCGCGGGCATCGGAGCCATTGATGCGATAGGCGGACCCCATCTCACGCTCGATGCGGCGCGACACCTCGATCACGTCTTCATCGTTGTAGGCGGCAGGTGCGGTACGGCCGGCATTGTCGATTGCCAGCACCACTTCGGCCATGTTGCGGGCCGGGCGGCCGGACGTGCCGGAGAAGATGACATCGTCCATGCCGGAGGCGCGCATGGACTTGTAGGAGCTTTCGCCCATCACCCAGCGCAGCGCTTCCAGCAGGTTGGACTTGCCGCAGCCATTGGGCCCGACCACGCCTGTCAGCCCGCTCTCGATCACGAGTTCGGTGGGTTCGACGAAGGACTTGAAGCCGGTCAGGCGGAGGCGGTTCAGTTTCAAGGCGTCAGTCATTCCGGCAGGCCGGAATGTCCCCGAATGGGCACCCATGATCTCCCAGGCCTGCCCCCGGCGGGGGCAACCGTCCCGGCCGGGACGGTCGCTGAGAGCGAACATGGCCGCTCGTTAAAGGTTTGCTAACCCTTTTGATCCGCCGATTCGGCTTAGCCCGGCAACTGGTTTGTGATGATCTCTTCCAGCTGCGGCCAGGGCAGGTTGCCGTTGATCTTCTCGCCATTCACGAAAATCGTAGGCGTTGCCTGCACTTCCAGGGTTTCAGCAGCATAGCTCTGCATGTCGCGCAGGCCGTCGAGAACCTCCTGATCAGTCAGGCAGGCCTCGAACTGGGCCTTGGAGATGCCGCCCTGGCGGGCAATGCCTTCAAGCGCTGCGCGCGGGTCCTGCACGAAGGCCCATTGCGGCTGACGCTTGAACAGCACGTCGGAGAATTCGAGGTGCTTTTCGGGCGCCACGCAGCGGGTGAGCATGGAGGCGGCGGTGGCCACCGGGTCCAGCGGGTATTCGCGGAACACGTAATAGACCTTGCCGGTCTCGATGTAGTTTTCCTTCAGCGGCTCCAGGTTTTCATTATGGAAGGCCGCGCAATGGCCGCAGGTGTAGGAGGCATATTCCACCAGCACCACCGGCGCATCCGGGTCGCCCAGGGTGATGTCGCCAAGCGGGTTTTCATATGCCATCGCCGGGTTGCTGCCGGCACCCGAGCCTGCATCCGCCGACGAGCCGTCGGTCCCGTCACCACAGGCAGCCAGGCCGAGCATGGCAATTGCAGCCGCCGTCATGGCCGCGCCGCGGCCCAGCGTGCGGCGGGTAACGCCATCGGTGCTACCGGGGTTGGAAGAAAAAGTGCGGTCAGCCATCTGGATGTCTCCGGTCCTTGATCGGTGAAATGTATCGGTGTGGATGGGCCTTGCGGGAGGCCCGTTGCGTCAGGCGCGTGTAGCGGGTCTCACTTGTTGCGGTTCTCGATGGCGCGGGCCAGCCGTGCCAGTGCGCCGGCCAGTTCCGGGTCATCAATGTTTGCGTCAGCCGTCAGCCTGGCGGTGGGCTCGGGCGTGCCGAACAGGGGAGTGCGCCGTGCCGGCCGGGCGCCCGCGCCGATCCGCGTGGTGCGGCGCAGATGCGGTTCAAGGTCGGCGGGCAGGGGCCCCTGGACGAGTTTCAGGCGTCCCACCATGGGGCGGCCGTAAAAGGCGTTGATCCGGTCGATGATCTGCGGCGCCATGTGCTGCATCTCAAGCGCGGCGGCGCCTGCTACCCGCACAATGAGGATGCTGCCGCCGCTGGTGCCCTTCTGGGGGCGGGACAGGCGCTCGGGTGATGTCATGCGCGCCAGCTCCGGTCCGACGATTTCCTGCCAGCGCGTCACCACATGGTCATCGGGAAAGCCGAACTTGGTGAAGGCCTTGCGCGTCAGATGGTCGAGCTGCACGCCGAGGCGCTGGAACGTCAGCCGCGGGCGGGGCAGGGATCGCATATCTGGACGGGCGGGCGGCATGGGCAGTGAACGGTCCTGTCGGAACGGCGGTGAAACGCGCCTCCTGAGAGGCATGTGAAAGGCTAGACGCCGGGCAAACGCATGCTAAGTGTGCAAAGCGACGCTGGCGATCACAAAAACGTGGATGGACCTTCCTTGGCCGGAAAATCGGGCAACCAGATGGCGCGGGCCGGACTTGCTTCGGTGGGGCAGGACCCGGGCGGCAGTCCCGCCGGGCGGCTGCTGGACTGGTATGACCGCCACGCCCGCGACCTGCCCTGGCGTGTGAGCCCGAGGGCACGGGCAGGGGCAGGGGCACGTCAGGCGGTGCCCGATCCCTATCGTGTCTGGCTGTCCGAGATCATGCTGCAACAAACCACGGTGAAGACCGTGGGGCCCTATTTCGAGGACTTCATCGCCCGCTGGCCGCGCGTCGAAGACCTGGCAGCAGCGGACACGGCAGAGGTGATGAGCGCCTGGGCGGGGCTTGGCTATTACAGCCGGGCCCGCAACCTGCATGCCTGCGCAAGGATGGTGGCAGGGGAACTGGGCGGCGTCTTTCCGCAGACGGAAGAAGGGCTGCTCGCGCTGCCGGGCATTGGGCCCTATACGGCGGCCGCCATCGCAGCGATTGCCTTTGATAAGCCGGCGGCTGTGTTGGACGGCAATGTGGAGCGGGTCATCTCGCGCCTTTTTGCGATCACCACGCCGCTGCCCGCGGCAAAAGCTGAGATCAGGGACAGGCTGCGCACGCTTGTGCCTGACACAAGGCCCGGCGACTTCGCCCAGGCAACGATGGATTTGGGGGCGACGCTCTGTTCGCCGAAGAAGCCCGCCTGTAGTCTTTGTCCGTGGACGGATATATGCGCGGCAGCCGCTCAGGGCATTGCCGAAACCCTGCCGGTGAAGCCGCCGAAGAAGGAAAAACCGACCCGCCACGGCGCGGCCTTCTGGCTGACCGACGGCAGGGGGCATGTGCTGCTGCGCACCCGTCCGCCCAAGGGCCTGCTGGGCGGCATGGACGAAGTGCCGGGCACGGAATGGCGGGAGCAGAAGGCGGTGGACCATCTGCTTCACGCCCCGGCGGACGCGCCCTGGGAGGTGCTGCCCGGTACGGTGCGCCATATCTTCACCCATTTCGCGCTGGAGCTTGTGGTCTATGCAGCCGAAGTCGCTGACCGTCCGCAGGCGGATGGGGAGTGGGTGCCGGTGGATGGCCTGACCGAACGGGCCTTGCCGACGGTCATGCGAAAGGTTGTCGCGCACGCGGACCCGGAAGTGGCGAAGCAGTTCCGCCGCAGGAAGTAGGCCGGGTTTACACGCGGCCTCCCATGGGCCCTCCGGTCAAGCCGGAGGGCGAGCGGTGGGGGGTGGAGTAATTCCCCCACTCCGCTTTCCCTCCGGCTTGACCGGAGGGTCTATCTGAGGGTTTGGCGTGTGCTGTGCCCTGGCTAGACGCTGCCTTCGGCGCGGACCTGCTGGCGCAGGACGTCGATGGGGGTCAGGCCGGCATCGGTCTTGAGGTGCCAGAAGGTCCAGCCATTGCAGGCTTCCTGGCCCTGCACATGGGCGCCGATCTTGTGGATGGAGCCGGAGGCGCCCGTCACCACCAGCGACCCGTCGGCACGCACCTTGGCCTTGAATCGCTTGCCCGGACCATAAAGTACGGTGCCCGGCTCGATCATGCCGCGCTCGACCAGCGTGCCGAAGGGTACGCGCGGCTGGGCGCGCTTGCCCTGGGTGACCTCGAGGCTCTCGGGATCCGCATGGCTGATGCGGTCGATGCGCTTGCGCGCCACCTCCGCATACTGAGCATCGCGCTCGATGCCCACATATTTGCGGTTGAGCTTCTTGGCCACGGCGCCGGTCGTGCCGGTACCGAAGAACGGGTCGAGCACCACGTCGCCCGGATTGGATGAGGCGAGGATCACCCGGTGCAGAAGCGATTCCGGCTTCTGGGTGGGGTGCGCCTTGTTGCCCTGGTCATCCTTCAGCCGCTCACCGCCGGAGCAGATCGGCAGCACCCAGTCCGACCGCATCTGCAGGTCATCGTTGAGCGCCTTCATGGCGTCGTAATTGAAGGTGTAGCCCTTGGCGTTCCGGTCCTTTGACGCCCAGATCATGGTTTCATGGGCATTGGTGAAGCGCCGGCCACGGAAATTCGGCATCGGGTTGGACTTGCGCCACACAATGTCATTGAGCACCCAGAAGCCCAGATCCTGCAGCGCCACGCCGACCCGGAAGATGTTGTGATAGGAGCCGATCACCCACAGCGTGCCGGTGGGCTTGAGCACGCGGTGCACTTCGGCCAGCCAGGCGCGGGTGAACTTGTCGTATTCGGCGAAGGACGCAAACTGGTCCCACTCCTGGTCAACGCCGTCGACGGGGGTGTTATTGGGACGCAGCAGCTCACCTTCGAGCTGGAGATTGTAGGGCGGGTCCGCGAAGACCAGGTCCACCGAGGCGTCGGGCAGCTTGGCCAGCTCCTCGATGCTGTCCCCATTGATGATCGTGTTCACCGGCAGCGGCGCGCGCGCAGCGGCCCGGGCCTGAGGCGCCGTGCGGGACACGCTCTTCGAGGCAGACTTCGAGACGGATTTTCTGGTGGCCGCACGAGATGTCGTGCGGGTGCTTTTGGTACGCATACGCCCCCCAAGGAACCTGTTGTTGGGGCGGATTTTGAGTCAGACGCGAATCACCGTCAAGAATCTTTTATAAGATTCAATGTGTTAACCAAGGTTAACGGGAATCTAACCGATTCAATTTTGTCAACAGTAAATATCCACAGCCAGTGGATAAGTCAGCGGCCGCGCCTGGATACGCCCGAAGGCAAGACGCGGCCGCTCCTTTGGGACAAAGGCTTTGAGGCCGGTCCCTTACTTGCCGTCCACCACGTGGTTGGCGCTGTGGGTAATTGCGGCACCGGCACGCAGGGCGGCGGCCACGAAGGAGGCTTCAGCCAGTTCTTCGGTGGTGGCGCCGGCCTTCTTGGCCATGTCGGTGTGGATCGCCAGGCAGTACTGGCACTGGGTCGTCAGCGCCACGGCGACCGCGATCAGTTCCTTGGTCTTCTTCGGCAGGGCGCCGTCAGCCATCACGGCGGTGTCGAAAGCAACAAAGGCCTTCATCACGTCGGGCTTGGTCTCGCCGAGGGGGGCCAGCTTCTTCAGTTCATCAGATGCGCTCATGGAAAAGATCCTTATCCAGGTTGCGTGGCGCGACGCCTCCCAGTCCAACGGGCGGGCTTCCACGATGGTTGGCCGCCGGCCTGTGCCGGCAGCGCGCGCCATATGGACGCCGCCGCGCGGGCGATCAACGCCACGCGGCGTCAACTCGCCGTGAGAGCCTGTCACCGCCCCGTGTGGGCGCGTGTGAAGGATTAAGAAGGGCTGTCCGCATCCTGAAGAATTGCGCGGATCGGCGCGTAGCTGCGGCGGTGGTGAGGCGTAACGCCGAGCTGCGCAAGCGCCTCGCGGTGCGCCTGGGTCCCGTAGCCCTTGTGGCGGGCGAAGCCATAGCCGGGCAGGGTGGTGTCGAGCTCCACCATCATTCTGTCGCGCACCGTCTTGGCGATAATCGAGGCCGCCGCGATCGACAGGGACCGCCGGTCGCCCTTGATGACGGCCTCGCATGCGCAGCCGATGTCTGGCGCGTCCCGCCCATCCACCAGCGCATGGGCCGGCGGCTGCGGCAGGGCGGCAACCGCCCGGCGCATGGCGAGGAAGGTCGCCTGCCGGATGTTCAGCTGATCGATTTCGTCCGCAGACGCCGCGCCCACCCCCACGAGAGCTGACGCGCGTATGTCGCAAGCCAGCGCATCGCGGCGCGCTTCGGTAAGCTTTTTGGAATCGTTGATGCCGCCGGGGATGGCGTCCGGGTCGAGGATGACGGCAGCCGCCACGACCGGCCCGGCCCAGGGGCCCCGGCCCGCCTCGTCCACCCCGCAGACGGGCGTGCAGCCTGCCGCCAGTTCGAGGGAGAAATCAGGACCATGCGCATGGGATATCCGGGTCATGGCGCGGGAGCATAACGGCCCCGCGGCGAAGGACAATGCAAAGGACAATGCAGTTGGGTGAGACGAAGCATGACGCGGGATGCGCCGTAAAAAAACGAACTGGCAGGTAATGTCAGAGAATATGTGTCACAGCAGCGCCAGCTGCTTCGGTGCCCCGCCGGGCACTTCGAAAAGGTCGGTCCGCAGGGGCAGGCGCTGGCGCGACAGGCCGCAGCGTTCCATGGCGAGCGCAAAGCGCCGCGAAATGGTCCACGCATAGGGCCCGGCACCGGTCATCCGCCTGCCCCACTCGGCGTCGTAATCCTTGCCGCCGCGCATGTCGCGGATGATCTTCATCACCCGCGCCGCGCGGTTGGGGGTCACATCCTCCAGCCATTCGGCGAACAGGTCCTTGATCTCCAGCGGCAGGCGCAAGAGCACATAGCCCGCTTCCCGCGCGCCCATGCGGGCACCGGCCTTGAGGATGGCTTCGATCTCGTGGTCGTTCAGCGCCGGGATCACCGGTGCCACCATGAGCCCCGCCGGAATGCCCGCCTCCGACAGCTGCCGGATCGCGTCCAGCCGCCGCCCGGGCGTCGAGGCACGCGGTTCCATCGCCCGCGCCAGCTTGCCGTCCAGGGTGGTGACGGAAATCGCCACCTTGACGAGGCCCTCCCGCGCCATCTCGCTCAGAATGTCGATGTCGCGGGTGACCAGCGCCGACTTGGTGACGATGCCGACCGGGTGCTTGTGCTCGGCCAGCACCTCCAGCACCTGGCGCGTGATCCGCCGCTCCCGCTCGATGGGCTGGTAGGGATCGGTGTTGGTGCCGATGGCGACCACCCGCGGCTCATAGCCGGGCTTCGCCAGTTCCCGCCGCAGGAGCTTTGCAGCGTTCGGCTTGGCAAACAGCTTGCTCTCAAAGTCGAGCCCGGCGGACAGGCCCATATAGGAATGGGTTGGCCGCGCGAAACAATAGACGCAGCCATGCTCGCAGCCCCGATAGGGATTGATGGAGCGGTCGAAGGAAATGTCCGGCGACTGGTTGCGGGTGATGATGGTCCGGGCCGCTTCGTCGCTGACATGGGTGCGAAGCGGACGGTCGTCCTCTTCAATGTCCCATCCATCGTCAAACGCCTCCGCGGCCCGGTGCTCGAAGCGCCCGGACCGGTTGGAACGCGCGCCGCGACCTTTCTCGGCCTCCTGCAACCTCCTCAGGGCATTGGGGGGGAGGCTGCTGCCCGGCCCGAATACAGGGCGGGTGACAGGGCGTGGGGGTGGGCGTTGGTCCCTGTCATCTGCGGGCAAGGAGGCAGGCGTCCCCGGCTGACCGGATTGGGGGGCAGTCAGCGGGAACACCGGCATGGTCGCGGCGCGCGCCGGCTCGGCGGCTTGGGGGGTGTCATCCGCCCGCACCGTGTTGCCGATCCTGTTCATCTGCGCCGTCCTCATCATGTGAGGAATAAAATCACATCAATAAGAACAAGACAAGAACATTTAGGTTAACATCCGCAGACTTTCGCGGGCGCAGCATTTTGGCGCTAGAGTGCGCTGCATGCTGAGCGTCGTGATTCCAACACTCAATGCCGAAAAGAGCCTGACCCGCACCCTGGCGGCCCTGATCCGCCCGACCGTGCGCGGGCTGGTGAAGGACGTGGTGATCGCCGATGGCGGCTCCGACGACGGCACGCTGGGAATCGCGGAGACGGCGGGCGCCAAGATCGTGATGGCGCCCAAAGGCCGCGGCACGCAGCTTGCGGTCGGTGCCCAGGCTGCCCGCGGCGAGTGGCTGTTGTTCCTGCACGCCGACACCGTCCTCCAGCCCGGCTGGGACGAGGAAGTGGAGACCCTGCTGGAGCGGCTGGAAAAGCGCGGCGAAAAGGGCACGAGCTTTGCCGCGGTATTCAAATTCGCGCTCGATGATTTTTCCTTCTGGGCCCGCATGCTGGAGCGCGTGGTTGCCTGGCGCTGCTGGCTGTTCGGCCTGCCCTATGGCGATCAGGGCCTGCTTGTCTCGCGCAAGCTCTATGATGAGCTCGGCGGCTATCGCCCGTTCCAGATCATGGAAGACGTGGACCTTGTGCGCCGCATCGGCCGCCGGCGGCTCGTCTTCCTGCGCACGCCCGCCGTCACCAGCCCCGAGCGCTACCTCAATGACGGCTACCTCGCGCGATCGTCACGCAACGCGATGTGCCTGATGCTCTATTATCTGGGCGTCAATCCGGACCGCATCGCGCGTATCTATTCCCGCCGCTAGGGCAGACCCATTCATGCAGCACAGCCTCGTGATCATGGCCAAGACACCGGTGCTTGGCCGCGTGAAGACGCGCCTGGCCCGCGACGTGGGCTATGTTGAGGCGACGCGCTTTTACCGCGTGGCGCTGGCGCGCCTCATTCGGCGTCTCGGTGCGGACCCGCGCTGGCGCACCATCATTGCCGCCAGCCCGGACACCGAAGCCCTGCCGGACACACCTTGGCTGCAGGATGCCCATGCCGTAGTGCCGCAAGGGGAGGGGGACCTCGGCGACCGGATGCAGCGCGTGTTCGATCAGGCGCCTGCAGGTCCGGTGGTCATCATCGGCAGTGACATTCCCGATATCTCCCGCCGCCATGTGGCTGCGGCGTTCAAGGCGCTGGGCGGTCATGATGCGGTGATGGGGCCGTCCGCAGATGGAGGATACTGGCTCATCGGCCAGAAACGCCTGCCGCGCGTGTTGCGGCCGTTCGAGGGCGTCACCTGGTCCAGCGGCCGGGAGCGCGACGAGACCCTCGCCAATTTCGGTCGCGCGCGCGTGGCGCTGCTGGAGCGGCTGTCCGACGTGGACAGCGGCGCGGACCATGCCGTTTGGCGGGAGGCTGAGGGCATCCGCCGCCTCCCATAGACCCTCCGGTCAAGCCGGAGGGAAAGCGGTTGGGGGTGGGGTTTTCAACACATTCTGCGGTTGGGTGGGGTCTTTGACACGTTCAGCGATGGAGTGGGGTCGTTGACACGCTCTGCGGTTGGGGGGAGCTGCAACACTTTCCGCTCGCCCTCCGGCTTGACCGGAGGGCCCATCTGAGCAGGTGGCCTGAATCCCCGGGGCAGGCCGGGGGAGGGCGTTGGATGGTTGTTTTCGCTCGCCCCCTTGGGGGAGAGGGAGGGGCCCGCGCGCGGTCGGCGCGTGGGAGGGTGAGGGGGTGCTGCGGCGTGGCTGTGACGCGGCTCCGGCGGTCACCTCCCATCCCCCTCACCCGGTGCTGCGCACCGACCTCTCCCCCACGGGTGCGAGGTGATTTTCTTGGGGGGCTGGGGCGCGGATCATGCGGTGTGACGGAAAGCTGAGGGTATCCACCACTTCCCATAGGCCCTCCGGTCAAGCCGGAGGGAAAGCGGTTGGGGGGTGGGGGCTTCAACACATTCCGAGACGGGGTGGGATCTTTGACAGGTTCCGCGACTGGGCGCGAGGCTGCCAAAAAATCCGCTCATCCTCCGGCCTGACCGGAGGATCTCTTGCGGCTGGCCTGCGCGCCTGACGGCTGCTTAGAGCCGCGAGGCGTTTTGCAGGGTGACGCCCGCGCGTTCCACCGGGGCGTAGACGGGCCAGTCGCCGGAGGCGGCCTGGTCGAGGGAGGGGGAGGGCTGGCCGAGGCGGAGGCGGTAGAGCCAGAGATTGGTCATGATCCGCTCCACATAGCCGCGGGTCTCAGCGGCCGGGATGCTCTCGATGAAGGTGAGCGGGTCTTGGGCAGCGGGGCCGATCTGCTTGAGCCAGCGGTTGAGATTGCCCGGGCCTGCATTGTAGGCGACCGCCATGTGGAACAGGTTGCCGTAGGGCTCTCCGTAATTCATCAGCTCCTGCAGATAGGTCTGCCCCAGGGCAAGATTGTGGGCCGGGTCCTGCAGGCGGTCCCGGTTGCGCCGGTAACTGGCGTCGCGGGTGATGTGATAGGCGGTGCCCGGCATGATCTGCATGAGCCCGGCAGCGCCCGCCCGGCTGGTGGCGCCGGAGATGAACTTGCTTTCCTGCCGGGCCACGGCCAGCAGCAAGGCGCGATCCACCTGAAAGCCGCCCTCGGGCTTGATGTCCGGCACCGGGAACAGCGCCGCGCCGATGGGCTGCGGGCTGGCAAGCGCCACGGCCAGCTGGGTGGCGGGCAGGTCAAGGTCACGGGCGAGGGCTGCCAGCGCGCGGTCAAGCGACGGATCAAGCCGCCCATGCGCCCGGCGCAATTCGGCTTCCGCCAGGTCACGCATGCCAAGTTCGGCAAGGGCTGCGCCCCGGCGCACCTGGTCGATCTGCAGCAGGGCCGAATGGCTGGCGACATCGGTCACCGGGTCCGACCATTCAACCTGCAGGGTGCGGCCAAGCTGGCGCTGGGCCAGCAGGCCGTAAAAGGTCATGCCGGTGGCGGCCGCGGTTTCAAGATGGGCCACGGCGCCCGCCGGGTCGCGCAGCTTGAGCGCGGTACGGGCCGCCCAGAAGGCACCGGCCCCCCGCGTCCAGTCGGACACACCCACATTGCCCGCCAGAGCATCGAAATGGGTGTTGGCTGCGGCCACGTCGCCCAGCCGCCAGGCGGCAAGGCCCGCATACCAGTCAGCCAGCGGCGCATCCCGCCGGTGGCTCTCAGCCACGCCGGACGCGATGGCGAAGGCCTTGGTGATCTTGCCTTCCACGTAATAGGACCACGCGATGCGCGCCATCAGCGCGGCGCGCTCATCAGCCCCCAGGCGATTGCGCACCTTGGCTGATTCCAGAAGGCCGAGCGCCTGGGTCGGCCGCTCGCGCGAGATCAGCGAGCGCACCTTGCGGGCGATGGTGCGGCCATAGGAGGTACGCCCCTCGGCGCTGGACCCGGCAACCGCATAGACGGAGTGATATGCGGTGGGCCGGTAGGCGCGGCGTACCGGGCGCATGGGCGCGGCACTTCCGCCGCGGCGCTTGAGCGCCAGCTTGTGGATTTTATCCGCCCCCGGATGATCCGCGTAGCGCGCCAGCCATGTCTTCAGTTCGGCATAGCGCGACCGGTAGGCGGTGGGGTGCATGTAGCGCTGGAACAGGACATGGCCCATCAGCACGTCATCTTCGAGCCCGTCGATCAGCCTGTCCGCTGTCTTCCAGTCCCCGGCCTCCTGGGCGCGGAAGATGCGCGCATAGGCGGTGCGGTCGGCGTCGGAGAGAACGGGTGCGACCGTATCGGCGCGGGCAATAGTGGTGAAGGCGGAGATCAGCAGCGCCAGCGCGACAAGGGCTGTGGTGACAGCCATGCGCAGGCGCGCGGCCTCGCGCTGCCGGCGCGCTTCAAGATCCGTGGCCCGTGCCATGGTCCGGGCGCGGGCAACGAAGGATGCCATGCGGGTGTCCCGCGACGGCGCAAGGATAAGTGACGTCAGCGCCGTCCGGCGGCCGAATGTCATCCTGCCGTGATGGCCTGCAGTGATGTCGCGATCTGGCATGTGGCCCCCCGGCACGTTGCCTGTTTCGGTCAGGTACAAATCTAGCTTCTGGCATTGGCCGATGCGAGTCCCATGCCAGCCCGAGGTTAAGACGGGCTTGAGGGGATGGCGGTTGCGCCAGATGGTATGAGATCAAACGGTGAGCCCAAGCTCCGCAATCCGTGCCTTCAGGCTCAGCAGATCACGCCAGGCCAGGCGTTTCTGGGCCGGCTGGCGCAGCAGATAGGCCGGGTGGAGCATCGCCAGGGCGGGAGCCTTGTGGCTGCCTGCGCTACCGAGCGTTGCGGAATCAAAGTCCCGCCACTGGCCGCGCAGGCGGGTGATGCCCGTCGTGGTGCCGAACAGCTCCTTCGCCGACACACCGCCGACGCAGACGATGATCTCCGGCGCCACAAGCTCGATATGGCGCAGGATGAAGGGCAGGCACATGGCCACCTCGGCGGGGGTCGGCGTGCGGTTGCCGGGCGGCCGCCAGGGCAGCACATTGGCGATATAGACGGTCTCGCGGCTGAGGCCGATTGTCGCCAGCATGCGGTCCAGCAGCTGGCCGGACCGGCCGACAAAGGGCAGGCCGCGGATATCCTCGTCCCGGCCGGGCGCTTCCCCCACCAGCATGATCTTCGCCTGGCTGTTGCCATCGGCGAAGACGAGATTCTTGGCGGTCGCCTTGAGCGGGCAGCCGGTGAAGCCGTCCAGCGCCGCTTTCAATTCCTCAAGCGATGACGCAGCGGCCGCAAGGCTTCTGGCCTCGCTGATGATCGCCTTGTCGTCCGCCACCTCGCCCGCAGGCGCTCCGAACGCCGCCGGGGGCGAGGCCTGCGGCAGGGGAGGCTTGCCGCCGGAAGCAGCCTGGGGCTGGAAGGACGGCGCAGGTTCCGGCTGCGGCACATGGGCCAGCCGGTCAATGGGCTCATCGCCCAGCGCCTCATCGGCCCCGGCTTCGGAAAACCAGCGCAGCAGGTCCGCAAGCGCCGCATGCTCGAGGGCAGGGTCCGTGCCGGCAGCGTCCGGGGCGGCCTCGCCGCCGGGTCCGTGAGTGGAAAGATCGGTCATGGGCGCTAGATTTACACCGCAAGAGGCCGCGCGTCACATCATCCTGCAGGATGACCGCGTCATCAGGTCCCGCCGCGGTGGTGTCACACAGAGGTGACGCGCATCGTCATCAGGGCGCATTATGTGCGCAATGGGCCAAACGGGGCAGCGACCCACGCCGTGGCTTGACCCTTGGCCGGGCTTGGCCCCATAAACGCGGTCCGTCATGCCGGGTATGGCGGAATCCCGCGAAGTTTGAAGACCAGACGCCATGCGCCCGGCAGCACCGATCCGCTGCGGCCCTCTCCCCCGGCCGCGCGCGGACAGTCGAATTTTAGGAGGTTCACCGTGACTGACGTCCTCAAGCAGGCCAGCCAGGTCAACGCGACGCAGGGGTTTATCGCCCACCCCGAGCAGCGCGAAGCCATGGAATATGACGTGGTGATCGTGGGCGCGGGCCCGGCGGGCCTGTCCGCCGCCATCCGCCTCAAGCAGCTCGCCGCCGAGCAGGATTTCGAGCTCAGCGTCTGCGTGCTCGAAAAGGGCGCCGAAGTCGGCGCGCACATTCTGTCGGGTGCGGTGATCGACCCCATCGGTCTCGACGCCCTGCTGCCGGACTGGCGCGAGGACGAGACCTGCCCGGTCAAGACCGAGGTGAAGGCCGACCACTTCATGGTGCTGGGGCCGTCCGGCTCCATCCGCCTGCCGAACATCATGATGCCGCCGCTGATGAACAATCACGGCAACTACATCGCGAGCCTCGGCAACGTCGCCAAGTGGCTGGCCGAAAAGGCCGAGGCCCTCGGCGTCGAAATCTATCCGGGCTTTGCCGCCGCCGAAGTTCTCTACAATGACGATGGCTCGGTGAAGGGTGTCGCCACCGGCGACATGGGCATCGGCAAGAATGGCGAGCCCAAGGACGGCTACATGCCGGGCATGGAGCTGCACGGCAAATACACCTTCTTTGCTGAAGGCGTGCGCGGCTCCCTTTCCAAGCACCTGATCAACAACTTCAAGCTCGATGCCGACAGCGAGCCGCAGAAATTCGGCATCGGCATCAAGGAAGTGTGGGAAATCGACCCGGCCAAGCACAAGAAGGGGCTGGTGCAGCACTCCTTCGGCTGGCCGCTGGACATGTCCACTGGCGGCGGGTCGTTCCTCTATCACTTCGACGACAACCTCGTGGCCGTCGGCTTCGTGGTGCACCTCAACTATTCCAACCCGTACCTGTCGCCGTTCGACGAGTTCCAGCGCTTCAAGACGCACCCGTCGATCCGTCCGACCTTCGAGGGCGGCAAGCGCCTCTCCTATGGCGCCCGCGCCATCACCGAGGGCGGCTACCAGTCGGTGCCGAAGCTGACTTTCCCGGGCGGTGTGCTGGTGGGCTGTTCGGCAGGCTTCGTCAACGTGCCGCGCATCAAGGGCAGCCACAACGCCATGGCCACCGGCATGATGGCCGCGGAAGCCGCCTTTGAGGCAGTGCGCGACGGCCGGGCCAATGACGAGCTGGCCACCTATCAGACGGCCTATGAAGGCAGCCACGTGAAGAAGGACCTGAAGCGCGTCCGCAACGTGAAGCCGCTGTGGTCCCGCTTCGGCACGCTGATCGGCGTCGGCCTTGGCGGCATCGACATGTGGATGAACAATCTGGGTATCGGCCTGCCGTTCACCCTGAAGCACAAGAAGACCGACGCGGCCTCGCTGAAGCCGGCGGCCAAGTGCAAGCCGATCGACTATCCGAAGCCGGACGGCGTCATCTCCTTCGACAAGCTGTCGAGCGTGTTCCTGTCCTCGACCAATCACGAGGAAGACCAGCCGGCGCATCTCACACTCAAGGATCCGTCGATCCCGATCGAGACCAATCTGCCGACCTGGGCCGAGCCCGCGCAGCGCTTCTGCCCGGCAGGGGTGTATGAGGTCGTCACCAATGACGACGGCACCAATCCGCGCTTCCAGATCAACGCGCAGAACTGCGTGCACTGCAAGACCTGCGACATCAAGGACCCCAGCCAGAACATCAACTGGGTGGTGCCCGAGGGTGGCGGCGGCCCGATCTACGTCAACATGTAGTCAGGCCGGACTGATCCGACAGAAGGCGGGCCGGGGCATATGCTCCGAGCCCGCCTTTTTCATGTGCGGGAGGGGGCACCACGTGCAGACCGGGCACGGGCCCTGCTGATGGCGAATTGATGGGCCTGTTAAGCTATGCTCGGGTATGGTGCATTTTGCAGAGGCATCATTCAGGCAAGATCAGGCAGGTCAGGTGAGCGGCGTGACATTCAGCATTCCCAGCATGGCAAAGATGAAACGCGTGACGGCGCTGGCGCTCGCAGGTGCCGTGCTGGCCGGCTGCGCCTCCTTCGGCGGCGGCTTTGGCAGCCCCGGAGACAGCAATGCCGTGTTTGCCGATACCGGGCGCAATACCAACACCAAGCTGGGCAATTATCTCGCCGCGCGCCACGCCACCAACCTGCGCGACCGGGATGCGGCAGCCGAGTTCTATGACCGGGTGCTGCGCGAGGACCCGGCCAACACGGTGATTCTCGACCGCGCCTTCCTGCTGCAGCTCACCTCCGGCAACATTCCGCGTGCCGCCGTGCTGGCAGAGCGCATCATCAAGCAGGACCCGGGCGACCGTACCGCGCGGCTGGTGCTCGGCACTCATGCCATGAAGAAGGGGGACTTCGCCGGTGCCCGTGACCACTTCTCCAACGCTGCGGCGGGCCCCTTCACCCGGCTCGTGACCGGCCTGCTGGCGGCCTGGGCCCATGTGGGCGAAGGCCAGTATGACGCGGCCTATACGAGCCTCGAGCTGGACGAGGACGGCCCCGGCCATACCCTGTTCGGCAGCTATCACCAGGCGCTGGTGGCGGAGCTTGAAGGCGACATCGACAAGGCCCGCGAAGCCTATGAAACCGCCATGGCATCCTCCGGCGGCGGCTCCATCCGCATCGTTGATGCCTATGGCCGCTTCCTGGAGCGCAACGGCAAGGTGCCGGACGCCAAGGTGATCTATTCCGGCTACCTGGCCCTGTCACCCGGCCACCCGATCATTTCCGACGCGCTGGACCGCGTGCGCAGCCTGCGGACGCCGGAGCTCTTGGTGACCAACACCCGCGCCGGTGCTGCCGAAGCGCTCTATGGCATCGGCAGTGCGCTCTCCCGCGACCAGGGCGTCGATGTGTCGATCCTCTATCTGCAGCTTGCGCTGTACATGAACGAGGACCTGGACGTGGCCCGCGTGCTGCTGGGCGAGTTGCTGTCCAGTTCCGGTGATCTGGCCGCGGCGGCAGAAGCCTATGAGAAGGTGGACGACGACAGCCCGCTGGCGACCACGGCCTATATCGAGCAGGCGCTGCTGCTGGACCAGATCGGCCGCACCGACGACGCGATCAAGGCGCTGCGCGGGCTGGGCCGTCAGTCCACGGATGATGCGGAAGCCGAAGTGGCGATTGCCCTTGCCGATCTCTACCGCGCGACGGAACAGTTCCGCGAGGCAGAGAAGCAATATACCCGCGCCCTGGACCTACTGAACTCGCCGGCCGGCCGCCTGTGGACCATCTATTATGCCCGCGGCGTCTCCCGCGAGCGGCAGGACAAGTGGGAAGCGGCGGAACAGGACTTCTTCAAGGCGCTGGAACTGAAGCCCGGCCAGCCCTACGTGCTCAATTATCTGGGCTATTCGTGGCTGGAGCAGGGGCGCAATCTCGACGAAGCCATGGACATGATCCGCAAGGCCGTGGACCAGCGTCCGAATGACGGCTTCATCGTGGACAGCCTAGGCTGGGCCTATTTCCGCCTCGGCCAGTATGACAACGCGGTGGAGCATCTGGAACGCGCGGTGGAGCTGGACCCCACCGATCCCACCATCAACGACCATCTGGGCGACGCCCTGTGGAAGGTGGGCCGCCGCACGGAAGCCCGCTTCCAGTGGCAGCATGCACTCGACAGCAACCCCGCCGCAGACGCAGCCCTGCGCATTCAGCGCAAGCTGGACAAGGGGCTGGACGCAGTGGAAGCCGCCGAGCGGCAGGACGACCGCGCAGGCTCCTGATATGCGGCGCACGGGATTGGGGTGCGGCTTGCTATGACCGGCGATGACTTCAATGCGTTCTGCCAGAGCCTGCCCGCCACCACCCATGTGGTGCAGTGGGGCGGGGCGCATGTGTGGAAGGTGGGCGGCAAGGTCTTTGCCATCGGCGGATGGGATGAGAAGGAGCCTGCGTTCACGTTCAAGGTCAGCGACATGAGCTTTGAAGTGCTGCCGCAGCTGCCCGGCGTGCGCCCGGCACCCTATATGGCGTCGCGCGGGCTTAAATGGGTGCAGCATTATGCGGCGCCGGGCTTGAGTGACGATGAGCTTCGGGACTACATCAGGGCCTCCCACGCCATGGTGGCCGCGGGCCTGTCGAAGAAGAAGCAACGCGAGCTGGGACTGCTGTAAGTGACCGCCGTAACCGAGTTCGCCCCCGCCAAGATCAACCTCACCCTGCACGTGCTGGGAAGGCGCGGCGACGGCTATCACCTGCTGGAAAGCCTGGTGGTGTTTGCCGGCGCGGGCGACCGGCTGACTGTTGAGCCGGCGGACGGCCTTTCATTCGAGGTGACTGGACCGAACGCAAACGCACTGGCGGATACGCCGGACACGGACAATCTGGTGCTGAAGGCAGCGCAGCTTCTGGATGACGGCGCGGGCCGGGGCGCGCGGATCATTCTCGACAAGCACTTGCCGGTGGCCGCAGGCATCGGTGGCGGCTCGGCAGATTGCGCCGCGGCCTTACGCGCGCTCAACACGCTGTGGGGCCTCGGCCATGCGCCCGCGGCGCTGGCGGAGATGGGGCTGGCGCTGGGGGCGGATGTGCCGGTCTGCGTGCATGCGCCGACACCTAAAATCATGTCCGGTATCGGCGAGCGGATTGCGGCGGCCCCCGGCCTGCCTGACCTGTGGTGCGTGCTGGCCAATCCCGGCGTGCCGGTGCCCACCGGGCCGGTCTTCAAGGCGCTTGATGCCCCGCCTGCAACCCGCGACAGCGACACGTTCTGGCCCGGCAGCCTGCCGTCGCCTCAGGCGCTGGCCCGCTTTCTCGGCACCTGCCGCAACGACCTGGAACCCGCAGCCCGCGCTTTGGTGCCTGAGGTAAGCGCAACCCTGCAGGCACTTGCCGCAACCAAAGGCTGCCTGCTTGCCCGCATGTCCGGCTCCGGCGCCACCTGCTTCGGCCTTTATGCGACAGAAACGGCCGCCGCTGCCGCGGCCAAGGCCGTGCGCCGCGATGGCTGGTGGGTCGAAGCGGCGAAGGTGCTGGGGGAGGGCATTAAGGCTCAGGCGGGCTGAGAGAGATCCTCCGGTCAAGCCGGAGGATGAGCGGAATTTTTTCACCCCAACCATATACCGCTATCCCTCCGGCTTGACCGGAGGGTCTCTTGATAATCTGGCAGACACCCTAGAAGTGCGGCACCCGGTCCGTCAGGTCATCCCAACCCGGGTTGTCTGTCTCGATCAGCGCCACCTTCCAGTCGCGGTTCCAGTGCTTGAGCCGCCGCTCGCGTTGCCTGGCTTCCTCGCGGCTGTCGAATGCCTCGAAATGCACCAGGCGCAGCAGATTGTATCGGGCTGAAAAGCCGGGCGCGCCTTTGGACTGGTGTTCGGTCAGTCGCCTGGCAAGGTCATCCGTGTAGCCCACATAGAGCGTGCCGCCGGGCTTGTTGGTGAGGATGTAGACGAAGAAGGCCATTGCGGGAGTGCAACGGCAGGGGCTGGGGGCGTCAAGGGGGGGCTCAGGCAGGTGAGAGAGATCCTCCTGTCAAGCCGGAGGATGAGCGGCATTATTTCAACCCCAACCAAAAACCGCTATCCCTCCGGCTTGACCGGAGGGTCTCTCAGTAATCTGGCGCTTTCAGCCTAGTAGCTGCGGTTGACGCAGAAATGCACGAGGCTGATCAGCACGTCGCGCATGTCGCTTTCCGGGAAGATGGCGAGTGCGTCGCAGGCGATGGCGCCGTAGTGGCGGGCGCGGCCGATGGTGTCGTCGAGGCAGCCATGACGTTCCATGATGGCGATGGCGTTTTCCATGTCGCCGTCCTGCTGGTCGCCGTCGCGCAGGGTGCGCTCCCAGAAGGCGCGCTCATCCGCCGTGCCGCGGCGATAGGCCAGCACCACCGGCAGGGTCAGCTTGCCTTCGCGGAAATCGTCGCCCACCGTCTTGCCCAGCGTTGCCTGGCGGCCTGAATAGTCAAGCGCGTCGTCCACCAGCTGGAAGGCAATGCCCAGATTGCGGCCATAGGAGGCGAGCGCCGCCTGCTCTGAATCGGGCCGGTCGGCCACTACCGCGCCTACTTCCGTGGCGGCGGCGAACAGGGCGGCGGTCTTGGCGTTCACCACCTGCAGATAGGCATCTTCCGTGGTGCGCGTGTCCTTTGTGGTGGCCAGCTGCAAGACTTCGCCCTCGGCGATGACGCAGGCCGACGACGAGAGGATGTCGAGCGCCTTGAGCGAGCCGACCTCGACCATCAGCTTGAAGGCGCGGCCGAGCAGGAAATCACCCACCAGCACGCTGGCCTGATTGCCCCAGATCTTGCGCGCGGCCTGCTTGCCGCGGCGGAGGTCGCTTTCATCCACCACGTCATCATGCAGAAGGGTGGCCGTGTGCATCAGCTCGACGGCGGCGGCCAGTTTCACATGGTCCGTACCCTGATAACCGCAGATATCGGCGGCAGCGAGCGTCATCATCGGGCGCAGGCGCTTGCCGCCGCTTTCCACGATGTGGCCCGCAAGCTCCGGCACCATCTCAACCTGTGACGCGAGGCGGGACAGGATCAGCTCGGTCACCCGCTCCATGTCGGAGCCGACAAGCGCCGTCAGCCGCTCGACAGCATCGCTGCCCTGGCCACGGTCACTTTCAAGGGGAACGACGACGCCCATGTCTCTTCTGCTGGCCCTTTGCATGATAGGGTGGAAAGACGCGCCCTTAGGGGCGGCCTGATCGGGCGGTCTAATCCCGATGATGTGAAGTCTAAGTGCGGGTCTTGGCTGGTCAAGTCAACTACCATGCGGCCCCCCGCCGCGCATTTCACGTCTGCGTCAGGGACAATACTCGAGCCTGCTCCCGGTCCGCCGGGATCCGTGCCCCGTTTCACCTAGGTCTGCGAAACACCCTGCCCATGATTGAACTCCTGCGCACCAACGACCCGGTCACCGTCTCCTTCGCCGAAGCGCTCTTGAAGGATGCGGGCATCGCCTATCAGCTGCTCGACCTGCATATGAGCGTGGTCGAAGGCTCGCTGGGGGTGCTGCCGCGGCGGCTGGCCGTGCGTGATGACCAGGCGGCCCAGGCGCGCACGCTGCTGGTGGAAGCCGGCATCGACGTGCCGCCGGTGGGGGAGAGCCGAGGATGAGCGGGACAGCACCCACAGAAGCGCCGACAGACGCGCCCACACGGCAGGAAATCGAGACCTCGGACGATGATTTCCTCAGCGGCAAGGTGAAATGCCTGCAGCCGCGCCAGGGCTTCCGGGCCGGGGTGGACACGGTGATGCTGGCAGCCGCCTGCCCGGCGAAGGAGGGCGAACTGGTGCTCGAGCCCGGCTGCGGGCCCGGTGTCGCCGCCATGTGCCTCGCCCGGCGAACCGGCGCCCGGGTGCTGGGCGTCGAGATTGAGGCAGGCGCGCTGGAGCTGGCTCGCCGCAATGCCGCGCGCAACGAGCTTGCACACATGGTGTCGCTCATCGAGGCGGATGTGACGCTCAAGGCGTCTTTATTGGCTGAGCACGGCCTGGCACCGGAAACCTGCGACCATGCCATCGCCAACCCGCCATTCCTCACCGAAGGCGAGGCGACCCCGCCGCCGGGAGATGCCCGCGCTCGCGCCTTTGCGGGCCCGCAGGAACTGCTGGACGCCTGGGTCAAGTTCGCCACGCGGATGGTCCGCCCCGGCGGCACGCTGAGCTTCATCCACCGGGCCGACCGGGTGGGGGATTTGCTGGCAGCGCTTGAGGGCCGGGCAGGGGGCGCACGGGTCTTTCCCCTGTGGCCGGCCCCGCGATCAACCGGCAAGCCGGCCTCCCGCGTTATCGTGCAGGCCACCAAGGGAAGCCGCGCGCCGCTGCAGCTGCTGCCGGGCCTGGTGCTGCACGGGGCGGATGCGCGGTTTACCGGCGATGCCTGGGACATCCTCCGCAAGGGCCACCCGCTCGAGATCGGCGGCTGAAGCACCGGACAGCCGCGCCGCTTGCGCTTTCACGGGCGCGTGACTATCTGATGGCCATGGCAATCAAGGATAATCTGCGCGCCTTGCGCGACCAGCCGCTGATCGGCCCCATCGCCCGCAAGCTGATGGGCGAGCCGGAACCGCTCGTCACCGTCGTCCGCCTCACCGGCGTCATCGGCGGCCAGTCCACCCCGCTGAGCCCGTCCCTGACGCTGGCCTCCTGCGCGGCGGACCTCGAGGCGGCCTTCACCAACAGCCAGGCCAAGGCCGTGGCCATCGCCATCAACTCCCCCGGCGGCTCGCCGGTGCAGTCGGCGCTGATCACCAAGCGCGTCCGTGCGCTGGCCAAGGAGCATGAAAAGCCCGTCTTTACCTTCATAGAGGATGTGGGCGCTTCCGGCGGCTACATGCTGGCGCTGGCGGGCGATGAGATCTATGCGGATGAAAACTCCGTCGTCGGCTCCATCGGCGTCGTCTCGGCGGGTTTCGGCTTCAAGAAGCTGATCGACAAGGTGGGTGTTGAACGCCGCATCTACACGGCCGGCACCAGCAAGGCCATGCTCGACCCGTTCCAGGAAGAAAACCCTAAGGACGTGGCGCATCTGAAGAAGCTGCAGGAAGAAGTGCACGAAAGCTTCAAGCAGATGGTGCGCGATCACAGGGGCGACAAGCTGTCCGCGCCGGAGGATGAGCTGTTCAACGGCGCCTTCTGGACCGGTGCCACCGCCAAGACTTTGGGCCTGATCGACGGGCTGGGCGATATGCGCGCGGTGATGCAGGAAAAATTCGGCGACAAGACCAGGCTCAAGCTCGTGCATGTGTCCGGCGGCCTGTTCCGCCGCAACAAGAACGCCGCAGAAGTCGGTGCGCCCTCCGCTGCCGCCACTTCGGCCGCTGCCACAGCTTCGCCATCTGCCGCCGCCATGATGGCGGGCGAGGCTGCAAATCTGGTGGAAACCGGACTTGCGGCGCTGGAAGCCCGCGCGCACTGGAACCGCTTCGGGCTCTAGGCCCGGATTCCGGGGCCCGGCAAAGGGGCCCAACGACCAGGGGATATTTGATGTCGAATTTGATCCTCACGGCCCTGCTGATCGTCGCCGCGGTGGCCGCCTGGCGGACGCTCAAGGACAAGGGTGTCAGCCGCCGCTCCGCCGTGGAGGAGGCCGCCCGCCGCGCCACCCAACATATGAGCGGCAAATCCGACGCCCAGACGCTGGAAGCCGGCAAGGACGGCGTCTATCGCCCCACCGACCGCCAGCCGCGCTAGGGACGTGCCGCACGCCCGGCTCAACGGGCCGGCGTCCTGACGCAGCGTCGCCCGCCGGCCAGCCAACGGTCAGCCTGCGGCCAGCCTCCCGGCCCTCTCACCCCCCGGCAAGCCCGTCCTTGACCCCGCATGACCCGCGCGGCTAGGTTCCGCCGCGCCCGGGCATATAGCAGCCCTCTTGTCGATTCTGCGGTTTCAGGTCACCAGGGGGCGCCTGCTGGAAATCCGGGCCCGCACCGACCCCGTTTCACCCTTTTCAGGTGAGTTCCAAGCGCCTCGATGACCGCGTCACGGCCGAAGGCCGATACATCCTTTCAGGGCCTGATCCTGACCCTGCAACGCTTCTGGGCGGACCAGGGCTGCGTGCTGCTGCAACCCTATGACATGGAAATGGGCGCGGGCACCTTTCACCCCGCGACCACCCTGCGCGCGCTCGGCCCCAAGCACTGGAACGCGGCCTATGTGCAGCCTTCCCGCCGCCCGACGGACGGCCGCTATGGCGAGAACCCCAACCGCTTCCAGCACTATTACCAGTTCCAGGTGATCCTGAAGCCGAGCCCGGACAACATCCAGGAACTCTACCTGCAAAGCCTCTATGCGCTGGGCATCGACCCCAAGCTGCATGACATCCGCTTTGTGGAGGATGACTGGGAAAGCCCGACGCTGGGCGCCTGGGGCCTGGGTTGGGAAGTGTGGTGCGACGGGATGGAAGTCTCGCAGTTCACCTATTTTCAGCAGGTTGGCGGCATCGACTGCTCCCCGGTGTCCGGCGAGCTGACCTACGGGCTCGAACGCCTGGCCATGTATGTGCAGGGCGTCGACAACGGCTTTGAACTGGATTTCAACGGCGCTGAGGGCGACAAGAAGGTCACCTATGGCGATGTGTTCCACCAGGCGGAGGTGGAGTATTCCCACCACAATTTCGACGCCGCCGACACCGATGCCCTGTTCCGCCAGTTCGAGGACGCGGAAAAGGAATGCGAGCGGCTGCTGAATCATTCGCCCGCTTTGCCGCTGCCGGCCTATGACCAGGTGCTGAAGGCGTCCCACCGCTTCAACCTGCTGGACGCCCGCGGCGTCATCTCGGTGACCGAACGCCAGGCCTATATCGGCCGGGTCCGGAATTTGGCCAAGGGCTGCTGCGAGGCGTATCTGGCCACGCAGCTTGAGGGGGGCGAATGATGCGTGTCATGACCGCGTCCCGCATGGCCCTGGATCCCGCGATCAAGTCGCGGGATGACACACTTAGTTTGTCATGCCGTGGCGTGACCACGGCATCCAGAGCGACACGCGCCTGCCTGTCGGAAGGGTGCGACCATGCCTGAGACCCTGATCGAACTCTTCTGCGAGGAAATTCCTGCGCGCATGCAGAAGCGTGCGGCGGAAGACCTGCAGCGCATGGTGACGGACGCGCTGGTGGAGGCCGGTGTCACCTATGAGTGGGCGCGCATCCATTATGGCCCGCGCCGCCTGATGCTGGCGCTCGGCGGCCTGCCGGGTGCAGCACCCGACCGCAAGGAAGAGCGCAAGGGCCCGCGCGTCGGCGCGCCGGAAAAGGCGCTTGAGGGCTTCCTGAAGTCGGCGGGGCTTGCAAGCGTTGACGACTGCGAGCAGCACGAGGACAAGAAGGGCGCGTTTTACGTCGCTGTCATCGACAAGCCGGGCCGCCCGGTGCCGGAGCTGCTGGCCGAGATCATTCCCGACACGGTGAAGAAATTCCCCTGGCCCAAGTCCATGCGCTGGGGCGCCGGCACTCTGCGCTGGGTGCGGCCGTTGCATTCCATCGTCTGCACGTTTGATGGTGAGGTGGTGCCCTTCGAGGTGGCGCTCAACGATGACACCGTCATCACGTCCGGCAACGTCACCTACGGTCACCGTTTCATGGCACCCGACGCGATAACCGTGTCGCGCCTTGAAGACTATGAGGTGGGCCTTGACCGCGCGAAGGTGATGGTGGACGCGGAGATCCGTATGCAGACGATCCTGCACGAAGCCAAGACCCTGTGTGAGGCGCAGGGGCTTGAGCTGGTGGAGGACGAGGCGCTGCTGGAAGAGGTGGCGGGGCTGGTTGAATGGCCTGTGCCGCTGATGGGGTCGTTCGATGAAAGCTTCCTCGACGTGCCGCCGGAAGTGCTGACCTCGACCATGCGGGCAAACCAGAAATATTTCGCGGTCCGCGACCCGAAAACCGGGGGCATGGCGGCGAAGTTCATCTGCGTCGCCAATGTGGAAGCCGAAGACGGCGGCGCCGCCATCGCCGACGGCAATGGCCGCGTCCTCCGCGCCCGCTTCTCCGATGCGCGCTTCTTCTGGGACGAAGACAAGAAGCGCACGCTGGACAGCCGCGTGGATGACCTCAAGAAGGTCGTGTTCCACGCCAAGCTCGGCACGGTGCATGACAAGATGGAGCGGGTGGCGGGTGTCGCCGTAGATCTCGTCGCACCCTATGTCGGCGCCGATCGCGGCAACGTTGATCGTGCCGCGCGCCTTGCAAAAGCGGATTTGACGACCGGCATGGTCTACGAGTTTCCTGATCTTCAGGGCATCATGGGCCGCTACTACGCGATTGAAGATGGTGAAGTGGCCGAGGTAGCAGATGCTATCCGAGACCACTATGCGCCCCAGAGTGCTGATGACGATGTGCCTACCGCTCCCGTATCAATCGCTGTCTCCCTTTCGGAGAAACTGGATACGCTCGTCGGTTTCTGGGACATCGGTGAGAAGCCGACGGGCTCGAAAGATCCTTACGCCCTTCGCCGGTACGCATTGGGCGTCACTCGGACGATTCTTGAAAACGAGATACGAATTCCCATCCGTCAGGTGATGGGAAGCGTATGGAGCTATGACGGTGACAATCGCGAGGCAGAGGATCGCGATGCGACGCTCGACGACCTCCTCTCCTTCTTCGCCGACCGCCTGAAGGTCTATCTCCGCGACCGTGGGGCGCGGCATGATCTTGTGGATGCGGTCTTCGCCATGGAGGGCCAGGACGACCTCTGGCTGATCGTCCAGCGCGTCAATGCGCTATCGGATTTCCTGGCGACCGATGACGGGGCCAATTTGCTGGCGGGCTACAAGCGCGCCGCCAACATCCTGCGCATCGAGGAAAAGAAGGACGGCGCGCCGGTTTCCGGCACGGCCAACACCGAGCTGTTTTCCGAAAAGGCCGAGAGCGATCTTTACGCCGCGATTGATGCCGCCACCGGCATCGCCCGCGAGGCGGTGGCGAAGGAAGAATTCGCCGGGGCCATGGCGGCGCTTGCCAAGCTGCGCGGGCCGGTCGATTTGTTCCTCGACACCGAGACCGGCGTGCGGGTGAATGACGACGACCCGAAAATCCGCGCCAACCGGCTCAAGCTGCTCGCCCAGATCCGCGACGCCCTGCACACCGTCGCCGACTTCTCCAAGGTGGAGGGCTAGGGCAGTGGCTGTGGCCCCGGGCCATGACGCGCGGCCGGGCGTGACCGCGACCGCTGCCGCCCCCTCACCCTCCCCCCGTGCAAACTGTCGTTTGCGCGGCGGGCCCCTCCCTCTCCCGCAAGGGGAGAGGGAAATGTGTGGCGCCTCCTCGTATTCCTTCACCTCTCCCTCGAGGGGAGAGGTCGGTGCGGAGCACCGGGTGAGGGTGGAGCGGCACGTTGGTGCGGCAGGCGAGGGCGTTTCGTTTGCCCCCCACGGGGACGCGCGGCATCGGTTTATCGCAACCGCTGTCGCCCCCTCACCCTCCCACCGCTGGCGCGGCGGGCCCCTCCCTCTCCCGCGAGGGGAGAGGGGAATGTCCTTTACCTCTCCCGTTCCTGTCCGCTTTTGCGGACGGACCGCAAAAGTGAGGGGAGAGGTCGGTGCGGAGCACCGGGTGAGGGTGGAGCGGCACTTCGGGGCGGCACATGAGGGCATTTCGTTTGCCCCTGCCGGTGACAGCGCAGCGGCTGAGACAGACCATCTGAAGATTCCCGTGGCTGCGACGACACCACGCCTTGACCGCACCGCCCGTCTCTTCCATGAGTCCGGCACGAGTCGCGGGTTCACACAGAATTCACATCACCACCTCAAGACAGGCACACGACCATGACCAAGTGGGTGTACAGCTTCGGCGACGGCAAGGCGGAAGGGTCCGCTGACGACCGCAACCTTTTGGGCGGCAAGGGCGCGAACCTTGCGGAGATGTCCAATCTCGGGCTGCCGGTGCCGCCGGGCTTTACCATCACCACCGAGCTGTGCACCTGGTATTACGACAATGGCCGCAAGTACCCGGACGAGCTGTCGGACCAGGTTGATGATGCCCTTGAGCAGATCGGCAAGCTGGTCGGCGCTACCTTCGGCGACACCGCAAACCCGCTGCTCGTCTCTGTGCGGTCGGGCGCCCGCGCCTCCATGCCGGGCATGATGGACACGGTGCTGAACCTCGGCCTCAATGACGAGACCGTGGGCGCGCTGGCCAAGCTGTCGGGCGATGAGCGCTTCGCCATGGACAGCTACCGCCGCTTCATCCAGATGTATTCCGACGTGGTGCTGGGCGTGGACCACTACCACTTCGAGGAGATCCTCGAGGTCTACAAGGAAGAGAACGACTATACGCTGGACACGGATCTTTCCGCCGATGACTGGAAGGAAATCATCCAGCACTACAAGGCCGCCGTTGAGCGCGAGCTGGAGCAGCCCTTCCCGCAGGATGTGAAGGACCAGCTGTGGGGCGCGATCTCGGCTGTGTTCGGCTCCTGGCGCAATGACCGCGCCAACACCTATCGCCGCCTGCACAACATCCCCGAAAGCTGGGGCACCGCCGTCAACGTGCAGGCCATGGTGTTCGGCAATATGGGTGACACGTCCGCAACGGGCGTCGCCTTCACCCGCGACCCGTCCACCGGCGTGAAGGAGTTCTATGGCGAATTCCTCATCAACGCCCAGGGCGAGGACGTGGTGGCGGGCATCCGCACCCCGCAGAACCTGACCAAGGCCTCGCGCGAGGCAGCCGGTGCGACCGCCCCCAGCATGGAAGAAGCCATGCCGGAAGTGTTCGGGCAGCTTGTGGACATCTACAAGAAGCTCGAAAGCCACTACCGCGACATGCAGGACATCGAGTTCACCGTCCAGCAGGGCAAGCTGTGGATGCTGCAGACCCGCAACGGCAAGCGCACCGCCAAGGCGGCGCTGCGCATTGCCTGCGACATGGTGGATGAGGGGCTGATTACCTCGGACGAAGCAGTCAGGCGTGTGGACCCGGCCTCCCTTGACCAGCTGCTTCACCCGACCCTTGATCCCAAGGCGGAGCGCAATGTGATTGCCTCCGGCCTGCCCGCGTCGCCCGGCGCGGCATCCGGCGCTGTCGTGTTCACCGCCGAACACGCGGTGGAATGCATGCAGGAAGGCAAAAAGGTCATCCTGGTGCGGATCGAAACGAGCCCGGAAGACATTCACGGCATGCACGCCGCCCAGGGCATTCTGACGACCCGCGGCGGCATGACCAGCCACGCGGCCGTGGTGGCCCGCGGCATGGGCCGGCCCTGTGTGTCCGGCGCGGGTACGATCCGTGTTGATTATGCCGCCAAGACCTTCACCGTCGGCGGCGTGACGATCTCCGAAGGCGACATCATCACCATCGATGGCGGCAACGGCCAGGTGATGCAGGGCGAAGTGCCGACCCTGCAGCCGGAACTCTCCGGTGATTTCGGCAAGCTGATGGAATGGGCCGACAAGGCCCGCCGCATGAAGGTGCGCACCAACGCGGAAACCCCGGCGGATGCCGAGACCGCGCGCAAGTTCGGCGCCGAGGGCATTGGCCTGTGCCGCACCGAGCACATGTTCTTTGAAGCCGAGCGCATTGTCGCCGTGCGCGAGATGATCCTCGCCGACGAGCACGACAAGTCAGCCCGCAAGGCGGCGCTGGACAAGATCCTGCCCATGCAGCGGCAGGACTTCACCGACCTGTTCGAGATCATGTCCGGCCTGCCGGTGACGATCCGCCTGCTTGACCCGCCGCTGCACGAATTCCTTCCGCAGTCGGACGAAGAAATGGAAGAAGTGGCGGCTGCCTCCGGCGTTGATGCCGCCAAGCTGAAGCAGCGCGCGCATGAGCTGCACGAGTTCAACCCGATGCTGGGCCACCGCGGCTGCCGCCTCGGCATTTCCTATCCGGAAATCTACGAGATGCAGGCCCGTGCCATCTTCGAAGCGTCGATTGCCGCGGCCGAGAAGACCGGCTCCCCGGTGACGCCGGAGATCATGATTCCGCTCGTGGCCATGAAGCAGGAGCTGGACACGCTGAAGGCGCGCATCGTGGCGATTGCCGGTGACGTTGAGAAAGAGACCGGCAAGAAGCTGAGCTATCTTGTCGGCACCATGATCGAGCTGCCGCGCGCAGCCCTTCAGGCCAACAACATCGCCGAGACCGCGGAGTTCTTCTCCTTCGGCACCAACGATCTGACCCAGACCACCTACGGCATCTCCCGCGATGACGCGGCCATGTTCCTCAAGACGTATACGGAGCAGGGGCTGATCGAGCAGGACCCGTTCGTGTCGCTGGACCCCGATGGGGTGGGCGAGCTGGTGAAGATCGGCGCCGAGCGCGGCCGGTCGACCCGCGCCGACATCAAGCTCGGCATCTGCGGCGAGCATGGCGGTGACCCGGCCTCCGTGGCCTTCTGTGAGACAGTCGGCCTCGACTATGTGTCGTGCTCGCCCTACCGCGTGCCCATCGCCCGCCTCGCCGCTGCCCAGGCCGCACTCGCGACCAGGTAAAAACAGGCGGGAAACCGCCGGTTTTTGCTGCAGTGCAATATATTTCGGGTTGGAAGTGTCTGATTCTGGCACAGGATGCGGCTCGTCCGGTAAAAACGGGCGGCATCCGTGCATGGCAGGTCTGCGCCTGATTTTACCCGTAAAATCAAGGGGTTGCGCCAGATAACTTGGGCGTGAGTGCTGTCCGCTTGAAGGCGGCAGGCCTTAATGCTATCTCCCTCTCCGACACCCGCACATAAATCTGTCACATCAGGGCAGGGGGCGGGACAAACACAGTTTCCGGCGCAGTTTCCGAGGGGCAGAACGCCCGATCAGGCGCCAGGACAGGCCGGGGATAACCCGGCTGTCGCTGGCACGGGGATTGCGACGACGCCAAGACCCGGTCCGGGAATGGGACGAGTGCCATTCCCACCGGAACCGCCCGGCGCAGGGGAGCCAGATGCTCCCGCGTATTGCGCCCGGCACTGGGAATGCGGGTTGGGAAGCCCGCTTGGTTTCAAATCTGGGGGTGGAGCAAGGCCAGGGGCCGCAGCGCAGATGTGCGCGCGCCCGCAAGAGGCCTGCCCGCCTCAAGTATCAGGGTCACAAGACCCCGATGCGGACCATGTGGAGACAGGACGATGCTGAACAGGCTCGACACCGTTTTGACGCAGATCCGTCATCGCTGCCGGTCTCTCACCGAGGGGCGGGAGTGGACACGCAAGACGGCCGTCATCGCCGCCGCCGGTGCCATTGTGCTTGCCGGCAGCACAGCGGTTACCTTCCTCGGCGGGGAAACTGACCCGTCGCAGCAGCAGGCAGCGCTGAGCATCAGCGAAACGCCGGACGTGAAGGCTGTCACCGCCAAGGCCCGTGCGCGGGTCGCCGGCGGCCGCCTCAGCGCCCCGGTTATAACTCTGCCGGCCGTGACCCGTTCCATGAGCGACGACACATTTTACGCGGTGGTGGAAAACGCCATCGACATCGCCGGTGAGGACCGTCTCGCCAAGCGCTTCTCCAAGCTGTCGGAAGAGCAAATTGCCCGCGAGCGCCAGTGCCTCGCCGAAGTGATCTATTTCGAGGCCCGCAGCGAAGGCGCCAAGGGCAAGCTGGCCGTGGCTGAAGTCGTTCTGACCCGTGTGGCCGACAAGCGCTACCCCCGCACCATCTGCGGCGTTGTCTATCAGGGCGCGCACCTGGCCACCGGCTGCCAGTTCTCCTGGACCTGCGACGGCCTGAGCGACATTCCGCGCGAAAAGGCCGCCTGGGACCGCTCCCGCGCCCTGGCCGCCTATGTGATGCTGGACGTGAAGTGGGAAGAAGTGACCGGCAAGGCCACGCATTACCATGCCGACTATGTGGCGCCTTACTGGGCCCCGACGCTGGAAGAGACGGCTACCGTCGGCAAGCACGTCTTCTACCGCTGGGGCAACCGCAAGCCCGCCAAGCCGGCGCCGCTGCAGGACAGCTAGGCGCCAGCCGGGCTTACAGCAAGATCAAACAGGAAGGCCGTCTCAGGCAGAGGCGGCCTTCTTGCTTTCTTCTTCCATGTTGCGGATCAGCTCCGCCAGCGGCCCTGTGGATTTGAGCTGCTCGCGCACGAGTTCCGGCGTGTTGCCAGCGGCCTTGTCGAGATCACCGATCTCCTCCGGCACGAACCAGTGCAGCTTCTCCGGCGTGTGATAGGCCTCCCACACACACTCAGCCACCGAGTCCGCCGGCATCAGCCGGAACATGCCCTCGCTCGGCGCGTTGTCGGTGGTGCCCTCCGGCAGGATCGCCGTGTCGATCAGCCCCGGCAGCACGTCCGCGGCCCGCACGCCGTGGCGCGCGAACTCGATCGACAGCGCTTCCGTCAGCCCCTTCACCGCGTGCTTGGTCGCCGAATAGACCGCGATGCCGGGCATGCCGAAGGTGGCCGACGAGGAGGACGTGGTGAAGCACAGCGAATTCGGCGTCGCCTTGAGCAGCGGATAGGCCATGTGGATGCCGCGCAGCACGCCGATGAAATTGACGTTCACCACGGCCATCACGTCGGCAAAATCCATCTCGTCGAAGAAGCCGCCATTGCCGATGCCGGCATTGTTGAACAGAAGGTCGAGCGTCCCGCCTGTATCCTTCGAAAACGCTTCCAGCACGGCCCCGAAATCATCGGCACTCGTCACATCGAGCGTTGAGATGAAGCAATTGCCCGGCCCGATATCGGCCTCAAGCGATTTGAGGCCAAGCTCGTTCACATCCGTCGCGCCGACAAACCAGCCCTTGGACGCAAACAGCTCTGCCGTCGCCCGGCCCATGCCGCTGGCAGCCCCGGTAATGAAAATGGATTTGCGGTTGCCCGCCTTGGTCTTGCTCATGACCCGTCTCCCTGAAACATCTTTTTGTTTTCAGGGCAGACTCTAGGCCCACCGGCCCCGCGTTGGAAGCTAGTCGCCGAAATCGATGTCGAGACCCAGATCAAGCGACGGGGCGGAATGGGTGAGCCAGCCCACGGAAATGAGGTCCACGCCGCTTTCCGCAACTCCCACGATGGTGTCCGCCGTGATGCCGCCGGAGGCTTCCAGCACGGCCCGGCCGTCATTGATCGCCACGGCCTCGGCAAGGGTGGCGGGCGCCATGTTGTCGAGCAGGATTGCTTCCGCCCCGGCATCAAGCGCCTCGCGCAGCTGGTCAAGCGTGTCCACCTCGCATTCGATCTTCACCATGTGCCCGGCCTGCGCCTTGGCAGCCTGAATGGCAGCGGTGACGCCGCCCGCCACGGCGATGTGGTTGTCCTTGATCAGCAGGCCGTCATCGAGCCCGAAGCGGTGATTGGACCCGCCGCCGCAGCGCACCGCATGCTTCTCGAAAGCGCGCAGGCCCGGCGTCGTCTTGCGGGTGCAGGTGACCCTGGCTTTGGTGTGCGCGATGAGGGCGGACATTTTTGCAGCCTCCGACGCGATGCCCGACATGTGGCCGAGGAAATTGAGCGCCACCCGCTCGCCGGTGAGGATCGAGCGTGCCTTGCCGTCCAGATGGCAGATCGTGTCCCCCGGCTCCAGCCGGTCGCCGTCCCGCCGCTCGATGCCGATCATCAAGTCCGGGTCCACCAGCCGGAAGGCCGTGCGGGCGGCATCAAGCCCCGCCAGCACGCCGGGCCTGCGCGCGGCGATGCGTGCCTGCGCCCGCGCATCTTCCGGCACCACATAATCGGTGGTGATGTCACCGGCGCGGCCAAGATCCTCTTCCAGCGCGCGGCGCACGGCGGGCTCGACGATCAGGCGGGGCATCGGGGGCAGATTGCTGTGGGGCATGGTGTCAGGCCGTCTTCTGGACAGGAGTGGGGGCAGCGGCAAGGCCCGTCGCGCGGGCCTCGTCCAGCGTCAGGGGCAGGGGGTGCGCCAGGGCATCATCCGCCTGCGGATAATCAAGCCGGGCGTGGCCGCCACGGCTTTCATGGCGGCGATGGGCAGCGGCGGTGATCAGCAGCGCGGCGGCAAGCATGTTGCGGTAGCCGGACGCCTCGGGCCGGGCGTCCGCGTCAAAGCCGCGGATCATGTCGAGCGTGGCTGCGAGCTGGTTCGCCTCGCGGGCCACACCCACGGAGAGAGACATGGCCGTGCGTAGCTGCATGATCTGCGCCGCATGCGGGTCCGGCCCCTTGGGCGCTTCACCGCCCTGCGGGGCTGCCTTGGGCGCAGACGTGCCGGGTGTGGCGCCTGCGATGGCGTCGGCAATGCGTGCGCCGAACACGATGGATTCAAGCAGCGAATTGGACGCGAGCCGGTTGGCCCCATGCGCCCCGGTGCGCGAGACCTCGCCGCAGGCATAAAGCCCCTCTAGGCTCGTGGCCCCCGTCAGGTCCGTCACCACGCCGCCCATGTGGTAATGCGCGGCAGGGGCCACGGGGATCATCTGCGTGACCGGGTCAATGCCCGCGCGCAGCGCTGCGGCATGCACCGCCGGGAAGCGCTCGGCGAACCGCGCGCCGACCGCTGTGCGGCAATCAAGCAGGACCGTGCCGCCGCGCGCGATTTCACGGGCGATCTCGCGGGCCACGATATCGCGCGGCGCAAGCTCAAGATCCGGATGCACGCCTTCCATCAGCCGCGAGCCATCGGCCCGGTGAAGCGTCGCGCCTTCCCCGCGCAGGGCTTCGGTCGCAAGCGGAGCGGGGTCTTCGTCGCAGGCGATGGCCGTGGGGTGGAACTGCACGAATTCGACATCGGCCACAGAAGCGCCCGCCCGGGCGGCAAGGCCGAGACCATGGCCGCGCGAGCCCGGCGGGTTTGTGGTCACCCGGTAAAGCGCGCCCACACCGCCGGTGGCCAAGACCGTGGTACCCGCCCGCACGGCAAGGGTAGGCGCGTCCGGCTCCACGCCGCCGCGCGCCAGGATGCCGGTGACACTGCCGCCCTCGACGATGAGATCGGCCGCATTCCAGCCCGGCACGATGTGAATGTTGGGGTGCGCCTCAGCCGCCTGACCCAGCGCCTTCATGATCGCGGCACCGGCACCGTCACCGCCCACATGGGCAATGCGGTTGCGCGAATGCGCGCCTTCCCGGCCCAGCGCAAAGCTGCCGTCGGCCTTGCGGTCGAACGCAACACCCAGCGCTTCGAGATCGGCAATGCGGGCAGGCGCGTCTTCTGCAAGGGCGCGGGCGGCGGCTTCATCCACCAGCCCGTCACCGGCGGCCAGCGTGTCGGCCACATGCAGATCCGCGCTGTCGTCCGTGCCCAGCGCTGCGGCGATGCCGCCCTGTGCCCAGGTGGAGGTGGCCCCGCCGGGACGCGCCACGCCGGACAGCACGGTGACCTGGCGGCCCCGGTCAGCGAGCTTCAGGGCCGTGAACAGCCCCGCCAGCCCGGCACCCGCGATCAGCGCGTCACCGGCCAGATGCTCGTTTGCTGTGCTCATGATGTCCCGCCTCCGGGCTGGACGATCAGATGACGGCCCTAATTATTGAGGGCGATCATCCGCTCGATCGGCAGCCGCGCACGCTCGGCAATCGCCGGGTCAATCGTCACCTCGTCCTGCATGGAATGCAGCGAGGCCAGGATCTTCGGCAGGGTGATGCGCTTCATGTGCGGGCACAGGTTGCACGGGCGGATGAACTCCACATTGGGGTTCTCCACCGCCACATTGTCCGACATGGAGCACTCGGTCACCATCATCACCTTGGCGGGCTGGTTGTCCTTCACCCAGTTGATCATCGCCGAGGTGGAGCCGGAGAAATCGGCTTCGTCCAGCACGTTGGGCGGGCACTCGGGATGGGCGATGATCTTGATGCCCGGATCGTTCTCGCGATATTCGCGCAGCTCTTCCGGGGTGAAGCGCTCATGCACTTCGCAGGAGCCCTTGTAGGTGATGATCTCCACATCCGTCTGCTTCTGCACATTGCGGGCGAGATATTCGTCCGGAATGCACATGACGCGCGGCACGTTGAGGCTCTCGACGACCTTCAGCGCGTTCGACGACGTGCAGCAGATGTCGGTCTCCGCCTTCACCTCGGCGGAGGTGTTCACATAGGTCACCACCGGCACATCGGGATAGGCTTCGCGCATGGCGCGGACATCGGCCCCGGTGATGGAGGAGGCGAGCGAGCAGCCGGCCATCTCGTCGGGGATGATCACCTTCTTCTGCGGGTTCAAAAGCTTCGAGGTCTCGGCCATGAAGTGCACGCCGCACTGGACGATCACTTCTTCCTCGACCTTGGTGGCCTCAATGGCCAGCTGCAGGCTGTCGCCCGCGATGTCGGACACGCAGTGGAAGATTTCCGGCGTCATGTAGTTATGCGCCAGGATCACCGCGTTCTTCTCCGCCTTGAGGCGGTTGATCTCGTAGATATAGGGCGCAAAGAAAGGCCACTCGACGGACGGGATGACCTTCGACACCCGCGCGTAGAGCGAGGACATCTCTTTCGCCAGGCCGGGGGTGTATTCCGGAACTTCGAATTCCGGCACCGGCTTTTTCGCCTTTGGTGCGGCAGCGGGCGCCTTGGCCTGCGTGCGCTTGATCCCGTCATTGATGCTGGCGTCATACACGATGGTCATGGCCAGGCCTCCCTTGCAGTCTGGGCAGCGGCGTTATACTCACTTTGAGTATATGGAGGGCCGCAAAAAAGGCGGACGTCAATCCGCACTGTCATCTGGTAGTAATGCTACGTTTGAGCATTACCCCTGTCAAGTCTGGTAAATGGGGCGGTCTCTCGCAGGATCAAGCCATTTCCGACTAAAGTGCTGAGGCAAATCACTTTGCCCGGATCACTCATCCCGCCCGGCGGGCGCCGAGCAGGCGCCGAGCGGGCACCGGGCGGGCGTTGTGCGGGCGCAGAACCAAAAGGCAGGCAGGCAGCGTATCATGGCCGGCATTCCCCTCGACAAACAGCTCTTCAGCCTCCTGGCGCTGGTCCTCACTTTCGTGGCCTTTCTGCCCTATATGCGCGCCATCCTGCGCGACGAGACCCGGCCGCACGTCTTTTCGTGGCTCATCTGGGCGGGGGGCACCGTTGTTGTCTTCTTCGCTCAATTGGCGGACGGGGCGGGCATCGGGGCATGGCCCATCGGCATTTCCGGCGCCGTCACCTTCCTCGTCGCGTTCCTGGCCATGCGCACGACCGCCGACACCACCATCGTGGCGTCTGACTGGGTCTATCTGGCGCTGGCCATAACAGCGCTCCCCCTGTGGTGGCTCACGTCCGACCCGCTTTATGCCGTCGTCATTCTCACAATCGTGGACCTGCTGGGCTTCGGCCCGTCCATGCGCAAGGCCTATGGTGCCCCGCATGAGGAGAACGCCACCTTCTTCACGCTGATGGCGCTGCGGAATGGCTGCGTGGTGCTGGCGCTCGAGGCTTACACATGGGCCACGGTCCTCTTTCCCGCCGCTGTCGGCATCGCCTGCGTGCTGTTCGTCGCCCTCATCCTGCTCCGCCGCCGCGCGGTGGCGCAGGCTGTCTGAGAGCGGGGCGAGGGGGCATGGCGCCTCCAGCGGATATGTGATCGCCCGCAGAATGCGTTAGAGCGGCCCGCAAAAGTGCGCTATGCCTCGCCCATGAAGATGCGTGACCTGGAAGCAGCCACCGGCGTCAACCGCGAGACCATCCGCGTCTATTTCCGCCATGGCCTGCTGCCCGAGCCCAAGCGGTCCAAACCCAACGTGGCTGATTACGATCAGGCCCATGTGGATGGCATTCGCCTCATCCGCCGCCTCCACAAGGAGGAGGGGATGACCCTGCCGCAGATCAAGCGCGTGCTTTCGGGTGATGTCTCCGACCCCTCCCTCAGCATCGGCGCTTTCCCGCATCTCGAACAGCTCGTCGCCGCCCGCCTCGACCGCTATGACGCCCTAGTGCCGCTGGCATCTGTGATCGAACGCAATCCGCAGGCGGAGGAAGACGCTCACTCGCTTCAGGAGATCAAGGCCGTGCGCCTCAAGGAACAGGACGGCGAGACCATGCTGTCGCGGACCGATGCGGAAATTGTTGCCATCTGCGGCGACATGCGCCGCGTCGGATTCACCACCGACAAGGGCTTCAACCCCGCGCAGCTGGGTTTCTACGTGGCCAATGCCAATGATCTGGGCCAGCGGGAGGTGGAGAGCTTTCTCGCCAGCATCGGCAAGAATGTGGGCCAGCAGGAAGCGGCTGATCTCGCCTTCGAGGCCATCAACCGCATGATGTCCTTTTTCGGCCTGTTGCGGACCAAGGCCGTCATGCGGGCATTTGCCAACGCCACCCGTCCGGATACGGACGAAAAGCCAAACAGGGACTAGGGACTGGGGACTAGCGTGCTGCCGCCCGGCTGCTGCGTCCGCGCACTGGCGCACCCACGCGCACACCCGGCGCCGCGCGCTCCGTCACCACTTCCCGGCGGAAGCGGAACTGCTCGGCGGGCCGCCCGCCGGTCTTGGTGGTCATCCGGCCGGTGCCTTCCACAAGGCCCGTCTTTTCCACCTGGCGGCGGAAATTCTGCTTGTGCAGCTTCTGGCCCATCACCGCTTCCACGGTGGTCTGCAATTCGGTGAGGGTGAATTCCTCGGCCATCAGCTCGAACACGACGGGCCGGTATTTGAGCTTGGCCCGCAGCCGGCCCATGGCAGTGGCGAGGATGCGGCGATGGTCATGCAGCATCGGGTCGCCGAGGGCGGGCACGTCCTGCGCGTCTTCCGCGACGCCCAGCTTGCGGCGGGCGTTTTTGCGCCCGTCCATTGCCGCCTCGTCGGCAAGGCCCGCCTCATACAGCAGCTCGAAGCGCTCGAGCACCTTTTCCTCGTCCCAGGCGATGCCGTTGAGGCCGAAACACAGGTCCAGCCGTTCCCGCCGCCGCGCCTTGAGGGCAGGGGTCGTGGCGCGGGCCACCCACTCCCCCACCAGCGGTGCGATCTTGCCGTCGATGATTGCCGGTCGGCCCTGCCGCCAGTCCTCCCACGGGAAGTAACTGTACCAGCAGCGCCAGCTGCTCTGCTGCGCGGTGGCGTTCTCGCCCATGTCCTGCGCCCGCACCAGCGCCAGATAGCCGACCGACACGATATGCGGCCCGGTATCCTCCGGGTGCCGGTGCCGGCCGCGGTCGCCGAACGTATAAAGCTGTTCCACATAGCCCAGATCGAGCTTGGTCTGGTCCTGCACCCAGCGCCTGAGGCCCACATCCATGGTCCGGTGCTTGAGCGGGTCGAACGGGCCGAAGGGCAGGGCATCCCATTGCCCCGGCGCGCGCACCACCAGGGTCCGCGGCTCGGCTTCGGCGATGGTCACGATGGCCGCGTTGAGGCCCACCACCACTGCAGTGGAGGTGTCGTCAAAGCCGGGTCCTGCCGTGGTCTGCTTCCGCGCCACCTGTGATCGCTCTCCGTTCGGGGTCTGTCGCACTTTTGCTCATTTGTAGCATTAGGTGCCCCCCATCTTTCAAGGCCCGGATTTAAGGGAGATGTGGGGGCCGCGACATGCGGGCCGGGTTTCTTCGGAACAACGGCCGGGGGCAGCCGGTTGATCAGGCATCCCGTAACCGAGTCTGAAAGGAGGCCCCCCATGGCCGATCTCAAAGGCAAACGCATCGCACTGCTCGCCACCCACGGCTTCGAGCAGTCGGAACTGGAAGTCCCCCGCGACCGCCTGGCCGGGATGGGCGCCGAGGTGCATGTGATCGCGCCCGAAGATGGTGACATCAAGGGCTGGGACGGCGACGATTGGGGCCGCCCTGTGCCGGTCGACAAGACGCTGGACCAGGCATCCATGGATGATTACGACGCCCTCGTGCTGCCCGGCGGCCAGATCAACCCGGACCTGCTGCGCGTCAATGATGACGCCCTGGCGTTCATCAAGCGCGCCTATGAAAGCGGCAAGGTGCTGGCGGCGATCTGCCACGCCCCGTGGCTGCTGGTGGAGACCGGCATCGCCGAAGGCGCGACCATGACGTCCTACCCGTCGGTGAAGACCGACGTGAAGAATGCCGGCGCCACCTGGGTGGACGAGGCGGTGGTGGCCGATAACGGCCTGATCACGTCCCGCAACCCGGATGACCTTGAGGTCTTCAGCAAGAAGATCGCCGAGGAAATTCTCGAAGGCCAGCACACCCGCGCCGCGGCCTAAAACTTTGGCCTGAGGCTGCGGCCCTGCCTCCGGTTCCCCCAATGACGGCGCTCAGCCTTGGGGGGACCCGGGTGGCGCGGCGCCGGCCGCCTGTCGGCATCCCGCGATCCGGCTACCCCGCCGCCAGGGTCGCGAAGCGTTTGAGGTAGGCATCCTGTGCCTCACGCACCGGTAGCGGCCTGATCCACCGCCGCGCCGCCCGGGACTGGGCCGGCGTCAGCCGCGGCCGGCCGAACAGCCGCGCCGCTTCCGCAGGCTCGAACCCCGCAAGCTCCACAGCTTCCAGATAGGCCGACACGTGATCCGCCCGCTTGATGGTGCGGGTCACGTGTTTGGGTGTCTGCGCGGGAATGCCGAAGCGGATGTGGATCGCCTCCTCCAGCCGCGTTTCGAAGGTCTTGTAGTCAACGCCCAGGGCCGCCTTGAAGGGGCTGATCATGTCGCCGATGACATATTCCGGCGCGTCATGCAGCAGCGCGGCCAGCAGCTTGGTCTGGTCCCAGTCCGGCGCGAAAGCCTGCGCAAGATCCGTGACCAGCAGGGAGTGCTGCGCCACGCTATAGGCGTGATCCCCCACCGTCTGCCCGTTCCAGCGCGCGACCCGCGCCAGCCCGTGGGCAATGTCCTCGATCTCCACGTCCAGCGGCGACGGGTTGATCAGATCAAGCCGCCGCCCGCTGAGCATGCGCTGCCAGGCGCGCGGGGCGTCACTGTCCTTCGGCACGGTCACGTCATCCTCTCACTGTGGCGGCGAATGGGGGATTGTGTGTAAAAGCTCGGCTGCCCCCTGTCGATCCAAAAACCCCCACCGCGCCATCGCCGGTTCAAGGCGGGCGGACGGGCCCGCAAAACCCCTGTTGTTCCCCCTCGCCGGGCCGTTAAACTGCCCGCGGAGACGGCGCCGGCCTGGCCGGGGCTTGACCCACATCATGGTGGCGGCACGCGCCCGCATAGGATCATGCAGACCTGTGCAGGGCGCTTTGAGACCGCCGCCGATTTGACGCCCTATGCATAGTCCCCGCGCAGCCGGACCGGCGCGCAACGAAACGGAAGAGATATGTCCATCAAACGCATTCTGTGCCCGCTTTACGGCTCCGCCTCCGATGCGGCGTCGCTGACCATGGGCCTGTCCCTCGCCAAGCGCTTCCACGCCCAGGCGGACATTCTCTTCGTGCGTCCCAACCCGACCGACGCGCTGCCCTATCTGGGCGAAGGCATTTCCGGCCCCGTCGTCGAGGACATCATCGAGACCGCCCGCAAGGCCGCCGACAGCGCCGAGGACCAGTGCCGCAAGGAGGCCGAAGAAGCCGCCCGCGCCGCAGGCGTCGAGATCACCGATGAGGTACGCGCCGATGCCGCCACCGCGCGCATGCGCATCAAGTCGGGCCGTGCGGTTGACGTGATCGCGGGGGAAAGCCGGCTGGCCGACCTCGTCATCGTTGCCGATGCCGGTGCGCGCGACCAGGCCTCCGGCCCAAACGCCCTTGAAACCTGCATGCTGGCCGAAGGCCGCCCGGTGCTGCTGGCCCCGCAGCAGGCCCCGGCGGATGTGGGCGCCAGCGTCGTCATCGGCTGGGATGAAAGCGGCGAAGCCGCCAACGCCATCACCGCCGCCATGCCGTTCCTCGTTTCCGCTGAAAAGGTCACCATCGTCTGCGTCGATGAGGACGGGGTGAGCGATGCACCCGGCGCCCGCGCCCTGCAGGAATATCTGGCGCTGCACACCGTCACCGCCGAGATCCACCTGGTGCCGGAAGACAACCGCAACACCGGCGAAGTGCTGCTGGCCGAAGCCACCAACCTCCAGGGCGACCTGCTGGTGATGGGCGGCTACAGCCACTCCCGCCTGCGTGAACTGGTGCTGGGCGGTGTCACCCGCCACATCCGGTCGCATGCCACCATCCCGGTGCTCATGGCACACTGAGCCCGTCCGGCAACTCCGCCTGCCGGGTCACCCGGCGGGCACCTGCCGCAACATTCTGCAAGAAGGACAATCACCCATGGCGCTCTACCGCGTTCACCTGCACGTCGCCCGCAGCGATCAGTACCCGGACGGATCGTCCGAGTGCGGCTATGAATTCATCGTGCCGCTCGACGGCGACATGCAGCTCGACCCCGAAGCCTGGAAGAACCACAAGGAAGACTGCACCGTCCACCGGTTCTGGAAGGACGAGGACGATCTGCGCGGCCATCTGCGCCATGTGGGCAAGGGCTGGAAGTTCGACTACGACAAGTCCGACGACGAGGACGACGAATTGCTGTTCAAGCTCGACCGCCACAAGCTGGCCGAAGGCGAGTATGTCTCGATCACCGAAAGCGACGGCGAGATGCACACCTTCCGCGTTGTCGCCGTGCGGCCCTATCCGTAAGTGCTGTGCGGGTGGAGAGAGAGCCTCCGGTCAAGCCGGAGGGTCTCTTTCACCCGGCTGCGCCCAAACAAAAAGCCCCGGACACTGTCCGGGGCTTTTCTCATTCCGTAGGGCCTGCCGCGGTCAGACGCGCCGCACCAGCACGCTGCCGGCGGAATAGCCAGCGCCGAAGGAGCAGATAACACCCACATCGCCTGGGTCGAGGTCTTCGCTGAACTTGTTGAAGGCGATGATCGAGCCTGCCGAGGACGTATTGGCATAGTCCTTCAGAATGTTCGGCTGCTCGGCCTCCGACGGCGACCGGCCCATCACCTTCTTGCCGATCAGGTCGTTCATGTTGGCATTGGCCTGGTGCAGCCACATGCGCTTGAGCGAGTTGTTGCCGATATTCTCGTCCGCCATGTGCTCAAGGATCATCGCCGACACCATCGGCACTACTTCCTTGAACACCTTGCGGCCTTCCTGCACGAAGAGCTTGTCCTTGGCGCCGATGCCCTCAGGCGCGGTGCGGTTCAGGAAGCCGAAATTGTTGCGGATATTGTTCGAGAACTGCGTCTTGAGACGGGTGCTGATGATTTCGAACGGGTGGTCCGCCGTCGCCGTCTCGGCATTTTCCACCACAACGGCGGTTGCCACGTCACCGAAGATGAAATGGCTGTCGCGGTCGCGGAAATTGAGGTGGCCGGTGCAGATCTCGGGGCTCGTCACCAGCACGCATTTGGCCGAGCCGGAGCGGATCATGTCATAGGCCTGCTGGATGCCGAAGGTGGCCGATGAGCACGCCACATTCATGTCGAAGGCAAACCCGTCAATGCCCAGAAGGTCCTGCACCTCGATGGCGATCGCCGGATAGGGGCGCTGCAGGTTGGAGCAAGCCACCAGCACCGCGTCCACGTCCTTGGCGGACTTGCCCGCCTGCTTCAGCGCGTCACGCGCCGCGGTCACCGCCATCTCGGCAAGGATCGACGGTTCTTCATTCGGGCGTTCCGGCAGGCGCGGGGCCATGATCTCCGGATCAAGAATGCCGTCCTTGTTCATCACGAAGCGCTGCTGAATGCCCGATGCCTTCTCGATGAAGGGCACGCTCGATTCCGAAAGCGCTTCCACCTCGCCGCGTTCGATCGCGTCCTTGTTGGCTGCGTTGAAGTTCTTCACATAGGTGTTGAACGCTTCAACCAGCTCCTCATTGGTGATTGCTTCCGAAGGCGTGAAGACGCCGGTTCCACTGATGACAACTTTGGTCAAACCTACCACCTGATTATGTCGCACTTCCTGGCCGCCATAGGGCCGAAGCGGCGTGTCTCTCGTCCCAATCCCCCGCGCGAACCTGCACGCACCCGCAAAAACGCCGGGCGGCCGCTGGTCCGCGTCGCTTAATGGGATAATTTAAGGGAAGCGGTCTGGTCATGCCAGCGCAAGCCGCCTTCATTGGTGAACTCCCATCCGCTGCAGCCCGGCCGCCGGGCCGTTTCGCCGCCTGAAACCGTCTGATTTCTCCCGACTTCAAGGACTGCCCGTGACCGACACGACCCTTCCCAAGACCCTGCAAGAGGCCGGTGTGGCCACGGAGACCAGCAGTCTGCCGGACCATTATTCCCAGCTTGACGCTGCGGAAAAGGCGGCCTGGGACATGCTGGAGGATGGCGCTGCCTCGGCGAAGACCGCCTTTCATACCCCGGTGCTCGCGACCGTGGCGCCGGACGGGGCCCCGCTTGCCCGCACCGTCGTGCTGCGTGAAGCGTCGCGGGTGGAAAAAATTCTGCGCGCCAACACGGACCAGCGCTCTCGCAAGGCACGGGACCTCGTCGGTGAGTCGCGCGCCCAGCTGCATTTCTACGATGCCGCCGCGAAGATACAGCTCCGCGCCACCGTGCGGGCCGACCTGCTGACCGAAGGCGAGGCGCATCGCCGGGCATGGGAAGCCTCGGCGCTCGGCAGCCGCGTTTGCTACCTGGCGGTGGATGCGCCCGGGGCGCCGGCGCCTGACCCGACATCCGGCCTGCCGGTGGATGCCGATGAGGGCCGCCGAGTGGCCGCCGAGCGGCTGGAGGACGGCTATGGCAACTTCGCCATCATGCGCTTCCACGTGGAGGCGCTGGACTGGCTCTATCTGGCCAGCCAGGGCCACAGGCGGGCGATCTTCGACTATGTCGCCGGGACGCGGAGCTGGGTCATCCCTTAGGTGCAAGTTGGGGCTCTGTGGCGTGACCTCCTGGAACTCCCGGACGGCCTCCGGTGTTGTCGGAGCGTCAGGAGGCCAGATGAAACTTCCCTTTTTCCAGGACGCGACCAGCAACAGGAACGAGCATTACACGACGGTCTATTCGCTCTACGAGCTGGCCTATACGGCTGCCGACTTCATGGCTGCCATGCTCTTCGTCACCGGCAGCGTCCTGTTCTTCAGCGAGGAGACCAAACAGTCAGGCACCTGGCTGTTTCTGATCGGCAGTCTTCTCTTCGCTCTCAAGCCGTCCCTGCGCATGGCGCGGGAAATCCATCTCTGGCGGCTGGGCAAAACACAGACCCTGGCCCGCCGGGCGGGTTTCGACGTCTAGCGGGCCGGTCAGCAGGCGAGGCCAATTAGCGGGCAAGATCGGCGCAGGCGGTGCGGCGCGGGCAGGTCAGCTGGTGATCATTCACCATCCCCACCGCTTGGGCGAAGGCATAGACGATGGTCGGCCCGCAGAACTTGAAGCCCCGCTTCTTGAGGTCTTTCGACAGGGCTTCGCTCATCGCCGTCTTGGCCGGGGCATCCCGCCAGCTCTCCAGCGACGATTGCAGCGGCGTGCCGTCCACATAATCCCACAGATAACCCGAGAAGCCGCCCGGCTCCGTCTCCATCATGTCGAGCCACACGCGCGCATTGCCGATCGTCGCCTCGATCTTGCCGCGGTGGCGGATGATGCCCTCATTGCCCAGCAGCCGGGTGATGTCCTTTTCGGTGTAGCGGGCGATTGTCTCGGGCTCAAAGCCGTCAAACGCCGCGCGGAAGCTGTCGCGCTTCCGGAGGATGGTGATCCAGGACAGACCGGCCTGAAACCCGTCGAGGATCAGCTTTTCAAACAGCGCCCGGTCGTCATATTCCGGCACGCCCCATTCCTCGTCGTGATAGGCCACATAAAGCGGGTCGTCTCCGCACCAGCCGCAGCGGCCGGCCTCATCCTGCGCAGCGCTCATTGGGCGTCTTCCTCCAGCGTGCCGTCGAGGGTGAAAGCCGCATAGGGCGGCACGCGCAGGGTGAGACTGGTATCGCCTGCCTGCGCGTCTGCGCCGCCGGCACGGGCCACGCGGTCAAGAAACACGAGCGCCAGGGCGTCATTGCCCGCATGGCCGCAGACACTGCCGACCTTGGCGTCACCCATGGTGATGTCGGTGCCCTGATCCGGCGCATCCCCCTCCATCGCCGCCACCACAAGCCGCTTGCGTGCCTTGCCCTTGCGGTGCATGCGCGAGGCGACTTCCTGGCCGACAAAGCAACCCTTCTTGAAGTCGATCCCGTTCAGGAGGTCGAGATTGCACTCGATGGGGAAATCCTTGTCCGCGCCGATGTCCTGCGCTCCGTCCGGCACCCCGCGCGACACGCAGAAGCTGCGATAGTCCTCAGCCGACGCATCTGCATCCGCGATTTCAGCGCCGGTCGGCACAAAGGCCCGCGTGCCCAGAAAGCCTGCCCGCGGATCTTCATAGGAAACGGCCCCGTCAAAGGCATCAGCCCCGTCGCCGAACCGCGCTGCCACGCGATAGTCAGCGCTGGCATCGTCAAAGGCTGCATCCGCGCGCAGCTTGTACATGGTGAGCCGCTTCTGCAGCTCGGCCGCCCGCGAGGCCGCGCAGTCGATCAGGTAGCTGGCCTCGCGCCCCGGTTCGGCGGCGATGAAAAAATCGAACAGGAACTTGCCCTGCGGCGTCAGCAGCAGCGAGTAGACCGGCGTGCCGCGATCCACGGCCTCGAGATTGCCGGTCACCAGCCGTTGCAGAAGGTCATGCACATCGGCGCCGTGGGCGCGCAGCACGTGCCGGTCATCCAGGAGGGCGGTTCGGGTGTTACTCATTGGGTCTGGTCCGGAACATCAGGGATTTGTCGGGCAGAAGGGTGGGGGCAGGGGGCGCGCTGTTCAAGGGGCGCATAAACCCTCCTGACAGCTGGTGATTGGCTTTCGGGCGGGAACGCACCTATAAGGCGGGAGGATAACTGCCCGGAAAGCCTGCCCGCGCCAAGATGAAGCACATTCTCTTCGTCACCTATAACCGCATCGGCGACGCCGTCCTGTCGAGCGGCGTGCTCTCCTGGCTGGCCGACCGGCACCCCGAGGCCGAGATCACGGTCGCCTGCGGCCCGGCCGCCGCCACCCTGTTCCGCGACCAGCCCGGCGTCACCCGCATCATCGAAATGCCCAAGCAGAAGCGGTCCGGCCACTGGATCGATCTGTGGAAGCAGACCCGCCGCACGAAATGGGACCTGGTGGTCGATCTGCGGGCGTCGCTCATTTCCTATGCCCTGCGCGCCAGGGAGCGGCGGGTGCTGCGGCAGGATACGTCGCTCCACCGCGTGCCCCATATCGCCACCGTGCTGGGCCTGACCCCGCCGCCGGTGCCGCGCCTGGCCACGGGGCAGGACGCGCGCGCACAGGCAGCCGAACTGGTGCCGGAAGGCGGCAAGGTGCTTGCCGTCGGCCCCACCGCCAATTGGGGCGGCAAGATGTGGCCCGCCGAGCGCTTCATCGATCTGATCAGGCGCATCACCGGCCCGGACGGCTTTTTGCCCGGTGCCCGCGTCATGCTGATCGGTGCGGCCGGCGAGCGCGACGCGGCCCTGCCGGTTATCGAGGCGATCCCCGACGCGCAGCTGATAGATCTTGTCGGCAAGACCGACCTGCCGCTGACCGCCGCCTGCCTGGAGCGGGCGGACTTCTATGTGGGCAATGATTCAGGCCCGATGCACATGGCAGCTGCCGTCGGACTGCCGACGCTGGGCCTGTTCGGCCCCAGCCCTGAAGACCGCTACGGCCCGTGGGGCCCGAAGGGCGCAAGCGTCCGCGGGCCGCAGAGCTTTGACGAAATCATCTCAAGCCCCGATTATGACTTCCGCTCCTCCAAGAGCGAGATGACGGGCCTCACCGTGGACAAGGCCCATGCGGCCGCACAAGCGCTGTGGGACAAGGTGACCGGGCAGGCGACGGCACCCCGGCTCTCCACGCTGACCGTCGCCCACAATGAGGAACACAACCTCAAGGCCTGCCTCGACGCCTTGTCCTTCGCTGATGAACGCGTGGTGGTGCTTGATCGGTGTACGGATAACTCCCGCGCTGTCGCCGAAGCGGCGGGGGCGGACACCATCATCGAAGGGGCCTGGCCCATCGAGGGCGACCGCCGCAATGCGGGCATCGACGCCTGCAAGGGCGACTGGATCCTTGAGGTGGATGCGGACGAACGGGTGCCCGAGGCGCTGGCGCGTGAAGTCAGCGCAGTCACCCAGTCCTCACCGCCGGGGGTCTATCTCATCCAGTTCGACAATTACGTGGGCACAACGCGGGTGCGCTATGGCTGGGGCGCCTATATCGGCGCCAGTGCCGCCCCGCGCCTGTTTGCCCGCGGGGCTAAGCGCTGGGGCCGCCAGCGCGTGCACCCGTCCCTCGATATGGGCCCGCGTCTTGGCATGCTGGAGACCCGCGTCGATCACCTGGTGGACGAGAACATCACCGACATGCTGGCGCGTTTCGACCGCTACACGACGGCCAATGCCCGCGATCTGATTTCTTCCGGCAAGGCGCAGCATGAAACCCTGCGCCGCAATATCCGCCGCATCCCGTCGCGCTTCTACAAAGCCTATGTGCGCCGCAAGGGCTACCGCGAAGGCGGCTATGGCTTCCTCGTCGGCGTGCTGGCAGGGCTTTACCCCATCGTTTCCTGGCTCAAAGCAACGTTGGAGCCGGAAGTCTACCGCGAGGACGAGACGCCGGGCGGAGACGGGCCCGCGTGAACATCCTCCACACCATAGCCGGCGGCCAGGTCGGCGGCGCGGAGCGCTTCTTCGTCGATCTGGCCATCGCCCTGCAGGAGGCCGGCCATGACAGCCGGGCCGTGATGCGCCCCAATCAGGCGCGCGGGCAATTGCTGGATACGGCAGGCGTGCGCCACGCGGATGTGCCCTTCAAGCGCTGGCTTGATTTCACCACCCCGCGCACCATCCGCCGCATGGCAAAGGACATGCGTGCCGACATCGTGCTGGCCTGGATGGGCCGCGCGGCCCGCGCGACGCCCGAAGGCGACTATGCGCGCATCGCGCGCCATGGCGGCTATTACAATCTCAGCTCGTTCCGTGGGTTCGATGCCCAGGTGTGCAACACGCCGGATCTTGTTCGCTACCTGACCGAAGGCGGGTTTGATCCGGACACGGTGCATTTCATCCCGAACTTCACCCCGATTGATCCGCGCCCGCCGCTTGCGCGTGCTGATTTCGAAACCCCCGACGACGCACCCCTGCTGCTCGCCATGGGGCGCATGCATGACGCCAAGGCATTCGACGTGACGCTGGATGCGCTTGCCATGACCCCCGGTGCCTGGCTGTGGGTTGCTGGTGCCGGACCGCTGGAGGCGGAGCTGCGCCAGCAGGCGCGCGATCTGGGTGTTGACGGCCGGGTGCGCTGGCTCGGCTGGCGGGACGACCCGGGCCGGCTGCTGCGCACCGCAGATATCTGCGTCTTCCCCTCCCGCACGGAGCCCTTCGGCAATGTCATCATCGCCGCCTGGGCCCATGGCACGCCGGTGGTGACGGCGGATGCGACGGGCCCCGCATGGCTGGTGCGCGACGGCGAGGACGCGCTCTTGGTGCCGAAGAACAACGCCGAAGCGGTGGCTGCCTCTGTTGCACGGCTGCGCGACGACGATGCGCTGGCGGCCCGGCTGGTTGCCGCAGGCAGCGCCCGCGTCGAAGCCGAATTTTCCCAATCCGCCTGCCTTGAGCGTTACCTTTCGCTCTTCGCACAGGTAAAAGAACGGCGCGGCTGATGCGGCCGATCCCCCGAAAACAGACAGGCTGACGACGAGATATGTGCGGCATCGCAGGCATGCAGACCACCAGCGGGCAGGCGCCGTCGATGACGGTGCTCAACGCCATGTCCGACGCCCTGACCCATCGCGGGCCGGACGGGGAGGGGAGCTTCGTCTCCGGCGCCACCGGCCTGATGCAGACGCGGCTGGCGATCATCGACCTTGAAACCGGCGACCAGCCCTTGTTTGACGATGAAGGCCTGGCACTCGTCGCCAATGGCGAGATCTACAACTATCTCGAACTGCGCCGGGAGCTTGGCGAGGCCGGCTTCAAGACCCATTCCGATTGTGAGCCGCCGCTGAAGCTCTACCGCCGCGACGGGGTGCGCTTTGCTGACGCCCTCCGGGGCATGTATGCCATCGCGCTCTATGATCCGGACGGCGAGCGCCTGATGCTCACGCGCGATCCCTTCGGCATCAAGCCGCTCTACTACGCTGAGACCGGCCACGGCTTCATCTTCGCGTCCGAGCCGCAGGCGTTACTGGCCACGGGGCTGGTGTCGCCTGAGATGAACAGCTCGGCCATCGGTGAATTGCTGCAGCTCCAGTTCACAACCGGCCGCGAAACCGCCTACAAGACGATCTGCCGCGTGCTGCCCGGTGAAACATTGGTCATTGAACGCGGCCGCGTGCTGGAGCGTCACCGGCGTCACGCGCTGCCCGCCGAAGGCCCGCGCCCGCAAAGCGAAGAACATGCGATCGTGATGCTGGAAGACGCGCTGATCGACAGCGTGCGCGTGCATCAGCGGTCGGACGTGCCCTATGGCATGTTCCTCTCTGGCGGCATCGACAGTTCCGTCATTCTCGCCTGCATGGCGCGGCTCAATGACCAGCCGGTCAAATGCTACACGGCGGGTTTCTCGGGCACCCGTGTGCGCGACGAGCGTGAGCACGCAGCCCGCGTGGCGTCCGCCACCGGTGCCGACCATGAGAGCATCGACGTGACCGAGGAGGACTTCTGGTCGCTCCTGCCCGCAATGGTTGCCTCGACCGATGATCCGACTGCGGATTATGCGATCATCCCCACCTTCAAGCTGGCGTCTGTCGCCGCCCAGGACGTGAAAGTGGTGCTGTGCGGGGAGGGGGGCGACGAGCTGTTTGCGGGCTATGGCCGCTACCGCGCCGTCACGCGCCCCACCTGGCTCGGCGGCCGGGCCATGCGCTCCCGCGGCGCGCTGGACGGGCTCAAGCTCTTGCGCAATGAAACGCCCGCCTGGCGCGACGGCATCATGTCCGCCTGGAACAAATCCGCCATCGGCGGCCGCACGCGGCTGCAGCGCGCCCAGGCGGTGGATTGCGCCGACTGGCTGCCCAACGACCTTCTCATCAAGCTCGACCGCTGCCTGATGGCCCACAGCCTGGAGGGCCGCACGCCGCTGCTGGACCCTGTTGTCGCCGACATCGCCTACCGCCTGCCGGACAACCTCAAGCTCAAGGGCCGCATCGGCAAGCACCTGCTGCGCGCCTGGCTGGCCCGCCACCTGCCGGAAGCCGAGCCCTTCGCCCGCAAGCGCGGCTTCACCGTGCCTGTCGGGGAATGGATCGCCGGGCGCGGCGCGCGGCTGGCGCCGCTGGTTGCCCGCCAGCCCGGCGTCGCTGAACTCTGCAATGCCGAGCGCGTGGCAGCGCTGTTTGCCGGCCTCACGACCACACCCGCCAAGCATGACGGCCAGGCAGCCTGGCTGCTGCTCTATTTCGCCCTTTGGCACCAGCATCACATGCTCGGCGTGCCGGCGGATGGCTCGGTGGAAGAGGTCCTGTCGGCCCGCTGAGTAAAGAGAGGAATGGCTGCATGACTGACCGCTTCGACCTGCTTGTGAAGGGGGGCACGCTCGTCAACCACGATGGCTGTGGCGAAGGAGATGTTGCGGTCAAGGACGGGCGCATCGCTGCTATTGGTCAGATCGATGCAGGCACGGCGGAGACCGTGATTGATGCCAGCGGCCTGCATGTGCTGCCGGGCGTTATCGACAGCCAGGTCCATCTGCGCGAGCCGGGGCTGGAGCACAAGGACGACCTGGAACATGGCGGCCGGGCGGCAGTATTGGGCGGCGTGACCGCCGTCTTCGAGATGCCCAATACCAAGCCCGCAACGACCGATGTGCCGGCGCTGGAAGACAAGATCAGCCGCGCGACGGACCGCATGTTCTGTGACTTTGCGTTCTTCGGCGGGGCCACGGGACGCAACGGGGATGATCTGCGCGCGCTGGAATCCGCGCCAGGCTGCTGCGGCATCAAGATGTTCATGGGGTCTTCCACCGGCTCGCTGCTGGTGCATACGGATGACGGCGTGCGCGAGGTGCTGCGCGCGGTGCGGCGCCGCCTGACGGTGCATTCCGAAGATGAGGACATGCTGCGCGACCGGCGTGAGCTTGCCGAGTTCGGCAAGGTGGAAACACACCCGGTCTGGCGGTCGGTCGAGGTGGCCGTGTCCAGCACCACGCGGCTTCTGCGCCTGGCACGTGAGGCAGGGGGGCGGGTCCATGTGCTTCATGTGTCCACAGCCGAGGAAGTGCCGCTTCTAGCCGCTGCCAAGGACGTGGCGACGATGGAATTGCTGCCGCAACATCTGACCCTGACCGCGCCCGATTGCTATGAGCGTCTGGGCAGCCTTGCGCAAATGAACCCGCCCATTCGCGATGCCCGTCACCGCGAAGCGCTGTGGAAGGCCCTGCGCGATGGGGTGGTGGATGTGATCGGCTCCGATCACGCTCCCCATACTTTGGAAGAAAAGCGTCAGCCCTATCCCAAATCGCCTTCCGGCCTGCCGGGGGTGCAGACGCTGGTTCCCATCATGCTCAATCATGTCAATGAGGGGCGGCTGTCGCTGGAGCGCTTCGTTGATCTCACCAGCCATGGTGTCCAGCGGGTGTTTGGGCTGGCAGGCAAGGGCCGCATGGCGGTTGGCTATGACGGCGACCTGACGCTGGTGGACATGGGCGCCACACGCACCATCAGTAATGACTGGATCGCATCGAAATGCGGCTGGACACCGTTTGACGGCATGCAGGTGAAGGGCTGGCCCATGGCCACGATCATTCGCGGGCGGGTCGTCATGCGTGACGACGAGATCCAGGGTGAAGCCGGTGGGCGGGCCTGTACTTTCATGGAAGCACTGCCCAAACGAACCAGCCCTTGACGCTGCGTCCGCGATAGGGTCCGGTTGCGGCGAAACTGACACCTGTTCATTCCCGCCTTCATGGAGAGTTTTCTGATGGCTGATACCTTCCGCGCCCTCATGGTCACCAAGACGGATGATGGCCAATCCGCTGAAATCAAAGACATTACTGACGCGGATCTGATGGAAGGCGATGTCACCGTCGCCGTCAGCCATTCCACCGTGAACTACAAGGACGGCCTCGCCCTGACCGGCACGGCGCCGATCCTGCGCGCCTCGCCGATGATTCCCGGCATCGATTTCGCCGGTGAGGTCATCTCGTCTGACCATGCGGACTGGAAAGCCGGCGACAAGGTGGTGCTCAACGGCTTTGGCGTGGGCGAGGGCCACAGCGGCGGCTATGCCCAGCGGGCCCGCGTGAAGGGCGACTGGCTGGTGAAGCTGCCGGACGCGTTCTCCACGGCGGACGCCATGGCAATCGGCACGGCGGGCTACACGGCCATGCTGTGCGTGCTGGCGCTGGAAAAGCACGGCGTTGGCCCCAAGGACGGTGATATTCTGGTGACCGGCGCCAATGGCGGTGTCGGCTCCGTCGCCATCGCGCTGCTCGCCAAGCTGGGCTATCGCCCGGTGGCCTCCACCGGCCGCCCGGAAGAAGCAGACTATCTGAAATCCCTCGGCGCGGTGGACGTGATCGACCGCAATGAATTCTCCGAACCCGGACGGCCCATCGGCAAGGAACGCTGGGCCGGTGCGGTGGATGCCGTCGGCAGCACGACCCTGGCCAACGTCATTGCACAGACATCGTATGGCGGCACGGTTGCCGCCTGCGGTCTGGCCGGTGGCGCGGACCTGCCGTCGAGTGTTTATCCGTTCATTCTGCGCGGCGTCACCCTGTGCGGCATCGACAGCGTCATGGCCCCGCGCGGCATCCGCGAGGAAGCCTGGAGCCGCTTGGCCCGCGATCTTGACCTCGACAAGCTGAACAGCATGACCAACACCATCGGCCTGGGCGATGTGGAAGGTGCTGCCTCCGACATCATCGCCGGCAAGGTGCGGGGCCGTCTGATCGTCGACGTCAACGCCTGACATATCAAAAATCAAAAACCACCGCCGGACCGGCTCCGCCAGAAATGAGAGCCGGCCGGCCCTTTACGGGGAGGCGCGCGCATGTCTTTGCCGCCATTCAGAAAAGTCAATTTCGTTGAAACCCGCGTTGATGTGGAGCGCCGGGACGATGGTTCGGTCGTCCTCGAAAATCCGCATCCCATGGGTGACGCCGCAGCCAATGTCATCGAGCCCCTGAAGAAATGGGCCGCTGAGAAACCGGACCAGGTGTGGCTCGCCAAGCGCCGTCCGCCCAAGGCGGGCGAGACATTCGGCGAGTGGGAGACGGTCACCTTCGCTGAGGCCTATGACCGCGTGCGCCGCATCGCGCAGGCGCTGATTGATCGCGGCGTCGGCCCGGGCAAGCCCTTGATGATCCTGTCGGGCAATTCCATCGAGCACGCGCTGATGACCTATGGCGCGATCCTCACCGGCGCGCCCGCAGTGCCCGTATCGCCCAGCTACAGCCTCATCTCGTCGGACTTTGCCAAGCTGCGCTACGTGTTCGAGCTGATCGAGCCGCAGGCCATCTTCGTGCAGGACGGCCTGATGTTCGAAGACGCCATGGGCGCACTGGACGTGGAGAAGCTGGCGCTGATCCATGTGGAGAAGCCTGCTCCGGCCTTCCACGGCTCGACGTCTTACGAGGACCTGCTGACAACCGAGCCGACGGACGCCGTGGATGCGGCCTATGACGCGCTCACCTATGACACGGTGGCGAAATATCTGTTCACCTCCGGGTCCACCGGCATGCCCAAGGCCGTCATCACCACGCACCGGATGATGTGCGTGAATTCCGTGATGGCCTCCAAGCTGATCGAGGAAGACGAGGACGAGCCCGCACCGACGCTGGTGAACTGGCTGCCGTGGAACCACGTGTTCGGCGGTAATGCGGTGCTCAACAATCTGCTCACCGCAGGCGGCACGCTCTACATCGACGGCGGCCGCCCGGTGCCGGGACAGTTCGCGGAGACGGTGCAGAACCTCCGCGAAGTCGCGCCCACCACCTACACCAACGTGCCCGCTGCCTACACCATGCTCATCGAGGAGCTGGAAAAGGACGACGCGCTGGCGAAGAACTTCTTCTCCCAGCTCCGCTCCATGGGCTATGGCGGTGCCGCGCTCAACCAGGACCTGGCCGAGCGCATGCAGGCGGTGGCGATCCGCGTCACTGGCGAGCGCATCCTGTTTACCTCGGGCTACGGCGCGACCGAGACCGCGCCCACAATCATGAACACCCATTGGGAAACCGAGCGCATGGGCCTGCTGGGCCTGCCGCTGCCAGGCGTCAAGATCAAGCTGGTGCCCGCCGGTCTCAAGATGGAAGTGCGGGTGAAGGGCGACTGCATCACGCCGGGCTACTACAAGAACCCGGAAAAGACGGCGGAGGCCTTCGACGAGGAAGGCTTTTACCGCCTGGGTGATGCGGCGAAATTCGTTGACGACAACGACCCCAAGCAGGGTCTCGTCTTCAATGGCCGCGTGGTCGAGGACTTCAAGCTGTCGAGCGGCACATGGGTCAATGCGGGCCGCATGCGCGTGCAGGCGGTGGAAGCCGGCAACGGTCTCATCAATGACTGCCTGGTGGCCGGGCTGGATGAGCCCTATGTGGGCATTCTCGGCTTCCCCAACCTGCCGGCCTGCCGCAAGGCCGCGGGGCTTGCCGACGACACCCCCGCCGAGGACGTGGTGCGCGCCCAGGGCGTGCTGGAACGCATCGCCGAGGGGCTTAAGGCGCACAACGCCAAGAACCCCGGCTCATCGACCCAGATCCACAGGGCCATCCTGCTGGCCGAGCCGCCGTCGCTGGATGCCGGTGAGCTGACCGACAAGGGCTACATCAATCAGAGCGTGTCGCTGGCCCGCCGCGCCGACAAGGTGGCCAAGCTGTTCGCGGACCCGCCCGGCAATGATGTGGTGGTTGTGTAACGGCCCGCATTCGGGCACATGAAACCGGAAATCCGGCGGGACGGGGCCTGAACGGCTGCGTCCCGCCAAAGCCGAGCTGACCTGACAAGGCCCCGAATGCCCGACTGGTATCTGATCCTGAATGGCGTGCTGATTGGCATCGTCGTGGCAGCGCCCATCGGCCCCGTCAATCTCATCTGCATCCGCCGTACCCTGGCCTATGGCCGGACCAACGGCTTCGTCTCCGGCCTTGGTGCCGCCATCGGCGACGCGGTCTTCGCCACGGTGGCGGCCTTCGGGCTGACGGCCCTGTCCACCACGCTGGTGGCGGTGGGGGACTGGCTGCAGGCCATTGGCGGGTTCTTCCTGATCGGGCTGGGCGTCCACACCTTTCTGCACACGCCGGTGGACACGAAGGAAGTCAACGTCAAGACGACGGGCAAGCTGGCCGCCGCCGTCATGGCCACCTTCGTGCTGACCATCACCAACCCGGCCACCATGCTGGGCTTCGTCGCCATTTTCGGCGGCGTCGGCGGGCTGGTCACGACCGAGCCCAGCATGCTGACGGCGGGGCTTCTGGTGGTGGCTGTCTTTGTCGGCTCGGCCCTGTGGTGGCTCGGCGTCACGCTCACCGTGGGGCTGCTGCGCGACCGGATGACCGATCAGACCCTGATTCTGATCAATCGCATCTCCGGCGTGCTGATTGTATCCTTCGGCATCTTCATTATCGGGCGGCTCATCTATATGTCCGTCGCCTGATACGGCATCAGGGGCCGAACGGCCTCTCAAAACAAACATCATCAGGACAAACAGGGAGTTGGGTGACATGAACGGTGCGGAAAGCCTGGTGCAGACCTTCGTCAATTGCGGCGTGGAAGTCTGCTTCACCAATCCCGGCACGTCGGAAATGCACTTCGTGGCGGCGCTGGACCGGATCGACGGCATCCGCCCGGTGCTCGGCCTGTTCGAAGGTGTGGTAACGGGCGCGGCTGACGGCTATGGCCGCATGGCCGGCAAGCCCGCGGCGACCCTGCTGCATCTGGGCGCGGGGCTGGGCAATGGCTTTGCCAATCTCCACAACGCCCGCCGTGCCGCCACCCCGATCATCAATGTGGTGGGCGAGCACGCGACCTATCACCGCCAGTATGACGCCCCGCTTGCGTCCGACATCGCCAGCGTCGCCCGCCCCAATTCGGTGTGGATGGAAACCCCCGAAGACGCCCGCGACGTGGCCGCTGCCGGGGCCCGCGCCTATGCAGCGTCGATGAGCGCACCGGGCGGTATCGCCACCCTCATCCTGCCTGCCGACACCGCCTGGCTGGACGCGGACGCGGCGGCAAACCCCGTCGATTTCGATGCCCCGCACACGGTGGAGGCGGGCGAGATCGACAAGGTGGCCGCGGCGCTCAAGAACGGCAGGAAGTCTGCGATCCTGCTGCGCGGCCGGGTGCTGCTGGAAGACGGGCTGGAGCTGGCCGGGCGCATCCAGGCGGCCACCGGCGCGCGCATCATGTGCGATACCTTCACCCCGCGCATGCAGCGGGGCGCGGGCCGGGTGAAGCTTGAACGCATTCCCTATTTCGCCGAGCAGGCGCAGGAGTTCCTCGAAGGCACCGAGCAGCTCATCCTGGTGGGGGCCAAGAACCCGGTCGCCTTCTTCGCCTATCCCGGCAAGGAAAGCTGGCTGACGCCGAAGGATGCCGACACGCTGATCCTCGCCCGCCCGGAAGATGACGGCATGGCAGCGCTTGAGGCTCTTGCAGAAGCTGTCGGCGCCCCGGCCCAGGCGCCCGAGCATGTGGCGCTGGCCAAGCCCGACCTTGCCTCCGGTGATCTCGACGCTGACGGCGTCGGCCGTGCCATCGCGCATTTCCTGCCCGAGGGCGCTGTGATGTCTGACGAAGGCGCGACCGCGGGCCTGTTCACCAACATCTATACCGAAACCGCAGCGCCGCACGATCACATGACCCTGACCGGCGGCTCCATCGGCCAGGGCCTGCCGCTGGCAGCCGGCGCGGCGATTGCCTGCCCGGACCGCAAGGTCGTGTGCTTCCACGGCGATGGCGGGGCGATGTACACGCTGCAGTCGCTGTGGACCATGGCGCGCGAACAGCTGGACGTGGTGACGGTGATCCTCGCCAACCGCTCCTACGCCATCCTCAATATCGAGCTGATGCGCGTCGGCGCCGAGAACCCAGGCCCCAAGGCGCTCTCCATGCTCGACCTCCACAACCCGGACCTCAACTGGGTGAAGCTGGCCCAGGGCATGGGCGTTGAGGCGGTGGCCTGCTCGACGGCGGAAGACTTCAACAAGGCGTTCGAGGGCGCGATGTCCCGCAAGGGCCCGTTCCTCATCGAAGCCATTATCTGACCCGGGACGCCGTCCGAAAACGTGACACTCCCCTGTTTCAGCGGGTGCCGCGCGGACCTTTCGCGCCTTCAATACGCACTTCGTGCAGCCCGGCCGCCCCTGCGCTGCCGGGCTGCCGTCTTTTGGGCGTTAACCAGCTAAGCCGCTGGCGAAAAAGCCGTCTTTCCTGCTAGGCTGCCTGAGCCGGGCACGGGGAACCCGGCGCGGGCTGACCAGCAAGGGGATCGGCCCGGCAATTGCATTTTCAGTCTCGAATGAAAACGCATGTGTCCGGGATCAGGCCAGCCACACCACGCGCCACGCCGCCCGGCACTGTGTTCGTCTTGAGGGCAGCCCTGCCATAGGCGCGGGCCGCCAGCCTGCCGGTCTGTCCGGCAGGGTACCGGTGCAGGAATGTGGGGGCGTCATGAACATGACCTTCGGCCGTAACAAGAATGGCAAGAGCGGGGCGGACAAGCCCGACACGGCTGCGCCCGGCGACAGCACGGCAGAGGCTGCAGGCCCTGACGCGACCGCTCCCCGGGATGCCGCCAAGCCCACTCTCAACATCCATGATCTCGGCCTCGACCTTGAAGGCGAGGCGGATGGCTTTGCCGAGCAGGACAGCCCTGACGAGGTTGATCTGGGCATCGAACGGCTGATCCGCTCTGCCGGTGCCGCGCCCAAGCGCGGCGCACAGCCTGCCGATATCGCCGGTGCCAGCGTGACGCCGATCAGCGCCGCCCGGCCCGCCGCAGCGCGTCCCGAAGGTGCAGGCCGCGCCGGCCCGACCCTCAAGGTCACCGACGCTGCCATCGCCGAAGAAGTGGCGAAGGCCGACAATTCAGGCCGCCGCCCGACCATGGCCTCTCTCGGCGACATGCAGCGCCCGCTTGGCGAACGCCTGGTGGAACTGGGATATGTGACGCGCCGCGGCCTCGACACCGCCATCGCCGAACAGGAGCGCAACCCGCACAAGCTGCTGGGCAAGATCCTGTCCGACCTTGATCTGTTCACGGATGAAGTCGCGTCGGTGGAGATCACCTCCGCGCATGACCCGCTGCACACGCTGATCGACCCCGAGGCCATCAAGCTGGCGCCGGAAGACCTGATCCGCACCGCGCAGGCTCTGCCCGTTTCGCGCGGCGGCGGCGCCATCATGGTGGCCCTGTCTCACCCGCGCGAGATCGACCAGGTGGAACTGCTGCGCCCCTATCTGCCCGCCGGCACGCGCATCGAGCCGTGCTTCTGGCCGAAGGCGGCGCTGGCTGAGACCATCGAAGCGGTGCTCGATTACGAGATGTCCGCTGAACGTATCCTCAAGGGGCTGGCGCGCGGCAGCGAAGCCCGCGGCGCCGACGCCACCGTCTGGACCGACCCGGCGGTGCGCCTCGTCAACGCGGCCCTGCTCGATGCGATCCGCGCCGGGGCCAGCCATGCCCATTTCGAGCCGGTGAACGGCTATGTGCGCCTGCGCTACCGGGTGGATGGCGCCATGCAGCTGTCATCCTCCATCGACAAGCGCTTCTGGGCGCCGGTGGCAGCCCATCTGCGCGCCATTGCCGGTCTCGGCGACACGACGGCGGCACACCAGGAAGGCTCCGAGCCGGGTGAATTCACCATGCGCCTGGGCGGCCGCATCTTCCTGTGCGCGCTCAAGACCTTCGACACGCTCAACGGTGAGCGCATGACGATCCGCCTCGGCGAGATCGCGCGCGATCCCATGTCGCTGGGCGAGCTTGGCCTGTCGGACCATTCCGCGGCCCTCGTGCTGCGCTCGCTCGTGCGCCCCTCGGGCATGATCGTCGTTGCCGGTGGCCGCGCCTCGGGCCGCACCACCACGCTTTATGGCATGCTGGGCGAGATGAAGGCTGCGGAGCGCTCCATCTTCACCGTCGAGCGCCGCATCGGCTACCGGCTGCCGCTGGTCAGCCAGCTCGAAGTGACGACGGCGCAGGCCAACAATCCGGAAACCCTGATCGACGACGTGATCGCGCAGGACCCGGATGTTCTCCTGTTCGACAAGATCGAGGACGGGGCCACCGCCCGGTCGCTTGCCAATGCCGCCTCCGCCGGCCGCCTGGTGATGACCTCCATGGATGCCCCGGACAGTCTCGCAGCCCTGATAGAGCTGATCGGCATGGTCGATGACCCGCGCCAGCTTGCCGGGCGCATCACCACGGTGATGGCCCAGCGCCTTGTGCGGCGCCTGTGCTCCGTGTGCAAACAATCCCGCCTGGCGAGTGCCGATGAATGCTTCATCTTTGGCCTTGATCCGACGGACCGGCCCACGGTCTATCACCCCAATGGCTGCCCCTCCTGCCGGTCCACCGGCTATCGGGGCCGCACGGTGATCTCCGAGGTGCTCAACATCGACGATGACATGAACGACCTCATCGCCGAGGGCGCGCCCATCGCCGATCTGCGTGCCGCTGCCGCTTCCAAGGGCTTCCAGACCCTGGCCGAGGACGGCGTGCGCAAGGTGCTGATGGGGGAGGTGAGCCCGGGCGAGCTTGCCCGCGCCGTGGACCTCGCTGCCCGGCTTTAGGCGATACTCAGCTTTCGAGCCTTGGCCCGATCCGGTCAGCCAGCCGGTTGGCTTCGGCGGCGCCTTCCCGTGCATAGGTGTTGCCGAGATTGGCCGCAGCCGGTGTGCAGCGCTTATGGGCGGATTGCTGGCGGCTGTATCCCGCATTGAACGCGGCCACCATCCGGTCCCGCGCCGCCTGCTTGAGGTCGCCGCGGCCCAGCAGCGTCACCATGCGGTCACGCCACACCTGGCCCTCATTGGGGCGGCAGAGCGTGCGCAGGTAATGCACGGCACCAAGAGTGCCTGCCAGCCGCTCAAGTCCTGCTTCCATCACCGGGTCGGCTGTTGCCGGAGCGGGCGCAGGCAGCAGCAGGGCGGCAGCCAATGCCACGCCACATAGGCTCTTGCGTCTCCTGCCCGGGTGCTGCCACATGCCGTTCCCACTCCGCCCGCCGGATCATTGGTCCGGGTGCCCTCTGAAAGGAGCTCATTATGCCGGAATTCCTCGACTTTGTGGCGATAGATCACGTGGTGATCCGGGTGAAGGATCTGGATGCCATGATGGGTTTCTATGAGGGGGTGCTGGGCATGCCGGTGGAGCGCCGGCTCGACCTCGGCCTGGTGCAGCTGCGCGCCGGGGCCAGCCTGATCGACCTCGTGCCCATGGACAGCGAGCTTGGCCGCGCAGGCGGCGGCGCGCCGGATCCGGCGCACCGCAACATGGACCATGTCTGCCTCACCGTTGCTGACTGGGACCCGGACGAGATCCGGTCCTGGCTGGCAGCCCGGGGCGTTGAGGCAGGACCGGTGGAACGCCGCTACGGGGCAGGGGGGTACGGCCCCTCCATCTATGTGCAGGACCCCGAAGGCAACACGGTGGAACTGAAGGGCCCCGCGGACCGCGACCAGTCCGAACGCTGACCCCCGGTCACAGATATCTCTACGTATTTCCTTGGAAGCTGCCCCTGTTTTAGTTAGGGTAACTTACTAATAAGGGTCGCCAAAGGCCCGCAAGGTGCCGAAGGCCCTTAAGGAGGAAGTGCGCAGATGAGTTCCCGTATCCGTTCGAGTGCCGCCCGCAGGATCATGACGGGCATGAAGACGTGGGCTGTTGCCGCGGTGCTGCCGCTGCTGGCAGCCCAGCTTGCCGTCACGCCCGCACATGCCGAGACCTATCCCTATCCGCTGGAAGACATTGCCACCGAGATGACTATCCCGGCGGACCGCTTCGAGGACTGGTGGTCGAAAGCGCCGGAAAAGATGAAGACCGAACTGCGCGGCCTGCCGCTGGCCAAGTGGCGGCCGACGGTGCTGTGCGATTATCTCGGTTTCCGCATGGGCACGCCGGAGGGCGTGGAGTGCCGCGAGCGGGAGTACCGGGAGCGCATGGCATCCGCTGATCAGTGGAACCCGGACGGCAGCTACAGGGGCCCGTCGGAGGAATGCCTCGCCCGCAACAAGACCGACAAATGGGGCCGTCTCATCTGCAACTGATCCGAACCCGCATCCTCTGCACCAGCAACAGGCGCACCGGCAGGTGGCGCCGTAAGGAGCAAGAAATGACCAGGTTTGCGACGTGTCTGTTCGCCGTCATGGCGATGCTGTTCACAGCCCTTCCGACGAAGGCCGAAGCCGCCGGGGACTACACCGCCGAGCTTCAGGCTTTCCTCACCACCCTCGGCCCGGCGGAGCGCGAGCGCTTCGACAATTGGTGGGGCCGGATGCCGGATTACTTCAAGCAGAGCCTGTTCGAATCCAAGTTCGAAAACTGGCGTGAAGTCATCTATTGCGACTATCTGGGCTTCCGTGCCGGGACCCCGCAGAGCGATGCCTGCGTTGCCGAACGCACCGAGAGCTGGCAGCAGAATGCAAGCCAGTGGAACGCCGACGGCAGCTTCCGTGGGCCGTCGGAGGAATGCGTGGCCCGGGGGCAGACGGACCAGTTCGGCCGCCTTGTCTGCGTTGATGAAAGCGTCCGCAAGGATGTGCAGGACTACTGGGACAGCCTGCCGCACGAGCAGAAGCTGAAGGAGTTTTCCCGCCCCGGCCATTTCTGGGAAGCCCTGCAATATTGCAACGAGCAGGAGGGGCTGACGGTCGGCACCGAGCTCTACAAGCAGTGCGAACAGGCCTACGCCAACCAGAACATCCCGATCAATTGACGCGCGGGCATTAGCGCAGATGAAAAAGCCGGAGCATTGCTGCTCCGGCTTTTGTCTTTATACGGACGGGCGATCAGAAGATCGCGTAGCCGCCGTCGATCACGAAGGTGTCGCCTGAGTGATAGGTGGAGGCATCTGACGCCAGATAGACGGCGACGCCGCCGAAATCCTCCGGCTCGCCCCAGCGCCGCGCCGGCACGCGCGGGATCACCCGTTCCGCGAAGGCCGGGGCGTCCTGCGCAGCAGACGTCATGTCGGTGGCGATCCAGCCGGGCAGGATGGCGTTGGCGCGCACGCCGTGCCTGGCGAATTCGACGGCCACGCCCTTCATCATGGAAATGACCGCGCCCTTGGTCGCCGCGTAATGCTCGTTGCGCCCGGCGCCCTCGATGGCGGCAAGGCTGGCCACGCCGACGATGGACCCGCCGGGGTCGCCGTTCTTCGCGCGCTCTTCCATGTGGCGGCAGGCTTCCCGGAAGGTCCAGAACACGCCGTCCAGATTGACTGCCAGCACCTTGCGGTAGAGCTCCGTGGTGATGTTGAGGAAGGAGTTGGCGCCGTAGCCGATGCCCGCATTGGCATAGACCGCGTCGATCCGGCCCATTTTCTCGGCGGTTTCCTTCATCGAGCGGACGACCTGGTCCTCGTCGGACACATCCACCCGCATGGCCGCGATCCTGCCGCGCCTGTGGGCTTCCATCTGTGCGACGGCCTTGGCGTTCTTGTCTTCATTGGTGCCCCAGATCATCACGTCGGCGCCTGCCTGCGCCATGGCGTCCGCCATGCCGAGGCCGATGCCGCCATTGCCGCCGGTCACCAGCGCCACCTTGCCGGTCAGGTCGAAAGGTGCGTAACCCATGCGTTTCCCCTTTGGTGTTGTTGCTTCAAGGATTGGTGTCGGCGGCGACTATAGCGCGCGCGCCGCGGACCGTTCCATGGGCAAGGCCCAACGGGATCGAGGGATGAAGGGCAGACGGGGAGAGGAGGCTGGAAGAATGTCGGGGCCGGGGTCAAGATTGGGGGGCGCAGCCGCGCTAGCCGAACATGGCGTCGATCTCGTCCTGGCTGATGCCGTCATCGCCGGCCTCATCCTCAAGAATGGCGTCGATGTCTTCCTGGTGGGTGCGGATGCCATGGCCGTTGATGATGCCACTGGCCATGTCCACCAGCCGCCGCAGGGTGGCCGCATGGGTGTTGGCCAGATGCGCAACCTTCTCCGCGTCCATGTTTTCGCCGTCACCGACCGCTTCGGTGAGTTCCTTGGCCGCTTTCAGCGCTACCGCGTCCGCCTGCTCGACGATGGCGTCGAATGGATCGCGGAACTTGGGCGGTGAATTCTCATAGGCGAGGATCGCCAGTTCCTTGGCGGCGAAGGTGGAACGGCGGAAATGCTCCTGGTAGCTCAGCGGCTCCCAGGCGGCCACGTCCTCTACGCAATCGGGCATGTCGCAGGCCAGCTCGATGAGCATCACCACCTCGTTGAAGTGGTTGAGATAGTCGGTCGCCAGCAGGGTTTCGGGGTTGATGTTGCGGCCCTTGGCCAGGAGGCCGAGCGTGCGCGGCCACCCCATCTTACCGACGTGGCGCGTTGTCATCTCCAGTTCCTGTGCTGGAGCAGCCCCCATTCCGCACCCTTCACCCGTAGTGCTCCGCGCGGCCGTGACGGCCCGGCGGTTCTTCGACTATGGGTTGCAAGGTAACAAGTCTAATCTTACCGGTCGCTTACCGGGGCGCGACTTTATTAAAATCGTCAGGAATTCCGCCGGATTCGGGCTATTCCGTCACCGGGATTTCATCCAGCACCGAGCACTCGAACTGGGTCTTGTAGGTCAGCATTTCAGCCCCCGGCACAAGGGCACAACTGTAGAGCTCGGCGTCCTTCACCAGGATCATCGACCCGCCGAGAATGCCCTCGACGCTGAAGCCGTCGTCCAGAAGGCTCCCCAGCGTCCGGTCGGTCACCACGAAGGGGCCCTTGCGGCCGTCATCTTCCGCGGCCTCATCGGCGGCGATCACAGACCCCGTGGTCATGACAAGGGCGAGGACCGCAGAGGCGAGGGGCAAGGCGCGGCGCATGGGCGTCTCCTGGAACTGGTAAATCCGGCACATCCGGACGATAGGCAAAGCGGCAGTTTCTTGCCATCAAACCGGTTAACGATGCATGGATAGCATCTGCGCTGCCCGGGGACGACAGGGAGACCCGGGCAGGCATGCCGTCGCCGTCAGCCCTGCCAATGAAGGACTTTGCCCCAGCCCATGTGCGGTCGCTACGCCATCACCCTGCCGCCGGACGCCATGCGGGATCTGTTCGGCTATCCGGAGCAGCCGAATTTTCCACCGCGCTACAATGTGGCGCCGACCCAGCCCGTCCCCATCATCCGCAAGGAGCAGGACGGCCAGCGGCATTTCCAGCTCGTCCGCTGGGGGCTGGTGCCGGACTGGGCGAAGGAAGTGGGGACACGGCCGCTGTTCAATGCGCGCGGCGAGACGGTGGCCGAAAAACCGGCCTTCCGGTCTGCCTTCCGCCGCCGCCGCTGCCTCATCCCGGCCGATGGCTTCTACGAGTGGAAAACTTCCCCGCCATACGCCAGGCAGCCCTATCTGATCCGCCGCAATGACCACGCGCCCCTGACCTTTGCCGGCATCTGGGAGCACTGGCAGTCGCCGGACGGCTCGGAGCTGGAGAGCTGCAGCATCATCACCACCGAGGCCAATGCCACCCTGGCCCCGATCCATCACCGCATGCCGGTGATCCTGGAAGAGGGCGCGTGGGAGACCTGGCTGGACACCACCGAAACCCTCACCCGCGAGGCGCAGGCGCTGATTGCTCCGTCCCCGGATGATTTTCTCGAGGCGGTGCCTGTATCGCGCCGGGTCAATGCGGTGGCCAATGATGACGAGGCCCTGATGGCCGAAGTGGCCCCCGCCGAGGAGCCAAAGCGCGAAAAAAAGACCCCGCCAAAATCAAAGGACAAGGATGACGGCCAGATGTCACTGCTGTGAGCGGGGATGTCAGCGCGGCGTCAGCCATTTGCCCAGCTGTGTATTCGGCTCGACGTCATAGCCGAGCGCCTCGTAGAAGCCGGTCGCCTTGGCGTTCTCGTTGCGCACCAGGAGGTTGATCTTGCCCGCCCCGCGCGCCCGCAGCCAGTCTTCGGCAGCCGCCATCAGGCGACGGCCGAGGTCCGTGCCCTGCTGCTTGGGGGCGACGCTTACGTAATAGACCGTGCCGCGATGCCCGTCATCGCCCACCATCGCGCTGGCAATGACGGCGTCAGCGCAAATCCCCACCAGCACTGTGGAGGAAGGGCCGGAAAGCGCCCGGTCGAAATCCGCCGCGGCATCATTCCAGGGGCGCGTGAGGCCGCAGGCCGCCCACAGGGCCGTGACCGCATCGCGGTCAGCGGCGACGGCATCACGAAAATGAATGTCAGACGCAGACTGGTTTTTTGTCATGCCGGGCAGACCTCCCCAATGAATGCATTGCGGAAGTGCCCGCAAAAACGAGCAATCCATCCTATAAATCCCTATACTCCATGCAACTGGGTTGGTTCGGATTCCTGATGTTTCTCGACGTCCTCATTCTGTTTGCGCTGGTGGTGTTCAACGGCTTCTTCGCCTTGTCGGAGATGGCCGTTGTCTCGTCCCGCTCTGCGCGCCTGCAGGCACTGGCCGACGGCGACAGCAAGTCGTCCGGCGCCAGGGTTGCCGCGCGCCTGCGCGAGGAGCCGGAACGTTTCCTGTCGACGGTGCAGATCGGCATCACCCTGATCGGTGTTCTGTCCGGTGCCTTCGGTGCCGCCACCGTGTCCGAGCCGCTGGCTGAAATCCTCACCGGTGTCGAGTGGATCGGCACCTATGGGGAGCCGCTGGCCTTCGGCCTCGTGGTGGTGATCGTCACCATCCTCACCCTGGTTATCGGCGAACTGGTGCCCAAGCGCATCGCGCTCGGCAATCCGGAATTCTTCGCCAGCGCCATCGCGCGACCCATGCAGGGCCTGTCGCGGCTGTTCAGCCCGCTGGTGGACTTGCTCTCGGTACTGAGCGATCTCACCCTCCGATTCCTCGGTATCTCGGCGGAGCCCGTCAGCCAGGTGACCGAGGAGGAAATCCGCCAGCTGGTGATCGAGGGTGCGGAGGCCGGCGCCATCGAGGATGTGGAGCGCGACATCGTGCACCGCGTCTTCCGCCTCGGCGACAAGATGGCCTACGACATCATGACCCCGCGCCGTCAGCTGCCGTGGCTCGACATCGAAGCCCCGCTGGAGCGCAACGCCGCGGTGATCCGTGAAAGCCAGTCCATGCGCTACGTGGTCGGCCGCGGCCCCACGCGCGAGCCTGTGGGCGTGATCCGCGCCGAGGACCTGCTGGCGGGCCTGCCGCAGAGCGCCGAGATTGATCTGTTCGCCAGCATGAGCGCGCCGCTCTACGTGCCGGAAAGCGCCAAAGCCCTGCAGGTGCTGGGCATCATGCAGTCGGAAAACAAGTTCATGGCGCTGGTGGTGGACGAGTTCGGCGAAGTGCAGGGGGCGATCACCATGGCGGAAATCTTCCGTGCCATGGTCGGTGACGTGACGCCCGATGGCAGCGCCCCGCGCCTCGACATCATCTCCCGCAAGGACGGGTCGTTCCTGGTGGATGGCGGTGCCACGGTGGACGAGCTGAAAGACGTGCTCGGCCTCCAGTCCCTGCCCGGCGAGGACACCGAGGACTTCAACACGCTTGCCGGGGCGATGCTGCATTATTTCGGCCGCCTGCCGACCGAGGGCGATGAATTCGTCTGGGACGGCTACCGCTTCGAGGTCATCGACCTCGACGGCACCCGGATCGACAAGGTGATGATCGCGCCCCTGCGCAATATTCCGATTGCCGGTCTGCGCAGCGCTGTCGGCAACAGATAGAAAGCCGGTCTGCGCAGCGCTGTCGGCAGCAAATAGCTAGACCAGCTTGCCGGGGTTCATGATGCCCTTGGGGTCAAGTGCCTGCTTGATCGCCCGCATCGCCCCCAACGCCACGTCCGACTTGTAGCGGGTGATCTCCTCGCGCTTCAGCGTGCCGATGCCGTGCTCCGCCGAGATCGAGCCATTGAGCCGCGCGACGACGCCATGCACGATGTCATTCATCGCCTGCCACTGGCCGATGAATTCTTGCGGGTCCATGTCCACCGGCTGGCTTAGATTGAAGTGGATATTGCCGTCGCCGATATGGCCGAAGGGGACGGGCCGGATGCCCGGCATGGCGGCTTCGATGTCGCGTGTGGCCTGGTCCAGAAAGTCCGGCACGCGGGAGACCGGCACGGAAACATCATGCTTGATGCTGGCGCCTTCGAGCTTCTGCGCTTCGGACATGTTCTCGCGCAAGGCCCACAGGGCCTGCCGCTGGGTTTCGCTTTCAGCCAGGACCGCGTCAAGCACGAGGCCCGCCTCCATCGCACCGCCGAGCCCGGCTTCAAGCACGCCGCGCAACCAGCCATCGGTGCCCGCGGTCAGTTCCACCAGCACGTACCATTGATGGGCATCGCCGAACGGGTCCGCCGCATCCTCGAAATGCCGCAGCACCAATTCGAAGCCCGAGCGTTTGATGATTTCGAAAGTGGCGACGAGCCCGCCGGAAACATCTTGCAGCCGCGCCAGAAGTTCGACCGCGGCCTGCGGGTCGCGCACCGCGACAAAAGCCGTCTCGGTAGCCTTGGGGGCAGGGTAGAGCTTCAGGACGGCGCCGGTAATGATCCCCAGCGTGCCTTCCGCCCCGGCCAGAAGCCGCGTCAGGTCATAGCCCGTATTGTCCTTGCGCAGGCTCGTGAGCCCGTTCCAGATCTCGCCATTGGGCAGCACCGCCTCAAGCCCCAGCACCAGGTCGCGCATGGAACCGTAGCGCAACACCGCGGTGCCGCCCGCATTGGTGGAGATGACCCCGCCGACCTGGCACGAGCCTTCCGACGCAAGGCTCAGGGGAAACAGCCGGTCGATCTCTGACGCGGCGTCCTGAATGGATTGCAGGGTGCAGCCCGCATCCACCACCATGGCGTTGTTGAGCGCATCCACCGCGCGCACCTTGTTCATCCGCTCCAGCGAGACAATGACCTGTCCGCCGCTTGCGTCAGGGATCTGCCCGCCGACCAGCCCCGTATTGCCGCCCTGCGGCACCAGCGGCGTGCCGGTCTCATCCGCCACCTTCACGATGGCCGACACGGCCTCGACGCTGCCGGGCCGCAGCACAAGCGGTGTCTCACCCCGGTAAAGCCCGCGCCACTCGACGAGATATTTCTCGAGGTCATCGCGCCCGCCCACAAGCGCGCCGCCGGGGCCTGCGGCCTCGATGAAGCGGTCAATCACGTCTGGCGTGAGGGCGGGGGATGTATGCGTCTGCGTGTCCATGCTGATGAGGTAAACCGCCCGTGCTTTTCCGTCAAAGGACTAAAACCCGTCAGCCGCGCGGGGCTGCGGCCCGCCTGAGCCGGTCATTGATCGCCTCGCCGATCCCCTCATGGGGCACGGGCATGACGGCGATGCCGTCAGGCGTCTGTGCGTCGAGCGTGCGCAGCATGGCAAACAGGTTGGCCGCCGCTTCCACAAGATCGCCGGTCACGCTCAGATTGGCCATCGGCCCCTGATGGGCGGGCACATCCGGCCCCAGTGCCAGCAACGCTTCCCCCGGCGTGACGCTGGTGGCGTTGAGGCGCACCCGCGCGTTGGGCGCGTAGTGCGAGGCCATCATCCCCGGCGCTTCGATGGCACCGGGCGCGGCTGTTTCAACCGGCCCGCACACCGCCTCAAGCGCGGCCCGGGTGATTGTGCCGGGCCGCAGCAGGCGGACCCTGTCGCCGTCAACGGCAATGACGGTCGATTCCAAGCCAACCCGGCACGGCCCGCCATCAAGGATCATGTCGAGCCTGTCACCGAGCCCGTCCGCCACATGCTGAGCCGTGGTGGGGCTGACGCCGCCGGAGGGGTTGGCGCTGGGGGCGGCCAGTGGGTGGCCGGTGCGGCGGATCAGCGCCTGGGCTGTGGCATGGTCCGGCATCCGCACGGCCACGGTGTCGAGCCCGGCGGAGGCCAGCAGTGATACGGCGCAATCCGCCCTGCGCGGCAGCACCAGCGTCAGCGGGCCGGGCCAGAAAGCCTGTACCAATTTTCGCGCCGTCTCGCCCATGTCGCCGAGCGTTTCGGCCATGTCGACGCCGCTCACATGGCTGATCAGCGGGTTGAATTGCGGCCGTCCCTTGGCCTCGAAGATGCGCGCCACGGCGGCATCATTGGTGGCATCCGCCCCCAGCCCGTAAACAGTCTCGGTGGGAAAGGCCACAAGCCCGCCGTCGCGCAGCAGGCCCGCCGCGCGGCCGATCGCGTCCTGATCCGCCAGGACGGGCAGAACCGGAGGCGGGGAGGGGGAAGAAAGGTCCGTCATGGCGCGCAATCTGCCATGGCCCCCTGCACCGATGAAAGCCACATTTGCAGGCGGGCATGGCCCTCCGGCTGGAACTCACCGCCAATTCTGCTATCTGTTGCCTCAACCAGAGATATCCAGCAGCACGCTGCGTCACAGCAACTTGTGAGAGACACCGCATGACCTATCGTCCGCCCGTCCGCGACATGTCCTTTGCGCTCAACGAGATCGCCGGTCTGAAAGACCTGTGCGGCACCCAGGCGTTCCCGGATCTCGAGCCGGACCTGATCGAGCAGGTGCTGGAGGAATCCGGCCGCATGGCAGGCGACCTGCTCGCCCCGCTCAACTGGACCGGCGACCAGCAGGGCGCGCGTCTGGAAGCCGACGGCGTGAAGGCACCGGACGGGTTTGCCGACGCCTATAAGCAGTGGTTCGAGGCCGGTTGGTGCTCGATCCCCGGTGACGTGAATTATGGCGGTCAGGGCCTGCCCCTGGCCCTCGCCGTGGCGGTGCAGGAATATATCAACCAGGCCAACATGGCCTTCGGCCTGTGCCCGATGCTGAGCCAGGGCGCGGTTGAAAGCCTCACCCAGCACGGCTCTGACGAGTTACGCGAAAAATATCTGCCCAAGCTGCTGAGCGGCGAATGGACCGGCTCCATGAACCTCACCGAGCCGCAGGCAGGCTCGGATGTGGGCGCGCTCAAGGCGAAGGCTGAGCCTGTGGGCGACGGCAGCTACAAGATCAAGGGCACCAAGATCTACATCACCTGGGGCGACCACGACATGGCGGAGAACATCATCCACCTCGTGCTTGCCCGCCTGCCGGATGCCCCGGAAGGCACCAAGGGCGTGTCGCTGTTCCTGGTGCCGAAATATTTCGTCAATGACGATGGCTCGCTTGGCGAGGCCAATGATCTCAAATGCATCGGGCTTGAAAAGAAGCTCGGCATTCACGCCAGCCCCACCTGCGTCATGTCCTATGGCGAGAATGACGGCGCCATCGGCTGGCTGATCGGCGAAGAGAACAAGGGCATGCGCTGCATGTTCACCATGATGAACAATGCCCGCCTCAATGTGGGCATGCAGGGCGTCGGCATCGCCGAGCGTGCCTACCAGCAGGCGCTGGACTATGCGATGGAGCGCCGCCAGGGCAAGGCACATACGCCGTATACGGAAAGCCAGGACGGCCCGTCCGCCATCATCGACCACCCGGATATCCGCCGGACCCTGATGACCATGAAGGCGATGACGGAAGCCACCCGCGGCATCTGCTATGCCAACGCTGTCGCCATCGACCTTGAGCACAATGGCGATGACGAAACCAGACGCAAATGGGGGCAGGGCCGCGCGGCGCTGCTGACGCCGATCTCCAAGGGCTTCTCCACCGATATCGGTGTCGATGTGGCGTCCATGGGCATCCAGATCCATGGCGGCATGGGCTTCATCGAGGAGACGGGCGCCGCCCAGCACCTGCGCGACAGCCGCATCGCCCCCATCTATGAGGGCACCAACGGCATTCAGGCGATTGACCTTGTGACCCGCAAGCTGACCATGAATGGCGGCGAGGTGATTGCCGATTTCCTCAATGAGATCGACGACACTGCCAAGCAGTGCGCGGCTTCCAATGACGAAAAGCTCGTGACCATCGGTCGTGAGCTGGCCGACGCCAATGCCGTGCTGCGCGAGACGACGGACTGGCTGCTGGAGGCCATGAAGACCGAGGCAACCGACGCGCTGGGCGGGGCCACGCCCTATCTCAAGATGATCGGCACGGTGGCAGGCGGTGCCTATCTCGCCAAGGGCGCGCTGGCGGCGCACCCGAAGGCGGCTGACGACGCTTATCTCGCCGGGCGGGTCGAGATGGCGGCGTTCTACGCCACCAACATCCTGCCGCAGGCGGCGGGCCTCAAGGCGCCGGTGACGTCGGGGGCGCAAGGGCTTTATGCCCTGAGCCCGGACCTTCTGGCGTCCTAGTCATAGCTGCCTTTCCATTGGGGTACGTTGACGGCGCAGGGCCCGTCACGTACCCCAATGCGCAAAGGAGCCCCCATGTCCGATACCCTCTCCGCCTCAGAGCCGCGCGCGCAAATCCCCTATAATCTGTCTGAAATCAGCTATCCCTACGGCCTCAAGAAAGCGCCGGAGCTGGGTCAGACGATCGAGATGGCACCGGGCATCCACTGGCTGCGCATGCCGCTGCCCTACATGCTCGACCACATCAATCTTTACCTGATCGAGGATGGCGACGGCTGGGTAATCGTTGATACCGGCGTCAACACGTCGAAGGTGCGCGACTTGTGGGAAACGGTGTTCGAGGGCGTCATGGGCGGCCGTCCGGTCACCAAGGTGATCGTCACCCATCTGCACCCGGATCATGTGGGCCTCGCCGGCTGGCTGACACGGCGGTTTGGTGTTGAGCTGTGGATGTCGCGCACGGACTATCTCATGTGCCGCAATCTGGTGCTCGACACCGGCACCGAGGCACCCGAAGAGGGCATCCGGTTCTACCGCGAAGCAGGCTTCAACGATGCGCAGATCGAGCGCTACCGGAAGCGTTTCGGCGGTTTCGGCAAGGACGTCTCGGCGATCCCGCAGAGCTTCCGCCGCCTCGTCGGCGGGCAGGAGATGAAGATCGGCGGCCGCACCTGGCGCGCCATTGTCGGCAGCGGCCATGCGCCGGAACATATCTGCATGTATTGCCCCGAGGCCGGTGTGCTCTTGTCGGGCGATCAGGTGCTGCCGCGCATCTCGTCCAATATCAGCGTCCAGCCCACCGAGCCGCAGGCCGACCCGCTGACCGACTGGCTGGAAAGCTGCGCCCGCATCCGCGACGAACTGCCGGCGGACACGCTTGTCGGCCCGGCGCATAACGAGCCGTTCTACGGTGTGAAGGTGCGCCTGCAGGCGCTGATCGACGAGCACGAGGAAGACCTCGGCAAGCTCGAAACGATGCTGGCGGAACCGAAGAAGCCCAACGAGGTGTTCAGCGCCCTGTTCCGCCGTCCGATCACGGATGATCTGGTGCATATGGCAACCGGCGAGAGCCTGGCCCACCTCAACTGCCTCATCACCCGCGGCCGCGCCCGCCGCTTCATGGGCGAAGACGGCGTCGCCCGCTACGTGCAGTCCAGCCGGGAAGATGCGGCGGCGTAAGGCCTAGAGCCACTTCTGCTTGCGGAAGAAATAGACCTGGATCGCCACCAGGATCACCAAAGCGCCGGTGACGATCCAGAATCCGTTGGCACTGTGGGACAGGGGCAGGCCGCCCACATTGATGCCCAACAGCCCGGTGATGAAACCGAGGGGCAGCATGATCGCCGCCACCACCGACAGCATGTACATGTTGCGGTTCATCTGGTCGGAGGCCCGGTGCATCAGCTCTTCCTGAACCACCGCCGCCCGCTCGCGGGTGGCGTCGAGGTCCTCGAGGATGCGCAGATTGTGATCCACGATCTCGCGCAGATGCGCCCGCTCCCGATCCGTGAACGGACCAACGCCCACCTGCAGCGCGTTGAGCGCCTCGCGCTGCGGCGCCAGGAAACGGCGCAGGGTGATCGCCCGCCGCCGCATCCGCCCCAGCTCGCGCTCGATGCCGCGGCCCGAGGCGGTGGCGTCGTCCAGCGCGGCTTCCTCCAGCTCGTCCACCGTCTCGTCGATGGCGCTCACCGCGTCATCCACCCGCGCCGACAGCCGGTCGGCGAGCAGGTGAAAGAGTTCGGTCACTGATTTGGGCTTCGCCGGTCCCGTCACCCGCTGGCGCAGGGCGTCGATGCTCTGCAGCCGCCGGTGCCGCGTGGTGATCATGCGCCCGGGCTCGATCCAGCAGCGGATGGAGATCATGTCCTCCGGCCGCTGGCCGGGATTGAGATTGACCCCGCGCAGGGTCACCTGCACGGCAGTGCCGAAATCAATGGTGCGCGGGCGTGATTCGGTGGCCAGCAGGCCGTCGGCGGCGATCGGCTCCACGCCGCTGTCCTCGCGGATGTAGCGGGCGCTGGTCTCATGGGTGTAGTCGAGGTGGATCCAGATCTCGCCCTTGTCCGGCGTCCAGCTGCGCACCTCGTCCCAGCCCACCTGCCGTGCATCCCCCTTGCCATCGAGCAGGAAGGCACAGACAAGACCATCCGTTTCCTCGGATGGTACGGTTGGCTGAGTAGGGGTGGGGGTCTGTGTCATTGCTCCGTCCATCCTGCCGGTGCGGGGGGCTTTTCATGATTCGCGTCACAAAGCTTGCAGCGCGGCGCCGCTGCGGCACAATGGCGTTGTGCCGAGGCAAACATGACAACAGCGCTGATCACCCACCCCGACTGCGACCTGCACGCCCCGCCGGAGAAACACCCCGAGCGCGTGGCCCGCATCGCCGCCGTGCTGTCGGCCCTCGAGGGGCCCGAGTTCGACGCCCTGACGCGCCTGCGTGCCCGGCCCGTGACGAGCGGCCAGCTTCTGCGCGTCCACCCGCAAAGCCATCTGGCCGCCATGGACGAGGCCGTGCCGCAGGACGGCTACAGCTTCATCGATGCGGACACGGTGATGGCGCCGGGCACGCTGACCGCAGCCCACCTCTCAGCGGGCGCCGCCGTGCAGGCGGTTGATCTCGTGATGGCCGGGGATGCGCGCAATGTCTTCTGCGCCATGCGTCCGCCCGGCCACCATGCAGAGCCCGAGACCGCCATGGGCTTCTGCTTTTTCAGCAACGCCGCCATCGCCGCCCGCCACGCCCAGGCGGTGCACGGGCTTGAGCGCGTGGCGGTTGTCGATTTCGATGTTCATCACGGCAACGGCACGGAAGCCGCCTTCTTCCACGAGCCGACGCTGTTCTATGCGTCCACCCACCAGCACCCGCTCTATCCGGGCACCGGTGCTGCTGACGTGACGGGGGTGGCCGACAACATCCTCAACGTGCCCCTGCCGCCGCACGCGGACGGTGCCATGATGCGCGCCGCCTATGAGGAGAAGATCCTTCCGGCGCTGGACCGGTTTGCCCCGCAGCTCCTCATCATCTCAGCCGGCTTTGACGGCCACCTGGCAGACCCGCTGGCGCAGATGGAGCTGACGGATGGGGACTTCACCTGGATGACGCAGCAGCTCTGCGCCGTTGCAGCCCGCCATTGCGAAGGCCGCCTCATATCGCTACTTGAAGGGGGCTATGATCTGGATGCGCTGGGCAGCGCCACGGCAGCCCATCTGCGCGCCCTCATGGCAGCGTAATTCTCAAAGCCCGCCCACAGGACACGTTCACATGGCCGACAAGATCCCCGCCGATATCAAGAAACTCTCCTTCGAGGCTGCGCTTGAGGAACTTGAAGGCATCGTCAGCCAGCTTGAGGGCGGCGACGTGGATCTGGAAAAGTCCATCGAGGTCTATGAGCGCGGCACGGCGCTGAAGGCCCATTGCGAGGCCAAGCTGCGGGAAGCCGAGATGAAGGTCGAAAAGATCAGTCTCGGCCCGGATGGGGCCCCCGCCGGCACCGCCGCCGCCCATATGGACGACGACTGAGCCCGGCCTGAAAACAGGGCTTTTCCCCCGCTTTTGACAGCTCGCCTGACCCCGGTGCCGCCACCGCGCGCCGGGCCACCTTGATTCCATACGCAAAAGGCGTGAGCCTTGCAGCATTCCCCTACGCAAATGCCGCGTCGGGGCCTGTCGCTGCCGCATATCCGGGAGACCCGCATGGCCGATAATCTGCCCGCCAAGACGCCGCTTCTGGACAAGGTCTCGGTGCCGTCCGACCTCCGCGCCCTGCCGGAAAAGGACCTGCGCCAGTTCGCCGACGAATTGCGGGCGGAAACCATTTCAGCGGTGTCGGAAACCGGCGGCCATCTGGGTGCGGGGCTTGGCGTGGTAGAACTCACCACGGCCATCCACTACGTGTTCAACACGCCTGACGACCGCCTGATCTTCGATGTGGGCCACCAGTGCTACCCGCACAAGATCATCACCGGCCGCCGCGACCGCATCCGCACCCTGCGCCAGGGCGGCGGGCTGTCCGGCTTCACCAAGCGGGCGGAGAGCGAGTACGACCCTTTCGGCGCGGCGCATTCTTCCACGTCGATTTCCGCCGGTCTCGGCATGGCGGTGGCGCGCGACCTGAAAGAGGGCGACAACAATGTGATTGCGGTCATCGGCGATGGCGCCATGTCCGCCGGCATGGCCTATGAGGCGATGAACAATGCAGGCGCGCTGGGCAGCCGCCTGATCGTCATCCTCAACGATAACGACATGTCCATCGCTCCGCCGGTGGGGGCCATGTCCGCCTATCTGGCCCGGCTCATTTCCGGCTCGTCATACCGGACCTTGCGCAATTTCGCCCGCCAGCTGGCAGAGAAGATGCCGCGCACGCTGGAAACCACCGCCAAGCGCGCGGAAGAATATGCTCGCGGCATGGCAACCGGCGGCACATTGTTCGAGGAGCTGGGCTTCTATTACGTGGGCCCCATCGACGGGCACAATCTCGACCATCTGCTCCCGGTACTGAAGAATGTGCGGGACGCCAAGGACGGGCCGATCCTCATTCATGTGGTGACGCAAAAGGGCAAGGGCTATGCCCCCGCCGAGGCCGCTGCGGACAAATATCATGGCGTATCGAAGTTCGACGTCATCACCGGCACCCAGCAGAAGGCCAAGGCCAACGCGCCCGCCTATACCAAGGTGTTTGCCAATGCGCTGGTGACGGAAGCCGAGGAAGACGACCGGATCGTCGCCGTCAACGCCGCCATGCCCGGCGGCACCGGGCTTGATGTTTTCGCTGGACGGTTCCCCAAGCGCAGCTTTGATGTGGGCATCGCCGAGCAGCACGCGGTGACATTTGCAGCGGGGCTGGCGACCGAGGGCATGAAGCCCTTTGCCGCGATCTATTCCACCTTCCTGCAGCGCGCCTACGATCAGGTGGTCCATGACGTGGCGATTCAGAAGCTGCCCGTGCGCTTTGCGATTGACCGCGCGGGCCTTGTGGGCGCCGACGGGCCGACCCATGCAGGCGCGTTCGACATCACCTATCTGTCCACTTTGCCGGGCTTCGTGGTGATGGCCGCAGGCGATGAGGCCGAACTGGTCCACATGGTGCGCACGGCGGCAGCCTATGACGAGGGTCCCATCGCCTTCCGCTACCCGCGCGGGGAGGGCATGGGCGTGGACATGCCGGAACGCGGGCAAATGCTCGAGATCGGCAAGGGCCGCGTGCTGCGGGAAGGCTCGAAGATCGCGATCCTCAGCCTCGGCGGCAGGCTGGCCGAATGCCTGGCCGCTGCCGATGATCTTGCCGCCCATGGCCTGTCCGCCACCGTGGCGGATGCGCGCTTTGCCAAGCCGCTGGATATTGACCTCATCACCCGCCTGGCGGATGACCATGAGGTGCTCATCACCATCGAGGAAGGGTCGGTCGGCGGCTTCGGCAGCCATGTGCTGCAGCATCTCGCGATGAGCGGGCGGCTTGACCGGGGGCTGAAAATCAGGCCCATGGTGCTGCCTGATCGCTTTATCGATCAGGACAAGCCCGGCGTCATGTATGCGGAAGCGGGCCTCGACAGGGCAGCCATCGTCGCAACCGCGATGTCGGCCCTCGGCGTGGCGGAAACCGTGAGCGACACTGCGCCCCAACGCGCCTGAGACCCAAACCGGGTCTGAGGCCCCACCGCCCCAATTCGGAGAACTTCCGTGCGGCTTGATCTCTTGCTCGTGGACCGCGGGCTTGCTCCCTCGCGCGCCCGTGCGCAGGCCGAAATCAAGGCCGGCCGGGTGAAGGTGCGCGGCGTCGTCGCCGCCAAGCCGTCCCAGGAGTTTGATCCGGATACGGACATCACCCTGGACGAGCCCGCGATCCCCTATGTGTCGCGCGCAGGCCTGAAACTCGCCCACGCGCTGGACCAGTTCGGCATTCCGTCCAGGGACAAGGTGGTGCTGGATATTGGCGCCTCGACCGGCGGCTTCACCGATGTTGTGCTGACCCGCGGCGCAAGACGCGTCTATGCGGTGGATGTGGGGCGCGATCAACTGTCGGAAAAATTCCGCACCGATGACCGCGTCATTTCCCTTGAAGGTCAGGATGCACGGACGCTGACACAAGCGCAGATCACCGAGCCGGTGGATCTCATCGTCTGCGACGTGTCTTTCATTTCCGCCACCAAAGTGCTGCCCCATGCCTGCACATTCGCAAGCACGCCCGCTCGGCTCGTGGTGCTGGTGAAACCGCAATTCGAAGTGGGGCGCGAGGCCATCGGCAAGGGCGGTATCGTCAAGGATCAGGATGCCCGCCAGAGTTCCATCGAAACGGTCAGCGCGGCCATTACGGAGATGCCCGGCTGGACCATTACCGGCTGCGTGGAAAGTCCCATCGCCGGGGGCAGCGGCAATGTTGAGTTCCTGCTCGGGGCGCGCCTGGATGAAAAAGAATGATGGATAACGCGACCGACAAGGTGACGCTGACGGGGCTTGCCCATAAGGGCGACGCCATGGGCGAGATTGATGGCGAGACCATCTATGTGGATGGCGGCGCGCCGGGGGACGTGGTGTCCCTCAACATGCAGGGCGCGCGCCCGCGCATTGTCGCGGTGCATGAGCCGTCGCCCCATCGCGTCGAGCCGCCCTGCCCGCAGGCGGGCCAGTGCGGCGGCTGCACGCTGCAGCATGTGAGCGACGGCTTTGTCGCGGAGTGGAAGCGCGAGCAGGTAATCTCGGCACTGGCCCATCGAGGTATTGAGGCGGAGGTGACGCCCACAATCACCGTGCCGCCCCGCTCGCGCAGGCGGGCGACCTTCGCGGCCCGCCGCAGCAATGCAGGCGTGGTGATCGGCTTCCATGAAAAAGCGTCTTCGCACATTGTCGATGTGTCGCCCTGCCTGCTGGTGGAGCCCGCCATCATCGAGGGCCTGCCGGCGCTGGCGAAGCTTCTGGAACCGGGCCTCACGCGGCGCGGGGAGGCGCGGGTCTCCGTCACCACCTCCACCAACGGGCTGGATGTGGCCGTCGAGATGCCGGGCAAGACGCTTGATCGCGCGCTGCTGTCGCATCTGTCCGAAGCCGGGCAGGCGGCGGGGCTGGCGCGCCTCACCTGGAACAATGAGCCGGTGGCTGAATGGCGGCCGCCGGTGATCGAGTTTGACGGGCTGGCCTGCGTGCCGCCGGCGGGCGGTTTCCTGCAGGCGGTGGCTCAGGCGGAGGACGCCCTGCGCACCCGCGTGATCGAGGCGGTGACCGCGCGCAAGCGGGTGCGGCGTGTAGTTGACCTGTTTTCCGGCTGCGGCGCCTTCACCCTGCCGCTGGCGCGGCTGGCCAAGGTGGACGCGTTTGACAGCGATGCGGCAGCCATTGCGGCGCTCGACAAGGCGACCCGCCATTTGCAGGGGCTGAAGCCGATCCGCGCCGATAAGCGTGACCTGTTCCGCCGCCCGGTCTTTGCCTTGGACCTCAAGGATTATGATGTGGCGGTGATTGACCCGCCGCGCGCCGGGGGGCTGGCCCAGTGCGAACAGCTGGCAAAATCCAAGGTGCCGGTGGTGGCAGCCGTCTCCTGCAACCCGGCCACCTTCGCCCGAGACGCGCGGGTGCTGATCGATGGCGGCTACCGGCTTGGGGCGGTGACCCCGGTCGATCAATTCCGCTGGTCGCCCCATGTAGAACTGGTCGCGGTGTTCGAACGCTCCTAGATTAGGGGTATGAGCGATGCATCCGCAGCCTCGGGCTCCCGTCCTGCTCTCAGGCTCGCCTACGGCCTGAGCCAGGGCGCGCGCGTGGCGTGGTATCTGGGCCAGTATGCTGCCACACGGCGCATCGTCGGCCCGCTGCGCGACGAGACATCAAAGCCCCTGCGTACCGACGGCAAGGCACCGGACCGCCGGGCGCTGCTGAAGGCTGTGGCTGATCTGTTCGCCCGCGACTGGCGCAATGTGGAAAAGGGTATCTACGCCGCCCCGCATGACATGTCGCCACGCCCGGTCAGCGGCTTGCGCAAGGCGCGCGCCTATTTGAAAGACGTGCCGCGGGTCGACGGCCGCAGGCGGGCGCGCGGGCACTCCGAAGTGCTCAACGAGGAGCGCCGCCAGCGCTTCCCCCGCTACTATCTTCAGAACTTTCACTACCAGACAGGCGGCTGGCTGGATGATGCCTCGGCTGAGATCTACGACACCCAGGTGGAGGTGCTGTTCACCGGCACGGCGGACGCCATGCGGCGGCAGGCGCTTGTGCCGCTGGCCGACGCGCTCAGGGGCCGCGACCAGCGCGATGTGGCGATGCTGGATGTCGCCTGCGGCACCGGCCGCTTCCTGACCTTTGTGTGCGACAACTACCCCCGCCTCAATCTGACGGCGGTGGATCTGTCGCCCAACTATCTCGCCAAGGCACGGCGGACCCTGAAACGGTGGCGGCAGGTGCGCCTGGCCAATGCCAATGCCGAGCGGCTGCCCGTGCCCGACAACAGCCAGGACGTGGTGACCTGCATCTATCTGTTCCACGAACTGCCGCCGAAGATCCGCCGCGTGGTGGCGGCTGAGCTGGCGCGTGTCCTCAAGCCCGGCGGGCGGCTGATTTTCGTGGATGCCCTGCAGAAGGGCGATACGGAGGGCATGGACGCGCTCCTCGATTTCTTCCCCTGGGCATTCCACGAGCCCTATTTTGACTCTTACACCAAGGAAGATCTGACCACGCTGTTCAGCAAGGCCGGTCTGACGCCGCTGAGCGAGACGCCGGTCTTCCTGTCGAAGGTCATGAGCTTCGAAAAAAGCTGAGCCGGATCAAACCCTCCCCTCGATGGGGAGGGGCGGCGGCGTGAGCCGACGGGGTGGGGGGTGCGGGCTCGGTCCGTGGAGATGGCGCTCAGGCGGGCTGAGAGAGATCCTCCGGTCAAGCCGGAGGATGAGCGGGAAAAAATATACCGCTATCCCTCCGGCTTGACCGGAGGGTCTCCGGGTGAGGGCGCACATACTCACCCTCCCCACGAGGGGGAGGGGCTTGAATGGCGCGGGGGCTGTGCCCGGCCTTACACGTGGTGCAGGTGGCGGCGGATGGCTGCGAGGATTTCTTCGGGGCTGGCCAGGAGCGGTTCGAGCTTCACCACGACGATTGTGGCCGCGCGCCCGTCCTCGCCGCGCTTTGGTGACCAGATCTTGGTCATCAGGTCGCGCAGCGGGTCTTCCTTGTCCTCGGAGATCACGATCTCCTCGATCGGCGCGGCCAGCGTCAGCTCCAGATGGGCGTTGCGGATCGTGCGGACCGAGCGGTCATAGATGCGCACATTGCGGATGCCGGTCCAGGGCAGCCAGCCCATACCGTCGAGATAAAGCCCCTTCGGCTCGACCTTGAGCTGGGCCTTCTCGGTACGGACCATCGGGAAGAAGTAGAACGCCGCCGCCAGCATCACGATGGCCAGCAGATAGAGCCCCGGCACCGACGACATCACGCCGCCGAGCAGGAAGAACAGCCCGAAAAACGTGCCGCCATAGACCATCATCTCGCCGGCCTGGCGCTGATAGGTGGTGGCAAAGGAGGACGGCGGCGCATTGTCCTCGAAGGGATCGGAACCCGTCATGCCGTCATCCTTCTCTCTTCGCTAGCGGCCCAGATCCAGCCCGTCCACGCGGCCCGTCTGTGCCCGGTGGCGCAGGAGCTGGTCCGCCAGCACGCAGGCCATCATCGCTTCACCGACCGGCACCGCGCGGATGCCGACGCAGGGGTCGTGCCGTCCCTTGGTGATGACACTGGTGTCCTGCCCGTCGAGATCAACCGTATCTCGTGGGGTGAGGATGGAGGAGGTGGGTTTCACCGCGAAGCGGGCGATGATGTCCTGCCCGGTGGAAATGCCGCCCTGGACGCCGCCCGCATGGTTGGCGGTGAAGACGGGTGTGCCGTTCTCCATGCGCATCTCATCGGCGTTTTCCTCGCCGGTCAGCGCCGCCACATCCATGCCGTCGCCGATCTCGACGGCCTTCACCGCGTTGATGCTCATCAGCGCCTGCGCCAGTTCCGCATCCACCTTGCCATAGATGGGCGCGCCGAGACCTGCGGGAATGCCGCGTGCCTGCACTTCGATGGCCGCGCCGCAGGACGAGCCCGCTTTGCGGATGCCGTCGAGATACTCCGCCCATTTGTCTGCCGTGGCAGCATCCGGGCACCAGAACGGATTGTCCTCGAGGATCGACCAGTCCCAGTCGTCGCGGGGCAGGGTGAGCTTGTGCGGGCCCATCTGCACGAGCGCGCCGCGGATCTCGACGCCGTCGCCAAGAATAGCCGTCAGGATCTTGCGGGCGATCGCCCCTGCAGCCACGCGTGCGGCGGTCTCACGGGCTGATTGCCGCCCGCCACCGCGATAATCACGGATGCCGTACTTGGCGTAATAGGCATAATCCGCATGCCCCGGCCGGAACTTGGACTTGATGTCGCCATAGTCCTTCGACCGCTGATCGGTGTTCTCGATCATCAGGCTGATCGGCGTGCCGGTTGTTACCTGCACACCGTCTTCCTCGCGCGGGAAGACGCCGGAGAGGATGCGCACCTGGTCCGGTTCGCGGCGCTGGGTCGTATACTTGTTCTGCCCGGGCTTGCGCTTGTCCATCCACACCTGGATGTCGTCTTCCGTCAGCGGAATACCCGGCGGGCAGCCATCCACCACGCAGCCGAGCGCGGGCCCGTGCGACTCGCCCCAGGTGGTGACGCGGAAGAGATGTCCGAAAGTGTTGTGGCTCATGAAGGCTAAGCTAGTGCGGCAGCGCCAAAGAGGCTAGGGGCTCCCTCAGGAGACGGCGATGTCCGGCGCGTCTTCCGCCTTCATGCCGACCACATGATAGCCGCCATCCACATGATGCACTTCGCCGGTCACCGCCTTGCCCATGTCGGACAGGAGATACAGCGCCGACATGCCCACCTCGTCGATGGTCACGGTCCGGCGCATGGGCGCGTTGTACTCGTTCCATTTGAGGATGTAGCGGAAATCACCAATGCCGCTGGCGGCCAGGGTCTTGATGGGGCCTGCGGAAATCGCGTTGACGCGGATGTTCCGCTTGCCGAGGTCTTCGGCCATGTAGCGGACGCTGGCTTCCAGCGCCGCCTTGGCCACGCCCATCACATTGTAGTGGGGCATCACCTTCTCGGCGCCGTAATAGGTGAGCGTCACCATCGAGCCGCCGTCATGCATCAGCTTCTCCGCCCGCTGGGCGATGGCCGTGAACGAGTAGCAGGAGATGTTCATGCTCATCAGGAAATTGTCGAGCGAGGTATCCACATAGCGGCCCTTGAGCTCCGCCTTGTCGGCGAAAGCGATGGCGTGGACCACGAAATCAAGCTTGCCCCATTCCTTCTCGAGCGTTTCGAACACAGCGTCCATGGAAGCCGCGTCTGTCACGTCGCAGGGCAGCACCAGCTTGGCGCCCAGCTGCTCGGCCAGCGGGTCCACCCGCTTTTTCAGTGAATCGCCCTGATAGGTGAAGGCCAGTTCCGCGCCCGCGTCGGCTGCTGCTTTCGCAATGCCCCATGCGATGGACCGGTCATTGGCGACCCCCATGATCAGGCCGCGCTTGCCTTCCATCAGACCCGAAACGCTCATCTGGACCTCGTCTTCTTGCTCTTGGCAGAATTATGCGCGCGGACACTCCGAACACCGCCGGACCGCGCAAACCACGTGATTTGACCCCATGCCATAGCCGATCCCGCCAGTGCTGGCCAGCACAAGCCCATCACGACATGTGTTCAATTGTGGCAGATTTTAACGGTCCCGCCCGGGCCCGTGGCGCTGGTGGCGAAACACCCCGTGGCGCCTTGAGTCACCCCAGGCCGAAGGCCGCTCGCGGATCATGGGATTTGGCCCCGGCCCAGCGGCGCACAAAGGCCTGCAAGTCGGCATCCGGCGTGTCCGGCAGCATGACGATCAGCTCGATCAGCTGATTCCCGTGGCTGCCGTCGGGTTTTTTGAGGCCCTTGCCGGTGAGACGCAGCACCGTGCCTGAATTGGAGCCTGCGGGGATCGTCACCCACACCCGGCCCGTCACGGTCGGCACCTGCACCTTTGCGCCTTCGATGGCCTCGGCGATGGAAATCGGCAGCGCCAGGTGAATGTCATGGCCTTCGCGGCTGAAATAGGGGTGCGGCTCGATATCCACCGTCACCAGCGCGTCGCCCGCACTGCCGCCGGCGGCCCCCGCAGCGCCGAGGCCGCGCAGGCGCACCTGCTTGCCGTCCTCGATGCCTGCCGGAAGCGTCACGTCCACCGTGCGGCCCGTGGGCAGCGTTACCCGGTGCGTGCCGCCTTTGGCTGCGTCCAGGAAGGGCAGGGGCAGGGTGCAGGCGATGTCATCGCCGCGCCGCTCAAACGGCTTGAAGCCCGCCCGCCTGATATTCTCGAAAAAGCCCCGGCCGGATTTGTCGTCCGTGTCCTTCTCATCCGACGGCCTGTCGGCATCAGCCCTGACCGAACTCCGCCGCGGGGGCTGCTCCTTGCGGGCCGTACCGGACGCCTTTGCGCGCGGCTTCCTGCCGGAGCGGGACGTATCGCCCGATGACGGTTCGGCATCGTCCTCCCCGTCGGCGCGGGGCTGTTCATAGGCGCGGGTGGCTTCAGCGGCGCTCGCGGTGATGCGTTCCTCGGCATCCGCCAGCGCCCGCAGCGCGCGATAGGCCTCGGTGATTTCCTGAAAACGGCTCTGCGCGCGCCGGTCACCGCCGGCCGTATCGGGATGATACTGCTTGGCCAGCCGGCGATAGGCGCGCTTGACCGTCTCGGCATCGGCGCCCTTGGCGACGCCCAGAACCTGGTGCGGATCACGCATGAAGTATAGAAAGCCCGGAAATCCGTGAAAATTACGGGGCAGAGTCTGGCCGAAAGCGCCATACCATAGGGTTAACGCCGCATCACGCCTGCGTGGTTGCAGGCCTATTTCGGCATCTGGTCGATCAGGGCCTGGAACTGGGCGGCCTCGCGCTCGGCTTCCCCGCGCCGCCGCGGCCCCAGCTCACCGGATAGGCTGCTTGCGGCCTTCTGCGCTTCTGCATGCCCCTGGCCTGCCGCCAATTGCCACCAGGCAAGCGCTGCCACCGGGTCCCGCGGCTCGCCTTCGCCGCGATTGCGCATGCGCCCCAGCATGTACTGGGCGTCCGCATCGCCGCGATATGCCCGTGCCTCGAACTGTGCCAGCGCCGCCCGGTATTCCCGCCGCGCATAGGCATCCTTGCCGTCGGGGAGGCCGCTCACCGCCTCGGGAAAGCTCAGGGCCATCGTTTTCGGTGCTGCCTCGGCACTGGCTTCCGGCGCGGGGGCATCCGCTGTGGCCTCTGTGCCTGCTGCTGTCTCCGCCGCATCATCTGCGTTCGACGTGTCGTCCGCCGGGGTCGCGCTCGCTTCCGTGTCCTCGGCGCGTTCCTCCGTGTCCGCCGCACCGGCAGGTGCTTCGGGCGGTTCCGTTTTTTCGTCAGGAGGCGGAGTAATTTTGTCCGGATGACCCTCGCTGCTCGGTCCCGGCAGGGTCATCACCAGCTCGGCAAGCCGGTCGAGGGCGGGCTGGTATCCAGCGCGGGCGGACAGGGCGTACCAGCCAAGGGCGCGGCCGGGATTGGGAGCTTCCACAAGACCCGTTTCGTAAAGCTGCGCCAGGTGGAACTGTGCCAGCGGGTGGCCGCCCCGGGCGGCGAGATCCAGCCAGTAGGCGGCCTCTTCCTCGTCCTTGTCGCCGCCTTCGCCGGCCAGCAGCATCATGGCGAGGTCTGTCTGCGCGGTGACGAAGCCATATTCGGCCGACTGCCGGTAAAAGAAGCGGGCGCGCGCTGCATCCTTCTCGACGCCGAGGCCACGCCGCAGCATGTGCGCCACGTTGCGCTGGGCGGCGAGGTCGCCATTCTGCGCCAGCGGCAGCCACAGCTCGAAGGCCCGCCCATAGCGTTCCGCGTCATAGGCCTTCACCCCGTCCGCGAACTGCTTTTCCAGCACCGCATTGCTCGGCCGCGTGCCGTCGCCTTCCTGTGCTGTGGCGGACAGGGGGGCTGCAAGGGCCGCCGCGAGGCCGAGACCGAGAGCAACGAGGGGAAGAAACGGAGAGGGGAGCGGCATGGGCATAAGGCTCTCTGGCAGCATGGTGCGGGCGGGTGGGGACCGCCCGCGGGACGGGGCAATTGGCGCGCACGCTTTGCGCGGCCATGGCCCGCGCGCGTGCAAACCCTATATGCCATGATAACAAATACGCCGTCGCGGCACGTTTCGTTCAACCGCACGCTTTTATTGGGACCATTTCATGACCACGCCTGACCAGCACACAGAACAGGATGCGGACGAAATCTTCACCTCGCAGGACCCCATGGCCCTGTTTGACGAGTGGATGGCAACCGCCGGCAAGAGCGAGCTGAACGACCCCAACGCCATGGCGCTGGCCACGGTGGACGAGGACGGCCTGCCGGATGTGCGCATGGTGCTGTTGAAGGGCGCGGACAAGGCGGGCTTCGTGTTCTACACCAACCTTGAAAGTGCCAAGGGCCGGGAACTCGCCGCCAGCGGCAAGGCCGCCCTGTGCTTCCACTGGAAGAGCCTGCGCCGCCAGATCCGCGTGCGCGGCCCGGTGGAGCGGGTGACCGATGCCGAGGCGGACGCCTATTATGACAGTCGCGCTCGCGACAGCCGCATCGGCGCCTGGGCGTCACGCCAGTCGCGCCCGCTGGAAAGCCGGTTCGAGCTGGAAAAGGAAGTGGCCCGCTATGCCGCCAAATACGCCATCGGCCATGTGCCGCGCCCGCCGCACTGGTCCGGCTTCCGCATCCTGCCGCAGCAGATCGAGTTCTGGCGCGACCGTCCCTTCCGCCTGCATGACCGGCTGGTGTTCCGCCGCAGCGGCGACCTGACGGCGGAGAACTGGAACTGGACAACGGAACGCCTGTTTCCGTGAGGCGCGCGCAAGGGCGGCCTCCGGCGCCTGCGTGACCTGCAAATGCAAACGCCTCTCAAAATTCGTTTCAAATCAAGGGCTTAAGTGTCCCGCCGGGCTGTGCTATGAGGCCGCCCATGAAGACGATTGATGGTCCCCGGTCCTATCGCCGCTCGGTGAGCCCCGAGCGCGCCGCGACGCTGATGAAGCGCGCCACCTATGCCTCGGTGGCGGTGGCGGTTGTGCTCATCTCCATGAAGGCCTGGGCCGTGTGGGTGACAGGCTCCATGGCGCTGCTGGCGACCTTTCTCGACAGCCTGCTCGACGGGGCGGCGTCCCTCGTCAACCTGTTCGCCGTGCGCGTGGCGCTGACCCCGGCAGACCGGCAGCACCGTTTCGGCCACGGCAAGGCGGAAGCGCTGGCGGGGCTTGGCCAGGCGGCCCTGATCGGCGCATCGGCGCTTTATCTGGGGGTTGAAAGCGTCAGCCGCCTGCTGGACCCGACGCCGGTGGAGCAATCCACGCTGGGCATCGCCGTCATCGTCGTGTCCCTCGGCTTCACCGCCGTGCTGGTGGTCTATCAGCGCTATGTGCAGCGGGTGACAGGCTCGCTGGCCATTGCCGCTGACAGCCTGCACTACGCCAGCGACTTCATTCTCAACCTCGGTGTCATCGCCGCCCTTGTTATCGCGGGCACCCTCGGCATCGTCTGGGCCGACCCGGTCATCGCGCTGGCGCTGGCTTTCTGGATCGGCTACGCGGCGTGGGAAATTGTCTCCCGCGCCACCAGCGAGCTGATGGATAGGGAGATGCCACAGGAAGACCGGCTGCGGATCGAGGAGATCGCCCTGTCGCACCCGCAGGTGCACACGATCCACGATCTGCGCACCCGCACATCGGGCCGCACGGTGTTCATCCAGTTCCACCTGGAAATCCCCGGTGACCTCAGCCTGCGCCATGCCCACGACGTGGCGGATACGGTGGAGCTGGCAATTGCGACCGAGTTTCCGGATGCGGAAATCCTGATCCACCAGGACCCGGCCGGTCACGAAGACGTGCCGGAGGCCATGCACCCGGAAAGTCCTCTGGCGCCCACCCCGCCGACCGCCTAGATTGCGGTCCATGAGCACGCCTCCGGACACGCGCAAACGCACCCTCATCCTCACCGGCGCCAGCCGCGGCATCGGCCACGCCACCGTCATGCGGTTTTCGCAGGCAGGCTGGCGGGTCATCACCTGTTCGCGCCACGCCTTCCCGGAAAACTGCCCGTGGGAAGCGGGGCCGGAGGATCACATTCAGGTCGATCTGTCGGACCCGGACGATACCGAGCGCGCGGTGGCGGAAATCCGCAACCGCCTGCGCGATCAGGACAGCTGCCTGGACGCGCTGGTGAACAATGCGGGCATCAGCCCCAAGGGGCCCGACGGCGGCCGGCTGGGGACGATGAATACCGAGCTGGCCGACTGGCTGCACGTCTTCCACGTCAACCTCTTCGCCCCGGTCTTCCTGGCGCGCGGGCTGGTGGACGAGCTTGAAAAGGCGCAAGGGGCGGTGGTAAATGTGACGTCGATTGCCGGCAGCCGCGTGCACCCATTTGCCGGGGCCGCCTATGCCACCTCCAAGGCGGCGCTGGCCGCGCTGACCCGTGAGATGGCCTCTGACTTCGGCCCCCGCGGCATCCGCGTCAACGCCATCGCGCCGGGCGAGATCGATACCTCGATCCTGTCACCGGGCACCGAGAAGATCGTCGAGGAAATCCCCATGCGCCGCCTCGGCCAGCCTGCCGAAGTGGCGGAGACGATCTTCTATCTGTGCTCACCGCAGTCGAGCTATGTCACCGGTGCGGAGATCCACATCAATGGCGGCCAGCACGTCTGACGGGAGTACCCTCAGGCGGTGCGGAGGCCTTCCTTGGTGACCCAGTGCTCGGTGGCATCCAGCGCCCGCTCCAGCCGGTCGAACATCTCGTTGACCTCGTCTTCCTGGATGATCAGCGGCGGGCATAGGGCCACGATGTCGCCGCCCAGCGCGCGTGACAGGAGACCCTCGGCCTCCGCATTCATCTGGCAGGTGATGCCGACCTTCTGCGCCGGATCAAACGACCGTTTGGTGGCCTTGTCGGCGACAAGCTCCACCGCGCCGATGAGCCCCTTGGCCCGCGCATTGCCCACCAGCGGGTGGTCGGCGAGCTTTGCAAAGCGGCCCTCGAAAACCGGTGCGAGCTTGCGCACATGGCCGACGATGTCGCGCTTCTTGTAGATTTCAAGCGTCTTGATGGCGACCGCCGCGCAGACCGGGTGCGCCGTATAGGTATAGCCATGGCCGAAGGTGCCGATCTTCCGGCTTTCCTCCAGCATCGCCTCATACATCTGGTCGCCGATGGTGATCGCGCCGATGGGCAGATAGGCCGATGACAGCGCCTTGGCGACGGAGATTGAATCCGGCTGCATGTCGAAGGTCTGCGACCCGAACATGTTGCCCGTGCGCCCGAAGCCGCAGATCACTTCATCCGCCACGAAATAGACGTCGTGCTTGTCGAGCACCTTCTTAATCTTGGGGAAATAGCCGTCGGCCGGGATGAGCACGCCGCCCGCACCCTGAATGGGCTCGGCGAAGAACGCCGCCACCGTGTCCGGGCCTTCATGCTCGATGAACTGGTCCAGCTCCTTCGCCAGACGGTCCGTAAACTGATCATCCGTCTCCCCCGGTTCCGCCTCGCGATAGGCGAACGGGCAATTGACGTGGTGGATTCGGTCGATCGGCAGGTCGAAGTCGCGCTGGTTGGGCACAAGCCCCGTGAGGCTGGCGGTGGCGACAGTGACGCCGTGATAGGCGCGCTTGCGGGAGATGATCTTCTTCTTCTCCGTCTTGCCGCGGGCGTTGTTGTAATACCAGATGAGCTTGATCTGCTGGTCGTTGGCCTCCGAGCCCGAGCCGCAGAACAGCACTTTCGAGGTCGGATGCGGTGAGATTTCCTTCACCGCTTCGGCCAGCTCGATCGCGCGCTCATGGCTCTTGCCCGCAAAAGTGTGCGTGTAGGGCAGGGTGGCCAGCTGCTGGGTCGCTGCCTCGATCAGCTCTTTTTCATTGTAGCCCAGCGACGTGCACCACAGCCCGGCGAGCCCTTCTATGTATTGCTTGCCATTGGTGTCCCACACATGGATGCCCTCGCCGCGCTCCATCACCACCGGCCCCGTCTGCCGGAAGGCGTCGAGATTGGTGTAGGGGTGGATCAGCGTTTCGATGTCGCGCATCTGCGCATTGGTGAGATCCATGGGGCATCCTCCTGTTACTCCGCAGCCCGGCATCAGGACAGCGCGCCGACATTTGGCGCCGACAGTTAGCAATGTGCCGACGCGCAAAGTCAAAGCCTTGCGCCCGGCGCACCGCCGACCAATATGTGACCGGCGGTCAATGTTTCCGCCGGACCAGGGGAGAGGTCAATGTCACGATTTGCAGGAAAGACAGCGGTGATCACCGGTGGGGCGGACGGCATCGGCGCCGCCTATGCCCTGGCGCTGGCGGATGCGGGCGTCCATGTCGCGGTTCTGGATGTGCTGGACGACAAGGCAGCGGAGACATCCCGTGCCGTGGCGGACAGAGGCGTCAAATCGATCGCTCTTCATGCGGATGTCACGGACCCGGCGAGCCTGGCCGCGGCCGAGGAGCAAGTGGTGAAGGACCTCGGCCCGGTTGCCCTGCTGATCATCAATGCGGGCGTGGGGATTGGTGGCGGCTATATCGGGGCATCGCGCCGCGCCGTGGACTGGCTGCTGAACGTCAATGTGCTCGGCCCCATCAACACCGCCCGCGCCTTTGTGCCGGCCATGATGGAGACGGACGGCGACCGCCATGTGGCCTTTACCGCGTCCTCGGCCTGTTTCGCGCAACTGGACGCAGGGCTCGCCGCCTACGGCGCCAGCAAGAAGGCGATGGCGGGGCTGGCCGAAGGCATCCGGGCAGAGCTTGCGCCGCACGGGATCGGTGTCACCACCATCTATCCGGGCCTCGTCAATACCCGCATCTGGGACGCCGCCCGCGCCCGGCCGGACAAGTTCGGCGGGCCCCGGCATCAGCCCGAGGAAGCCGGGGCGCATTGGCGGGACGAAGGCATGACGGTTGAGCATGTCGCCGCCCGCGCCATGGCGGCGATTGATGCCGGCGACATGCATTGCATCGTCCCCGATGACCGCACGCGCGACAATTTCGATGAGACGTTTGATCTCCTGCGCGCGGGCTTCCCGGCGCAGTCCTGAGATCAGGCGAAATCGGGCGGGGCCACGAAACCGCCGAGCTCGCGCTCCAGCATCGAGGCGATGGCGATGGTGGTGAAGTCCTCGAGATAGGGGCCGACAATCTGCACGCCCACCGGCAGGCCCGCCTTGGTGCGGCTCACCGGCACGGCCGTGCTCGGCAGGTAGGAGACGAGCGGCAGGCCTGCCCAGCTCACCAGATCAAGATAGGGCCGCGCCTCGCCGTTCACCGTCAGCGCGCGCTTGTGGAAGTTGGACTGCTGGTCATGCGGGAAGGCCGCCACGGGAATGACCGCCATCAGCACCGCATCATAGGTGTCGAAGAACTGCGCCCACTTGGCGCGCATCTGCGCCTGCTCTTCCTTCAGCTCGAGCCAGCGGTGATGGGTCAGCGCCGCGCCGCGCGCCTGCATGGCCTCATGGCTTGTGTCCGACGGATCCAGCGTTGCCGCGGCCTCCTTCATGCGCGCGACGACAGGCGCCGGGAAACCGCGCGTGGTGCCGCCATGCAGCAGCGTCGAATAGATCTCGAACGCCTCGGCGAAATCGAAATCCGGCCGCGCGTCGCGGTGGACGGTGGCGCCGGCCTTTTCGAGCGCGTCCGCCGCCTGCTCCATGATCGCGACATTCTCGGCTTCCACCGGGCAGAACGGGTCATCGAACCAGGTGGCGATGGTGAGTTCCCGTGGGTCGCGCGCCCGCGGCTCGGGCAGGGCGGGGGCATAGCCCACCGCGTTGAAGTCATCCGGCCCCATGATCATCGACAGGGTGATCTCGAGGTCGCGGGCCGAGCGCGCCAGCGGTCCGACCACGGACAGGTCGGACTGGAACAGCGACCCTGGCAGGCCGGGCAGATGCCCGCGCTTGGACACAAGATCATAGCTCGGCTTGTGGCCGAACACGCCGCACAGATGTGAGGGGGTACGGATCGACCCGCCAATGTCCGAGCCGATCTCAAGCGGCGTCAGCCCCGCCGCCAGCGCCGCGGCCGCGCCGCCGGACGATCCGCCCGGCCCCCGCGTCAGGTCCCAGGGATTGTTGGTGGTGCCGTAAACCTCGTTGTAGCTCTGAAGGTCGCCGGAAAAGAGCGGCACATTGGTCTTGCCGAAGACAATGGCACCGGCCGCCTTGATGCGCGCCACCGCATCCGCGTCGCGCTGCGGCACGTGATCCTTGAACATCGGCGAGCCGCCGGTGGTGGTGAGGCCTTCGGTCTCCAGCGCGTCCTTGATGGTCATCGGAACGCCGTGATAGGGGCCCCACAATTCGCCGCGCGACAGGGCGTGGTCCGCTTCCTCCGCCTGCGCCAGCGCGCGCTCGAAATCCGTGGCCACGATGGCGTTGACCTTGCCGTTATGGGCAGCGTGCCGCGCCGTGAAGTGATCCAGCAATTCGACCGCGGAAATCTCGCGGCGTCGGATCATGGCGGCCAGAACATGGGCCGGGGCGAAGCTCAGATCGCTCATCGGGCGGGTATTCCTTTTGTTTCCTGGGGTCTTTTTTGCGTTTTCCGCCGGGTATCCGGGGTTTTTCAGGGCGTAAGGCGCGATTGCTGCGTTGAGCACCTCGCTCACGTCGCTTAAGGTACGGGCCAATGCCGGGTCCGCGCAATGCGGCAGGCTGAAGACCCATGCAATCAAGAAGGCCGCGGGCTCACCCGCCACGCGACGCCACGTCATCAGGGAGAGAGCCCATGAAAGGGTTGATGCAGGACTGGCCGCTGCTCGTCCACACCATCATTGATCACGCCGCGCAGTATCACGGCGACCGCGAAATCGTGACCCGTTCGATCGAAGGTTCGATCCGCCGCACCACCTACATGGATGTGCACAAGCGCGCCCGCAAGGTGGCCAATGCGCTGAAGCATCTGGGCATCGGCAAGGGCGACGTGGTGGCCACCATGGCGTGGAACACGGACCGTCACCTGGAAGCCTGGTACGGCATCATGGGCCTCGGCGCTGTGTGCCACACCCTCAACCCGCGCCTGTTCGCCGAGCAGCTCGTCTATATCGCCAATCACGCCGAGGACAAGGTCATCTTCGTTGACCTCACCTTCGTGCCGATCATCGAAGGCATTGCCGACCAGCTGTCGCACCTCAAGCACGTGATCGTCATGTGCGACGAGGCATCAATGCCGGAAACCAAGCTGAAGAACGCCCATTGCTACGAGACGCTGATCAACGGCTTCTCCGAGGACTTCGCCTGGGTGAAGGTGGACGAAAACGACGCCTGCGGCCTGTGCTACACCTCCGGCACCACGGGCAACCCCAAGGGCGTGCTCTATTCGCACCGCTCCAACGTCATCCACTCGCTGGCCGTCAACAACGCCGACGCCCTCGGCATGCGCTCCATCGACAACGTGCTGCCGGTGGTGCCCATGTTCCACGCCAATGCGTGGGGCATCGCCTTCGCAGCCCCCGCCACCGGCGCCAAGCTGGTGATGCCGGGCGCCAACATGGACGGCGCGTCGATCTATGAACTTCTGGACACGGAGAAAGTCAGCGTCACCGCCGCCGTGCCCACCGTGTGGCTGATGCTGCTGCAGCACCTGCAGGAAACCGGCAAGCAGCTGCCCTATCTCAACCGCGTCGTCATCGGCGGGTCCGCCGCGCCGCGCATGATGGTCGAAGCCTTCGAGCGCGACTATGACGTGCAGGTGTTCCACGCCTGGGGCATGACCGAGCTGTCGCCGCTGGGCACGCTCGGCTCGCTCAAGGCTGGCATGGAAGAGATGGATTTCGACAAGCAGATCGACGTCAAGATCAAGCAGGGCCGCCCGGTCTATACGGTGGAAATGAAGATCACCGACGACGACGGCAAGGAGCTGGACCGCGACGGCGTGGCCTTCGGCCACCTGATGGTGCGCGGGCCGGCAATTGCCGGTGAATACCTCAAGGGCGAGGGCGGTCAGATCCTCGACGAGGACGGCTGGTTCGACACAGGCGACGTCGCCACCATCGACGCCGACGGCTACATGACCATCACCGACCGCGCCAAGGACGTGATCAAGTCCGGCGGCGAATGGATTTCGTCGATCGAGCTCGAGAACCTCGCCGTGGGCCATCCGGACGTGGCGGAAGCCGCCGTCATCGGCGTGGTGCATCCCAAATGGGACGAGCGCCCGCTGCTCATCTGTGTGGCGGCGGAGGGCAAGTCTCCCTCCAAGGACGAGATCCTGGGCTACATGGACGGCAAGATCGCCAAGTGGTGGATGCCGGATGACGTGGTGTTCGTGGACGAGATCCCGCACACCGCCACCGGCAAGATCCAGAAGCTGGCGCTGCGCAAGCAGTTCGAAGGCTATGAGCTGCCGACGGCCAATCTCGAAAAGGGCGCGGCTGAATAGTCCGCATCCGTCTCATCGCCCCGGCCGGGTCACGCTGGCCGGGGCGTTTTGTTGAACTGAAGGCGCCGGTGGCGAGCCCGAACGGGCCGGGCGCGAAGGGGAGCGGGGCGCAAGGCCCCGTTGGTTGGGTCAATGAGTGATGCATCGCGCTCGCGTATCGCGGGCCTGTCTCTGCGCTTTGTCATTGCCGGCATTGTTGTCGCCGTGATCGCGCTTCTTCTCACCCGCTTCGGCGTGCTGCATTTCCGGTCGGGCCTGATCGGCGTTGCCGGCGGCATGCTGGTGGTGGGCGCGGGCACGCTGCTCGGCATCATCGGCATCATCCGCGGGGTGATGGGCAAGCCGGGCCTTGCGCCCTCCGCCATTGCCGCTGTGGCCGGCATCGTGATCCTTGCCGTGCCGGTGTCCAACGCGCTGGGCGGCGGGTCCGTGCCGCCGATCCACGATATCTCGACCGATCTAGAAACTCCCCCGGACTTCGTCTCCGTCGTCGCCCTGCGCGGCGAGGACAGCAACCCGCTGACCCGCACGGAGCCCGCGGACCTCGCCGAGCAGCAGCGCGCGGCCTATCCGCAACTGCAGACCCTGATCGTGGAAGACGACATCGCCACGGTATTCGCCGCAGCCCTTGAGGAAGCCACGGCCCAGGGCTGGGACATCGTCGATGCCGCCGAACCGGAGAACGGCGAAGCCGGCCGCATCGAGGCGACCGACACGACGCTGCTGTTCGGCTTCAAGGACGACGTGGTCATCCGCATCGCCGATGACGGCCCGGACCGGACCCTGGTGGACATGCGCTCCGTCAGCCGTGTCGGCATCTCCGACCTCGGCAAGAACGCCGCCCGCATCGAGGGCTTCTTCGACGGGCTGAAGGGGCGGCTGTAGGCGGGGAGTCTTTTTCCACGTCCGCTCCACTATCCATTCCATGGCCCACCCCCTCCGCTTATCCTCTGGCTTGACCGGAGGATCTCATAGAGGCTCAGGCAGGGTGAAAAAGACCCTCCGGTCAAGCCGGAGGGATGGCGGGTGTTTTTTGTGGTAAGCCGCTGGCTCCCCCTGGGTGTCACCCCGCGACCTGATCGCGGGGTCCGGGGAGATACGGCGTGGCCTGACCGGGCCGCTCTGGATTCCGCGAGCAAGTCGCGGAATGACAAATGAAGACTCAGAAATTCATCCGTATCCCTCCGGCTTGACCGGAGGGTCTACTCTCGGGGCTGCTTGCCGCAGCGCGAGCGGAGACTGCACGGCAGGAGCCGTAGACCCTGAGCCCAACAGCAAATGCGAGTGGACCCCGGATCAAGTCCGGGGTGACGGAGAAGGGAATGAGCAAAGTCACCTCTCCCCTCGCGGGAGAGGTCGGTGCGTCAGCACCGGGTGAGGGGGAAGAGCATAAACGCGCACTGCCCCCATCTCCGCTTGCCCTCCGGCTTGACCGGAGGGCCTATGGGAGGCCGAGGGTCAGATGGGCCCTCCGGTCAAGCCGGAGGGAGAGCGGTTTTTTTGGACGGCTGCAGCGACTTTTCCCCGGCCTGAGAACTTCGCGTGATAATGGCCCCATGACCTCCCGCCACACGGGCAGCCGGGCCGACCGGACCTGGG